>VFQQ010000014.1_pt1 | contig 545826 bp, 426 predicted proteins | sample 3512341 | NCBI WGS metagenome assembly VFQQ01 (sample SAMN10412373, study PRJNA504923) | tailings metagenome | isolation source: Relicate 2 Philex TSF1 revegetated site | place: Philippines: Tuba, Benguet | collected 2017-08-29
CATACCTCCATCGCCAAACTGCTGGCACGTGCAGCGACCCCCAAGGACCAATGACACGCATCCGTCCCCCCAATCGTGTTCACAGCAGTGGCTTCGCCCTCCCGTTTCGGGCGAGAACACAAAACAGAAGAATCTTCCTACACCCATCCACGAGCCGAACGCGTCTAATCGCCTGCACAGGAACTATGCAAATGGTTTAGACTGTCCGCATTCCGCTCGCAGGCTTTGCCACTGGGCTTTCACAGTGGCGAGTTTCAACTCTTGGTGTCGTCGGTGATCGGCCTGCCGCCATGTCTCGGCGCAGACTGACATTCGAAGGCAGCGTAAGGAGACTGACGATGACTGGTCGCAGTTGTTGGTCGACTTTTCTTCTGGCTTGCCTGTTCCATCTCGAAGGAAGTTCGATCTGGGCCCAGCAGGCCTCGACGCCGGTCTTGATTCGGGATGTGACCCACGCCTGTGAACTGCGCTGGGAACACGCCCGGTCTGGGCTGTTTGAATGGACCGAGACCAAATGGGTGGCGAAGGCCAGCCTTCAGCCGGCTGAACTGGGCGGGCTGGTCAATGCGGCAGCGATTCCACCGGAGGACATGACGCATACGTATCACAACCTGTTTGAGTTTGATGGCGGCAAGTACCGCTTTGAACGCAGCGGTCCAACATGGAATGCCGGGGAGGCAAAGTATTCCAGTACGCAGCATGTCGGCGTGTGGGATGGACGCCAGGGGATCGTGCTGAGGCACGACATGGGCTTTCCTCATGGCGAACTGTATGGCCGCGGGTGGGATCTCACCCAGCCGCCGCTGCGTCCTCTCGTCATGAGCTTGCGGCCATTGCATCCTCAGTGGTCTCAAATCGACATCAGCGAACTCGTGGTTGCCGAACGGCGTGAAATCATCGGGGGAGTTGAGTGCATCGCCGTTGAAACGTCGCCGGACGCGCTGGCACGAATGGAGGCGAATGGCCGGAGGCCGTGGAAGCGCACGTATTGGATGAGCCCTCAACAGGAATTCGTGATTGTCCGCTCGACTCTTTCGTTGCCCACTTTGCCCCGGCCTGCAGAGGATCTCTCGATCACGTATACACTTGATGAACAAGTTGGCTGGCATCCCTCAAAGTGGAAGTTTGTGGAAGGCGGCAGCGGCGAACGTCCGAGCACGATCATTGATGCAACGGTGACTCGCTTTGCCCTGAACACGCCGCCTGCAGCGACTCGCTTCCAGTTTTCTTTTCCGATCGGGGCGTGGGTACGCGACACCCGAGTGGATGACGACTCCTTTATTGTGCGGGAAGGTGGCGGGAAACGGCCGGTCACCAAGCAAGAACTCTTGCGAGGTTCAACCTATCGCGACTTGCTCAACTCAGAAACAGGCAAGGGGAAGGTCCGTTAAGTGCCGTTGGCCAGGATCGGAGCGATGCCCCCCGCCAGGTCTGCACGGCCGGCGGATTTTCTGTTTCGCTCCTGGCACTCCGGGAGCCGGTCGCCGAGGACATGCGATCTGGCGGTCGACGACAGCGTCCTGGAGCGGGTGCGAATGGCCTGCCGGCGAGAATCGGCTCCGAAGTGATCGGGATGCCGCCAGGCGCAGCTGTGGACATCAACGATCATCAACAGGCCTCCAGCTCGGCAGCGACGAGGTCAAACAGTCGATCGACTTCTGCCCGGGTTTCGTCATCCAGGACGTACCCGACCGGTCCGCGCTGCCGCGTGTTCCGGAAGACCCCCTGCCGCACCAGCAGGTGCTTTTCGACCGCCAGAAACGCATCGAGGCTGTTCTGCACCGCCACGAGCGACGAGATCGGCAGCGACAGTTCGTAGACGCGCTGGTCATCGCCCGCGTGCAGCGCCTTCCAGAGCGCCACGATGCCCTTGATCAGATCCGCGCCCGGCATGGTGCCGACGATGCCGCGCCGGAAGCTGTCGACCAGCGCGATGCCGCCAGTGCCCTCGAAGATTTTCGCTCGCCGGCCAGTGGCCTCGCGCAGGGCCGTCAGCCGCGGACCGATCGGGGTCGCCTCCGGTTTGAACAGGATGCGGTCTGCCCCGAATCGATCGAGAAGCCCGGCCTGCAACTCGATCGACAGCGGTCGCCCGACGTATCCGCTGGCGTCCTGAACAATGACCGGCAATTCGGAGGCGCTCACGATCCGCTCGTAGTAGCGCAGCAGCTCCCCGTCGCCCGTGGCGACCGACACCGGCGGAATCGCCATCACGGCCGTCGCGCCGCAACCTGCCGCGTGTCTTGTGAATTCTTCGGCCGCTTTCGAACTCTCCGCCCCCACGCTGACGACCACCGTCCCTCGACGGAGGCCGGCCTGGCAGGCGGCCTCGGCCAGCTGACGGCGTTCCTCCGAGGTGAGCCGGAGCACTTCGGACACCATCGCCATTACGATTCCGTCTGCCCCGCAGTCGAACAGCCAGTCGATTTCGCCGGCGAGCGTCGCGAAGTCGATCGTTTCGTCGTCGAAAAAGGGGGTCTGAAAAACCGGCAGGACGCCGCTGATGGCCGATGAGCTCGTCATGTCTGCTTTCCTCACAAATACTCGGCACGGCCTTGAGTGTTCGACGACCCAGCCGTGGCCCAAATCAGACTCCGAATTCCGGAATGTCGCGATCGTCGGTCGCGCTGTCGACAACGCGCCGGAGTCGACATCAGTCCCGGGCACTCTTCGGCCGTCACCATGCCGTCCATCCTCCATCGATCACCAGGTTCTGCCCGGTCATGTAGCTGGACGCGGACGACGTCAGAAACACGACGGCGCCCTGGAGTTCTTCGGGCCGGCCCATGCGTCCCATTGGCGAGCGGGTCTTCAATCGATCGACCAGCTCCCGTGGCGCCTTGTCGGAGGGGAATGGCCCGGGGCTCAGGCAGTTCACGCGGACGCGGTCTTTCGCCCACGTCACCGCCAGATGCCGCGTCAGATGGACGATGCCTCCCTTGAGCGCGTGGTAAGCGGCCGGGCTCGCGGCGCAGATGCCTTCGTAGACATCGGGATAAGAGCCGACGACTCCGTACATGGAGCCGACCAGGACGATCACTCCTTCCGCCCGGCGGGCGACAACATGGTCCCGCAGCAGGCGTGCCAGCAGAAAGTAGCCGGTCGCGTTCTGAAGCTGGCGGCTGAACTGGTCGGCCGTGACGGTCCGCCAGTCGTGGGCCAGCGGTTCGTGGCCATTGGCGACCAGGGCATCGATCGGGCCTGCCTGACGCACAGCCTCCTCGAAGCCGGCTGTCAGCGATGCTTCGTCCATGTGGTCCAGTTCGACACCGACGTGCGATCGCTCCCCGCCTGCGGGAAGTCCGGCTGCAATCCGCCGGGCCTCCTCACGCCGCCGACTGGTCACGACGACCCGGGCGCCCGCGTCGGCGAGCGCCGCACTCATTGCGGATCCGAGATGCCCGGAAGCGCCGGTGATCAGGACGGTGCGTCCCTCGAGGCTGAACAGGTCGGCTGCGGGCAATTCGCTCATGCCGTCTCCCTTGCGCTGATGGTTTCCCAGCGACCAGACGTCACGCTCGCGAGGATCGCCCGGTTCACCCTGAGCGTCGCCAGACCGCTTGCCAGGTCGCAGGGAGGCTCACTGCCATCCCGAACCGCATCGAGGAAGGCGTTCGCCTGGCGGGTGAACAGCTCGTCCCGTTCGAGCGGCGGGCGCTCGTGGTCGATCCATGCGCCTCCCGGCTCAGTGCATTCCCGCCAGCGACAGGCGTGCATCTCAAAGCGGACCGTTCCACGTTCGCAAATCACCGTGATCTGCGACTCGTTCGGCGCCTGGTGCTGATTCAGCGAGTAACTCGCCAGCACCTGGCCATGCCGGGCGAGCACGTGCACCGTGTCTTCGACCTCGACGCCTTCGAGCACGCAGCGAGCGGCATCCGCGGTGACTCGATCGATCGGCCCCACCAGCCACTGGCCGACGTTGACGATGTGGGTGAGCGCATCCTGGATCGCCCCGCCACCCGTTTCGTGGCGAGTGTAATACGTCGAGCGGAACGCCGGCCTGTAGAGTGGGAAATGCTGGCCGCTGACCGCAACCAGCTCCACGGGCCGTCCCAGGCGACCGCTGGCGATCGCTTGTCGCACGTCGCTCAGAACGGGATGCGAGCGGTACACGTACGCGACGGCGACCGTCCGCCCTCTCCGGCTGGCCTGTTCGGCCAATTCCTCGACTCCGTCCTCGGAAACCGCCAGCGGTTTTTCGATCAGCACCGAGGCGCCCGCTCGGACGAAAGCGAGCGCCTGAGGGATATGCAAAGGAGCCGGCGTCGCGATGACGGCGGCATCAAAGCCTCCTGCCAGCGCGACGTCAAAACTTTCGAGGGGCTTTGCCGGGGGATAACGCGTGGCGATTACGGCTCGGAGGTCGGATCGCACTTCGACAAACGAAACCTCCGCTCTTCCGGTCGCCAAGAAGCAGCGAATGTGACGCTCACCGATCGAGCCGGCGCCAATCACCACCACGCGCATCGGGTTCGCGGCCATCAGGAGCGCGGCTCCAGGTAGCTCGACCCGTTTGGCGATGAGCCGGGTCCGTGGGCGAACGTCATCCCCAGTGCTTCCGAAAACTGCTTGCGGACCTGCTCCAGCCCCTGACGGACGAACACCAGGTCGCAACCGTGGAAGATCAGGCTGGCCCCCATTTCGCTGAGCTGGGCGGCCTGCTCGACCGAGCCGCAGGTGGCGGCCCAGTGCTTGCCGGTTTTTCGCGCGGCGCGGGCGATGTGGTCCAGTGCGGCCAGGACGGTGGCGTGCCGGAAGTCTCCCGCGATGCCGGTGAGCACCGTGAAATCGGCTGGCCCGAGCATCACCATGTCGACGCCCGGAACCGACAGGATCTCTTCGACCCGCTCGAGCGAATGCGGCTGCTCGATCTGGACCAGGACGAAGGTTTCCTCATTCGCCGCCTGGATGTAGGACGTCATGGGCGTCAGCGTGTACCGGGAATCCGGGCCGCTGCCATCAAATCCCCGTTCGCCGATCGGAGCGAACTTCGACCATCTCACCACTTCGGCCGCTTCTTCCGGCGAGTCGCACCGGGGATACATGATGCCGTTCGCCCCCAGTTCCAGGAGCCGCGACAGCCGCATGAACTCCCCCTTTCCGGGACGGGCGACGATGTCCGTGCCGCCGACACGCGCCGCCCGCATCAGATGGCCCGCGGTCTCGACGCTGTACCCATGATGCTCCAGGTCCATCCAGATGGCGTCGAAGCCCAGTAGGCCTGTCAGTTCATAGACCGAGGGGTCCGTCAGATGCAGGCACACGCCTAGCGATCGCTCGCCGCGGCGGATTTTTTCCAGTACACGACTCGGCTTCATGGGTCAGTCTTCCGTTCCGCGAAGAAACACTCTGAAATCGAACGTCGGGGAACTCAGGGCGAACTGGCTTCGGGCGGCTTCAGCAGCGCGAAGGAAATGCTCGTCTTTCCTTCGTGAGAGCGAAAGTAACCGACCCACAAAAGATCGTCGCAGACACCAGTCCGGACGAACTCGTATCGCCGCGAGACGGAAGCGTGGCAATTGTCGTCAGTCTGCCCCACTCGGAATCACGCCGTCACCCCTTCGTCTCCGTCTTCGCGACATCCTCGCGAGTCGCGCGGCCCGATATACCGGGGGCGTCTGGGTTGGTAAGTTCCTCAAGAATCGCGCGGACCAGCGGATGACGCGCATCACCGCCCGGATCCGATCGACCCGTATTCTGCCGCCAGCAGCCCGTCCTGACTGGCCCGAAAACTCGCCAGGCCCGTGGAGTCGCTTGTCGTGAACGCAGACCCGCTTCAGCTCGATTACCAGCGAGACGGCGTCGTTGTCATTCCTTCGCTGCTGAGCAAGGCTGAGGTGGCGGAAATCCGCGCCCAACTGAAACGCTACGGAGCCGAGCAGCTCCCCCGCCTGCCGTCCGGCGATTTCACTCTCGAGCCCGATGGACGAACCATCCGCAACCTGTGGCGCCTCGAACAGCATTCGGAGTTCTTCCGTCAGTTTGCGGGACAGCCCCGGCTGATCGAACTCGTCCGGCCCCTGCTGAACGGCGACCCGCTGCTGATCGGCGTTGAGACGTTCAACAAGCCGGCAAAGGTCGGTTCCCGGACGCCGCCCCATCAGGACAATGCCTATTTCTGCCAGTCGCCCCCTGATGTGCTGACGGTCTGGATTGCTCTCGACCACTCGACGGCTGAGAACGGAGCCGTCGAATACCTCCTCGGGTCGCACCGTGAGTTGCTGCCGCATCAGCCATCGGGCGTAAAGGGCAACTCCTTCGGCCTTGCCCACTTGCCCCCGGACGGCGAGTTCCCGGTGTTTCTGGGTGCGATCTCAGCCGGCGACGCACTGATTCACCACTGCCAGACGGTTCACTTCGGCGCGACCAATGAGTCCGACCGGCCGCGGCTCAGTCTTGTGATCGTCTATCGTGCGGCGCACACCACCACGGACCCCGCCCTGCGAGATTCGTACGAGCGTGCTCGCGCGTTGACTCCTCAAAACGCCTGACTGGGAGCGAACAAATTCTTCTCTGTCCAGCCATGTTCCGTCGACAACCGGCGCGGCGGATTCTGTTGACGGTCGTGATGCTTCTGCTGTCGTCGGCAACGGGTCTCGCCGCGGCCGTTCCGCAGCGACTGCCTGCGGAAGACCGCCAGCAGTTCCTCGACGCGATCCGCGCGGCAGTCAGTGACAGCACCGGCTGGAACCGCATCCGCGCCGCCGAGGCGCTGACGGAACTGGGATACCCCGAGGAAGCGGTCGCCGCTCTGCGCGACCAGGAGGCCACGGCGCCCCCCGAGGAGCGGATAGGAGTGTGGCGGGTCCTGGCCCGCGCAGCGCCGTCCGCAAAAGAACGCCGCGACATGCTCGACCACATTCGCCGCGTCGCAGTCGATCCCCAGGCCCCCGATCGACTCCACGCGGTCGAAAGCCTCGCCAAGCTTGGCTACCGCATCACCGACGAAGAACGCTCTGCCATTCAGGAAATGGCGACGGGCACACCCGCGCAGTCGGCATTCCCGTGGTGGCTCTTGGCGATTCGGGGGGAATCCCAGGCCCGCAGCGAATTGTTGAGGTCACTGACCGACACCGATCCGGTCGCGCGTCTCAGGGCCGCCTTTTCCCTGTCGCAGTTGAGCCGGACCACCCGGGCGGAAGCCGCTGCGCTCAAAGCCGCCGCACTCACCGAGCCTGAGGATTCGCCATACCGCGGGTGGATTGCCGCGGCAGCGCTCCGGCAGGCGGCGACCCGGACAGACAGGGAAGAACTCACTCGCCTCCTGGAGACGTACCTCCGCTCCGATGATCCCCAGATCCGCATCCAGGCCGCCAATGGCTTCGCTGACTCGGGAACGCCGGATGACCGGGCGGCCCTGCTCACCCTGATGCAGGACTCCGACCCGCTCGTCCGCGCCGCATCGGCCCGAGCCCAGCTCCGCATCGACCGACGCATCCCGCATCGCATGGGGCCCGGCGACTGGGCGGTCATCGCGGCCTACCTGGTCGGGGTCCTGCTGATCGGCTGGTACTACTCGAGAGGCCCACGGACGACGGAGGAGTATCTGCTCGGCGGCCGGTCCATGAGAAGCTGGACGGTGGGACTGTCGCTGTTTGCGACGATGGTCAGCACGATCTCCTACCTGACCTGGCCAGGCGAGGTGATTCTTCACGGCCCGATGGTGCTCTGCGGGCTTCTGTCGTATCCCCTGATTTCGCTGGTCGTCGGACGGTTTCTGATTCCGTTCTTCATGCACCTGAAAGTCACCACCGCCTACGAGATCCTGGAGACTCGCCTCGGCGTCAGCGTCCGCCTGCTGGGATCGCTGTTCTTCCTGACGCTGCGCCTGCTGTGGATGTCCGTCATTATCTATGCAACAACCACCAAGGTGATCGTTCCGATCCTCGGCTTGGACCCCTCGCTCACGCCATGGATCGGCGCAATTCTGGGGGGCGTGACGGTCGCTTACACCTCCCAGGGAGGACTGCGGGCGGTGGTGGCAGCTGATGTCGTCCAGGCGCTGATCCTTATCGGCGGCGCGGTCGTTTCGATGGTCGTCATCACCATCAACCTCGGCGGAGTCAGCGCCTGGTGGCCCACGGAGTGGCCGGCGCACTGGCAGGAGCCGGTCATCGCCTATGACTGGAACGCCCGGTTCACGGTGGTTGGCGCGATGGTCGCGACATTCACCTGGTTTCTGTGCACGGCCGGCTCCGACCAGATGGCGATCCAACGCTATCTGGCGACTCGCGACATCAAGTCGGCCCGCCGGATGTACAACGTGTCGCTGGCCTCCGGCGCGTTCGTCGAAACGTTCCTCTGCGTGCTTGGTTTCGCGCTGTTGGCGTACTTCCGCGTGCATCGCGAGATGCTTGGTGACGGGCAGTCGATCACGTCCAACGCCGATCAGCTTTTTCCCCGGTTCATCGTGGTGGGATTGCCGGAAGGTCTAACGGGCCTCGTCATTGCCGGGCTGATTGCCGCGGCGATGTCGAGCCTCTCGTCCGGACTCAATTCTTCGTGTTCCGTCGTGACGATTGACCTCATCGACCGCTTCCGTAGAAATCGCGAGACGGAAACCAATCATGTTCGCGTGGCCAAGTTCGTCTCCGTCGTGATCGGCGTCATTGTGGTCCTGCTCAGCCTGCTCGTCGGAGCCGTGCAGGGGAATCTGCTGGAGCTCGCGTTCAAGGTGGTCAACCTTCTGGTGGCGCCGTTGTTCGGGCTGTTCTTCATGGCGATGTTCGTGCCGTGGGCGACTGCGTTTGGAACTCTGGGCGGCGCGGCCGTCGGCGTTGCCACGGTGGTTTCGATCAATTTCTGGAAGGAACTGACTGGTCTGCCAGGGCCCAGTTTCATCTGGGCCATGCCGGTTTCGCTGGCCGCGCAGATCAGCGCGGGGAGCCTGTTGAGTCTGCTTCCGATCGGCCGTCCCGCCGTCCCCCTTCGCCGGGCCTCTTGAGCAAGGACGGCCCCCGAGGCTTCCCTTCAACTGGACGGGACCGCCTGATGACCGGACATTCGTGGTCGACCGTTCTCCGCTGCCGCGTGATCCCTGGACCTGACTTTTTTGGCTGAGTCGAGAAATCACCTGGATCAACGGGCCGATCGCCGCATCACACCGCGGCGTAGACCCGCATCGCAGCGCTGCCCCGGATTCGGCCAGCATCCGTTGAGGCTTGTTTCACAACTTGCCCTGCCCGTTGATCATCACGCCCCCGCATCGCTGTCCAGGCCGTTCCGCTTCGCACGCTCTTTGGAAATGGCTTCGACCACCTTGATCGTCACTCCCCCGTGCATCGTGCCATCATCATCAAAATAGATCCAGTCGTTCAGTTCCCCGGCGGTGGTGGTGACGCGCGAGCCCAGTCGCAGCCCGCCGAGGTTCATGGGGTCGTTCGCCAGGGTGCCGTAAATGGTGTCGTTTTCGACGGCGGTCACTTCCAGCCAGATGAATTCCGTGTTTCCGGCGACGGTGATCGGGCTTTTCACGGAAAACGCCCCAGGGCCCCGGGCTTCGAAGGCGGCGACAAATTCGGGCCAGCGGCGGCGCGCCTCTTCAACGGCCGCCTGCATGCGGGGGTCTTCGCCATCCACTTCGATGACGGGGGCGTATCGTTCTTCGGTCACCGCGGCAAATGGGTCGTCGCTTTTGAGCAGTTCTTCGAGAGAGTCTCCGTGGGGGTACAGCCGTTCCTGATCGGGAATCAACAGAGCGAGCGTGTTGGCATCGACCAGTTTTGACATCAGCCAGCCGCAGAGACGGTAGGCCTCGCGGACATCGCTTTCGGGGCTGTCGCGCGTGATGTCGGCGGCGTCGCAGGAGATCCACGCCGTGTGCCGGGCGAACAGGCCGCTGAGCCGCATGTCGGCGATCTGGGAGGCGACTTCGTCCACGTCTTCAACGTAAGGCCGGTCGAACATGTTCAGGAAGAACATCTTGTCGCGGTAGCGGATGAACAGCGTGATGGGCGACCCGACGACAAAGCCGTCGGCGCCGGATTCTTCTTCGGCGCTCAGGTCGGCGTGCCACGCCTCCGAGGCCAGCCGCGCCACGGTGTGAGACTCCAGCTGCACCGGTTCGGCCAGCAGCGCCACGAATGAGATCAGTCGCGAGTTGTCTTCGGTGCTGTGCTGATCAACCCCGGCCCGGCGGTCGGGAGGCAGCAGCCAGGCGAAAACGCGACGCCACCAGTCGCCCGAAAACAGGTTTGGCATAATCGTGTCCGCGGCGCGAGGGTTCGCGAATCGTGATGCGGGAGTGTCGTCGTCTGCAACCTACACAATCAGCGTCCTTCCCGCAGCGCGCTGGGCTTGATTCCCAGGTACCTGCGGAAGGCGCTCGCCAGCTGGGCCCCGCTGCAGACGCCGCTGGCCGTCGCAATTTCCGCGACGGACATATCCGTTTCGACCAGCAGTTTGCGGGCATGCTGCAGACGGGTCCGGCGGATTTCCTCGGCCGGGCTGCGGCCCAGAATGTTGCGGAACCGCTGTTCGAGTGAACGCCGCGAAATCGGAAAGGCCCGCAGGATGTCGGAGACGCGAATGCCTTCGGCCGCGCGATCCCGGATGTACTGCACGATCTGGGCGAGGTCGCGGTCGTCGACGGCGAGGATTTCGGTGGAGTGTCGCGCGATGACGCGCAGCGGCGGAATCAGCTCGGGGGCTGCGGGAACCTCTCCGCCGTCCATGATCGACTTCAGCATGTCGCAGGCGGCCCGGCCGATCTTGTGGCAGGCCAGTTCGACGCTGGAGATTCGCGGCGCGGCGATATTGCAGAGCAGGTCGTCGGTGTCGCCGGCGAGAACGGCGATGTCGTCGGGAATCCGCAGACCTTCGAGCTGGCAGATTTCGATCAGCTGCCGCGCGGGGTACGGGTCGGCCGCGAAGACCGCCAGCGGCCGGGGGAGCGACTTCAGCCAGGCGGCGACCAGTTGCTGGTTGCCATCCCAGCCGATCTGTTTGTTCTTGGGGGATGTGAAGATGTCGCAGCGGTGGCCGGCATTTTCGGCGACGCGCTGAAACGCCATGGCGCGGTCGTGCGAGTAGCGGCCGATGGGGGGCGAGTAGCAGGCGAAGTGTTCAAAGTGCCGGGCCTGAAAATGCTCGAAGGCCATAGCGGCACGGGCGTGGTCATCGGTGGCGACGCGCCCCAGCCAGCGTTCGCCCGGCATCTGGATCGCGACATCGACGGCTGGCACACGGGCCGACTTCACATGTTTGCAGATCGCCGCATCGCGCAGCGACACGATGGCGCCGTCGCCCTTCCAGCGCGAGGGTAGCCGCAGGCGGTGCTGGTCATCGCGCGGGGAGATGAGCAGTGTCCAATGGTTTTCGTGGGCATAGCGGGCGATCGATTCAACGACCTCGCGCCCCCAGCTGTCGTCGGTTTCGACGAGCACCGCCACTCGCCTGCCGGGTCCACTCAGCATGTCGTCACCACAAAGGGTTCTGGAAGTCGCATCGATCGGGACGCCCCCCACCGCGGAGCGGCGTGTGCACCCTGTCGCCGCTGCCTGACGGCCCCGCCGCCTCCACACCAAGATGCCGAAATCCGGAACAGAATGCTACGCAAAAACATAGCAACTCTGCGCAGCATGGGCGTGCATTGGATGGGTGTTTTCGTATCGTCTATTCGTTCTTGGTCGTTGATCGTCTGACGGGAGCGGAGGCAGCATGTTTCGGTTTGCATTGATGGTGGCCGTTCTGCTGGCGGCATCCCTGGCGCCGGCGGCGGAGAGATTCGATGTCGTGATCCGTGGCGGAAAGATTGTCGACGGCACGGGCGCCCCGTGGTTTTACGGGGATGTCGGCATCCGGAACGGTCGCATCGCGAAGATCGGCCGCATTCCCGACGACGCAACCGCCGACAAAACGATCGACGCCGCAGGGCTGATCGTGGCCCCCGGTTTTGTCGACATGATGGGGCAGTCGGCCACGCCGATGCTGCGTGACACCGACACCGCGCTCAACCTGCTCGCGCAGGGGGTGACGACGATCAACGCCGGCGAAGGTTCGTCCGCCGCTCCGCTGTCGGAATCGGACGCGGTTTCGCAGGGCTGGTCGACAATGGGCGAGCATTTCCAGCTGCTCGACATCAAAGGGTTGCCCGTCAATGTTGTGCAGACCGTGGGCCACACGCAGATCCGCCGGATCGTGCTGGGCGACGTCGATCGCCGGCCCTCGCCGGAAGAAATGAAGAAGATGCAGGCTCTGGTGGAGGAGGCCATGCAGGCGGGCGCGATCGGGGTTTCCACAGCGCTCATTTATCCCCCGGCCACGTATGCCTCGATGGAGGAGATTGCTGCGTTGTGCGAAGTCGCCGGTCCGCACGGCGGCCGGTACTACACCCATATGCGGAACGAAGGGGACCGCCTGCTGGACGCGATTGATGAAGCGCTGGAGATCGGCCGGATGGCGAAAACGCCGGTCCACATTTTCCACCTCAAGGCGGCGGGCGAACAGAACTGGGGGAAGATGGCCGAGGCGATTGCGAAAATCAAAGCGGCCCGCGCGACCGGTCAGCAGGTCGCCGCCGACATCTATCCGTACATCAACAACGGGCTGGGAATTCACGCGTTCATTCATCCCCGGCACTCGGCCGAAGGACGGGCGAAGCTGCTTGCCAGGCTCGACAAGGCGGAAGTCCGCCAGGAAATCCGCACCGAGATGGAAACGCTCGGCGGCTGGGAGAACTGGTACCGCCACACCGGAATGAACTGGAGCAAGGTGATCGTGGGGAAGACCTCCGACAGGGAGTTCCGCGACTCGCCGGGAACCAGCATTCAGGCGCTGGCTGAGAAATCGAAGAAGGAGCCGTGGGACGTCTTCTTTCAGCTTTGCCAGGCGGACACGTTCGTCCTGCCGCAGACGATGTCGGAAGCCAACGTGTCGCGCGCGATGCGGGAGGAGTTCGTGTCGTTCTGCACGGATGTCGGGCCGGATGACAAATCGGGGTCCGCGGCCCATCCGCGATCGTACGGTGCGTTTGCCCGCATGATTTCGCGCTATGTGCGGGAATGGGGCGTCATCAGTCTGGAGCGGGCGGTGGCGCAGGCGAGCGCCGTGGCGTCGAATGAAGTGCTGGCGTACGACCGCGGTCGGATCGCCGTCGGTCAGGCGGCCGATGTAATTGTCTTCGACTTTGACCGCTTCACCGACAAGGCCACCTTCGCCGAGCCGAACCTGGTTTCAGAAGGCATGCAGTTCGTGCTGGTCAACGGCGTGACGGTGTTCGAGAACAACAAGTTGACCGGCAAGAAGCCGGGACGCGTGCTGCGGGGGCCGGGGTACGACTCATCGAAGGCGCCCTTCCATTTCTCCACGGGTACGGTCGACGCGCAGGCGGAGGCCTACGACCGCGTTTTTCTGCGGTTCATGCGTGAACACAACGTTCCCGGCGGAGCGATGACCGTCATCGACCGCGGCAAGGTTGTCGCCAGCCGCGGCTATGGGTTTGCCGATGTCGCCGCTGGCGAGCAGGTGCAGCCCGACAGCCTGTTCCGCATCGCCAGCATCTCCAAGCCGATCACCGCCGTCGCCATTCTGCAGCTCGTCGAACAGGGGAAACTGCAGCTCGACCAGCCGATCGTACCGCTGCTGAAGCAGGCAGCCTTCATCGAACCTGATGCGAAAGCGGATGAACGCGTTGCGAAGATCACCATCCGCCACTGTCTGCAGCACACCGGCGGGTGGGATCGCGGCAAGTCGTTCGATGCGATGTTCAAGCAGACGGAGTTTGCAAAGCTGCTCGGCAAGAATTGCCCGGCCGGTCCGGACGAGATCATTCAGGTGATGCTCGGCAAGCCGCTGGATCTCGATCCTGGCACGAAGTACGCCTATTCCAACCTGGGCTACTGCATACTCGGGCGCATTCTGGAAAACGTCACGGGCGAGCCCTACGAGCCGTATACGCAGAAGCATGTGCTCGAGCCGCTGGGCATCAGGAACATGCGCATCGGAGGGACGTTCCTCAAAGACCGCCAGCCGGGCGAGGTGAAGTATTACGACCCGCACCAGGGGCCGTCGGTGTATCAGGCGAACCTCGGGCAGATGGTCCCCAGCACCTATGGGGCGTGGTCGTTGGAAGCGCTCGATGCGCACGGCGGATGGATTGCCTCGGCCCACGACCTCGCGACGTTCGCGGCGGCGTTCAATGACCCGGAAAACTGCGTGCTTCTGAAGGCAGCGACCATTCAGGAGATGTTTGCCAGGCCGGAGGGGGTCATTTTTGACGGGCCTGACAAGTCGCTGTTTTACGGTCTGGGCTGGCAGGGGCGGACGACGCCGTCCGGCGTGGGAATTCGACTGCACGGCGGGGCGCTGCCCGGCACGGCGACCTCCATGGTCCGGCGGGACGACGGCCTGTGCTGGGCCGTGGTGTTCAATGCGCGAAGCAGCCCGACATCGACCCATCTGGCGACGACGCTGAATGACCTGCTTCACGCTGCAGCGGACTCGCAGCGCGAAAAGGAGCGGTCCGCCGACGGTGCAGCCGTGACCGAGTGAACGATTGGCGTGAGCCGCGGGGCCAAACAGCGCCTGCACGACGCCTTTCAATCGAGTTTCAGCCTGCGGATGACCTGCATTGGCAGAAACAGATGACGGGGGTCGTCGAGCAGGGGGCGGAAGCCGTACTTGAGATAGAAGGTTCTGGCAGACTCATCGACGGCATCGACCTCGACCGCGCGAATGCCGATCTGCTCGGACACCTGAGCCGATCGCCGGAGAGCGTCGATGAGCAGCAACGCTCCAAGCCCTTGTCCCTGCGCGGACTGATCGACGGCGAGCCGGCCGATCAGCACGACCGGAACGTCGAGCCGCGGCAGGCCCTTTGACTCTGCGGGCGGAAGTGCCTCATACATCACCCGGTGAGTCGAGATCGCGTAATAGCCGAGGACAGGCAACTCTCCAGGACGAGTGGCGACGAAGGTCCTGGAAAGGTCGCGGCGATCGAACTGGCCCGCCCGATCCCTGAGCCAGGCGTTGAGCATCGGCTGGCCGCAATCGAATGACGCGCGATCATGCGACTTTTCGAGTCGACGGATTTCCCAGGTCGGCATCAGCCAACCTGCTTCCGATACCGCCTGGCGGCTTTGACCAGTTCGTCGTTCGGCTTCATCGACGGATCGTCCAGCATGGCGGCGAAGACGGCGCGGTCCCGCTGGCTTAATCGCGTCACCTGCTGCTCGTGAAGGATTTTCCGGGCCGCTTGCAGCAACGTCGAAACGGCAAAATCGCTGACCGTCTGCCCCATCTCGGCTGCGGCGGATTCGATGGTCTGCTTGAGTTCTGGGCTGAGCCGGAAATTCATCCGGGCAGTGCTTCCTGCTGCCGGCATGCGCGTCCTCAGTCTTGATTGCCTGTAACCTGGAAATTGACTGTACGTCATTCTGACACACAACGCGACATCAACTCTCGCGGGGGGAAGCCCGGCGTCTCTGTCTTGTTGCATTTGGCGATCCGGGATACGGTCCCGCCGGTTCTGCGTCCCCGGTCTCGCTGCGGAAGGATCCGCCCATGTTTCTCCTCGCCCACATGTTCCGGCGGTTTGTGAAGGTCGGGACGCTGACCGTCACCGATGCTCATGGCCAGCGTCACGTCTTTGCGGGGGAGCCCGGGCCGGCTGTGGCGCTGCGGTTCACCAACCCGAAGCTGCACACCCGGCTGTTCTTCAACCCCGACCTGGCTTTGGGCGAAGGGTACATGGACGGGGAAATCGTGTTTGAAGACGGCACGATTTATGATTTCCTCGAACTGTTCAATCGGAATCGGGCCTCGCTGGGGACCTATCCCCTGCAGGCCGTTCTGCGGCGTCTGTCGCGCGGCCTGCGGAAGGTGCAGCAGTTCAACCCCGTCGGCAAAGCGCAGAAGAACGTCGCGCACCACTACGATCTGTCGGCCGAGATGTATGCGCTGTTTCTCGACGCCGACCAGCAGTACTCGTGCGCCTACTTTCCAACCGGAGCAGAAACCCTCGAAGCGGCCCAGCGTCTCAAGAAGCAGCACATCGCCGCCAAGCTTTGTCTGCAGCCGGGCCAGCGGGTGCTCGACATCGGCTGCGGCTGGGGCGGCATGGCGCTGTCGATCGCCTCCATGTTCGATGTGGAAGTGCTGGGAGTGACGCTCTCGACGGAACAGCACCAGGTGGCGACGGCCCGGGCGAAGTCGATGGGGCTCGACCACCGCGTGAAATTTGAACTGCGCGACTACCGCGAACTGACGCAGCGCTTCGACCGCATCGTTTCGGTCGGAATGTTCGAGCATGTCGGCGCCGCTCACTTCGATGAATTCTTCGCGCAGACGAACAACCTGCTCCAGCAGGATGGCGTCATGCTGCTGCATGCCATCGGCCACATGAGCCCGCCAGGGACCACGGGGCCGTGGATTCGCAAATACATCTTCCCCGGCGGCTATACCCCCGCCATGTCGGAAGTGTTCGCCGCCACCGAACGGCAGCGGTTGTGGGTGACCGATCTGGAGATTCTGCGGACGCACTACGCCGAAACGCTGAAGCACTGGGCCGGACGTTTCGCCGCGAACCGGGAGCGCGTGGCCCAATTGTATGACGAGCGATTCTGCCGCATGTGGGAGTTCTATCTCGCGTGCGCCGAGATGGCGTTCCGCCAGGGGAGCAGCATGGTGTTCCAGATGCAGCTCACGCGCGATCGGGCCGCCGTGCCGGAGACTCGCGACTACATGGTGGACGTTGAACGCGCGCTCGCGGCGACCAGCCAGGCTCCCCGCCGCGCTGCGTAGTCCATTGGCCGGGATTTCTCGCTCGGCCGGCAGAACGACCGCTGGCGTACAGCGAGGCCGGCGCGGCGGCATGAGGGCCGGTTGTCGCGGTTCTTCCGGTTACGACGACCTGTGGCGTCATTCAACACGGCCGCTGGCGAGCCGGCCGACTTCTCGCAGGCCCGTTGCCGATGGCAGGCTAGGGTTCCAGAAGCCCTGTGGATTGTCGGCCGCGGGGGAGTTTGCGTCTGGAAGCCAACGGGCGAAATGCCTCACTCGGTCCAAACACTGCTGTCACCGCCTTCCGCCGGAAGCGACTCCCGCAAAGGGCTGATCCAGGCCGGGACGACGCCGCTGCATCGGCTGGACGGCGACCTGTGGGTTGAAGTCGTCGACCTCGCCACGGCCAGCGCCAGTCACGCTGCGGACTGGGACGATCTGGCGGCGAATGCCTGCGATCCCAATGTGTTCTTTGAGCGCTGGTTTCTCGGACCGGCGATGAACTCGTTCGGCGCTGGTCGTCAACTGGCCATTGCCTGCGTCTATCGCGGCAGTTCCCGCAAGGATGTCGCCCCGGGCATGGTCGGGCTGTTCCCGATCGAACTGGCCTCGGACCGCGGGCGCCTGTCCCGCACGCTGAAACTGTTCTGGAACGAATACACGTTCCTGATGACTCCGTTGATCCGGCAGGGACATGCGGTCGAAGCCTGGGAAGCGTTCCTTGGCTGGGCTGATGAGCGCTCGGGCTGCGATGTGATTGAACTCACGGTCATGCGGGGCGACGGAGTCGTCGCGAAAGCGCTGGCGGAAGTGATGCACCGCCGGCCGGCGCCGACGCTAATTTCGTCGGTGCATACCCGCGCGGTGCTGCGGCGCAGTCCATCCACAGAGGATAGCCTGTCCGCGGCCCTCACGACCAAGCAGCGACACGAATACGCCCGCCAGACGCGTCGGCTCAACGAGCAGGGACCGCTGGAATACCGCCGGCTGGAATCGCGGACGGACGCGGCCCAGTGGGTGGAGTGGTTCATCGAACTGGAATCGCGCGGGTGGAAAGGCGAAGCGGGGACCGCACTTGCCGAAGACGCCGTGGCCCGCGAGTTCTTCAAGACCGCACTGCTGGCGGCGGCCCAGAACGAACGCCTGCAGGCCCTGGGACTGTGGCACAACGGCCGTCCGATCGCACTCAAGCTGAATCTGCTCGCCGGCCCCGGCTCGTTCGCCTTCAAAATCGCCTACGACGAAACCTTCGCCAGGTTCTCGCCCGGAGTGCTTCTGGAACTCGAAAACATCCGTGTGTTCCACGAGCACTGCGATGCCGCCTGGATGGATTCGTGCGCCGCTCCGAACCACCCGATGATCAACCGCATCTGGCGCGATCGCCTGCTGATCCAGCAGGTGCTGCTGTCGACCGGCACGCTGCGCGGCAACCTCGCCGTCGGATTCCGGCCGCTGGGACGCGTGCTGCGACATCAGTTGAAGCGAACCCGGCAGGCCGCACCTGCCAAAACGAAATGACACCCGTTTGTGTGCGGGTCGGGAGACCTGCCGCAACAGGAGGCCGGCCATCACGGGAGCCTCCGCGATGCCAGCCCAACCCCGCGCTGCCGACGCACAAGCGGCCGCGCCGCATTCCACCAGCAAGGCCTCACCATGATCGCTCTCGAAACTCCTCCCGCCAGCCCGGCCTGCGGCGCCCGTTCGATGACGGGCGCCCGGCATCTGTCGATTGATCCCGCTGCGTTCCAGTCCGGCTTCAATCAGACCCCGTTCCAGATTCAGCACTCGCTGTGCGAGCACCCGCTGTTCAACCTCGAACGATTACTCGATCTGGCGAAAACGCTGCCGGAAGAGTGCATCGAGTACAACGCCGGCAAACTGCCGGTGAGCATCTCGCACGATGAAACGCCGCGCAATGGTCTGTCGCCCGCCGAGACGATTCGCCGCATCTCCGAATGCAAGTCGTGGCTGGTGCTCAAATACGTCGAGCGCGATCCCGCTTACAAGGCGCTGCTCGATGAATGTCTCGCCCAGGTGGCGGAGCATTCGGAACCGCTCTTCCCCGGCATGTGCTACGGACAGGCGTTCGTGTTCATCACCTCTCCCGGCTCGGTCACGCCCCTGCACATCGATCCGGAACACAACTTCCTGCTGCAGATTCGCGGATCGAAGGAAGTGCACCTGTACGATGGCCGCGACCGCAACCTGCTGCCGGAAGCACAGCTTGAGCACTTCTACTGCGACCGCGGCCGCAACATGACGCACCAGCCGTGGTTCGAAGAGAAGTCGTGGACGTTCGACCTGCAGCCTGGCGCTGGATTGCATTTTCCGGTGACGTACCCGCACTGGGTGAAGAATGGGAACGAAGTGTCGATCTCGTTCAGCATCACGTTCCGCACGCCCGATCTCGACCGTCGCCGGGCCCTGTACACGATGAACGCGAAGCTCCGGCAGTGGAAGCTGAACCCCCGGAACGTTGGCCAAAGCCGGTTCCGCGACGACATGCTGTTCAACGTGTTCCGCGTTGGCCGCCGCCTGGGACTGGCCAGGAAGTAAGCGCGACGCTCCGCCAGAGCAGTTGCAGACATTCGGCCGGAAGCCGGTTCCGCGCCGGCTTCAGAACCATGCAAGCGTCGATGGCGCGTGTCATCCACGTGTTGCGGCAGCACATGCGGCGGTTCGCAGGCGAACCGGCTCAACAGGCCCGCGCGGTCCACGTCGGTGACCTGCACTCTAAAAGTCGTCCAGCCCGTCCATCAGGTCGTCCAGCGCATCGCGCGGCTTCTGAACGACGTTGACCTGCCGCTTTGGAATTCCGACCGACATGCCGACGGCCGTCCGTCCATCGGCGACCAGCTCCGTATCGCGCTCCATCACCGCCAGTTCGAGCGCGCTTGGCGCGCCGAACAGTTTTGACAGGTCGATTTTGAAGTCGGACGCCCCGGCCACCGGCGCGCCGGCGATGGCCGGCGTTTTGTGTTCAGGGAAGATGATGGCGTTCGCCGGGCAGACGCGGCTGCAGGCCGGGCATCCCTTTTTGCAGTTGTCCTGCTGCTCGACAAGAATTCGCTCTTCCTGGTCGAGTCCGTAAACGCCGAACAGGCAGAAATCGATGCACTCCATGCAGTTGGTGCACCGGCTGTAGTCAATCACCGGATACCAGCGTCGCTTCGCGTTGCCCGTGAAGTCGGACCGCGTCGCTTCGGCCGGCGTCTCGCTGGCCGGGACCGGGGCCGGCGAGTCTCCCAGGCCGCCGAAGAAATCGAGCGACACCGTCTCGACGGTTGTTTCCCGGGCGATGCGGCGAATCTCACTGAGGAACACTTCCGGTTTCGCCTCAATCCGCAGATCGAGTGCAAACAGGGAGCGTTTCGGAACGTTCAGCGCGCCGATCGCTCCCGGCGGCGGGGCCTCCGGCTCGTCATCTTCTTCAGCGTCGGCGCTGCGCAGCAGCACGGTTCCTTCGCGTCCCTTCACCCCCATGCGATCGAGAATCCAGTGCGTGGCCCGCGGGTACAGCCACGCCAGCACGACCACGTCGCCGGGCACCGACCGCAGCCATAAGGCCCCGCTGTCGTCGGCCGACAGGTCGTTCAGGTGCGGCACCAGCGACACGTCCGCAATGTTCTCGATGATCAGCTGGGCGGCGATGTCTTCTTCGAGCTGGCGCTTGTTCGGGTTCTTGCCCGGCGCCTGAGCGATTACGACGGAAAGTTTGCGGCCAGCCATGCAGTCAGCGTCCTCGAAGTTCGTTCGTCCGGCGCGCGGCAGGGTTGCTGCGCGGCCGGCCTGTGGTGAATCAGTCGACCTGGGAATCGGCGTCGTTGTACTGGCCTTTGAGGGTGCGCTGGGTCGCGTCCCAGGTCGCCGTCAAATGAGCGAAGTATTCGTCGGCCGTCATCATCGGGGCGTCAGTTTCCATTTCATACAGCCATCCGGCTTCGTAGTTATCGGTGTTGATGAGCGAGGGATCGTTCATCAGGGCCGGGTTGAACTCACGGATCGCGCCGTTCACGGGGGCGTACAGGCTGGCGACGGCCTTGGACGTTTCTATCTCGCCCACTTCCTGCTTCTTGCGGACGGTCGTATCGGGATCGATGGTCCAGTCCAGAAAATAGACGTCCTGCAGCAAACGGACAGCGTAGGACGTAAAACCCACGCGAAACCGACCGTCGATCGACTGCAGCCAGTGATGGTTATCGGCGTACAGGCGATCTGCAGGCAGAACCGCCTCGTACTGTCCCATCATGAACACGAGATTGGAGTCCGACATAGGCTCAACGCAACCGATGACTCGGCGTCCTTTTACTCTGCGTCCTCGACGGGAAGCCCGGCGGGTGGCGAGTCTGCGAGCTTACCGGACGGCCGAAGCGGGGGAAACGGTGCTGTCGGCGGACGCACCGGCGCAAACCGACCGACAATCGCTTCCAGCTCCTGCACGCAGCCGGCGATGGAGATGACGGCCTGCCGGAAATTCGTGTGGTCCGAGGCGAGCGGGGCATCGACGGCAAACTGTGCCGCCGCCGCCTTCAGTTTCGACAGCTTCTTCCGCAACTGGTGAATGTAGGCCGGCGGATCGGCCACGCGGGATTCCACGGCCCGGCAGAGATCGAACACGTTTCGGACGATCCCCATCAGTTCGGGGAAGTCTTCCACCTCGGGGCTGTGTTTGACGAAGGTGCGCACCATCCAGGCGTGCGCCAGAAGCGTCTGGCAGCGGTCCACGCTGTCCGCATCCGGAACCGGCAATTCACTCATCGCAATCCTCCGGGCCAGTGAAGGGCCTGGCGGGTAGCCGGCCGAGTTCGTCCGCTGCAGCGGCCACTTTTTCGACCGCGTCCGCGATCTCCTGCATTTCACGCTCTCCCTCGAGCAGGACGGGGTGATGCAACACCACCATCCGCTCGTCGGCAAGGTCGGCCACCGGCAGTCGACCAGCCGTGCGAAACCGTCTCGATGCATGAATGCGGTGCAGCCCGCGAAACCCTGACGAGAAGGCAATCCCCTCCGCCCGCAGCGCCTCGCAGAATCGCTCGCGCGGCAGCCCGCCCAGCGGCGCCGGGTCGTATTCGAAGCCCACCTTGTAATAGCCCGCAGCCGTCGGGGCGGTGGGCGGAGTCAGCAGGCGCAGGGCCGGAACGCTGCTCAGAAGGTTCGCCAGCGTGTGGACCTGGGCCGACCGCCGGGCATTGGCGGCCGGCAACTCCAGCCATTGCGGGATGAGCGCCGCGGCCTGCAGTTCGGAGAGCGGCGACAGATCATTTCCCCGCATGACATGCCGGCGGATGCGCTCGATGACGTCGCGCCGGCTGGAGATGACGGCGCCGCCGCGTCCGGCGGAGGTCAGCTTGCTGCCGCCGAAGCTCAGAACGCCGACATCGCCCGCCGTTCCGGCCGGTCGCCCGTCCAGCACGGCCCCGGGGCACTGGCAGGCATCCTCGACAAGCCCGATCGCGCGCCCCTGAAGCGCGGCCCGCAGATCCGACATCCGCACGCTGCCGCCGTGCAGATGCGAGACCAGCACCGCCTTCGTGCGCTCTGTGACCGCCTCCGCCACCCGCTCGACATCCAGCTGCCAGTCGTCCGGCCGCAGATCAATCAGCACCGGCGTCGCGCCCAAGGCGAGGATGTCGGTGAAGTTCGCCTTGAAGTCGTAAGCCGCCAGCAGCACTTCATCGCCCGCGCCCACGCCAAGCCCGCGCAGCGCCAGTTCCACCGCTGCAGTGCCGCTGCTGCACAGCCAGGCATGCTCCACCTGGTGGTGTTCCCGCAGAATCGATTTCAGCCGCTCGCAGCCCGGCCCGACGTACTGCCCCCACGCACCGGCGCGGGCGGCCTGCTCGACCGCTGCGACCACGGCAGCGTTAAACGGCGGCCATTCCGGCGGCCCCTGGGGGCGTACGGCTGGACCGCCCAACAGGGCGGGCGCGGGAAAATCAGACGGGCGAGGCACGGAATTCAACAACGCTGCCGGGGGAGTCAGTCCATCCTGCAACAGGCCGGCCCGGCTCGCGGGCCGATCGCGTGTCAGATCGACGCCGCCAAGTTTAACGGCCGCGGCCGCTCATTGCCCGCCGGAGTCGGCCGTGTGTACCCTGCTGGTTCGACTCCCAAATCGTTCATGGACCTGGCCCGACCTGATGTCTGAGCAGATGAAGTTTGTTCTCGTGGGCGGCTTTCTCGGAGCCGGCAAGACGACGACCATTGCGAGGCTGGCGCGCGACGCCATGTCCCGGGGGCTGAAGGTCGGCATCGTCACCAACGATCAGGCGCAGGACCTGGTCGACACCAGCAATCTGCGTTCGCAGGGCTTCGATGTGGGAGAAGTCGCCGGCGCCTGCTTCTGCTGCCGGTTTGACGATCTGGTTTCGACGGTGGAATCGCTCGATCGGGACTCGGCCCCGGACATGATTTTCGCTGAGCCGGTCGGCAGCTGCACCGACCTTGTCGCCACGGTCATTCAGCCGCTGAAGCAGTTGTATCAGGCCCGGTTCGAAATCGCTCCGTTTGCGGTCATCCTGAAGCCCAGTCAGGGGCGACGCATTCTCCGCAACGAGCCGGGCGGCGGATTCTCTCCGAAAGCTGCGTACATTCTGGAAAAGCAGCTCGAAGAGGCGGATGTGATCCTCATCAACCGCGTCGATGAGCTGTCTGCTGGTGAGCTTCAGGAACTCGATTCGCTGCTGGCGACGCGGTATCCGGGAACGCCGCGTCTGCGGGTGTCGGCGAAAACGGGGGCAGGATTCGACGGACTGGCCGAATTTCTCGCGCAGACGGGGGACTTCGGACGCCGGATTCTGGACATCGACTACGATGTTTATGCCGCAGGAGAAGCCGAACTGGGTTGGCTGAACACCGCCATCCATGTCGCTGCCGCCAGCTCGTTTGCGCTGGATGGCCTGCTGCTCGATCTCATCGGCCGGGTGCGCGAAACGCTCGCGGCCGACGGTTTCGAGCCGGCGCACCTGAAGGCGATCGGCCTGTGGGAGGGTTTTTTCGGAGTGGCCAACCTGATTGCGAGCACGCTGACGCCCGAACTGTCGCTCCCCTCGAACTGCCAGGTTCGGGAGATCGACCTGGTGGTGAACGCCCGGGTGGCGTGCGATCCCGAGCACCTGACGGCGCTGGTGCACCGCGCCGTCCGCGAGGCGTGCCTGGCGGTTTCCGCGACGCCCGTGTTCGGGGCGACGCAGTCGTTTCGCCCCGGCCGCCCCACCCCGACGCACCGCCTGGCGGCGGCCGCATCGTCGGACGCCGGCCGCTGAGAGTTCCGTTTCGATCGAGAGCGAGCGCGTGATGTATCTGCGAATGGCCAAACGGGTCGTGTTCGAGGCCGACAAGCGTCTGGTCTGGAAACTTGCCTATAACTTCGGCTTCAAAGGGGCGCTCTCCGTTCAGCGCTTCAAGAAGCGGATGAAGCGCGGCGAGTATTTTCCGCCGTTTCTCTATATCTCGGTCATCAATTCCTGCAATCTCCGCTGTCAGGGGTGCTGGGTCGACGTCGCCGCCAAACAGCAGACGATCGATCTTGAAGCGCTGACCCGACTGATCAACGACGCGAAGGCCGCGGGCAACAGCTTCTTCGGCATCGTCGGCGGCGAGCCGTTCATGCATAAGGACCTGCTGACCGCCCTCGGCCGGCATCCGGACGCCTATTTCCAGATTTTCACCAACGGCCACTTCATTACGGACGAGGTGGCGAAAGAGATGCGGCGGCTGGGCAACATCACGCCGCTGATCAGCGTCGAGGGAACAGAGATTGTCAGCGACGAGCGCCGCGGCCGGCCGCATGTTCTGTCCGACACCATGCGCGGCATCGAGAATTGCCTCCGCAATCAACTGCTGACGGGCGTCTGCACCAGCGTCTGCCAGACGAACTTTGATGACCTTGTGCAGGAGAAATGGCTCGACCGCCTGATTGAGATGGGGGTCTTCTACACGTGGTTTCACGTCTACCGGCCGATGGGCCCCGACGCGAAACCTGAACTCTGTCTCACCCGCGAACAGCAACTGAAACTGCGAAAGTTCGTCGTCGAAATGCGGGCGAAGAAGCCGATCGCGATTATCGATGCGTATTACGATGGCGAGGGGCGGGCCCTGTGCCCGGCGGCGACGGGCATCAGCCATCACATCAATCCGTGGGGCGGAATTGAACCGTGCCCGATCGTGCAGTTCGCGAAGGAATCGATCCATGACTCCCGACCGATCGACCGCGTGATGATTGAATCGAAGTTCCTGCAGGACTTCCGGCAACTGGCGGCATCGACAACGCGCGGCTGCATCGTGCTCGAACGTCCCGACCTCCTGCACGAACTGGCCGTGCTGCATGACGCGCCCGACCAGACGGCACGAAAGACGGCGGCGGCGGAGCTCTTGGCGATGACGGCGCGGACGAGCCAGTACATGCCGATGGAGGAGGTGCCGGAGAAGAGTTGGGCTTACCGGTTGGCGAAGCGGTGGTTCTTCAATGATTTTGGGGCGTATGAGGGGCCGGTGAGTCCCCTGCCGGCCTCGCTGGCGAGTGAGCGGACGGCGCTCGCCGCTGACAGAGACAGGTAGGGTGGCGTCGACGCCAGGAGACCCACCACAGCGCATCGAGCATCACCTGAGTTGGTGGGTCTCGTTCTTCGACCCACCCTACGCGACTTCAATGAGTTTGGGGCGTATGAGGGGCCGGTGAGTCCGTTGGCGGCTTCGCCGAAGACGTGAGCAGTTGGGTGGCCAGGGTTGGACTGAGCGAAGCGAAGGAAACCCCGGACGAGCGTTGCCGAGGCTTCGGATCTCACCCGACTGGACAGACAAGCACCTGATGGTCGCCTCGTGAAACAGTTCGGCCGTTCTGGCACGCGACCCGGGTTTCGCCTAAAACGATTCCAATCTTGGCTGCTCTGCCGGTGGTACCCGGTGTGGCCGAGTGGGCGCGGCTGTAAATTGTTGATTGCTGGTCTAATGCAGTGGGGGTTCAAATGCGAGCCAGTCTCTTTATTGTTTGCGTTCTTGTTTCAACTCTGTTCGCCGCCCCTGAACGACCAACTGCGGAAGAGATCGAAAAGGCTGTTGCGGCCTCCCGAGAAAGGTCAGCGATGCTCGCAACTGCATCAGACATCCCACCAGTGACTCTCAGCGAACTTGAGGCTCAGTTGAAGGATCGTCGAGAGCAGAAAATTCAGGCAATGAAGAACTCGACACCGGAGAAGCGACAGAAGTCACTCGCTCTCAAGAAAGAAATTGAGTCCTTCGAGAAGCAGATCAAGGAGCTTAAGAAGTCTCCACCACCGCCAAAGGCTGCCCCAAAGCCCATTAGTTCATATGGACTTGCGCCGCTTGACTGGAGTCGCTTGTCTGTTGGCTCCGTGGGGCGGTTAGCTCCCAAGCTCGTCGGAAACTTTCAGACTGGAGATGTCAAGAGCATTCAACGAATCGAAGCCGGCAAGTTTATCGGTGTTTACCAAACATCGACTCCCGGCGCGTCGAATTTGGAAATGCCTACGACTCACAACGTTGCCACTTTGCTTTTCATTGGAATTGAACAAGACGTCGAAGGCCGGACTATTCAGGACGGTGGAATTTACGAACTGAACTTCGACGCGGTTGTGACAGGAGAGTACCGCTATCGAACTGCGACTGGCGCGTCTAAGACGGTGTTCGTGGTGGAAAACTTCGACCCCAACAAGCCGTTCAAATGATGTCCGCCAACTTTCCCTCCAACCGCCAGACTCGATGGCAAGACGCTTTCAGGGTTGATTAGCGGCTGCCTGTGCGACGATCAACGCCGCCAGCTTTAGAGCTTCATTGATGGTAAGCGTAAGTTCGACTTGTGGGATCTGAACAGTATTGCTCGTCGGCATTTTCAAGGTCAGGCTTGTTCCATTGCCCTCAGCCGTGCAGTTGCGATTTGCATGGGGCTGACTTCCGAGAAGCAGGTTGCCTTTGAAATGCGCGACATCATCAAACATGACTGGCTCCGGATAGGCGAAACAACTGCCCAGCCCAGCATCATCACCCGGCGGGCTTCACAACTCAACTGAGTACATTGTTTGCCGTCCCAGTACTTCGAAGGAGTAGGTGCCTGCGGCCAGCCGCCCGCCGTTGGGTGGGTCGAAGCGGAGCTTCTGGCGGGGCATTCCCAAGCAGGAGCTTGGGAACGAGGGCGGGCACATCTCGGTGGATGGGCACAGGGCACATTGGCCGGCGGCTAGCGCCGTCCGCTCACGGCTGCGTGGGGGGCTCGGAGAGGCGCAAGAGGGCGGTGAGGCCGAGGCCGTAGAAGGTGTATTCGACGTCGGCCTGGTTGTCCCAGATGGCGGCTCGGTAGCCGCCGTGTTTGAGTTCGAGTTCGGCGAGGAACTTTTTGATGTGTCGCGGGGTGCGGATGTCTTGGAGGCCGAGGTCGAGGCAGGTGAGGTAGCCGGTGAAGGTGGAGAGGCTGTCGGAGAATGGGATGCGTTCGTTGGCCGGGTGCCATGCTCACGTCGCGAAGCAGCGTGAGCATGCGAGTTCAAAACGGCACGCGAACTTCGATCCGAGCCTTGACTCAGGCAACCTCAACCAGCAATCGCATGCTTGCCCTGCTTCGCGATGCAAGCATGGCACACGTCATGTCCGGACGGACCGGCGGCTAGCGCCTTGCCGCTCACGGATGCGCGGGGGGATCCGAGAGGCGCATGAGGGCGGTGAGGCCCAGGCCGTAGAAGGTGTATTCGACGTCGGCCTGGTTGTCCCAGATGGCGGCTCGGTAGCCGCCGTGTTTGAGTTCGAGTTCGGCGAGGAACTTTTTGATGTGTCGCGGGGTGCGGATGTCTTGGAGGCCGAGGTCGAGGCAGGTGAGGTAGCCGGTGAAGGTGGAGAGGCTGTCGGAGAATGGGATGCGTTCGTTGGCCTGGAGGCCGCCGTCGTCGGAGCGGACGGATTTGAGGAAGGCGGCGACGCTGGTGCGGATGTCGTCGGTGACGGCGTTCTGCATCGTGAGGAGCGCGACGGCGGCGGCGGTGGGGTTAGTGCCGCTTTGTTTCATGGGGGCGATTTCGACGAAGCCGCCGTCGTCGCGGCGGCGGCTGAGGAGGAAATCGATGACGCGCTGGGGTTCGGGGAGCGGCTGGCCAGTGAGCTCCAGGCAGAGGGCGACGAGGAACGTGTGGTAGGTGCTGCCGACGGCGCCGTCGCGGGTCTTGGCGTAGCCGCCGTCTTTGGTGCGGAACTCTTCCAGGGTGGCGGCGAGGCGCTGGGGCCAGTCGGGGGGGGCGTCTGAGAGGACGTCGGGGCCGCCGGCGAGCTGGACCATGACGGCGCAGTAGAGCCAGCTGACGACGTCGATGACGCTGGCGCTCGAGCGGCCGAGTTTCTGGAGGTAGCCGGCGACGCGGTGGGCGTCTTCGGTGGTGAAGCCATCGATGAGGGCGAGCGCGCGGACGGCGAACGACGTGTAGTACAGGTCAGACTCGCGCGGCGGCGGGTCGGCTGGATCATCGTCTTCATCGGGAACAACTCTCCCGGTGAATCCGCCATCGTCATTCTGCTGCGACAGCAGAAACCGGCGATGCGCCGCGCGACGCTCCGCGGGAAGCCCGCGCAGTCCTTCAGCGAGACGGGCGCCGAGACGGAGCAGATACGGCTCCGAGCGAGCTGAGGGATCGCTCATTCCAGACTACGACAGGACGGGTTGCGGCAGGATCGTCAGCGGGACCAGGGCGACTGGCGGCGGTTCGGTCGAATCCTGCGAAAGAATGGTGTCGGTCAGGAAGTACAGCAGTTGCCGCAGCGCGTCAGGCTCGGTTTCATCGGCCAGCGCTTCGGCCCGGGCCCGGCACTTTTCGACCAGCGCCCGCGCCTGATCGAACACGCCAAGTTCGTCGTACAGCCGCTTCAACCGGTCGATGCGAAGCGCCGGGGGCGTCGCGTTGCTGAGAATGTCATCCAGCACGGCCCGCTGTTCCGGGGAAGCCGCGGCCCCCGCCAGTGCAACCAGCAGCGTCGGTTTGGCCGTTTCGGCATCGCGGGCAGTGTGCTTTTTGTTCGATTCGTGCTCCTGCCAGTCCTGCAGGTCGTTCAGAATCTGGAACCCCACGCCCAGGTGCCGGCAGAACTGCGTCAGCATCGATTCGTAGGCGTCGACCGGACCGGCCAGTCGCAGTCCGGAATAGAGCGCGGCCTCAAACGCCGGCGACGTTTTCAGGGCGTAAACCTTCATCGCCTCCAGCGGCGACAGCATTTCTTTCGAGGTCGTCCACTGCAGCTCGGCCCCCTGCCCTTCGCACAGTTTCAGGTGCGCCTGTGCGAGACGGTCGAGGATGTCGGTCAGCACGTCCGTCGCCAGCAGGCCGCGGTTGACGCCGACCAGCCGGTACCCCAGGCCGATCAGGTAGTCGCCGACGTTAATGGCGGCGCCCAGGCTGTGCTCGGTGTGAATCGTCCGGCGGCCATAACGGTACTCGTCGCCGTCCTCGATGTCGTCGTGAACCAGCGAGGCCTTGTGGAAGGCTTCGATCGCCATTGCGACGCGGATCACTTCCGGACCGTAGTCCGGCAGCTCGTCTTCGGTTCGCGCCGCCACGGCCTTGCCGCCGGTCAGTGCGTCGTAAGCCGCGAGCGTGACGAATGGCCGCAAACGTTTGCCGCCATTCTGCAGCCAGTCGTTCGCCACCGAGGCGGTAAACGCCAGCGGGTTCGATGCGGATGCGCCGCGCGACGCCTCCGCGCCCGGCACGAGCGAATCGAACTGTTGCTCGAAGATCGTCTGCACCCGCCGCATCAGCGGCACGTAGCTGGCGGTCTGCGGTTCATCGAGCGGTTCGTATTTGTCGAGACAATCCCACACCCACGATTCATCGAGCGTGGTGTTCTTGCAGTCGCCCGAATGCAGCGGGATGGCGTAGGACGGCACGCCGGCGATCAGCACCTTGTCGATCGCCTTTTCGAGCACGTTGAGACAGGCGACGCCGAGAATGCCGTCGATATGCCCCGAAACGATGATCTTCAGCACCACCGGCGAGCCTTCGGCCACCAGCACCTTGTACCCCAGCTGCTCGGCCCGCACCTTGTAATCGGCGATCGAACACGCCCCGCACTTCTCGCAGTCGAGCCCGAACTCGTCATAGTCGGCCGGGCATCCGTCCGCATGTTTCAGGCAGTGCGGCAACAGCAGCATCCGGCGGTTGAACGGCAGCGCCAGAAACTGCTTCTTCCAGAAGAAGTTCCCGATCATCACCATCGCGAAGCCCAGAAACTTCTCGGGCTGATTCAATTCGGCCAGCAGCGTGCGCGCATGCTGTTCGAGCTGCGATTTCGAGAAGGCGCGGCTTTTGTCGAGCCCCTGTGCATAGCGCTCGGCCTCGCGTTTGATGTGCTCCCGCAGTTCGAGCGTCTCGGGAACGATCTTCAGATGGCTGGTGCTGCGCCCGGATTTGTCGCGCGAGGCCGTCGATTTTGAAGTCGCCTCGCGGCGGCCTTCATCGACGGTGGACGGGGAGGGCAACTCTTCGACGGACGCCGTCAGACTCATTGAATCATTCGCTCCGAAAAACAACTGCCTCACCGCGCCGCCGCGACCAGCTGGCCCGGATTCGATCCCCGCCTGCTGCTCGCCCGGACCAGGGCCGAGGTCGCAAAGATCATCGGATAAAGTCGCTCGAAATACCACAGCTTCGCGAAATAGAAGCCGATGGGCGATGGCCGCCGGAAGGTTCCGTCCGCGACCGCCCGGCACAGCCAGCTTAGACCCCGCTCGGTCGCGTGGCCTCCTTTTTCCGGCCACGACAACAGGGCTTCCGTGGCCAGCGCCGTTTCCTCAACGCTCGACGGGCAGCCCACCGCCCCGCCCCAGCCGCCATCGGCGTTCTGAACGCTCGAGAGCCAGTCGACGGCGCGGCCGACATCCAGCCCTGCCGTTTGGCCAAGCTCCCGCGCCATCATCAGCACCCGCGCGGTGCCATACACCGGGTTTTCGTCGTCGCTGGCATGTTGGTTGCCAAACCACAATGGACGCCACGCCCCCTCCGGACCCTGGTGACGCGCCAGAAACCGGAGACCGCGGGCGAGCGCCCGCTCGGTGCGCGTTGCGTCGAGCAAGCCGGAGTCGAACTGCCGCACCGCAGAGAGCGCCCGGATGGCATGCGCGGTCAGGTCGCACGAGCTGCGGTCAAATGGCAAGGCGCCCCAGCCGCGGCAGAACGTGGGCCAGCCGCCATCGCGATTCTGCAAGTCGAGCAGCCAGCGCGCTCCCAGTCGCAGGGCGCCGCGCACGTCGGCCTGCAATGCGGAATCGTCTGCCGCAACGCGCCGGGCCAGACGGATGATGGCCAATAGGGCGCCCGGAGTGTCGTCCGCGTCGGGAACGCCGCCGGAGAGGTCGGTCCAGGCCCAACCGCCCGGCGCCGCCTGCGTATAAGGATGCACAGCACGGTATTGCTGCCCCAGCAGCCATCGCAGAATCCTCGCCGCATGTTCCGGCGTCAGCGAGTCGTCGTCCAGCGCGTTCACCGACAGCGTCGTCACCCAGGTGGCGAGGTTTGTATCGATTGGCCAGCTGCCATCATCACGGACGGAGTCCATCAGAAACGCCAGCCCTTTCTGCGCCACCGGGTGCCGCGCCTGTCCCATGCCTGCCAGGCTCATGGTGACAAAACTCGTCAGCGGAGCCGCCTCCAGAAAGCCGCCGCTGGTCGGCTGAATCGACGTCAGCAGTTCGAGAGTTCGCCCCTGCGTTCGATTGCGGATCCAGCGGACCAGCGGATTGCGCGACGGCCGCCGATGATGCACCACCTGTCCGATCGCAATCAGCGCCGGCAGTGCATAACTGACGACCGGCAGCCGGATCCACTGGAAGAAGCGATGCGGCAGAACGCCCAGTTCAAACGGCAGGCTTTGGACTTCCGACCACGGCGTGACGCCCCCCAGCGCGCAGTGCGTCAGAATCGGAACGGAGAAGGTTTTGTCCTTGCCGTAGCGCCGTCGCAGGGCCGGAACGCCGCCGGCCTGCGCGAGCCACGCCTGCGATCGCTGCAGAACAACGGGAAACCGGGCGGCATCAACGGCGCGAAACGAGGCGTCGCACAGCATTGTTGTCGCAATATTGGTGAAGCTCTGGACGGTGTCGCCCCAGCCTCCGTCCGCGTTCTGGTGCGACGCCAGCCATTCCAGCCCGTTGTCGATCAGCGGCGTCAGGGTGTCCCGCAGTTCTGTCCGGGCACGGCGCAGCATCTCCAGCGCCATCACGGCGGTCGCCGTCGACAGTGCCGAGGTCGACAGTTCGCCCGCCCAATGCCCGGCGGGAAGACATTCGCCCAGCAGCGCCGCGGCAGCGGCCCGGCGGGCGTCGTCCAGCGACATTTCCGACGCCGGCGGCTCAATCGCTGAAGCGCTCATTCCCGCGTCACAGTTCAGGGTTCACAGTCGTGAAATCGCCACGTAGGCCAGCGCCCCCAGCACCGCGGCGCAGGGCACCGTGCTCACCCAGGCGAGCATGATTTCAATGATGGTCCGCCATTTCGCCTGCCGGGTGGTCACCCCGATCCCCAGCAACGCCCCCACGCTGACGTGCGTCGTGCTGACGGGGAGACTGTGCAGGCTGGCGGTCGTGACCAGTGTGGCAGTCGCCAGGCTCGCTGCAAACCCCTGGCCCGGGTTCATATCGGTCACTTTCCGACCCAGCGTTTCCGCCACGCGGTCGGCGTCCACCATCGCGCCGATGGCGATCGTGACGGCCACAACCGCGAACGCCCACGCGACTGGAAGATCGGGAACTGCGATCAGCAGCGCCACCATCTTCGGGGTGTCGTTTAAGCCGCGGGCAAAACTGGCCGCGCCGGAACTCACAAAATGCAGCACATCGAGCACCGGCGTCCGATGATCGGGCGCCAGTCGAGCCGACCGCAACAGCAGGTACGCCGCCGCGCCCAGCAATGCCGCCGCGGCCGGGCTGAAGAACAGCGGCGTCAGGAACAATCGGCCGAGCCCGGCAAATCGAACGGCCGAGCCGCCCCCCACCAGCCCCGCGCCGCACAGCGCGCCGACGAGGGCATGCGTTGTGGACACCGGAAACCCCAGCCGCGTCGCGAGGAAACTGGTCAGCGCCGTCGCGATCGCCACCGCCGCGAGGAAGTGCGGCGTCTGAATCAGGTCATCCGGAACGATGCCGCGTCCGCCGAACCGGTCGATCAGCCCCCGCGACAGGAACGCCGCTGCGATTGAACCGGCGAACGTGGCGGCTGTTCCCCAGTACAGCGCGGTCCGCAGCGTCGTCGTGCCGCTGCCATACAGCGATGCGACGCCCTTGAAGTTGGCGTTCGCGCCGTTGGTGAACGCGACAAAGCAGGCTGCAAAAAACAGCAGGGCGATCAGCACTGGCGAATGCTCATCGGGCGGAGTTGTCTTTCGTTTCCGCCGGATACTTCTTCAGCGCGACGTACTCCTTCCACGACCCTTCATACAGCCGGACGTTCGGATACTTCGCGACATGCTTCAGATAGAACCGCAGCAGGCTCCCTTCGCGTGAAGTTCCGCAGTACACGAAAATCTCCCGGTCCGCGGTCAGTCCGGCGGCGTCGAGTTCGGCCTGAACCTCGGCCAGCGGTTTGAACTGATGCGTGTTGTCCGCCGCCATCAGTCGCGCCCAATGAAAGCTGACCGCTCCCGGAATGTGCCCTTTCCGCAGCCAGATGTCATCTTCGCCGAGATACTCGTCTTTCGGTCGGGCGTCGACCAGGACGACGTTCGGCTGCCCCGTCCTCGACAGCACCTCATCCACCGTCGCTGCAATCTCGCGGTTCATCTGCTCGGGCAAGCGCCCTGGCGGATTGCCGAAGTATTCCTGCGTGACGGGAAAACCGGCGTTCTGCCAGGCCGGCAGGCCGCCATCAACGATCCGGATGTTCTGCACCCCGAATTTCTCGAGCACGTGCGCGACCATGCTGGCGCTCAGGATTTCATCATTCGGCAGCGTTTCGCCCGTGGCGTACAGAATGTGCACCCGGTCGCGGTCGACCCCGGCCCGGATGAGCAGTTCGCGAGTCAGCGAGTCGGGCAGGTATTGAACCGGCACTCCCTGATCGGTCCCGCGCAGCGTGTCGAAGTTCAGGTGGTGCGCCGTCGGCAGGTGTCCGCGGAAGTAGTCTTTGTAGCCCCCCCGGGTATCGAGCACGATCGGCCGGGAACTGGCATCCGACGACTCGATCAGCTGTCGGGCTTCCGCCGTCGAGATGACGCCGATGTCCGCCCGCAGGGCGTCGGCATGCAACAGGCAAACCAGTGCAGCAATCAGCTTCTTCATGGACAAGTTGCAGTGCTGGAGCTTGGGAGACGGTGGCGGCGGGGCTTCGGCGGCGACAGGCGGCCTGATCATGGTTCGAGGAACACCAGTTTGCAGCAGCCGAAGTCGAGCCCGGTGCTGCGCCGCGAGGAGGCGATCTCCGGTGCGAGCCGGTACTCGATGGTTTTCCCTTCGCGGCGGGTGTTCACAATGCCGTGGCTGCGCAGCGCCTTCAGGTGATGCGACAGCAGCGACTTCTCCACCTGCAGCTCCAGGTTCATTTCGCCCACATTCTTCGGGCCCTCGAGCAGCTGCTGCACGACACGCAGCCGCGTCTCGTTGGCGAGCACCTTCAACAGGTCGGCGCAATGAATGTTTTTCCCTTTGGCCATGCCGGTTCCGCGCCTCTCGGGCGATCTGGATGAGTTGAATCGCAGTTCAATCTAAGCCCGACTGCACCGCCGCACAATGCCCGCATAGGGCGCATCCGGCCCGCTGAGAGCTGGCCTGCCGACGGACGATCCGCCAATCAACGGCCCGGGCGGTTGCCCGTGGGCGCTTATGCACCGCGCGATTCGGCAGCAGCGCCCCCCGCAGTCAGCCGGCGCCAGCACATCCACTCCATGCGCGGATGATGAAAGCAGCTCTTCCAGAGATTTCCCTTCAACGTCACCGATCGCCGGCCATCCCGGTGCAGGTATCCGAACCATTCGCCATGCTCGGGATCTGCGAAGTGCGCATAGGCCCAGTCGTGAACCTGCTGATGCCAGCGCGCGTAACGCTCATCCCCCGTCAGCTGATGCGCCATGAGGGTGGCGATGATGGCTTCGTCATGCGGCCACCAGAACTTCATGTCGTGCCAGTACTCCTGCACCGGGCGATCGGACACGTCCCGAAAATAGAACAGCCCGCCATACTCCTCGTCCCATCCGCGCTCCCACATCCAGTCGAGCATCTGGCAGCCGAGCCGCGTCAGCCGCGAATCACTGCGGTGCTCCGCTTCCGCGAGGATGAACCACGCCGCTTCAATCGCATGACCCGGATTCAGCTGCCGGCCATCAAAGTGGTCGACGATGTCCCCATTTGGAGCCACGTTTTCCATCACCACGCGCAGCCCAGGCTTCACAAACAACTCTTCAATCTCTGCGAGACAGCGATCCATCCGCTTCTGATGCTCCGCGTTCGGGCCGAGATTCGCCCGCAGCTCCTGCACAGTCGAGATCGTCATCATTCGCGGGCCCAGGCCAATCATGGGCCGGGTCGCCGCGAACTTCGGCGGCATCCGCCCGGGCGTGAAGTTCCAGTCGTAGAACTGTTCAAACAGCTGGTTAGCGAGCTGTGCGTGTTCTTCACGGCCTGTCGCCCGGGCAGCGGCGGCAAAGGCGATCGATGCAAAGCACTCGCTGTAGGCGTAGCGGCGTTTCCGGATCGGCCGTCCATCCGCCGTGACGTGGAAAAACATCCGCCCGTCGGCGTCGAAGCAGTGCTGCTGAAGAAACTGGAGGCCCGACAGCCCCCACTGTTTCCATTCCGGACGCGGCTCCAGCGTGTTGTGCAGCGTGAGGAGCATCCAGCTCATGCGGCCCTGGGCCCACACCGATTTATCGGTGTCGACCACTGTTCCATCGCGGTCAACACAGTGCAGAAAACCCCCGTGCAGGGCGTCGACGGAGCGCGGAAACCAGAATGGCAGCGTGTTTTCGAGCAGACTGCGTCGATAGAAGTCGCCATCGAACGCATGGCCGGCGGGGGGCGTCGGCCGGGGAAGCGTCGGCTCTGAACCCCCGTCGCTCGCGATGGCAGTCATGTCGTCCGATCCTCGCCCGGGCATCAGGCCGTCCGGGAATCGGGTACGGGAACCAGCTTGGGAATGGGGGTCTGCAACCCGACAATTCCGCCGTGCCGCTGCTGCAGCGTCCGGAAGTCGTGACGCAGAAACTCAAACAGCTCGGTCTCGGGCCGCAGCGCGAGATACCGTTTCGCAAACAGTTCCATCTCGCGGTCGTATTCCTTCTGGCTGTGTGAGTGGACGTGGTAGCGTCCTTCCAGCCGGCGGATGTCGCCGTCAAAACGGGGGCTGATGTGATACAGCTCGTGCAGCACCGTGACGAACTTTTCCTTGAACGACTGGTCGAGAAACCGCGGCAGGTAGAAGGTGAGGATGTAGGACATCTCCACCTGCCCGATCACGAGCCGCTGCACCGTCCATTGCCGGCCGCCGCGGATTGTGGTGCGGGCGCCGTTTTCAAACCGCAGCGGCGTGAGCTTGGCCTGCAGGCCGTGCAACTGGCGCGTGCGGGTTTGCGCAAAGCACACCGCCACCCGCGACATGTCGATATGACCGAACTCGTCCGGCAGCTTTTCCGTGACGTCCACACATAACTGGCGGACGGCATCGGTGAAATCGAACGGCTGTGGACCCGGCGGAACAAACCGCGCCATGGTCGACCCTTCCCTGGTTGGTACACAAAGCCGCACCCTGGCCTCCAGGCAGGGCGAAACGATTCTCTGACGACGGCCGATTTTCTTCGCAGCCCGCGAACCTGTCCAGAGCGATGCTGCCCGAAAAATGAATCGTAAGGTGTCCCAATTCATGGGACGGAGTGTCGCAGGTCGCCTCGCTGCCACATAGTTTGACCGGACGGACTGATTTCAACGTTCGACGTGAAATGACCTCGACAACCTTCGACTTCACGGACGGCCAAAAGCCTGCGTCAGAGAACGAAGCAGGCTCCAGCCGCCGCCTTCCAGAGGAGGTGATTACCTTTCCCGTCTGGTCTGCGGTCGTTCGGCCCGTCTGGTCGAGCTTCTATTACGCGACAATAATCGCATCCGTGGTCATAGTTTTTTCCAGCGCACTGATGCTATTCGGTCTGCTGGACGGCGTTCCGCCCGCAGGTCGAATTCTGAGGGCATCTCTGATGTTCTTGGGCGGGATCTACCTATTCATTGCCATTGTTTCTTTACCAGTTATTTCGACCCTTGCGTGGCGGCGGACGCCCCGAAGAATCGGGGTGGAAGCCGAGAACTTCCTCATCAGCCGGTCTTCGGACGTGGTGACTCTTCCTGTCGAAGAATGCCTTTGGAAGCCGTCTCGCTGGGTTGCTGCTGACGACTCTGGCGCGTACCTGCCGGGTCAACGACTATTGATCGTATGGAGTCGAAAACTCGACGGTCAGCACAAACCGCTGCGGTGCTTCGCCTGCGGATTCTCGCCGGAGACATTTGAGATCTGGACCAGGTGGCTGGCCGCGAACTGCGGTCCTCCGCAACCGGCTGCGCCAGTCATCGAGATCGTGTGTCGACTGCTAATCGCTACATCTGCCGGCAGCATCGCGGGAGTGCTGATCGGGTCCGTTCTGGAATTCACGGCCGTCTGGAATGATGCCGTTTCGCTCGTTGGCTTCATCGGCTGGATCGACGGCCTGCTTGTCGGAATCCACTGGCATCTCGCCCGGGGCCCTCGCCGACAGGACTACGGAGAATGGGTGCGGAAGAATGGCCGTGCGGCCCAAATACTGATGTTCATTGTGCCCGGCGCGGCTTTGGCTCGCGGAGGCGGGCTGGTGTTCATGGCGACGCTGGTCGTCGTCAACACTATCATCGGCGTTGTCGCCAGCCACATGCTGTATGTTGCCGATCCGGAGGAACCCGCTCTATCCGACGCCAACCGCTCCGATGCGAACACACTGAAGTGAAGCCGATGCCTCGACGAGACTGCTCGTCCCGACGTGAGAGTCAATGTAAAACGGGGCGACCTGTGGTCGCCCCGTAATCAGTGCATCGAAAGTTTGGGAAGGCTGATTTGCTGCCTGCAGCAGCTTCTCTCAGTCCTGCTTCGGTTCAACAGCGATCGACTTGGACCGCTTCACCCGGTCGTGAACGCCGACGAACTCAACCAGCGCCTGTTCGCCCGAGTCGCCCAGACGCCGCGGCGCGATGCGGACGATCCGCAGGTAACCGCCGTTGCGATCGGCGAACCGCGGGGCGACGGTCTCGAACAGCAGCGAAACCGCTTCCTTGTCCCGCAGGGCGGCGAATGCGCGGCGGCGGGCCGCCACGGCCGGGGCCTTCGCCTTCGACCAGTTCTGCCAGCCCTCCCCTTCGCGCCACTTCTTCCACTCGGCGCTGTTGCGCTCGGCCGTCGTCGCGAACTGGGCCGCCTGCTCTTCGTACGGCAGCGACTTCTTCGCCAGCGTGATGAGCTTTTCGACGAACGGGCGAAGCTCCTTGGCCTTCGCGACAGTCGTCACGATCCGGCCCTGAACCTTCGGCGCCTTCTTGTCGCCCGGCTCAAACTCGCCGAGCGTGCGAATCAGGCTGGAGGCCATGTTCTTGTACATGGCCCGGCGGTGAGTGCCGGTCCGCCCGAGTCGACGGCCTTTAATACGGTGACGCATGGCTACACAAGTGGGTAGTAGGTGGTTGGTAGTGGGTAGGAATCCAGGCCCGGCGACTGAGTCGCCGGGACCATGGTTACCGTGATCCCGCCATCGAAGACGGAACCTTCATGCCGAGACGCAATCCAATCGACTGGAGGCGCTCTTTAACTTCCTGCAACGTGGTTTCACCGAAGTTGCGAACCTGCAGCAGCTCGTCGTCATTCCGGCCGACGAGGTCGCGGACCGTGTTGATCCCTTCCGATTCCAGGCAGTTCGTTGCCCGGACCGACAGGTTCAGTTCAGCCAGGCTCATGCCCAGACGCTCTTCGAGCTCGAGGTCGATCGGGGCGTACCCGGTCGCATCGAGCATTCCCTTGAGGCCGGCTTCCGGCGGCAGCTCGGGGCCCGTCTCGCGGTAGTTGATGAACGGATTCAGGTGCTTCCGCAGGATCTTCGCGGCTTCCACCAGCGCCATCTCCGGCGTGACGGTGCCGTTCGTCCAGATTTCCAGCGACAGCTTGTCGTAGTTCGTCCGCTGGCCGACGCGGGTGTCTTCCACCTTGTAGCGGACGCGAATCACCGGCGAGAACGCCGCATCGAGCGGAATGACGCCCAGTTCCGGCATCTTCTCGTAGTGCTCGGCGGCGGGAATGTACCCGCGACCGTTCTCGACCGTCAGTTCGACGTTGAACGGCACATCGTCCGTCAGCGTCGCGATGATCAGGTCCTTGTTGATCACTTCCACCTGGTCATCGCAAATCACATCCGCGCCAGTGACGACGCCGCGGGTCCGCTTGTCGATCCGCAGGGTCTTCGTGGTGGTGCTGTGGTTCTTGACGACCAGCGACTTCAGGTTGAGGCAGATGTCGGTCACATCTTCCACCACGCCCGGAATCGTTGAAAACTCGTGCTGAATCCCCACGATCTTCGCGCGGGTGACGGCCGAACCTTCAAGGCTGGACAGCAGAATCCGACGCAGGCTGTTGGCAATCGTGTGGCCAAAGCCGCGTTCAAACGGTTCCGCAACGAACAGGCCATAGGTCGGCGTCGCGCCTTCCTTGACCTGGGCAACGCGGCTGGGCAGTTCGAGATTCCGCCAACGGATACGCATTCGATGTACTCCTCAGTGTGCTTTGAACCACAGTGTCTCGGCAGCGAGACGCGCGATCGACCGCCCCCCGGTGGTCGCCTCGCATCTCACGGCCCTGCCTGTGGGCGACTCTGTTCCCGCGCCCGCCTTTGACAGCGAACGACGGCGAACTCTTCAACCTGCTGTTTCATCCGCCGTTGCCAGCGGACGACTCTTCCCGGATGCGGCGCGGAGGGAACACACGTCTCCGGAAGCTTCCCCCAGAAATCTTCGCTGAATCAGACGCGGCGCTTCTTCGGCGGACGGCAGCCGTTGTGCGGCAGCGGCGTGACATCTTCGATGCTTTTGATCGAAACACCGGAAATCTGCAGGCCGGAGATTGCGCTTTCACGGCCCGAACCAGGCCCCTTCACGCGAACTTCCAGCTCCTTGATGCCGAACTTGCGAGCCTTGTCGGCACAGATTTCGGACGCCCGCTGAGCGGCGTACGGCGTGCTTTTGCGCGAACCCTTGAAGCCCGACGTGCCGGCTGAGCCCCAGCACAGCACATCGCCATTGGTGTCGGTGATGGAGATCACCGTGTTGTTGAACGTCGCTTTGATGTGAGCGATTCCGCGGCTCACATTCTTGCGAATCTTCTTCTTCTTGTTGTCAGACTTGTTCTGCGTAGCCATAGGACGATCGTGACCCGTTTTCCTGGGTGGGTTCGGTGGAACAAGGCCGCCGAAATCTTCGCGAGTTGTAAGTAACGTAGTCGAGCGGCGGCCTGAACTCCGCCACCCGGGCCTGACTCCCAAGGGAGACAGGCAATCAGCCTGCCCACCGGGGCAGACCAGCTATTCCGCGTCCGCCACCAGTGGCGGACCTGCCAACCAGCGTCCGCCATCAGAGGCGGACCTGCGAATCAGTGACGCATATCCTTGACGCCCTTCTTGCCGGCGACGGTCTTCTTCGAACCCTTCCGGGTGCGGGCGTTCGTCCGCGTGCGCTGGCCACGACAGGGAAGATTCTTCCGGTGCCGGGTGCCGCGATAGCACTGAATGTTTCGCAGGCGACCGATGTTCTCGGCCGTCTGGCGACGAAGCTGACCTTCCACCGTGTACTCGTTGTCGAGCAGGGCGTTGATCCGCTGGACTTCGTCGTCCGAAAGCTCGCGGGCACGACGGTGCGTCGGCAGATTGAGCGAGCGGCAAACTTCCACCGCAACGACCGCACCGACGCCATGAAGGTACTGCAGCGCAATAACGGTCGGCTTGTCGTTCGGAATGTCGACACCGAGGACGCGTGGCATCAAAAACCCTTTATTGTTTCAACCAGAACCCGGCCGCTCACCGCAGCCAGAGATCCCTCTGTATTCCTACACCCTGAATTTCGCGGCACCAGGCGTCCCGGGCCGGAGGAAGGGCAAACCAGGCGAACGCCACACCGGCGGTTCGCCACAACCCTCAACCCTGACGCTGCTTATGCCGGGGATTCGATGCACAGATGACGTACACGCGACCCTTGCGGCGCACGATCTTGCACTGCTCGCACACCCGCTTGACGCTTGCTCGAACTTTCATGGAACTGATCGCTTCGCCGGCTAAAAACTCGTGGAACTCACCGCGATTCCCAAAACCGAATCGCGAAATGTCGACAATTTCACCGCAGTTTGCAACTGAACAGGCGCAATGCGGCCCCGGCTCGGGCGAACTTTACCGAGCGCGGAGAAGAATCCGCAAGTGTAGCGGGTTTCGGGATTGACGCAACTCCACCAGTGAAGCCTGCGATTTTGCGATGAAAACCGTTCGGGCGGCTGGAGCGCGGCCTCGCGGGTTTCCTTTCTATGGCATTCCCTGCACACTGCACGGGGATCGCCGCCGGTCCTCGCCGCTGACTGCTGCACCTGTCTTCCGCATCTGTCTGCTTCCTGCAATCGGGAGTTCGCCGCCATGTCGTTGTTTCGTCCCCTCCTGGCCTGCCTGATTGTGTCGGGCATCTTCAGTTCGCCGTCCCGCGTGGCCGCTGCGGATGAGCCAGCCGTCGAAATTGAAAAGGACATTGCCTACCTCGGCCCCGGTCGCGAAGAACTGGCGGACCTTTATCGCCCCGCGACCGCCAAACCCGGCGAGAAGCGCCCCGGCATTGTGATCATTCACGGCGGCGGCTGGACGGGCGGCGTGCGGAACGCGAAACGCGAAATCAACATCGGGACGACGCTCGCCCAGCACGGCTATGTCGCGCTGAGCATCGATTACCTGCTGCAGAAGAAGGACGCGCCGAAGATCTGGCCGCAGAACCTCAACGACTGCAAAACCGCCGTCCGCTGGCTGCGTGCAAATGCGGACAAGTACCAGATCGACGCCGATCACATTGGCGTGATTGGCGGCTCGGCCGGGGGACACCTCGCGACGATGGTGGGCGTCACGGCCAACAGCCCCGACCTGGCCCCGGTCGGGCCGTACAGCGAATACTCCTCGGCGGTCCAGGCCGTCGTCGATCTTTACGGGCCGATTGCCGACAACGACAAGCGGATCGGCACGCTGGTCGACCCCTCGAATCCGCGGGCGGCCGAACTCGCCAGACAGGTCACTCCGCTGTCGCATCTGGACCGGGACGACCCGCCGATGCTGATTCTGCACGGCACGGCGGATACGACCGTCGACGTGCGGGATTCCGAGGTTCTCGCGGAAGCGCTGACGAAAGCAGGCGTGGTGAACGAACTGATCATCATTCCCGACGCGCCGCATACTTTTCACCTGCAGCCGAAGCAGCGTGACCTGCGTCCCGTGGTGCTCGGGTTCTTCGATCGCCACCTCAAAGGCAAACCGGCTCCGTAACCGCCAGCCTTGCGGCGGGGGGGTTGGCCGGTGAATTGGCGGTGACACTCCCACGGCCCGGCGGCCCCGCGTCCGCATCAGGAGGCCGCCGCCAGGAAGTCGTTCAGTTCGCTACGGCTGAACACGCCGGTGGTCGCCCCGACGGACCGCACGCAACTGGCGCCCAGCGCTGCGCCGATGCGCAGACATTCCCGGAGGTCGGCCTGCTGCAGCAGACCGAAAATGAGTCCGGCGACGAACGCGTCGCCGCTGCCGGTTCCATCCACCTGTTCGATTTCGAACGATGGGCAATGGATCCGCCCGGCATCGCTGACCGCAAAGGCGCCGTTTCGGCCGGAGGTGATGACGACGGTTCGTGCTCCCAGGGTTCGAAACTGGTCCGCCTGTTCCCAGGGGTCGGTACAGCCGGTGAGCAGGCAGGCCTCGTCGTGGTTGGGCAGAAACAGGTCGGTTTCGGGCAGCGCCTCGCGGAGCATGCCCGGGACGGGTGCGACATCGCCGATGACCACGTCCAGCACAGTTGCGGCGCCCCCCCGGCGCGCCTGCCGGAACAGCGTTCGTACGTTCGCGCCCGACAGCGCGGGGTTCAGCCCGAACCCACCGACCGCCACAACTTTCGCGTTCTCAATCGCGGCGGCGGGAATCTCCGTGCCGGTGAAGTCGGCGTTGGCGCCCACTGCGTGAATAAACCGCCGGTCTTCGCCCTTCACGTTCACGATCAGCGTCGCTGAAGTCTGCGAGGTTTCGGAGACTCCCACGAGTTCGCAGCCGACTCCTTGCTCGCGAAGAAACTGCAGGCAGTACCTTCCGAGCACATCGTCTCCCACCAATCCGGCCAGTCCGACGTCGACGCCCAGCTTCGCCAGGTCGACCGCCGTGTTGGCGCCGCAGCCGCCGATGGTCACTTCCAGTCGGTCGGTTTTGACCAGCGATCCCGCAGCAGGCAGGGCGGGGATGGGAGCACTGACATGGTCGGCGACGATGAGGCCGGCACACAGGACATCGTGCATAGTTTCAAGGGAGCGACGGGGCGATCGTGGACGGGAAGCACGAGCCTCAATTTAGACCATTTGCAGGGTTCTTGCGCAGGCGATTGGCCGGCATCTGGCCGATGATGTTGCCGCTTTCGCCGGCGGAGGCCTGCAAGCCGAATTGGAAGATGCTCACGCCGGCCCCCGGCAGGCCGCGTCCCTGCCGAAGCATGCTGCCAGGGCCGCGGGGAAAACCGCCCGTCCGGCGGGCGGGTCCGGCTGGTCGCGAAAATCGATCCGTGTCTGACGGATCGAGGCCGGCCGGCTTATGATGGGGGGGCACGACTCACCGACGGATCGACTCCCATGTCTCGCGACTTCACGACGGAAAGCCTCTCCCACGACCCCGTTCACGGGTACATCCCGTTCATTTCGCGAAGCGGACTGCCGGCTGGAGAGGTCTCCGAGCAGGAGATCATCGACCATCCGTGGGTGCAGCGGATGCGGCACATCCACCAGTTGCAGACCGCCTGGTGGGTGTTTCCCTCCGCCGAGCACATGCGGTTTCAGCACATCCTCGGGGTCATGCATCTCGGGTCGCGGGCGGTCGAGGCCTGGTACGATTCACTCGCCGCCTCCTGCCCGAATGTTCCGTCCCGGCCGCTTGTGGAAAGCCTCGTCCGACTGGCCGGCCTGCTGCATGATGTCGGCCACGGTCCGTTCGGGCATTTCTTCGACGACCACTATCTCGATCAGTTTGGCGTCACGCATGAGGATGTCGGCGCGGCGATCATTCAGCACGAACTGGGCGACCTGCTGCGGCGGATCCGGCGCAACCCGGGTGGAAAACTGCAGCCTCTGGAGGAGATCGATCCGCAGCAGATCGCCTTTCTCATTCGCCGGCCGCGCGGACACGAGGACGATGGCCATCCCAAATGGCTGAGCAAACTTCGCTCGCTGTTCAGCGGCATCTATACCGTCGACAACATGGACTTCGTCCTCCGCGACGCCTACATGACGGGCATCAACACCAAGGCGTTCGACATCAATCGCCTGCTGCACTACAGCTTTTTCACCGACAGCGGCCTGACCATTCATGTCCGCGGGCTGCCCACGCTGATCCACTTCGTCGAAACGCGGGCCAACCTGTTTCGCACGGTCTACTTCCACCGCACAGTGCGCGCGCTCGATCTGTCGCTGGAAGAACTCTTCCCGCAGACGATGCCCCACCTGTTTGAAGGGAACCCGATCGAAAACCTCAGCCGTTACCGGCTGTTCACCGAGTCGTCGTTTCTGGTCGATGTGCAGCGCTGGGGCGATGCCTCCGATCCAACGCTGCGCGAACTCGGACAGCAGTGGCGGGCGATTCTGTCGCGGGAAGTGAGCTGGAAAATGGCGGTCGAGCGGACCGTCAACTTCCACACGGCCGGGGCCGAGCGGATGTCCATTTTCTCCGCCCCCGACCTGGTGCTGCAGCGCGTCCGCGAACGCCTGCCGAAAGACATCTGCAATATGCCGCTGAAGATTGACGTGGCGCGGCATTACCACCGTCCGAGTGGCCGACTGCCGGCCGGCGGGCAGAACTACCTGTTCGATCCGGCGGCCGGCGCTCCGCAGGAATTGAGCGACGACGAGTTGTTCAAGGCTCTGCCATTAAGCTTTCTGGTGTTTCGCATTTACTCGCAGGACCACCAGCACGACGCGCAGCTGCACTCTGCGCTGGCGTCGGTTCTGGGGGCCGCCACGGACGCTCGCACGAATATGTAGGACGCTCGCAAAATCGGCTGTCGCGACGCTGCGACAGCCAGAATCCATTCAGACACGCTCCTGGCCTGCGGTCGGGCGACCTGCCTGCCGCTGCTGATCGATGCCCGTTCATGGTTTGCGCGCGAACCATTCTCCGCGCGTCACGGCCGGTTTGCACGGATTGCAAGGAAACGACGGCGGGCTGTGCATATTGAGCGGCGGAATGGGAGAGTTGCGTCGTCGCGGGCGGGACCCCCTCTGTTCGCTGATCCGCCCATCCGATACCCTTTTCAGGCCGACACCGGCTCGCGGGGGCAGCTCACGCACGCGTGCCTTTCGATCGCCACGCAGGTTGGCGCAGGTGTTGCTCAACGGAGTGTCTCCGCCTTTCAAGATGTCAGCCCTGCCCGCACAATTCCTCTGATCTGATGTGGCACGATGTCGCCCCCGGCGACATTCCCGCCCGATCCGGCGCCCGGATCGATCACTCCCGCGAAAGACTGCAATGACGATCCGCAAGGTGCTCGCCCTGCGAGGCCCCAATCTCTGGGCCAATTTTCCGGTCCTGGAATGCCTCGTCGACCTGGAACACTTTGAACTGCTCCCCACCTGTGATCTCGACGGCTTCGCCGACCGCGTGAAGGCATGGCTGCCGACGATGATCGAGCATCGCTGTGGACTCGGTTACCGCGGCGGCTTTTTTGAACGCCTCGACACCGGGACCTGGCTGGGGCATGTGCTCGAGCATGTCGCGCTTGAATTGCAGTCGCTGGCCGGCTCGCCGGTCGGGTTTGGTCGCGCCCGCGAAACGTCCGAGCCGGGCGTTTACAAGGTCGTGATCGAATACACCGATGAAGAGGTCGCCCGGGCCGCCGTTCAGGAAGCACACCAGCTGATCCTCGCCGCGGTCCATGCCGCCCCCTTCGACGTCGCCGCCGCCGTTTCCCGGCTGCAAGGCATCCGCGACCGCGTCGCCCTCGGCCCGAGCACGCGATCGATCGTCGACGCCGCTCTCAAACGCGGCATTCCCGTCCGGCGACTGAACACCGACAGCTTTGTCCAGTTCGGGTACGGCAGCCGACAGCGGCGGATCATGGCGGCGGAAACCGATCGCACCAGTGCCATCGCCCAGGAAGTCGCCCAGGACAAGAACCTGACCAACCAGCTCCTGCGCGAGGCCGGCATTCCCGTGCCGGCCGGAGAGCCGGTGATTTCCGCCGACGATGCCTGGGACATTGCCTGCGAACTGGGGGGCGCGGTGGTGGTGAAGCCGCAGGACGGCAACCAGGGCAAGGGCGTCGCGCTGAACCTGAAAACAGAAGAACAGGTGCGGGCGGCATACGACGCCGCTGCCCGGGTCAGCCGGCGCGTGATTGTGGAACGATATTGCCCCGGCCAGGACTACCGCGTTCTCGTGGTTGGCGACCGCATGGTCGCAGCGGCCCGCCGGGAACCGGCGCAGGTCGTGGGCGACGGCGTCCACTCCATTACGGAACTCGTCGAAATCGTGAACCGTGATCCCCGCCGGGCCGATCACCACGCCAACATCCTCAGCAAAATCTGCCTCGACGCCGTCAGTCTCGGCGTGCTGCGCGAGCAGGGACTCGACGCCGAATCGGTTCCGGCCGCTGGCCGGAAGGTTTTCATCCGCCGGAACGCGAACCTCAGCACGGGCGGCACGGCGATCGACGTCACCGACGCCGTCCATCCCGAAACCGCCGCGCGGGCCATTGAGGCGGCGCAGGTCGTCGGCCTCGAAATCGCCGGCGTCGACATCGTCTGCGGGGACATTTCCCGTCCGCTCGAAGAGCAGAACGGCGTGATTGTCGAAATCAACGCCGCTCCCGGACTGCGGATGCACCTGTCCCCGTCGTCGGGAAAACCACGTCCGGTGGGCGAGGCCATCATCGACCTGATGTTTCCTCCCGGAGAAACGGGGCGGATTCCGGTCGTCGCCGTCACCGGAGTGAACGGCAAGACCACGACCACGCGCTTCGTGGCCCACATTTTCCGCGGCACCGGCAAGACCGTCGGCCTGACCTCGACGGACGGCATTTTCGTCGGCGATCGCCGCATCGACACCGGCGACTGCAGCGGCCCCAAGAGCGCCCGATCGATCCTATCGAACCCGAAAGTCGATTACGCCGTGCTGGAAACGGCCCGCGGCGGCATCCTTCGCGAAGGCCTCGGATTCGATCAGTGTCAGGTGGCCGTCGTCACCAACATCGGCGAAGGCGACCACCTCGGTCTGTCAGACATCCACACGCTCGAACAGCTCGCCAAGGTGAAGCGCTGCATTGTCGATGTCGTGGCGAAGGACGGGTTCGCGGTGCTCAATGCCGCCGACCCCCATGTGGCGGCGATGGCCCCCAAGTGCCCCGGAAGCGTGCTGTACTTCGACCGGAACGGCGACAATCCGATCATCGCGGAACATCGCGCCGCTGGCGGCCGGGCCGTCTTCGTGCGCGACCGCCACGTCATTCTGGCGACTGGCGGCCACGAGATCCCGATCGTCAGCATTGATCGCGTCCCCCTCACCAACGGCGGCCGCATCGAGTTCCACGTCGAGAATACGCTCGCCGCCATCGCGGCCGCGTGGTCCGTCGGCATCCCGGCTGAACTGATCCGTCTACGGGCAGAATCGTTCCAGGCCGATCTCGACCTCAACCCCGGCCGGTTCAACATCGTCGACATCAACGGCACGACGTGCGTGATCGACTACGGCCATAACGCATCCGCCGTCGAAGCGCTGGCGAAGTCGCTGGCTCATTTCCCGCAACAAAAACGCCTGGCGGTGTACTCGACCGCGGGCGACCGCCGCGACTGCGACCTCGTCCGCCAGGGAGAACTGCTCGGGCAGCATTTCGACCGCGTTATTCTTTACGAAGGCGAGTACTGTCGCGGCCGCGAGCCGGGCGACATCATCCGTTTGCTGATGCAGGGCCTGAAGAATGCCCCCCGCACGACGGAAATCATCCCTGTGCAGGGCGCCATTCCGGCGACGGAACTCGCCCTCAAACTCGTGCGGCCCGGCGAACTGCTGGTGATCCAGGCCGATGTCGTCGACGACACCGTCCAGTTCCTGCGGCAGAACTTCCCCAACATGAGCGCCGCCACACTGCAGCCGGAAAGGCCTGCGCCCCACGCGCGCTGAGACGCTGCTGCATCGTGCGTTGCACCGCCGGGGCGGTCGACCACCGTCAGGAATTCAGCGACTCGCGCCGCTGCTGCGCCTGCTTCAGCAACTGTTGCAGTTCAGCGGCATTGCCGGCCGCCAGCGCCGCCTCGATGCGGTCCATCTGACCGGAATGCCGGCGCAGCGTTTCGAGCACCGCCTGTCGATTCGCCATCAGGATCGACGTCCAGAGCGCGGCGTCGCTGGCGGCGATGCGAGTGGTGTCGCGAAACCCGCCCGCGACAAACGGCGCGTCGCCAGCTTCCAGCAGGTTCGCGAGCGCGTAGGCCGCAACATGCGGGAAGTGGCTCGTCCTTGCGAGAATTCCATCGTGCGTCGCCGCCGGCATGGAAACCGTCTGCATGCCGATGGCCTTCCAGAAGCCTTCCACGGCCTGCACCACGTCCGTCGACGCGTCTGGCGATGGCGTCAGGACGCACATCCGCCCTTGAAAATGGACGGCCGAAGCGTATTCGAAGCCGCTCTTTTCCGAACCCGCCAGCGGATGAGACCCCACAAACGACGCGACGCTCTGCAACGGTCCGCAGATCGCTTCCTTCACGCTGCCGGCATCGGTGATCCAGCGCGGCGGCGTGCGACTTTCGACCAGCGATGTCACGTCGTGGACGACGCGGTCAACCGGGGTGCAGACGATCGCCAGATCGACAGGGCCCGCGTCGTCGGCATTCGTCACGCCCCGGTCGATGATTCCCGCGCCGACCGCCGCCTCGATGCGCGCCGCCCCGCGCCCCAGCCCGATGATCGTGCGGGCCACCTTGAGCGATCGGGCATGCTGGGCAATCGCGCCGCCGATCAGCCCCACCCCGACGATGAGCAGACTCTCGCAGCGGAAGGGAGGAGCAGAATCGGATGGCGGCATCGGGAAGCGCGGGGTGCGGGGAATGCGTCTGCCGATTCTAAGCCGCATTCGCCAACCAAGGCGAGCGGCCGGCGGTGCGGATGCCAAGCAGCCAGAAGGGGGCGGTCGCGCGCCCGGCCAGCGACACGGCGAACAGCAGGTGGAACCCGGTCCAGGATCGGCCCAGCATTTCGGCGGACCAGCCGTCCTGCAGCAACTGGTCGAGCCATACTCCGCCGGCGATGCCCGCGAGGGCCGCCGTCAGTCCCGCCAGCGGCCGAAAGAGTCCGAGGAATGACGTGTTGTCGCTGCGCGGCGCGAGCCTCCAGGCCAGCGTGTACATCACCACATTCACGATGCCAAACAGTCCCCAGACAATATAGGCCCCGAATTGCCACTGCGGCCGCCCGGGCGTCGCCAGCAGCGGAAAAATCATCGCGGCGCTCAGCAGGAGGTGCGTCCCGAACAGCAGGTTGCGATCTCCCAGACGGTCCGAAAGCACCCCGGCGACAACACTCAGCACCACCTGAATCGACAGCATTACGGCCGTCATTCGCAGATAGCCATCGAGCGGAATCTTCAGCACTTCGATCTGGTACTTCGTGAGCACCGCCTGCGTCAGTCCCTGAGCCAGGGCCATGTGCGTCACCCACAGGAGCAGGCAGCGGAAGTCGCGATCCGAGAACGCTGCCCGCAGCGGGGCGAGGAAAGTTTGCCGGTCGAAGACGGCCTGTGTTGGCAGCGGCGGCAGCGAGGCCATCGGCAGAACGGAGAACATTGCAACCACGCCCCCCACGCTGAACGCGACGACGTAGAACCAGAACTGCTGATCGGGCGGCAAATTGGCTTTCTGCCAGCGCACGGCCTGCCCGCCCAGGGTCGACATCACCCATGTGACAACCACGTACACCAATTGCCGGCTTGCGAAGACGCGTCCCCAGGTTCTTTCCGGCGCGAGGTCCGACAGCCATGATAGAAAGGCGATGTAGCTCAGCCCCTGGAGGGCGTACCAGGCGGCGACGGCAACGAAAATCCACGACAGCACTTCCGTCGCGCTTCTTCCCTGCCCAAGGATCGCGACCAGCGGGATGCCCAGCGCCGCCAGGCGACCCAGCACGAGGCCGGCGATCCACAGCGTTTTCCGCGACATCAGCCGCATCACGATCGGCCGGGCAAACAGCCCTGCCGTCTCGAAGAACTCCGGCGCCGCCTGAAGGACGGCCAGCCAGGTGGCGGACGGCCTGTAGCTGCTGACGAAGTAGTTGAAGAACCCGCCGGTAGTGAGGGCATGCCCCGCGGTGAAGATCGTCTGCGTGGCAGCCAGGCGCGTCCCGACTTCCACAGGGGAAACGCCCGGACTGGAGTCCGTCTCGATTGGCATGCCCGCCCTCAGTTGAGAACCCCGGCTTCTTCGAAGAAGCCGGGGTTCGCGTCCGCCCGTCACGCATGCGCCTGCGTGGTCGGCTTGATGATCATTTCGGCCACATGGGCCCGCGGCGGCAGCAGCGCGATGGCCACCACCATGTCGCCCACGTCCGATGGCTGCAGAATCTTCGCCCGATGCTCGGCCGAAACGGGCACCGGCCGCTTGTCGAGGATCGGCGTTTCGACTTCACCGGGGTAAATGTTCGTCACGCGGATGCCGCGGTCCTTCTCTTCAAGGGCGACGCATGTCCCCAGTGCCGCCATCGCAAACTTCGAGGCGCTGTAGGCCACGCCCCCCAACATGCTGGCCCGGACGCCCGAGGTCGACGAGATGTTGATGATCAGGCCGTCTTTCCGCTCCCGCATGGCCGGGAGGGCCGCCCGGGTGACATTGAACGCCCCGGTGGCGTTCACGTTCATGACCATGTCCCAATCGGCCGGGTCGAGATCGGACATCTGCCGCTTCGGAGTATTAATGCCCGCACAGTTGATCAGGATGTCGATCTGGCCGAGTTCCTTCTGGGCCCATTCGACGAGGGCCGTCGCGCTGTTGCGGTCGCCGACATCGGCCACATACGTCAGCATCGGCGGCTGGCCGGTCTGGAGCGCCGCCGCTTCCTTCAGCTTGTCTTCCCGCCGGCCGCTGATGACGACGCGGCAGCCTTCTTTGGCCAGCGCCAGAGCGCACCCGGCGCCAATTCCCGTACCGCCGCCCGTCACCAAAGCCGTTTTGCCAGCCAGTCGCATCGTCGAGCCGTTCTGTAAATAGAGGAAGCAGGAAATAGGAAATCGGAATCAGGGCGACGACGCAAGCGTGCAGCCGGAGAAGCGAAATCGCGAATTCGGTGGGGACTGACATTCTGCCTGCGCGGACAGCCGAAATGACGGCAATGACGGCGCCGCTGTCGCTCCTCTCCGCGGTCCCGGCACTCCGAATTCCTTCTCACGAATCGCTCCCCTAAACTGAGCTTGGAAATGTTTTCGGAAATCGCCCAGCGACTGGCTGCGTGGAGCGAGCTGAACACCGCCATCGCGGTGACGGCTGCGCTGGCGGCGATGTCCTGCGCGCTGCCCGGCGCGTGGCTGGTGTTGCGTCGGCAAAGCATGCTGGGGGATGCCCTCGCCCATTCGGCGCTCCCGGGCGTCGTGGCGGCCTTCATCGTCGCCTACGGTCTTCGCAACAGCGGCTGGATCAGCGACGACGCCTTCGATCCGCTGCTGCAGGCCTGCATTGTCATCGGGGCCGCCCTCGCCGGGTTGCTCACCGCCTGGCTCACTGCCGCCATTCAGCGACTGGGTAAGGTCGACAAGGGGGCCGCGCTGGGCGTCGTATTCACCTGCCTGTTTGCGATCGGCCTGGTGATGATTCGCACCACGGCCGACGACGTGCACCTCGATCCCGACTGCGCCCTGTTCGGCGTGCTCGAAGCGAGCGCTGGCGACACGCTGCAATCGATTGCGTGGCTGCCGAGGTCGGCCGTCGCCAATGGGGTTGTGCTGCTGGTCAACCTGCTGCTGACGATCGTCTTCTTCAAGGAACTCCGCATCGCCACGTTCGACGCCGAGCTTTCGAGCACGCTGGGCATTCCGGCGGGCGTGGTGCATTACGCGCTGCTGGCCGCCACGGCCATCGCCGCCGCCACGGCATTTTCGACGGTCGGCAGCATTCTCGTCATCGGGCTGCTGGTCATCCCTGCCGCCACAGCGCAACTGCTGACCAATCGTCTCCCGCGTCTGATTCTGCTCAGCGTCGCGCTGGCTGCAGTGATGGCGATTGTGGGGCACGCCGCCGCCTGGGCGATTCCGGGGCCGGTGTTTTCCCGCCTCGGATATCCGCAGGTCCGCGACATGGGAACCGCGGGAGCGATTGCCGTCGTGGGCGGACTGGTGTTCGGCGTCGGGATGCTTGTCGCGCCGCGAACCGGCGTCGTCACCCAGGTGCTCGACCGCATCCGCGTGCTGACGCAGATTGCCGCGGATGATCTGCTCGGGAACCTCTACCGGCAGGAAGAGTCGATCCGCACCGCTGTTCCCTGGACGCCCGTCGGAGTCGCGTCGCGCTGGCAGGAACGACTCGCCGGATGGTGGCTCAAACGACGTGGATTTGTGGTTGCGGAACAGGGGGGAACGTGGGCCCTCACCCCCCGCGGTCGTGAAACGGCCCAGTCGCTGGTGCGGTCGCATCGCCTGTGGGAAACGTACCTCGATCAGAACTACTCGCTGTCGAACGAGCAGCTGCACCGGGCGGCCGACCGCGTGGAACACTACATCGGCTCCGACATCCGCGACGCGATCGCCTCGGAACTGCCCGATGCCCAGCACGACCCCCACGGCCGGGAGATTCCCGAGACGTAAGCGGCCAGAAGCCCGGCTTCTGCCCATGCTTGCACCGCGGGTCCTGCACTGCTGGGCCGCACGTTGGTCCGAGAAGCCGGGCTTCTCAATACGACCGCAGTCTCCGCCATGCTTTCGACCTTCGGCCCCCCGCTTTACCATGCGGCCGGAACAATATTCTCACACCCTTTTCAGTGGTCTTCGGGCAAACCGTCCGAAGAGACGGAGTTGAGGAACAGATGGCGAAGCGGACGATCAGCAGCGTCGATGTCAAAGGTCAGCGGGTTCTCATGCGCGTGGACTTCAACGTCCCGCAGGACGACTCGGGAGCGATCACGGATGACCGCCGGATCCGGATGGCCCTGCCGTCCATCAAGTCAGTCATCGATCGCGGCGGCAAGCTCATTCTCATGAGCCATCTCGGCCGGCCGAAGGGCGAAGGGAACGACGCCAAATTCACCCTGCAGCCTGCCGCCCTGCGGCTGGGCGAACTGCTCGGCAAGCCGGTGCAGTTTGCAACCGACACCGTCGGGCAGGATGCCGAAACCAAGGTTGCGGGTCTGAAGGACGGCGACGTGCTCGTGCTGGAAAACGTCCGCTTCCAGAAGGAAGAGCAAAAGGGAGACGCCGGGTTCGCCGCGAAACTGGCCGCGTTTGGCGACATTTACTGCAACGACGCCTTCGGCACCTGCCATCGGGAAGACGCCTCGATGGTGGCCGTCCCGCGGGCCATGGGGGCGAAGCCGAAAGTCGTTGGCGCGCTGGTCGAGAAGGAAATCACGTACCTCAGCGACGTGATGTCGAATCCCGCCCGGCCGTTCGTCGCCATCGTCGGCGGGGCCAAGGTGTCCGACAAGATCCTCGTGATCGAGAACCTGCTCAAGGTCTGCGACCTCGTCCTGATCGGCGGGGCCATGGCCTACACCTTCGCCAAGGCCCAGGGGGGCAACCTCGGCAAGAGCCGCGTCGAGATGGACAAGCTCGACCTGGCGAAAGAACTGATTGCCAAGGGGGGCTCGAAGCTGATGCTCCCCGTCGACACCCACTGCGGCGACGACTTCAAATCCACCTGCAACAAGCAGGTCGTGAAGTTCGGCCAGGTCCCCGACGGCTTTGAAGGCCTCGATATTGGCCCCGAGACGGCGAAGATTTACGCCGACAAGGTGAAGACCGCCAAAACGGTCGTCTGGAACGGACCGATGGGCGTGTTCGAAATGCCCCCGTTCGATGCCGGCACGAAGGCCGTCGCGCAGGCGATCGCCGATTCGGACGCGACCAGCATCATCGGCGGCGGCGACAGCGCGGCGGCGATCGAACAGTTCGGCCTGGCCGACAGGGTGACGCACGTCAGCACCGGCGGCGGCGCGAGCCTCGAAATGCTGGAAGGCAAGAAGTTCGCAGCCGTGGAGCTGCTCGACGACGCTTAACGATGGGATGCTCGCCCTTGGCGACTCACCGGTCGCCGGGGGGATTGCTTCCACCGCTGCGGAGCGATTGGCCCACGCCGATTCGCCCGTCTCGACTGTGCGGCGCGCACGACGAGTCCGCGGCGGGGTCGACGGGCGATGCAATTCGAGCGCGGCCCGCTGGTCGCATTCGCGGCTGTCGACCGGCGGGGCGCAGCAGGCGTGTTGTCCAAGACCCTTTGCGGGCTTTCGGCGCGTGCCTATGATCTACGGCATCTCAGCCATGTGACCGCCTGCTACGTGAGAGAACTGATGCCGCAGATTACGCTCAAGGGAAACCCGGTCAAACTGCCCGGAACGGAAGTCAAGGTGGGCCAGAAGGCGCCGGACTTTTCGCTGCAGGACGCCTCGCTGGCCGAGGTGACTCTGGCCAGTTCCGCCGGCAAGACGCGCGTCATCGCGGCCATTCCGTCGCTCGATACGCCGGTGTGCGCCCTCGAGACCAAGCGGTTCAACGAAGAGGCCCAGAAGCTGGGCAATGTCGAGGTGCTGGTGGTGTCGATGGACCTGCCGTTCGGGCAGAAGCGCTGGTGCGGCGCGGAAAACGTCACTTCGGTGAAGTGCCTCAGCGACCACCGCACCGGGCAGTTCGGCAAAGATTACGGCGTCCTCGTGGAAGGGGGGCCGTTTGACCGCGTTTACGCCCGGGCCGTCTTCGTCATCGGTCCGGACGATGTGGTGAAGCATGTGGAATACGTGAAAGAAATCGCCGAGCATCCGGATTACGACGCCGTGCTCGCCGCCGCCCAGTCCTGAAGCCTGCCTCCATCCCGCGGATGAACTCCGCGGGATTTTTCGTGACGCCAATGCTGGCGTTGCCGTTCCCTCGCCCACTCCCGCCCCCCAACCTGCCATGCAGCTCCTTGCACGCCTCACGTGCCTCGTGGCGATCGCGACTGCCTCGATCGCCTCCGCGGCCGACCCACTCGACTGGCCCTACTGGCGCGGCCAGCGGTTCGACGGCAAATCGCCCGAGAAAAACATTCCGGACAATTGGGATCCTGCCGGCGGTGAAGGGAGCAATCTGCTGTGGAAGGCGCCCTACGGCAGCCGCTCCACGCCGATTGTGATGAACGGCAAGCTGTATCTCATCACGTCCGACAAGCCTGACGAGCCGACGGAAGAACGCGAAAAGGTCGTGTGCCTCGACGCAGTCACCGGCGAACTGAAGTGGGAAGCGGCGTTCAACGTGTTCCTGACGGACGTCCCGCGCGAGCGACTGGGCTGGTCGAGCGTGGTGGGCGACCCCGAAACCGGAGACATCTTCTACTTCAGCGTCGGGGCAACGTTCGCCTGCCTCAACGGCGAGACGGGGGCCGTGAAGTGGGACAAATCGCTGTTTGAGGAATATGGATTCCTCACCACCTACGGCGGCCGGACCAACTTCCCGATGGTGCACGAAAACAACGTGCTGATTTCGGCCGTTGTGATCGGCTGGGACCAGCAGGCGAAGCCGAACCATCGCATCCTGGCGTTCGACAAGCGGAATGGTCAGCCGGTGTGGTACGAGGGGACCCGCCCGCTGCCGGAAGACACGACCTACAGCGCTCCCGTGCTGTCGGTCGTCAACGGCGAACTGCAGATGGTGATGGGTTGCGGCGATGGCTCGCTGTACGGGTTCCAGCCGCGCACCGGGAAGAAGCTGTGGCAGTACGACATTTCCTCCCACGGCATCAACGTCTCGCCGCTGGTGGTCGATAACCGCGTCTACTGCGGACACAGCGAAGAAAACCAGGGGTCGAACGAATCGGGCGCGTTGTTCTGCCTCGACGCCACGCAGACCGGCAACATCACACAGACCGGAGAACTCTGGAAGACGACGGAACTGATGGTCGGACGGGCGTCGCCCCTGATGCACGAAGGCCGCATCTACGCCGCCACCGACACCGGCAAACTGTTCGTGGTCGACGCTACGAGCGGCAAGGTGCTTGATCGCAAAACCATGGGCACCATGGTGCGCGCCAGCCCGCTGTTCGTGGACGGCAAGCTGTTCATGAACGACGTCAGCCGCGGAGCCTACATTTACAAGCCCTCCGAGAAGGGGCTCGATCAGATCGCCCGCGTCAAGCTCCCCTCTGGCGAAGAATGCCACGGCTCGCCCATCTGCTCGCATGGCCGGATCTACCTGCCGACCACCAGCGCGATGTATTGCATCGGCAACGCCGACTGGAAGCCGACCGATGTCGATCCGCTGCCAGAGCCGGCGAAGGAAACGCCGAAGTCGGCCGACGACGAGCCGGCGCTGGTGCAGCTCACCCCGGTGGAAGTGCTGCTGAAGCCGAAGTCGAAGCAACCCTATCAGGTGCGCCTGTATAACGCCCGGGGACAATACCTGCGGCTCGCGAATGCGGACGAAGTGAAGTTCTCGATCACCGGCCCGGGCCGAATCTCGGAAGCGGGCGAATATGAAATCGGGGAAGACTTCCAGGGTCAGGCCGGCGTGTTCGTCACCGCGAAGGTGGGCGAACTGACCGGATCGGCCCGCGCCCGGGTGGTGCCCGACCTGCCGTGGAGCTGGAACTTCGACAACGGCGAAGTGCCGATCACCTGGGTGGGCGCGCAGTATCGCCACGTCGTGATCGACTGGGACCTGTTCGACAAACTCCGCAAGGAGGACAAGCAGGCCGCGCAGATGTACCTGTACCTGTACACCACCTTCAGCAATCTCGGCGCGCCGAAGATGGTGATCGACGACACGACGCCGCTGCAGAAGTGGACGGAATTCCTGCGGTATCTCAACCTGGAAGTCGCGGAAAACCGTCCGCGGACCCAGGCCGACGCCGAGGCGCTGCTGGGGCCTTCGCTGCAGAAGCTGATCGACGAAAAGGTCTTCGGCTCGGCGGAATGGGGCAGCTGGGATCGCCCGACTGGTGAAGAAGGAAAGTCGGTGGCCGAACCCCGATTGACGCTGACGACCGGAACCCGCGGCGTGCAGGGGAACGGCGTGCTGTGCAAGCTGATGACGATTCCCAAGGGCTCCCGCAGCCAGGGAACCATGGGCCCGGTGGACCTGCACGACTACACCATTCAGGCCGACGTGCTCGGCCTCAGCCGGGATGGCAAGCTGGCCGACATCGGCCTGATCGCCCAGCGATATGCCTGTGTGCTGATGGGCGCGCATCAGCAGTTGCAGATCCGCACATGGCACCCGCAACTCGAGCGGTTCTCGGCCGATTACCCGTTTGCCTGGGAAGCCGACACCTGGTACACGCTGAAGTTTTCCGCGTCGACCGAAGGGGACAAAGCAACCCTGCGGGCGAAGATCTGGAAGCGTGGCGAAGAAGAGCCCTCCAACTGGATGGTGGAAGCGACGGACAACGTTGCAAACCGCATCGGCAGCCCGGGGCTGTTCGGCGACGCGAAGGTCGCAGAATTCTTCTACGACAACCTCAGCGTCACGCCGAACTGACGCTCAGAACAGGCCGCAGGCAGACGTTTCAGGCCGGTCGATCCCCTCGACCGGCTTTTTTGCTGCGCAGTCGGGAATGCGGTTTGCGGCGATTCGGTCTGAATTCCGATCGTCAGGCGAACCGAAACTGCTGCGGATCTCGCCCGCCGAACTTTCCAAACCAGGACCGAACGAGGATCGAACAATGGCCGGACCGAAGAAAACGGTGGCTGGAAATCAGGAGCGTCTGGCAGCCAAGGGGCGCGAGGCGAGCCGGGCCAGGCAGTCTGCAGGCGCCAACGAAATCGCCGAGAAAACCAACATGAAACGGCAGGGCAAGGAGATGCACCGGCAATCCGGCAAGAAGTGATCAGCGCGGATGCCGGCCTGCCTGCCGGCCGTCGCCTTCGACTGCGCAGCCCTGGAAGCCCTTCCCCAACGGCGCTTCGCCAGGGAGGTTACTTCTCGCTTTTTGACGGCTTTGAGTCGGACTTGGCGCTGCTTTTCGATTCGCCGCCCGACTTCGACGACCCGCCATCGCCGGAGGCAGCCGGTTTGTCGGCCGCGGCGGCCTTCTTGTACGACTCGCTGCGGTAGTCGGTCAGGTAGAAGCCTGAGCCCTTGAACAGAATGGCCGCTCCGGGGCCGATGACGCGCTCGGCCTGGTTCTTGTTGCACTCCGGACACTTCTTCACCGGTTCAGCCTTGATCGACTGAAACAGTTCCCAGGTGTGACCGCACTTCTTGCAGCGATAGTCGTAGGTCGGCATGAATGGAGCTCTGTTCGCGATCGACTTCAGTGTCTGGGCGCTTTAACCGGCGGGCGCGATGGCCACGCCCACTTTGCTGGGCCGGACAATGCGGTCGTGCATCTGGTAACCGCGTTCCGCTTCGATCACCACGTGCATTGGCGGCTGGTCGGCGGTCGGAATCTGGGTGATGGCTTCATGGAGGTTGGGGTCGAACGGCTGGCCCAGCGCGGCAATCGGCTTCGTATCGTGACGGGCCAGCACTTCATCGATCTGCCGCAGCACCATCTCGACGCCGGTGCGCAGCGACTCGACCGTCGAACCGGCTTCGGCAGCATCGACCGCCCGGCGCAGGTTGTCGAGGCTGGGCAGCAGGTCCTTGACCAGCGGCAGCGACTGATACCGCCTCTGTTCTTCGAGTTCCTGTCGCCAGCGACGGCGGGCGGTGTCGAATTCGGCCTGCGCGCGCAGGAACCGCTCGAAGTTTTCGTCGCGTTCCTTCGTCAGGGTCTCAATCGGATCGATCTCCGCCGGGTGCGTGGTTTCGTCAGCAATCTGGTCTTCCGCAGCGGCGTGGCCTTGGGGCTCAGCCATGATCAGTCATCCTCCTCGTCGTCATTGTCTCCGGAAATGAAGTCCCGGAGCTTGTCCAGCCATGATTTGTGATGGGGCGCGACGTTCGCATGCTCGTATTCGGCCAGTTTGCGAAGCAGTTCTTCGTGCTCGGCGTCGAGCTTTCGCGGAACATGCAGTTCCACCTGAACATGCAGGTCGCCGCGGCGGCCGCCGCGCAGATCGGGCATTCCCTGACCCCGCACCCGGAAGATTTCCCCGGGCTGGGTGCCGGCGGGAATCTCGATGGTGTCCGACCCGGTCAGCAGCGGCACCTCAATCGTGCCGCCCAGCGCCGCCTGCGTGTAGGAAATGGGAACCGTGCAGACCAGGTGCAGCCCTTCGCGCCGGAACAGCGCGTGGTCTTTCACATGCACGTCGACGTACAGGTCGCCGCGCGGGCCGCCAGCGGCTCCGGCCTCGCCTTCCCCCCGCAGGCATAGCTGCACGCCGTTGTCGATGCCTGCCGGAATGCGGACCTCGAGGACGACGTCTTCATCTTCCCGGCCCGTGCCCCGGCATTCGCCGCACTTGTTGCGAATGATGGAACCTGAACCCGAGCAGGCGGGGCAGGTGGTCTGAACGCGGAAGAAGCCCTGCGACTGCACAACCTGGCCGCGCCCGCCGCAGTAGTCGCAGCGATGCGGAGTCGAGCCCGGCTCGGCGCCGGTGCCGCTGCAGCGCGTGCACGATTTTTTTCGCTGGATGCGCAGCTCGCGTTCCGCGCCTTTCGCGGCCGTGACGAGGTCGATCGTCATCGACGCCCGCAGGTGGTTGCCCCGCTGCGGGCCGCCGCGTGAACGCTGGTTGCCGCCGAAGAATCCAAAGCCTTCGAAGATGTCGCTGAACTGGCTGAAGATGTCGTTGACATCTCCGAACGGGGAGCCGCCTGCCCCGCCCTGAACCCCCGCATGGCCGTAGCGGTCATACCGGGCGCGCTTGTTCTCATCCGAGAGCACTTCGTAGGCGGCGGCGCATTCCTTGAACCGCTCAACCGCTTCGGCATCTCCCGGATTTTTGTCCGGATGATTGGCGAGCGCCGCCTTCTTGTAGGCCTTTTTGATTTCCTCGAAGGACGCGGATTTCGCGACTCCCAGGACTTCGTAATAGTCGCGTTGTCCGGCCATGGAGGGCATGTTTTCCGTCACTCAGCGCACACTGCCACTCTGGCAGAAATCAATTGCTGAACGTGACTGTCGCAAGCGGCGTGCCCGCAGCACAGGCCAGGCCTCAATTGCAGCGCAACCCCTCTACTGAAGAATGGTTAAATCAATCGGCCCCAATGTCGTCCGTCAGCAACCCGGCAGCGAACTGCCACGCCGTCACTGTTCTGTCGATGGGGCGGCGGTGTCCGGCTTTGGCTCTTCCGCGGCTTCGGGGGCCACGATCACCGTCCCGTTTTCATCCAGCTTGGCCAGGTATTTCTCCGGGTTCTTCAGCACCGCATCGCGGCAGCCTTCACAACACAGGAACACGTCGCGCCCCTGCACCGTCACCTTGATGGGCGTTCCCATCGATCCCAGCGGCTCGTCGGCGACGAGGCAAAGCTTCTGTTTCTCGATCAGGGCCTGGTCGGCCTCGGTAAGTTCGACCTTGCCTTCTGCGGGAGCGGCAGCGTGGTCGCCGGTGGCGGCCGGCGGAGTGGCCGGGGAACCGCAGCCGGTCGCGGCCAACGCCAGCAGCAGCAGTGTCAGCGAAGCGAATGAGCGAGTCATCTCAGCAATCCTTGTCGACCAGATGGGAGAAAGCAGGAGTTCAGGAATCGGCAACGTACACGCCATCTGCCCGGACTTCGACCGGGAACGTCCGGACCGGCTCGGTGGCGGGCATGCACTTCGCGGCCCCGGTGGCGACATCGAACTTCGCGCCGTGGCGGGGGCAGGTGATGCAGCCGTTGGCAAACTCGCCGTCGGTCAGCGGCTGGCCATCGTGGGTGCACAGGTCTTCGATGCAATAATACCGTTCTGCATCACGCAGGAGCAGCGCCGGAATCTCGTCCACTTCCACACTGAGCCGTCCGCCGACGGGAAGTTCATCAGTTGCGGCGACTCTCATCCAGTGACTCATTCTCGGTCTCGGCAACAGATTCCACCTGGGCGACAGCGGGGGAGTGTTGCACCCCCACCCGAGAATTTCCAGACCCGCCAGGCACGAGCCTGAGGCCGCCCGCCTGGCGGAATGGCCCAGGTCGAGCATCGCGGGCGGGGGCTGGGCCGGGTGAAAACCATCGAGGTCTTCGTGGAGTTTACAACTCCTCTTGCACATCCGGGCGGAATCCCGATGATCCGCTGTTGGCACGCCGGGTCCACTGGCGTCCGCGTCAGGGAGTGACGCCGTGAAAGGCATGGAAGACCTGCAGCATCGGGCCGTCTACCTCGTATTCCGCGTGCTGTTGTGCGGACTGCAGATGCTGTCGGTGCGCAACGCCGCGCGCGGCGCGCGGGCGTTCTCGTGGTTCATGATGCAGCTGGTTCCCCGGAAGATGTCGCGCGTCGCCGTTGCGGAGGAAAATATCCGCCGCGCGTTTGGCGACGACATTCCTGACGCCCGGGTTCAGGGCATCGTTCGCGGCATGTGGGAGCACCTGTTCCGGCTGCTGGTCGAATGGGCCCAGCTCCCCCGAAAAATGGAACTCACGAACTGCCGCGAGGTCGTCGTGTTCCGGCAGCGACAGCAGGTGCTGAAGGCGCTCTGCAGCGGCCGGCCGGTGTTTGTGCTCGGCGGACACTTCGGCAACTGGGAAGTGTCGATGGCGACGTTCGGATTCTTCGGGTTTCCGATGGGCGTCATCGCCCGCGAGATGGACAACCCTTACCTGCACGACTGGTTCGTTCGTTCGCGGCAGCAGTTCGGTCATCGACTGCTGTTGAAGGACGGCGGCTGGGGCGACATGGTGACCGCGGCCGAGGCCGGCGGGAACCTGGGCATTCTGTGCGATCAGGACGCGGGGCGGCGGGGGGTCTTCGTCGACTTCTTCGGCAGCCCCGCCTCGACGTTCAAATCGATCGCCCTGATGGCGATGGAGTATGACGCCCTGCTGGTGATGGGCTACGGCATCCGCCTGCCGGACGATTTCGAAAACGCCCGCTGGTCGCGGTTCGAGATCGGCTGCGAAGAGGTGATCGATCCGCGGGAGTTCACGGGGGGCGACGCGGTGAAGCAGATCACGCAGCGATTCACGTCAGCACTCGAGGCGGCGATCCGGCGGGCGCCCGAGCAGTATTTCTGGGTGCACCGGCGGTGGAAGACCGACGCGGTGACGCGCAAGAAGGCCGTTAAAATCGCCGAGCGCAAGGCGGCCTGACAGGCCGCCGCCGGACTCCGGAGTTACTGGCGACCGCGGCCTTCGTACACCGCCTCTTCCGTCACGACTTTGTCCATGAAAATGTCGTGGTCGTCCATCGGGATCTCGGGAAACATCTGGCATTCAAACGCCAGGGCGACCAGCGGCGTGCTGGCGCGGCAGTGCTCGAGCAGCTTGTCGTAGTAGCCCTTGCCATGCCCGGTTCGGCCGCCGCGGCGGTCGAAGGCGACGCCCGGAACCAGAATCAGGTCGAGGTCGGCGACATCGACTTTCTTCTCGGCCACCGTTCGCAGTTCGGCTTTCGGCTCGAGGATGCGGTACATGCCGAGTTCGAGTTCGTCCATCGACTCGAGGTGGAACAATTCGAGTTCGCCATCGACGCAGTACGGCACGATGATCTTCTTGCCGCTTTCGAGGGCCAGCGGCAGCGCCTGGCGGGTCCGCACTTCCGAGCGAACATCGATATAGAACATGACCGTGCCGGCCGCGGTGTATTCGGGCAGCGCCATCACCCGGGCGAGAATCAGCCGGCTCAGTTCGTCCTTTTCGACCAGCGCGTTGCGGTTGGCGTGGGACTGTTCGCGGATGGACTTCTTGAGTTCAGCGACGGACGACATGGAGAGCAACCGGTTTAAGAGCAGGCCGACCGCCATTCGAGTGAGCGGTCATCAGGGCAAGCTCAAACGATATGCTGGCGAGCGACCGCTGTCACGAGAACGAGAGGCCGGTTTTCTGCTCGAGGGCCTCCATCCACTCGCGTTTCTCTTCGTCGCTGTTGAACACACTCTTCGGAATCTGGGAGAGGGCCAGCTTGGCGATGTAGATGCGGAGTGCTTCGGAATGGTCCTCAAGCTTTCGCACAGTGTGCCACGCGAATCGGCTTTCAATATCAACAAACCGATCGATGAGCTGAGTGGCGCCAATCTCAACCGACGCAGCATAGGGTCCGGGACCGAAGTGAGTCGTGTAATGACCACGAAAGGCGAGCGAAGGCAACCATTTGAACAGAGCAAGAAGAAATAGCGGAATTGGTACGTTCACGATCAGGGCCACCATCGTTCGGTGGTCGTTCTCGCCAATCTGAACGTACGTGAATGCGCTGGCGAAAATCCAGACGGCGAGCGCGACAAGAAGTCGCTTTCGGGGATGCATTCGCTGAGCCGCCAGCAGCTTCTGGGCTTGAACGGCTTCGTTCAGGGTGACCGAAAACTCCTTGCGAAACACTCGCGGCTGGTTCCATTCCACGTTGATGAGCCCTTCAAGAGGTTCGCGAACTGCCCGGCCGGTTTTGCTTTGAGACTAGGGTTTCAGACCCGAACCTGTCATCCGTCGTCGTCTCGATTCTCCGGTGGATGATTCGCCGCAAACAATGCTGCCACGTCAATTCGCGAATCTGCGCGGTTCCTGAGCCTGCTGAAACATCGGGGGCGCCGGTTGGGCCGGGATGGTGGACCACGGGGCCGGCTGCGGCCCTGACTGTGGCGACGGGAGCGGCGACGGCTGCACCGGCAGGCTGGTTGCCGGAGACTGAGCTGCTGGCAGCGCCATCATGGCCGGCGAATCGGCCGCGGGGCGGTCGAGAACGCCCATCTGCGACAGCACGGCGAAGTTCGCCGTGCAGAACAGTGCGAACGTAAACACGTTGGGGACGAATCGCGGCCCGGCGATCTTCAGAGCGCTGCCGGCCGATTTCTTCAGTCGCACCGCGACGCCGTTCCATTCCACGCTGTAGATCTCATCGAGGATGAGGTGCGACAGGAAGCCGACGGCGACGCCCGTCGCGATGAGAATTTTGGAGCGGATGTTCGGGCCGGGGTAGCCCAGGTAGGCGATGTCGGCCGCGATGAACATCGCCGGAATGCTGTGAAACATGCCCCGATGCACACTGAGCCGGTTAATCAGCCGGGCGACTCCGTACCGAATGATGAAGTAGAGCGCGATCAACGTCAGCAGAATGGTTTCCGCGTCGTACGGCAGCTTGAGATACCGGATGACATGGTGGACGAGAAACATGGGAGCGATCGCGGCCAGCACCCCGAAGATTTCGCGGCTGGGCCGGCCGGTGCCGAGATCGACATCGGGCAGCATGCCGGCCATGCCGGTGAGGGCGGCGGCGAGAATGCCCTGCGTGGGAGAGAAGCCGAGCACCGTCGACGCCACAACGCCATATCCGGCGCCAATCAGCGTGCTGAACGTAATGTGCTCGCGGAATGCCGCCATGTCCTCCTCCCTGAGGCCGTGTGCGGTTCAATGAAAGTCGGGGAGCAGCCGGGTGCACGCCGACCAAAGTCCCCTTGCGGGCGGGAGTTGTAGCCGGAACGAAGCCAACGGGACAAGTTGAGTTCGGCTCAGCTTCGCCCCGCGGGCTCAGCGGGCCGCGTGAATGGGCCCGATGGGGAAAATGTCGACCTGCACTCCACGGCAGTTCAACGCATGGTCGGGGCGGCGTCCGGGCAGCGGCAGGCCCCCCAGTTCGATCAGATGTTCGTCCCAGTGCTGCAGGTCGGCCTGGCGGAACTGGTACGGCGAGTGATGGACCTGCCCGGTCTTGAGCCCGTCCGGGGTCTGGGCGAACAGGAAGTACCGTTCGACAAGGAAAAACTCGAGCGTTCCCGGTTCGGCGGTCATCAACGGGCCTTGCGGCGCGTATTCAAACCGGCAGGTCAAACGTGGGCGGGCACCCCGCCGGAGACTGGCATACCGGACGTGTCCGGTGGTCCGGTGGAGTTCGGCCTGCATTTCGGCGTTGAAGTAAGGAAGCCCGAAGAACCTTCGCGCCCACCAGACGGCGAGGCTCTGGTTGGCGTCCAGGGACAGGAACCAGACTCCCGGGCGGCCGGTTTCGTCGTAGGCGTAGGTGCGCAGGTTCAGTTCGAGAAAACTGGAAATGCCGGGGACCGGAGGGGCCCACCAGGGACGGATGCCGCGCATGAAGAACGGCACGACCCCCAGCCAGCCAGCGCCGTCGAAAGTGTCGAGCGTGAGCCCCGCAGGCAGGACCGACTGCAGCACCTCCGGCGGGAATCGCCAGTGCAGGAACAGCAGTTCCTCCCAGCGCTGGTACATCACGGGCCGGCGCCGAGGCCGATTCCGGGCGGCCAGCCGCTGCTCGAGAGTGGGGCTGCCCGAGGTGGCAGGCGTGTCAACGGGCATGGGCCAGGCTTTGCGGCGAGCGGGTGAGAAGTCGCAGAAACTGCCGGTGAAACCGCGATTGTGGCGCGATGTTCACGCGGAAACAACGTGCTGGCTGCGGAAGCGAGTCTGCAATTGTCGGGGAGTCGCGGCGGGGCGAGGTTCGCCTCATGCGCCCCGACGATCGGGGCCGATACTTCGATCAGCGGACCGTACGCCGCGCACGGGTTCGGGAACATCCCACACGCACGCGATGACCTTCAGCCAGCCCCGATCGATTCTCGCCGTCCGGCTTGCCGGAGCCTGGCGACCGCTGCGCCGCCTGGCGGCGGCCGGTCTGGCGGGGCTGATGTGTGCGTCGGCCGTCGTCGCCGCGGATGGTTCCGCCATCAAGCCGCTGTTCACTCAGAAGCCCCGCTTCCGGATTCCATTCCAGTTCGACGCCGCGGAAATGCGGCGACTCGGCGCTGTCGAAATTCAGCTGTTCGTCTCCACCGATCAGGGAGCGAACTGGAATCGCGAGCAGTCGGTTGATCCGACGGCCGGCAAGTTCTCCTTTGAAGCACCGTCGAACGGCGAGTACTGGTTTGCCGTTCGCACCGTCGATGCCAACCGCAATGCGTTTCCCGACGGCCCCCCGGAAGTCGGACTGCGGGTCATCGTCGATTCCGAGGCTCCGCTGCTGGAACTGCGGTTGGAACCGCTGGGACGCGAACGGGTGTCGCTGTCGTGGGACGCGAGCGATCCCAACCTCGACCCGTCCTCGCTGAAAATCGAATATCGCGACGACGCCAATCGCGAATGGCAGACCGCGGGGATCTATTCGGCAGCCAGCGGGCAAACCAGCTGGACGTCGCGCGGCGTTGTGGAAGTTCGAGGATCGATCCGCGATCTCGCGGGCAATTCCGTGCAGGTGACGGCCGATACTCGCGCCGGATCGCGGCTGGAAGCGCCGACCTTGCCCGTCCACTCGGCTCCCAGCCGGCAGCCGCGGCGATCCGAGCCCGACTTCAGCAAGCCGGTGGCCGAAGTCGATCCGTTCCAGGCCCCGAATTATCCGTCGCCGCCGCAGACGGCCATGCGTTCGCCCGAGCCGCAGTTCGATTCGCTCCCGATCGTCCGCAGTCAGGCGCCGAGCAGCTATTTCCGCCAGCAGCATCGGACGGGGATGCTGACGAACAGCAATGCCGCCAGTCGGCCGGCGATTGTCGACGACCGCTGGGGCCCGCCGATCGGGCAGGGCTCGGTCGGAGAATCGGCCCGCACGGCCGGGGTCGCTGTGCGATCGGTTCGCTCGCGTCAGTTCAAGATCGGATATCAGTTGGACGACGTCGGTCCTTCCGGCGTGGCGAACGTCGACCTGTACATCACCGAAGACGGCGGCCGGAAATGGTTCCACTACGGAAGCGACGCGGATCGTCAGAGTCCGTTTGAAGTGACTGTTCCGTCCGACGGCACCTACGGATTCTGCATCCGCGTGCAAAACGGGCTGGGCGTGGTGGCCGATCCGCCGCAGCCGGGCGATGCACCCGATATTCGCATCACCGTCGATCAGTCGGCGCCGGTGGCCCAGTTGCTGCCGCTGCGGCAGGGGCAGGGAGCGAACAACAACCAGGTGCTGATCGAATGGTCGGTGCAGGATGAACTGCTCGACGAGCTTCCCGTCGCGCTGTCGTACGGCGAGTCGCCTGCGGGGCCGTGGCGGCCCATTACAGGGTGGATTGCGAACTCCGGCCGCCATGTGTGGACGATTACCGAACCTCTGAAGCAGCGGGTCTACATTCGGCTGGAGGCCCGAGACGCCGCCGGCAACGCCACCATTGCCCAGGCCGAGCATCCGCTGGTCGTCGACCTGTCGCGCCCGACGGCCCGGATTGTGGACGTTGAAGTCGACGGCCGGGCGCCGCAGTAAGCGACCGCTGGAAGCGGCGTGTTCTCCTGGCCCGACCCCGCGCGGCTCGCTCAGTCGTCCGGGATTTGTTGACCTGCAGCGAAATGCTCGCCAGCCCGGCTGTTTCGGCGCAGCCGCTCGACTCCCCTTCCGAAACTGCCATACTTAGGGCAGTTTCGCGTCGTTTTTCGGGATCGTTTCGTGCCTGCCGTTTCCCCCCTCCGTCCGCTGGTCACCGACCTCACCAGCACCCAGCTTGCGCAGTGGTGCGTCGAACAGGGGCAGAAGTCTTTCCGGGCCGACCAGATCCGGCGGTGGATTTTTGGCCGGCGGGCGAATTCGTTCGATGAGATGCACGATGTTCCGGCCGCGCTGCGGAAGGCGCTGACCGAGCATTTTGATTTCTTCGGCTCGGAGATCACCCGTCACCAGGTGTCGAAGGACGGAACCGAGAAGCTGCTGCTCACCCTGCGCGATGGAGAGCAGATTGAAACCGTCCTGATGCGCGAGGAGGAACGCCGGACGATCTGCGTCAGTTCGCAGGTGGGCTGTGCGATGGGGTGCATTTTCTGCGCGAGCGGCCTGAACGGGGTGAAACGCAACCTGTCAATGGGCGAAATCCTCGATCAGGTGCTGCGCATCGACCGCCTGCTGCCGCTGGAGGAGCGGATCACGAACCTCGTCGTGATGGGGATGGGCGAGCCGCTGGCCAATCTGAAGAACGTGCTGCCGGCGCTCGAAACGCTGAACCAGAAAGGGGGCATGGGCATCGGGGCCCGGAGAATTACCGTTTCGACCGTCGGCCTGCCGGAGAAGATCCGCGAGTTTGCGAAGGTGGGCTACGCCTACAATCTGGCCGTGTCGCTGCATGCCCCGAACGATGAACTGCGAACCCAGATTGTGCCGGTCAATAAGAACATCGGGATCGCGGACATCCTGAAGGCGGCCGACGAGCATTTCGACGCCACGGGCCGGCGGGTGACTTATGAATACTGCCTGCTGGCCGGCATCAACGATGAGCCGGCCCAGGCGCGGGAGCTGGTGAAGCTGCTGCAGGGGCGGGTGGCGCATGTGAACATCATTCCGATGAACCCGGTCGACACGATTGCCTGCCAGACCCCAAGCCTGCCGCGAACGCAGGCGTTTGTGGAGACGCTGGAGCGCGGCGGAATTGTGGTAACGGTGCGGAAGCGGAAAGGGGCCGACATTGATGCGGCCTGCGGGCAGTTGCGGATTAACGCGGAGAAGGAGACGGGTGGAGGGACGGGGATGGTTGGCCTGGAGCGCGAGCTGTCGGGGAGTGCCTCGATCTGAAAATCTGAACAAGGAGTCAAAGAGTTCGAAGAGGGAGAGGCTGGGTCGGTCTTGGGTGGTTGAGCGACGCTGGCAGCGTCGCCCACGGGGGGTGAACTGGATTCATGACAGCGATGCGAGTGATCGTGCTGCTTGCCGTTGTCGCCTGCGGGGCGGGGGTGAGGGCGTCGGACGATCTTCGGGAACGGCCTACATGGCGAAAGCCGTCGGCCGGCGTGCTGCTGGACGAGGGGCGGACGCTGGCGGTCGCGAACGAGGGAACGGGCACGGTATCGCTGGTCGCCCTGCCGCAGTCGAATCACGAGAACGCCCGCGTGCTGTCGGAATCGGCGATTGGGACGGCGCTGACGGATCTTGTGGCGATCCCTGGTTCCGACTGGCTGCTGGCGACCGATTTCAGCGGCCATGGCCTGCACGCCCTGCGTCGGTCCGGCGACCGGTTTGAGGCAACTCACGGTCTTTCTGACGCCCGGCCGCGATACGCCATCAGCATCTGCCTGTCGGGCGATGGGCGAGTGGCCTCGGCGGCGTCGCTGTGGGGTCGGAGCGTTTCGTTGTTTTCCGTCGTCGATCAGGAGGGTGAGCTCAGGGTCGAATCGCTCGCGACGTTGCCGCTCGAGTTCGCGCCGCGGTTGCAACTCCTGCTGGATGAGACGCGCATCCTTGTTGCCGATGCGTTCGGCGGCCGGCTGGCGCTGGTTGATGTGGCGGAACGGTCGGTGAGGCCGTTGCAGTCGATTCATGGCGGCAACATCCGGGGGTTGGCGCTGTCGCATGACCGCTCGCAAGTGGTGTTCGCCCATTCGATTCAGAACCCGCTCGCGCATGCCGATTTCAACGACATCCACTGGGGCATGCTGACGGGCAATGTGCTCCGCGAGATTCCGCGCGTCGGCCTGATCGAGCAGACCTTCCGCGACCGCGACGTGCACCTGCGGCAGGTGGGGCAGCCGGGGTTCGGAGCGGCCGACCTGGCGGGCCTGGCCCAACTGTCCAGCGGGGAGTGGGCCGTGCTGTCGTCCGGCACGGGAGATCTGTCGATTCTGCAGACGCCGGCCGGGCTGTCGGAGCGCATCACTGTCGGGCAGCGTCCGCTGAAGATTGTGATGGGCGACGGCGGAGCGGCCTATGTGCTGAACCAGCTCTCGGATTCGATTTCGGTCATCGACACGCGGGCGAGCCAGCTCGTGGAAACGATTTCGCTGGGTCCGCAACCGGAATCGACGCCGGCTTCCCGCGGGGAACGGCTGTTCTTCAGCGCGGCGCTGTCGCACGACCAGTGGCTGAGCTGTCACTCCTGTCACGTCGATGGCCACACCACCGATGGGCTCGTCGATACGCTGAGCGATGGCACGTTCGGAACGCCCAAGAAGGTTTTGACGCTGCTCGGCACGCGCGACGCCAACCCCTGGGCGTGGAACGGCAGCTTTCGCGAACTGCACGAGCAGGTGGAGCAGTCGATCACGTCGTCGATGCAGGGCCCGCAGCCGACGGTCGAGCAGGTGTCCGACCTGACCGCCTACCTGCACACCCTGAAGCCCTCGCCGCCCCTCGTTCCTGTGCGGACGGATGCCCAGCGATCCAGCGTGGCCGCGGGTCGGCAGGTGTTTGAGCGCGAAGGGTGCGGCAAGTGTCATGTTCCCTCGCTGACGTTCACCACGGACGCTGTGTTTGACGTGGGGCTGACGGACGAGGCCGGGCTGTCGAAATACAATCCCCCGTCGCTGCGGGGGGTGAGCCAGCGATCGGCCTTCCTGCATGATGGCCGGGCGCGTTCGCTGCGAGAGGTGTTCGAGGATCATTCCCATCAGGTGCCAGGCGGTCTCAGCCCCGCAGAGTTGGATGCGCTGTTAGAATATCTGCAGTCGATTTAGCCGGGTCGCTTGCGACCCGCGCGGATTGTCGGTTGATTTCCGTCGAGAGTTTCCGGCCGGCCCACCCGGCCCTACGCCCATGCCGATCTACGTCTATGAAATCGTCCAGCCCGATGGCTCGGAAGGCCCGCGCTTCGAGATTGCGCAGGGCATGAAGGAGAAGCCGTTCACACATCATCCGGAAACCGGGGAGCCGGTCCGCAGGGTGATCGTGCCCGTCGCCATCGGCGGCTCGTGGACCGAGAGCTCGATGAACAAAAAGATGAAGGACGACAAGAAGCTCGACCAGCTCGGGTTCACGAAATACGTGAAGGCGGGGGACGGCATTTACGAGAAACGGGCCGGCAAGGGGCCGAAGATCATCGACAAGAACAACCGCATCAAGCCGAGTGATTTGAAGCATTTGGATTAACGGCCCGGCGGGCTTGCGGTCCTTGTTGCGAACGACGCCGTCTCCTTCGACCGGCCGGCATAGCCGGCCCTACGCTCACTATGGGTTACCGTTCACTTCGGGAGTGCCTTAACGATCTCGAACGGACCGGGCAACTGGTCCGCATTCCGATCGAGATCGATCCGCATCTGGAAGCGGCCCTCATCCAGCGGCGGGTCTACGAGCGTGGTGGGCCGGCCATTCTGTTTGAACGCCTCAAAGGCTGCCGGTTCCCCGCGGCCAGCAACATCTTCGGCACGCTCGAACGGACGCGGTTCCTGTTCCGCGACACGCTCGACAACGTTCGCCGGCTGGTTGAACTGAAGATCGATCCAGGGAACGCGGCGCGCCGGCCGTTTCGATACGCGAAGGCGCTGCCGACAGCGTGGGCGATGCGGCCGAAGTACGTCTTTAGCGCGCCTGTCTGCAGTGAGCGAACCACGATCTCAGAGCTGCCGCCGATTGTCAGCGCGCCGGCTGATGGCGGGCCTTTTGTCACGCTGCCGATTGTTTACAGCGAGGACGTGCAATCGCCGGGGTGGGTGAAGTCGAACCTCGGCATGTACCGGGTGCAGCTTTCAGGCAACTCATACGCGAAGGACGAGGAAGTCGGGCTGCATTATCAGATTCATCGCAGCATCGGCGTGCATCACGCGGCGGCAATCGCAGCAGGCAAGCCGTTCGGTGTCAGCATCAATGTCGGAGGTCCTCCGGCGCTCACGCTCGCGGCGGTCATGCCGCTTCCTGAAGGGTTGTCGGAGCTGACTTTCGCTGGCGCCCTGGGAGGTCGGCGAGTCCGCTTGAGACGACGCCCTCACCGGTACGGTTTGAGGGTCAATTACGATCTCAGCTTCCCTCCGCTGACCGCTCTTGCCGATGCGGATTTCGTGATCACCGGAACGGTCGATCCCACTCGACAGCTTCCGGAAGGCCCGTTCGGCGATCACCTGGGTTACTACAGCTTGGCGCATAACTTTCCGGTCTTGAAGGTCGATCAGGTCCTGCACCGCAAGGATGCCATCTGGCCGTTCACCGTCGTCGGCCGGCCGCCGCAGGAGGACACCAGCTTTGGTGAGATCATTCACGAGATCACCGGCCCGGCCATTCCCTCGGTGTTGCCGGGGGTGAAGGCCGTGCATGCGGTCGATGCGGCGGGCGTCCATCCGCTGCTGCTGGCGATCGGTTCTGAGCGTTATGTTCCGTATGCGAAGGAACGCGAGCCGCTGGAGATTCTCACGCAGGCCAATGCGATCCTGGGGCAGGGGCAACTGTCGCTGGCGAAGTACCTGTTCATCACGGCCGAGCAGGATGACCCGCAACTCGACATTCACGACATCGGCACCTATTTGAAGCATGTGCTGGAACGGGTCGACTGGACCCGCGATCTGCATTTCCAGACGCGAACGACGATCGACACGCTCGACTACAGCGGGGCCGGGTTGAACAGCGGCTCCAAGCTGGTCATCGCCGCGGCCGGGCCGAAGCGACGGTCACTGCCGACCGAGGTTCCCGCCGGCACGCAGCTTCCGGATGGTTTTTCGGAGCCGCGAGTGGTGCTGCCGGGCGTCCTCTGTGTGCAGGCCCCGCGACACGCGGGTGTTCCTGAAACACTGGATGCCCGGCTTCATCGCCCGGCCGAAGCCTCGCGGAAGGCCGACGGCGAGCTCCGCCGCTTCTGCGACTTTCAGGGGCACGTTCGATCGCTCGATGCGTTTCCGCTGATCGTGCTGGTCGACGACAGCCAGTTCGCCGCCGAGTCGCTGCGGAACTGGCTGTGGGTGACGTTCACCCGCTCCAACCCCGCGGCCGACATCGATGGAGTCGATGCGTTCACTGAAGACAAACACTTCGGCTGTCGCGGCCCGCTGGTGATCGACGCCCGCATCAAGCCGCACCACGCGCCGCCGATTGTGGATGATCCGGCGGTGGTGAAGCGGGTTGAGGAGCTGGGAGCGAAGGGCGGGCCGCTGCACGGGATCATCTGATGGCAGATCGCAGTTTGTCCGATCTGCCCCCGAACCCCGGCTTCTCCAAAGTCGCCGGGGTTCTTGAATCGCGACCTGCCGAATCAGCCGACTTGCCAGGGATTCATAAAGCTGATGCCGGGCGCCTCGCAGCGCCAATCGTTGCCTGTCGCCAGCATCTCCCGCCGCGCGGCAACGACCCCCGCGATGTGGAAATCGCGAAACTCGACCGTTCGTCCGACGGTCCGCAATCGAGCAGCGAGCATGGCCGCATCATGGGCCGCCCCCTGATCGACTTCGCTCACCCGGCTCACGAGATCGTTCTCCAGCATTCGCCTAAAAGTCGTCGTCAGAGCTCGCTGCCGTTTGCCTTTAGGCATGCTCGTCAGGTCAAGGCGAACTTCAAACACACAGATGCCCGTCGTCCAGATTGACTGGTGGACAGACGGCGGCCGGCGCTTCGGACGGAAAAACCGTCGCCCTGTGCGGTCTGCCGCCTGCCATTTGCCCGTGATGCGTTCCACCGCTAGACTTCTGAATCCAGATTCATCACCACCCTGCTCGCACGAGAAGACTGACGCGTATGTCGAAGGAAGAGGCCATCGAGATGGAGGGGACCGTCAATGAGGCGTTGGCCAACACGCAGTTTCGCGTGACTCTGGACAACGGCCACATGGTGATGGCTCACGTCTCAGGCCGTATGCGGAAAAACTTCATCCGCATCGTGCCGGGCGACCGTGTCAAAGTCGAAGTTTCTCCTTACGACCTCACCCGCGGCCGCATTGTCTTCCGCGAACGCTGAGGCTTTCCGTCCCGGCTGATGCAATGGCCGGGTTTTCGGGCTGGCTTGTTCAGGCGCCACGATGGCACTTCCCGTCGTCAGACTGTTCACCGACGGCGCGTGCAGCGGGAACCCCGGCCCCGGCGGCTGGGCCTATATTCTCGAGCACCCGGCCAGCGGCGCGCGCCGCGAGGCGTCCGGAGGCGCCGCGCTGACGACCAACAACCAGATGGAGCTGCAGGGGCTCATTGAAGGTCTTTCGGCGCTGAAGAACCCCAGCGCGGTTGAGGTCGTCACCGACAGCCAGTATGTCGCCAAGGGATCGCAGGAGTGGCTGCCCGGCTGGAAACGAAACGGCTGGATGCGCAAAGAGCAAGGGAAGCTCAAACCGCTGAAGAACACCGAACTGTGGCAGGCGCTGGACGCCCTGCTGGCGAAGCACCGCGTGACGTTTACGGTTGTGAAGGGGCACAGCGGACACCCGGAAAACGAACGCTGCGATGAGCTCGCTGTCGCGGCCGCACGGGAATTTCGCGACCGCTGAAACGCCTGCGTCCGGCTCAATCGGCGCGGTCAGCCAGCGGACCGCGAGCCGCGCCGGCAGACCCCGGACTGCGGGTGGACGGACTGCTTCCCCGGTCGCGCGACCGCTGGTCCGACTTCCGCCGCACCATGCGCGCCGCAAGCAGTCCGGCAATCACGGCCGCGAAGGCGACCGGCTGGCGGATGTCGGACTTCACCAGCATGTAGTAGTGCAGAACGCCGAGGACGGCGACGGCATACGCAGCGCGATGCAGTTGCTTCCAGCGCCGCGAACCGAGCCGCTGGACCATGCGGTTGGTCGATGTCGCCGCCAGGGGAATCATCAGCAGCAGCGCGGCGGCGCCGACCATCAGGAAGCGGCGAGTGGCGATTTCGTGCAGCGTGCTCGACAGGCTGAGCGCGCGATCGAACACGACGTAGATCAGCAGGTGCACGACGGCATAGAAGAACCCGTACAGCCCGAGCGACCGGCGAAAGGAAATCCAGCCGCCCCACCCGGTCCACCACACCAGCGGCGTCATCGACAGCGACAGGATGAGGAACAGCAGCGACAGGATGCCCGTGATGTGCAGGGCGTTGTTGACGGCGTTTCCACCGAGCTGGCCGCGCGCGGCGTCCCAGCCCAGCATGGCCAGGGGGACCAGGCCGTTCAGCACGACCAGCGAACGCAGGAAGGCCAGCTGTTTCATTCAGAAATGCCGCCTGAGATCGAGGCCGGCGTACAGACTGGCGACCTGTTCTTCATAGCCGTTGAACAGCAGCGTGCTGCGCCGGCCACGTTCGCCCAATCGCTGCTCGGTGGCCTGGCTCCAGCGCGGATGGGGGACATCCGGGTTGACGTTGGCGTAGAACCCGTACTCGCGCGGCGCATACCGGCTCCAGCTGGTGGGGGGCTCTGTGGCGGTCAGGCTGATGCGGACGATCGACTTGATCCCCTTGAAGCCGTACTTCCACGGCACAACCAGCCGGACGGGCGCGCCGTCCTGCGGGGGCAGAACTTTGCGGTACAGTCCGGTGGCGAGCAGCGTCAGCGGATGCAGCGCTTCATCGAGCCGGAGACCTTCGACGTAGGGCCAGTCGAGCACGCGGGTGTGCTGTCCCGGCATGCGGTCGGGGTCATACAGCGTTTCGAACGCCACGTACTTCGCGTCGGACCTGGGGCCGACCGCTTCCAGCAGGCGGGCCAGCGGCACCCCGGCCCAGGGGATGACCATCGACCAGGCCTCGACGCAGCGCATGCGGTACACGCGTTCTTCGGGAGCGCTCAGGGCGTGCAGGTCGTCGATGGTGAACGACCGCGGTTTGTCGACAAGGCCATCCACCTCGATTTTCCAACCATCTGTCTTGAAGTCGCGTGCGACCCACGCGACGCCTTCCTTGCTGGTCGTGAATTCGTAGAAGTTGTTGTAGCCGGTGATGATGGGTTCGGGCGTGAGTTCGTCGCGGACGACGAGGCCGCGCTTCTGCTGTTCCGACTCGGTCAGCGGCGATGGTTGAAGGTCGTCGAGCGGAGCGGTCGCCACTTCCGGCCGAAGGACCGGGTTGAACGCGCGATAGATCGACGCCGTGGCGAGCGACGTGCCCGCCGCGATCCCCGCCCGCATCAACCGGCGACGATTGAAATAGAGTTCGGGAGGCGTGATTTCGCCGTCAGGAATTCGTGGGATCATCGCCATTCCATCACTCCGCGGCTGTTTCCGAGCGACACGGTTGCGGGAGTATAGCGTCGAAGTGCCAAACCGGCGGACTCCCATGGCCACAGGCGTGCGACGGTCGCGGAATGTTGGCGGGTGCGGTCGTGGCTGCAGGCGTGACCGCGGGCTGCGGGATCGCTACACCAGCGGCATGCAACGCATTGGACTGGGTCACGATACGCATCGCCTCGCGCCGGGGAAGCCGCTCGTCATCGGGGGGGTGGTGGTTCCGCATGAGACGGGTCCGGTGGCGCACAGCGATGGCGATGTGCTGCTGCACGCGATCACTGATGCCCTGCTCGGAGCGGCCGGACTGGGGGACATTGGTGAATGGTTCCCGGACAACGATCCGCAGTACGCAGGGGTTGATTCCGGAGTGCTGCTGCAGCGCGTGGTCGAACGGCTGTCGGACGACGGCTGGTCGATCGTGAATGTGGACTGCACGGTGCATGCGCAGCGGCCGAAGCTGTCGCCGTTCAAGCAGGCGATTGCGCAGCGCGTGGCCGAGCTGCTGGGGGTCGCTGCTGGCCGGGTGAACGTAAAGGCCAAGACGGGAGAGAAGGTGGGGCCGGTAGGGCGCGAAGAAGCCCTGAGTGCGGATGCTGTGGTATTGCTGGAGCGGGTTGTTGATTGAGCGGGGCGGCCAATGGGCCGTGGTGCTCTGGGCGGGCGGGATGCAGTTGGTCTTGGTCGGAGTTGGCCCCATGAAATGAAGAACGCCCGGCCCGCGACGAGTCGCAGGCCGGGCGTATGTCATCACTCAAGGGCCCTGACGCCTGTTGGACGTCGTGGGGTCCGCATGAGGAGGTGGCTGTCTTGTCCCGAGGGACGCCACGGTGCTTCACAGCCGCTGGTTACCCGACGGCTGCAAAATCGAAACCGGGCCGGCGATTATCCGCCGACAACCGCTCAGACAGTCGCACCTCGTTGGCTAGTACAGTGATATTGCACGCGACCACCTCCTTTCTGACAGAACACCCCACCTCCGGCGACTTGCCAGATGACCGGAAGGGCGGGCCTGATAAACCAGCCGTGCAGCGTCCGCACGGCACGCGGCGATTCTTGCAGGTTGTGCCGATGAGGCAAGAGGAGTTTTTGGGCACGTTTCGAGAATCGCAGTCGGCGCCCCCTCGACGACGGGGATGGCGCGGCCGGGCGGGCAGGGCGATTGCGGCATGTCGCGCCTTTTCGCAACTGATTCAGCGGGATAAACTTACCGGCGGTCAGGTTGCTGTCGTTGTGTTCTGGAATCAGTTTGCGTCCGTCTTCGGCCGATATGGTCTGGGGGCGGTGCGCCGTCATTGCCGCCGCGTGTCTTGAAGGATCGCGGCTGGATCGACCGGAGAGCGGATATGCGTCGACGTGTTGTTGTCACCGGAATGGGAGTCGTCACACCGATCGGCAAGACGGTTGATGACATGTGGAAGGCCCTGCAGGAAGGGGCCAGCGGGATCGATTACATCACCCACTTCGACGCCTCCCACTTCCCGACCAAGTTCGCGGCCGAGGTGAAGGACTACAACCTCGCCGATTACATTCCCAACCCCGAACGCTTCGAGTTCGCGGGACGCAACATCCGCTACGCCATCGGTGCAGCGACGCAGGCCGTCCGCGATTCGGGCATCAGCGATGAATCGGTCGACCCGCGGCGGTTCGGCATCTACCTGGGGGCGGGCGAAGGCCAGCAGGACTTCAACCTGTTCATGACTCTGATCGCCGAGGCCCAGCGCAATGGCGAATTCGATATGGAGACGTTCACCCGCCGGGGGCTCGAGGAACTGAATCCAAAGGTCGAGATCGAACAGGAGCCGAACATGCCGGCCGGGCATCTGGCCAGCCTGTTCAACGCCCAGGGGCCGAACCTGAACTGCCTGACCGCCTGTGCGGCGTCGAGCCAGGCGATTGGCGAGGCGACCGAGATCATCCGGCAGGGGGAAGCGGATGTGATGCTGTCCGGCGGCGCCCACAGCATGATTCATCCGTTCGGAGTGACGGGCTTCAACCTGCTGACAGCCCTGTCGACGGCCAACGAGCACCCGCGCAGGGCCTCGCGTCCGTTCGATCGTGATCGCGACGGATTCGTGCTCGGCGAAGGGGCCGGAATTCTCATCCTCGAAGAACTCGAGCACGCCCTGAAGCGGAACGCGCCGATTTACGGGGAGATTCTCGGCTACGGCTCGACGGCCGACGCCTATCGCATCACCGACATTCATCCGGATGGCCGCGGTGCGACCGCCTGCATCAAGATGGCCCTTGATGACGCGCGGATCAACGCGACCGACATCGAGTACATCAACGCCCACGGCACCAGCACTGCCGTCAACGACAAGGTGGAAACGCTGTCGATCAAGCAGGCGCTGGGAGACCACGCCTACAAGACGCCTGTCTCCAGCACCAAGAGCATGATGGGCCATTTGATTGCGGCCGCCGGTTCGGCGGAGGCGATCGTCTGCCTCAAGACGATCAAGGACGGCATTCTGCCGCCGACGATCAACTACGAAACGCCCGACCCCGACTGCGACCTTGACTACATTCCCAACGAGGCGCGGCAGCAGAAGGTGACGCGGGCGCTGTCGAACAGTTTTGGGTTCGGCGGCCAGAACGTCTCGCTGATCTTTTCCGCCTATAAGGGTTGAGGAAACTGGGCAAGCATCGTCGGGGCGTTGGCCCCGGCGGGGCTGCCTGAAGCGGGGCCTCCCGGCCCGGGCCTGAAACTCTCAAGCGGCGAATCACCGCCGTCCGATGCCAGCCATCGGGCGGCGGTTCTCATTTCGGGGACTGCAATTCCGGCGCAGAAACAGCCGGTCGCGTCCCTGAAAGGCTGGCCGTGTCGTTGTTCGTCCTGGAGATCGTCGGCTCGCTGGTGCTGCTCGATTTTCTCGTGCAGGCCGGGTTCGCCCGCGCGATCATCTCCCATTTCGAGCGCAAGCCCCGGCTGCGGGCCCGCATTTATCCGTCCCGTCCAGGTCTGGAACGCCTCGCGGCGGTCACTTCCGACGGCCTGACGCTGCGAGGCAGCATCCTGCGTGCGCGGTCGGCCGCGCCGGCCGGCGTGATTGTGTTCTGCCACGAGTTCGGCGGCAGCCGTTGGTCGTACCAGGGGCACTGTGCCGACGATGTCGTCGCGAATTACGATCTGGTGACGTTCGACTTCCGGAACCACGGCGAAAGCGATCACGACCGGACCTATACGCCCAGCCACTGGCTGACCCGCTTCGAGCAGCGCGACGTGCTGACGATTGTCGACTGGGTGCGGTCCCGGCCCGGCTGGAAGGACGCTCCGTTGACGCTGATGGGCGTGAGCCGCGGAGCGAACGCGGCCCTGGCCGCCGCCGCGGAACGGGATGTCGCCAGCGTGGTGGCTGTGGGCGCGTTCGCCACGCATCACCTGGCGATGGACCATCTGATGGCAGGGATCCGGCGAATTGTGCCGTTCATCCTCGCGGCTCCCCGGTGGCATATTCGCAGCACGCTGAACCTGGCCATTCGCTGGAGCGGCCTGCGGCGCGGGATGCGGTTCCTGCGACTGGAACAACTGGCGGCATTGCTCGGGCGGACTCCGGTCCTGCTGATCGCCGGCGGCGACGACGCCCATGTGCCGGAGTCGTTTCAGCGGTCCCTGGCGTCCTGCGTCCCCAGGGCGACGTTCTGGACCGTCCCCGGCGGCCGGCACAACCTGGAACGCGATGCCTCGCCGGAGGAATTTGACGATCGGGTGGCGGGCTTTCTTGCGCAAAGGGTGTCCCGGAATTGGGGACCACCGCGGGGTCATATGCGGGTGAACAAGGCGGCCTGATTTCTCGGACGACCCGCTGTAGCGGACTTTGCATCGCGCGCTCTATGTTCGTTACTGTACTTGAGCCGTTCGTGAACCAGCGCCCTGTCCGCGTGTCTTTGAAACGGGCCGTTGTTAAATCACACGGCAACTCTCGATCTCTCATGACCGGCGTGTCGTATGGCGTTGCATCGGGCAATTGCGACGGGTGATGTTGCGGCGCTTCGGTCGTTGATCAACACGGGCGTTGATCTTGAACAGCGCAATGCGCGGGGACACACGCCGCTGCTCGCAGCGGTTCTGAATGAGCGTGCGAGTCACCAGTTGGTACCGTGGCTCATCGAGGCCGGGGCCAATGTGAACGCGCGGGGTGAACAACGGGGCCGCCGTTCGTCCGAGTCCGTCCTTTCACTGGCGGCGCGACACTGCGATCTGCCGACGGTGAAGTCGCTGATTCTGGCCGGTGCTCGGGTCAAGGAGATCGATGAGGGCGGTTACAGCATTCTGTTGTATGCCGCTTATCGTTGTCCCCGAGAATTGTCTGACGAGCGGCTGCAGGTGTTGAAGCATCTCATCGCTGCGGGAGCGCCGCTCGATTGTTCGACCAAGTACCACGAGTCTGCCTTGTCGGTCGCGCTGAATCGGGGTTCGCTCTCAATGCTCCGGCTGCTTCTCGAAGCGGGGGCGGACCCGTCCGTTCTCAAATGGACGCCGCTGCATCGGGTGATCGCGCTGGAATCGCTGAATGAGGTCGCGACTGCGCTGGACGAGCAGCCTGATCTGGAAGCCAAAGACCGCTGGGGCATGACTCCGTTCCTGTTCGCGCTGGCGGTTGGCCGCAGGAATGTTGCCGAGCTGCTGATCAAACGCGGAGCAAGCCAACTGGCGACAGGACGCTGCGGCGAAAATGGGCTTTTCTACGCTGCCAGGAATGATGATGCAGAGTTGTTGACCTGGCTGCTGTCGCTGGGACTTGACCTCAACCAGACCGATGAGTTTAAGCACACTCTGCTCGAAGAGGCGGTCGCGCACCGTTCGGTCGCTTGCGTCGAGAGGCTGATTGAAGCTGGGGCAGACATTCAGCGGCGGAACGAGTACGGCCACACCGTCGTGCACGACGTGAAGTCGCCTGAGATCATCAATCTGCTCGCTGCAGCCGGCGGTGACCTGAGTGACCTTACGGCCAGCTCGCGGCGGGCGTTTCTTCATCCGTCAACGCCGGACCCGGCCAACGACGATGTTGAAGCACCCCCATATCAGGTCTCGAGGCAGGACTTCGATCGATTCCATCGCCGAATATTCGGGCGCCTGAACCCGGAGCGGATGAATAACCCGTTCTGGGATGAGATGGTTCGATTCCGGGTGAACGCCTACTCGGCGTCGTCAAGATTTAAGCAGCGTTCTATGTACGGAGACCCCGTCTGGTGCTGCGACCGGTTCGGTCAATCACTGACCGCGCTTCCTGACGGCCGATACGTCGAAATCGCGGGTGAGCATGAAGACGATTACGACCCCGATTTCTGCATCTACAACGACGTGATCGTGCACGATGGCCACGGCGAATTCGACATCTATGGATATTCCCGAGATGTCTTTCCCCCGACCGATTTTCACACGGCGACACTCGTCGGCGATCAGATCTACATCATCGGAAATGCGGGTTACATCGAAGATCGTCGTCCGCGGGACACTCCGGTCTTCAGGCTGTCGACAGAAGACTGGTCGATTTGCCGGGTCGAAACGCACGGTGAGAATCCGGGCTGGATCAGCCGGCATCGGGCTCGATTGGTCGCCCGCGAGGAGATCGAAATCGCAGGGGGGCGGGTGGACTATTCGTCCGAAGGGGAACAGCCGGATCGCTTTCGTCTGAACCTCGCCACCGGGGTCTGGACGCGTTTGGCCAGCGGCAGTCATTGACGGCCCCAAAACGCAGCCGTAAAACCAGTGTGCGGCCCTGGCCTCCATCGGTCTTCTGGTCGTCACGTCGATTGTCTTCGAAAAGTCCGTTGCTCATGGCCGTTGTCACGTTTCAGGTTCTCGATGGCCTCGAGATGGGGCATGTGTTCGCCGACCTTCATACGCCGATCAGCATCGGTCGCGAGGACGACAACCACATTCGCCTGAACGATGAACGTGTCAGCCGGTTTCACGCGAAGATTCAGGAAGACGCGGGCCGGGTCATTCTGACGGACCTCGACAGCACCAACGGCACGCGGGTGAACGGCCATCCGATCCGGATGCGGGTGCTGCAGATTGGCGATCAGGTGCTCATCGGACGCTGCCTGCTGCTGTACGGCAGCGCCGATCAGATTGCGAAACGCACGAGCGAGCTGGAAACGCTCGATCCGCCGAGCGGAATCGTGGACAGCGATACGAAGTCGGCGCCCGAAGGGCAGGATTCGATCGACAGCGAACCCGACTTGCCGGGAGAGCTATTTCCGAATGGTCCGCCGCGGCTGCCGACGGAACTGAACCTGGGGCAGGCGGCCGACCTGTCGGAAGTGCTGAACTTCATTCACTCGCGGCTGCTCCGGCTGCTCCTCGTGGCGCAGCAGCATGGCGGGACGTCGCGCAAGCTGCAGGCGGCTTATATGTCGGTACCTCCGTCGGCGTGGATGCAGCTGTCGCAACTGGAGGCCGAGATGGCGAAGTACCTGCGGGCGCTGTCCGACCCGAAGGAGACGTGAGCGCGGGCCGGTAGAAGCCCGGCTTCTTCCCCTCAACTGCATCGCGAGGCGTGTTCTCCTGCCGAATCTTTGAGTCCAAGAAGCCGGGCTTCCTGGCGCGGCGTTGTAAAAACTTCCGGCCGGGTCGGGAGACGAATCGGGTCGGGCGGGTTACGATCTCCGGTCCCGGCGAGTGCGGAGTGCGAGCTCGTGCGCGGCCGGGTCGCATCGCCCTGGAGGACCCACGATGAACCGTGCTGCGCTCCCGTTGCTGCTGGCCGCCTGTCTGGCGTCGGCGATTTCTGGCGTCCCGGCCGAGGCGGCCGCGCCGTCGCCGCCCAACATTCTGTTCATTTTCTCAGACGACCTGACGTGTCAGGCGATCAGCACGTATGGCGAGTCGCGGAACCTGCTCGAAACGCCGGGCATGGACCGGATCGCGAAAGAAGGGATGCGGTTTGATCGCTGCCTGGTGACGAACTCCATCTGCGGTCCCAGCCGGGCGACGGTGCTGACCGGCAAGTACTCGCATCTGAACGGGTTCTACAACAACTCGAACAGCAGGTTCGACAGCAGCCAGACGACGTTCCCCAAACTGCTGCAGGGGGCCGGGTATTCCACAGCGGTCATCGGCAAGTGGCATCTTGTCAGCGATCCGACCGGGTTCGACTACTGGCACATCCTTCCGGGACAGGGGGTGTATTACAACCCGCCGATGATCAGGATGGGGGAGCGGGTGAAGCATGAAGGTTATACGACCGACATCATCACCGATCTGACGATCGACTGGCTGAAGAATCGCGATGCTTCGAAGCCGTTTCTGATGATGACCCAGCACAAGGCGCCGCACCGCGAGTGGTCGCCGCCGCTGCGGCTTCTGGGCTGGGACCACGACCGGAAGTATCCCGAGCCGGAAACGCTGTTCGACGACTACCAGGGGCGCAGCAAGGCAATCAGCGATCACGATATGGGCATTGATCGCACGTTCACCGATCTCGATGCGAAGCTGGTCGTTCCCGGCAGCCTGAACGAAGAGCAGAAGGTCGAATGGAACAAATACTACGAGCCGCGGAACGAAGAGTTTCGCCGGCAGAATCTCAGCGGCAAAGACCTCGTCCGCTGGCGCTACAACCGGTACATGCACGACTACCTCGGCTGCGTGAAGGCGGTCGATGAGAACGTCGAGCGACTGCTGAAATACCTCGACGACTCTGGCCTCGCCGAGAATACCGTGGTGGTCTGCTCGTCCGACCAGGGCTTCTTCCTGGGCGAACATGGCTGGTTCGACAAGCGCTGGGTGTTTGAAGAGTCGCTGCGGACGCCGCTGATGGTGCGCTGGCCCGGCGTGACAAAATCGGGGAGCGTGAACAAGGACATCGTTTCGCTGATCGACTTCGCCTCGACGTTCCTCGACGTCGCCGGGCTCGAATCGCCGGCGGAAATGCAGGGACGCAGCCTCAAGGCGCTGTGCGCCGGCGAGACCCCGGCCGACTGGCGCAAGAGCCTGTACTACCACTACTACGAATACCCGGTTCCGCATCGGGTGCGGCCGCATGTGGGCGTCATCACCGATCGCTACAAGCTCGTCAACTACTACAAGCCTGATGTGAACGACTGGGAACTGCTCGATCGCCAGAAAGACCCGCTGGAAGTGAAGAATTTCTATCACGACCCGGCCTACGCGCAGACGGTGAAGGAACTGCACGCCGAGCTGGAGCGACTGAAGGTGGAAGTGAAAGAGACGGATCCGCCTCCGCGCGAGGCCTATGGCAACCGTCCGTTTGATGGCGAACCGGCCGCTCCGGGCCGGCCCAACGCCAACCAGCGGCCGAACGCCAACCGCCGGCCGGCGTCGTAGAAGCGACGTCGACGCTGTTCGTCAGGTTTCGGCAGGCGCAGGCGGGATGGCCATGAGGCGAATTCTTCCACTCGCCTGCGCAGGTCCCCTGCCAAGGGTTCCGTTGTTGGTCACGGCGGACTTCGGGAAAGTTGGCGCGCCGGGCGAATAACCGCCGGCGCGCGCGCATTGACGACGTAGCGAAATTGTCACTCTGTGCATTCGAGGAGCACCGCAGTGAAGTTCAGGACGTTCTGCATCGCGCTGGCGGCAGCGCTGGTCAACACTCCCTGGCCAGCAGGCGCGGCCGATCCGCCGCAAACCGCCCGGCCCAATGTGGTGTTCATCGCCATCGATGACCAGAACGACTGGATCGGCGCTTTCGGCGGGCATCCGCTGGCGAAAACGCCCCACCTCGATCGCCTCGCAGAGCGCGGGACGATTTTCCTCAATGCGCATTGCCAGTCCCCGCTGTGCAATCCGTCGCGGACAAGCCTGATGCTGGGCCTGCGTCCAACGACAACGGGCATCTATGGCCTGGCCCCCTGGTTTCGGTCGCTTCCGGAATGGAAAGATCGCGTCGCCCTGCCGCAGCACTTCAAGGCGCACGGCTATCGGACGATGTCGGCCGGAAAAATCTATCACGGAGGGGCCGGCGGCCCGAAGCAGCGGGAGAAGGAGTTTGATGTCTGGGGCACGGCCGGCGGCATTGGCGTGAAGCCCGAAAAGAAGCTGATTCCGCCAACCCCGATGGGCAACCATCCGCTGATGGACTGGGGCGTCTTCCCGCACAACGATGAAGACAAAGGGGACTACCACGTGGCGAGCTTCGCCGTGGAACAGATCCAGGCGGCGAAGAAGGACGAGCCGTTCTTTCTCGCGGCCGGATTCTTCCTGCCCCATGTGCCGTGCTACGCGACTCAGAAATGGTTCGACCTCTATCCCGACGACGACAGCGTGCTGCCGGTGATTCAGGAGAACGATCGCGACGACACCCCCCGCTTCTCGTGGTACATCCACTGGGACCTGCCTGAACCGCGGCTGAAGTGGGTGAAGGAGAACAACCAGTGGCGGAACCTGGTCCGCAGCTACCTGGCGTGCACGAGTTTTGTCGATGCCCAGGTCGGGCGAATCATGACGGCCCTTGAGGAATCGGGACTGGCGGAGAACACGATCGTCGTGGTGTGGGGCGACCACGGCTGGCACCTGGGCGAGAAGGCCATCACCGGCAAGAACACCCTGTGGGACGACGGCACCCGCGTGCCGCTGATCTTCGCCGGGCCGGGAGTCAGCCCCGGGGGCCGCTGCGAACAGCCGGCCGAGCTTCTCGATCTGTATCCGACTCTGGTCGACCTGTGCGGATTGACGCCGCGGAGCGACCTGGAAGGCGTGAGCCTGCGGCCGCAGTTGACGGACGCCTCCACCCCGCGCGAGCGTCCGGCGATCACCAGCCATAACCAGGGGAACCACGGCATCCGCAGCACCCGCTGGCGATACATCCGCTACGCCGACGGTTCGGAGGAACTGTACGACCATCAGCACGATCCGCATGAATGGACCAATCTCGCCGGGCGGCCGGAAGTGGCGTCGGTGCTGGCCGAGCATCGCACCTGGCTGCCGAAGATTGACCTTCCGCCGGCGCCGAACAGCGCGCATCGCATTCTGATTTACGACCGCGACACGGATGAGGCCGACTGGGAAGGACGCATCAGAATTCGGCGGAGCGATCCCATTCCTTAACTCTTTCAGGCGGTCACTGATGAATACGTCCTGTTGCCGTGCGCTGCTCGCCGCGCTGGCGTGCCTGTTGAGCCTGGCCGTCGAAGCGGCCGACCGGCCCAACCTGATCTGGATCATGGCGGACGATCTCGGCTACGCCGAACTCGGCTGCTATGGCCAGCAGGTGATTCAGACGCCGCGTCTGGACCAGATGGCGCGCGAGGGGCTGCGGTTCACCCAGTTCTACGCCGGGGCGACGGTCTGCGCGCCGTCCCGCAGCGTGCTGATGACGGGGCAGCACCACGGCCGGACGCGTGTTCGCGGAAACGCCGGGGCGCAAAACCCCGCGGCGCAGGCGCTGCGGCCGGAAGATCCCACGGTGGCGAAGGTTCTGCAGTCGGCCGGGTATCGGACGGCCCTGATCGGCAAGTGGGGTCTGGGCGATGTCGGCGTGGCCGACAGTGGGTTGCCGCGCAAGCAGGGTTTCGATGAGTTCTTCGGCTACCTGAACCAGCACCACGCCCATAACCATTACCCCGATTACCTGTGGCACAACGAATCGCAGGTGTCGTTCCCGAACATCGTGACGCCGGTGGGAGACCACGGGGGCGGCTATACGCTCGATGGCAAGGTGTATGCCGACGACGTCATCGCGGAACGGGCGATCCAGTTTGTCGAACAGAACCTCGACCGGCCGTTCTTCCTGTACTGGAGCATGGTGTCGCCGCACGCCAACAACGAACGGAACAAGGCCCTGAAGAACGGGACGGAAGTGCCCGACTACGGTCCGTACGCCGACAAGGATTGGCCCGACCAGGACAAGGGACAGGCGGCGATGATCACCCGTCTGGATGGCGATGTGGGCCGACTGCTCGATCGGCTGAAGGAACTGGGCCTCGCCGAAAACACGCTGGTGCTGTTCACCAGCGACAACGGGCCGCATAACGAGTCGAGCCACAACCTCGCGCGCTTCCAGCCCGCCGGTCCGTTCTCGGGCATCAAACGCAGCCTCACCGATGGCGGCATTCGCGTGCCGCTGATCGCGTGGTGGCCCGGCAAAGTCGCGCCAGGAACAGTGACCGATCATGTCGGTTACTTTGGCGACTGGATGGCCACGGCGGCCGAACTGGCCGGGGCCGAGCTGCCCGCCGGACGCGATTCCCTCAGCCTGGTTCCCACCCTGATCGGTCAGCCTGATCGCCAGAAGTCGCACGAGTTTCTGTACTGGGAGTTCCATGAAGGGGGCTTCCGGCAGGCGGTGCTGTACCAGGGGCGGTGGAAAGGAATTCGGGCGGGCGGGCCGGAGGCGCCGCTGGTGCTGTACGACCTGAAGAACGAAGCAGCGGAAAAGACGAACGTCGCGTCGCACCATCCGGAGGTGGTGTCAGCGATTGATCGCTGGCTCAAGACCGCGCGGACGCCGCTGCCCGAGTGGGAGCCGCGCTGGACGCCGGTCCGCAACCGCAAGTGAGCAGGGAACGTCCTTTGAGAACGGGAATCACGGACGCCATGAGAGTTCCGCAACGGCCATCGATTTGCAGCACCGTCGCAATGACGGCGCTGTTCCTCGTGACCGGCAGTCGGCTCGCCGACGCGGGGGATCGCCCCAATGTTCTGCTGATTCTTGTGGATGACCTGAAGCCGTCCCTCGGCTGCTACGGGGAGACGCAGGCGAAGACCCCCAACATCGACCGCCTCGCCGCCCGCGGCATGCGGTTCGACCTCGCCTACTGCAATCAGGCGGTCTGCGCCCCCTCGCGGTTCAACCTGATGCTCGGCTCGCATTCGACGTCGTCCGGCCTGTACGGGCTGGGAAGCCGGCTTCGCGAGCACATCCCCGACGCTGTCACTCTGCCGCAGCATTTCGCGAAACATGGATACCGTACGGAATCGCTCGGAAAAGTCTTCCACATCGGCCACGGCAACAACGGCGATCCCGAGTCGTTCAGCGTTCCGCATTTTCACGACAAGGTGATCGAGTATGCCGACCCCGCCAGCACCGGCGGGGGCCAGCTGACTCGCGAAGAGGCGTACTTCGCGAATCAGAAACTCGGACAGATCGGCTCGCTGCCGCGCGGAACCGCATTCGAGAATCCCAATGTGCCGGACTCCGCCTACGCCGACGGCCGGGTGGCCGACGAGACGATCCGGCGTCTCCGGGCAGCGAAGTCGCGTCGCGAGCAGGACGGAACTCCGTTTTTCATCGCCTCGGGATATGCCCGTCCGCATCTGCCGTTCAGCGTTCCGAAAAAGTACTGGGACCTCTACGACCCCGCGAAACTGCCTCAACCGGAGATCGACACTCCGCCGGCCGATGCCCCGACGATCGCGAATAAGACCAACAGCGAACTCGCGAACTACTCTCCCATTCCCAGCGACGGCGTCGTCAAAGGGCAGCTTACGTCGCAGCTCATTCACGGCTATTTTGCCAGCGTCAGTTATGTCGACGCCCAGATCGGCAAAGTGCTCGAAGAACTTGACCGCCTGAAGCTCGCGGACAACACGATCGTCGTCCTGTGGGGCGATCACGGATGGCATCTCGGCGACCATGGACTGTGGACGAAACACACGAATTACGAACAGGCCAATCGCATTCCGCTGATCGTCGCCGGCCCCGGGGTGACGACGCCCGGTTCGGCAACGAAGCAGCTGGCCGAGACCGTTGACGTTTATCCGACACTCGCCGAACTCGCGGGACTGCCGCTGCCGGCCGGCCCGCAGCCGATCGATGGGCTCAGCCTGGCCTCAGTGTTGCGCGATCCCTCGGCCCGCGTCCGTGACCACGCTTATCACATGTTTCCCCGCAAGGTTCTGGGAAGGGCGATTCGCACAGAGCGTTACCGGCTTGTGGAGTGGAACAAGGCCGGCGGTTCGCCGGAGGACGCGGAGATCGAGCTCTACGACTACGAGACCGATCCGCTCGAGTCGCGGAATCATGCCAAAGACAACCCGGAGATCGTCGCCCGGTTGAGGAAGACGCTGGCGGCCTATCCGAAGCCGCTGGCGCAGGGGGAGAAACCAGCCCGGAAACGTTCCGCTGTCCCGGCAGGCGGAGCTCCTTCGAAAACGTCTCAGTGAATCGCACGATGGGTTCCATTATGACTCGCATCCTCCCAGTCCTGTTGTGTCTGGTCGTCTCGGCCGATGTGTTCGCGCAAAGCGAACAGCAGCGCCCGCCGCGTCCCAACGTCCTCTTCATCCTGGCCGACGATCTCGGTTACTCCGACCTCGGCTGTTACGGCGGCGAGATCGAGACGCCGAATCTCGACGGTCTCGCCGCCAACGGGCTGCGGTTCACGCAGTTCTACAACACGGCCCGCTGCTGGCCGACGCGCGGAGCGCTTCTCAGCGGCTACTACGCCCAGCAGATCCACCGCGATGCGCTGCCGGAAGTCCCGGGAGGCGGTCAGGGCGTGCGGCAGGCGTGGGCCAGGCTTCTGCCCGAACTGCTCGCCCCGGCCGGATACCGCAGCTACCACAGCGGCAAGTGGCACGTCGACGGCCCGGTGCTGAAGAGCGGCTTCGTGCGGTCGCTCGACATGCGGAACCAGGGCAACTTCTTTTCATCGGCCGGCAACTCAATCGACGACGTCCCTGTCCCGAAGTCGGATGACCAAGGTTATTACGCCACCATTGCAACGGCCGACCATGCCATCGATTGCCTGAAGGAGCATGCCTCGCAGCATGCCGACAAGCCGTTCTTCCAGTACCTGGCGTTCATCGCGCCGCACTTCCCGCTGCACGCGCTGCCCGAAGACATTGCAAGGTATCGCGACCGCTACCTGGCGGGGTGGGAGGCGATGCGGGAGGCCCGGCATGCCCGGCAGATGTCGCTGGGCATTGTGAACACCGCTCTGTCCCGGCTCGAGGAAGAGGTCGGCCCGCCGTACCACTTCCCGGAGGCTCTGGAAAAGCTCGGCCCCGGCGAAGTGAATCGTCCGCTCCCCTGGGACAGCCTGACCGATGAGCAGCGGCGGTTTCAGGCGACAAAAATGGCGATCCACGCCGCGATGATCGACCGCATGGACCGGGAGATCGGTCGCGTCGTTGCGCAGCTCAAGGCGATGGGCGCGTATGAGAACACGCTGATCTTTTTCGCCTCCGACAACGGCGCCAGCGCGGAGATCATGGTCCGCAACGGCGGACACGATCCGACAGCTCCTCCCGGAAGTGCGGCGACATACCTGTGCCTGGGTCCGGGGTTCTCCAGCGCCTGCAACACGCCGAATCGGCGACACAAGACCTGGGTTCATGAAGGCGGCATCAGCACTCCGCTGATTGCCCATTGGCCGGCCGGCATCAAAGCGAAGAACGAATTGCGGACGACGCCGGGGCATGTGGTCGACATCGTGCCAACGCTGCTGGATCTGGCGGGGCTTCCCCCCGTCACGCAGTTCAGGGGAGAAACGCTGCCGCCCGCGCCCGGGCGCAGCCTTGTGCCGGCCTTCGCGAGCGATGTGTCGATCGAACGCGACAGCATCTGGTGGCTGCACGAAGGAAATCGAGCGGTGCGGGTGGGCGACTGGAAACTGGTGGCCGCGAAGGGCCAGCCGTGGGAACTGTACGACCTGAAGGTCGATCGGGCCGAGCAGAACAACCTGGCGTCGAACATGCCCGACAAGGTGCAGGAACTCGAGCGGGTCTGGCAGGAACAGACCGACGAGTTCACGCTGCTCGCGAAGCAGACGCTCGATGAGCAGCCCAGGCCCGGCGCCCGCCCCCGAGCCCAACAACGGAATCAGAACTGATCGTCATTCCAGGTCCCGCGGCAAGACGGCCGCGAGACGGGCGACGGTGACTCGATCGCAGCCCTGAATCCTCCTCCTTCCCAAGGCCCCCCCATGACCAATCGATCGCTGTGCGTGCTGGCGCTGTGGTTCCTGATGACGGCAACCGGGCTGTCGGCCGATGAGAAACGGCCCAATGTGCTGTTCATCGTCTCGGATGACCTCAACAACATGCTGGGTTGCTACGGCGACTCGCTGGCGAAGACTCCGAACATCGACAAGCTCGCTGCGCGGGGCGTCGTGTTCGAGAAAGCCTACTGCACGTTTCCCCTGTGCGGCCCCAGCCGGAACTCCATGCTGACGGGCCTGTACCCCAACAGCACCGGCATCATCCAGAACGCCCAGATCTTCCGGCAGACCATCCCCAAGCAGGTCAGCATGCCGCAGGCCTTCCGGCAGCAGGGCTATTTTGCCGGCCGGATCGGCAAGCTGTACCACTACAACGTGCCCAACTCGGTCGGCACCAACGGACACGACGACCCCGGCTCGTGGGAAATGGAACTCAACCCGGCGGGCGTGGACCGGCTGGAAGAGCATTCAAAAATCTTCTCGCTCACTCCCGGGCAGTTCGGAGGCACGCTCAGCTGGTACGCTTCGCCCAAGGGGGATGACAGGCATACCGATGGCCTGATGGCCGACGACGCGGCCTGGGTGCTCGAACGCTGTGCGAAAAAGCAGGATCGTCCGTTCTTCCTGGCGGTCGGATTCTTCCGGCCGCATACGCCCTATGTCGCCCCGCGTCCGTATTTCGATCTGCACCCCGAAAAAACAATGCCGGTGGTGCAGGGCGTGAAGGAAGACCAGGCCGACATCCCCCCCGCGGGACTCGGAAGCTACAAGAAAGAGCAGGACAAGCTGACCGATGACCTGCGCCGGCAGGCGCGACAGGCCTACAACGCCAGCATCACCTTTATGGATGCCCAGGTGGGCAAGGTTGTCGACACACTCGATCGGCTGGGTCTCGCAGACAATACGATCATCGTGTTCACCAGCGATCATGGATACCACATGGGCGAACATGGCCTGTGGCAGAAAATGAGCCTCTTCGAAGAGAGCGCGCGCGTCCCGCTGCTGATTGTCGCTCCGGGCATGAAAAAGGGAGTCGTCGCGAAAGCGCCGGTCTCGCACCTCGACCTGTTTCCAACGCTGGCAGATCTCTGCGGAGTCACTCCCCCGGCGAACATTCAGGGCCAGAGCCTGGCGCCGATGCTCGAGGACCCTTCGGTCGAAGGGCGCGGCTGGGCCCTGACGCAGGTTTCACGCGGCGGCGGACGGGCACGGGCCGCGGTGACGACGAATGTCGGCGCCGATGGCCGGCGGTTTTTCGGTTACAGCCTTCGCACGCCGCGCTGGCGCTACACCGAATGGGACGAAGGGGGGCAGGGACGCGAACTCTACGACCACGACAACGATCCGAAGGAACTGACGAATCTGGCCGATCGTCCCGAGCACGCGAAAACCCTGGCCGAGCTGTCGGCCAAAGTGCGCGAGGCGACGAAATCCACATTCCCCGCGTCGGGCGAAATGCCCAAGCTGAACGAAGGCGGCCTGTGGGCTCCGCTGCTGGTCGATCCGTAATCGTTCCCAGTTCCGGGTGATGAGGAGCAGGAGATGAACCGCAGGTGGTTGTTGATCAGGGTGCTGGGGGTGTGCCTGGGGTTTGTCGCCGGGGCCGCCCCCGCGCTGGCCCAGCAGAAACAGGCCCCGTTCCAGTGGGTGAACAGGCTGCCGCCGGAACGGACGCCGCTGCTGAAACATGGCACGTTTCACAGTGCGGCCAACGGCGTGGAGGTGGGGTACTACATCTACCTGCCGCCGGGGTACGACGAGCCGGCGAACAGCGATCTGCGTTATCCGGTGGTCTACTACCTGCACGGAGGCCGACCGGGCGGCGAACAGAAAAGCGTTTCGCTGGCCCCGGTGATGGACGCGGCGATCCGGACTGGACGCGTGCCGCCGATGATCTATGTGTTTGTGAATGGCGGCGAGGTCAGCCACTACGACTTTCCCGCGAAGAAGTCGCTAGGCGAAACCGCCTTCGTGAAAGAGCTGATCCCCCACATCGACGCCACGTACCGCACCGTTGCCCGTCGCGAAGGCCGCGGGATTGAGGGCTTCTCGCAGGGAGGCCGCGGGGCGGCGCGGATCATGTTCAAGCACCCGGAACTGTTCGTCTCGGCCTCACCGATGGGGGGCGGGCATCAGCACGAGAAGCACGCTGCGGAGAATGGCGGTCGCGAGACCAGCGGCGTGCAGTTCGAACCGGGGAACAACACTTACGATCTGGCGCGCGAGTATGCGTCCCGCAGGATGGCCGACTACCCGCTGAAAATCCTTGTCGGAGTCGGCCGGATGGACATGAACTACGAGGCCAACGTCGACTGGATGCGACACCTGAAGGAACTGGGCATCCCCTACGAAGAAGCGATCGCGGGGGACGCGCCGCACAGCGCCGCGGCCTGTTACCGCGAACTGGGCGACCGCGTGCCGCTATTTCACGCCCGGAACTTTGGCCTGGTGAAGTGAAGGCCCGCGAGGTTCCCGGCGTGGTCCTCCGGGAATTGATGTTCAGACGGCTGTCACCGCGGAATGCTGCGACCAAGAAAAACTGCCCCTGCGGATTTCTCCCCAGGGGCGGTGTTTGGAATCGCTGCGTGGGCAGGCAGGCTGCCGTCAGTTGTTCAACTGCTGCTGCTGCATCGCCTGGGCCGTGATCACGAGGCTCATGATCGACCGCAGTTGTTCAACCGGGATTCGCGTCCGGCAGCGGACGGAGTCCTTCTCGGCGGCGATCGCCAGCCCCATGAACGATTTCTCGAACTTCAGGCTGTCGAGCATTTCCGTGTTGATGTTCAGCGGCAGGCCGGGAATGCCGGAGGCCACCCGCATGCCCTGCACGGCGAACCCCGGAACATCGACCAGCAGCAGGAAGTTCGGCGAGTCGATCAGCCCCCTGCGGTACAGGGCGACCGCCTGAGCCGCCGGCCCGCTTTCCGCGGCCTTCAGGGCTTCGGTCATCGCGGCCTTGCCGCCGCCCAGGGTGGTGATGAACCGGTCCTGCTGGTACACGACGCGGCTCTGCATGCCGTTCGGGCCGAACATCATCGCCTGCATCTGGCGAGCCTGACCGGTGGGGTCGGCTTCGTCGCTGAATTCCTGCTTGATGGTGATCACATCGGCCTTGGCCGAACCATAGCTTTCCGCATCCACCTCGAGCTTCGTTTCCTGCTTCATGCCCGGCGCGTCGACTGTGCCCATCGCTTTCGTCATGGTGCGGGCGAGCTTTTTGTAGTCCTGAGCCGGGGTGACTTCCATCACGACGGTGTTCTTGAACAGGCCGGCATCGCTGCTTTCAAACGCCATCGATCCGACCATCGATCCGAACTGCAGGTTGGCCACTCCCGTCACGAACTCTTCCAGCGCCCTGGTCGCTTCGGGCGAGTTGGCAACCATCGACTTCGACATGGTCATGCTCCAGTCGATGAGCTGCCGGGTGTTGCCGCTGGCGCCGAAAATCATCACGGCGTCGGCGGGCAGGTTGCCGGCCAGGGCCATGGCGCTGGTCTTCTGCGTGCCCAGCAGCGTCGCCGTTTTGGAACCGGGAGTGAACGACAGGTAGTCCTCGAAGGTGATCCCCTCGGCTCCGACGTTCATCGCGATGGTCAGCTGCACCGAATCGCTGACGCCCTGCACGACGCCGTCGATGACGCTGGAGTACACTTTTTTCAGCGCTTCCGGGTCGGTTCCCGGTTGCTGCGGAATCTGATCGAGCGCCTGCTTGGCCTGTTCGACGCCGGCCATCACGATTTCGCGGTAAGCCTCCATGAGATGGGCCAGGTTGATGAACACGGCGACGTCGCCTTTGTCGAACACCGTGGCCGGCTCGCCCTTCATGGCGGCCTCGATCGCCCCGGCGGCGGTCGCCGACTGCGGCAGCGCGGCTTCATCGTCCGAGTAATACAGCCAGTTGCCGTGGGCCTTCGCTTTCAGCCCTCCGCTCAGGGCGGCCTGCGCGGCGGCAGCGTCCGTCACCGGAATGCCGAACACAACCGCCGGCTCCTGCTCGCCCTTGGTGAACACGGCGATGTACCAGTCCTTCGTCTGGTCGACGCCGTTCAGCGTGGGGTTGGAAATCAGCGCGCCCAGGGCCGGCGCGTTCTGGCGGACCATGGCGCCGTAACCCGGAACGATCGCTTCGACGAGAGCGGCCGCCTTGTCGACGGTCGCCTTCGGGGACTTCACGCGCAGCAGCACGTCGGTGCTGTCCGGGAATGCGGAGAGCGGTGAATCAGCGGCGGAGGCGAGGCCTCCCACGGCCAGCACAAGCAGCGTGGCCGCCAGACGTAAGCGAAGCATGAGAAACGTCCTTCGTCAGGTTTGATGTCGAAGCGTGAAGTGCGAGCGAGAACGCACCTGGTCCAGCCGCTCCCTGCCGGGCCAGTGCCATTCAGAGTTGTCGTCAGTCTCCGTCCGGCGTGTCAACGATGTCGGGCCACGTCGGGATCAATCATTCTGGTTCAAACGCGGACTGCAGAGCGGGCGTTTGAAGGAAATGTTTCACAGGGCGGGTGGGCAAGAACCCCGGCTTCCTTAGAGAAGCCGGGGTTCCGGGACATTACTTGCGCTTCGGCCGGTAGACGTGCGTCGCCTGGGCGAACGCCCCTTCAGCCGACTCCATGATCGTCTCCGACAGCGTCGGATGGGCGTGGATGCTTTCCGCCAGATCGCGGGCGACGGCAGCCGTTTCCACCGCCAGCACCCCTTCCGCAATCAGTTCGCCGGCCCCTGGCCCGACAATCCCCATGCCGAGAATGCGTTCGGTTTTGGGTTCAAACAGCAGCTTCGTCAGGCCTTCCGTTCTGCCGATCGCCTGGGCCCGGCCCGAAGCCGCCCAGGGGAACTTGACCACGTTCACCTCGATCCCCTTCTCCTTCGCCTGCGTCTCGGTCAGCCCGCACCAGGCGACTTCCGGGTCGGTGTAGATGACCGACGGAATTGCGAGGTTATCGAACTCGGCCGGCTCGCCGAGGATGCACTCCACGGCCACCTTGGCTTCGCGGGTCGCCTTGTGGGCCAGCATCGGCTCGCCAGCGACGTCGCCGATGGCGTAAATGTTCGGCTCGGCCGTCCGCATTTTCCGGTCGACCTCAATGAAGCCGCGGTCGGTGACTTTGGCCTTCGTGTTTTCCAGGCCAATGCCCTTGCCGTTCGGAAGACGACCGACCGACAGGAGGACCCGGTCGAACGTCTGCGGCGATTCAACGCCTTCCCCTTCGAGTTCGGCCACAATCCCTTCGGGAGTCGCCTTCAGGCTCTTCACTTTCGTGTTGACGTGGATGCCGGCGAACTGGGCGGCCAGGCGCTTCTGCAGGGGGTTCACCAGGTCGCGATCGGCGCCCGCGATAATCTGCGGCAGCATCTCGACCACGGTGACTTTCGAACCAAACGTGGCATACACCGACCCGAGTTCGAGGCCAATGATGCCGCCGCCGATGACGAGCAGCTTCTTCGGAATGTCGGCCAGTTCCAGTGCCCCCGTCGAATCCATGATGCGCGGGTCGCCGAGGTTGAACATCGGCGGCATGGCGGGGCGCGAGCCGACGGCGACGATGCAGTCGTCGAACGTCACTTTTTCCGTCTTGCCGTCGGGATGCTTCAGTTCGGCCGTATGGGCGTTGAGCAGCGAGCCGCGGGCCTGGATGAGTTTGACGCCCCGGGCGCGGCAGAGTTCGCGGATGCCGCCCGTCAGCTTGCCGACGACGCTGTTCTTGAAGCCGCGCAGCTTGTCGAGATCGAGCTGCGGTTCCTGAAACGTCACCCCCCAGTGGGCCGCTTCGCGCGATTCGGTGATGATCTTGGCGACGTGCAGCAGCGCCTTGGAGGGAATGCAGCCGCGGTTCAGGCAGACGCCGCCGGGTTGGGGGTCCTGGTCGACGAGCGTGACGTCCATGCCGTGGTCGGCCGCTTCAAAGGCCGCGGGATATCCGCCAGGTCCGCCGCCGAGGACGAGGAGCTTCTTCTTGCCGGTCGCTTCAGCCATGTGTCGATCGCTTTGTCGTCAGAGTCGTCGTCGAGAAAACCGCGAAGGATAGGGGATCGTAGGGCGGGACTCCACGGGTTTCACTCTTTCTCAAGGCGGGTTCACGGCGTTCGGGACGCAATGGGATTGAGCAGGACAACGATCACCGCGGTCGTCATCAGGCCAGCGCCAACGAGCCGGCTGATCAGAATGCCGCGTCCCAGGGACTGTTCGCGGTTTCCGAACCAGTGGCCGATGAGCCAGACGATGACCACGCTCCACATGCCTCGGGCGCTGTAGAGGACGTTGGCGGTCGTCGCCTGGCCGTACAGGGCGATGGGGGTGACGATCAGCAGGGCCTGGGCGGCGAGAAAGACCGCTCCACCCGCCAGCCAGAGCCGCGCGGCGCGCGGGGCGGCCAGGGCCGGTGTGCCCCAAGGCCTCAGGAACGCCGAGAAGATGGCGACCATCGCCAGCATGACCGGCAGGAAGCGCCCCGTGCCCCAGGCGGGCGAAAACTTCTGGACGAGCACATCGAACAGGGCGTAGGAGAATGCAGCCCAACCGGCGATCGCAATCGTGAGGTTGGCGCGGCGTCGCTGCCCGCCGGGATTGAAGTTGAGCAGTGCCACGGCCGTGGAGCTGAGGATGGCGGCCACCCACAGGGCGGGAGTCGGCCATTCGCGGAGGATGATGGCCGTCAGCAGGGCGACGAGAACGATCTTGATGCCCAGCACCGGCGTGGCAAGCGAAACGTCTCCCACTTTCAGCGCCAGCACAGTGCTGACCTGTCCCATCACGAACAGCAGCGCCACGAGCGCAGGCTGCCAGAGATGGTCCCAGCCGGGGAACGTTCCGCCAAGCAGAAGCAGTGGCTGAAACGCGAGGGCGGCGGCCCAGTTGCAGACACGGATCGTCTGCCACGTTTCGCCGCCCGATTCGCTGGCGCGTTTCAGGAACAGCGCAGCGAAGACGTAGACAATGCCGCCCAGGAAGGGGAGGAGCTTGGGAAGAAGTTCAGGAGCAAGCACGGCGTCAGTCCGCTCCGGGCGCTGACGCTTCCGGCTCGCTGGGACGCTGTGCGTCTTCCAGAGCTTGCGCCTCCTTCAAAATCGCCGTCAGCTGACGGATCAGATCCGTCAAACCCTGGCCGGTCGCGGCAGACAGCAGGCCGACCGGTTTGCCGGTCTCTTCGCGAAGCAGTTCCGCGAGGGCCTCCGCGTCCGGCAGTTCGGATTTCGAGACGTACAGGATCTCCGGACGCTCGGCAAGCTGCTCGTCGTACAGCCGTAGTTCTTCGCGGATCTGCTTGTAGTTCTGGAGCGGATCGGTCTGGTCCATCGGGTCGGGTTCGACGAGATGGACGAGGACCTTGGTCCGCTGGACGTGACGGAGGAACTCGTGCCCCAGGCCGATGCCGGCATGGGCCCCTTCGATGAGCCCCGGGATGTCGGCCATCACAAAACTGAAATCCTCAGCGACGATCACCACGCCGAGATTCGGATATTTGGTGGTGAACGGGTAATTGGCGATCTCCGGGGTCGCCTTGGTGAGCCGGCTGAGGAGCGTGCTTTTGCCCGCGTTGGGCTTGCCGATGATGCCGACATCCGCAATCAGCTTCAGCTCCAGCAGCAGCTCGATTTCCTCGCCCGGCTTGCCCGGTTCGGCCTCGCTGGGAGCGCGGTTGGTGGCGGTGGCGAAGTGTTTGTTGCCCCGGCCGCCCCAGCCCCCTTTGGCCACGACGATGGAATCGCCGTTCGTCGCCAGGTCGTGGATCAGTTCGTCGGTCTGCGCGTTCTTCACCAGCGTGCCGGGAGGCACCACGATGACGAGATCGGCTCCTTTGCGGCCGGTGCAGAGGGCGCCGCGACCATCGCGTCCGCTGTCGGCCGTCCAGTGATGGTGTCCCTGGATGTTCGACAGGCTGCCGAGGTTTCGTTCGGCCCGAATAATCACACTGCCGCCGTCGCCGCCGTCGCCGCCATCGGGCCCGCCGCGTGGAACATGCGCCTCGCGACGGAAACTGGCACAGCCGTTTCCGCCGTCGCCGGCCTTACAGTGAATGGTGACGCGATCGACAAACATGGGTGCGTGTGGGGGAGGTCGCCGGTTGGGAACAGGAGGGGGACGCGGCGATGCAGCGGGGCCGTGGAATCAGGAAGCAGGGTAACGCAGAAAGGGGGACAGCGCCTGGACGGAGCTCTCATTCTTGACTCCCGGCCCCAACTGATTCAGTCGCCGGGAGGTTCGGTTTCGACATCGTGCCATTTCATGGCTTGGTCCATGGGCTCGATCCGCAGCACCACGGCCCCCCCCTGGAAGATGCGGACGGTCCCCGTCGATTCGGACACGGCAATCGCGACCGACTCGGTGGTTTTCGAGATGGCGGCGGCGGCCCAGTGCCGGGCGCCCAGCCCCTTCGACAGCGTCAGCCCCTCCGACTTCGCATCGAGGATGCGCCCGGCGGAAATGACGAACCCGTCCGAGGAAATGACGAAAGCGCCGTCGATCTGCGCCAGTTCCTTGATGCTCTCCCGCACCCGGGGATTGCTGATGGCGCGGTCCTTCTTCTGGTAGCCGCGGAACGGGTCGTGCACCCCTTCATGCGACATCGCCAGAATCTTACGGTGGTTGCCGACGACAAACAGCGTTCCCACCGGCTTCCCCTCGCGACCCTCGCGTCCGATTTCGACGGCCAGATCGACCACGCGCCGCAGCGTGCCCAGCGGGACGGTTGTTTCCAGCCGCTGGAGATCGCGGGTCGTGAGCTTGGCGAGGTGTTCCGTGAGGCTGATGACGCTGACCGAGTCGATGTCGCGGCGGTCAAAACTGGAATAGAGCGCGACGACGCAGGCCCCGGTGGGAACCAGGTCGTCGGCGATGGCTTCGATCAGGGCCACGCTGAGCTGCACCTGCCGCGTCTGCGGTTCATGGCTGAGCATCACGCACGGCAGGTCGTCTTCCGCGGCGGCTTCCTGCACTTCCGGCTTATGGGACGTGACGATGAACCGCGTTTCGGGAAACATCTTGTTGATGGCGGCGAAGTCGAGCGGAACTTCCGCCAGCATCAGGACGGCGGCGGCCCGCACCTCCTTCGCGATGTCGCGGGCGGCCCGCACCAGGGCGGAAAGTTGCGGATTCGCTTCGGCGCGGGGCATAAGGAGGTCGCATCGGGCGGCGGAGGCCGCGTCAGGCAGGGGGACGGGCAGAAGATCAACGGCAGAAGGGTGCGGCTGCAAAGTCTATGCGATCGACGGACGGAAGCAACACGCCCGCCGCCGATGGGTCAGGCGGTGGCGGTCGCCGGGGGGGGCGCCCTCTCGTCCGGATGCGGACTGGCGAAGGAGGGCGCCGGGGGGCGGCTTCGATCGGTCTGGCCGCGTTTGGGCCAATCTGGAAAAATTCGACCAGGAGATCGCACGACCGTGATGGCCACGACTGTCGTTCCGGGACGAAGAGTCATGCTTCCACTGAACCGGATGTTCGAGACCAGACCAGCCCGCTTTGGCGTTTCACCCAAGGGGCGACTCACAATGGGCGCTGCACTTCTGATGATGTTGGCGCTGCCGTCGCTGCTGTGGGGGCAGGTTCGCGATCCGTACGCCGACGCGCGACACAAAATGGTCGACGAAATGGTGGCCGCCGAAGGCATCACGAACGAACGAGTGCTCGAATCGCTGCGGACGACGCCTCGGCACCTGTTTGTGCGTTCCAATCTCCGGCATCTGGCGTACGCCGACAAAGCGCTCGACATCGGCTACCGACAGACGATCTCCCCTCCCTTCGTTGTGGCCTACATGACGGAGGTGCTGGACCCGCAGCCCACCGATCGGGTACTGGAAATCGGAACCGGCAGCGGATACCAGGCGGCCGTGCTGTCGCCGCTGGTGCGCGAGGTCTACTCGATCGAAATTGTCGAACAGCTCGGGAACCGGGCGAAAACGCTGTTGCAGCAGAGGTACTCCAACGTCCATGTCCGCATCGGAGATGGCTACCTCGGCTGGCCCGAGCATGCGCCGTTCGACAAGATCATCGTCACCTGCTCTCCGGAAAGCGTCCCCGAGCCGCTGGTCGCGCAGCTGAAGGAAGGGGGGAGAATCATCATTCCCCTGGGCGAGCGCTACCAGCAGGTGTTTTATCTGCTGGAAAAAAAGGACGGCAAGCTGGAGCAGAAACGGCTGCTGCCGACGTTGTTCGTGCCAATGACGGGTAAGGCGGAGGAGGGGCGGAAGACGCTTCCGGACCCATTGCGGCCGACCGTCGCGAATTCCGGTTTCGAGGACGACGTCGATGGGGACGGGCAGGCGGATGGCTGGCACTATCACCGCCGTGCGCGACTGGATGATTCGACCGCCGCGAGCGGATCAAAGTCGCTGAAGTTCGAGAACCGCGAGCCGGGCCGGGATTCGCATGTGCTGCAGGCGTTCGGGATCGACGGCGCGCGGGTGACGGCGCTCGAAGTGCGGGTCATGCATCGACAGCAGGGGATCGTGGTCGGCAACACGCCGGCCGAACGCCCGGGCCTGTTGATGCATTTTTTCGATGGGAGGCGGCTGCCGATCGCCGAGGTGGGAGTTGGCCCGTGGACTTCCAGCGACAACCGGTGGTCCGAGTCGGTCCAGCGGATTCCGGTTCCGCGGGAGGCGCGGGAAGCCATTATTCAGGTGGGGCTGAACGGCGCTGCGGGCGAGCTTTGGGTGGACAATCTGGAAATCCGGGCCGTTCGCTGAGCAGCGCGGTTCGAGCGGGCGCCGCGCGCAACCAGAATTGACGGGTGGAAGCCCGGACTGTTCGGGCGGCGTCCAGCGGCGGGCGATGTGTGCAGGGGCGCAAACTTCTCGGGAGTGGTTCTCCCATCTCAACTTGCGCTGATCGGGCCAGAACCGCCAGCGGGCGCTCCCGGTTCTGTTGGCATGAACAATGCGATCACTTGTCCCCAACGAATCACACGTTGTCGGGCTGCACCCCGCCACTCGCATCGAGATCCGCACCGGATCGACTGGCATGCAACAACAAGGAGACCGGAAATGTTACGCAAATTGGTGATGGGCAGCGCCTTGGCGTCCGCGGCGGCAATGGTCGGCTGCGGAACCACGCAGGACGATGTTGCCGATGCACGGCAGAACCTGCAGGAAGAGCGGCAGGAGGGGGCTCGCGAAATCGCCGCGGCCGAGGCCAAGGCTCATGAGGCCCGGAAGCAGACCTACGAAGACGCCAGCGAAGAAGTCCGCGAAACCCGGCAGGAAGTTGCCGAGGACATTCGCGACGCGGAGCGGAAGCTGGCAGAGACGGAACAGGCCGCTGCTGAAACCGCTCGCAAGGAGCGGATTGATCGGATGGCGGACGAAGCCAAAGCCCGCCAGGAAAGCCAGAAGCATCGCGATGAGGCGGCCGTAGCGCAGCAGAAGCTGGGCGCGGCGCAGGGACGTCTGGCGGACGCGGAAGCCCAGCTGGCGGCGGCGACGCAGTCAGGCGATCAGGCGGCGATCGAGGCCGCCCAGAAGGCCGTTGACATGGCTCGCGACGATGTCAAAGCCGCACAGAAGGATGTCGATCATCACCGCGATGAAGCGGCCGATGTCGCGGCTCCCGCCGCTCCGCTCCTTCCGTAACGGGAATCGCGGAGTCGACCTGCCGGACCTGCGCTTCGCAAGAAGCCAGGTCCGGATCTGAACTTTCAACCTGACAAGCACCTCTTTCCGCTGATCTGCACATGCAAATTCTGAGCTGGATCGTTTTCGGACTGATCGTGGGAGCGATCGCCAAACTGTTGTATCCGGGAAACGAGAGGACCGGATGTCTCAGCACCATTGCCCTCGGAATCCTCGGGTCGGTTGTCGGCGGCATCATCGCCAAACTGATCTGGGGTGGAGATCGGATCGAGCCGCGCGGCCTCGTTCTGTCAGTCATCGGTGCGCTGATCGTGCTGGCGATCACGACCCGCATGCAGCGTCGACGCCTTCCCTGAATCGGCATCGACCTTCTGAACTCGGCCCCGCTTGAAACTCGCCCACGCATCCACATCGTTCACACGATCTGGATGCGTTTTTTCGTCGCACGACCGGCGGCTGTCGACCGGCGCTGCACTGCCGGCCCGCGGACGCCCTGGCATGGTTCGCGATGCAAGGTGAGCGACCAGGGCATGTTGGTTGATCGGCCGATGACGATCGCGATCGGCCGCATTTCAGCTGGTTTCATCTCAATTGCCACGTCCGGCATGAGGCTTGCGACTGTCTGACATCCTTCACAATTCACGTCAGCACCGGGAGAGCGTCATGTTTCACCACCTTCATGTGGCGGTCACGGTCATTGGTCTGGCAGTTCAGTTTGCCGCTGGACTTGGAGAGATGAAGGCCCTGTCGGGCACGGTGATGTCGGTGACTGAATCGCAGGTTCAACTGCAGCAGGGGACCGAGACCGTCACCCTGTTCGTTTCCAGCGATACGCGCATCACGCTGAATGGCAAAGACGCAAAGGTCTCCGAACTGAAGATGAACGACACAGCGCAGGTGTCGGCCGAAGAAAACAGCGACCGCACCTTCAAGGCATTGACGATCAAGGCGACACGCACGGCGCAGCTGCCCGGCGCGCCTCGCTGAGGCCGGATGTCCATCACTGTTCACAAGGGGGCGACTGGGGCGGCCGGCGTCCTCTACGAGCACCGGCGTTGTGTCGCCGTAGACGAAATGCTGCGAACGATTCCGAAACGGCGAGAACACACAAACCGCCTGGCGGCGAATTTCACGAGGAGGCACAGTCATGCAGGCAAATTCACAACGTGACCCCAAGAAGTTCGCACAGCGGACTCTCGCCGCCGCGATTGCGGCGTCCACGATGGCGACGTTCCCCACTGCGGCGCTGGCGCAGACTACCGGCGGCGGAATTGGCGCGGCTGTCGATGGCAACGCCAATGCCTCGGCCGGGGTCGCGAACCAGGGAACCAGCGGGACGGCCGGCGGCACAACGACTTCAGGAGTCGCCGCGCCGAACGCGCCTTCCAGCCCGGTGCGCCCGGGGTCGGGGCCCGGCATTAACAACACCGGCTCGCCGGTTCTGGCAGTCCCTCCCAATCTGCAGCCCCCGGTGGGTGGCTCCACCGGCCCCCGCAACCCCAACGGCACTTCGCGCATCCCCGGCAACACTGTTCCGCCGCCGATGCGAAACCAGCCGGTCACCAATGGACTCAACGGCGCGAACGTCCCGCAACCGACCGGCCCGGCTTCCGGCATCACCCCGCCACTCGATCAGAATCTGCCGAACGGTCCGGGCTCGGGGCCGACCACAACGCGCCGGCCGGCCGGCTTTCAGCGCACCGGCACGATCACCAACTTCACCGATTCGATGATCTCGTTCCGCGAAGGGACCGGGACTTCGCAGCTGAACCTGACGCCGAATACCGTGGTGCAGATGAATGGGCGCAACATCACCCTGCGCGACATTCCGCCCGCGGCGCAGGTCCGGATCGAACGCAGTCCGTCGAATCCCAACCAGGTGCAGCGAATCGTCGTGCTGCCGCAAGGGGGCGCCGGAAATCAGCCCGGCTCCGTCAACATGCAGACGGGAACCGGTTCGACAGGCAGCGCGAATCGATCGCTGCCGAATGGCAACGATCTGAACGCGGCGACGCCAAACGCTTCTACGCCGAACAACGACATCAACGCCGCCACGGCGAACCCGTCGACGCCGAATAACGACATCAATGCCGGAACGGCCAATGCATCGACGCCCGGCAACGATCTGAATTCGCCGGTGATCAATAACGCGAATCCCTCCGATCGACCTCTCGCGCCGGGGCAGAACCCGGCCGACCCGCCGTTGGCGCCATTCACGCGGGGAAACGAGCAACGTCTGCAGGCGGGTTTCGATGAACGGCAGTCACAGCCGAATGCGAACCAGCCCGGGGGACAGCCGACCGGCCCGGCGACGGACAGCAGCGAGTTTCTCGGACCTGTGTCGGGCGATCAGGCGCGACCTGGCGACCGCTCCACGGGGCAACGCCGGGGGGCCGGCCGGAACGCCGGCGCCAACGTCACCCCGCCGAACAACAGGCCGACCATTGGCGGCGATCCGCGGGTGAATGACGCTCCGCGGGACGGCGGCCCAGGATACGTGCGCTGGGACGGCGGATTGAACCAGCGAATGGGGATGCAACTGACCGCCGCCCGGGACGGACTGACCGTGGGCGAGGTTGGCCCGCAGTCGGTCGCCGCACGCAGCGGTTTGCAGGCGGGCGATCGCATCCAGTCGATCAACGGCCAGTCCGTCTCCACTCCGGACGCATTTGCGCAGGCGCTGCAGTCGCCAGGCGCTCAGGGACCGTTCTCGGCCCGCGTCATTCGCGAAGGGACTCCGCGTGATCTCTCGTTCTCGATTCCGAATGGATTCTTCAATGGTCTGAATGTGGGCGGCGTGCCTGCCGTCGATGTCGGCGGCGGCATCGGGATCGCTGCTGACGGCACGCCCGGCGTGAACGCGGGCGGAATCTTTGTGCCCGCGACGGGCGATGTGCAGGTCGGAGCAGGCCAGGCCGGCGCCGGGCGGGGCGTGGCAGGCAGCGCACCGACCGCCGGCATGGACCGCGCTGCTTCGGAGCCGACGCTGGGACGGAATCGGCCGGTTGATGTGCCTGTCGCAACGCAGCGCACCCCGCTGACGACCGAAGCCCTGAAGGTGCCGGAGGTTGACCTGGGATGGCAGCTGAAGGCGACGCCGGAGGGCGTCGTCATGTCGTCGCTCGTTGATGACGGCCTCGCCGCACAGAGCGATCTTCAAAGCGGCGACCTGATCGAATCGATCGATGGCCGCCCGATTACCGCTCCCGGAGCAGTGGCCTACGAACTCCACCGCCACCGCGCCGGCGCGACCATTGATGTCAGCATTCTGCGGGGCGGCAAACGGCTGATTCGCCAGATTCAGCTTCCGGACAGCCATCAGCCGCTGCTGCTGAACCGCAGCGAAACCTTCGGCGCGGCGAACAATGCCGCGAAGGAGCAGGGGGGCTCGAGCGAACGGCCGGTGCCGGTCAAGCCGACGGAAGAGTCGCGGAAAACGCTCGAAGAGGAGAACCGGGCGCTCCGGGAACAGATTGAGGAGCTTCGTCAGCAGCAGAAGCCCTGATGCTGTCGACCGACTTCGAGTTCGACCACGACCGGCCGTGATCGCTGATTACGGCCGGTTGGCGTCGTTTTGGGGAGGGCCGGAGGGGATGCTTTATTCGCTCCAAAAGCGGCCGGACTCGTCATCGCCCCTCGACCGTCACAGTTGTTCTCTGGTAAACTGAGCTGAGCCGATCGCGGGCACTCAACCTGTCCTTTGGAGATCGGTCCCACCACCCACCTCACCCCCGCTTTTGTCTGGCCGGTACTATGACGGCTGACCGTTCTCTCCTGTCTCTGCGCGCTGCTTGCCTCGCCCTGGCCATCATCCCCCTGGGCATGGGGGCCGGCCTGAGCGCTGCGGAAGCGCCCGCGCGCATGGCGGCAGCCGAGGGCTTCCTGAAGTCGCACTGCGTCGATTGCCACAGCGGAGAAGGCGCCGAAGGTCGGCTCGACCTCGAGACGCTGAGCGCCGCTGTGACCTCCCGCGATGTCGAGGCGCGCTGGGTCCGGATCTACGACCAGATCAAGTCGGGCGTCATGCCGCCGCGCGAGGCGAAACAGCCCGACCCGCAGCAGAAGGCGGCGTTTCTCAAATCGCTCGAATCGCGGCTGGTTGAATTCCGCAACGTGGACGACGCCGCTCATGGGCGGGTCCGCGGGCGGCGGCTGACCCGCAACGAACTCGCCAGCACTCTGCAGGACCTTCTGGGCATCGATGCCCGCGTCGGCGCGCTGCTCACGGAGGAAGCGCCATCGGCCCAGTATTCAACCGTGGCCGACCAGCAGACCATTTCGCACTTCCACCTCGAGGACCACCTGCGGGCCGTTGATCGCGGCCTGGATGAGGCGTTCGGCCGGGTGCTGCGCGGCGATCACGAACTGCTGCGCGACATGTCTGCCGAGCAGGTTGCGCGGCGCGATGTCCGTCGCCGCTGCCGCGAGCCGGAAATGCGCGACGGCCTCGCCGTGACCTGGTCCTCGGGATTGATTTTCTACGGCCGGATTCCGGCGACGACCGCGCCCGAGGAAGGGTGGTACAACTTCAAGATTCGCGCGAAGTGCGTGAAGCCGCCGAAAAGCGGAGGCGTGTGGACCACGGTCCAGACCGGGCCATGCGTCTCGAGCGCGCCGCTGCTGTCGTGGGTCACCGCGTTCGAGGCCACTGAGGAACTGCGGGACATCGAATTCGACGCCTGGATGGCGAAGGGCGAAATGCTCGAAATCCGTCCGGGCGATGTGAACCTGAAGCGGGCCCGTTTCCAGGGAGGTCAGGTTGGCGTGGGCGAGGGGGAGCCGCAGGACGTCCCCGGCATCGCGCTCGAACGCGTGGTGATGGAACGCGTTTACATGCCCCCGGTTGAAGTCACGCGGGAATTGCTGCTGGGAGACCTCGAAGTGCAGCGAAGCCGCCGGGGCGAGGCCCGGGTGGTGACGAAAAATCCGCGGGCAGACGCCACGCGGCTGCTGGCGGCCTTCGCGCGGCGTGCGTTCCGGCGACCCGTCGCGGAGGAGGAACTCCGGCCCTATGTTGACCGGGTGACGCAGGCACTTGATGAAGATGAAGACTTCGTCAGCGCCCTGCGCGTGGGTTACCGCGCCATTCTCTGCTCCCCGCGATTCCTGTACTTCGTGGAAGAACCCGGACCACTGGACGACCATGCCCTCGCCTGCCGGCTCAGCTACTTTCTCACGGGTTCCATGCCCGACGAGGAGCTGGACCAGCTGGCCGACGCCGGCCGGCTGAAGGACCGGGACGTGCTGCGCGGGCAGATCGACCGGCTGCTGGAGGGCCGCGGCACGTCGCGCTTCGTCAGCAGCTTCTGCGATGAATGGCTCGACCTCGGAATGATCGGATTCACCGAACCCGACCCGAAGCTGTACCCCGGTTTCGACGCCATCGTTCAGAACTCGATGCTCGACGAAACCTGGATGACCGTCGAGGCGATGATCCGCGAAAACCGCAGCGTTTCAGAACTGATCGACTCCGACCACACCTACCTCAACAGTCGGCTGGCGCGGTTTTACGGCATTGACGGCGTCGACGGCGACGAGGTCCGCAAAGTCCCCTTGCCGGCCGCTGCGAACCGCGGCGGATTGCTGACGCAGGGCTCTGTGCTGAAGGTGACGGCCAATGGCTCGAACACCTCTCCCGTCATCCGCGGCGTGTGGATTGCGGAACGGCTGCTGGGGACTCCCATTCCGCCGCCGCCGTCGAATGTTCCGGCCATCGAGCCAGACATCCGCGGCTCGAAATCGATTCGCGAACTGCTCGAAAAGCACCGCTCGCAGGAGTCGTGCGCGGCGTGTCACGTTTCAATCGATCCGCCCGGGTTCGCGTTGGAAAACTTCGATCCCTCGGGGCGCTGGCGCGATCGCTATCTGCAGCTTGTGAATGGGCGTCGCGAGCGGGGTCCGGTGGTGGAAGTCGGATACACCCTGCCTGATGGCCGCGAGTTCAAGTCGCTTCGAGAATTCCAGAAGCTCGTTGCGGCCGATCGCCGCATGCTGGCGGAGAATCTGGCCGAAGAACTGCTGACGTATGGAACCGGCGCGCCCGTGTCGTTCGCCGACCGCCGCGTGGTGGAAGAAATTGCCGCTGCGTCTGCGGACAGTGATTATGGTTTCCGCTCGATCCTGTACGCGGTGATCGAGAGCCCGACCTTCCAGAGCAAATAGGCAAGGAGCAGGACGATGTCTCATCGCGTGCATTTTGGTTTCGGTCGCGCCGTCAGCCGGCGCACCGTGCTGCGCGGCGCCGGGGCCGCCCTGGCGCTCCCCTGGCTGTCGGTCATGGATCGCGCCTTCGGCGGAGACACGTCCCGGCAGGCGGCGCCCCGGCGGTTTGTCGCCATGACGCTCGGCCTCGGCCTGCATGCTGACAACCTGAACCCCGCCCAGGCCGGACCAAGCTTCGAGCCGTCGCTGTACCTCCGGCAACTGGAGGACCTGCGCCAGCACTACACCGTGATTTCCGGCAGCTCGCATCCCGGCGTTTCCGGCGGGCATCGCGCCGAAGCCAGCCTGCTGACGGCCGCGCCGATGAGCGCCTCCGCCCAGTCGCGGAACACCATCTCCCTCGACCAGCTGCTGGCCAAGCACCTGGGGAACAAAACCCGCTTCCCGTCGCTGGTGCTGGGACTGTCGGGAAGCAACAGCCCGTCGTACACTGAAAACGGCGCGATGATTCCGGCGATCGACAGCCCGGCCCGGTTGTTCACGCGGCTGTTCATCGACGATTCCCCCAGCGAGCGCAAGAAGCAGGCCCAGCGCGCCCGTGAAGGGCAAAGCATCATGGACCTCGTCGCCGATGACGCCAAAGCTCTCGAGCGCCGGCTCGGTTCCGGCGACCGCCAGCGGCTTGATGCGTACTTCACCAGCGTCCGCGACCTGGAAACCCGACTGGTCGAATCGGAGGCGTGGGTCAACAAACCGAAGCCGAAGGTCGATGTCAGCCGGCCTGTCGATATCGGCAACCCGAACGATTTCGTCGGCCGGCAGCGACTGATGAGCGACATGGTCCGGCTGGCGCTGGCGACCGATTCGTCGCGATACATCACGCTGCAGCTCGGCGGGTCGGGGGGAGTGGTTCCCATTCCCGGCGTGGAAGAGGGGTATCACAACCTCAGCCACCACGGACTTGATGACGAGAAACTGGCCCAGCTGGCGCTCGTGGAAACCGAGATCGTCCGGGCCTGGGGCGACTTCCTCCGCGACCTGCAGAAAGTGGACGAACAGGGAGAATCGCTGCTCGATCACACCGCCGTGCTGCTGACCTCGAACCTGGGGAATGCCTCCAGCCACGACAACCGCAACATGCCGGTTCTGTTCGCCGGCGGCGGGTTCCGCCACGGCCAGCACCTCGCGTTCGACAAAAAGAACAACTATCCGCTCCCCAACCTGTATGTGTCGCTGCTGCAGCGGATGGGGCTGGAACGCGAAAAGTTTGCGACAAGCACCGGCACGATGACCGGGCTGGAATTCGCGTAATCGGCCCGATCCCGGACATCGGCGACCACACGCCGGAGACCGCTCGCAAACGCCATGCATTCGCATGGCGTTTTGCTGTTCAGGCCTGTCAGAACGACCGGATGACGCGGACCGAGGCTTCGGGCAGCGAATAATCCTTCGTGAAGTTCACGCCGACGCCGCCCTGCACCATCCAGTGGTCGGTGATTTCCCAGTGCACCTGCGGCATCACCAGAATTGTGGCCGCACCGCTCAGCGACTGGGCGACATCCGATTCGACGCCCAGGGTGATTTCGTCGTTCAGATTGTAGAACACCGACGTATTGATGAGGCGCTCCGTCCGTTCGGCGACGTCCGATGCGTTGAGTTCCGTCCGCAGGCCCACCATCGCCAGCATGCTCCACCGCTCATCAAACTTGATGCCGGCCAGATACAGGAACGTCGGCGAGTAGTTTCCACTTTCAATGTCGTACAGCAGAATCGTCTGCGCGCCGTGGATGAAGTGGTCGTCGAAAGCGGTTCCAAACGTGACCTGCAGCGCGCCCTTGTAGGCGGCGAGCCGATCTCCTTCGAACGGCAGCTCGAACTCCACCGCCACGCCATCGGCGATGGCGTATTCGATTTCCGGCGCCCATTCAGGGTCGTGCCGCGCGCCGGGAACGAGGCCGATCGGGTTCGGAATCTTGTTCAGTCCGACCCTGCGGTTCAGCGGAATCAGTCCCAGAACGTTGATTTCCAGTTCCCCCTGCTTCGCGCCCAGCGGCCGGACGAGGTCGAAGACCATCGGTTCGGGGATGCGTGGCGAATGGCTTTCGGCCCCTTTGTCTTCCGCGCCGAGGGCGTCGATCCAGCGTTCATTCTGGACGGGAAACAGATGCCCCCAGAAACCAGGTCCATCCGCCGCCGGCGCAGAGCGTCCCGCCCCCAGAACGACCGCGAAAATCAGTGACAGGGTCGGCAGTCGACTCGGCATGGATCGCTGGGACTTGCTGGGACGAAGCGGCTGCCCGGAGACGCGGGCCGGCCGACGGCGGACGGGCGCTGAATCTATAGCGGTCGCCTCTGTCGCGAGTGAGACCCCTCGGGCCGCCAGAGCCTGTTCTTCACATCGACCGGCCAATCCTGCCAGTTCTCAGGTCGAATCCTGAAATGGCGATGAGGATCGCTTCAGACGCGTCGTCGTCAGCGGGCCGACGCCGCGGGGAAGCCCGCAAGCAGGCGATCCGGTACACTCGCCCGCCGTTCCGACGACTTCCACTCCGGATGATTGCCTGTGCTCATGAACATGTCCGCCCTGCTTGTGCTGTGTGCCGCACTGTCCGCCAATCCCCCTGAAATCATCGCGCACCGGGGCGAATCGGCCGACGCTCCCGAGAACACGCTCGCCGCGTTCAACCTGGCGTGGGCACGCAAGGTGCCGGCCATTGAACTCGATGTTCATCTCTCCAAAGACGACCGTCTCGTGGTCATTCACGACAAAGACACCGAGCGGACCGGCAACGTGAAGAAGGTGATCAGGGAGTCGACCTGGGACGAACTGAAGGACATCGACGTCGGCGCCTGGAAGGATCCGAAGTTCAAGGGGGAGACGCTGTGCCTGCTGGAAGACGCGCTGGCGACCATTCCGGAAGGGGGCCGCTGCTTCATTGAGATCAAGGTGGGAGCCGAAGCGACTCCGGCGCTGGTGCGGGCGGTGAAAGGCAGCGGCAAATCAAATGCGCAGCTGTGCGTCATCAGCTTCCAGGCCGATGCGGTCGAGGCTTCCAAAAAGGCGCTGCCCGAAATTCCCGCGTACTACCTGTCGAGCTTCAAGCAGGACAAGGAAACGAAGGAGTGGACCCCGAAGATTGAAGAAATCATCGACACGGCCCGGCGAATCAACGCAGATGGCGTCGACCTGTCGTACAAGGGGCCGATCAACAAGGGGCTGGTCAGAAAGGTTCGCGACGCGGGCCTGGGCCTGTACTTCTGGACGGTGGACGACGAGGCGGCGGCCCGCAAACTCGTCGCTCTCGGCGTCGACGGCATTACCACCAATAAGGGCGAGTGGCTCGGCCAGGTGCTATCGAAGCCGGCCGAGTGATCGTTAAAGCGGACGGATCCAGGCGGTTCTCTTCACAGCGGCGCGGGGTGGCCATCTCCATCTTGGCGTCGCCGGTCTGCTGGATTTATACTTGCGGACGCCCCGATTTCCGGGGGGTGTCCGCAGCGAAGCGGACGGAACGAGCGGCTCCGCCTGACTCGGCGAGCGGCTCAGCAGCCCCAGGCCGGTGGAACCAAGGCAGCCGGCGGCGCCATGATTGATCGTATGCGGAGTTTGTCAGATCGCAGGGACCCACGAGTGCGTCTCGGTGCGGTCAGTTATCTGAACTCCAGGCCGCTCATCGAAGGGCTTGCGGACTCCGTCCCCGAAGCGCGACTGACTCTCGACTACCCCAGTCGGCTGGCGGATGGACTGGCGCGAGGCAGCCTCGATGTCGCGCTGGTGCCGTCGATCGAAGCGCTCTCCGATCCCGAATACGAAGTGATCTCGGATGCCTGCGTGGCCACGCGTGGTCCCGTGCTGAGCGTGAAACTGTATTTCCGGACGGCGCCGGGCGCCGTCCGGACGCTGGCGCTGGATGAAGGCTCACGAACCAGCGCCGGGCTCGCACGCGTGATGCTGGCCGAGCGGTTCGGGGTGGAGCCCCGCCTTGAGAAGTTCACGCTGGAATCGAGAATTGAAGACACCACGGCCGATGCGGTACTGATGATCGGCGACCGCGCGATTCTCCCTCCGGCCGTCGCATTTGTGGACGAATGGGATCTCGGACAGGAGTGGCTGCGCTGGACCGGTTTGCCGTTCGTGTTCGCCCTGTGGGTGGGACGGCAGGATGTGGACCTGGGCCGTGTGGAGCCGGCGCTCTCTGCGGCCCGCGACCGGGGCGTGGCTGCACTTTCAGAAATTGCGCGGCGCGAGTCGGCGGCGATGCAGCTGCCGCTGGACGTGGTGGACGGTTACCTGCGACGGAACCTGCACTTCACGATGGGTTCGGCCGAGCGGCAGGGGCTGAAGCTGTATCACAGCCTGGCGACGGGCCTGGGCCTGGCGCCGGCGAACCGGACAGTGCGGTTCCGCGAGCCAGCGGTTGAGCGGCGGGTCCCGCCCCGACGACCCGCGGCGATCGGGGCCTGAATCCCCACGCCGCTGTCAGCTCTTCTGCGATTTCAGCTCGGCTTGGCGCTCCCACTCCAGGTCTTCTTCGGTCATGAAGTCGATCGACATCCAGCGGTGACCGAACTGCCACAGGATCTCCCCGGGGAACCGTTCCTGTTCCTGCTCGAGCAGTTTCTGAATCTGGTCGACCTCGGAGGCCGTCGGCAATTCGGCGACCAGCGCGACGGCAAACCGGGTTTTCTTCCGGTGGACGACGGCCTGCCATTTCAGCCCGTGCTGTTCACGCATCGTCTTCAGCAGCGGCAGAATGTGCGGTCGGTCGAGCGCGGGGTCTTCCGGCTCTCCGGTGTCGATGAACAGCCCCCCCTGTTGGAAGAACTTCTCGGCGTCGACCCAGTTCCAGTTCTGTTTCCAGTCGTTGTCGACCATGTGGTCGAACTTCGCCTGGTAGTCGATGGCTTCCCGGCCGCAGCCGGGCAGGGGCCCGGCGACGAGCAGCAGAAGCAGCAGCAGTCGGAAAAATCCGCGGGCTCGCATAGTGTCTGTCGCCGAAAGAATTCAGTAGGAAACCGGTTCGCCGCCGCTGGGCGTTCCGAGGGCGTCGAACAGATCGGCATCGATCGTCTCGGCAATGAATCCGACCGAGCCGTCGCCGCGGGCGAAGAAGGCGCCTCCCGGATGCCGGCTGCTGAAGTTGGTGGGAGACGACGCCGAGCGGTTGATCGGCTTCTTTCCGGAGACCGCGATATGGGGCGTGGACGTAAAGACGTACAGATCCGCTTCGGTGACGATTCCGCACCATGACGAGGTGAACGGCAGGGTGCCGTCGACCGGCGGATGGTAATTGCGTTCTCCCAGCATCAGAGTCATTGAAAGTCCATCGGTCACCTGGCTGAACTTGACGCTGGAGAGGCCCGAAAGAAATCCTTCGCAGCCCACAATGTTGCCGGTGGCGACGGCGGCGTGGGGGTGGCTGCCGAGTTCCACGTCGACGGTGTCGGGCGCGGTGTCGGAGGGGCAGCGCATCACGGGAAGCGTGACGCGGATGGCGTCGCGGTTGGCCCCGACCGCGTTGTGCGCGGAGAAATCACAGCGGGCATACAGCGCCGACTGTTCGAGGGCGGGCAACACCATCGCGCCCCAGCCCCAGCCCGACAAAGGAGTGAACGACGGACCGCGGACAATGCTTCCGGACGGCAGGCAGCTGTGCAGGTCGTGGTAACTGTGCAGCGCGAGGGCGACCTGCTTGAGATGATTCTGGCATTCGTTGCGCCGGGCGGCTTCGCGTGCCGACTGAACCGCCGGGAGCAGCAACGACACGAGAATGCCGATGATCGCAATCACGACCAGGAGTTCAATCAGCGTGAAACCTCGTGGTCGCCGTGACATGCAGAACAGAATGCCCCTGAAACGGCAGCGACGACGGCCAGCGACCCGCGGCCGCGATGAACTGTGAGGTTGAACCATCAGTAAAAACGGACGGCGACACTGCTGCGCCGCCGTCCGCGATCGTCAAAGGATTACGTGGAGAACTCCGACACGTTCTTGATGAGGCCGTTGTACTTCGCACGGCCTTTCTTGTTGACCCGGTAGCGGTCCCGGATCACTTGGCCGTCGATGCCCAGGTCGTCAAACACGCCGACATCCTGGAAGATCTGCAGCTTCTTCGACTCGTTGTCGACAACGGCCCGGCCAACCACGCGGAGGCGGTTCTTGCGATCACGGTAGGTGGCCTTCACCACGCCATCGGCCCCGAGGTCGAAGTCGAGGTTGCCGTCTTCATCGACGCCGGGAAAGTAATACTCGAAGGAAACACGGGTCACCTTGGCGACTGCCGTGGAGCCTGCGAGAACGGCCAGACACAATGCAGCGGCCCCTGCACGGGTCAACCTCTTCATGAATCATCTCCCCAAAAAAATCACGTGAATTCAGCCCGCGATACAACTCGCGTCAACGTGACCGACCATACTTTCGCCCGCCAGACGTGTTGAGGAAAACCGGCAGCGTCTGTCGCAAAAGACGCGATTCTGGATGGAGATTTCGACTTCGCGCTGATGCGGTGATTCGGCGAAAAAGTGCGTGCAGCCGATCGGTGAAACCGGCGCACGCAAAAAACCTGCCTCACAACGGGCCGATCGAGGCGCCCGGTGAGCCCGGGCTCGGCCACGATCGGTTCCAGAGCATCTTCAGAACTGCTTTGCAGGACTCCTGCAGGCGAAAGCTGGACACCCACGAGCCTGAACGCGTCCAATCGCCTGCACAGGAACCATGCAACTGGTCTAGATCTCGAATCCAGTCGAACCACGAACGAGGCCGTTGTACGTGGCCCGGCCGCGCTTGGTCACCCGATACCGGTCGCGGACAACGTCGCCGTCAACAGTTTCCAGAACGCCCACATCGCTGTAGACCTGCAGCCGATTCGATTCGTTTTCGACAACGGCCCGACCCACGATCCGGAGGCGTCCGTTGCGGTCGTTGTACGTGGCGCGAACCACGCCATCAGCGCCCAGCCCGTCGTCGAGATTCCCCGCGGAGTCGACTCCCGGGAAAAAGAACTCGAAGGACGCCCTTGTCACGCGGGCCATTGTCGTCGAACCGGCCGCCAGCGCGAGACAGAACACCACTCCACCAATCCTGGAATGCAACTTCATCCTGAGACTCCCTGTTTGAGCGCACATGATTCACGGGACGCAACGGAAAAATGCAATCCCCACCAGACCGCGGCGTGCTGTGCAGAGACTCAGCGGTTCCCACGAAAAGCTAATGCCCTTCTGCAGCCCGCCTAGACCCTTTGTGCGGTTTTTCCGTGGAGGCGAACCGAGGGCCTCTGGCAAGGGACCTTCCCGCACTCGCCCGCAGAAGCCTCAGAGCGAGCTTTGATGCGGCGCCGGCCCGTAGACGGATCAGCGGCCCGATTCTTCCGGCAAGTGACTGTGTCTGCCGGCGATATCGTGGACCGATGTCGCGCTGCTTCCGGGCGACTCGGAGGATGGACTGCCCAGCAGTCGCGGCCAGCTCATCCGGAAGAGGCTGCCAGTTTCACCCGCCGCGGGATGCACGGTGAGATCGCCGCCGTGTTCGAGCATGATTTTCCGGCTGACGGCGAGCCCCAGCCCGGTGCCATGCGATCCCTTGGTCGATTCGAACGCCTTGAAGATGCGTTCGCGTTCTTCGGCCGGGATGCCCGGGCCGTTGTCCGTCACTTCGAGCACCAGCTGCTCCGCCGGGCGGTCGTACTTCGTCGTCACGATGACGCGCGGGCGTTCCACGCCATCGACGGCCTCCAGGGCATTCACGACGAGGTTCAGGATCGCCCGATGAATGGCCTCGCTGTCAAAGTCGCTGATCGGAATGTCGGTCGAGAAGTCGCGAATGAGCTCGATGCCGCATTCATCGGCCTGTTTCTGCATCAGGTCGCAGACCTCGGCGGCCTGCGTGTTGAGCTGATCCGGCGCAAGGACGGGATTGCGCTCCTTGCTGTAGGTCAGCATGTCCATGACCAGCCGGTAAATCCGGTCCTGGTTCCGTTCGACGATGCGCCAGCCCTTCTGGATCATCGTGGTGTTGGCATCCTTGAGGCCGAGATCGATGAGATAGCTGCCTCCGCGGATGCCCTGCAGGATGTTCTTGATGTGATGGCTGAGGACAGCCGTGGTGTGGCCAATGGCGGCGAGTCGTTCCGATTCGATCAGCGCCTGCCGGTAGCGGAAACTTTCAACGGCGGACGCCGCCTGCCGCGCGACGGCCGCGAGCAGCGAGAGGTGATCGTCGTCGAACCGCGAGGCGCCGCTGCGGGCGGACCATTCCGGTCCCGAGGTCGTGATGTCGACATACAGCACCCCCAGGAGTTCAAACCGGCCGAACATGGGGGCGCACAGGGCTTCGCGAATGCCGCTTTGCAGGATGCTTTCCGCGGCGTTGAACCGGTCGTCGCGCCGGGCGTCGGACGTGCGCACCGCGACGCCGTTCTCGATGACATACTGCACAATGCTGCGCGAAACCGGGAATCGTTCGGTCGCGGGGAGGCCGGGCCGGCGGACGACCACGCGCGGTTCGATGCGGTCGGTTTTCGCATCGGCGACGAGCATGCAGCCGCGATCGGCGCCGACGGCCGGCAGCGTGATTTCCAGCAGCTTCTGAAGCAGTTCTTCCAGGCGCGGACTGGGGCGCGCAATCTCCTCGCCGATCTGGTAGAGGATGCGCAGGTTCGCGGCGGCGCGGCGGGAAACGGTCCAGTCGGCGAGGGCCCGGCCGAGCATGGCGTCTGGTTCGTGCCCCATCGATCCGACGATGCGCGTGGCGTCGGGCTGGTCGCCGTGGTCGAAGAATTCGATGTTCTGCGGCTGTGGCGGGGGCGCCAGACGGGACGTCAGCACCATGATCGTCCGCCCCAGCTGGATGTGGTCGCCCGGCTTCAGCTTGCGGGTTTCGGCCCCCTGACCGTTGACGAACGTGCCGTTGGAGCTGCCGAGGTCGCGAATCGTCCAGGCTTCGCCGTCGCGGATGAGACGCGCGTGGTCGCGGGAGACCTCGGAGTCGGTGAGACAGATGACGTTCTGGGTGCCGCGTCCTATGCCGACGACCGCGTCCGCGAGTTCAAATCGCGACCCCTGGTCGGGCCCCTGCACGACGAGCAGCGATGTATCGGCAGGGGCGCCTGGAGAACTCCGACCGCTCATGAATTGCGACGCTGGGGTGGGGACCTGCTGGGAAACGCCGGCGGCTGACGCTGCCGGCGCGCTGGTTCAACGTACCGGCTGGAGCGGGTGGAGTCATCCCTGCCCGGAGACCGAGTTCCGCCATTGGCCGTTACAATTTGCCGCAACTGCCTGACTGGTTGCCGGGCGAAGAATCCTCGTTGTTCGCCGCAGTCCGTCCGCACAGGCGGCGAACAGGCCGATACCATGGGGAGCCCTTCCCGGTCGGGAGCGAGTTCCATCATGCGAATCGTATTTGCCAGTTCTGAAGCCGTCCCTTTTTCCAAGACGGGCGGCCTCGCCGACGTCGCCGCCGGCCTGACCAAGGCGCTGGCGGCGGCCGGGCACCAGGTGACGTTGATCACCCCGCATTACCCGCGGCTGTTCCCGCCCGATCTTCCCCGACTGCCGACCCGGGCGTCGGTGCAGGTGTATCTGGGGGCGAAGCGGGTCACGGGGCATCTGCTGCGCAGCGAGTTCCCGGATGCGAAGGTGGATGTGGTCCTGATCGATCAGCAGGAATTCTTCAACCGGTCGAGCCTGTATGTCGAAGGGGGGCGGGATTATCCCGACAACGCCGAGCGGTTCCTGTTTTTCAGCCGGGCCGTCATGGAAGCCATCCATCGTCTGAACCTGCAGCCGGATGTGATTCACACCAACGACTGGCAGACGGGACTGGTGCCCGCACTGGTCGCCCACGAATACCGGCGTCTGCCGGGCTGCGAGCACACGGCGAACATTTTCACGATTCACAACATGGCGTTTCAGGGCCGGTTCCCGCGCGAGGTGATGGGGCTGACGGGCGTCGACTGGAGCCACTTCAACTATCACGAGATGGAATCGTACGGCGATCTGAACCTGCTGAAGTCGGGCATCGTGTTTTCGGACGTGGTCACCACCGTCAGTCCGACGTATGCGAAGGAAATCACGCGGAGTGAATTCGGGTACGGTCTCGAAAACACGCTGGGCGTGAAGTTTGATCGCCTGATGGGCGTGCTGAACGGCGTGGATACGGCCGAGTGGAACCCGAAAATCGACCCCCACATCGCCCGCAACTACGATGCGGCGACCGTGGTCGAAGGCAAGCGGGACTGCAAGGCGGCGTTGCAGGCGGAGATGGGCCTCACCGTCGACCCCGACACGCTGCTGTTCGGCATGGTGTCGCGCATGGCCGACCAGAAAGGGTTCGACCTGATCGCCGCGCGAATCGAGGACATCCTGAAAGCGAACGTGCAGTTCGCGTTTCTGGGGACGGGCGAGCGGCGGTATGAAGAACTGGTGACCCGGCTGGCAGAGGAAAACCCGGGCCGGATCGCGGCGTCGCTGGTCTTTGACGAGGGGCTGGCCCATCGCATCGAAGCAGGCGCCGACGCCTACCTGATGCCCAGCCGGTTCGAGCCGTGCGGCCTGAATCAGCAGTACAGCCTGTTGTACGGGACGGTCCCGATCGCTCATCGGACGGGCGGACTGGCGGATACGGTCGTCGACACCCGGCCCGAAACCATCGCCGACGAAACGGCGAACGGGTTCGTGTTCGACACCTACGACCCCAACAGCTTTCTGATCTCCGTCTGGCAATGCGTGGGCGTGTTCCAGCACGACAGGCTGCTGTGGCAGCAACTGATCCAGAACGGCATGCGCGAGGACCGGTCGTGGAAGAGGAGCGCGGCGCAGTATGCCGAGATTTACCGGCGGGCGATTGACTGGCTGAAGTAAGCGGTCGCCCAGCCAGCGACGACGGGTGCGACTCGACCTCCGCGGTGCGCAGTCCCTGCTGGCGACCAGGCAGGGTCTTTCCACCGGCGCTGACTCATCTTGACACCCCCACCCTCAGAGGAATAAACCCTGCTTCATGAAGTTTTCCTAATACAGCTGCCATTGAATGCCGTGGAGTGTGGATGGAATCGAACACGGAGTCGGGTCTGGCAGGCTTCGACATCGTGTTTCCGAGACAGGAACCTCGCGATGTCGTTCGTCCGAAACGTGCGGCTGGCGCTGAAGGGCCGTTATCAGCGTTACCGGGTGCGGCGTCACTATGGGGTCGCCTGCCCGAGCGTGGTCCAGTTGCCCGGTTCAACCGGACGCATCCACATCGACCCCGACGATCCTCGGGCCTGGAAAATTCTGGCGATGGCCCCGCTCTTCGGCCGGCTGGCCCGAAACCAGACCTACTGGCAGCAGGCGTGCTCCCGGCTGTCGCCCACGCTGGCGCTCGATATCGGCCTGAACTTCGGCGAATGCCTGTTTTCTGCGACGTACTCGCCGACAACCGAACTGCATGCATTTGAAGCCAACCCGCAGCTCCAGCCTTATGTGACGAAGTCGCGCGCGGAGCACCCGGCCCGCGAGCAGATGCATCTTCACTTTGGACTGGTTTCCGACCGCCCTGGTCCGGACGCGGAGTTCTACGTCGATCGGCGGTGGAGCGGCACATCGACGGCGATCGCCGGGTTGAGGCCCGACGATGCGGAGCGATTTCAGGTTGTCCACGTTCCCGTGCTGTCCGTCGATTCCACGCTGGCGAACAGCAGCTCCATGACGCCCGGCGGCACGCTGATCTTCAAAATCGACGTCGAGGGATACGAGTCTCGGGTGCTCCGGGGGATGCAGCAGACGCTGGCAGCGCCGCGCTGGGCGGTGGGACTGATCGAGTTTGATACGCAGCTGCTCAAAAAGGCCGGAGAATCGCTCGACGAGTACGTCGACGACCTGACCCGGCAGTTTCAGGTTTATGCCTTCGTCGACAGGCAGGGGGCCAGGCCGGTTCGCAATCGGGCCGAACTGCAGCGCCTGTTTCGCAAGCCGGAATTCCACACCGACCTGTTGCTGATCGCGGGCGATGCGGACGAGCGGGTGTCGGCATTTGTTTCCGGCTGGGCGGGCTGCGACATCGGATCGCGACTTCGGGCGGCGTGACGGCCGCCTGCGCTGCGGAGCTCGCATCATCGGACTTCGCCCGGCTCAACCATCGCCATTTTCTGGTGAACAGGCTCCCGCGAGGCCGGTCCGCGCGATAGGTTCAGTGAGCGCTCTGGCCCCCCTGAACACTCATCGTTGCACCGGCATGTTCCGAATTCCTGATGTGGCCTGCCCGTTCGTGCTGGCCCTGGCCGCCGCTTTCGCCAGTGAACTGGCTGCCGCCGATCAGTTGCCTGCCGGTCATCCCCCGGTGGGCGAAACGACTCAAAAGACCGACGCCGAAAAACAGGCGGACGCCAGGGAAAAGGCGGCCCTGCTGTCGCTCGACCGGCTGTTTACCGCCCGGGAGTTCGAAAGCGAACCGGCGCCGCGCGTGACGTGGAGCAAACGCCGCCCCGGCTACTACATGTTCGTCAGCCCGAAGGCCGGCGTCGGGCGCGATCTGGTGTACGTCGACGCCGCCAGCGGCGAGCAGGAGTTGATCCTCCCGGGGCATGGCCTGATTCCACCCGGGCAGACGCAGCCGCTTCCGATCGACGGATTTGAATTCTCGGCCGATGAATCGAAGCTGCTGGTGTTCACCAACAGCCGGCGTGTGTGGCGGGCGAATACGCGCGGCGACTACTACGTCGTCGACATTGCGGGCCGGGACATCAAAAAGGTGGGGGGCGATGCGCTGCCGTCGACGCTGATGTTCGCTCGGTTCTCGCCGGACGCCACGCGGGTCGCCTTTGTGCACGAGAACAATCTTTCAGTGCAGAACCTGAGGTCGGGCGCGATCACGCGGCTCACCGCCGATGGCTCGCCTACGACGATCAACGGCACAACCGACTGGGTGTACGAAGAAGAGCTGTCGCTGCGGGAAGGCTATCGCTGGAGCCCGGATGGCGAATCGATTGCCTACTGGCAGTTCGACACCACGGGCGTGCGCGACTTTTATCTCATCAACAATACGGAAGGGCTGTATGCCCGGACGACGCCGATTCCCTATCCCAAAGTGGGTGAGCAGAACTCGGCCGTGCGCGTGGGCGTGGTTCCCGTCCAGGGGGGCAAAACGAAGTGGATGAGCATTCCGGGCGATCCACGCGAGCACTACCTCGCACAAATGGAATGGACGCCCGGCAGCGCGTCGCTGCTCATTCAGCAGTTCAACCGGCTGCAGAACGCCAACCGCGTCTTTCTGGCGAACGCTGGAACCGGGCAGGCGGAAGTCGTTCATACCGAGACCGACCCGGCCTGGCTGGAAAACGAGAACAGGATCGAGTGGATCGACGGACGCGAGCGATTTGTCTGGCTGAGCGAACGCACGGGCTGGCGGCAGGCATTTCTCGCGACTGCCCACGAGGCCGCGCAGACGCCCATCACCCGCGGCGAGTTCGACGTGCTGCAGGTGGCTGCGGTCAGCGAAGCGTTCGGCCTGTATTACACCGCCTCGCCTGAGAATCCGACGCAGAGTTATCTCTTTCACACTCCGCTTGCCGGCGGCGATTCCAGGCGCATCACGCCTGCGGACCAGCCTGGCTTTCATGCCTACAACATCTCGCCCGATGGACAGTTCGCCATCCACACACGGTCGAGCTTCGCGGAACCGCCGGCGGCGGAGCTGGTCCGGCTTCCCGGGCACGAGGTCGTCCGCCCGCTGGCGGAGAACAAGAAGCTGAAGTCGAAGCTGGACGCCCTGAAGAAGCCGGTGACGGAGCTGTTCCGCATCGACACTGGCAACGGGGTGGTGCTGGACGCCTGGGCGATCAAGCCGCCGGAATTCGACGCGACGGCGAAATACCCGGTGCTGTTCTATGTGTATGGCGAGCCGCATGGACAGACGGTGAAGGACGCCTGGCCCGGCGTGCGCGGGCTGTGGTACTGGATGCTGGCGCAGCAGGGGTACATCGTCGTGAGCGTCGACAGCCGGGGGACGCCCGCGCCGCGCGGCCGCGAATGGCGGAAATGCGTCTACAAGCAGGTCGGAATTCTGCCGCCGGAAGATCAGGCGAACGCCGCGCGGGCGCTCGTCAGGATGTGGCCTTATGCCGACGGGGACCGACTGGGCATCTGGGGCTACAGCGGCGGCGGAAGTTCCACCCTCCATGCCATGTTCCGGTTCCCCGATGTGTACGCGATGGGGATGGCGGTCGCCGGCGTGCCGAACCAGCGGCTGTACGACTCAATTTACCAGGAGCGGTATATGGGGTCGCCCGGCGAGAACGCGGACGGTTATCGTCGCGGGTCGCCCATCAATCATGTGGCGGGACTGAAGGGGAAGCTGCTGGTTGTGCACGGCACCGGGGACGACAACGTCCATTACCAGGGGGCGGAGGTGCTCATCAACGAACTGGTCGCACACAACAAGCCGTTCACGATGATGGCCTACCCGAACCGGTCGCATTCGCTGTCGGAAGGCCCCGGGACGACGCGGCACTTCCATGAACTGCTGACCCGCTACCTGCATGAAAACCTGCCCGCAGCGAAGTCTCCCTGACGCTCGCCTGCCCGGCATGATGGGCGGCGGTTGCACATCAGCCGCCCGAGAGCGCCTGCAGAACATGAATTTCCGCATTGGCGTCGACGGGATCGGTCAGCGTCTCGCGGTCGCCGAGCGGGCGATCGTTCACGAAGATCATCACGTGCTGCCGGACGGAACCGCGATCATCGAGAATGTAGCCTCGCAGGTTCGGTTCCGTCGCGAAGACCTGTTCCAGGGCTTCGCGGACAGTCGCTGCGTGGACATCAACGGCGTCGCACTTCACGTGGCGTCGCAAATGGGCCGTGAAGAACAGACGTGCCATGCGCGGTGTGCTCTTGGTTTCAGTCGGGGCGCGGCCGGCGGTCCGCGTCAGAATTTGTAGGCCGGGTTGTCCCGCGAGAAGTCGAGGTTCGTCAGCCCGATGTTCGTCTGCACCCTGGCGTAGGTGTATTCCTCGACGAGCGGCGGTTCCTGACCCGGCACGGCGGGGAACCCGTAGTTCTCGATGCGCACGGGCAGGTTGGACTGGCTGTCGATGTACAGCCGCGTGATGTGGAAGTTGAACTGCCGGCGCGGCTGTGGATGCGAGCACTCGATCGCCGGGCAGGAGACGCCGCCGATTTTCGCATCGGGGAAGTATTGCACGCTGGTTTCGCCGTACTGCCCCTCGAACTCCCACTGCGCGATGACCTTGTCGATCAGGTTGCGCATGCCGATGGAAGTGATGGGGTGCCGGTTTTCCGCACGTACCTGAGGCGCATCCAGGGCCAGCGGCACCGTTCCGACGATCGCCTTCAGTCCGCTCCCCTCGTGCGCCAGCAGCCGGTTGTCGTTCTGCCCTTTGACGAACAGAATCTCCCGTCCGGCGTTGGGTTCCTGCAGCTTGAGATACACGCTGAACGGCTGCTCGCGCAGCTTCATTTCCATGGTCTGAGTGAGCAGCGCGCCGTTGATCAGCTCGCGCTTGATGAACAGGCAGTGATAATCCTGGACGGCTTCCAGCGATTTGCGACTGCTGCGGGCAATTTTCAGCGCCGGCGCCAGAGGATGCCGCTCATCGACCGGCGGATACTTCGAGCCGCTGGTCGACGCCTGCGCCGTCGGGTTGGGAGCGCTCAGCGGCGCTGCGACCTGCCCCTGCGCGGCGGCCCCCAGACAGACCGCCAGCGCGGCGCTCAATGAGCGCACCAGCGAGCGGTCGAGTCTGTGGAAAAACGCCGGGCTCATTCGCGTCCTCGCCTGGCCGCGCGTTACGGGCTGGTCGGAATCTTGGAGACGTCGTCTTCCAGATTATCAAGTTTGTACACGGCAATGCCGGCCAGCGTGACGCCGGCAATGCCCAATCCGAGTGCGGTCAGCGTGGCGGGATCCACGAAACCGAACTGGCCGCGAACGATCGGGCTCGATCCATTCACGACGACGGTCTTCATGGCCTGCGCCGGAGCGACATCCGCCTTCCACAGGCGGTAGGTGGTCTGCGATTGCGGCGTATGGACCTGATAGACGCCCCCCTTCAGGCTGGCGAACCGGAACCGCCCCTGGGCATCCGCAGTGGTTGCGGCAACTTCCTTTTCGGCCTGCATCAGCTTCACGACCACGCCATCCAGCGGCTGGCCCTTGTCGTCAATCACGCGGCCAGCGAACACGCCTTCTTCGGACAGCGCGACATCCCGAATCTTCGGCGCCTCCGCGGGGTGCGAATCGACCGCCGGCTTGACCGGCGGGGCGGCGGGCTTGTCCTGAGCCATCAGCGGCGCGGGCACCAGCGTGCCGCAGACCGCAACGGCCGTCATCCACCACGAATTTCCGATGCGACGCATTCCATTGCCTCCAACGTAAAAAGGACTGTTCCCAATGGCTGGCTGACGGCTCCGCCGTCAGCGCCACGATTTCAGATGCTGGACCAACTGCTGATTGTAGTTCGGCGCGACCGCCGCCAGTCGGGCCGACAGCGGCCGGACGGCGTCGCCCTGTTCAATGTCGTACAGGTAATCGCTGAGCACCTGCCGCACTTCCAGCGGCCCATGCAGCATGAAGTGCACCCATGCCCAGCTTTCCCTGTACTCGTCGTCGTGCATGTCGCCGAGATTCTCAAGCACCTCGAGCCGCTGCAGGTTCGGTTTCCAGCGAAACACGATGGCGCGCTTCAGGCTTTTCAAATAGGGGCTGCCCGAGGCCCGCTGGGCGGCCGGCGTTTCAAAGTACTCCGCGAATCCCTCATCCAGCCACAGCGGCACATAAGGCAGCGCATTGTGCAGCACTGCATGCGTGCATTCGTGTCGCACGTCGGTCGCATAGCCCTTGCGGCGATACACGTACACCCGCGACATGTCGGCCCCTTTGACGAACAGGGCCGGACGCGACATGCCCTCGGGAACCCGCTGCGACAGGTGATCGCGATAGGTGCGGACCGAGGCAAACAGGTTCACCTGAATCGGGTCGTCCGTCGCCTTGATGGACAGCAGCGATTCCACATCGCTCTTCAGCAACTCCATTTCCCGCACCAGGCTGCGGCCTTCCTCATCCTTGAGCGTGAACTCGGAACGCAGTTCGAACGGCCCGGCCCGACGCTCATCGACCCACTCGGCCGAGGCGGTCGCCACGGCCACTGCGAACATCGCAGTCGCCACAGCAAGCCGGTTTCGATCGCGGCGGGAGATCAAGGCGAAACGCCCGTGGAGTGGTGAGACGGGAAGGCTGAGGGGGCTGGCGAAGTGTCACGCACGTCAGGGCGCGGTCCTCCGGCAGATTCGGCGGGAACCTACCGCCGTTTGCGGAACAGGGTCAAGACGGGTGTTGCCGCGATCAGCCGTCATTTCCTGTGGCCGCGACCCGTCGCCCACGCAGCCGTGCGTCGGCGCCCCCTTCAGGCCCGAGCCCGATGACGCAATGCAAAGTGGCGACTGAAATAGCGGTTGAGACCTCGAAGCGGCGCCTCGCCTACGGCTTCTCGTAAACCCGGGCGCCCCCCAGCCAGGTGGAGAGAACCTGCGTGTTGCGGATGTCGTCGGCCGGACACGTCAGCAGGTCCCGATCAACGATGATGAAGTCGGCCAGCTTGCCGGCTTCGAGCGATCCGCGATTCGCCTCATCGAGCAGGATGAAGGCGTTGTTGATGGTGTACAGCCGGATGGCTTCTTCGCGGGTGATGATCTGCCGGGGATGCAGCGGCCCCTCGAACCGGCGCGGCACGCGGGTGATCGCCGTCTCCATTCCCAAAAACGGGTTGTACGGGTTGATCGACCGGAAGCTGCCGATCTTCTGCATGTGGTCCGACCCGCCGCCGACCACGACGCCCTGATCGAACAGGGTCCGGTACGGCTGGAACCAGGTCATCCGGTCATTTCCAAAATGGTTGTGCAGCGTCCGTCCATCAAGCCACAGCCAGACAGGCTGCAGGTCGGCGACGACGCCCAGTTCCTTCATGGCCGCAATGATGTCGGGGCTCATGAAGTTGCAGTGAGTGACGTTCGGTCGCGTCGGCGCGACGGGGAAATCGTCGTTGATGCGGCGGTAGCAGTCGACGAGCGTGCGCACGCCGGCGTCGCCGACGGCATGCGCGGTGAACTGCAGGTCGCGTTCGAGGGCGAACTTCGCCGCCCGGTACAGGCGGTCGGGGTCGATCTGCAGCACTCCGCGGTAAGCCGGGTCGGTAATCGAGTAGATCGAGCTGACGCCCCAGGGCTGCTCCATAAAGGCGCTGCCGGTCAGCATGCCTCCATCAAGAAACACTTTCACGCCGCGCAGCCACAGCAGGGGGTCGTACTGGTGCAGGGGATGGCTGGCGGCCGTTTCCAGCGACCGTTCGACTTTCTCCCAGTCCTGGTTGGGATCGAGCGCCCAGCAGAGAAACGTGCGGCAGGTGAGCTTTCCCGAATCCTTCACCGCCTGGTAAGTGCTGATGAGGTCGGGCGAGGCATTGCGTTCCGCAAGGCCGGTGAGGCCGACGGAGTTGTAGTCGCGCATCAGTTCGGCGAGGGCCGCGGCGCGTTCCTCAGCGCTGGGTTTGCGATCGGCCGATTTTGCTTTGGCAAACCGGGTCGCGCCGCGCAGCATGCCGGTGGGCTCGCCTGTCGAGTCTTTCTCGATCTGGCCCGATTTGCCATCCGTGATCTGGAAGGCGCGGTCGATGCCGCTTTCCTGCAGTCCCAGCGAATTGAGCATGCAATCGGGACCGGTGCGGAACATGACGGGGTGCTTTGGGGCCGCCGCATCGAGTTCCGATTTCGTCGGAAAACGCTGATCGCGCAGCCGGGTGATGAACACCTGGCTGACGACGATCCAGCTCCCTTCGGGAACGACGGTCGCCCGTTCGCGAACATACGCCAGCACGTCGTCGACGGTGTCCATGTCGAGAATTGGGTGATCGAACTCGAAGACGGCGGCGTTCGCGGCGTGGACGTGGCTGTCGATCAGCCCCGGAAGAACCATTCGGCCAGCCAGGTCGATCTGCCGGGTTTGCGGCCCGGCGAGTGGCTGCACCTCAGCGTTGGACCCGACCGCGATGATGCGGTCGCCGCTGACGGCCAGCGCCTCGACGATTTCAAACTGCGGATTGACCGTGACGATTCGTCCGTGATGCAGAATCAGCTCGGGCGGGGCGGCCCACGCGCCCGATGAAAATCCACATGCCAGCGCGAGGACGGCGACTCTCAGTCGATTCATGGCTGTTCACTCACCGTCAGTCACAGGGAAGTCAGTTCATTACCGCCTGGTAGAGTGTGAATCTCTTCCGCCGCCGGGGCAAACGAGTCCGCCGGCGCGGGCCTTGTGAACCACCACCTGGGTGCGACTGTTGAAAATTCGGAAGTCGCCATCTCAGATGGAGTCGCGACTGGCAAGAATGGCTGCGACCGGCCGCCCGGATGGCGGTGGGCCGTTCGCTCACCGCCGCCGGACGCGGTTTCCTTCCCGAACCTGATGACCTCCATGCCCGACGTCCCCGCTTCGCCGCTCGACATTCTCGTCGTCGCCACCCATCCCGATGACGCCGAAATCAGCGTCGGCGGGACGATCATCACCTCTGCCCGCGCCGGGCTGCGGGTCGGCGTGCTGGATCTCACCAGCGGCGAGCCAACGCCGTTCGGAACACTCGAAAAGCGCCGGCAGGAAACGGCGGCCGCCACGCAGCTGCTGGGGATCGAATGGCGGCACAACCTCGGACTGCCGAACCGCAAGCTGCAAAGCGACCTCGACTCGCGCGCGAAGCTGGCGGAGGTGTTCCGGCTGACGCGGCCGCGGGTGATCCTCGGGCCGTATCCTGAAGACGTTCATCCCGACCATGTCGCGGCCAGCCAGCTGATCGACGGGGCCCGGTTCTGGGCCAAGCTGTCGCGGACCGATCTGGCGGGCGACCCGTACTGGCCGCCGCGGCTGTACCACTACTGGAGCATCCACCTGCGGATTCATCCCAAGCCGTCGTTCGTGGTCGACATCTCCGAAGCGATCGATGCGAAGATGGCAGCCGTTGCCGCCTACCAGTCGCAGTTCACCGAAGGCCGCGAGCCGGTCTTTCCTTCGGCGCTGGACGACATCCGCGACCGCGCCCGCTACTGGGGCTGGGCCATCCACCGGGCGTATGGCGAACCGTTCGGAAGCCGCGAGGATGTAGGAGTCAGCGGCTTTGACTCGCTGCTCTAGCGTTTGCGAACCGGTAGCGTCAGCGCCCGGAGCCGCTTCGCTGATACAATCGATCCGTCATGGAACTCGATGATCCCGTCTGTTACTGCTTTCACATCTCGAAGCGGAAGGTGCTGAACTTTCTGCGGGTGCACCGGCCGCGCGTGCCGAGCGAACTGAGCCAGTGCGGCGGAGCGGGAACTGGCTGCGGGTGGTGCATCGCAACGCTGAAGCGCTACTTCGAAGCGCACCAGCAGGGCGCGGGTGAAGCCGCAGGCGAAGGGCTGTCGCGGTCGGAGTACGAAGCGCAGCGGGCGGCGTACATCCGGGCCGGCAAAGGACGGCCCGCCGCCGGGGCCATTCCACTTCCACCGGCAGAGGACGTGCGGGAGAGCTGACCAGGCAGCAGGGGAGAACAGCGGCGGCGCGTGAGTCGCTCAATTCCGGCTGAGACATTCCTCCGCGACCGCGCGCCAGTCGACGTATTCCATCGAGCTTTTGACGAGTTCGCGGTACAGGGGATCGATGTCGGCGGGCAGTTGATCGAGCATCTCGCGTTCGATCTGCTTGGCGAGCTGAATGCGCGTCGCCTCGTGCAGCGAGATGACCTTGTCCTTCACCATCTGGGATTGGCTGGCGGCGTCCCGCTGCCGTTGCGCCTGCAGCGCCCAGTAGGCCGCCTGGTCGGGGTTGGAATGAATCCACTCGGAAACGGCGCAGGTTTCCAGTTCGCCCTGTCCACGGTCGACGTGAGCGCCCCGACCCAGGCCGGAAATCTGGTACTTCTTCCCGGGGATCTGGCCGTGCACTTCGGAGTCGAAGATCGCGCCCGACTGGGTGGGGCTTTTTGTCGATCCGATCTGGTAGAAGCCGACCGGGTCAGTGAAGTAGCGCGCGACCGCTTCCTTGACCTTTTTGTCCTGCGTGACGAGCCACATCACGAGGAAGAAGGCCATCATCGCGGTCACGAAGTCGGCGTAGGCGACTTTCCATGCTCCGCCTCCCTTACCCGCCATGGTTCACTCCTTCGTCACTGGCGAACTTCCGTTGGCCTCGCGGCCTCGGCGTCATGCTTCGCGGAAGATGTCGTCCATCTCTTCTTTGGTCGGGCGGCAGTCGGTCGCCACGGTCCGTCGCAACTGGCCGATGATGCCCTTCGGCGAGCCGCCGGCGTGGAACGCGAGGATCGCGTTCGTGATCGTCTTGAGGAACGCGCTTTCCGCGTGTCCGGCGAACTCCATCCGTCCGGCAAGCGGCGCGAGGAACCCGTACGACGCGAGAATTCCGAGGAAGGTGCCGACGAGTGCCGCACCGACCTTATGACCGATTTCCTCGACCGGGCCGCTCACCGCTTCCATGGTGACCACGATGCCGAGCACGGCCGCGACAATTCCGAACCCGGGCAGTGCATCGGCCGTCTTCGACAGCGCCGCGATCGCCGCATGGTGCTCGTCTTCCAGCACCTTGATCTCCTGCTCCATCTGCGTCGTCAGCTGCTCCGGCGTGGCGCTGCCGTCCGTCACGGCCAGCAGCGAGCCGGCAAGAAAGTCGCTGATGTGATGGTTGTTGACGATCTTCGGGTATTTGGAAAAGACGGCGCTGGCGTGCGGGTCGTTGAGGTGGGCGTCCCACGCGAGAAGCCCGTCGCGGCGGCCGATCTTGAACATCTCATACAGCAGCTTGAACAGCTCGATGTACGCGGGCTTGCCGTACGGATTGCCTTTGAGCAGCCCGAGAATGCCCTTGATGAGGTCGGTGACGACCTTGGGCGGCGTATTGATGATGAGCGCGCCCAGCGCCGCCCCGCCGATCGTGACGACTTCCGAAGGGTGCACGAGGGCCATGACGTGCCCGCCGGCCATCATGAAGCCGCCCAGCACGCACCCCGTGACGATGATGCAACCAAGGATGACGCCCATCCCGCTCCCCTTCAGTCCCTGCGCGCGGAAACCCGCTTCCCGCGCCGGGGGACACTGAAAGATCGAACAGGAATGGCCGGCGACTTCGGCCGGTTTCGCCCGCGTCGCCAGGAGGCGGAAGACCCCCTGTTAAAGTCTGCGGGTCAGGCGGACGGCGCAGGGGGTGCGGCCTCGACAGAAGACGTTCGCGTACGCTGGACTTCAGAACGTGTGACTTCCTGTCACACCTTTGGACCGCGACCGGTGACGACCGAGAGAATCAGCAGAACGATGAAGACCAGCAGCAGGATGCGAACCATCCAGAGGGCCATCCCCTGGACTCCGCCCAGCCCCAGGACGCCGGCCACAATGGCGATGAGCAGCAGGAGGATGATCGTGCGGAGCATGAGAGCGTCTCGAAGGTGAAGTGACTGTCGCTCACGCGGAAATGCATGAGACAGGCTTCAGCTTAAGACCGATTTCATTGTGGGATACCCTCAAAAACCGCGCTCCCCACTCGAATCAACGTCGCCCCTTCTTCGATGGCGATTTCGAAGTCGCCGCTCATGCCCATCGACAGTTCGCGAAGAGAATGCCGGTCGGCGAGGCTGCCGGCACGCTCCCGCAGTTCGTCGCGAAACTCCCGCAGCCCTCGAAAAACGGGGCGGACCTCTTCCGGGTTGTCGGTGAACGGGGCCATCGTCATCAGCCCCCGGATCTCGATGTGAGGGAGCTGCAGACAGCCAGCCCACGCCGCACGAAGTTCATCCGGTTCGAAACCCTGCTTGGAGTGCTCACCCGAAATGTTCACTTCCAGCAGGACGGGGCAGGCAGCCCCCCGGTCGCCCGCGGCCTGGCTGATCCGTTCGAGCAGTTTTACGGAGTCGACCGAGTGGATGAGCACGGTCTCGGGAAGGACGAGCTTGACCTTGTTCGTCTGCAACCGGCCGATGAGATGCCAGTGGGCCCAGGGGGCCATTTCGGCCCGGCGAACGAGCTGCTGCGGGCGATTTTCGCCCAGTTCCAGCCGCCCCAGCTGCTCCAGCAGCAGTATGGCGTGGTCCGGTGCATACTTGGTGACGACCACGAGGGTGACCTCGTTGGGCGATCGACCGACCCGGGCGGCCGCGGCCCGAATCCGGGCATCGAGCGCCGCCAGATTTGAAGCGAGCTGGGACTCGGTGGGAGACATGCGGACGGACGGCCTGCGATGGCGGGTCGTCAGGAGACCCCGCTCAATAGCGAGACCCACGGGGGACCGTGGGTCATCGTCGTCTGCGGACAAGCCCCGGAACGGGGCTGCCGATGACTGAACTCACTCGTCGGCGACGTACGGCATCAGGCCGATGAAGCGGGCCCGCAGGACGGCTTCACGCACGGCCCGCTGATAGATGGCCGAGGTGCCGGTGCGGCGACGCGGCATGATGCGGCCTTCGCGGTCCACGAGCTGCTTCAGCAGTTTCACGTCCTTGTAGTCCACATAGACAGGACGCGGGATCTCGCCGGTCGGGCAGAAACGACACTTCAGCTTCTTCTTCAAGCGCTGCCGCTTCTTCCGCATTTTGCGGACATCGGGCTTCGGCTTACCGAACGGAGGCATCACTCACCTGGGACAAAATCGACTGCGAAAGTGGGAACGCGGCAGTATGAAGGAAGATCGTCCGGGATGCAATCCAATCCACAGCATCGCCGGCGAGAAACAGAGGAACTGTGTTTCGCGACCCGGCCGCCTTCAGTTCGACGCCGCAACTCGAATGACAGCCAGTAATTGCGAAATCAGAATGGGTGCCGGTTCGCCGTTCCACGCAGCGCGGGTCGGCCGTGCAGTCGTGGAGAGACCGTCATCGACGCGATTCTCTCTCGCAATCGAGATGCCCGGCCCGGGGCATCGGCCCTGCACCCCGGCGCGGGTTCTCAGCTCTTGGCGGCCGGGGTCACAAAGCGACCGCCGCTCATGAACATTCCGTTCGAGCAGGGGAGACACCATTCCACGATGACCCGGTATTCAAATTCCCGGGTCTCGCTTGCCATGCGCACTGTCACTTCGCTGGGCATGATTGGCCCGCGGTGCAGAAGCCCGATTCCGAAGCGGCTGATCTCGCGGGTCATTGCCGAAATCACGTTGCCGCGGCCTGTCGTCACCTCGGCTGGCACGGAAAGCTCCAGCCGCTCGGCATTCCGACCATGCTCGACATCGGACTTGCCGACATTCTCCAGCACGTGCCGCAGATCCTCCATTGAGGGGCGGCTCCAGGGATCTCGCTGTTTTGACATGATGCGGACCGGTCTCGACGACGACGCACGCCACTGGTGCGGTTGTATGACTCTAGCTCCGGATTGATGTCATGAAGCCGGATTCATCAATGCTCGCCGCAACCCTCGCGAACTGGCAGCCCCGGCGGTCGTGATGGTCGCTTCAAACCAACCGTACCGCGCGTTGCGATTTGGCAACATCGGCCGCCTGTGTCGGTTCCAGGCCGGTTCTGTCGCCCCGGCGTCCCCGGCCGTTCAGGGTTTTCCCGAGTGGGAAACGCGGCCGGCGCGGCATCGTCCGGAATCGTGACGGTCCCGCTCGATGCCCGGGTTCACGAGCTGGCTTCGGTGGTGGTGCGGTAGGCCCAGCGGCGAAACAGCACGAGGCCCAGGAACGCCATTCCGCCGATCATCGCGTACCAGACAACGCGGTTGCGACCGCGCTGGCGGGAACTGACCGCGGTGGATCGGTGCTCGCTGTCGTCAATCGACAGCGGCGGAGGCGAGGCCAGACGCGGTCCTCGCCGCTGACCATACGCCCCCTGCGTTCCCGCCAGTCGATCGTCGGCGATGTCGGTCGTCAGGTCGATCGGCTGCCCCAGTTGCACCATCGGGCTGGCCGGACGAATGACGCGTGTTCCGGCGGCGCTGCGGCCATCGGCAGTGGCGACGAATGCCGGCGCATCGGAAAGCGCCGATGCCAGGCGTGTTTCGGCGGCGGCGACCGACGACCCGCTGCGGGTCGCATCGGTCCAGCCCTGTTCAGGTTCCAGTCGGGACGGCTGCCACAGATCGTCCGAGGCCGCCAGTTCGACTCGCGACAGGACGGGCCAGTCGGGCGTTCGCTCGCGGGGGGAACTGTCGCGCCCCACGCCTTCGGCCCACGATTGGAACGACGAACCGCCGACGGCGAGCGTCCGGGATGCCGGCGTCTGCGGCTCGCTCTCGAATGGATTCATCGCCGCCGAAGCAGGCTGCGCGGGTTCTTCGGCCAGCGGGTTCGAGAACGATGTCGGAGCGACGGCCGGGCCGCGTTCCTGTCGACGGGCTGCGAGGAGTTCGCGGCGATCTTCGCGACCGCGGGCCAGTTGCTCCGCTTCCGCTTTCTTGTCGGCCAGCCAGTCGAACACCTGGGCGGGGGACTGTTCCGTCGAGCGAAACTCGTACGAACACTGCTCCGCAAGATCGCTGGCGGCGACGGCGTACGACATGGCCTGCTCGTGCTGGCCCTGCTCGCCGGCCTGCCGCGCCTTTTTCAGCAACGTGGCGATTTCACGCCCCGTGGCAGAGCGTGTCGCCGGTGCTTCGGCAACGGGTTCTGCGCGGTCTACCAGCGGATTCCCGCGCGACGGCGCATCGGCCGCGAGTGGATTCTTCCGCACCGGCGCTGCGGCCACGGATGACTGTCTCAACTTCGAGACGGGCCTGGCCGCTGGCGTTTCGGCCTCATAGGCCTCGGCCGGGAAAGGACGCGCCTGGCTGCTGGCGGCGACCGATCGGCCGCCGAGAGTCCGGTGCTCCAGTTCCTCAGTCGCCGGGGCCGAGGCGGCGATCGCCTCGTCGCTGAACGTCTGGCTGGCCGACTTCTTCGGCAGCCGAGTCGTGCCGGGCTTGTGCATCAGATCCGACGATTGATACGCATCGGCGAGGGCGCGATCGTCGACGGTGACCGGCTCCTGCGATTTCAGGAACTCATCAAGGGCCGCACGTGAATCGTTCGACATCACCGGTTTCGAACGGGCGGCAGCGGGCGGAGTTTCGGCCATGGCGACCTTTCGCTCGGTCGCCAGTCTGTCGGTGCTGACCGTCCGGGCGGCGGCGCTCGACGCAGCCGCGGGCGACTGTTCGTCGGCCAGAGCGGCGATGCTGCTTCCGCCCGCCGGCGCGACGGCATCCTCCGAATGTGCGAGGAACGGATCTTCAGCCGGCTCCTCCGGTTTGCGGCGGAGCAGGTTGCCAGCCCCTTTGAACGGCGTTCGCCAGCGCGATGCCAGCGCCGGGCGTTCATCTCCCCCGGCCTCTGTTGCAGCGACGCTTCCGGCCGCAGCCCCCTTGCCAGTCTGGACGCCAGCCAGTTCCTGTTTCGACCTCAGAATGGCTTCGTTGGCGCGTTCGGTGATCGCGCTGTCGGTCCGGGCGTCCTGTTTGGCGAGGTCGAGGCCGGTCTCACGTGCGCAGCCCTGCACCCCGAGCCCGACCAGACATGCCCCGCCCAGGGCCAGGGCCCTGGGCTTCCGCCAATTGTGTGACTGCCGCATGAAGATGCCTCCCCCGAGGTCGACCCGCTTTTCCGTCTCATCGGTCGTATCGACTGTCGGGGGAAGTCGTCATGAAGGAGTTGTGCCGGGGATGCGGCGCTTGCCCAGACTGCCGGGTCGGGAGTGCGGAATTCGGCAGAGCCGGGCGAAATGGCTCAAGAACGGCAGAGTCGCCAGCCGCGGCAGCCTGCGGGCGGTGTGGGCCAGATCGCGATTCGTCGGCCTCGCGGTGGCCTCTGGATGTCAGTGTCCCTCGAATTTTGGCTGATCTCAGACCATCCTAACTGCGTTTCAGCCTTCACAAGGCGTCTCGTCCCGGGTGTGCGGCGTTCTCCGTCGCCCGCGATGTCGCCGCGACCCGCACGTCACCGCACGCCTGTCAGAATCGGATCCCCATGGCCAGCTCCCAGGACGCCCTGTCGACGACGACGCCTGTTCCTGCCACCGCTGTGACGCCCGGAAACCTCGGGACCGCTCCCATCCAGAAGTATCTCGATCGCGCCCTGGGAGTGCTCGAAAAGTTCGGCATCAGCACCGGGGCCAACGCTCCCCAGGAACTGGTCCGCCTGCTGGACGAAGTGAAGTACGTCGATGAGCCGCGCGCCATCGCGATCGGTTCGACGATCCAGCATATGAGCCGCTTCAACGCGCTGGTGCGCGACAACGTCGAAAACATCACCATCGGCAACCGCTATCTCGACATCACCCAGATGTTCGACTCGGTTCGCGAAGACTCCAAAACCCTCATCGCGCAGCTCGATGACGGCCGCATCAGTCTGACCGAGAAGGCGCAGAACCTGTGGATGCGGCTGCGGCGCGGCACTCCTTCGGCCCGCTTCGAGAAGATTGTCGATGTGTATCAGGATGTCTCGAAGGACACGAAAGACCAGCTCGATCGCGAACAGGCGATCATGGATGCGTATATCGACTTCCGCTTCGCCCTGAAGGAAGCCGAAGTGCAGTCGCGCGAGATGGTCGACAAGCATGTGCGCCTGTTCGAGGCGGCGAAGCAGCGACTGGCTGATGCTCAGGCCGTGGTCGATGCCGCAGCCGACAAGCCTCAAACCGACCGCTCGCGCCTGGAACTGGCGCGTGACGAAGCGAGGCATGCTTACGAGAAAGAAGACCGAACCTACCAGTTGCTTAAGGACATCACTGAGAATCTCTCGGTCGGGTACGATGTCGGCGAAACGCTGATTGCGAAGCTCAAGCAGACGCACGACGTGAAAGATCGCGTCTATCGCCGGGCCGTGACGTTCTTCACCACCAACGAGCACGTCTTCACCATTCTGGGGACGGTCTACACCTCGCAGCACGGTCTGCACGACGTGACGCAGGCGACGGAGGCGATGAAGGAAGGAGTGAACAAGGGGCTGGAAGACGTGGCCGAACTTGGCCGCGAGCTGGAAAAGGCGGCCCTCAAGGCCGGTTACGGCTCGACCATCAATCCGGCGTCGGTGCAGAAACTGGTCGATGCCATCGCCGGCTTCCAGATCGACTCGCTGCAGATGATCGCGGACCTGCGCAAGGAAAGCGAAGAGAACACGAAAGAAGTCCGCCGCGTGGTGGAGCAGGGGAAACGCAAGTTCCAGGAAACGCTGGCCCGTTTTGCACGCGAAGGCCGGGCCTGAATTTGGTTGCAATGAGAGGTTGCTGGAACCCCGGCTTCTTCGGAGCAGCCGGGGTTCTTCCACATCGTTCGCGTGCAACGGAGCTCTGCGAGGCGTATTGTCACGGTCCCACCTGGTTCGCCAACGGAGACCTCCCGCCATGCTTCGCCGTACCCTCTTTGCCATCGCTCTGTTCTGCCCTGCGGCTGCAATTGCCGCCGATGCCCCGGTCGACACCTCCCGAGGCGACGCCATGGCGGCCGGCTATTTCCGGCTGGAAACCGAACGTCTCGCCCGTGAAACGGCCGAACGCATTCCGGATCTGGCCGACCCCAAGGTCCGCGAGGAACGCCGCCGTCAGCTGCGGGAGATGCTGGGGCTCGACCCGCTTCCCGAGCGCACGCCGCTCCAGCCCGTCATCACCGGCACGGTCGAGCACCCGGAATTCACCGTCGAAAAGCTGCACTTCCAGTCGTCGCCCGGGCTATATGTCACCGGGAACCTGTATCTGCCAAAGAACCTGACCGGGCGGGTCCCGACGATCCTGTACGTCTGCGGCCACTCGCTGCAGAAGAAGGATGGAATCAGCTACGGCAACAAGGCGGGCTATCAGCACCACGGGGCATGGTTTGCACGGAACGGGTATGTCTGCCTGACGATCGACACGCTGCAACTCGGCGAAATCGAAGGCATTCACCATGGCCTGCACCGCGAAAACCGCTGGTGGTGGGTGGCGCGCGGATATACGCCCGCCGGCGTCGAGGCCTGGAACTGCATTCGCACACTCGATTACCTCGAAACCCGGCCTGAAGTGGACGCGAAGAAAATCGGCGTGACCGGACGTAGCGGCGGCGGCGCTTACAGCTGGTGGATCGCCGGCATCGACGACCGCATCCAGGCGGCCGTGCCCGTGGCCGGCATCACGTCCATGCACAATCACGTCGTCGATGGCGTCGTTTCCGGCCATTGCGACTGCATGTACCAGTGCAACACCTATCGCTGGGACTACTCGATGATCCCGGCTCTGTTCGCTCCCAAGCCGCTTCTCATTTCGAACACCGACAAGGACCGCATCTTCCCGCTCGATGGCGTGGTCGATGTCTACACCAAAACCCGCGGCGTGTACGAAGCGCTCAAGGTTGACCGCAACCTCGGCCTGCAGATCACCGAGGGCCCGCACAAAGATACCCAGGAACTGCATACTCACGCCTTCGTGTGGATGAACCGCTTCCTGAAAGGGGAGGAGCTTCCGATCGAGCAGACGGCCGTGAAGTTCTTTGAGCCGTCGCAACTGAAAGTGTTCGCCGAGCTCCCGCAGGATCAGGTCAACACCCGCATTGATGAAATGTTCGTTCCCATGGCGCCGGCGCCCGCCGTTCCTGCGTCGCCCGGAGAATGGCGGAGCCTCGCAGAAACCCTGCGCGGCGGTCTGGACGAGAAGGTCTTCCGCGGCTGGCCCGACCACGAGCCGGGCGCGGCCGAACTGGAAGTTCGCGAGATTTCCGCCGTCACCAATGCCGGCCGGTCGCTGGTGAAGTACGAGTTCAGCAGCCAGCAGCCGTATCGGCTGCCGCTGTGGGTGGTGAAGAATACTGCCGCGGCGGCGGGAGGCATGGCGACGCTCATTCCGGTCGATGCCACCGGCTGGCCCGTTCTGGAACGCTGGGTGGGAAAGGTGTTTCCGGCCGCCGGCGACACTGCGGCCGCAATGCCCGCCGATCCGCGGGAAGAACGCTGGCAGAAGCTGCTCGAAGCCCCCGGGGCAACGCTCGTGTTCACCGTGCCTCGCGGGATCGGCCCGACGGAATGGACGCGGGAGAAGACGCCGCGAACGCACCTGCGTCGCCGCTTTGTACTGCTGGGGCAAACCGACGACGGCATGCGCACCTGGGATGTCCGCTGTGCCCTGCGCGCCGCGCGGTCTCTGGCCGATTTGCAGAATCGCAACGTGGAACTGCTGGGCGAAGGCGACGCCTCGGTGTGGACGCTGTACGCATCGCTGTACGAGCCGGCGGCCAGCCGCGTCACGCTCGCCGGCCTGCCAGCCACGCACATGGAAGGTCCGACGCTGATGAACGTGCTGCGCGTGCTGGACGTTCCGACCGCCGTCGCGCTGGCAGCCGCACATGCGCCGGTGGTGCTGCAACAGGGACGCGATGACGCCAGGACCGCCGACTTCGCCCGTCAGACCGCCGCGAAGCTGAAAGGGGATGCGATTCGAATCGAGGTTCGGTAGGACGCGCAGGTCGACGCCCGGGATCCACAACTGGGTCGACCGACCTGAGCGAGGTCTACTTCGCCCGGGACTCCAGCGCCCGCTTCAGTTGCCGCACGCGTTCGAGGTCGAGCCCGGCCGGCCGGCGCGACAGCACCCAGTCGACATCCGCCAGCCCCTGCTCGATCCGGAACAGGTCGTAATTCAGCACGGCCCGCAGCAAGCGCTCGGCGATCGCATCGTCGTCGATGGCGAGAATCGTTTCGACATAACGCAGCGCCGCCTCAGGCGAATCCTGCGGGCTGACGGTGTTCAGCAGGTTGCGAAGAATGCGGGTGCAGATCGCCGCAGAATCGACAGCCTTCAGCCACTCGTCATCGCCAGCCCCGCGGTCGACTTTCGCGAACGCCTGCGCGGTCGTCAGCGGCGTTGCGCCGTCGAACACGTCGATCAGTTGTGGTTCTCCTTCGCGGGGGACGAGCCGCACGATGAAGTGCCCCGGCAGGCCGACGCCTTCAACCTTCAGCCCCACGCGCCGCGCGACCTCCATCGTCAACACTGATAACGTGATGGGCAGCCCTTCGCGGTCATCGATCACTTCGTTCAGGTGGCTGTTGGAGGGGCTGTTGTAGTTCGTCCGGCTGCCATGAAAGCCGTAGTCCTCGAACATCAGTTTTCGCAGTTCCTCGAATCGCTGCCGGTCGTCCATGTCGTCGGTCAGCTTGCCTTTCAGCTCGACGGCCAGGGCGTGCACCTCCTCCCGGTAGAACTCGACGTCGAGTTCCTCATGATCGAGCGCCGCGATCCACAGCGTGGCCGCCAGGAGGTCGGGCTCGCCATCGGCCGGCCGCAGCGCCGCGACAATTTTCTCCCGCACTCCGGCCTCGTAGCCTTCACGCGCCAGCCGCCGCAACCAAGCCGCCTGCTTCTCCAGCTTCTCAGCCTGCTTGACCGCGGCAAACTGGGCGACCGGACTGTTTGAAAGCCGGGCGACCTGCGGCGCGGTGGGGGCCTGGTTGTCGGCCGTTTCGGCCAGCAGTGAATCGATCATCGCCTTCGTGGCGTCGTCAATCTGCGTCGCCTCGATGTGCTCGCCAACGCGGAAGCCCTTGAACTCGGCGGTGGTGTGCCGGAACTTGACCAGCCCCACGCGGCCGTGGCGATAGAAGTCGTCCTGCAGTTCGTACACCACCTGGCCATTGCACAGGCACTGAATGCGATCTTTCTCGACGCGGATCTTCAGCTCGTTCCACGCATCGGGCCGGTATTCGTCGCGCAACTCTTCCCAGAGCACATGCCAGTCGTAAACGACGGGGCCGTCGAACCGGGTGACGCGCAGCTTGCCGCTTGTCGGGTAGAAGCCGTAGTGCCGGTCGCCGCCGTCGGAGTGGAACACCAGCCCGGCCGCGCCGTCCTGTTCGCGCAGGCGGACCTGCACCATCGCTTCAAACGGCGCGGGCGGAACCGTCTGCGTCGACAGGCAGAGCGCCCGCCCGCCGAATCCTTTTCCCGGTCCGTCCGCGCGCAGCCGGCCGGCATGCTGCGTCCAGCGGGCATCGCCCACCACCTGCCAGTGCCGCGGATTGAGCGCCCCGATCGTCAGCCACTTCCCCATGGCGATCGGATTTGGCTTTTCCAGCAGCGGCTTCAGGGAATTGATCGCGACGGCGTAGCCGAGGTTGTCGGTCACCAGCGATTTCAGCGTCAGCAGCCCCATCACGCGGCCTTCCAGGTCGACAACCGGCCCGCCGCTGTTGCCGCGCTCAATGGGAATGGCGAGTTGGATCATGCTCATGCCGTCCACATCTTTGCGAAGGGCCGAGATGATGCCGGTCACCACGCTGTGCTCCAGCCCCTGGGGGTTGCCGAAGCCAATCGCCGGCTGGCCCTGCTGCAGTTCGTCGCTGTCCCCCAGTTCCAGAGTCGGCAGGTCGGCTGCGTCGATCTTCACGACCGCCAGGTCCTGCGACTTTTCGTGGGCGAAAATCTGCGTGACAGGAAACTCGCGTTTGTCGAACAGACGCACCGTCAGCGGTCGTCCCTCGCCCAGCACATGCAGGTTCGTGGCGATCAGGCCGTCGCTGCGAATGATGACGCCGCTGCCGACCCCGAGGGTGCGGCCATCGCGGTCGCCGACGGTGATGACCACCACCGCCGGTTGCACTTTCGCGACGAGTTCCTGAACGCCGGCCATTGCGGCGGGGCTGGCGTCGTCCCCCTGGGCGTGGACGCTGGACGCCACGAGCAGGCCAACAGTCAGAATTGCAGCACGAACGAAGAACAGCATGCCAGCCTCACCAGGAACCGCGCAAAACGATCACCCCGCGCCTGGCATCATCGTAGGCGCTTCACACGGCGTGCACATCGTCTGTTGTCGCCGCATCAGTTTCTCGCACCCGGCGAGTCGCCCCCTCCCCGCCGTTCAATCGCCGCATTACGCTGGTGGGATCGTGCTACGTTTCCATCACCTGGAGCGATGATGCAGGCCGGCCACCCATTCCACCGCGCGTTGTCCACACTTCTGATCGAGGTCTTCGATGGCCCGCCGGGCTCTGAAGCGTTCATTCTGAACCCGAAAGATCCAGGCCTGCTTCGCCAGCTGGAAGGACTCACTGCAGAGCAGGCCTCGACCCGCCCGATGCCGGGGCAAACGACGATTGCCGCGCACGTCGACCACGTCCTCTACGGCCTCAGCCTGCTTAATCGCTGGGCGCAAGGCGAACCAAATCCCTGGGCCACGGCCGACTGGAATGCGAGTTGGAAACGAACGACCGTTGATCCACCGGCATGGACAAATCTGTGCTCGCGATTGCGGACGGCCGCGGCGGACTGGCAGGCAGCCGTTGCGAGCCGCACGGACTGGAGCGACCTGACCGCAGCCGGGGCACTCGCGAGCGCGGCCCACACCGCCTACCACCTTGGCGCGATACGTCAGATTCTCGCCGCAATGAACGCCAACACGGCCCCAACGTAACGCTTAAGCATCGGCTGGTCGGCTGCAGTTGTTCAAAGCGAGCGGCAACGGAATCAGTGGCTCCCGAACAGCTGCTCCGCATGGTCGACGTACAGCTTCCAGTCGAACGTCGTCAGCGCGTGTCCGCCGTCGTGGATGTGATAGGCCAGTGCGCCTCGCATCAGCAGGTCGTTCAGCAGCGGCATCTCATCTTTCAGCGGCGGCTGTTTGTCGAACAGCGACCACACCCGCGACGCCTCCACCAGCGCCAGCCACGAGCCGCGCGGATCGGCCCACAGGTCGGTCGAGCCATCTCCGCCGTGATAGCCCCGGGGCGCCACCAGCGCGATCAGCTGGTGAGAATCGACCGGCAGCTCGATGATGCGGTCGGCGAAGCTGGCGTACTTCGGCGTGAACCAGTACGGAAAGTTTTTTGTGATCTGGCCCAGAGTTTCACCAAAGTGCCGCCGGGCCAGCGCCGGCCCCCCTTCGCCCGCGCCGTTCACGCATGCCAGGGCGAATCGCTCGTCCTGGGCCGCGGCCCACAGCGCCGTTTTTCCGGTCCGCGAATGCCCGATCACTGCGATCCGCCGCGTGTCGATGTCGGGATCGGTTTCGAAGTAGTCGACCCCGCGCGAACCCGACCACGCCCACGCAGCCAGCGTCGCCCAGGTGAATTGATCGGCCTGGGGATGATGCTCGCGGTAGAACGCCCGCACGCCGGTCGTCGCCCCCTTCCTGTCGGGATCGACTTCCGCAGCGACGTTGATCGCGGCCATCGCGTAGCCGCGGGAAACGACATACTCGGCCGGCCAGAACTCGAATTTCTGCTCGCGGGTGGGGTCGGTATTCTCCACGGCCCGATGGTTCAGCAGCAGGAACACAGGGGCCGGGCCTGTGCGCTGGTTGGGCAGGAACAGCGTGAGATGGAAGGAGAACGGTTTTCCAGCGATGCTGAAGCGGATCAGCACGCGCTTGAGCGTGGCGGCCCCGCCCATGGCGTTCGGATTCAGTTCCACCTGTTCGAATGCGAGGTCGGCCGGTCGCGGCGGGGACACGCCGAACATCTCTGAGCGGAAGGTTTCCAGCAGCTCCTGTCGGCGTTCGTTCCACTGGGCCGCGGTGGCGATCGGTTGCCCATCTCTGGTCGCCAGCAGTTCCGGCAGCGTCCAGGCCGGCACCTTCTGCTCATCGAAGTTGCTTTGCGGTTTTCCTTTCGAGGCCGATGCCACTTTCTCCGGGCTCACCACCCAGGGGGCCTTGGTTGCGTACGGCGAGAAATCGGGCTCGTCCGCATGGGCCGCACTGGTCAGGCACAGGGCAACAGCGATGCCGCGGGAGAGGAAGGACATGTCGATCACTCATCGAAGGGATCAGAATGTTTCAGAAGCGACCAGTCACGATAAATCGATTTGCGAACGGATGCGACCGACCCCGGCGGGTGCGCGCAGGGCAAAGCCTGGGTGTGTGCTCCCAGAAAGTTTGGTGACATTGGGAGAAAGATATCGTGGTCCGGCCGGGGGGCCGGTTTTTTCGAGGCGAGATTCCCAGGGAAGGAACCGTCATGGAAGAAATCAGTGTGACCACCAAACAAGAACACGAAGCCGCCATTCTCGAAGATCTCCTGGCCGCCAAGTTCCGCCCTGCGGTCTGGCGCACCACCGAAGCGGCCGGGGAGGACGTGGCTCACAAACGGGCGGCCCTTGCCGGCCTCACGCCAGCGACGCCGCCAGCACCCGCGATTCCTCTTCAGTCGCGCCGGGCGTGACGTTGCGGAATGTCTGCCCATCAGGCCGATCGCGGCCGACGCGAATGGTGAACGATCCGCCGGAAAACACCGGCGGCGTAAACTGCCGCCCCGCGATGCGCCGCGTGTACAGCACTTCTCCCGTCGATTCGTCAACCACCTGCACCACCGGGTTGGCGCGATCGAATTCCAGGCGGGGCAGCCACGCAGTCGGCCGGCGGCCGTCGTTCGCCGCCATCGGGTGCGTCTGCGGCCAGCCGGGGAACTGCGCCTGGTCCCCCTGTTTCGCATCCGAAAACCGCGGCCAGCATTCGTACGTGATCGTCCGTCTCGTCTTGTTGAAGCGAACGAGCCCGTAACCGTCGGCACGCTGTTTCTCATCGCTGATCTGCGGTGGATTGGCGTAGGCCAGCATCGAAATCCGGTTGCCGAGGCCATCGAGAAAATCGCCCGTCCAGGGAAGCGGGCTGTCGGGCACCGGGTTCGGCCCAGGCTGTTCGTTCTCCGGATGCCACCAGCGCCCGTAAATGGTGTTGACGAGCGCCGGGCTGGTGAACGCGAGCGGTCCATCGCCGAACTCTTCAATGCCATGCTTCACCAGCACGGCCAGATGCTGGTCGCCGCACAGGTGCGTCGCGCCGGCGCGGCGAATGAGCTTCAGAGTCCGGTTGCGCGGCGTCTGCGGCCAGCCATTGCAGTCGAGGTCGGCCAGCAGACGCTGATCCTCCTTCCCGTGCATGTGGACGGCCCCGCAGAACGCCGTCTGCGACAGAACGCACTTCACTTCAGCGCCGGTCCAGTCGGCCCCCCAGTCTTCCAGCCATTTCTCCTGCCGCGGCCCAAGCAGTTCCAGACCCGGCAGGTCGATCGTCTTCGGATCGTAGCCCGGATCGTTGATGTGATCGGGCCGGGGACCCATCTGCGGAATTTTGCCGGCCGGTCCCGTCTTGAATTTGCGGTCTTCCAGGATCGCGAAATCGATGCCGCCCAGCCGCAGCCGCGTGAAATACACCGTAATGCCCTGCTCGATCGGCGTCGGGTCGACCGGGTCGGGCAGATGCCACGTCTGGTGACGCTGAACGAGATTCACATACCCGGCCGGGAACATATAGCCGCCGTCCGCGTTTCCCTGAATCGTCGAGACCTTGCCGTTCTCTCCCCACAGGTTGGGATGGCCGACATCGTGGTCATCGGGAATGCAGATGGCCGGCCGGTCGCGCAGAATTTCGCGGAACTGCAGGCCGAACTCGATCCAGCCGGCGGTGTGTTCGGTATGCCGGTAGGTCTGGTCGCCCCCGAAGAACAGCAGGTCGGGATTCTGCAGCTTGAGATTGTCGATGATTTCAGGACGCAGTCCCGTCGTGCGGCTGGAATTGCACGACATATTGGCGACGACAATCTCCTCCTTGTCCTTCGGATCGCGACGGATGAGCCCTTCGAACATCGCCTCCGCGCCGTGACGCACGCGGTACGCGACATCGTGAGCATTGTCCCAGTTTTCGATGCGGAAGTGGGCCGACCAGCCGGGGTAAAGCACTTCTTCCCTGGCGACTTCATTCCAGTCGTCCCCCCGCTTCAGTTCCAGGCGCACGACGCGTTCTTCGCCGGGCTTCAGCGGATAGAGCTGGGCCGTCATTTTCAGAACGCCGTTGTCGTGCGTGTAGACAGCAAAGGCGACGACCTCGTTGCGCGGCACATCCATCGACGGCGGGGGATTCCGCGGCGGCTGACGCTTCGTCCACCACTGGCCGATGGCGAGCGAATCGAGATTCGGGTTGGCGTCGCCGAAAGGCCGCGGGTCCAGCGACTGAGCCTGCGCACGAGCCCGCCCCGGACGGACGAGCGACAGCGTGAACGCAGCGAGCGAACGGAGAAGGGCAGAGCGGCGGTTCATAGGCGGAAGGCCTTCCTTCAAGTCACTTCTTTTTGTGCGAGGATTAGAATGCCCCGCGGAAGTTCCGTTCCTGCACAATAGAGTCGTCGCCTCCATGTCGCCATCGACGTTGAACCCGTCGGATCACGAAGACCTGGCGCCGCTCGAGGCCGCAGTGATCGAACTCCAGCTGGCGGACGACACACCGGTCTTCAATCTGCTGCGAGCGCAGTGGGAAGCGGCGGCCTTGGTGGAACGCGAGCGGACGGGGGTCGGCTTCTACACGACGTTTGCCGTCCCTGCGTCCATTCCCGCGGTTCCCGATGGGACGCCGCGATACTTCAGCGATGTTTACGCCGAGATTCAGGGGCTCGACTACGGCGCAGGCTTCACCCAGTGGATCGAAAACGGGAGGCTGCACTGCCTCGAGGGCCATTCGTATGAGGATCGGTGGCCACAACCGGTCACCCGATTCCGGGTGTTGAAGGATCGGTCAGACCCGGAAGCACCGTCCCGCCGGAAACGCTGCTGACATCCAGAGTCTGGACTTCACAGGCGAGGAACGGGCGAAGATTAATGAACAGCCGTTCCATCGATTCAATCTGATTCGACCGTTCGGCAGTCCGGCCGTCGCGGTCGGACTGCCGCTTCGGTCGCAGTGAACGTACCTGGTGCGTTGTCGGAGTTCTGGGAAAGAGACAGTTTCTGGAACGTGGGGGCCGCGGTTATACTCGGTGGCATGAGCACGCTCATTGATCGTCCCGCCGAGCGAATTCTCGAGCCTGTCGTTCGCAGTTTGACCCCTGAAGTGGCCAGACGGATCATCGGCGTCCAGATCGAGCCGGAAGTTCAGGATCGGGTCCGTGATCTTGCTGCAAAAGCGGCGAACGGCGAGTTGCAGCCAGCTGAACGCGACGAGTATGAACGGATCATCGAACAAACGGACCTGCTCGGGATTCTGAAATCGCTCGCACGACGTTCGCTGAACGGCTGATTTCGATGGACCGGGCCGTCAGAGAACAGGTGCTCGATCGGGCCGGTCAGCGGTGCGAGTACTGTCACCTGCCCCAGGCGGCGCTCGACCTCGCGTTTCATGTCGATCACGTCATCGCACGGCAGCATCGGGGCGAGTCGTTGCCTGAGAACCTTTGTGTGGCCTGCGATCGGTGTAATCTCAAGAAGGGGCCGAACCTCTCATCGATCGACCCTCTGACCGGCGACCTGGTTCCACTTTTCAATCCGCGAACAGACCAGTGGACGCAACACTTTAGGCGAACCCAGGCGGAGATTTTCGGCCAGACTTCCATCGGTCGCGCAACAGCCGACCTGCTGGAGTTCAACTCGCCTCGCCGTCGAGAACTGCGGCAACGCCTGATCGAAGAAGGCTGGCTGCCTGACTCTGAGTGATGCTCCAGCGCTCAAGTCCGGAAACGGGGAGGACTCCGCCGCGTCAAGTCGGCCTCGTCATTGCACGTTATGGCACGTTGAAACTCCGCTCCACCGTGTCATTCACATCCGTCGACACCGCATGGTCGCGCCACAGCCAGCGCATCATGTCCGGGAAAATCGCGCCTCCCTGCTTCTGGCCATGCAGGCCGATGCCCCAGGTGTAGTTGATGTCGTACCCCTTCCGGGTCATCACCTCCACCAGCTCCACGTTCTGTTTGAACCAGTCCCACTTCTCGTCGTACTCACCGCCGCGCCGGATGCCCCGGTTGTCGTTCCGGCCGTCCTGGAAGTAGACCCGCAGCGGCTTCTTCTCGCTGCTGTTGACGATGTTCTTGTACTCGTGGCCGCCGCGGATGTTGGTGAAGCTGCCCACAATGCTCAGCACCTTGCGGAACTCATCGGGCCGCTGCCAGGCCACCGTGAATGCCGCAATCGCCCCGGAGCTCGCACCGCCGATCCCGCGGTGTTCGGGGTTGTCGGAAATGCTGTACTTCTTCTTCAGCTCGGGGAGCAGTTCATCGCAGATGATCCGGGCATACTTGTCGTCCAGCGCGTTGTACTCGACGCCGCGGTTCGTCGTGCCGTCGCCCCAGCCTTTTTCCGGCGGCTCCGGCTGATCGGGCGTGCGGCCCGGATTGATGAAGACCGCGATCATCACCGGGATCTCCCGGCGGAACGTCAGGTTGTCGATGACGTTGGTCGCCCGAACCTGCCCTTCGGGGTTCAGGAAGGCATGGCCATCCTGGAAGATCATCAGGTGGGCCGGCTTCTTCGGGTCGTACTGGGCCGGAACATAAACGGAATACTTGCGCTGCGTGTTCGGGTAGATGTCGGTCTTGATGAAGAACGGTCCATCAACCCTGCCGGTGGGGACGCCCTCCTGTTTCATCGAATCGGGGCCGAGCCTGTAGTGCTCGTCCAGTTTGCGATCGGGCTTCTCCTGAGCCTGAAGGGCCAGGGGCGAAAACAGAAGCAGCAGGGCAAGCGTCGAGCGCAGCATGGAGCGACCTCACGGAGCGGACCGGGAATCGCTCGATTGTGGGCTTCCATTGCCGACGCTGCCAGCGTCGGCAACGAACAACGCCCCGGTCGCCTTGCGGCAACCGGGGCGTTGAAATGGGTTAAATGCACTCGTCGTCGCTTACTCCATCGGCGCCGGGGCCGGGCGGGCGGGGGTGTCGAACACGTCGTCCGGCGAGGCGAGCGTCGTCACTTCGCCTTTCACCCCTTCCGCGACCTGGGTCGATGACGAATTCTGACCGAGGCGGCGGTCCAGAACGCGCCGGGCGGCTTCACGCACCTCGTCATCGTCACGCAGGCCGCGGAGGCTGGAAATCTCGGCCAGCGGCGACAGCACCCGGGCGGCACGGGCCAGCGTCGATTCCATCAGCACGAGATCGGTCAGCTGGCGGCGGATGCCTTCCATGTTCGTGAGCTGCTCAGTCAGCACGGTCTGGAAGTCGGCCATCAGTTCCAGGTTTTCCACGTTGTCGGCGATCAGACGCGTCTGCCCCGCCAGCTTCTGCTGCATCTCGACCATCGAGACCATGTTGTTGCGGGCTTCATCGACGCGGATCGCGGGAATTCCGGCGAGCTGCTGCTGAATCGCGATCAGCCGGTCGGCCGAAGCCTGCGAACGGTCGATCCCGTCCTCATTCAGCGTCAGCAGGTCTTTGAGAGCCAGCAGTTCGCTGGCGGCCGTGCGGGCCTGCAGCATCCTGTCGCCAGCGGCGACCAGCCCCCGGATGATCGTCGCCATCGAGTTCATCTGCTCGCGGGCCGCCGCCAGCTGGGCTTCTTCGCCAAGCATCTGCTGCTTCAGCTGGGCCAGATCGGCCAGCACGGTGCGGGCCTCGGCGATGCCGGCGGCCTGCAGCGGAAGCTGGCGCGACATTTCCGCAACCTTCGTCTGCAGTGCGATCGAGGCATCCACGGTGCGAACGGCCTGTTCCATCTGGCCGGCGCGGTTCACCAGTTCGCCCTGCAGCCGGTGCACCTGCTCCAGGGCGGCCATCGCCTTGTCGATGCGCTGGCTGTCGCGTTCCACCACCGACCGCAGCCGCTGCAGCTCGACCATCGAGTCGGTGGCCGAGCGCAGCTGCGTCCGCTGCGTAGACAGCCGCGTCAGCAGATCGTTCGTCCGGGCGACATCGTCGGATGAGCCGGCCAGCAGCGACATCTGTTTCTGCGACTCGGCCATCTGCACGGCAAGCTGGTCCATCTGGCGGCTGACGGACTGCCCGACGAGCATCTGCATGATGACCAGCCCCATCGCCAGACCGCTCAGCAGCGTTGGCCAGTTGAGCTGCTTCAGAAATTCACGGGTGCTGCTCAGGGAGTCGGAAATCAAAGATGAGTCGTGACGTTCGCGATCAAACACAGCAAGACTCCTTTCGGGGAGTGACCAGACAATTTCACCCGGCGCCGCCAGAGACTGCGGGAGCGCGCAGACATCCCGGGCGACCAACCACGATGCGGCGAGTTCAAACGTGGCGCGACTGCCGAAAGCGTTTCAACCGTCGCGGCCGCGATTCCTTGAGCAGATTCGCCGGCCTGTGTGATATCGCCAGATTGTCAACCGGCAGTCGACGAAACCGGACGGCAAAAACCGCCGCTGCGCGGAACCCGGCGGACCGTGCGGGTTGCACCGAAAACAGCGAATCAGGCGGAAGAAACGATGAAATCCGCCCGCCGTCCGACATTCATCTTCCCCGAATCGCCTCCAGTCTTCATCCTCTGACCATCCTCCTGACTGTGTGAACAACGATGGCTGCGTTTGAAGATATTGGCGAAGGCGAAGGAACCGATTCCAGCACCATGCGCGGACGCGGCTGGCCGTCGCTCCGGCAGTTCTGCGTGTTCCTCGAGAACCGCGTCGGACGCCTCCACGACCTGCTTCGTCACCTGGAACGCTACGACCTGCATGTCGTCGGACTCACCGTCGTCGACAGCGTCGATTTCTGCGTCGCACGCATCATCCTCCACGATGTCGACCGCGCCCGCGAAGTCTTCCATCTGTCGAAGTTCACCGTCATCGAAAACGACGTCCTCGGCGTCGTCCTCCCCGATTCCGGGCAGCCGTTCATCGACATCTTCCTGGCCCTGATGTCGGCCGAGATCAACATCAGCTACGCCTACCCCATCCTGTTCCGGCACGATGGCCGCGGCGCCATGGCCCTGCATGTCGACAACATCGACCAGGCCAGCCATGTGCTCGAAGCCAAAGGGCACACGCTCGTCCGCGAAGACGACCTGCTGAGCGACTGGCCGGGACCGTACTGACCGCCGCTGCGGCGCCGCCGCGCCGCCGAATGTCGCTGGCTGCGAACCCGGAAACTGCCGCACAGGATCGCACACCCATCACCGCTGGCGGGCGGCCCAGATGGAATGGCGCGGTTTTCTCCAAAGGGCGACCCAGCAGGAGCTTCGCCCTCCCGGCCGTGGCGTTCGCGAGTTCACCCACTTTCGAGATGCACCCCGTCGCACCGGCCCCGGCGTCTCTTCTTGAATCGGGCCGGGCAACCCGGTTGAATGTGGCCTGCCCGCTTCCCGGCCGTCCCGAAAGTCCCGCCTCATGAATCTCCTCACCACGCTCCCCGGCTCACTCCTCGAGAACTTTTTCCCGGCCGGATGGGACCTTGCGAAAATCGACGCCTGCGTCGACGACGACCCCGCAACCATGACGAAGCGCCAGAAATGGTGGAACAAGGGGTTCGAACCGGTCCTCTGCGACACCTTTGGCGATTTCGACGTGCTGATGGGGCATGAAATCGCCCGTCGCATCCAGACCAGCCGTGAAGCCGGAGAGAAGCTCGCCCTCATCCTGCCGGTCGGCCCGATGGGCATGTACCGCTGGGCGGTCTACTTCCTGAAGGAGTGGAACGTGCCGTGCGATCACGTGTACGGCTTCAATATGGATGAATGGAGCGACAAGGATGGCAATACGCTGCCGTCGTCCAACCCCGGTGCGTTCCAGTACGCCATGGAACACGCCTTTTACGGCCCCCTGGGCAAGCTGACGGTGCCGACGAAGCAGCGGCACTTCGCCTTGAAGAAAGTTCTGCCGACCTATGCCGACCGCATCGGCGAGCTGCGGTCCAAAGGGGCGAAGCTGACGGTGATTTTTGGGATTGGCCGGGTCTGCCACATCGCGTTCTGGGAGCCGCACTTTGCGGGTGAGTACGCGAACGAGAAGGAGTGGAAAGCCCAGTCGCACCGCATCGGGGCGAAGCTGCATCCGCTGACGATCGAACAGAATGCAATCACCAGCTTTCGCAGCCGGACAACGCTGGTGCCGGCGTACGCGAACACAATCGGCCCGGCGCTGTTCACCACAGCCGACAGCATCATCGGCGGCGCCGATGGCGCGCTGGCCCGTGGCATGCAGTGGCAGGGGTTGAGCGTCTGGATGACGCTCCGGCATGGTCCGTCGCCCTGGATTCCGTCGACCTACATGCCAACGCAGCCGGGGCGGCTGTTCATTCTGAAAGAACTGGCCGGGCCGCTGGTGGCGGACTGCAACTGAAACGACATGCGGAGCTGACGCGAGGTCGCGTGTCATCCAAGGGTCGCGGGAGGGCACGCGACGGTTCGCAAGCGAACCGGCTCAATCGGCACTGGGCACGATCTGCAACGCAACAAGGCCGGCCCGGGAAATCCGGACCGGCCTTGCGAGAGGTCGAACCATTCGGTGGCGTCGTTCACCGGCCGTTACCCGCCCGCTGGCAGGACTTCGACCTGGCGACGCCCTCCCTGGCGTCTCGACGTGTGCTCCTCACGCCGACTGGCAGTCAACGCAGCTGTCGTTATCGGGTGCAGGTCTCGCCGGGCACCGCACAGGTCGGGGCACAGGCTTCCGGCGCTGCACAGGTGACCGGGGCCGAGCAGGTCGGCACGCAGGGGTCGACCGGGCAGCACGGGTCGCAGGGGACCTGGCGGCAAACCGTCTTCGGCACGCAACGGGTCTTCTTCACCGTAATCGTGCGGGGCACGCAGTACGACTTCGTCACGAACCGCGTTTCGCAGACGGTGCGGGGCACGCAGTAAGGAATCCGGCGGGTCCGCACTTCCTGGGTGTACGTGCAGGTGGTGTAAGGCACCTTGCGGGTCCGCGTTTCGCAGCGGTAGGTGCAGGTCGTGTACGGAACCTGCCGCGTGATCGTTTCGCAGGTCCACGTGCAGGTCGTGTACGGAACCTTCTTCGTGCGGCATTCCCGCACCATCGTGCAGGTGGTGTACGGAACACGCACATGCCGCTGTTCGCAGGTCCAGGTGCAGGTGGTGCAGGGCACCTGACGGGTGCAGCTGACCGGCACGGTCCGGCAGGTCGTCACCGGAACCTTGCAGGTGCGAACTTCCGGAACCATCCGGGTGCAGCAGATCTGGCGGGTCACGGTCCGCGGGCAGCAGACCTGACGGCAGACCCAGCGGCCCGGATCTTTCGGGCAGCATTCATCCGCCGGAGCCGCACAGGTCGGAGCTTCGCAGCTCGGCGCACAGGCAGCCGGGGCGGCACAGGTGATCGGCACGCAGGGATCGCAGGGGATCCACTCGCGGACCGTCTTCATTTCGTTGATCGTCTCGCAGACGGTCTTCGTCTCCGTGACCGGCTTGCAGACGGTGTAGCAGACGTCCTTGTAGCAGGTCTGGTACTCGGTCTTGTACGACGTGTAGCAGACCGTCTTGTACGTCGTGTTGTAGCACGGCTTGCGGACGGTGTAGCAGCAGTCGCGGTAGCAGGTCTGGTACACCGGCTTGCAGACGGTGTAGCACACGTCGCGGTAGCAGGTGTTGTACACCGGCTTCTTCACCGTGCAGCAGACCGTGCGGTAGCAGGTCTGGTACTGCGGCACCCGCACGGTGTAGCACACGTCGCGGTAGCAGGTGTTGTAGCACGGCTTGCAGACCGTGTAGCACTCGTCACGGTAGCAGGTGTCGTACACCGTCCGCTTGCAGGTGACGGGCACCTTCTCCCAGCACATGTCGTTCACGGTCACGCAGTCGGTGTACTCTTCAGTGCACCACACCGTCTCGGTGACGGTCTTGTACTGCGGGCAGCTGCACACCCGGGCCTCGGTGTATTCACCGCAGGGCTCGCACGATTTCGACGGACAACACCGATACCGCCCCATTCCGCAGAACAGGCCGGCTTCGGCTTCCGCACCGATGAGCGCCAGGAGCATGGCGGCCATCAGCGGCGCAAGACAGAAGCGTTTCATGGTTCGAATCCTCTCTCAGATTCCACAATGCAACGGGCCCGACATGGAAGTCCCGTCCCCCTCTTCGATCGGCCGGCAATCTTTGCCGACATGAGCCGACCTCTCCCCGTTGCGTGGGTTGCCCCGCTTTCCAGGTCGCCGTGCCCGTTACATTCGTTTCGCCCCTCAGTTCCGGCGACTTCCGCCAGTCGGGCAGGCGCGGCATATCCCCCCCATTGAATCGACGCGGACCCCTCGGAACCTTCAGAACGTTCGCGACGCTTCGACCGTCGCCGGTCGTCCTCGCCAGCCCAAATCGGTATCGTGCGCGCATCCCGAACAACCGGACCGCTCGTCACAGGCCACGGATCAGGAAACTCGAAGTGGATTGGCCGGCTTCGGCAGATTCACGCACGTCCGGGTGATCCTGCCGCGGGACAACCCACCACCCACGCACCTCTCACCACCGCGCCGCCATGAAATACGCCCTCTGCCAGGAACTCTTCGAAGACCGCAGCTGGGACGACCAGTGCAAAACCATGGCCCGACTGGGGTACGCCGGCGCCGAAATCGCCCCATTCGCCATCTGCGCCCACCCCCGCGACCTCCAGCCGGGCGACCGCCACCGCATCCGGGAAACGGCCGAAAACCACGGCGTCGAAGTCCTCGGGCTCCACTGGCTGCTCGCCAAAACCAGCGGCTTCCACCTCACGGCCGACGACCCGCGCATCCGCGCCGCCACCGCCGACTACCTCGCCCTGCTGGCCGACCTCTGCGCCGACCTCGGGGGCGCCATCATGGTGTTCGGGTCGCCGGCCCAGCGCTCCCTCCGCGAAGGGCTCTCGCGCGAAGAGGGGATCGAACGCGCCGTCGAAACGTTCAAGGCCTGCATGCCGCGCCTCGGCGAGCGCGGCGTGACGCTCTGCCTCGAACCCCTCACGACGAAGGAAACCAACTTCATCAACACCTGCGCCGACGCGGCTGAAATCATCGAGCGGGTCAACCATCCCGCCATCGCGCTGCATCAGGACGTCAAGGCCATGCTGGGCGAAGGGGTCCCGCTGCCCGAACTGATCCACCAGTTCCAGTCCATCACGAAGCACTTCCACGTCAACGACTCGAACCTGCTCGGACCGGGAATGGGCGAGACCGATTACCTCCCGATCTTCCGCGCGCTGCGCGAGACCCGCTACAGCGGATGGATCTCGGTGGAAGTGTTCGACTACTCGCCCGGCGCCGATCACATCGCGCGCGAGAGCATCGAGTACATGCGCCGCATCAACGCGCAGCTCGATGCAGCCACCCCCTGACGAACGCCCGCATTACCCTGCATGTGCGCGCTGCGGCCTGTGCACCAACGCAGCGCACACGCATTTCGCGAGGCGATTTGCAGGGCGCGCGTCGACTGGCCGCAAATGATGTCCTCCGGCAATCATCGCCGCGCGGTCATTCTCAGACGCTGCTGGCAGCGCCGCTGAAGTCGCACTGCTGCGCCTCGCGCTTGGCGCTGTTCCTCGTCGTTGCGGCGCGCGTTCTCGGTCTGCGCCGCGCTGCATGAGTCGCGCTGCCTGTCGTCACGCCGCACGCGAGCGCTGAACAACTCGCGCGCCACTTAAACCGAAATGTTCAAACTCTGTGGAAAAAAGACTTGCGTCACTTTAAGCAATGCTTACGATGACGCCGTTCGATGTGTCCGTCAGCACAAGTCAACGGGCGTCGCACCAAGAGAGAAACGAATCTCTCGAAGTGAAGAGGACGCAGAGGAGTGCCAACGACACGCGGCTCACTACGGTTGGTGAGCCAACGTTTCACTGGTCGTGATGCTCAAACCGAACTTGCCCGGTAGCAGCGGTTCGAACATCACACGGGGCTCTGAATAAGGAGTGAGTTCGATGGCGAAGAAGAAAGCAGCTGCAAAGAAGGCCGCCGCGAAGAAGCCTGCCAAGAAGAAGGCTGCCGCCAAGAAGAAGTAATTCTTCTCCGGCTTCGCAAGATGCCTTGAAAGCGACCGGTTTCCCCGGTCGCTTTCTTTTTGGAAACCCGCTCAGGCCCGCAGCTCAGACCGCGGGCTTTCCTTTTGCGCGGCGATCGTCGCAGAATGCCTGCGATTCACCACGCAAACCCCGCCTGCCGCCAGCCCAGACCATGCCCCTGACGTTCTCCGAAACTCAACGGGACGCCGCCCGCCAGCTCATCGCGATCGCCCTGCGCGAAGACCTCGCGGACCGCGGCGATCTCACCACGGCGGCCGTCATCCCCGAGGCCGCCCTCGGGTCCGTCAGCATCGTCGCCCGCAAGGCCGGCGTCGTCGCGGGGCTGCCGATCACCCCGCTTGTCTTCAGCGAGGTCGACCCCCAGGTGCGCGTCGAACTGCATGCCGCCGATGGAGACCGCGTCGATCCCGGAACAGTCGTCGCCGTCCTCACCGGACACACCCGCTCGCTGCTCATCGGCGAACGCACCGCACTCAACTTTCTCACGCACCTCAGCGGAGTCGCTTCGCTCACACGCCGCTTCGTCGACCTGTGCGCAGGAACTCACGCGAAGATTCTCGATACCCGCAAAACGCTCCCCGGCTGGCGGGCACTGCAGAAGTATGCGGTGCGCTGCGGCGGCGGAACGAATCACCGCCTGGGCCTCTACGACGGCGTCCTCATCAAGGACAACCACCTCGCCGCCTGGGCCGGCCTCGAAAACCGCCCCACTCTCGGCGAGGCCGTCGCCCGCGCGCGGGCCGTTTCGCCGCAGGGCATCGCCATCGAAGTCGAAGTCGATTCGCTCGATCAGCTGCGCGATGTTCTGCGGGCCCGTCCCGATATTGTCCTGCTCGACAACATGCCGCCCGACCTGATGACCCGGGCGATCGCAATCCGCGATCAGTCGGCTCCCGGCGTGCAGCTGGAAGCATCGGGCAGCGTGACGCTCGACACCGTCGCCGCCATCGCCGCCACGGGAGTCGACCGCATCAGCATCGGCGCGCTGACCCATTCCTCGCCCGCACTCGACCTCGCATTCGACTGGGGCGCGCTGGCCTGACCCTCAGAAGCCCGGCTTCTCGAAATGCAGCGTCGGCCTGCCTTTGGGGAACTCCGTCCGCAAACACGGGCAGAAGCCGGGCTTCTTTCGCGCTCGCCGCAGCGCTCCACCATCGACGCTCACGGCAGCTCAAACGCGCCGATGTCGGGTTTCGAGTCCTGCGGTCGTTTGCGAAATCCGAAGGGGGGCAGCAGTTCGTACTTCACAGGGTGTTCTTCGAGCGCGCGCGGCAGCGGCATGCCGGCGTTCCGCGCGGGGGACGATTCGACAAGACGGAAGTCATTCTTTGCCGCATCCAGAAAACCGGGGGCGTCGCCGGTGATGTTGTTGGCGTCGGTGATCGAGCCCGCCAGAGCGCCGTGGCATTTCTTGTATCCCTTTTTCAGCCAGTTGAAGTGCAGCCGGGCGGAACCGTTCTCGTCCAGAATCGCCAGTCGCGGACCGTCGGCCTCGACGTAGATGATGTTGTTGAACACTTCAGCGCTCTGCTGCGGCGTCGACAGCCGCAGCAGCGTGGTGTTGTTGCGGCGGCGGGAGATGACGGTGTTGTGGTAGAACCACAGCGGTCCCTGGCGGAAATCTTCTTCGGGGCCGCTGTCGCCTCCGAAGTGAACGATCTGGGGGTTGCCGTCGTTGTTGCGCTCGATCAGGACGTTGCCATACACGAACGCCTGGTGGTAACGCGGATCGGTCTTGATCGCGTCCCCTTCCTGCGACTCGACGAAATCGAGCTGCCGGTTCCCCCCCTCGATCACGTTGTACCGCACAATCGTGCCGGCCGAGCGGTCCTTGAGGTTCGTGCCGCCGCAGCCATCGCGCAGCGGGCCGCACCGGTTGAACTGAAAGACGATGCCGGCGGCTTCGGTGTAAATGTTGTGCTGAAAGCCGCTCCCCTCGATGCCGTTGCCTTCAATGTGGCAGCCCTCGACGAGAATCTCGCGGGCGTCGGCGGCGGTGAAGAAGCCGTTCGCGCAGTCGGACATGCGGCAACTGCGGATCGTGATGTGCTCCCCCTTCTCGATGAAGATGGCGCTGGCGGCGTCGCTGTAATTCTGCAGGCCATCGCGGCCAAAGAAGTTGCGGCCGGGCCGGGCGCCCCTGAGATCAAGCCCCTCAATGACGATATGGGCGGGAAAGACATCCGGCGGCGTATTGGAACCGCCAACTTTGATGAGCCCGCGTTGCCCGCTCCAGAAATCGAGCCCGGTGGCGGTGATCGCTCCATCGGCCTCAATGACGGGCAGCTGCCCTTCCGGGCCGGGCACGCCGCGAATGACGACCGGCTTGTCTTTGGTCCCGCGGCAGGCCAGCACCCACTTCACGCGATACGGCTCGGGACGCCAGTGAATCGCCAGCAGGTCCCCCGCTTCCAGCCGCGCGAATGGCGCCATTTCCAGCCGCTTGATCGGCTGATCGGGCCCGACGTGATACTCGGCGCCAAACACCCCAGGGCACGCAAGAAGCGCCAGAAAGAAGAGGACGGGTCCTGCGAACGGAAAATTGAAGACCGCCGATTTGTGACCGGAACCAGTTCTCATTTCGCACCTCCCTGCGCGTGTCGTGGAGACTATTCCCGTGGCTTTCGTCCGCGGCGTCCGCGGGGGGGACGGCGGCCTGAATCGCCGGATGACCGATTGCGGCTCGAACGGACCGTTTCCTTCCAGCGCCGCACCTGTTCGCGGAAGTCAGCCTGAGTCAGCAGGATTTCCGGCAGCTGAATGTCGGCCTCGGCGCCGGGCCGGCCCCCTTCCTCAGGGTCGGTCGCTTCGTGCACTTCCTTGTCGAGCGTGCGGATCCAGGCCGGCACGTCGATGCCCGAGCCCCACGAGTCGGTCAGGTAGGCGTCGACCTCCTGCGACAGGGTGGCGAACGACGACGAGTCGAATCGACCTTCCCGGGCGTCCGACACCGCGGGCTGCACCAGCGCCACCATCCGGTTCACCGCCAGCGGCTTCACGAACCGCTGATTGAGATGATCGGCGATCACCGGCATCCGCATGCCATACTCCTGCTGCAGTTCCTTCAGGTCTTCGAGGTGCTGCGAAGCAATGTCGGCCGTCTGCACTTCATACGTGGTTTCCCACAGCCTCGCCGCCTCTTTCATTCCCGCGCGGCAGAGCACTTCATGCACGATCATCAGCGGCTGCATGTGCCACGCATCCCGGTCGTAGCCCGCTTCGACCCGCAGAAACTCCAGGAGGCAGAAGAAGTTCTCGCCGTAGTCGGATTGCGTCGTCGTGGTGTTGTATTCGAGGAAGCGGTCGAACTTGTCGACGACGATCGAGTAGATGGTTTCCAGGCACCAGGCCGCTTCCTCGCGGTCGATGCGGCCTTCCTCGATGTCCTGCAGCAGCCGCATGGGATGCAGCGGATCCTGCTCTTTTTCGAGGTATTCAAGATACCAGTCGACCGTGTTGTGCAGAATCGCCCGCACATTGCCCAGCGTCAGCTGGCTGGCGTGGAACAGCTCCGAGCCATACTGCTCGATGAACTCGGCCAGTTCCTCCCAGTCCTCGGCGTCGCGCAGGCCATCGACCGACGAGATGCGCATCGTGCGGCTGTGGTCGATCCACAGCTTCTGGTAGAAGTCGAGCACCTCGCCGACGGCTTCGATCAGCGCCTCGGCGTCGTCTCCCACTTCCTCCCAGGTGCGGGCCGACTTCACCACGGCCGCCAGCGAGCTGCGCAGCGCGAGGTCGAACAGCCGGTCGAATTCGGTGATCGCCTGCCCTTCGGGGCGGTAGCGGCGTTCCATGCGAAACGCCGTCTGCAGCACATGGTAAGTCTCGCGGATCAGTCCCAGCTTGGGCAGCTCGCGCAGCAGAAACCGCACCACCGACTGCAGCGCCTGGGTTCGCAGCAGCGGACCCGGCTTGCCGCCATGCTCCAGCGGGACATACAGCAGCGGATGCTGCTCCAGCCAGCTGACCACCTCCGGCAGCAGCTTCTGAACCTCGGCCGGCTCGCGGCGAATGATCGCCCGGTACACCGCCGCCAGACGCTCTTCATCCTGCGAGGGACGCGGAGCGGCGTGGGTTTCCGGCAGCGAGCCCGACAGCAGCCGTTCCGCATTGCGCAGGCTGATCAGCGTGCTGACGATGTGATGCAGCAGGTAGTACTTCACCTGCAGCTGAATGTCGTATTCGACGTTGGCGTCGTGATCGCCGGACGTCTCGCCGATTTCGTGCGCCCAGACCGAATGCATCAGTTCAGCGAGATCGCTTTGCCAGCGGCGCGTCTGCTGATGCCACCCGGCGGCGGCGGTCAGCGTCTGGTCGTCCAGCGACCGGACGGTCGACACCTTCGCCAGCGCCACGGCCGCCATCTGCCACAACTGGGCGACGGCGTTCAGAAACTTGAGCCGCGGCTCCAGTTCGCGATTGATCAGCTCGAACTCGGTGTTGCGGAATCCGTGATCGTTCTCAAGGGTGTCGCCCCAGTTCCCGTCATCAGTGCTGTCGCGGTAGGTCACATCTTCGTACGCCGCCTTGAAGACGTCGTCCGTCTCGTCGTCGTCGTCCCCATCGGGCCGTGTCCGGCCGGGCTTCTCAGTGCGGTCGAGTTCATCCGCATCGTTGGCCCGCGCGACAGCGCCTTTCAGCGTCGGCACAGACCAGAACTGTTCGGCGTTGGCTTCGAGGTAGTCGAACAGCCGGCGGATCAGCGTGACCCGCTGCGTCTGCCCATCCACTTCCTGAGCCTGCGCCGCCAGCTTCATCCAGCGAATCAGCTGCGAGAACAGGGAATGTTCCGACGACTCCAGTCCGACTTCATCAACCCGTCCCAGCCACTGCATCAACAAGCCCATCGACGCGACGTAATCTTCGCGGTCGAGCAGGGCGTCGATCACCTGGGCGTACGCCTGGGCCGACTGGAACTGGTCGACGTGCTGCCGCCAGAAAGAGATGTCGCCGGCGGCCTCGCCCGCGGCCCGCCATTCCGTCAGCGCCTCGGCCACATGCAGGGCAGACTGATACGACTCATCGCCCACGACTTCGGGCAGGTCCTCGATCACCGTGCTGCCGAAACGGTCCCACCATTCGACCAGACCGCGGTATTCCGCCTGCATGCGTTCCCGAAGTGCGCCGAGCCCCTGTGCGGCCGCCTCGGCCATGGTCCGTCCGTAGGCGCCAAAGGCCCCCTCCACGAGGTCGAGCAGCGACTCGACGCGGTTGTCGGGGATGGCGTCTTCGCGGGACGAAAACAGCGGGAACTGGCCGGTGAATCCAAGGATGTTCCAGGGATCGACGAGCGCGCCACATTCGATGCCGCGATTCAGCAGGTCGGGAATTCGCGACACATGCTCGGCCGCCGCCTCGACGCGTCCGCGGTCGAGTTCGTGCTGGGCCGCGCCGATCTGGCATTCGATTTCGGTTTCAAACCGGATCGATGCGGCGGGAATGGCCGCCGCCTTCTGCCGGCTGGCGTCGGCATAGCCCATCTGTGCGTACAGATAAGCCAGTTCGCGGAACTGCACCTGCCGCGCGCCGTAGCCCGCGAGGTGCATGTTGAGATACTGCCGCACATGGCCGAAGGGCTGCTGGCTTTTGTCCGCCTCCCGCTTGAGGCGTTTGGCGCGGGCGCCATCCAGACGCGTCATCAACTGTTCGTAAAATTCGTCGCGGCGACGGGCCACCGTCGGCAGCAGCGACGACAGGGTGACGCTCGAATCGAACGAATCCGGCCCGGCCCCGCTGACGGACGACGCCATCAGCATGGTCCCGCACAGGGCCGCGGCGGCGTCGAACAGCCGCTCTTCGCGCTTGCCCCGGGCATCCGGGCCGTCGACCCACGCCGTCAGCGCATCGAGCAGAATCTGGCGGATGACGAATCGGCGATACTGCCCTTTCACGTCAATGCGATGCGGGTCCCATTCGCCGAACATGTAGTTCGTACGCTTGTTGACCGGATGCAGATGGTCGTGCGCCCGCACATCGATGGCCAGTTCTTCCAGACGATCGAGGTCGAGGAAGGCCTCCTGCAGCACATCGGCCGGCGCTTCCCGCAGCAGCTGCAGCGTGCATTCGATCAGGTCGTGAAACTTTCCGGCGGCGATGCCGGCGCCGGCGATGAACAGCGGCACGGGCCGGAAACGCTCGTGCGAATACAGCTCCATTTTCCGGCCGTTTTCGAGCACGGCGATCGGCCGGTAGCCGACATAGTCGTTCAGCCGACGAATCGCCCCGGACACGATCCGCTCGCGCTCGTCCCACGGTCCGCCTTCAGAAAGCACGGCTTCAAACATTCGTCCCAGCAGGAAGGGATGCTCGAAATCGTCCGGCTGCAGATGGAACAGGAGATCGGCGTGGAACTCGCGGTAGGCGGGGAGCAGGTGGTCGACGGCGAGCGTCAGGACGGAACTCGCCTGCTGGATATTCGCGAACGCCGGGTTTTCCGCCGACAGCGAAACCAGCAGCGGTCCGAGCCAGTCGCGCAGGGCCACTGCGGAGAACGGCTGCAGAAACTCGGTCGTCCGGTTCAGCGCGGCCAGAAATGCAGCGTCTTCCTTGCCGCTGGAGAAGTTCAGGTGGCCCAACAGTTCACGGGCCAGTGCGCTGGCCGCTTCCCCCGTGGGTGCAGCAGCCCGGGCGGCGGACGTGGACTTCTTCCTTGACGGCATTTCTCAACGATTCAGCCCGGACGTGCCGCGGCCGCGGACACGCCCGCAGGCGTGCAGCGGCGGAAACGGACCGGCGGGCGACCGGCCGCGTTCGACGCGGTGAATGATTTGCGAAAACTGAAAGTCGCCCTGCATTGTGACGCATGCAGGCGACACAGGTAAAGCCGGCGCACACGTTCGTCCGCCGAAACTCGCCCGGCGTCCGCGAGTTGCGACGGTCGGGCAAACTGGGAGGCCCGTCCACGCGGCCCGGACCATTCATGAGAATTTCGTCGAAATCCGGTACCCTCTCGCTCAGACTGCTTTGCGTTTGCCAGCGCTGGAAAGAGTGTCTCGTGCGGTTCCTGCTGTTTGTCGCCGTTCTGCTGCTCGGGGCCCCGTCCTCGGCGGCCCCGCCGCAAAGCCTCCCCCCAGCCGATCCGCTGCCGCTCACGTTCGTCGCCCGGCTCCCCCCCGGCGCCGCCAAAGAAAGCTCCGGAATCATCCAGAGCCGGCGACGCCCCGATCTTTTGTGGACCCACAACGATTCGGGCGACGAACCCCGCCTGTATCCGCTTCACCGCAACGGATCCCCCTACCGGTCGACAGCCCGGCCCGATGTGCCGGGCGTCCTGATCGAAAACGCCACGAATGTCGACTGGGAAGACATCGCCACGTTCGATGACGGAACGCTGATCGTTTCCGACATGGGGAACAACAAAAACCAGCGGCTCGATCTGGGGCTGTACCTGGTGGACGAACCCGACCCGACCGCAGACCGCTCGACGCCGGCGCAGCGAATCCCCGTGCGGTTTCCAGACCAGACCGAATTCCCGCCCCCCAAAAACAACCTCAACTTCGACTGCGAAGCGCTGTTTACCGTGGGGCGCACCCTGCACATGCTGACAAAACACCGCAGCGATTCCCGAACGAAGCTCTACCGTTTGGACGATCCGCGGCCCGAGCAGATGAACACGCTGACATACCTCGCGGATTTTGACGCCGGGGGAATGGTCGTCGCCGCGGACTGCGATCCAGCCGGGAAACGCCTGCTGATGCTGACCTATCAAAAAGTGTGGCTGTTCGAGCGCGACGACCTCGAGACGCCGTTCTTTCAGGGGCGGATTTCCGCGCGGAGTTTCTTCCTGCCGCAATGCGAAGCCATCTGCTTTTCTGGCGACGACACGGCCCTGCTGACCGACGAAATTGCCGATTCGCTGTTTGAATTCAAACTGTCCGAACTGCGGCCCGTCACCCCCGGGCCGCCCGCTTCGACACCGCAGAAATAGAACAGCGCAGACCGATCAGCCGCGCTTCACCGCCAGCATCTTGCGGGCGCGGTCGAGCGACTTCTGCTTCAGCTCGAAGCCGGCGTCGTCCGTGGGCTTCATCTGCATCGCCGCGTCGTATTCCGCCTGAGCGGCGGCCGCGTCGATCTGCTCGACCGGGAAAGCCCGGTTCGTCAGCAGCGTCACCACCGAGCCCTTGATCTGCAGGAACCCGCCGTCCACGAAGTAGCGGCGTTCGCCCTGGCTCGTCTCAAACTTCAGCTCGCCCGCCCCCAGCCGGCCAACGGCCGGAGCCCGCCCCGGCAGCACACCCATCTGCCCGTCGAACAGCGGAAACTGAATGGAGCGAACAACTTCGTCCAACAGCGTGGTTTCCGGAGTCACGACAACCAGTTGCAGTTCAGCGGGGGCAACCATGGCGGCTTCCACTCAAAAACAGGATCGGCAAGACCCTCAAGGCTACGGCGCAGTCCGCAGCGACTCAAGCCTGCGCAAACCGTTCCCGCCGCCGGGAAGCGGACAGCAATGCGGCTCCGCCAGCGTCCACGCAGGTCGCCCGCCGTAGTTGCGTCCCCTCAGAAGGCGTCGCACACTCACGCGTATGTTCTTGTCTCACCCGCAGCCTGACGTGCGCCTTCCGGCCGGAATCGAGTGGCAGGTGCACGAACTGTTCGGGTTCGAGGCGACGCCGGCTCAACTGCAGGCGGCAACCGCATTGGGACGGGCCGCCATCGTGGAACTGGAGACGGGACAGGGAAAGACCTTGACCGGAGCGCTGGCGGCGATCGCTCAGGCGGCGACCGGCCGCGGCGTCTGGCTGTGCACGGCCAACGACTACCTCGCCCAGCGCGATGCGGATTGGATGAAGCCGCTGTACGACGCCCGGGGGCTGCGGGTGGGCGTTATCACGGCAGAAGTCCCCCAGGCCGAGCGACGCCGCGCCTACGAGGCGGATGTGGTGTATGGCACGCTGCGCGAATTCGGATTCGATTGGCTTCGCAGCCGGCTGGCCGAGCGGCGTCCCGGCCGGCAAGCGGCGGCGCTCGAAGGGAAAAATCCGTTCAACAACGCCCTGCTCGTCGACGAGGCGGACAGCCTGCTGATCGATGAGGCGGTCGTCCCGCTGGTTCTGGCCCAGACGGCTCCGGAAGACCCGGCGGAGATCGCCGCTCTTCACTGGGCCGCCGCGGAATCGACCGCCTACCAGCCCGGACGCGATTTCGAACTGGCGGCCGGTGGTCGCCTGGCAGTGCTGACTCCGGCCGGGCGGTCCCGGTTCCTCACGCGAGCGTTGCCGGCCGAAACCGTCCGTTGCAGCCACAGCGAACTGCTGGAGCATCTCGAACGGGCACTGCTGGTGAGCGCACGGTATCTGCGCGATCGCGATTACGTCGTGCAGGACGGGCGGGTGCGGATCGTCGACGAATTCACGGGGCGCACCGCAGAGGGACGCAGCTGGAATGCGGGAGTGCACCAGGCCATTGAAGCGCGGGAGGGATTGTCGCTGACCCGGCGGACCCGATCCGCAGCGCGGATCACCACGCAGGAATTCGTCAGCCGGTTCCGGCATGTTTCAGGCATGACCGGCACCGCGGCAGAGTCGGCGCGGGAATTCCGGTCGGTGTACGGCTTGCGGGTGCGGCCAATCGCGCCGCATCAGCCGTCGCAACGGCTGGCGCTGCCGCCGGTGGTCAAGCCGACGGTCGACAGCCAGCGGGAGGCGATTGTCGAGGAATCGGCGAAGGTCGTCGGGAATGGGCGCGCGGTGCTGATTGGCGCCCGGACGGTTGAGGCGTCGGAGCAGCTGTCCGATCGATTCCGGAAGCGCGGCGTGGAGCATGTCGTGCTGAATGCCCGCGCGCCCGAGCGCGAAGCCCAGATCGTGTCACAGGCCGGGCAGGCCGGCCGGGTGACGATTGCCACCAACATGGCCGGGCGAGGAACCGACATCCGCCTCGCCCCCGGCGTGCGCGAGGCCGGCGGGCTGCATGTGCTCATTACGGAACTCAATTCATCGCCGCGGATCGATCGCCAGTTGATCGGCCGGTGCGGTCGGCAGGGAGATCCGGGGTCGTACCGGTTCCTGCTCAGCGACCAGGATGCCATTGCGCAGGAGGCATTCCAGCACGCTGCGGACACATCCGCCGGTGGCCTCGCGCGGCTGCAGCAGGCGCAGCGGGTGCTGCAGCGAAGACAGTTCGATGCCCGCCAGTTGCTGCGGCTGAGCGCCGCGCGTCGACAGCAGGACGCCGCAACGCTCGGGCTCGATCCGGTCCTCGATCCGCTGGATGACTGACGCCGCGCCTCAGGCGAGTCGCCGTTTCAGTTCCGCCGCCGCCTGCCGCAGCGATCCCTGAACCGCGGGCACGTTCGCCAAGGCATTCAGCAGTCCGTAGTCGTGAATCATGCCGAGCACGCGCTGCCCCAGAACTTCCACTCCCGCTGTCGACAGTTTGCGTGCGTATGCTTCTCCCTCATCCCGCAGCACGTCGAATTCGGCGGTCTGAATGATGGCGGGAGGCAGGCCGACCAGCTCTTCTTCGTCGGCCTGCAGCGGGGCGGCCAGCGGGTTCGAGCGCTGGCTGACCTCGGGGAGATACTGATCCCAGAACCAGCGCATCATGTTGCGGGTCAGAAAGTAGCCATGCTCGTATGTCCCGTACGACACCGTCATGAAGTTGGCGTCCGTCACGGGCCAGAACAACACCTGGCAGCGGAGCCGCGGCCCGCCATTCCGTTTGCACATCAACGCGACCACCGCGGCCATGTTGCCCCCCACGCTGTTCCCCGCCACAGCCAGCCGGCTGCCATCCAGCCCTAGTTCGCCCCCCTGCTCCGCCACCCACTGCGTGGCCGCAAACGCCTGCTCGATGGCGACCGGGAACCGCGCTTCGGGCGAGCGCGTGTAGTCGACGTACACAGCCGCCGCACCCGACGCCGCAACCAGATCGCGGATCAGACGTTCGTGAGTCGGAAAATCTCCCAGCACCCAGCCGCCGCCGTGAAAAAACAGGAACGCCGGCAGCGGACCCGCAGCCCCTTTCGGTTTGACGATCTTCAGCCCCAGCGGCTGGCCGTCGACGGTGATCGAGTGCTCGTCGACCTCGGCCTCGGGCAGCGCTGCCTGCGCCGACTGCTGCGCGTCTGCGAGCACCTGGCGGGCGTCGTCCGGCGGAAGCGATTCGAGCGGCGGTCCGTTTTCAGCGGCTAAGGCTTCCAGGAACCCGCGGGTGACTGGCTCGACGCCCGCGACCAGCGCCGGCAGGATGGGCTTCATCGGACTCATTCGATCGGGCTCCCAATGCAGAAGGATGGCGAGGTCGAGGCGAACCCCCATCATCGGTCAACAATGCAGTTCGACCACCCCTCTGTCGCGGGCCGACATGACCTGATGACCCTCGGCAGGCAGTCCCGGCGGATTCCCGGTTCGACCAGCACTCATGAACCGCAGCAGCTCAGGGGGATGGCGGACGCGCCATCGTGGCCCGGTATTCGCGCGGCGTCAGTCCGGTCGAACGGCGAAACTGGCGGGCGAACGCGCTCTGGTCGGCGTAACCGGTCTGCAGCGCGATCTCGACAATCGACAGCGACGTTTCCCGCAGCAGCCGCTCGGCCGCATCCATGCGCAGCTTGATCTGCCACTGCCCGGTCGACATCCCGAACACCCGGCGGATCCGGCGGTCGAGCTGATACGACGACATCCCCGCGCGGCGGGCCAGATCGGCGAGAGAGGGGGGCCGCTCCAGATGCGATTCGGCATGCCGCACGGCCTCGGCCACGTGCTCGAACTCCGGCGACCGGTAATCGGGCACGCGGAGGTCCTGCGAGACGCCAATCAGCCCCAGCACCCGACCATGCGCATCGTGGAGTGCATGCTTGTTCGTCACGCACCAGCCCGGATCGCGCGTGGGAGACAGGTGGAGTTCGAGACAATCCACCAGGGGGCGGCCGGTCCGCAGCACGTCGCGATCCTGCGCCGTAAACCGCTCGCCAAACGGGGGCCGGAACACCTCTCCTGCCGTGCGGCCGATGAGATCCGCAGGATTCCGGGCTCCGCAGCGTTCGACCAGCGTTTCGTTGACGGCCAGATAGCGGCCTTCGCAGTCTTTGGCGAAGAACACCACGTCGCGCAGCGCATCGAACAGCGCCGTCATGGCGCCAAGATCGACATGACGGATCGCAGACAGATCGAAAGGGCTGCGCGGCATGTCGTCATTGTGCGCAAAATGCAGTCTGGATGTCGCGGGTCGGCAAGACGGACGGACGCCGGCGGGATAGTCTGTCGCTGCTGCATCCCGCCTGTTCTTCAGGAGTGCTTTGATGTCTCTGCCCCGCTGGACCGGCGTGTTTCCGGCTGTCACGACCCAGTTCCGCCAGGATGGCGCGCTCGACCTCGAGGCGACCGCCCGCCACTGGGAAGCCCTGATCGAATCGGGCGTCAGCGGGTTGATCGTCTGCGGTTCCCTGGGAGAAAACCAGACGCTCGACCCGGACGAGAAACGGGCTGTCGTCAAGGCCGCCGTCGAGGTCGCCCGCGGTCGGGCGCCAGTGCTGAGCGGCGTCGCCGAAATGAGCACCGCCGCCGCCTGTCGATATGTCCGCGACGGCGAAGCCCTGGGAGTGAGCGGCTACATGGTCATGCCGGCCATGGTCTACAAGGCCGAGCCGCTCGAGGCGATGCACTATTTTCGCCGGGTAGCCGCGAACACCAGCCTGCCGTGGATGCTGTACAACAATCCGGTTGGCTATCCGGTTGATATCCTGCCCGAGCACTTCCAGCAGCTGTCAGATCTCAGCAATCTCGTGGCGATCAAGGAAAGTTCGGCCAATACGCGGCGCATCACCGAACTGCGTCTGGCCGTCGGCGATCGCTACCAGATCTTCAGCGGTGTGGACGACCTCATTCTGCAATCGGCTGCACTGGGCATCGACGGCTGGGTCGCGGGCTCCGGCATTGCATTTCCCGCCGAGAACCAGCGGTTCTGGGAACTCTGCCAGGCGGGAGAGTGGGCGGCTGCCCGCGAAATGTACCTGTGGTTCTACCCGCTGCTGAAACTCGACACCCACGTGAAGTTCGTCCAGTACATCAAGCTGGCGGTGCAGGAAGCGGGCCTCGGACGCGAATGGGTGCGCGAACCACGAATGACGCTCGCCGGCGCCGAACGCGAACAGGTTCTCAAGACAATTCACGACGGACTCGCCAACCGCCCTTCGCCGCCAGCCCGGCCAACATCGACCGGGCCAGATCAAGGTCGGCAGGCATGAGCCCCCCGGCGATGCACTTCATCGACTACATCGACTCCCACACCGAGGGAGAGCCGACCCGCGTCATCGTCGCCGGCGGCCCCGAGCTGGGCGACGGCCCGCTCGCCGAGCGCGCAGCCAGGTTCCGCCACGAATTCGACCACTACCGCTCCGCCATCGTGAACGAACCGCGCGGCTCGGATGTGCTGGTCGGGGCGCTGCTCGTTGAACCCAACGATTCAGACTGCACCGCGGGCGTCATCTTCTTTAATAACGTCGGGCTGCTGGGAATGTGCGGCCACGGAACCATCGGCCTCGTGAAAACTCTCGAACGCCTCGGCCGGGCCAGGCCCGGGGCAAACCTGATCGAAACGCCGGTCGGCATTGTCGAAACGCATCTCCTCGACGACGGCCGCGTGTCGGTCGTCAATGTCCCGTCGTTCCGCAAGGCGAAGGGAATCACTGTTGAGGTTCCCGGGCTGGGGGCGTTTCGCGGAGACGTGGCCTGGGGAGGCAACTGGTTCTTTCTCGTCGAAGACGCCCCGTATCCGCTCCTGCTTACCAACGTCGAACAACTGACCTCCGTGGCGTGGCAGATTCGCCAGGCACTCAATGCCCGCGGGTTTCCGGAAGTCGATCACATTGAACTGTTCGGCCCGGCGCAGCGGTCGCCGGCCCATTCCCGAAATTTCGTACTCTGCCCGGGCAAGGCGTACGATCGGTCCCCCTGCGGAACGGGCACCAGCGCTAAACTGGCCTGCCTGGCGGCCGATGGGAAACTCGCCGAAGGCGATGTCTGGATCCAGGAAAGCATTCTGGGAACCACGTTCGCCGGGTCCTACCGACGCATTCCCGGCGAGCCGGATCAGATCCGTCCTGTCATCGCCGGCTCGGCTTATCTCGTCGCGGAAGGCCGGCTGCTGCTGGATGCCCGCGATCCGTTCCACTGGGGCATCCGGTCGTAGGGCAATTCATGGCGCGGCGGGTGGTCATTATCGGCGGCGGAATCATCGGGCTGTGCAGTGCGCGGGCGCTGCGCGAAAAAGGGTTCGACGTCACCATCGTCGACGACAGGCCGGCCCGCCACGCCGGCTGCTCGTCCGGCAATGCCGGCATGATTGTGCCCAGCCACTTCATTCCGCTCGCCGCCCCCGGCATGGTGGCGCTGGGGCTGAAGTGGATGTGGAACCCCGAAAGCCCGTTCTACATCCGGCCGCGGCTGTCGCTCGAACTGCTCCGCTGGGGATATCAGTTCTGGAAGGCGGGAACCGCCGCACGCGTCCGCGCGGCGTCGCGCGTCTTGGCGGCCATGCACCTGCATAGTCGCCGGCTGTACGACGCACTCGCCGCCGACGGACTCGACTTCGGCCTGGTGAAACGCGGACTGCTGATGCTCTGCCAGACCCAGCACGCACTCGACGAGGAGGCCCACACCGCAGAACTGGCGCGACGGCTCGACCTGCCCGCCGCCGTCCTCGACCCCGCCGCCGTCGCCGCACTCGACCCCGGCGCCCGAATGGACATCTGCGGCGCCGTTCACTTTCCGCTCGATGCACACTTCGACCCCGTCCGGCTGATGCACGCACTCGCAGATCGGGCCCGCGCGGCAGGAGTCGAACTGCGAAACGGAACCGCCGTGACAGGCGTCGTTCAGACCGGGCGACGCATTCACGCGGTGATCGCCGACGAGCAAATCGACGGGGATGAATTCGTCCTTGCGGCCGGCTCGTGGAGCACCGGCCTCGCCCGCGGCTTCGGCCTGCGAATTCCAATGCAGGCCGGCAAGGGCTATTCGCTGACACTGACCCAGCCCAGACAGCTGCCTCAGCTCTGTTCAGTGCTCACCGAAGCGCGAGTGGCCGTCACCCCCATGGGCGCCAGCCTGCGCGTGGGGGGAACGATGGAGCTGTCGGGCCTTGATGAGTCGATTAGCCCCCGGCGGGTGCAGGGAATTCGACGCTCGTTCTGTCGCTACTTCCCCGAATTCTCCGAATCGGATTTCGACGGACTCACCCCCTGGGCCGGGCTCCGCCCCTGCTCCCCCGACGGTCTCCCCTACCTCGGCCGATCGGCCGGGCTGGAGAACCTCGTCGTGGCCACCGGTCACGCCATGATGGGCATGAGCCTCGGCCCGGTCACCGGCCAGCTGGTTTCGGAACTGGTCGCCCGGGAATCCCTCTCGCAAGACCTCTCGCTCCTGTCGCCCGATCGCTTCGCCCGGCGCACAGCATCGTAGCCTGCGTCTCGCCCCAGCTGTCGAACGGCCCAGGCGACCGTCACACGCCCCCCCCGCCAATGCGATCTCAAGCCCACTCCATCCCGACCCGCTGGGTCAAGATGCAGCCCACGTGACGACGTTGCTGTCCAGCTTGGTTCCCCCGCCACGCGACCAGCGTTTCGCCGAAAACGGCCCCGAACCCCGCACACCCGGCCGCCAGTTCACGGCCTTCTGTCGGAGGCGCTCGGGTGAGTCAGTTCGTGAAGAGACCTCGGCAACGCACGGCACTGGCTGCAAGCAGCCAGTGGAACCAGATGAAACGCAACCATTGGCGCCCGGCGCCAATTGAGGCTGCTCCTATTGGCACGCGGTGAGGAAGGCTCGGCAACATTCGGCTGGAGGCTTCGCTCCGCTGCGTCCCCAGCCACGCATTCCTTGAACCTGAATCTTTGAGCTGACCACAGGCAGCCGGCGCTCAGCTGGCGCAGCGCTATTCCAGCGAGGCAGGCGAGTTTGGAGCAGCGATGAAGCTCGACGTGAAAGTTGACACGGTTCTTGGTAAAACCGACGTCGATATCGTCATCGGCGACATCGCATACCATGTGAAGGTCTCAGCTGGCGCGTTTGGCAGTCTAAAGGACACTGATACGTATTGCGCATAACTCGTCAACGCAGGTTATAGATACATCAAGTACGTCACCCCGCCTGGCGTGACAGTTCCTCAGGCGATTGCCGACTTCTTTAACACTCAAGGGATTCCTGCCGAGACACTTGAGATGCTTTTCACGAAGCCTCCCGGGACGCCATAATAGCCGATGTGAGCGTAGAAGATGCCTTTAAGACAGTGAGGAGTGTAAATGCTTGTCCCTTATGCCTGTGCTGTCGAGTGGGACTGGCTTGTACGGCTTAAGGAGTCGAGGCCCACTGGAGACGCAGTGATTGCGGCGGTTATTGACGCGCTGGCCGCAGAAGATCCGCACGTCGAGCAGTTCGAGGGTCTCCGCAATGTGACGACCATCGAGTTTATGGGCTTCTCAGCCATCTTGGGGGCGATTGGTCAAGATGCGGCGATACGTGCCGACCAGCTGGATATCGTACACAGCATTCTTGAGTGTTGTGGGCCATTTATGGCACCTGCCTTGAGTGACTCTCCATTAATTCAGGATCTCACAATAGACGGCGGCGTTTATGCGGTTTTGTCTCCTGAATCGGTGCGTACAGCCCGAGATCGATTTGACAAGCTACCTCTGCAGGAATTTCGCCCGATCTACGAATCGTCGCCTGCTTTGAAGGAGTGGATAGAGACTTGGGCAGATGATTCACCAGGTGTCGAGTTCGACGCTTTCATTGATTATTGTGTAAGGTGGGAAGAATTGTTGGAGCTAGCCGAAGCGAAGGCATGGGGTGCCATCTGCTACAAATAGGACGACACCGTCCTGCCTTCTCGTTGGTATCTCGATCGAATGTACTTGAGGGAGCTGCCGTCCGGACATTCCAGCATCCCTGTAGTACCCACCAATTGGCCAATAGGTACCGTCAGATGCATAAAGCCTGCCGGGTGCCTGTGGTCAGCCCGACGATTCAGATTCCAGGAATGCGTGGCTGGGGACGTAGCGGAGCGAAGCCCCAGCCGAACGTTGCCGAGCTCTCCACGCCGGGTGCCGCCTGAAGACTTTTCGAGATGTGCAACGGCTGAGTTCCCACCGGATGCCATGCAACGTCGCGACTGCGGCGTGGGCATGCGGGTTCAAAGCCGGCGACCCAACCCACGACCCGAGCCGGCCTTCCAGTCAGCCCCATCCCGCAATCGCATGCTTGCCCTGCTTCGCGATGCAAGCATGCCCCCCGTCCGCAGGACATCTGAACTACGGGTACAAAAACCTCGCCGGGCGCCAGCGGCAGCAGCAACCTGGGTGGCGCGGGCCTGCCGTTGGCGTCCTGCGTCTTCAGTGCCGAAGGTGGGACTCGAACCCACACTTCCTTTGAGGGAAACCGGATTTTGAATCCGGCGCGTCTGCCAGTTCCGCCACTTCGGCTTGGTTGGCCAGCGTACGGGGTCTGGCCAAACGTCGCAACGATCCATTTTCCGAACGGCTCTGCGGCGGGATGGGGTGGTGATGCCGGCTTCAGGCCGGCTGGTCTGGCGGCCGGCTCGCTCTCCGCCGCGGCCGTCCCGCAAATCGTTCTGACGCACCGACGGCCAGGCTGCACCGCCGGCATTCAGCCGCGGCGGCCCGACGGGGCGTTTTTTGGAGGGGCAACGTCTGCTTCGCAGAAGGAAGTCGAACGGAACATGCGCCGAAGCCCTGTCTTGCGGCGATCACGGGCACAGAGATTGCATTCCGCCAGACCGCCCGCGCAGGCGAAATCTGTGAGTTGGCTGGCGGATGTTCGCCGCGCGGACGGACGGCCTGAAACGACGGGACTGATTCCCCCGGAAGCGGGGGACGAAACGTCTTGTCAGCGGATGACAGTGCATGAAAATGAGCAAGTGATGACATCAATCGGCGTCGCAGGCTGGAAAGACCTGCTGGTTCAGACCGGCAAGGAATGGAGCGAGGACAAGGTGCCTCGGCTGGGGGCGGCGCTGGCGTTCTATACGGCGCTGTCGATGGCGCCGCTGCTCGTGCTGTCGCTGCGGGTCGCGGCCATCTTCTTCGGGGACGAAGCGGCTGCCGGCGAAATCGAACGGCAGGGAACGGCGATGATCGGCCAGGAAGGCGCTCAGGCGCTGCAGGCGATGATCGAAAACGCCGACGATTCGCAATCGGGAACGCTGGCGACCGTGCTCGGGCTGGCGACGCTGCTGTTTGGAGCATCGGGCGTGTTCGGCCAGCTGCAGGACAGCCTGAACACGATCTGGGAGGTCCAACCCAAACCGGGGCGCGGCCTGTGGGGGTTTGTGCGCGACCGGTTCCTCTCGTTCGCGATGGTCATGGGGTGCGCATTCCTGCTGCTGGTGTCGCTGGTCATCAGCACATCGCTGTCGGCCGCGATGGCCTATGTGAACCAGTTCGGCGGCAACATTCCGTGGCTGGCGAGCGTGCTGAATGCGGTGGTCGGCCTGGTGGTCATCACCGGGCTTTTCGCCATGACGTTCAAGGTGGTGCCGGATGTGGAGGTGGCCTGGAAGGATGTCTGGATCGGCGCCGTTTTGACTGCGGTGCTGTTCACCATCGGAAAATTCGGGCTGGGGTTGTATCTGGGACGGAGCTCGATGGCGTCGGCGTATGGCGTCGCGGGCTCGCTGATCGTGCTGCTGGTATGGGTCTACTACACGGCGCAGATCGTCTTTTTCGGGGCCGAGTTCACCCAGGTGTATGCGAACCGCTACGGGAGCCGGATTGTGCCGTCTCCGCATGCGGAATTTGTGACCGAGGAAATGCGGGCCCAACAGGGAATGCCGTCGGCGAAGGGGATGTCGCCCGCGTGATCGCCGGACGGGGTTCTCAGTATTTTTTCAGGAAAGGCAGGGAATCTGATGTCCATTCGGAAGCCAAAGGTGGGACATGAGGATATCTCGGACCGCTTCCCCCGGGTGTCGACGGCGAATGCGTCGGCGATCGCTCCGCTGGACGACCACGATCCGGAAGACCGGTACGGTTCGTTCGCGGCCCATCTGGGTGGGCAGCCCCTGAAAGGGGGGTTGAGCAGCGGCGTGATCGGGAGACCCCGCCAGCGGACCGGGCCATCACGCAGCCGGAAGCCAGAGCGGGATGGGAGCCGGCGCGTCATCCGCCGCGGCCCGCCACGCGGCTGACCACTCTATGCCATAACTCGTTTCTTGAAGGACACTTGCGACCCTGCAAGTGCAGTGATCGCGGTAGTGTCGCGGGAAGTTGCTGAAAAACGGCTCAGAGTTTTCAGTTTTCGCGTGCAGACCTGCCTGCGTTTTCGCATGGAAAGGGGGAAACGCGATCAGGAACGGCTATTGGGGGGAAGTCGGCTCATCAGCGCTGGGCATGCATTGAGCCGGGTTCGTCTCCAGGGTTTCCTGAGCGCACCAGACTTTGCCGGGCTGTCCCGGCGACACTCAATTGAGTGTCGCCGGGTCTTCTTTTTGGGCGGGGCCGAGGCGGGTGGTTCACGTTTTCGAGACGGTGAACGGAACAGCGAATGACACGGTGAGCGCGTCTGTGAAACGGTCTTTCGCGGAGTGCGGGAAATGACTTAGGTTGCGCGGGACCATGCCCCGCCCGCAGCCCGCCGTGGATGCCACTGCGTCCACTCCGCCCGCGACCAACTCGCCCGCTTCGGCCGCTGTCATTTCGACGCGTCGCCGCTGGCGTCGGTTGCGCCGCGTGTGCGCGGTGGTCTGCCTGCTGTTGCTGGCCGTGTTCCACGTTCCCATCCTGCAGGGCATTGGCTCGCTGCTGATTGTGAATGGAACCCCTGCATCGCCGGGCGCGGTGGTGCTGATGTCGGGAGATGGCCAGTACACGGCCGCCGCGCGAGCCTTTCAGTCGAATCCGGAACTGGTGATTCTGAAGCCGGAGTTCACGAAAACGCGTCTGGAAGAGCTGGGGATCTGGCCCGACCGGGTGGCGGAGTTTCATCGCGAGCTGACCCGCCGGGGCATTCCGGACGAGCAGCAGGTTGTGCTGCGCGGGCCGGCCCGCAACGAATGGGAGGCGATGGAATTGCTGAACGAGTGGCTGGCCCGTGACAACCCGGCTCAGATTGCCGCATTGTGCGATGAATTCCAGACGCGGCGTCTGCAATGGGTGGTCTCCAGCGTTCTGCAGTCGCGAGCTTCGCAGGTGGGCATCCAGCCGCTGGCCGATCGCCGCTACGACTCGACGAACTGGTGGAAATCGCGGGCGGGGATTCGCACCGTCATTCTGGCGGGCATTTCGCTGGCGACCTCGGCCTTTCACAGGACTCAGCCGCTTCCGCCACCCCGCTGGAACCCGGACGATTATGAACAGCAGCTGCGGGCGCTGCCGAAGGTCGAGCCGCCGGCCGAGCGCTCGGGCCGCTGGCTCGCAGCGCTGGCGCACTGGCTCGACATCGGGCAGACGCCCGAACGGGTCGACCACGTGGTGCTGTTGCCGGGCGATGAAAATGTCCGCCCGTTTGTGGCGGCGGCGCTGGTGAAGGCGGGACTGGCACGCGACATATTGCTGCCGCAGAACTATCCGTCCCCGGCCATCGAAGACGGCATCGTGCCGCCCAATCACGAAGTGACGGCGATGGTGGTCGAGCGCCGCGGTTTGCCGCCGGGCACGCTGCGGATCCTGGACATGAAAAGCGACGGGACGATTCACGATGCGCAGGCGACGCGAGAAGTGCTCGACCACGAACCGGAAGCGCGGGTGGCGATCGTGACCAGTTTTTATCACACCCGGCGGGCGCGGATGTCGTTTCGCGCCGTATATGGCGCCCGCGCCGATTCCTTCGTGTACGTGTCGGCCCCGGTGACGGACATCACCGCCGACAACTGGTGGGACTCGGACGCCGGCACTCAGATGATCGTCACCGAGTTTGTGAAGTGCGGCATTTACTGGGTCGGTTATGGGCCGGGGAAATACTGGCTGGTCGGCCTGGGGTTGGGCGGGGTCGTGCTGTGGCGGTGGCGGCGGCATCGACGGCGGGCCCGCCGGAGAGCGGTCGATCGCGCGCTGATTGCGGCCTGAAGGCGTCGATGCCGGCGGGCGTCTTCACGAATTCTGAATCGGGTTTTCACGGGGTTGATCCTGGTGCTGTTCGTCGCAGTTCGCCGTGGAACTCGCTAGCCTGCTGGTTGCTGCCGACGCCCTCTTCGCCCGCATCGCGGGTCCTGCCTTCAGGTGTCTGAATGACGATGCACGCTCCCCGCCCGTTGATTCTGATGTTCGCATTCCTGCTGTCGGCCTGCGCCGCAGCGTCCGCCGCCGACTGGCCCACGGAACGGGCCGACAACGCCCGCAGCGGTGCGACCAGCGAACCCCTGCCGGAGGCGCTGCAGGCCCGGTGGACGTTGAAGGCCCCGGCGGTTCCGCGGCTGGCGTGGTCGAGCGCTGAAGGGCGGGTGATGGAAGGGAAGTTGATCGCGCACCGCATCCGGTTCGACGACGCGTTTCGCACGGTCGTTTCCGAGGGGCGCGTCTACTTCGGCTCGACCGTCGACCATCAGGTGCATTGCGTCGACCTGGCCAGCGGCCAGGAATTGTGGACCGTCTTCACCGGCGGACCGGTCCGGCTGGCGCCTACGGTGGCGGGCGACAAGCTGCTGTTCGGCTCGGATGACGGTCGCGTGACCTGCGTCGACAAGGCGACCGGGGAATTGAAATGGGAGCATCGCGTGGCGCCGGCCGATGAATGGCTGCTCGCCCGGGGGGAAATGATTTCCAAATGGCCGGTCCGGACGGGGGTGCTGGTGCACCGCGGAGTGGCGTACTTCGGGGCCGGCATTTTCCCGCACGAAGATGTTTACCTGGAAGGCGTCGATCTTGAGACGGGCAAGCGGGTGTGGGGCGTTGATCAGGTCAGTTCGCAGGATGCAGGACGGAATGATCTGTCGCCGCAGGGAGATCTGCTGGCGAAGGATGACCTGCTGTTCGTCCCGTCGGGCGGTTCGCTGCCGGGGGCGTTCGATCTCAAGACCGGCACGCTGGTTCACAAGCGCACGCACAGCTGGCGGACGACGGCCGGCGGCGTTGTCGGCGGCACCAAAGCCGTGCTGGCGGATGGCCAGATTTACAGCGGCGGCGAGCATCATTTCCTCGCAATGACGGAAGACAAAGGGGATGTGGGGTTCGCCTGGCTGGATGGCCATCAGCTGGCGATTCAGGGAGACCAGGCGTATGTCGCGACGGGCGCCTACGTGGCCCGGCTTGATCGCCCGAAGGCCGCGGCCGCCAGCCGGCGGCGGCATGCCATCGAGGCCCAACTGACCACGCTGGGGAAAGAGAAGAATGCCGAGGGACGCAAGGCCGCCGCGGAAAAGAAGGCCCGACTGCAGGAAGAACTGGCGACGCTGAAGGAAACAGGAGTCGACTGGCGGGTGGAGACTCCTGACGATTCATCGCTGATTGTGACGGGCAACCTGGTGGTGGTGGGGGGCAATGGTCGGGTGACGGCCTACAGCAAGGATCGCGGCCAGGCGGTGTGGTCGAGCGAGGTGGAAGGCGATGCACGCGGACTTTCGGCCGCGGCCGGGGCGCTGCTGGTCAGCACCGATGCGGGGGTCATCACCTGTTTCGCTGCGGGCTCGGCGGCGACGGCGCCAGCTGCCGTCGCCCGGCAGGAACCGGCCCCCGTGGATCGCGTGATCCAGGAAGCGGCGGCTCAGATTCTGAAATCAACGGGCATCACACGCGGGTATTGCCTGATCGCCGGCGGCGAAGAGGGACAGCTCGCACGGGAACTGGCGCGACAGAGCGAACTGCGGATTTACTGCGTGGAGCCGGATGCCGCGAAGGCCCGCCGGGCGCGGGAACAGCTGACGGCGGCCGGCCTGTACGGTCACCGGGTCGTGGTGCATGCGTGGCCGTTCGACGCGATCCCGTATTCCAACTACTTCGCGAACCTGATTGTTTCGGAAACGGCAATTCGAACCGGATCGGCACCGTTCAGCGGCGCCAAGCTGGCGCGGCATGTGAAGCCGGTCGGCGGCGTCCTCTGCCTGGGAACGCCCGACGGGCCATCGCCTGCGTCCGAAGTGGCGAGGATCATCGAGCAGACAGGGCTGCAGTCGGAATCGAGCACCGAGCAGCGCGACAACTGGACGACGCTGGTGCGCAGCAAGTTGCCGGGCGCGGGAGACTGGTCGCACCAGTATGGCAACGCGGCGAATACGGCGGTCAGCGCCGACAAGCGCATTCAGGGGGACCTGGGGGTGCTGTGGTACGGCGATCCGGGCCCTGGCGAAATGGTCAACCGTCACGAAGGGGCGGTGGGCCCGCTGGCGGTCGACGGCAAGCTGATCGTCCAGGGTGAAGAAACGATCAAGGCGTATGACGCCTACAACGGCGTGCATCTGTGGACGCACACCAACGATGGCGCGCTGCGAACCGGCGTGTTCCAGAACCAGAATCCGGCCAACATCGCGGCCAGCGCGGGGTCGGTGTTCCACTTCATTGGCGACCGCTGCCTGCAGCTCGATGCAAACACCGGCGAATTGCGGGCGACCCATCGGTTGCCGGCCGAGCGCGACAATGGCCGGCATCAGTGGGGATACATCGCAATTGAAGGCGACATGCTGATCGGCGCTGCGACGTTGCGTCCGCAGCTGGCCGACCAGGCTCGCCGGCGCGGGCGCGTGACGGATGATTCCACGGATGCAATTTTCGCGATCGACCTGAAGACCGGGAAACACGCCTGGATGTACGAAGGACACACGATCGCTCATCAGACGATGGCGATCGCCCCCGACAAGGTGTGCTTCATCGACAGTTCAGTGACCAGCGAGGAACGGGACGCCATTCTTCGGCAGGACAAGACCGAGCTGGCCCGGCTGACCGGCGAAGCGCGGGAGATCGCGGAAGACCGTCTCAAGAAAGCAGATCTGCGGATGGCCGTGGCCGTCGACCTGAAGACCGGGGCGAAGCTGTGGGCCCATGCGGTCGATGTGACGGACTGCAGTGAAATCGGAATCGGCGGCGGCAAGCTGTCGATGATGTATGTGGACGGCAAGCTCGTGCTGTGCGGGGCCAATGCCAATGGGCATTACTGGAAGCAGTTCATTGATGGCGACTTCTCGCGGCGCAGGCTGGTCGTGCTGTCGGCAGAGGATGGCTACAAGCTGTGGGCGAAAGACGCCAACTATCGCAGCCGGCCCATCGTCATTGGCAATCAGATCCTCGCGGAACCGTGGATTTTCGACCTGGCGAGCGGCGAGCAGCTGATGCGGCCCCATCCGGTGACCGGCGAAATGACTCCGTGGAGCATGATGCGGACGGGGCATCACTGCGGCATGGTGACGGCCTGCGACTCGGGCATGCTGCTGTTCCGGTCGGGCGCGACGGGCTTCGCCGACCTCAATCAGGATGAAGGAATTCGCCATTTCGGCGGACATCGCCTGGGATGCTGGATCAATGCCATCGCCGCGGGCGGCCTGGTGATGATTCCCGAAGCCAGCGCCGGTTGCGTGTGCCAGTTCTCGATCGCCTCGACCATCGTGCTCGAGCCGCGGGAAGCGCGTCGGCCGTGGACGATTTTCAGCGCCATTGGCGATCTCACGCCGGTCAAGCACCTGGCGATCAACCTTGGTGCGCCCGGCGACCGCAAGGATGAATCGGGGCGGATCTGGTTCGCTTACCCGCGTCCGTTGCCGTACAAGGCCACGTCTCTGGAAGTGGACCTCAAGGTGAATCCGGAGTTTGGACCGGCCGGCGGGTTTGAGACGATCGGCATCCTTTCGGACAAGGGGGTCGACAGCCCGACTCCATGGATCTATCAGTCGTGGGCCAGCAATCCGACGGCGCTGACCATTCCGGTGCTGGGCAAAGACGACCCCGCTGCGAGCTATACCGTGCGGTTGCATCTGGCCGACCTGCGCGACGACGCCTCGGCGACATCAATGACCGTTCGGCTGAAGTCGGGCGAGCACGAGAAAGAGGTGGCTGTCGCCGTTCCGGCGCCGACGGCGAACTCGGCCGCACCGCTGGTGCTGGATGTGCCGTCGGTTTTGGTGACGGGCGCGCTCGAAGTGCGTTTCGAGGGGAAAAGCGGCACGCCGCTGCTGAATGGCATCGAGATCATTCGCGACGAAGCAGCCGGCAACTGACCGTCCGCCGGGCCGTTACACGCCAGAAATCGCTCCGCATCCTGTTGGGAATACGAAGGTTGTGGAGAAACAAAGTCGACCGCTGGTCGGTCTGCAGATTGTCGGTACTCTCGTGCTTGGCATGACGCGCAGGGTGTGCGCTGTCGTCCCGATGAATCGATGAGTCCGACACCTTTGAGACCAGCGACTGCGATGATTGATGGAACCCTGCGGGATTCTGCGCGAGCTCTGTGCCCGTTGCGGCGCTGCAGTCCTTCGGGAGCGGGAAAGTGATCCTCGCGCGCCTGCGGAGTGAAACGCGCGAGCTGCACGCGCGCGTGGAACAGTCGCTCGATCTTCCCCGCCGACTGGCGTCGCTGGGCGACTACGCCGCCATGCTCAGCCGCTACTACGGCTTCTATGCGCCGGTGGAGCAGCTGCTGCGAAGCGTGCTCGCGGTGGATGCCGATCTGTCGCGGCTGTCGAAGACGAATCTGTTGCAGGAAGACCTGGCGGCGCTTGGTCTATCCGGTTCGGAAATTGCCGCCCTGCCGCGCTGTGCGCAGATGCCGGCGCTGCCTAACGCGGCCGCGGCGTGGGGCTGCCTGTATGTGCTGGAAGGGGCCACGCTGGGCGGGCAGGTCATCCGGCGGGAACTGGAACGGGCGTTGCCCCAGACGCGGGGTCGCGGTTGTGGATTTCTGAGCGCTTATGGGACGCGCGTCGGTGAAATGTGGAAGAGTTTCTGCGGGGCGCTCACTGTGTACGAATCGCGCCATCCGGGTTCTGCCGATCCGATTGTTGAAGGAGCTGTGGAGACTTTCACATGTTTTGAGGAGTGGGTCGCATGCTGAACGCGCCGCGCGGTCAGTCGCCGTCGCCGACGATGACTGTCGACGAATCTCATTGCGACCGCGAGCCGATCCATGTTCCCGGCAGCATTCAGCCGCATGGATTTCTGCTGCTGCTGGACCCGGCGGGGGGGACGATCCGGCAGGCCAGCACGACGGTGCGTCCGTATCTGGGGATCGAGGCGGGCGACCTTGTGAATCGGCCGCTGGAAACGGCGCTGGGGGAATCGCTGGCTGCGGAGCTGCGGCAGGATTTCGGTCGGCTTCCCCGGCAGGGACGGCCGATCCTGCTCCGGACAGTCACCATCGGAAAGGATCGCCTGCGGCGGTTTCACGCCGTTGGTCACCAGGCTTCGTCGGGAATCATTCTCGAGTTTGAACTGGCGGTCGACGAGGCGCAGCTGACCGATGTGCACTCGCAGGTGGATGCCTTCACCATCGACATCGAGGCTGCCGACTCGATTGCGGACATGAGCCGGGTGACCTGCGAAACCGTGCAGGCGCTGACCGGGTTCGACCGGGTCTTGATTTACCAGTTCGACGCGGACTGGAATGGAACGGTGATCGGAGAGGCGGTGAACGACCGTTTTCCGTCGCTGCTGGACCACCGGTTTCCGGCGTCGGATATTCCGGCCCAGGCCCGCGAACTGTATCGCGTGAACCGGGTGCGCATCATTCCCGATGCGACGTACACGCCCGCGGCCATTGTGGGGGTGGATGCGAAGTCCGCCCCGCCGCTGGATCTGACGTTTTCCGTCCTGCGAAGCGTTTCGCCCGTGCATGTCGAGTACATGCGCAACATGGGGACGGCCTCATCCATGTCGATCTCGATTCTGCGCGATGGCCGGCTGTGGGGGCTGGTCGCCTGCCATCATCGCGACCCGCTGATCGTTTCGTTTCCCAAGCGGGTCACCTGCGATCTGTTTGCCCGGGCCTTCTCGCTGCGGCTGTCGGCCCTGGAACACACCGGGACTTACCGACGGGGAATCGAGGTGCAGAGTGCGTACAGCAGGCTGCTGGCGAACATGGCCGACCGCGGCGACTTTGCCGCGGCGATGGCGGAGCGGCCCGATGACCTGCTGTCGCTGGTCGCGGCGTCCGGCGCTGCGCTGCTGACCAGCGACCAGTGCAGGCTGATCGGCGAAACTCCGACCGAAGCGGAATGCCGGGCGCTCGCCGCCTGGCTGCTGGAGCAGTCGGAGCAGGATGTGTTCGCGACCGACGCGCTGCCGGCGAAATTTCCTCCGGCGGCGGCGTATACCGACCGGGCTTCGGGACTGCTGGCGATCGGCGTCTCGCGGATTCATGCAAGCTACGTCCTCTGGTTCCGGCCTGAGTTCCGGCGGTCGATCCGCTGGGGCGGAGAACCACAGAAGCGGATCGACGTGGTGGGAGACGACGTACGGCTGCACCCGCGGCGATCGTTTGAAACGTGGGTCGAGACGGTGCGGGGGAAATCGCTGGCGTGGGCGGAAGCCGAGATCGAAGCGGCGAGCAATCTGCGAATTTCGATCGTGGAGGTGGTGCTGCGGAAGGCCGAGGAACTGGCGGAACTGAACACCGAGCTGAAGCGCAGCAACCGCGAACTGGAATCGTTTTCGTATTCGGTCAGCCACGACCTGCGGGCGCCGCTGCGGCACATCGTCGGCTATGCCGAGCTGCTGCGCGATACGCAGGGAGACCGACTGGGCGCGACGGAGGCGCGCTGCATTACGAACATTATCGAGTCGAGCGAGTACGCCGGAAAGCTGGTGGACAAGCTGCTGTCGTACTCCCGTCTGGGGCGGGCTGAACTGCAGTTCACAAAAGTGGATCTGAATCTGCTGATCGACGAAATCCGCCGGGATGTGATGCGGGACGCGGTCGGTCGGCAGGTGAAATGGCTGCTGGCCGACCTGCCCACGGTTTCGGGCGATCTGATGATGTTGCGAATGGCGATCCGCGATCTGGCGGCGAATGCGGTGAAATACACGCGAAATCGCCAGGAGGCGGTGATTGAAATGGGAGCCGAGCGGGAGTCTTCCGCGGACGTGATCTGGATTTCAGATAATGGCGTGGGATTTGACATGAAATATGCGGACAAACTTTTTGGTGTCTTTCAGCGTTTGCACCGTTGGGAAGATTTTGAAGGGACGGGTATTGGCCTGGCGAATGTCCGCCGCGTGATTGAACGTCACGGTGGAGAGACCTGGGCTGAAGGCGCCGTCGATCGTGGGGCGAAGTTTTCGTTCCGGTTACCAAGACGTTGATTCACGACCAGGAGAGGACATCATGTTGAAGCCGATCCTCCTCGTGGAGGACAATCCGAAAGACCTGGAGCTGACGCTCCTGGCTCTGGAAAAAAGCAATCTGGCGAACGACGTCGTCACAACGCGCGACGGCGTCGAGGCGCTCGATTACCTGTACCGCCGCGGCGAGTATGCCGAGCGTCCGGAAGGGAATCCGGCCGTCGTGCTGCTCGATCTGAAGCTGCCGCGGGTGGACGGCATCCAGGTGCTCGAGACGCTGAAGGCCGATGAGCAGCTGCGCGCCATTCCGGTTGTGATGCTGACGGCCTCGCGGGAAGAGAAAGACCTCGTTCGCAGTTACAGCCTGGGCGTGAACGCCTACGTGGTGAAGCCGGTGGCGTTCAAGGAGTTCCTGGACGCCATTCAGGATCTGGGGGTCTTCTGGGCCGTGCTGAACGAACCGCCGCCGGGCTCGATGCGTCCCCGCCGGCCGCTGTAATTCGAGCCCTCACGGGCAGTCGTGGCAATCACCAGCAGTTCTGGAATGCTTCCTCGCGAACACCACTCAAACGGGACCATCGAGGTTCTCCATCTGGAGGACAGCGATCTCGATGCGGACCTCGTCCGGGCCCGGCTGCAGCGGTCTCCGCTGCCGGTGCGGATCCGGCGAGTGGTCGATCGCGAGTCGTTCGTCCAGGCGCTGCGGGAGGGGCAGGTCGACATCATTCTGTCCGATTACGAGGTTCCCGGGTTTGACGGCATCGCGGCGCTCGATGTCGCGCGGGAGTCGACGCCCGACATTCCGTTCGTGTTTGTTTCGGGCGCGATGGGAGAAGACCTCGCGATCGACACACTGAAGCGCGGAGCGACGGACTATGTTTTGAAGGATCGCCTGACGCGACTGGCGGCGGCGATCGAGCGCGCGCTGGCGGAAGCGCAAGAGCGTCGCGAACGCCGCAATGCCGAAGCGCGGGCGATCAGCCTGCTGGAAAGCATGACCGACGGGTTTGTCATGCTGGACCACGAGCTGTGCATCCGGTACGTCAATTCCGCATTCGAACGGCTGCTGGATCGCTCGCGGAATCAACTGCTGAACCAGACGCTGGACGCCTTCTTCCCGGCGACGGTCGTCGACGCGCTGCGGCAGGCTTTGTCCGCGGTTGTTGAAAGTCGCCAGACCGTCGAACTGGAGCGCGATGTCGAGGAGTGGCAGCGGACGTTTGTCATCAAGGCGTTGCCGGCCGATGGCGGACTGGCGGTGCAGTTTCGCGAGGTGACCGAAGCCCGGCGTTCCGAGCGGAATCTGCAGGCCGCCGAAGATCGCTTCATGTTCGTCCGCCGGTCGAGCGGGGTGGGGTTCTGGTACTGCGATCTGCCGTTCGACGTGTTGGAATGGGATGAGACCGTCAAGGCGCATTTTCATCTGCGGCCGGACGAAGTCGTGACGATCGACACGTTTTACGAGCGGCTGCATCCGGACGATCGCCAGCGGACCCGCGATTCTATTGATGCGAGCATCCGGGAGCGCCGGGCGTACCGGATCGACTATCGGACGGTGTCGCCCGACGGACAGTCGGAGAAATGGATTCGGGCGATCGGCCGGGCGACTCATGACGACTCCGGACAGCCCATCCGTTTCGACGGAATTACGATCGACCTGACCGACCGCGTGGCGGTGGAAGAACAGGTGCGGGCGCAGGCGCAGGAGCTGGAGGCGATCAATCGGGTCGGCAAGCTGATGGTGGCGGAACTCGACCTGGTGCGGTTGGTGCAGTCGATTACCGATGCGACCACCGAGCTGACCGGCGCCGAGGTGGGGGCGTTTTACCAGAATCGCGAAAACGCGGAGGGCCGGGCTTATTCGCTGTCGTGCGTGTCGAGCCGGCCGACGGGGTTGTTCGAAACGTTTCCGCTGCCTCCCGCGACAGAGATTGTCGCGCCGACGTTTCGCGGCGAAGACGTTGTGAGGCTCAGGGACGTATCCAGCGATGCCGCATGCAGCGCGGAGCAGATTCCGATCTGCAGCTATCTGGCGGCGCCAGTGATCTCCCGGGGGGGCAACGTGCTCGGGGGGCTGTTCTTCGGGCACCGCGAGCCGGATGTATTCGACGAGCGGGCCGAACGAATTGTGCAGGGGATCGCCGCACAGGCGGCCGTCGCCATCGACAACGCCCACCTGTTCGAGGCCGTTCGTAAAGGGAACGCTGAAAAAGACAGACTGCTGGTCAGCGAACGTGCCGCGCGTGAGGAGGTCGAACACGCCAGCCGGATGAAGGATGAGTTTCTGGCGACCCTGTCGCATGAACTGCGAACGCCGCTGAACGCCATTCTGGGGTGGGCGCAGGTCCTGCAGATGAGCCGGGACCAGCTTCCCCACGAGGCCCAGGAGGGAGTCGAGATCATCGAGCGCAACGCCCGGGCGCAGACGCAGATCATTGATGACCTCCTGGACATGAACCGGATCATCTCCGGCCGCATCCGGCTGGATGTCCAGCGGACGGATGTGGCGCCGGTGATTCAGGCGGCGCTGGAGACCGTGCAGCCGGCGGCGACGGCGAAGGAGATTCGTCTCAACGCCGTGATCGATCCGCAGGCCGGCCCGCTTTCGGCAGATCCCAATCGACTGCAGCAGGTGTTCTGGAACCTGCTGATGAACGCCGTGAAGTTCACGCCTCGCGGCGGCAAGGTTCAAGTGGTTGTGGAACGGATCAACTCACATATCGAAGTCCACGTCACCGACACCGGCGAAGGGATCGCCGCCGAGTTTCTGCCGCACGTTTTCGACCGGTTCAAACAGGCCGATTCGTCTTCGACGCGACGTCATGGCGGCCTGGGACTGGGACTGGCGATTGTGAAGCAACTGGTGGAACTGCATGGCGGCGCGGTCTGGGTCCGCAGTTCTGGAAAAGGACTGGGCAGCACGTTCACCGTGGCGCTGCCGCTGACGGCCGTGCACGCCACTCCGGAACCGATCGCCCAGCGCCGACATCCGCGAAGCGGCCCGACCGCCGCTCCGGACCTGTGCCTGGAGCTCTCCGGACTGCGCATCCTGGTGGTGGACGACGAGCCGGACGCCCGGGCGCTGGTCAAGCGGCTGCTGGAGTCGTGTGAAGCGACCGTCGTCGCCGCTGCATCGGCCGCCGAAGCGCTGGCGTGCGTTCAGGAGCACGAGTTCGACGTGCTCATCAGCGATGTGGGGATGCCCGAAGAAGACGGCTACTCGCTGATCCGGAAAGTCCGGGCGCTTCCGACTGAACAGGGAGGCCGAGTTCCGGCCGTGGCGCTGACGGCCTACGCGCGGGCGGAAGACCGTGTGACGGCGATCGTGTCGGGGTTTCAGCATCACTTGACGAAACCTGTCGAGCCGGCCGAACTGATCGCGGTGATCGCCAGCCTCGCCGGAAAGTCTCAACGGCCCCAGTAGGCCAGCGACCGCCGGAAAAACTGGAGAATCGACCGGATCGGACGGCCTTGACGCTGACCGCTGGCGTGGGGAATGATTTCGCGGCACCTTCCCCGACCCGACTGGTTTCGATGTTTTCGCCGCTGCTGAAAGGCCTGACTCTGCTTTCCATGCTGCTGCATGGCCTGCTCGGGTGCGCCTGCCACGCGTGCCCGGCGGCGGTCGCGGTCGCGTCGGCCGAAGACCGCCACGCGCCGGCGACATCGCATGCGGGTTGTCTGCATGCGCACTCACTGTCGACCGACGTGCCTGACGAACAGCCGCCGGCAGACGACCGCGAATCGCCTGGCGAGCACGACGATGACGACCATCCGCGGTGTGTGTTTCTGACATCCACCGGGCGGGCCGACTCGCGGGATGCGGGCCTCTCCCTGCTGCTGAGTTCGACATTGACGGATGCGTCTGCCGCTTTCGTCGCCGAGTCGCCAGCGTTGACGCGGACTCCGCAGCAGGCTGCCCGGGTTCCGACGCAACCGGTGCGCGCGCACCTGCAGGTCTGGACGATTTAGGCCGGGCGTCGTTCTGCGCCGCACCCGTCGCGGCGCGGCCAGAAGCCCAGTGCCCCCTTCTCCCGACCGGTTGTTTGTTCGGGTCCTTCAAAATCGTCTCCGGCCTGCCGTCTGCCGCTCATGCTCAACGCCGTCATCCGATTTGCGCTGACCCAGCGCCTGCTTGTGATGGCGGTGGCGATCGCCGCCACCATCTGGGGAACCATTGTCGCCACGCGGACCCCGATTGATGTGTTCCCCGATCTCAATCGTCCGCGAGTGGTGGTGATTACCGAAGCACCGGGCATGGCGCCGGAAGAGGTGGAAGCGCTCATTACGTTTCCGATTGAAACGGCGCTGAACGGCGCCAGCGGCGTCGAGGCGGTTCGCAGTTCGTCCGCCGTCGGCATCTCGATGATCTACGTGGAGTTCGATTATGGAACCGACCTCTACAACGACCGGCAGGTGGTGAACGAACGGCTGCAGCTGGTGCAGGGACGCCTCCCTGAGGGAGTCCGGCCGCAGTTGGCGCCGGTCTCGTCGATCATGGGGCAGGTGCTGATGTTCGGCCTGTGGAGCGACGGCGGGCGGACCTCGCCGATGGAGCTTCGCACGCTGGCGGACTGGGTCGTCCGGCAGCGGCTGCTGACGGTTCCCGGGGTCTCGCAGGTGTTCACCATGGGGGGCGAGCGCAAGCAGTTCCAGGTGCTGGTCGATCCGGCCGCCCTGCTGCGATACGGCGTCACGCTGGCCGAGGTGAAACAGGCATTGATCGGCAGCAACGTGAGCGCCACCGGGGGCTACCTCGATCAGCAGGGCCCGCACGAACTGCTGGTGCGGGCGCTGGGACGGGTGCAGTCGGTCGACGATCTGAAGCAGGCGCCGGTGGTGATCCGCCAGGGGCGGGCGGTTTCGCTGGCGGCGGTGGCGCAGGTCGTGGAAGGCCCCCAGGTCAAGCGCGGAGACAGCGCGGCGTATGTCCGCTCGACGGCCGATGACGCTTCCCGCGGGACCTGGTCCGGAGGGCCGGCTGTGGTGCTGACGATCAACAAGCAGCCAGGGGCCGATACCCGGCTGGTGACCGACATGGCCAACCAGGCGATCGCCGATCTGCTGCCGTCGTTGCCGCGCGACGTGCGGGTGGCTTCGCTGTATTCGCAGAAGTCGTTCATCGACCGCGCGATCGAGAATGTGTTTGAAGCCCTGCGGGACGGCGTGATTCTGGTCGTCATCGTGCTGGTGCTGTTCCTGATGAACATCCGCACGACGTTCATCACGTTGACGGCTATTCCCCTGTCGCTGGTCATCACGGCGATCGTGTTTGCCGCCACGGGGCTGTCCATCAACACCATGACTCTGGGGGGCATCGCCGTCGCCTTGGGGGAACTGGTGGACGACGCGATCGTCGATGTCGAGAACATTTTCCGGCGGCTCTCCGAGAACCGTCACAGTGAGAATCCGCGGCCGGCGCTGCTGGTGGTGTTTCAGGCGAGCACTGAAATCCGGAATTCGATCGTCTACAGCACGATGATCGTGTGTCTGGTGTTTGTTCCGCTGTTTGCACTCAGCGGCATGGAAGGCCGACTGTTTACGCCGTTGGCGATCGCCTACATCGTGTCGATTCTGGCCTCGCTGCTGGTCTCGCTGACGGTGACGCCGGTGCTGTCGTACTGGTTGCTGGGCCAGGGGGCCGGCCTGGGACATGGCGGCGATGGAATCGTGCTGCGGGCCCTGAAGGGAGTGGCGGCGCGGGTGATCCGGTTCAGCCTGGCGTGGCCGCGGTTCAACCTGGCGGCCGTCGTGGCCGCTGTCGCCGTCGCCGGGGTGTTTGCGGCAAGTCTCGATCGCGACTTTCTGCCCCCCTTCAATGAAGGGGCGGTGATGCTGACCGTCAGCCTGCCTCCGGGAACATCGCTCGCAACATCGACTGCGATTGCCACCACCGTGGACGAACGGCTGCAGCAGATTCCGGACGTCATCCGGATCGGCCGGCGAACGGGGCGCGCTGAACTCGACGAGCATGCCGAAAGCGTCAGCAACAGCGAAATGATCATCGAGCTCGATCCCCTCTCCCCTCACTCGCGCGAAGAGCAGATCGCGGCCATTCGCGAGGCGACCGCCGACATTCCCGGAATTGTGACATCGGTGGAGCAGCCGATCTCACACCTCATTTCCCACATGCTTTCCGGAGTCAAGGCCCAGATTGGGATCAAGCTGTATGGAGATGATCTTGATGTGCTGCGAAGACACTCGCTGGACATGGAAGCGGCCGTTCAAAGCGTGCCCGGCGTGCGCGATGTCGTGCTCGAACCGCAGGTGCTGATTCCCCAGCTGCGAATCGAACTGAAACGCGATCAACTGCTGGCCAATGGACTGTCGGCCGCCGATGTCAGCGAGTTCATCGAGACGGCCCTGAATGGCGAAGTCGTATCGGAGGTGCTTCAGGGGCAGCGGACGTTCGACCTCGTGCTGCGGTTTCAGGGACAGTCGCGGGAAGACCTGGCGGGACTCCGGCGACTGGTCATCCACACCCCGGAAGGGGGCGTGATTCCGCTGGAATCGGTCGCCCGGATTGAAGAATCGGGAGGCCCGAACACCATCAACCGCGACAATGTCCGCCGCCGGATCGTCCTGCAGTGCAATGTGGCGGGACGGGGCGTGGTGGATGTCGTTCGCGACATTCAGGCGAAGCTGGCCCCGCTGTCGGCGGCGCTGCCGGCGGGCTACTTCGTGGAGTACGGCGGGCAGTTTCAAAGCCAGCAGTCGGCCACGCGGATGCTGGGGGGGCTGTTTCTGGCCGCGGTGGTCGCCATTTTTCTGCTGCTGTTCACCATGTTTCGTTCGGCTAACCTGGCGCTGCAGGTGATGGCCGCGTTGCCGATGGCGTTTATTGGTTCGGTCGCCGCCCTGGTGTTCACGGGTCAGACGCTGACTATTGCCGCGATTGTGGGCTTCATTTCGCTGACGGGCATTGCGTCGCGCAACGGCATTCTGCTGCTGAACCACTACCTGCATCTGGTGGCGTATGAAGGGGAAGACTGGACGCCCGGCATGATTGTCCGGGCCGGACTGGAACGGCTGGCGCCGGTTCTGATGACCGCCCTGACCGCCGGAATCGGGCTGGTGCCGCTCGTGCTGGCGGCCGGAGAACCGGGCAAAGAGATCCTGTACCCCATCGCAACGGTCATTCTGGGGGGCGTGATCAGTTCGACGCTGCTGGACTTCTTCGTCCATCCGGCGTTGTTCTGGCTGTTCGGACGCCGGGCCGCTGCCCGGTCGCTGGCCGAACAGCGGGCGAGGATCGAGCTGGTCGAGCCGGAGGCGCTGAATTTGAATGAGCCGAGCGGGTCTGGCATGCCAGGTGCATCACCCTGAACGCATTACGGATTCAAGGCGTGCTTTTCGAGACGCGGCACGCCCGTTCTGCAACGTCTTCTCCATGACGCCGGGGGATGCCATGAAATTGACCGAACAGGAAAGCACGCAGTCTGGTCGACCAGAGAACAAGCGGCATGCCCCTGGAGAGGAGCAGCCGGAGAAGCTGTCCAACGGCGCCGACTCCATGCAAACGCCGGAAGCGACCCCTTCGCAGGAGCGGGGGGAGCGGATCGACACGGGCAAAACGATCGCCCGCGGGGGCAAGACATCGGGCGATGTCCCCGGTGCGACCGAACAGAGCGCAGGGCGGAAATAGCCGCTGTGGCGGATGCCGCACAGCCATTTCGAGCTGATCTTGCCGGAATGCGGGCGGGCCGGTAGGGTTCCGGCGCGCTGGGTCGAACCGCCTGCACGAGGTCGTGGCGACCCGGGAAAAATTTTGGCCCGCCATGGGCCTGTTTGTGAAACCGTGATCAACGGGGAGCCACGCATGGAAGCGGGGCGCGGATCGTATTTCTGCGGACTGGTGTTCGGGATCGCCGTCGGCGTCGCGGGAACCCACGTTGCGCTGAGCGGTCGGCCTGCATACGCCCCTGCCCGCCTCCCCGACCTGACGATCGGTTCGCCCATCGAGCGCCACTCCGTGCAGGTCGAGCTTCCCCCGCTTCCGGAACTGATGCCCGAACTGCGGACGGCGTTCGCGCCGGATGCGCCCACCGTGCACGCCATCGCGACAGCCCCCGCGGATGTCGACGCCCGCGATGGGGACATTCACGAAGCGCCCCGTCAATTGCCGGAAATGTCGGATGCCGAACCGCTGGCGCCGGCCGTCATCCCCCAGGCTCGCGAAGACGCCGAATTGCGGGCGTTCATCAAAGATGAACTGCAGACGCTCGCCGCGAGCGAGCACGAAATCTGGTATGAGACCCTGCAGGGACTCTCGCGCGACGATGCGACGGAGATTCTGAGGATCTGGAAAATCACCCGTGGCGCCGATGGCGGACCGGGACTGCCCGGATTGTCTCAACTGGCATCTCTGCCCGCCGCTCCCGCAGTGCCGGCGCCCGCTCCAAAGCCCGCCGCACACGCAGCCCCCGCCAGCGCCAACAGCGCTGCACGACGGGCCTGCGAGCAGAACCTCGCGAACGCCGCCACGCCGGGCTACAAACGCCGCGAAGTCCTGATCTTTGAATACGCTTCCGGCACATCCCCGACAGCGCCGGAAACCGACTCCTTCGCACCAGCCACCTGGATCAACACGGCCCAGGGGCAACACACCCAGACCGCACGGCCGTTCGATTGTGCGATTCAGGGGAGCGGTTTCTTCCAGGTGCGGAAGGGGACCGAAACGTTTCTGACTCGCTGCGGCCGGTTCGAGAAGGACGAGTCGGGACGACTCGCGGTGCGACAGTCGGATGGCGGCCTGTGCCCGCTGACGCCCGAGATCGTGGTTCCGGACGGGTGTGAATCGCTGACGATCGAATCGTCGAAGGTCACCGCGACAGTTGCCGGCTCCGCGAAACCGCAGTCGCTGGGGGTCATTCAACTGTTTGTGGTATTCGATCCTTCGGCCCTGCAGCCTGTGGGCGACAACCTGTTCGCGACGACCGATGCTTCCGGCCCGGCGCGGGCCTGCGCGGCGCACGAGGCCGGAGGCGTCTTTCAGGGCTGGATTGAAGAATCGAACGTGGATCCGGCCGAAGAACGCCGCAAGCTTCAGGCGCTTGAAATTCGCAGCCTGCCGCAGTGAACCGGCGATCTGCTACGCCCCGGAGGCCGTTTCACGCGGCCGCTTCAGGTGCACCATCAGCACCGCCAGATCGGCCGGCGTAATGCCGCTGATCCGCCCCGCCTGGCCCACGTCGCGCGGCTGCACGCGGGCGAGTTTCTCTTTGGCTTCCTGCCGCAGTTGCGGAATCGCCCGGAAGTCGAACGTCTCGGGGATCCGGACGCTGTTCGTCTTCTCCGTTCGTGCGATGTCCAGTTCCTGCCGCTTGATGTAGCCGGCGTACTTGGTTTCGATGGCGACCTGTTCGGCCGCGCGGGGACTCAGGTTCAGGTCTCCGAGCGCCGGCGCGAGTTCCAGCAGCGCAGGCCAGTCGATTTCCGGCCGCCGCAGCCATTCTTCGAGCGTCGGCCCCTGGTGGCGGTGCTTCTGCAGATACTCGATGCCGCGGAGCACTTCGAGATTGTGCTCCGAGAATCGCTCCCAGCGCGCGGCATCGACCAGGCCGATCGCGCGGCCCAGCGGAGTCAGCCGGCGATCGGCGTTGTCGTGCCGCAGCAGCAGCCGCGATTCGGCCCGCGAGGTGAACATCCGGTACGGCTCGTCGACGCCCTTGGTGACGAGGTCGTCAATCAGCACTCCGATATACGCCTGATGGCGATCGAGGATGAACGGGCCCGCACCCCGCAGCTGGAGTGCAGCGTTGATGCCCGCCATCAGCCCCTGGGCCGCGGCCTCTTCGTACCCCGTTGTTCCGTTGATCTGACCTGCAAAGTACAGGCCGGCCACCAGCTTGGTTTCCAGCGTGGCCTCAATCTGCGTGGGGGGGGCGTAGTCGTACTCGACGGCGTAGCCGTAACGCATGATCTCGGCATGCTCGAGGCCGTGGATCGAGCGGATGATCGCGTCCTGAACGTCGCGCGGCAGGCTGGTCGAGATGCCGTTGCAATACACCTCGCAGGTCTGGCGTCCTTCCGGCTCGAGGAACACCTGATGCGACGACTTCTCGGCGAACCGGACGACTTTGTCTTCAATCGACGGGCAGTATCGTGGCCCGGTCGAATGAATCTGTCCGCTGTACATCGGCGCCCGGTGCAGGTTCGCCCGGATGGCGTCGTGCACGTGGGAATTGGTCTCCGTCAGCCAGCACGACAGCTGCGGTGCCGCGATGCGGTCCGTCATGAACGAGAACGGAACCGGCGGCTCATCCCCCGGCTGCTCTTTCAGCAACGAGTAATTGATCGTGCGTCCGTTGAGCCGGCAGGGCGTTCCCGTTTTGAACCGCGCCAGTTCGAAACCGGCCGCCCGCAGACTGTCCGACACGGCACCCGTCGTGCCGTCTCCCGCCCGTCCCCCGGGCGTCTTCGCTTCCCCGGTATGCATGATCGCCTGCAGAAACGTGCCGGTCGTCAGGATGACCGCCCGGGCGTCGTAGACGGCTCCCCCGCGAACGCGTACGCCGACGATGCGCCGCCCGGCGCCAGTTCCGTCGATCAGCAAGTCTTCCACCGCCTCCTGCCGCAGGGACAGGTTCGGCTGCTGCTCGACGACATGCTTCATGCGGAACTGGTAAGCCTTTTTGTCGGCCTGGGCCCGCGGGCTGTGCATGGCCGGGCCTTTCGTGCGGTTGAGCATCCGGAACTGGATGCCCGTTTCATCGATGCACCGCCCCATTTCGCCGCCAAGGGCGTCGATTTCGCGGACGATCTGCCCCTTGGCCACGCCCCCGATCGCCGGATTGCAGCTCATCTGCCCGACGGTATCGACATTCATGGTGAGCAGACACGTTTTCGCCCCCAGCCGCGCTGCCGACAGCGCAGCCTCGACCCCGGCGTGCCCCGCCCCGACGACCACCACATCAAACGCATACCGCGACATCATGACGACGCTTTTCCCACAACACTCCCGTCCCCCCGGCCGTAACGACCGCCGGCCATCAACACACCACTGTACCGCACCGTCCCCCGCAAACTCGAACGAACCCGACACCGCCGCCCCGTGTCGGTTCTGTCGCGACTCGCGTTCAAAGACCGGGACATCCGGGATTTCCGGACCCGGAACTCCCGCTGGTCATGCAAACAACGTTGTTTCACGGCCAGAACATCACTTGCAGGCGGTCGAAAAAGGGACCATACTCCCCCTCCCACCGATGGCCGTCGCGGCCCGCGGGCTCCAGTACTGCAAGCCAGGAGCCCGAGGAGACACGCGACGGCGATTCCATTCCCGGATAGCTCAATCGGTAGAGCGAGCGGCTGTTAACCGCTAGGTTCCAGGTTCGAGTCCTGGTCCGGGAGCCTTAAACGGGCTAAGCGGAAAACCGCCTCCCCACTGGTTAACTGAAACGCCGGTCACGAGAGTGGTCGGCGTTTTGCGTTGGATCCCGTGAACTGGGAACGATTTGCGTCGGGTCGGACCATTTGGGTGACTCTCGGCGTGAACCCAGCCGGACGACGGGTGGGCAGATTTCGACTGTCCGATTGCGCACTATCGACACCATTTGTCCCAGAGCTCTCTTTCTCGCGCGAGAGTGCGGCTCCAGTGGTTAACTGAACGGCTGGGAATTGTTAGCGTTCCGGTGCCGATCTGATTGACTGCATTTGGAACAGAGGGCTCAATTGCCGGACGTCTCACAATCACCGGTGTCGCTATTCGCAACTGTTGCCGTGGCATCAGTTAGGGCTAGTACCGGCAGAGCTTGTCTACCCGACTGCTTAATTACGCATTCGATCCAACGACTCGGATGGCGAAAGTTGTCGCGTCAATTCTTGAGGACACGTAGGTCTCTGTTCGAGTAGCGCCGCATGACTCCAGGGTCGATCGTTCAGTGCCGAAACCGCGATTGGGTTCTCCTCCCCAGCGAGAATGACGATCTGCTCAGGCTACGGCCGTTAACGGGCGCAGTGGATGACATCGTTGAGGTGCACCGACGCCTGGCCGATGTGATTGGCGTGACGCTGCCAGGTGAATGGATGAAGTCCTCGCAGTTCGCGTTGCCGACTGTGAGCGATTTGGCCGATGCCGCAAGCGCCCACCTGTTGTGGCAAGCGGCCCGCCTCACGCTGCGTGAAGGAGCCACTCCCTTCCGGTCGCTCGGACGGATCTCCATTCGCCCACGGATATACCAGTTCGTTCCATTGCTGATGGCCCTGCGACTGGATCCGATCCGTCTCCTCATTGCCGACGATGTCGGTGTCGGAAAAACGATTGAAGCGCTGCTCATTGCTCGCGAGTTGCTTGATCGCGGTGAGATCAAACGCCTTTGCATTCTCTGTCCGCCGTACCTTTGCGAGCAGTGGCAGAAGGAACTTGCGGAGAAGTTCAATCTGGAAGCCGTCGTGATTCGGTCGGGGACGATTAGCCAGCTCGAGCGCCCGAACGTCAGTATCTATCGGCACTATCCCATCCAAGTCGCCAGCATCGACTTCATCAAGAGTGATCGCAATCGCGGGCAGTTCCTCGAGTTCTGCCCAGACCTCGTGATTGTCGACGAGGCACATGGCTCGGCGGTGTCGGCTTCGGGAACTGAAGGGCAGCATCAGCGGCATAACCTGGTTCGTCAGATTGCCTCCCGCCAGAACCAGAATTTGATTCTCTTGACCGCCACGCCGCATAGCGGTGTCGAGAGCGCGTTCCGTTCACTGCTGACGCTCCTCAACCCCGAGTTTGGTGCGTGGGATACCTCGGCACTCTCCGAGCCAGAGCGCATTCAGCTCGCCAGTCATTTCGTACAGCGAACGCGTCGCGACATTGAGCACGACTGGGAAGGTGACCACTGTTTCCCGAAACGGGAGTCGTCGGACAAGACCTATCGATTGTCTCCGAAGTATCGCGAGCTGTTCACCAACATGCTGGCATTCTGCTCGGAGTTTGTGCGGACGGGCCAGGGGCTGAATCAGCGCCAGCAGCGCGTGCGATACTGGGGGGCGCTCGCACTCCTGAGATGCGTAATGTCGAGTCCAGCGGCAGCGGTCTCGGCACTGGAGTCGCGACATACTGCACTCGCTGAGAGCGAAGAGGATCCTGATTTCCGTCGATTTGTCTTTGAATCGTCCGACGATCGCACAGACGACGAGCAGCCTGCGCCTGCGGTCGAGGCCGCCGAATCGACATTCGCGGACGGCGACCGAAGACGCCTTAAAGAACTCGGCCGACAGGCTCAGGAACTGATGAACTCCAGCGATGACAGCAAGCTCGTCGGCTGCTGTGCGCTGGTGACGGAGCTGCTCAAGGAGGGGTTTCATCCCATCGTCTGGTGCCGCTATATCGCCACGGCCGACTCACTTGCGGACGAACTTCAGTCGCGACTGAAGAAATCGTTCCCCGGCCTGCGGGTCGTGGCTGTCACTGGCCGAATGGGCGACGACGAGCGGCGAGCGAAGGTTGATGAACTGTCGCTAGAGCCCGTGAGGGTGCTGGTAGCGACCGACTGCCTGAGCGAAGGAATCAACCTGCAGCATGCATTCAATTCGGTCATTCATTACGACCTTCCCTGGAATCCGAATCGCCTGGAGCAGCGTGAAGGACGCGTCGATCGCTACGGTCAACGCGCTGAAGTCGTGCGTGCAATCCGTTATTTCAGCCCGGACAGTGCAGTCGATGGTGTTGTTCTCAACGTGCTCCTGAACAAGGCTCGGGAGATTCACCGCACGCTGGGAACGCATGTCCCGGTTCCGGAAGAAAGCGAAACGGTGACTGAGGCGCTTCTGAATGCATTGTTCCTGCGCGGTGAAGCCGCTCGGGCGGTTGATCAGCGCCAGCAGACTTTGACGTTTGGTGATGACGACGCGGCAGTCGGCGATTTTCACAGGCGGTGGGAACTGGACGCCCAGCGTGAAAAACTGAATCGGACTCGATTCGCCCAGCGCGCCCTGAAGCCGGGCGAAGTCCGTCAGGAGCTCGAATCAACCGATGCGGTGCTGGGAGATCCCGGTGCCGTGCAAGAATTCGTACTCGCCGCAGCGCAACGTCTCGGGTTGACGATCCGCCCTGGAAACCAGGCCGACGTTTTCCAGGTGCTAAATGATGAGCATTCCGTTTCGGCGTTGCCTTCCGCGATTACATACGCCCTTCCGAAACCGGCGAAAGGTCCTTGGCTGATCAGCTTCGTTTCGCCGACACCGGAGCGGGCAGAATACCTGGGGCGGAATCATCCGTTCGTCGCGGGTCTGGCGCGGTATCTGATGGAAGACGCGTTGACGAAGAGCGGGACTGCGGCGGCGGCGCGGTGCGGTGTGCTGCGGACGAAGACTGTCGCGAGGTTGACCACCATTTTGCTGCTGAGGGTGAGATACCTCATCAATCAGCCCAAACTCGCTGCGCTGCTCTCCGAAGAAGTGCTGGCGACGGGATTCGTCGCCCCGGCAGGCGCCACCGAGCCCGAATGGCTTGATGACGAGGCCGCCCTGGCACTGCTTGCTGAGGCTAGGCCTGATGCCAATCTCTCGATGGAGGAAAAGCGTGAGTTGGTCTCCAGATCGCTGGCGGCATGGCCCACGCTGCTGCCGGTCGTGCAACAGCGGATCACGGCCCGGGCGGTCGAACTTGAGAAGAGCCACAAGCGAGTGCGGAAGGCGGTCTCGATGGCCGTTCGGCAACTGACGGTGGCACCTCAGTTTCCACCAGATCTCCTCGGGATTCTGATTCTGCAACCGGTGGTGGAGTAATCGATGGCGGGCCTGACATCCATCCGAATTGAAGGCGGTCTTCTGGGACCGGACGTCCTTGAGCAGTTGCTGGCAGGCGATCTGCCCGGGCAGAAGTTGTCCGATTACGGCCTGGAATCGCGACGAAGCCTGACCGACGAAATCGCAGCCGTCTTCGCAGATGCCAGGGCGCTGTGGGGCGTGTTTCAGAATCGGCTGACGCGACTGAAGCCCGACGATCTGGCGACGTCCGTGACCCGTGACGCCTGGCTCATCCCCTTGCTCGGTCTGCTGGGATACGAGCCGCGGTTTAATGCCAAGGCACACGATGTCGACGGCCTGAGTTTCGCCATTTCGCATCGCGACGGTGAACTCGCCGAGGGGCTGCCGATTCATATGGTCGGGTTCCGCCAGGAACTCGGGCGAGTGGCGGCATCGGGCCGGCCTCGCATGTCTCCGCACGCGCTGCTCCAGGAATATCTCAACCGCACTGAACAGGTGTGGGGGCTGGTGACGAACGGGAAGACACTCCGGCTGCTGCGGGATTGTTCGTTTGTCCGGCGGCAGGCTTACGTTGAATTCGATCTGCCGGCGATTCTTGAAGAGCAGAGGTTTCAGGATTTCGCGGCGCTCTACCGGTTAATCCATCGCAGCCGCATGCCGCGTCGGGCCGGCGATCGCGAGTGCTTCATTGAGCGCTACCATTCGCTGTCGATCGAGCAGGGCGGGCGAGTCCGGGAACATCTACGCGACGGCGTCGAGGAGTGTATCCGTCAGCTGGCGAATGGGTTCCTGCGTCATCCGGCAAACGACGATCTCCGAACCCGGGTCGCCGCGCAGTCGGAAGAGAACTCCCGCGTTTCACCGGAGCAGTTGTATCGTCAACTTTTGACGCTCGTGTACCGGTTTCTGTTTCTGCTCGTCTCGGAGGACCGAGGCCTGCTCGGGGCCGATCCGATTTACCTGAATCACTATGGCGTGGCCCGGCTCCGCAGGCTGCTGGACGTCCGGGGCGCGTGGACCGATCACGACGATCTCTGGCAGTCGCTGCGCGTCCTGTGGACCGTCTTCGCCAACGATGCGCCTCAGCCAGCGCTCGACAACAAGCCGATGGCCTCGGCGTTGGGCCTACCGGTCCTGAATGGAGACCTGTTCGCCTGGCAGCTGCTGGACGGCTGCACCCTGTCGAACCACGACCTGCTGGCCGCGTTCGAGCAGCTGGCGACGTACACCGATCGCAGAGCCCGGGTGACGCGGCGGGTGAACTATGGCGCACTGGATGTCGAGGAACTGGGGTCGGTTTATGAAAGCCTGCTCGAACTTCATCCTTTCTTCGACGGAGAAACACAGCGGCGCAGGACGTTCGACTTTGTCAAAGGGGGCGGGCGGAAAGAAACCGGCTCGTATTACACACCGCCCCAGTTGGTAAACGAACTGGTTCGGTCGGCACTCGATCCCGTGATTTCGGCCAAGCTTGAGGCGCAGCCGAAGAATCGCGAACGGGCTCTGCTATCGATCCGCGTGTGCGACCCAGCGTGCGGGTCCGGGCACTTCCTGTTGGCAGCAGCGCGCCGCATCGCTAAGGAACTGGCCCGGATTCGGTCAGACGAGGACGAGCCAGCGCCAGAGCGTGTCCGCGAGGCTGTTCGCGACGTGATTTCCCATTGCATTTATGGCGTCGACCGGAATCCGCTCGCTGTCGACCTTTGTCGAGTCGCTCTTTGGCTGGAGAGCCACGCTCCAAACAAGCCGCTGACCTTCCTAGATCATCGAATAAGATCGGGTAACTCGCTGATCGGTGTCATCGACTTTGAGTGCGTCAAGAAGGGAATTCCGGACGAGGCATTTACGCCAAGAGACGGCGATGACAAGCGATTTGCCAAACAAGTCGCCAAGCGAAATCGTGATGAACGTAAAGGAGTTCGATCACTGTTTGCCGAGCGTTCATTAACTTCTATTGACCACTTCCAACACCATAGCCTCGCAGTTGACGCAATACGGGATGACTCCCCTCAGCTGATCCGAGAGAAAAGGCGGCTCTTTGTCCAAACTCATGCCGACCCAGAATGGATTAGACGAAAGGACATGTGCGATCTGTGGCTAGCTTCCTTCTTTCAACCTCTTAAGGAGAACCTGCCGCCCATTTCGAGTTTGACATTGACTCACCGGTCAGCAGATCAGCCACTTGATCCCCGAATCCTCGGAGAGGCACTCCGAAGATCTAGTGAGCAAGGGTTCTTCCACTGGCCCCTGGAATTTCCAGAGGTGTTCGCCAACGGCGGCTTCGATGTCGTTCTGGGCAATCCGCCCTTCCTAAATGTCATCGAAGGTGGCATTGACCGCGGGGTAAAAAACGTACTTTCTGTATCGGATCGGCACCTCACAGGAACGGCCGATTTATCATACCACTTTGTCTCATTATCGCATCGCATAGCGGCACCGCATGCGCACATTGGCCTAGTCCAGCCCCGGGGATTCCTCAATGCCGACTCTGCGGTCGAACTGCGACGCGTTCTACTACGTACCCGTCCTCCTCAACTGCTCTACATTCCTCTTGACGCCACGTTTTTCGACAGCGCAGCGACTTACGTCTGCCTTGTTGTCCTGGGACGAGGTACATCATGCAAAATAGCGGATGCACCGGCGCTCGAATCGGCTGAATGGGTGGTGGGAGTTGTTGCTGATGACAACTGGTGGCGTGCATCCCAACTAGTGCTTGGAAAAGCAACGCCATTGACTGCCATCGCGCGATGTGAGTTGTACGAGCACTTCGAGCTTTCTGCTAGCATGACAACCGGCGATGCATATGCGGTGAAGCCGTTCGTCCTTGATGAAAGTGAAGGCGATCATCTCCGACTCATCACTACAGGTCTCATCGACCCTGACAAGTGCTTGTGGGGAACAAGCCCTTGCCGTTATCTCGGTGAGAACTATATGCACCCCCGGATTCCCACCGACGCCGCACTCCCGGCTGCCTTAACACGCCGATTGCTCAACGCGCGTCGCCCGAAAGTACTTGTGGCGGGCCTGTGTGATAAAGTTGAGGCTTACCTCGATCGTGATTCGTTATGTGTCGGCGCTGTTTCGACGTTTTCCGTTTTTCACCCTCGCGATGAGCTCGCGGTGTTGGAGCGACTCTGTAGCTGGCTGAATAGTCCAGATGCTACCGAACAGATCCGAAGCACGCTCGGGGCCGCTTCTGTCGGCGGTGGTTACATGACCCTGAAGAAGGTAGTGCTTCAGCGACTTCAGATTCCGTCAAGCGTGATCTCAACCACAGAGGAGCAATCCCATGCCGTTTGAATTCAAAGTGTGGAACCAAGGAAATGATGGTCACACGATGGGAATCCGTGTCAAGAACCTTTCGGAACTGAATCGCTTTGCGGCCACCTGCACGCAGCCGGATTTAGCGGGTCGTTGGACGAACCTACGCGCCTACTTGGCTGCTGCTCAGAGTGCGACAACTGAACCGCCGCCATACACCCGATTGGTGCAAGTAGTCTGGCTCAACAGGGTGGGCTACAATGGTACGCGGATTTTCGCGGGGCGCACGTTGGTAGTCACTTACACCGGGCCTCAGCGGTCTAGAGGGGGATTCGCGAGCCAATGCTATTGCATCGTAGATGCAAATGGCTATCCGCTGCTTGGTCCACACCACCGTCGGCCAGTCCAAGTCGAGTACGTGCCTCACTCGTCCCAAGATGTGCTCGTCGTACTGCCATAAACGAGGCGGCCCGTTTCGGTTGTGACGCAGAACCATTCCAGGGAAGAGTGGTGATCGAAAGGAGTAGTTCAGAGAGCTTTGCACTTGCCAGCGGGATTCGAGCAGCGTTTGAGTCACCGCTACGACCAAGTGGCTTTCAAAGGCGGCATCTCTGAATACCTAGTATCAGTTGGAAAGCATTCACGGAATGCTGGTACTGGCGCGATCTTGCGTTTGTATTCGCCATGCAACATAGGGTTACGTCCTGGTAGTTGGCTTAAGGCAGACTGCCGGACGAAATGGCAGAAAGAGCGCGAGGCGAAGCCTTTTTGGGACGACTGTGCCCTATAACGAAAGAGATTGCTGACTCATGAGTGTCTTCGACCTTCACCGGGAAGTCATCGGCGACTATCGCAACTTTGTGCGTTCATTCTTCGTGATCGCCGACGAGCGCATTGAGCAGTTTGTTGATCGAGAGATCGATGAGGAAGGGAGACTGTGGCCCGACTTCCTGCTGCAGGTGAGCCCTTCGTATGCGCGTGAAGCGTCGGTCGACGACCTCGCCGAGCGAGGGATCATCCTCCGCGAGACGGCCGAGATCTTCCGCACGCCGTCCGGGCAGCCATTCCACCTGTACCGGCATCAGATGGAAGCACTCGGCCATGCCCGGGAGGGGCGTAGTTATGTCGTGACAAGCGGAACGGGGTCGGGCAAGAGCCTGACCTACTTTCTGCCGATCATTGATGGGCTGCTGCGGAACCCGGGGCCGACCGATCGTGTCGCGTCGCTCGTCGTTTATCCGATGAATGCGCTCGTCAACTCCCAGGTGCAGGCACTTGAAAAGCTGAAGACGGGTTATGAGCGGCGCACTGGCCGACCCTTCCCGGTGCGGTTTGCCCGCTATACCGGCGAGACGGCCGATGCTGAGCGGCAGGGCCTACGCGACCATCCGCCGCAGATCATGCTGACTAACTATGTGATGACGGAACTCCTGCTGGTGCGACCGGAGGACCAGCGGTTTCTGGATCATGTCGGCGACGGGCTGCGGTTTCTGGTGTTCGATGAATTGCATACCTATCGCGGTCGGCAGGGGGCTGACGTGGCGATGCTGATCCGGCGTCTGAAAGAACGCTGCGCGGCACTGAGTCTGGTGCACATCGGCACGAGCGCGACGATGGTGTCGAGTCCCACAGCGACGCCGCTCGAACGACGAAGTGCGGTGGCGCAGTTTGCTTCAAAGCTGTTTGGTCATTCGTTTGGAAGCGGAGAAGTCGTCGAAGAAACACTTGTCACGTGGACTGATGGAGGGACGCCGTCACGCGAGGAACTGGCCGCTGCGATCACGGGGCAACTTCCCGAGACGGTGACAGAGTTTCGCCGGAACGCCATCGCCCGGTGGGTCGAAACGGAGTTCGGGGTCGAGCCCGAGCCGGAGGGCCGCCTGCGGCGGAAGCGGCCCAGGGAGCTTCCCCGGGCGGCGGCGCGTTTGGCCGACGAAAGTGGACAGCTCCTTGACGCCTGCACTGAGCGATTGCGTCAGGTTCTGATTCGAGGCGGCGAGTTGCTCCGTGAGGATGGCGGGCGAGGGTTCGCTTTCAAACTGCATCAATTTATCGGTCAGGGCCGGGCGCTCTTCTCGACGCTGGAACCAATTGAATCGCGGGAGTTCTCGCTGGAAGGTCAGGTCCAGGCAGGTCCGGATCGCGTGTTTGCCCCGGTGCGGTTCTGCCGACAGTGTGGTCAGGATTACTACCACGTCCTCAGAACCGAGCACCGCTTCCTGCCGCACCCCATCGGCATGGCGGACAGCAGCGGCGACGAGAACGCCCCTGGTTATCTGATGCTCGCGCCGGCTGAGAACGATTGGAGTGAAGACCAGGCTCCGGACGAATGGCGCGATGCGAGAGGCCGGCTGACACGAACTTGGCGTGACCGGGTTCCCCAGCCAGTCTGGGTGTTGCCCAACGGAGAGTGGGAATCGAATCCGAGTTCCGGTGCGATCAAGATGTGGTGGCAGGGTCCGAAATTCGCTCTCTGTCTGCGCTGCGGCGAATTTCATGATGCGCGCAGCAGCGAATTCGGAAAGCTGGCATCGCTGTCGAGCGAAGCCCGCAGCAGCGCGACCACGGTGTTGGCAACGTCGCTGTTGAGACATTCGGGCGGCCCCAATCAACCTCGCAACAAGTTGCTGTCATTTACGGACAATCGCCAGGACGCCTCCCTTCAGGCGGGGCATTTCAACGATTTCGTCCATGTGTCGCTGTTGAGGGCGGCCCTCTATTCGGCTCTCGATCGGCATAGGGAGTTGAGTTTCGATCGAGTCGCCCGCGAGGTTGTCGCGGCTTGTGGTTTGTCGCTCCGCGATATCGCGAGGAATGCTGAACTCGATCCTGACTCTTCCGCCGCTCAGGATGTCTGGAACGCCTTCACCGAGCTGACAGAGTATCGCCTCTACGACGATCTGCGACGCGGCTGGCGGCTGGTGCAGCCTAACCTGGAGCAAGTTGGTCTGTTGCGGGTGGACTATCGCCAGTTGCCGGAGATCTGCGCCAACGAATCGCGATGGCAGTTTCATCCGGCTGTCAGCAGCGCTTCTACTGCCGAGCGCGAACTCATTGCTCGCACGATCCTGGATCAGTTCCGACGAAAGCTGGCGATCTCATGTCGCTGTCTACAGGAGACCAATCAACAGCAAATTGTTCGTCGTGCGGACCAACTACTGAATGAATTCTGGGGAGTTGATCCGACCTCGAAGGAGCTGGTGCCCGCGAAGCGTTTCGTACGTTTGGGCAATTCGACACGTGCGGTGGAGGGCTTCAGCCTAAACGCGCGGAGCGCAATCGGTAAGTTCCTCCGACAGCGATTCAGTCTCGATGCCGCCGGGGGCCAACAGCTCCTCGACGGCATCCTTGGCTTGTTCGCGGCCCAAGGCCTGCTTCGTCCTCTCGACCCGATTGAGGATCACCGCTTCTACCAGTTGGATGCATCCGCAATTCTCTGGCGTCGGGGAGATGGCTCGCCTCCTCCGCTTGATCCGATGTACACGCGACGGTCCTCCAGTCACCGCAACGCGCATGCGCCGCCGCCAGTCAACGAGTTTTTTCAGCATTTCTACCGCACTTCCGCAACTGCACTGGCGTCCCTTGAAGCTCGCGAGCATACGGCACAGGTCGTTCGACCCGGCGAGCGCGAGCGGCGCGAAAGGCGGTTTCGATGGGAGGACTCGGACGGCCGCAGGGAACAGGACCTGGGACGCCGACTCCCCTTCCTCGTGTGCTCTCCCACGATGGAACTAGGCGTCGATATTGCGGACCTTGACCTCGTGCATCTGCGAAATGTTCCTCCAACCCCTGCGAATTACGCACAGCGCAGCGGTCGCGCTGGTCGACAAGGGCAACCCGGGCTCGTCTTCACCTATTGCGGAGCGCTGAACAGCCACGATCAGTACTTCTTTCGACACCGCGACGAAATGGTCTCGGGAAGCGTTCGTCCACCTCGGCTCGACCTCGCCAATGAAGCGTTGATTCGCGCACATGTTCATGCAGTCTGGCTTGCCCATGTGCGTCTTCCCCTCCGCAATTCTCTTGAAGATGTCATCGACATCGAAGTAGACCCGGCTCAGATGCCCCTGCGGCCCGAAGTTGCTGAGGCGATTCAGCTGAGTCCTGCGGCGCGAAGCGAGCTTCTGACTCGCGTTCAGCACATTCTTTCGGCGGACGCCGGGACTCTCGAAACGGCAGGCTGGCATAGCCCGACGTGGATCGAGCAAACCATCGCTGACGCTCCGCGCCAGTTCGACCACGCATTCAACAGGTGGCGCGATCTATTTCGATCCGCCACAAGGCAATTGATTGATGCTCAGGCCGCGCTGCTTCGGGCGCGGCAGCCGGCGGATCAGGCCGACGCGGCCAGGCGGCAGCAAGAGGCGACCTGGCAGCGCAATCTGCTCCTGCAAATCAACACCACGCGAGAAGAAAGCGATTTCTATCCGTATCGATATCTAGCGAGCGAAGGCTTTCTCCCAGGTTACAACTTCCCGTCGCTGCCCGTTCGCGCCTGGGTGCAGAATGGCGAAGGCGAGTACATCGGTCGTCCACGCTTCATGGCACTGAGGGAGTTTGGCCCCGGGAACTTTCTTTACCATGAAGGCGCCAAGTGGGAGGTCGTGAGTTTCCAGTCTCCTCCGGGCGGGCTGGATGAGCGCCGGATTCAGCGTCGCCTTTGCCAGAGTTGCGGCGCATTCTGCGATCAATCTCTCGATCTGTGCCCCGTCTGCCAGGTTCGCTTTGATGCTCAAAACAGCCGCTTGGCAACCCTGTTGGATATGCCGAACGTTCGTGCTACTCGCCGCGAGCGAATCACTTGCGATGAAGAAGAGCGACGACGACGCGGCTATGAAATCGAAACCTGCTTTCAGTTCGCCCAGGACGGGACTCGGCCGCGAATCCAGGAGGCAGACGTCGTATTCGACGGCGCACCCCTTCTCAGGTTGATTTACGCCCCGGCAGCCCTACTGCTGCGGGTAAATCATGGATGGCGATCGACCGGCCAAGATGGATTTCTCGTCGACTTCGAGACCGGACAGCTCGGACCGTTCCCAACGGGAACCGGAGGTCCGCGAAACCGCCGTATCGAGAGACTGAAACTGGCAGTTCAGGGAACACAGAACATTCTGCTCGTCCGCTTTGTGCGACCAGAGTTGGTGAGCGACACGAACCTCCAAGTGACGCTTCAATATGCGTTGCAGCGTGGCTTCGAACATCATTTCCAGCTCGAGGAATCTGAACTCGCTGCAGAACGGATCGGTGTCGGCGCTACTCGATCGATTCTGTTCTACGAAGCCTCTGAAGGAGGGGCTGGCGTGTTGCGGCGCGTTGTGGAAGAAGCCGATGTTCTTGGGATCGTCGCCTCGCACGCCCTTACTCGCTGCCACTTCGATGGCCAAGGGGTCGATCAATCAAACCGCTGCCACGCTGCCTGCTACGAGTGTTTAATGAGCTTCAGTAACCAGCATGAGGCTCTGAAACTGGACCGCTATGGTGCGCGGCAGACGTTGCTCGATCTTGCCGCTAGTCGAACAATGCTCCGGGTCTCAGGTCGTGACAGAACGGCTCACCTGGAGTGGTTGCGGCTTCTCACAGATTCTCGATCCGAGATTGAGAGGCGATTTCTCGATGCAGTCGAGGAAGGCGGGCACCGTCTGCCGGATGAGGCACAGAGGGGGATACAGATTCCGAGATGCATCGCAGACTTCTTCTACAGTCCAAACATCTGCATTTTCTGCGACGGCCGTGTTCATGATGAACCCGCTCAATTAGCGCGCGACGAAGAGGTTCGACGGGAGCTTGAAGGACATGGCTACCGCGTTATCCCACTTCGTTACGATCAACCACTGGCCGATCAAATCTCAGCGTATCCAGAGGTCTTCGGCCGGCGCGCCCACCCACTATGACTGGTGGGCCCCGTCGATTTGATCCGAGGCTGAGGCTGAATCCCAGGTGTCAGGGCGGCATGGCTCGGTGGTTGATCCGATCAGGTCTTGAGAGGATTCCCGCAGCCCGTAACTCATGCCGGATGTGCTGTGGAGGAGACAGAGAAGTGCCAACGACACGAACCACGGCGGATGCCGAACGTCGAAAGAACGGCGGCGCATGTTGTTGCAACTGCGGCAAAGTGGCAGCAGAGGCACCGGATCAACAGGAGTGGTACATCTGGAATGGCAATAAGCTCTATTGCCCGGAATGTGCTCGTCAGCATGGAATTGTCTGACCTTACTTGCCCTTCTCACCCAGGTCCGGCATCGAATCCTCGCAGGAAGGTGCCCGATAATCTCAGGGCGCTAACGCTCTTAGTCAGCCTGCATGCATTTCCAATCGAGCTGTTGGGTACGCCAGTTCACGACCTCCACAACCCGGCGAATCTGTCGCTCAGTCAGTCCTTCCTTGCCTGCCTGGGCCTGCTTCAGATCGAGCAACGTCTCCTGAATTTCCGGCGCGAGATTCAGCAGATTCATGATCTGCGTCACCCGCGCCCGCGTGACGAATCCCAGCCTCGCCAACTCCGCCTGATCCTTTACGACGCCATCGCGGATCATCTCATCGAACTTGATCGCCAGCGCCATCAGCTTCGTAATCCGACGCACACGGCCGGCCACGGAGTTCGCCTGTCCCTTAGGTTCAGCCGCCACCTTCTTGCCACGCGCCCCACGTCCCATCGAGAGCTTCTTCGTCGTCTTCACGCCGCCTCCTCCACCAGTTGGTCGTTCGCTCCCGCCAGTCGCCCAAACCGGAACGCCAGCGTCACCTCCTCCGACGTCCCGTCGAACTCGACCGCCTCTAGCACGTGTCGCAACAGTTCGCCCTGTTCGCGTCGGGTGAGCGCTCCCCACACCCCGTCGAACTCCGCCAAGGCGCGGCGCACGTCGCCAACGTGGGCGTTCTGGCGGCCGGTTGTCTCGATCTGGAGCCGGATCTGGGCCAGACGGCGCTGGCGCTCGTCGACTTCCGCGTTCAGGGCGGCCAACCGGTCGGGCTGGGACGCCGCCTGGGCCAACTGGCGGTAGATCCCAGCGATCTGGGCTTCGAGGCGGGTGCTCTCGTTCTTGAGCGACTCGAGCCGTTCCTCGGCCTGCCGTTGCACCTCGGCGAACGTGGCGGCGACGAGGTCGGGATCGCGGCCGATCTCCCGGATCTGCTCGACGACGAAAGATTCCAACACCTCGGCCGAGACGCTTGGCGTCGGGCATTCCCGGTAGCCCCGCTTCTGGGCATTCACGCAGACGTAGTAGCGATAGCGGCGGTTCTTCTTGACCGAGCAACTGGGCGTCATGGCGCAGCCGCAGGATTTGCACCGGAGCAGACCGCAGAGGATGGCCCCGTCGTTCACCCGCGGTCCGTTCGGATTGGTGCGTCCGTTCTCCGAGAGGAGTCTCTGGACCTCGTCGAAGACCGCCTGGTCGACGATGCCTTCGTGCTCACCGGGATAGGTCTGATCCTTGTGCCTGACCCGGCCGATGTAGACCACGTTCCGGAGGAGCGCCAGGACATTGTCCTTCGTCCACTGGAAGCCCCCCTTGGCCGTTCCAGCCTTCGTGTTCCACCGTTTGGTCGTCCAGCCCCGGTCGTTGAGCGTCTGAGCCACCGTCAGCAGCGACTTCCGGTCGAGGTACAGGTCAAAGATCTCCCGGACCTGTTTCGACTCTGGCTCGTTGACCACCAGCTTCTGGTCCACGACGTCGTAGCCCAGCGTGGGTGGCCCTCCGGCCCATTTCCCCTTCTTGCGGGCGGCGGCCATCTTGTCGCGTGTCCGCTCGGAGATGATCTCCCGTTCGAACTGGGCGAAGGATAACAGGATGTTGAGCGTCAACCTGCCCATGCTGTTGGTCGTATTGAAGTGCTGGGTCACCGACACGAACGACGTCCCGTGCCTGTCGAACACCTCGACCAGGCGGCTGAAGTCGGTCAGGGACCGGCTCAGCCGGTCGACCTTGTAGACGACCACGCAGTCGACCTTCCCGGATTCGATGTCGGCCATCAGCTTCTTGAGCGCCGGCCGGTCGAGATTCCCGCCGGTGAAACCACCGTCGTCGTACCGGTCCGGGAGGCAGACCCATCCCTCACCGATCTGACTGGCGATGTACGCCTCTGCCGCTTCCCGCTGGGCGTCCAGCGAGTTGAAATCCTTCTCGAGGCCCTCGTCGGTGCTCTTCCGGGTGTAGATCGCACAGCGGATCGTTCTGGACGCTGCGCCGGTGTCGGTGCGTTCCTTCCGTCGGGCCATCACTTGCCTCCCTGCTTCTGGAGGCCGAAGAACAGGAACCCGTTCCAGTGCTGGCCGGTCACGACTTTCGCGACCGCGGAGAGCGAGCGGTAGGTCTTCCCCTCGTACAGGAATCCGTTGCGCAGCACCTCCACCGAGACCTTCTTCCGCTTGTAGGTGCGGGTCAGAACCGTGCCGGGCGATGGCAGTCGCACGTCTGCGGCAGCCTTCTTGGGCTTGGGCGCTGACTTCGTGGCGGTCGCGAACACCCAGTTCTTCGGGGCCTTTAATCGCAGGTCAGCCTCGTTGGCGATCTCGAGCGCCCGTTGCCGGGCCCGTTCAGAGATCCCGCCGAACGCTCGGGCCTGGATACCCCACGCCGTCCGCTTGTAGAGCCATTGCTTGTTGCCGCTCCGGGCCGGCTCGTTGAACACCTCTTCGTATTTCGCCTTGAGCTGACTGACGGTCATCGTTTCCAGCGCCGCCAGCTGGGCACTCACATCCACTGCCATCGATCTGTCTCCTCCTCCGATTCATGGTGTTCGGGCTGGGACTCTCCGTCCGGTAAACCCGTGGGCACACTGACGACGATCTGCGCCGACAGATCAAGGCATGTCGGAACCGAACCTAGACTCGTTTTCTTAGCCGGCCCCGCCGGTGCCTGTTGCATACGCAGGTAGCCACGGGCCAGGAGAACGGCGACCTGCGACAGAGCGTGGTGCGGGTGAAGCGTCGTTGGCGGCATGTCGACTCCGTTTCGCGAGTCGGCACGTCGCCGGAAGGGCGAAGTGATATCCCCGCCGGTTAACATACGGAGAAGCCGCGCCGAATCTCGCGCGCCTTTTTTGAACGCTGATTGGCACTCGATTCCAAGACCGGGCAAAGTCGATGACGTATGACGTCGAGGAGAGCAAGCGGCGACGACGGGAACAGGAGGAGGCAGCCCTTCAGAGGGCTAAGGACTTTGAACTCCGCGCCGAGCTGAACGAGGCCTGGGACATCTGGAAGCACCTCTGCCCCGCGGACTTCGACCCCGACTGTGGACCCGACTCACCGGTTCGAGAGGAGTATTGGCCCGCGATCGCCGGTCACATGGTGACCTGGATGGCAGAGTTCCGAACCCGCGGGCTGCTGGGACGCCTGGATTACCTCGAAAGCTTCGAGATCAGCCCTGAGCGCCGCGAAGCCATCAACGTCTACCGCATGGCCGCCGAGAGGGACGCTCAGACGCTCGCCAAGCACCTGCGAGCCATTGGTTACGAATGGGATCGTGACTTCTGGCCCGAGTTCAAGGACCAGTGGCGGGCTTTCGTGCCACGGGATCTCATCGACCCTCCGCCGCTGCCTGAGCCCGAGGCGGACGCCGAGACGACGGTCCAAACATCGAAGACGCGAGGCGGAGACATCCCGACCGATGCCGATCTGATTCTAGGCCGCGAGGTATTGGCACGGATGGCCACGAAAAAACCGAGTTCGCGAGCATTTCGTGAGGCGTTCCGGGCGACTGGGGCGCGCGCCAGTAACGAAAAACTCAATCGATTGCTGCCGATTCTCATTTCGGAGTCGCAGCAGAAGGAGTGATCCCCGTGGTCCCCTTGGGGACGGCGCGCTCTCCCCCGAGTCTTGCTCCTTGCAGTCTGATCAAAAGCGTCAATTTCACGGACGCATTTGGCAGACAATTGATGGCAGATCCCGATCGCCTTCCCAACGCTTCACCGCAGTCCGTTTCCGAAACCGAAGCGAGATTCATTTTGGACCTGGTGCAGACCAAGGTCCGCAGATTCCTCGGCCCGCGCCGTCGTCCAGACGACTGCACGACCGACTTCCAGGACCTGGTGCAGGAGTGTGTGGCCGCCGTCCTGAAGGTCCTCAACCGGTTCGACGGGGACCGCGGGAGTCTGGCCGCCTTCATCGCGACGGTGGCCGACAACGTGCTCCGTGACTACGGACGACGCGTCACCGCGGCCAAGCGGAATCCCGGTCGCGACCCCCGGGCCGACCGCGCTCTCCACGAAATCTCCCCCGACGACACGACCAATGACCGGGCCAAATCTCCGTTCCAGGAGCAGCACCGTGACCTGACCATCGACCTGGCCGAAGCGCTGGGCCAGCTGCCGCAGCCACTCCGCGAAGTCGCGGACGATTCCAAGCTCCATTCGGCCGCCGAAGTGGCTGACCGTCACGGTCTGCACACCGGCACGGTCTACCGCCGGCTCGAAGCCGTCCGCCGGACATGGGACGACCGCTCGCTGCGCGATTACCTGAACTGGTGATTTTTTGGTTCTCCGCGCGCGAGAGATCCGACCCCGAATCCATATGTGTTCTGTGACCCGAAATCTTCTCGACCCAACACACCCATGGACCGTCCCGTCTACCGATTCACGTTCAGTCCCGAGGTCAGCCTGGAAGAGGTCGAAGCGACGCTGGTCCTGGCGTTCTTCTCGGCTGAGGCCCTGCATGGCGAGGCCCAGGTGCGTCTGGATGGCCGCCATACGTTCGACGCAGCCACCCGGCAGTGCGTCATTGAGGCGGGGACCGAGGTGGGCCGGACGGTCTGCCGGCTGTTCACGTCCTACCTGCGGCGCGAGCTGCAGGATGACCAGTTCCGGGCGGAGCGTCTTCTGGAGCCGGTCGCCGCATGAGTGCCAAGGGCGCGACCCTGGACCTCGCAGCCCTGCGCCGGGAAGTCGGTGCCGGGTTCCTGGATCGCGCTTGCGCCCTCTCGGAGATGTCACCCGAAGACTTCGACCGGGCCGTTGAGGAACTGAAGACCGCGGAGGAAATCCCCTCGCCACAGAACATCCTGAAGTGGTACCGCAAGCACCTTCAGAAGAAAGCCAACCTAGACTCGATTCGGCAGCAGATCGCCGACCAGGGGTTCAAAGTCCGGTTAGACGATCAATCGATCGAACAGGTGCAGGACGCCGGGTTCCGTGGCAAGAACCTGACCCTGGCCATTGTCGCAACCGACATCGCCTGCGACGAACATCCGATCACTCTCCGCGGCCTGTTCTACCGCATCGTCTCCGCTGGCTTCCTGCCGAGCACGGACAAGGAGCATTACACGCGGCTGGGACGGGTGATGACCCGCCTCAGGGAGGACGGCGCCTTTCCGTTCGAATGGCTGGTCGACAACGTCCGCACGAGCCTGAAGCCCTCCAGCTGGGCCGGCATCGAGGAGTTCGTCACGACCGTCCAGCGGGCCTACCGGAAAGATTTCTGGGCCCAGCTTCCCAGATATGTGCATCTCATCGTTGAAAAAGACGCGATGGCCGGAGTCGTGCAGCCGGTGACCCGGGAGTTCGACGTCACCCTCTCCCCCATCCGGGGCTATGCCTCGCTCTCCTTCGCTCACGAGATCGCCTCCACCTGGAACCGGATCGAGAAACCGATCCATGCGTTCTACCTGGGCGACTTCGACCCGTCTGGCTTCGACCTGGAACGGGACATCAAGGAGAAGCTCCATCGCTACTGCCGCCGGCCGTTCCGCTGGCGGCGGCTGGGCGTCAATGCCCAGGACTTCGACGAGTTCGACCTCCTGAAGCTCGAGCCAAAGCAGACGGACAAGCGTTACCAGAAGTTCGTGGCGGAACACGGCACCGCCTGTGCCGAACTGGACGCCATCCCGGCCAGCGAGATCCGCCGGCGGGTCAAAGAAGCGATCGAGTCGCATATCCCGGCTGACCAATGGGAACGGCTGCAGGAAATCGAGAACACCGAGCGGTCGCTGTTTAATGAGACGCTGGGGCGGCTGCGAAATGGGGGGACCGACTGACATGCCCCCGCTCCATGTGAGATCGGCCGCCTTCGCTGCAGCACGGTCCTACGCAGAGCGTGGCTGGTGCGTCATTCCGGTCCCGTTCCGCAGCAAGAACCCCAATCGGAAGGGCTGGGAACAGCTCCGCATCACGCCCGAGTCCGTCGACCAGTACTTCAACGGCAAGCCCCAAAACGTCGGTGTCCTCCTGGGACAGGTCTCCGACGGCCTGGTCGATGTGGACCTGGACCACACACTCGCCCTCGAACTGGCTCCCCAGCATCTGCCGCCCACGCCGGCCATCTTCGGACGATCCAGCAAGCCTCGCTCCCACGGGATCTATCGCGTCTCCGAGCCGATCAGGACGACCAAGTACCGCAGCAAGTCGGAAGGGATGCTGGTCGAGGTCCGCTGCGACGGAATGCAGACGGTCTTTCCGCCCAGCACACACGAGTCGGGCGAGGCCATCGTGTGGGAGGAACCCCACGGCGATCCCGCCGACGTCGAAGCCGGCCAGCTGCTCGATTCGGTCCGAGGCCTGGCGGATGAAGTCTTGTCCTCGCTGGGCGAGAGCAGGCGTCAGCGGTCGCGGGTTGCGAAAGATCTCACTGCACCGCCCGTGTCGACGGCATTTGCCGTCCGGACCGCCTGTCTGGAGGCGATGCGACGAATCTCCGTTCGTGATCACCGGGACGGTTCCCTGCGGCTTTATACCTACGCCTGCCGTACCGTGGAGTTTGGGCTCGACGATGCGGCGGCGGTCGACACGATCCGGGCCTGCATCGCCGAGCGGCCGTTCGGGCGAGAGTGGACCAACGAAGAGATCCTGGCACGTATTCGGGACGCCGAAAGACGGTGCACTCGCGGCTCGGCGCTCTCGCAGGATGAACACGGCTGTATCGCCCTGGCGGGCCGCGACCTGGCGACGGGCAGGATCGTGCTCAGTCCGGACAGGACCGTTCCCTCGGCCCGAGCGTTCCTTCTGGAATTCTACAGCCATCCGGAGGGCCAGACGCTGTTCTGTTACGGCGGGGCACTCTGGGGCTGGCAACAGAACCGGTACGTCGAGATTGAGGACCCTGCGATCAAGCGACAGATCCAGAACTGGCTTCACGTGGCGGTGCGGTATCAGCAGAAAGCGAACAAGCCGCCCATGCTGCTCTCGTTCCCGGCGAATCCAAAGACGGTGAATGGCGTCCTTGAAACGCTCCGCAACGAGGTCCACCTGGAGTCGAGCATGGAAGCGCCGTGCTGGGTGCCTCTCCGCAGTGGCGATCCACCAGCATCGGAGCTGCTTGTTGGACGAACGCAGATCCTGCACCTGCCCACGATGAAGGTGATTCCAGGGAGCCCTCGGCTGTTTACCACGTCGGCTCTCGATTTCGATCACGATCCCGAGGCTCCCACACCCAAAGCCTGGCTGTCGTTTTTGATGGAGCTGTTCGGGGACGATGACGAGTCGGTGGCGGCTCTGCAGGACTGGTTTGGATATTGCCTTGTGGCGGATACGTCGCAGCAGAAGATGCTGCTGATTGTCGGCCCACGGCGGAGCGGCAAGGGGACGATCGCCCGGGTCCTGACCCAGTTGGTAGGTCCGAACAACGTCGCGGGGCCAACGACCTCCAGCCTGGCCGGCCCGTTCGGGCTGCAGCCGCTCATTGGGAAGAGCCTCGCCATTGTCAGTGATGCGAGGTTCAGCGGGGAACACGTCAGCACGGTCGTCGAACGGCTCCTCTGCATCAGTGGCGAGGACTCACTGTCCATCGACCGGAAGCACACCACCAGCGTCACGCTGAAGCTGCCAACTCGGTTCATGTTCCTCTCGAACGAGCTGCCGAAGATGAACGATGCCAGCGCCGCGCTGACGGGCCGCTTCGTCATCCTGCGGCTGACGAAGAGCTTCTACGGCAAAGAGGACCACGAACTCACGGCCCGGCTGTTGGCCGAGTTGCCTGGAATCCTGAACTGGAGCAGCGAAGGATGGCGACGACTGAGGGCTCGAGGGCATTTTCTGCAGCCTTCCAGTTCCAGGGAGGTGATGCGCGACCTTGAGGACCTCGCGTCACCGGTCGCAGCTTTCGTTCGCGACCGGTGCGTCGTCGGCCAGGGCCACCGCGTCGCAGTGAATGATCTCTACCTCGCCTGGAAGCGGTGGTGCGAAGCCGTCGGCATGACCACCGTGACCAACCTCGCGACGTTCGGCCGGGACCTGCTGGCAGCGAACGCGACTGTTCAGCGCCGCCGAAGCACCGACCAGAAGAGCTTTTATGACGGAATCAGGTTGAAGGAACGGAGTGATGCGTCTCCGACCGACTGTTAGGCACTGTCATGACAGTTCTGATTGCACGCACACGCGAGGAAGGAAAATGAGAAAGAGAAGTAAGAGGAATAAAGGGAGCACAATGGCGACTGTCATGACAGTGCCTCGCAGTCACGCTGGCGAGGAGTACCGGTCATGAACGTCGAGCTCTGGCCTATCGACCGACCCAAGCCCTACGCCCAGAACCCGCGCCTCAACGACGACGCCGTCGATGCCGTGGCTCGCTCGATCCAGGAGTTCGGGTTCCGGCAGCCGATCGTCGTGGACGAGCATGATGTCATCATCGTCGGGCACACGCGGCTCAAGGCCGCCATCAAGCTGGGCCTCACGCAGGTGCCCGTGCACGTGGCGACCGGCCTCACACCCGCCCAGATCCGTGGCCTCCGCATCGCCGATAACCAGACGGCCACGATCGCCGAGTGGAACCAGGAGCTCCTGAGCCTGGAACTGGCCGACCTCAAGGCTCTGGATTACGACCTCGACCTGCTCGGCTTTGAGCCAGACGATCTGGCCAAGTACCTGAACGCCGGAATGGAAGACGGCCAGTGCGACCCCGACGAGATCCCTGCCCCACCGGACGAGGCGACGACCAAGCCCGGTGACCTGTGGATCCTCGGCGATCACCGGCTGCTGTGCGGCGACAGCTCGAAGGCGGGTGACCTCGACCTGCTGCTCGACGGCCAGAGCATCCACTTGGTCAACACCGACCCACCCTACAACGTGAAGGTCGAGCCCAGGAGCAACGACGCCATCGCGGCCGGCAACAGCTCGTTCGAGGCTACGCCCAAACAGCGGACGCATCATCAGTCGCTCGACCTCGCCCGACACCCCGGCAAGTCGAAACCGACGCAGAAAAAGCTCAGGGCCAAGGACCGGCCGCTGGCCAATGACTTCGTCTCGGATGACGAGTTCGACCGGCTGCTGGACGCCTGGTTCGGGAATGCGGCACGCGTGCTGGAGCCCGGACGCGGGTTCTACATCTGGGGCGGCTACGCGAACTGTGCGAACTATCCGCCGTTCCTGAAGAAGCACGGACTGTACTACTCACAGGCCATCATCTGGCACAAGGGACACCCGGTCCTGACCCGGAAGGATTTCATGGGGGACCACGAGTGGTGCTTCTACGGGTGGAAGGAAGGGGCCGCTCACACCTACCTCGGTCCGAACAACGCCACCGATGTCTGGTCGGTCAAGAAGGTGAACCCGCAGTCTATGGTGCACTTCACCGAGAAGCCCATGGAGTTGGCGGTCCGGGCCATGCAGTACTCGTCGCGGCCGGGCGAGAACGTGCTCGACCTGTTCGGAGGGAGCGGATCAACGCTGATCGCGGCGCAGCAGACGGGACGGAAGGCGTTCCTGATGGAACTGGATCCGCTGTACTGCGACCTGATCGTTCAGCGGTTTTAGAAGTTCACGGGGACGAAAGCCGAACTGGCTTCTGCAGGAGCGACAGCATGACCGGTATTAGCGAGTGCGGTCCAGAACCGGTGGAAACGGAATCTCGAATGTGCGGCAGACAGTCTGCCAGGTCGTCGCTCCGAGGAATCCATCGGCGATCTGCTGCCGCTGACGTTCAGACCGGTGCGGAAGGCTGCCCCGAAGAGCAGATTCTCCTGTGGTTGCGAGAACGGCATTCGTCCACGTCGGTGGAACAGTTGCTCCCAAGTCTGAATCGGATCCTTCAACGAGAAAGAACCCGACGACTTGTCGTCGTCCGCTGATCTCAAGGGCGTTGTCCATGTGCCGCAACATCTGGTGGCGAACCGGCATCCACGACGTGCTCGTTGTCGGGCCACGCTCTGTCCGCTTCCCTTCGATGACCACGATCAGCTCAGGCGTCTGCAGAAAGACATCTGGATATGACGGGCCTTCAAAGACATACCAGGCACTCTCTGGCAGTTCAGGTTCCTCGAGTTGGCGAAGTGCTTCTTCGAGCGTCGCGGGGTCTCGCTCCTCCATGAGTGCGCGCCGTCGTTCATTCGTTCGTTCGGATGCATCCCAGGTTGCTGACTGGTTCTGCGCGCCAGTTAGCAGCCACCTCAGCAGCGCTCTCGGGGGAAGCAGGGGGCGTTCATGCTTTCCGAACGAGGAGCGCTCCAGTGTTCCAACATCAGTGTCAATGAGCCAATCGGTGCCATCCGCTCGTTTTGCCAGGGAAAGCAGACTCGCAAGCCATTCCTTCCCGCTTGGATCGCGCCGTAGCAGTTGTTCAAAGATAGGCTCAACCCTTGTCGCAGATGAGTTCTTCTGGCCCACGTCAACGTCCTCCCCCAAATATGGCTGCCCAGTACTCGTAGGCAGCGTAGCACCCGGCCCCGTTCACGCCCACGTTCGCTCACGTCGCGTTTCGGCCGCGGGCATTGCCCTTCCCCGCCCTGACGACAAAACGCCCACCCGTTCGTCACGAGGGGCGTCAAAGCGGAACGCGAGCAGATCAGGATTTCTTCTTGGTCACCTTCTTCCCCTTCAGAGTGAAGTGGCCGCGATCGGTCTTAACGAATCTAGCTTCGTTTCCCTTCACGTTGATCTCCCGCAGGATGGCGGCGTACAGCGTGGCGTGCGGCGTCTTGCCGCCCGGAGAGGTCCAGTAGTTCTTCACCGCCATCTGCTCGATCATCTGCTTGGTGGCCATGGGCTCGCTGGACTCGCCCAGCACCTTAACGGCCGCGTCCAAGGCGCTCATGCCGCGTTCCGCCTTCGGAGCCTTGGCCTTCTTCGGGGTCGCCTCAGCCTTGGTCGTGGTCTTCTTCGTCTCGGTTTTGGTCGTCTTGGCAGCCATCGTCGTGTCTCCGTCTTTGGGTTCGTGGATCTGCAACCAACGCGGTCGCAACGACGACATCAGTTACCTCGACGTCCCGCACGCATCGAGCGCTGTTCGGAAGCATTCCACGCAGATTCCAGACGTTTCCCGCGTGCCGTTTCCCGGACGTTCCAGGCTGGAGTTGCGACATGAACGACATGCACGGCCCCCGTCGTCTCCAGACCCGCTGCCGTGTCCCAGGCTGCCGCAGGCGTACTCGCAATGGGTACTGCGACCAGCACCAACAGCAGCGTTACCGGCGGGACGCCGACCGTCATCGCGGCACACCGGCTCAGCGCGGCTACGATGACGACTGGCGACGGCTCCGAGACGCCTATTACCGACAGCATCCCTTCTGCGAGGACTGTCTCGACCAGGGCATCCACACGACCGAGCACATCGAAGTCGATCACGTCATCCCGATTGCCGTCAGGCCCGACCTCAGACTGGTGTGGTCCAACCTGAGAAGCCGGTGCCGCAGCCATCATGCGCGAAAGACCCATCGGGACGGGCAGACCTACGGACGCCATCGAACCGCGTCGATGTGCGCGACGGGTCAAGGAAGGCCGGTGGGGGGGAGCCTCAAATCATTAACCGACAACACGTTACCACCCGCGTCCGCCCGTGCGCATTTCCGCAAAATTGGGGGCCGGGGGGGTAACCCGCCGCGAGGAGGCTCCGATGCGCGGTCGTAAGCCCCGTCCCACGCTGCTCAAACTCCTCGACGGCAACCCCGGCAAACGGGCCATCAACGGCCGGGAACCGACGCCACCGAAGGAGCTGCCCGATTGCCCGGACTGGCTGGATGTCACGGCCAAAGGCGAATGGGAGCGGATGTCGGGGGTGCTGTCGGAGATGGGACTGCTGACGAGCGCCGACCGGTCGGCTCTGGCGGCCTACTGCGTGTCCTACAGCCGCTGGGTCCAAGCCGAACAGCAGGTCCAGAAGTTCGGGACGATCGTGAAGAGTCCCGAGAAGAACTTCCCGATGAAGAGTCCCTACCTGACCGTGGCGGATCAGGCGCTGGAATCGATGCGGAAGCTGATGGTGGAGTTCGGGTTGACGCCGTCGTCTCGGAGCCGGATCAAGGTGCCGGACGGCGGCCCGATGTCGGACTTCGATGCATTCGTGGAGGCGGGATAGGTGGTCTCGCTGGCACAGCGAATGGCGGACGCCGAGGCCGAAGGCTGGCGGGAGTGGGTGCGGACGCCGGCGGACGAGAAGGCGCTCCTGGCCGGTTATCGGTTCGATCTGGCGAGCGCCGAGCGGGTGCGAACGTTCTTCCGGAAGTTCCTGTGTCACTCCAAGGGGCAGTGGGCCGACCAGCCCTTCGAACTCTTGGACTGGCAATGGAGCGACGTGGTGGCCCCGCTGTTCGGCTGGATCCGGCCAGATGGGACACGCCGCTACCGCCGAGCCTACCTGGAAGTCCCCAAGAAGAATGGGAAGTCGACGCTCCTGGCAGGCCTGAGCCTGTACCTGCTGGCGGGAGACCGCGAGCCGGGGGCCGAGATCTACAGTGCGGCGGTCGATCGGGACCAGGCGTCGATCGTGTTCAACGAGGCGGCCAACATGGTGGAGCGGTCGCCGCAGCTGAGTTCACGGCTGGCCGTCATCCGCAGCACCAAGCGGATTGCCTTCCACCGCAAGCACTCGGTCTACCGGGCGCTGTCGGCCGACGTGCCGGCCAAGGAGGGGCTGAACGCCCATGCCATCCTGATCGATGAGCTGCACGCCCAGAAGACCCGGGATTTGTGGGACACCCTCCGGTACGCCGGCGTCTCGCGCCGTCAGCCCCTGCACATCTCGATTACGACGGCTGGCTTCGACCGCCACAGCATCTGCTGGGAACAGCACCAGTATGCCAGGTCCGTGCTGGACGGGACGGTCGAGGACCTGTCGTTCTTCCCGTTCATTACAGGAGCCGAGATGGACGAGGACTGGACGTCGGAGAGCGTGTGGCGGAAGGCCAACCCCAGCTTCGGAATTACGATCGACGCCACGCAGTTCGCGGAGGACTGCGAGGAAGCCCGGCAGTCACCGGCCAAGGAGAACTCGTTCCGGAGGTATCGGCTCAATCAGTGGACTGAGCAGGACGTGCGGTGGCTGAGCCTGGAGAAGTGGGACGCCTGCTCGGCGGTCCCTAAGGACCTGGAAGGCCGGGAGTGCTACGCGGGGCTGGACCTCTCCTCAACGACCGACATCTCCGCGCTGGTGCTGGTGTTCCCCGGCGAGGACCGGTACGACGTGCTGCCGTTCTTCTGGGTGCCGGAGGAAGGGGCACGGAACCGAGAACGAATGGACCGTGTCCCGTACCGACAGTGGATCCGGGAGGGATTCATTGAGGCCACTCCGGGTGAAGTGATCGACTACGACCGGATCCGGGCGCGGGTGAACGAACTGGGGGAACGGTTCCAGATCCGGGAGATCGCCATCGACCGCTGGAACGCCACGCAGCTGGCCACGCAGCTGTCGGGCGACGGTTTCGAGATGGTGGCGTTCGGCCAGGGCTACGCCAGCATGAACTGGCCGACGAAGAAGCTGGAGGAGGTCGTCCTGAGCGGGAAGCTGGCACACGGGGCCAATCCCGTGCTCCGCTGGATGGCGGGGAACGTCTCGATCGAGAAGGATGCGGCGGATAACTGGAAGCCGTCGAAGAAGAAGAGCCAGGAACGGATCGACGGAATCGTCGCCCTGATCATGGGACTGGAGCGGGCGACGGTGCAGCAGCAGGTCGACTGGTACGTGCCTGGGTCGTTGTCGTTGTGATCACATGAGAGTCATCATGAAAGCTGCCAAGGGAGACGGGAAGAAGAGGGGTTTCTTCTATCACCGGATCACAACGAGCCTCGGTGAGTACAGGTCTTTCTACGAATCCGAATGGGCCAAGCGGCGAGTTGCGGACTGCGCGTCCAACGAACCGTTAAGCGACTCCTTGTTGGAACTGCTCTATGCCTGGAGAACCCTGTCGGCATCGTTCCGATTTCCCTCCCAGATCGCACCTCTTTACAAGAAGTTTACGGATAGCTTCACGGCCACCGCGCTCCGGACCCGCAGCGAATGGGTGGGAGCACTCCGCCTCCGACTGGCTGACAGACTCCGCATGCTGGGCCGGTCGAACGACCTGGAGTTCCTCGTTGGGCTCCTCGCCGACGCGGAGCAGGACCTCGTGACACTAATTCCCAGCATTCAACAGGGAGTGACGTCCCAGGAGATCTGGGACGGATTCATCCAAGAACCTCAGTTCCAGATGACTGTCGCTGGAATTCCCAAGCAGACGTATGCGGGTCTCTACTTCGCGTTCGAGACGTTCTTGCTTCGAGCGCTACACCTCAAGGATTCGTCGACGCAGGGCATGACGACCAGCGATCAAAGATTCGTCAAAGCCTTCCGTGACGCCTTTGGCGAACCGCTCACCCACGATTGCTGGACTGGACCGTCCGCGGTGAGGATCCGAGAGACGCGGCATGCGATTGTTCACAACGGCGCGAGGATGACGCCGGCGTTGAGGAACTACCGGTCACGATTACCGATCGACAATGGGAACCTGAGCATCGTCGCACAGCACGTAACTGAACTTCACGGGGAGCTCAGGCCGAAGGTCGATCGAATTCTCTCTGTGTTCGTGCAGCTGACATGAAATTCGAGAGTCGCGCCGTCAGCGTCCCATTTCACTGGAGATTAGTCATGCCCAGACTTCAGAATGTTCCATACGGCCTGCCCGCCCTGATGGGCATCGCCGGGCAAGGCGCGGTCACCGCGTGGTATCTCGGCCAGATGGTGCGGGCTGGCGGATGGAGAGTCGGGATCTGAAGCACTCCAGCGAGAATTCAGCAACGAACGATTTCCATGCGGCCGAAGCAGTGTTGCGAATGCAATAGGTGCGAGAGACCAGGCAGGAGAGATTGCAAGGCAGGAACCAGACGTTGCTAAGAACTTCCAGCGATTTCCAACTGTTCTGGACGGCCTTTGACCCGCTCGACTTGGCGAGTGGCAGCATCGATGTATTGGGCTTTCAGGCAGTTTACATCGCTCTAGCCAACAAACTCCTGCCGGGCTTCACCACGGTGACGACGTCGCCGCGTTACGTGTCCATGCTCTGTGCGGCGGTCGGTGCGGCCGAATCGCAACACTTCGGTACGGGCGAGACTACGATCCACCTGCGACAGACCCGCATGGCGGCCGTGAAGTCCTACGAGCGCGCCTGGGCCCTCGCCTGCGGACTCGCCGCACGCGAGCGTGGGATCGGTCAAGACGCGGTCGATGGGTTGCGCGGCATACGGTATGTTCAGCGCCGCCTCGATGAACTCTCCGGCCGAGAGAAATTCATCCGGACCAGCTCCTTCAATCTCTTGGCCAATCAGGTTCGCTATGGCGGGATTGGCGCGTATTCCACGCTGTTGGAAGACTGTCATCTCGCCACCATGCGTTCGATCGCATTGCGCTCGCCGGGCGTCAGCCTCGCCGAATCATTTCCGCATCCAAACGAAGACTTGCCGGCGTGGGATGAGGATCGTCCACTGCCGCTTGATGCCTTAAGGGAGTGGGGTACGAGATGCCACTTGAGCGATTTCAATCGTGATGAGGGGCGATGGCTTGCGACAGCTCTTCGCGGAGGGGAAGAGGGGGGGTGGGATGACGATGTCCGCTGGACGACGCTGCGAATGTTAGCCGCGATCGCAGGCGACGATGTGTCTGAACAGATCCTGCTGGAGCGTCTGCTGGGTTTGATTTGCGATGGAGGAGCAGATCGACTGAGAGTGCCGTCGCTGTGCCTGCGACAGATCCAATCGGCGCTGGATCTGATTCAGCCTTACGAGCGGCTGTACCAGGCCGTCCAGTTCCTTTTTGACGCCATGAGAGCGGCAGCGACCGACAAACCAGTGCCGAGTCTAGACGACGTCGCTCAAACGCTTGCCTGCGAATCGGCATATCAGGTTGCCCGTGCCGCCGCTTCCGATCTCCTGACCTCAATCGAGCGGGTGGAAACGATTCACCCCGAGACGGCCCATGACATCCGGGACGCTCTCGTGGAAGCTGGGATGTTGTCCTTTGCTGAGATGGTCCGCAGCGCTTCAAGTGCTGTGGAATTGCTAGTCCTTGGACTCTCTCGGCACCGCGATGTGCAGCAAGGGAAGTTTGATCGCGGCGAGCGAAAAGCGGCTTGGCTTCACTGCGAAACGTCGATGGGCACGTTCCGCCTCACGGCTCAAAGACATCCACTTCCTCGATCAGGTCGCCATGAGAACTGGGAAAAGGTACCCCGGCATCCTTATCGGACCTATGGCGCTAAACGGTTCGTGAAGGCCTGCAGAATCCCGTAAAGCGAGCGAAATGGCCAAGGCATCCGCAACATCGACTGTTCAGAACCTGCTCGACGCCGTTCGGCCTGCCGAGGCCGATGGACCATTGCGTTCCGTGGTGCTGGCGACCTACGGGCTGTCGCTCGATCAGCCGAACTTCTTTGAACACGACTTCTTGCCAACTCTTCTCGGCTTGGGAGGCGTTCGCGATCGCGGCTACGTGGCCCCGGTCGCATTGGAGAGGAAGCTGGCCGAGTCGTATTGCGCGCTGATTTGCGATGCGCACGCTTTAGCCGAAGGGGCGCGACCCAGTTTACGGGTGGACGTAATCCCCATCGCCCGGCCGCGCCACCACGCAAAGATTGTGTTCATCCACCGGCAGAGACTCATTCGCGTCATCGTTTCTTCAGCGAATCTCACTCATGACGGTTACCGGAGCCAGCGCGAAGTTGCCGCCGTTCTGGACTTTCGACAGGACGGTGGACTCTCTCCAACGATCCTGAGCGAGATGGTCTTGGGTTGGCTGGCCACACTGGGAGTCTCGGCGACGGCGACACTCCGACTCGCATTGCAGAACGCCGTTTCCTCGGCGGCCACTTGGCCATCACGATCCGTAAGTGGTGCATTCCCAAGCGTTCGGATTGCTTTCGGTGGTGGCCCGTCGTCGCTTTGGCGGCAAGTGGTTGATGCGTGGCCACGCGGAGAACCGGTCCTTACCTGGAAGACATGCTCGCCATTCTGGCCGGGCGGGGATTCGCGGAACACTCCCTTTGAGGCCATCGCTGACGGACTGATCGGGCGCGAGGCCTCACTGGCTCAGACCGAACTGGAAGTGATCTGTACCGCCGACGTGGCCGGCGAAAGTGCTCGGCCGGTCTTTCCATTCGCACTGCTTCGCGGGCTGCGAGATCGCAGGTTTCCCGTCACGCGGGGCAGGCTTGTGCCCGTCCGTCTGGATGCACTGAGTAACGAGGTTCCGGATGGCAAAGCGGAGGGGCAGCGAGTCCTGCACGCCAAATATGTCCTGCTACGCGGTCTTGAGACCGCCGTCGCGTTGCTCGGTTCGGCGAACTTCACGAACACCGGCTTCGGGGTCTACCCCGGCTCGAATTTGGAGGCAGGTGTACTTCTGACCTGCCCGGTCTCGATGGTGCGAGACGGTGATTGGAGCCCGCCTCTGGTGGAAACGGCGGCCGTCGATTGGGCGACGTGTGCAAGCCAGGATCTGACTGCGCCCGGCGCAGAGCCCGACGATCCGATCGAATGGCCGCAACAACTGCGTCGCGCTGACCTCGATATTCAGTGGGGCAGCGGCCCTGATCCCGCCGGCAGGCTTGAGCTGACCTTCGTCGCCGACGAGTTCACTCCGACCCTGATTCTCACAGCGGGTGATGAGATTGGTTTAGAGGCCCATGAACTCTTTCGGATCGAGGCGTTCCCGGCATCGAACGACGGAGTCGTTGCCGTCGCGATCGACGCCGCAGTGGTTCGGCACTTGCTGGTTCGTCGAACGGTGCGAGTTCGCTGGGACGAGCCTGCGAAGTTTGCAGCGTTCCCTATCAATATTCATGACACGGCCAAAGCCGGGCTGCCAAGCGTGCTTGGGGCACGCCCTGACGAACAGCAGTTGCTCGCGTATTTCCACGGCCGGATCGGTGAAGATGATCTGCTCGCCCTCCTCGAACAGCAGGCACAGCAAGCCGACAGCGGAGCAGCCGTAACCAACAAGGAACCACCGGCGGACCTTCAGAACTACGTGATCCGAGAATTTGTCGAAAGTTTGTTCGGACTGGAAGGCACTCTCAAGTCTGCCCTGTATTCGCCGCGCGCGTTGGAAACTGCGTTACTTGGCGAATTCAGTCCCGCGGCGCTCGCCGAGCGAGTCCTGACGGCATTGCGAACCGGGCGACGTTCGGCAACAGCGGCAGCATTCCAATTTGTGGAACTGATTCGGGTTGTTTTGGTGTTACCCATCACAACCAGCGATGCTGACCAGACGGCGTTAGGAGCGGTGTTGAAACGCGCGGTCGATCGGCTCTTGCAGTTTGTCGAACAGGCTGGCAAGTCGACCTCATTCTCCGACACGCTCCGCAACTCTCATTTTGCGAGCTACGTTCATGCCTCATTACCGCGAAATATCGCCGTGCAGCTCTTGAATCCGTCGAGTGCCGAGGAGCCGCCGGTCGCCGCACTGAAAAGGGACGTCGACGATGACGCTTAGCCTTGATCCGGCGCTCAATCTTGGTCGCGACTCTGAGCGGATGACTCCCGAGGATACGCGGCGGCAGGAAGCGACCGTCAACTGCTTACTTCGTGCCTTTTCCGCACCGCTGAATGACCGCCGTGAGATTCAATTACTGGCGGACGAAGTGGGTTTGGGCAAGACCTTTGTCGCCCTGGCCACCGCCTTTAGCGTTCTGCGTGCGGTGCGAGCACAGCCAGCCTTGGCCGAGGATGCGGGACTTTCGCGATGTTATCGAGCTGCTGTTGTCGTGGTGCCGTCCGGAAACCACGCCTTGGCCCGCAAGTGGCATCAAGAGGTCGAGGCACTCAGAACACGCTGCTCGACAGATCGTGACGCGACAGATTGGTTTCGTTCTCGTGTTTGCGACAGCGCTTTCGATCTGGTGGAGGGACTCCGTCGCGCTTCAGATCTCCGCCGCAATGCACACGACAATCCCTGCGTGCTGATTTGCACGGCCAACGTCTTCAGCCGCCGCGTACCGGACCTCGCGGAGCGTCTACGCTTTCTGGCGGCCTGCCTGTTTCGCTGGTGGGGTAATCGACTCAGCCGCCACGAGCGCTATCGGATCGTCTCCCGTGCCGCCGAGGTGTCACGGTACACCGACTGGGCCACCTACGCGCAGCGAGTTGGTGCCGGTGAGTACGAGGTGCGACTGTGGAGCTTTCAAGAGCACGAACGTTACCTCTCGCCGACGGAGCGAAAACAGTGGACCTGGCCCGTAGACCAGGAACGACTCTACGCACAGACACCGTTTTCGTACTCGGACATCGCTGCAGCCCTGGATTCTCTGTTCAAGACCAGCGACGGTTGGTCGCTACTCGAGGATGAGTCCCTCACAACCCGCGAGGGATTCGAGGAGCCGGCCGGCCTGTTGCCATATTGCAAAGATGCTGCCAAGCGGCGCGGGCACGCGGAGTGGTACTTCCGCGGCTTCAAAGCCCGCCTCCTGAGTCTCTACAAGGAACTGGCCCATCACCTGATTCGGCAGGAAGTTCCGCTTATCGTCGTCGATGAGGCCCACCATTGGCGGCATTCACATCGCCAAGACTGCCAGAGTTTCCGCGCACGCCTGGCACTGATCGCAAGGCGCCTGCTGTTGCTGACAGCCACACCGTTTCAGATGCATCGAGACGAGCTGCTCGAGGTCTTGTCGGTTGGCGATGCGATGGAGCTAGCGATTGGTCCAGAACGAGTTGCGCGGCTGCAAGAACTGCGTGCCAAGATTAAGGAGGCCACAGCCGCCTCCGAAGCGGCTGGAGTGGCCTTTTCACGCGAATGGGGATCGCTCCCAGAGCAATTTGCGAGTGTTGATCCGCGCTTCGATCCTGGGAATGGCATCGTGCCAGGAGCATCCGACCCACGGACGGATGAGTTGGCGCGGCTATGGGCGGAGATTGGGTTCGCCGGCGAGAATGAACAGGCCGGTTGGTTGCACGGAATTCCTGGACCGCTTCGGCCATTTTTCGCCCGAGCGCGAGAACTGCAGTCGAGCAACCAGCGGCTCCGCGAAGCCATGCGCACGTTGATCATCCGACACCGTCGCCCGGTGGGACATCGTCGGTTCCTGATCGGTCGTGAGTACCCGGCGGCGGCCGACGACCGTTGTCGACCGGATCAGCACTTGCTCCATCTGGCTCCTGGCGCAGAGGTTCCACCACATGCTGAGCTCGCGCAGTATCTCCTGATGAAAGTCGTCGCCGATGCTTCTCAAGGTAGGCACCGTACGACGCTGGGGATGGACCTGACGGGATGCTACACAACGCTTTGGAAAAGTAAGGAAGGACAGAAGGCCGCCGAGGCGGCCACGATGGGCAACAATCAACGGCTCTTCCGAATCCTGCAACAATTGACCGGCCACCAAGAGGGACGGGACAACAAGGAGGATCATCGCCACCCCAAGCTCCAACTTGTCCTCGACGAGGTGTTGCGCCGGTGGGATCAGGGTGAAAAGACACTGATCTTCTGCTTCCGAGTGCCGACTGCCGAGACTTTGGCAAAACTGTTGACTCACGGAATCAGCCATCGCCTGCGGCAGTCGCGACGTGCCCTGCTGGAATCGCGAGGTACAGAGATTACCGCGGAAGCAGACATTGATAGGGCGATGCAGCAGTTCCGTCGATCGCTGACGGCCCGCGAGGGTAGCGGGGTGCCGCTTTTCCTTGACCGTGTCTTGCTCGGATGGCTGCAGTTCCTCGGCCTCGAATTGCCAGCGTTGACCGATGACGACCGAAAACACGTGGCTGATTTGTACGCTCGGGCACGAACTGGCGGCGGCCCACTCTTTCGAGGCGGCGAGCGACTACGGCTCGATCGTGTCTTCCTCAACAGAGCGATCGAACACGTTTGGGCCATTCGGCTACTGAGTGATCCCACTTCGTGGTGGTCGGCCTGTGCGACGACCAAGCGTGAAGCGACCACACAGATTCTGGAACAGTTGGCCGACGAGGACTGGGTGACGTTTCGCTATGGACGACCGGAATTGACCCGCAGGAAGGGCGAAATGGAAGGAGACGTGCTGACTGATTCTGTGGCACGATCGAGCCTGGCAGATGCATACGAACTCGACTTGAAGCCCTCAGACTCAGTGGCGGTCGCCGTCGAAGATGCGCTGAGCACTGTCACGACAGGTGGTCGCGCCTCGTTGGCGGACACAGTCGTTTCTGGATCGAACCTCTTTGTTCCGCTCGGCGCTGATGCGAATCTCCTTGGAGATTCCGGACAGAAGCGGGCCGGACGGATGCGCGACCTCTTATTGCGGATGACATTCCGCGAAGGGGCTTGGGAGTGGGCCGAACGGTCCAAAGTCATCGATGCCGTCGTTCGCGCGCTATTGCGAGAAGACATTCTTCTTCGTCTGCCTCGAAGTGTATTCAAGGACTCTGATGAGACCTGGGCTACAGGAATTCTCCGTGGCCTTCATGTACCGCCTGGCGGTGGGCAATTGGAGCCACTTGCCGGTCGCGTGGAAGAGTTCTTGCGGGAACTGGTCGAGATGGGGCCAACGGAGCGTGAAGCGCATCTGCGATATGCGATGAATCCGAAAGCCGAAGCTGTCGTCCTCGTCACAGGGCAAAGTGGGATTGATCGAGATTCCGTTTTCAATGGCTTCAACACGCCGCTACTCCACGACATCTTGATCTGTACTCAGGTGGGGCAGGAAGGCATCGATCTTCACCGCCACTGCCGGCACGTCGTGCATTATGACCTGGGCTGGAACCCTGCCACTCTCGAACAGCGCACGGGACGGACAGACCGACTCGGCAGCAAGGCGATGCGCGAACGCAATCTCGCATTGACGGCTCGAAACGATGCGGATGGATCGGCGACGGGCACTGCGGAACTGCCGGGACTCGACATTGCGTTACCCTACCTGGCGGGTACCTATGACGAGAGAATGTACGATCGGCTTCGTACTCGGGCTCAAACATTCGAGATCCTGACCGGCGGCGACCCATCTGCAGATCGCGACGATGACAGCAGCTGGCTCGATCCGGATGACCTGGGCAATGCAAATGGAAACAACTACGTCCCGCTTCCGACGGCGATGCTTGAGCAGCTTCGCGTGAATCTTTCGGTATAGAACCGACTCTCGAGTGGCGTGGATTCTCCGCGGCGATGTCACGCCGCCCGCCGCGAGTAGGACTTCTGCAACCCGCCAAGGCGATTTCGGCAGACGACGTCACTCGATTTGACGAGGCGGTCGCTGGGAGCGTCCTCTGGCCAATCCGGAGGCCTGCCGCCTCTCGCCTCATGAGGCCGTTCCCGGTTGTAGTGCACCTGGAACTCACTGTTGATGTAGTTCAAGTGCCGCCTGGCCACGATCACGAACTTGTCCAAAGCCTCGAACTTCAGGGTTTGGATAAATCGCTCGACGTGCGCCCGCAGGTTCGGGGCCCGATAGGCGTTCCGCTTGATTTCCACCCCGGCCGACTGGAAGACCTGATCGAACTCCTCTCGGTACTTCTGATCGTTGTCCCGCATCACGATCTCGGGCGTCAGTTCCACGTCCTCGGCGTGCATCAAGAAGTTCCGACCCTGCTGGGCCACCCAGGCTGATGTCGGCGCCTCGGTGCACTGGCTGATCCAGCACCGCCGTGTCCCCAAGTGCAGGAACACGAGGAAGTACAGGTCGACGAGCCCCTTGGTCGTCCACATGGGCTTGGAGACGAAGTCGCACTGCCAAAGTGTGGCCGCATGACGGGACAGGAACGCGTCCCAGGAGTCTTCGGACGACGGTTTGGGGCCAACCGGCAGTCCGGCCTCGACGAGAATGTTCTTGACCGTCTGGCGTGAGACCTTGATCCCAAGCTTCTTGCACTCGCCCATGATGCGGGTGTAGCCCCAATTGGTCTCTGTCCGCATGCGGATGATCAGATCCCGGATCTCCTTAGCCGTACGGAGTCGGCCCGGTCTCTGGGTCGCCCGCTTCATCGATCTGGCGGTCTCCGTCTCCCGGATCCACTTCCGGAACGTGCTGTAAGAGCAGATCGACAGGATCTCTTTCAGATGGAGTCCCAACCTGCGTCCAGCGCGGACCAGCCTTCGGCGCTCCACCGGCGTGGTTCGGATCCGTTGGGGGAGCTTGGCCCTGAGGATCCGGTTCTCTTCTTTCAGGTAGGCCACCTGACGGGCCAGTTCCTGGCGGGTGCAGCAGGCCAGCATGGCCAGGAGCGGGTGCAGAAGGACGGCCATCGTGCTACGGTCAGAACTACGGTGTTTCTCAGGAGAGCAGAGTATTTGTACCCCGCTGGAAGGGGGGCAAAGTAGCGGTCGGGAGGCTGCCTGTCGGTCGTCAGTGCGGGTGTCCCGAAACCGAATCTAGCTTCGCTTGAACGGGGCCGATGCCGTCCCTCCAGCTTGCCTGTCTTCTGACTCACTGACGCCAATGCGCTCGCGCCTTTTCTCTCGGCGCTGGCGCGCGAGCGCGGAGAGAATTCTCGGGCGCTCGCGCAGGGCTTGAATCTGTTAACCAAAGCCGTTTTTCGTTCCGTAACTTCGGAGCGCTCTGGCCCGACCCCGAACAGGGCACGAACTCAAGAAGGTGTTCGCTCTCAACAGCTTGTGGCTTTGGGCGGGAGAGAAACTTTCCGCTTATCCGTTGTGTACGGGGAGGGAGCTCTCTTCCCCGTATGTGCGAAGTGTGACATTCGCGACGGCGAGCGCACGCTGCTAAAGGATCACGCCGTCTATGTGCGGTCACTCACCGCCAATGGGAGAGTCAGCTCGACCGAGGCGCGTCGGGACGACTGGGAATCACTGGTTCGGCGATGTATCGATAATCGCGAGTCCGATATCGGCGGATTTGTTCGTCGCCAACTCAGTCCAGACATCGCTGCTCGGCTAATGGCAGTGATCGGTGCCCCCCAAGTGTCACAAGAGGCTCCAGCAACTACCAGCCAATACGTGTTGGACCAAGGTCGCGTTCGGCTCGAAGAAACTTTGAAGGAACGGTCGCTAGTGTTCCCGTCGATCGGGACTCGCGAGATCGCTGTCGTCGTCGGTGGCGCACTTCCGCAAAACGTCTCCAGCCGAACATTTCTCGACAAAATGCTCGCGAATCGGCCAGCCCACTCAGGTTGGCCGCCATGGCTTGAGCTCACAGGCGGTGGGAACGCTGCAGCCATGCCTGCGATCCATGACGATGTGTGGCAAGCGCTGCTGGATTATCCAGACGACGGAATGCTCGGCGGCAGTTTCGACTTCTGGCGCATTAGTCCCAGAGGTCAGTTCTACGCCCTGAGAGGGCTCGAAGATGACTTGATGCAGAAGTCGCGGGGGCTGACGCCGGGACAGACGCTCGAGTTTGTTCTTCAAATTGGCCGCGTCGCCGAGGCATTATCTGTCAGTCGCAGCTTCGCGGCTACGATAGGAGGAGACATCGACTCAGCAGAGATGAATGTGTCACTCCGATGGATCGGTCTGCGCGGTCGAAGGCTCGTTTCCTGGGTTGACTCGCATCGCAACTTCGCGAGTGCCGGCACAGCAGAGCAAGACTCGATAACCACTTCCGCTTCGATTCCGTTAAGCGTGCCGCTCTCAGCCTATGCACCTCATGTGGAGGAGCTCGTAGCCCCCGTTTTTCGACTGTTTGGGGGAACGTGTTTCCATCCGTTGATATTCGAAGAAATTGTCCAACGAACCCTGGATCGTCGAAGGTGAAATGAATCCTTGAACATCGACTCCGCCCGCCGCTGGAAAGACATCGACCGCCGGCTCAAGCAGCTGCACGATGGCAAAGTCATGGACGGCGATCCAGCCGCAATCGAGGCAGAACTGCTGCAGGAGCAGGATGAGTGGGAATGGGAAGCGGGCGAAAGATTTTTCCGACAGGTTGGTGACGATCGATGCAATCGGCTCGGCTGTTCGAGCCCAGTTCCCCACCATCGTCCTGAGTGCCTGTGCCGGGTAAAACGCTCGGGGCGAGAATCTCGCTGTCCGACACCTTCCTTCCGCAACCGACGACGACCCGCGAATGGATGCCTTCTACATTTTTCGGCACAGCCCGCACGGGGACGAAGAGCTCCGTTATTCATTGCGGAGCGTCGCAGCCCATCTGCCGTGGATTCGCAAGGTGTGGATTTTTGGTGATCGCCCGGCGTGGCTGACGGACGACACGGTGCTGGCCGAACATGTGCCACATGAGAGTCTGGCGTGGATCGCTGGCCGGCGAACGCCCGTCAGGAACCAGTTCGTGATGATGTTCCTGTCATCCCTGCTGCCAGGACTCAGCGAGGAGTACCTCTGGTTTTGCGATGACTATGTTCTGCTGGCAGATGCGGATCCGGACTTCTGCCGCCGGCCGCGCATGATCCAGGATCTGGCACAGGTCAAGAACCGCGGAACCGGCCTGTTCAAGGACGCCCTGTGGCGGACCTTCGAAGTTCTGAAGCGACTTGGTTATCCGGGCATGAACTACGAAGTCCACGCGCCGGTGCTTCTCCGGAAACAGCAGGTTCTCGCCGCAGTCCACGACTTCCGGGACTTCATGTCTGACGATCGCCATTTCGGCCTGCTGGCGAAGACGGCGGTCCTGAATCATGCGCAGAGGTCTGAGGGGTTCAAGCCGATCAGAATCGCCGAGGAAGGGACATACGTGGGCTTTCACTACCGTCCTGCTCGCATCAATGAGATCCACGAGCGCTGCCGGGGACGCACGTTCCTGAATTTTGATGATGCCGCGTACTCGGTAGACCTGCGCGAATTTCTGAACGATCGATTCCCGACCAGGTCACGGTTCGAACGCGATCTGTCAGAGCCCGCCGTGATCGTTGACCCAGCTCCTGCTCGGCATGACCGTTCGACTGCTGGCGATACCTGTGGTGTCGACGAATGGCTGCCTTCCACGTGGCAACGCTATACGCTGAACGGAGCCCAACTGTTGCCAGTTGGTCAGGTGCGTCTGGTCTACCGCAGATCCCAAGCCATTGCCGCCGAACATGTGCTCGCGGTCTCCTCGGTCGCCGAAGCGATCGGGTGGAGTGTTTCGCTCCTGGGCTCGCAGTGTCCACCGGAACTGCGATCGCAGATTGATGAGGTCGAGCTCTTCACCGAGCCGTCCTCGACTGTCTCCCGTTCCACCGAACGGCACAAAGACTCGGGCCGCTGGCTCGTTTCATGTGGCGAGGGCCCACCTGCAGTGCGGCAGCTGGAGCTGGATTCGGAGACGATGTCGCCCTGATCGTGCTGCGAATGTCACGATTGATTCACGGGAAGTATTCATTGTGAAGGGGCTTCACAAACTCGGTTGCGACGATCTGTCGGGCAGGCTAACTTCGTGCTTACCGGATGCCGAAGGCTAAACGTGACCGGAGGTCGCGGTTCGGTGTCAGTTGTCTCTTTGATGATGCGTGGCTGGGCGTTGTGGGTTAACGGTGCCGGGTTTGGCACTGCATTCAGGTCGTGTCTTTGTCTTGCACGCTGAACCTTTGAGCGTGCGCCATTCTTGGCTTCCTTCACGGATCGGCTGGCATGCTCATTAGCCTCTGGGTGGCTTTCAAGGGTCGTTCTGTTCGGACTCTGCGGCTGTGGCAATCACTCAAGCAACCTCGCAAGCGACGTGCTCTGTCGGTCAGTTCTCTGCGGGCCGAGCCGCTGGAGTATCGGACCCTGCCTGGCGGCAGACTGGCTGACCCGGGTGGAGTGGCAACCGGCCAGGGAGTCGTCCCCCGCGATCGGAGCACTGGGGTGCCAAACGACTTCAATCGGCATCAAGTCCGGGCGGGATCGGCTCAGTCAGCCGGCCCTGAGTTGTCCACCGCCGGGTCGTCAGGGATGGCCTTCAGCCGGTGGCTGGGAACCTACGACAGTGGTTTTGTCGGGCTCGGGACACCCTCGCCAACTACCGGCGCGAGCATCTCGTCAGGCTCAACAGCGAGCAGCCCGAGCCATGGACGTGGATCGGCCCGACAGGGCCGCGATCACGGTCAAGGCGGACTGGCGACAGCAGGAGGGACTGAAACGCCGAACTTTCAACCCAGGGGAGGTTCTGCTCGCAGCGGCGGCGGTCCTGAGGCATCCGTCAACGAATCGATACCGTCCGGGGCTGTGGCGTCTCCGCCTCCCGAAACGACATCAGGCGTGGATGAAACTGCGCCCGTCACTGGCAGCACGGCCGCATTGGGGCAGGTTGCGACGGATGCCCGAACGGGAGGATTCGGCCGCGCGACTCAAGCGGCTGCAGCACTTGCCGGAAAGATGGGCCAACCCGCGAGTGCACCTGATGGGGCTCGACCGGACGGCCCGTCGTCAACAGAAGCCGGTACGCCAGCGCCCGTGCCAACCGCCGCTGAATCCGGCCAGTCAACGACGAACAGCGTATTCTCGCAAGCTGCCCGCGGCATCCAGGGGAAAGCGGATGCTTCAGAGGGAGCGGGACTCATTCGTGCCAAGGCCGCAGCCGCTACGAAAGCGGCGCGATCTGGATCGCAGAGCATCACGACCGATCCGACAGCGAGCCTCCCAGAGGGCGACCTCAACTCGCCGGATGGCGGGACGATGATGATGATGTTCATGGAGGGGGAAGGCTCTGGTTCCGGCGCGGGCGGAGGTTCGGGGACTGGTGAAGGTTCGGGGACCGGGGAAGGGTCCGGAACGGGTGAAGGTTCCGGAACTGGACAAGGCTCAGGAACGGGTGAAGGGTCTGGCGCCGGGCAGGGCTCCGGCACGGGAGAGGGTTCAGGGACTGGTGAGGGCTCCGGAACCGGTGAAGGCTCCGGGACTGGCAGCGGCTCCGGAGCCGTTGGTGGCTCTGTGATCGGCTACGATCGCGCCCGCATTACACCCGGGCTGGAGCTGCCGACGCTGGGGACACTGACATCGATTCACAGCCTCGACTCGATCCAGTACGCAGCCTCGAACGGCGCTTTCGTTCCGTCCGTGCCCGGCGTGAACGAAGTTTTCAACGGCTACAGCGACTCCTCCACGACATTCAACACGACGACCGGCACCGATGAGTTGCTCGGCGATTACACGCGCGAGGTCGAGCGAACCACGACCATCAACCGCAACGGAGACGCGACGACCTATACGGAAACCCGGATCGAAACCTACATCATCGTCACGGAGTATCTCGATTCGAGCGGCATCGCCTCGGTCTTGACGCAGTCTGGAACCACCGTCGACACGTTCGAACTGTCGACCTACGTCGATCCTTTGACGAACGAGTCTTTCACCTGGACGTTGACGACCCATCTGGAGAGCGACGCTTACGAGTTCACGCAGATCTGGTCGACGACGGAAGTCGATTCGGAAACGGGCGACACGATCGTGACGTCCTTCAGCTTCTCGGCTGATGGCTACCAGCAATTCTCGATGGCCCATGCGAGTGCGCCCGGCAGCGGCAGTCAGACCATCGAAGCGATGACCTACGCCGCGAGCCAGACGGAATCCGCCACCCTCGCCATTTCCCTGGCATCCACCTCTGCCAGTGGGCTGTCGGCGTCGGCGACGACGCTCATGATGGAGGGCGGCTTCGCCTGGACGATGAATTCAAGCCGGCAGCAGGCCTCCGGCGGCGTCAGCGCCTCCAACAGCGACTGGATGGATGATCCGGTCGACTACGAACTGTCGATGGTCGATGAGTTTGAGTACGGGATCTCCGGCGAATCCACGTCGCTCCTGTCTCACGTGGCCAGCGGCACGGAAGTGGTCACCCGGACGACCCAGGTCACACCCGAAGGGGGCGGAACGCCGGTGACAGTGACCGTCACGGTCGATGCCGATGTCGACTTTGACTACTCACTCGCAACGGCCGACAGCTTCGAATACTCCCTCTCGGGCACATCGTCGACGGGCGGCGAACTGTGGACGGTCTACAGCTACTCCGACGGAGGCTGGATCGAAGAGACGACGCTCGACAATTCGGCCGTCACGGTCACGTCGCAGTCCGCGTCCGGCAGCGCCCTCTTGATCACCGACAACACGGTCGATCTCACCACCCGCGTCGACTATTCCACAACGTCGAGTGGATCGTCGAACGCCGCCAGCTATTCCCATGGCCTGACCGGCGAGACGACTGGCAGCTCTGATGTCTTCTCGTATCTGTCGCTCTCTGTGACCGATGCTCCGGGAAAGTTCGTCGGCCTGTCGTCGACGAGCCACCTGGTGTCGACGATCGTCGAAGATGAGTTCGCCTACAGCAGTTCCACATCGGCCACTCCAACAACGGTGACCGCCTCTGTGACGTTCACCGCGAGCCAGATCATCAACTGGTCCGGTGAAGAAGCGTCCGCGTTCGAAGTGCAGGATGAATCCGATCCGGACCGGACATCGGTCTTCGTCACCTCGTCCAGCAGGTCGTACACCAATGGAGTCGATGAGCTCGTTGTGGACAACGAGATGACCATGTCGGCGACTTCGAGCGTCGACGGCACGGGCTCCCTGGAGGTGCAAAGCAGCTATCTCACGCAGTTCAGCAGCGAGGCCGAATTCACCGGCACGTCCCTGGTCCGGTTCGAGATGGAAGAGCCTGGCCGCAATCTATGGGTGATGGAAGAGTCGCGTAGCAGTGACGCCGATGGCGTGATGACCACCAGCAATCTCCAGTCTGGAACGTCGGAACTGACTGTGGACATCACGGCCGTCGATGTCGATGGCGATACAGTGATCAGTGAGGGGGAACTGTCTGCCGCTGTGGCCTACGAGCAGACGGATACCGTCCTCATTTCGGCCTTCGTCGGCTCCGTGCAGACGAACAGGGACACGACCAAACTCATCATCGAGAACGACACGAGTGAAGCGGGACGAGATCTGTCGCTGTCCTCCACGTCGATCTATGAAGAGATCGTCGATGCGGGATCGACATCGAATCTGTCCGGAACCGGCACGCTGACGGTGACCGATACGCAGACGACGACGGACGGCTGGCCCGAACCGGAGTCCGAAGTGGAGCCTTCCGAAACGGCCGTCGTCAGCTACATCGGCAGTTCCACGGCGTCGTCGACCAGTGCCGCTGTCGGAACCTACACCCTGCTGATCACGGTGGTTTACGACGATCTCGACTACCGCGATCCGCTCAACTCGGCCGAAATCCATTCGGTGTCAACCTACACCGAGGGACTCGGAGACCCGATCGTCAAATACGGCAGCTCTTCAACGGAAACTCTCAACTTCGAGGAAGGTGGCCAGATCACCGCGACGGTCGCTTCCCAGGCCTGGTCCGAGCAGTCGGGCGGCTATCAGACGAGCGAAATGTTGACGATCGACACCCTCTTCTCGGTCTACACCGAGGATCCCGATCCGAATGGGAAAGGGGCCGTCGGCATGCAGCCGCTGGAAGTCTCCTACGCCCCCTTCCTGTCGAATGAACGCACGAAGCTCATGTCTCCGCTCCGCCAGGATGTGACCGGCAATGTCATGTCGGGCGGAACGCGGGCGACGCAGACCGAGACGACCTACTCCGACAGCGGCCATCGTTCCTCATCCGCCGAGTCGAGCTCGCTGATGACGACCGTCGCCACGCCCAATCCCACCCCCGATCCCGAGGACGAAAACTCGGCCTACCTCTACGTCACGCACGGCCAGGCCTCCGCATCGTCGGCCTACACCGACGAGAAGTCCGAGTTCGACTACAACTCGGTCACCAACGGTACCATCGTGGAATACGGCGACGAGGAGTACGCGCTCAGCGGCCCTTACAGCCTGCCCAGCGCCAGTCCCGCGCCGCCGGCTCCGGGCTCGTCCTCGCCCACGCCGCAGGCTCCCACGGGACTGGCCATTCCTTCGATCGCCCCCCCGGGCGGCGGTTCCCTGTTTGTCACCAGCATCGCCCACTTCACCGATGAGTATCACGAATTCGGAGAGGAGGAATCGTTCAGCCAGACGGCGTCCTCCGAAATCAACATCAGCCTGTCGGGCGAGGAAACCTCGCTCAGCAGTTCACTGACGGTCTACCAGCGGACCTCAGAAATCGAAGCCAGAACCGATCGCAGCGGCAGCACGCAGAACGGCGGCTCCGCCATGACGGAGCAATCCACCGGCGCGAACTCCGTCCAGGTGGTCGCAACGACCTTCGCCCGGCGTGGCAGCCTCAGTGGCTACGCCTCCGCTGGCCCGTCATTCACTCAGGGAACCTTGCCGGGCAGCGGCCATGTCTTCGATCTGACCGACCTGCCGGATGCTTTCGCCTCGGAGAGCACCATCGTCGACACCAGTTCGACAATGAGCACCCTCGGGTTTTACTTCGCCGCGGGGGACGCTGGCGACATCGACAGCCGATCTCAATCCGACTACGCCAGCGTCGTCACGGAAACGCTGCACACCGAAGACATCGGCGCCTCCTGGGCCTGGGAGGATGAGAACGGCGAACTTGGTTCGCAGCACCGATACGCAAAAACCGTCCGCCATCAGACGGGCTCGCAATCGATGCAGTATCTGTCCAACTCAGCCGTGAAGGACAGCCGGGCGGTCGCTGGAGGCGGAACTCAGGTCAACACGGCCATCCGTCGCGACCTGCAAAGTTCGGTCTCCTGGATCCACTCTGACACGACGATCAACGACGACGGCCAGTTGACCCGCTCCGTCTACGACTGGCGTTCGACCGACCACGAGGAGGGCTACGATCTCACCCGGTCTGGCCGGCCCGGAAATACTCAGGAGTCCTACAACACCCGGTTGTCTGGCCAGGGGACTGCCAGCGTGACCACCGTGATCCACGGGGGCTACATCATTGTCAGCGGGGGAACAAACTGGATCACCGGCATCGATTCCATCACCCAGCACGTCGAGAAAACAGGCTCCTCGCAGGCCAGCGTCTCCAGTACCTACGACGACAACTTCAGCGACCCCACAACTTACGACTGGGAAGACAGCGAGGCCCGGACCTTCGAGTACGAGAACAACTACACCCGGCCGGAACCAGGCAGCGGCAGCGGCGGCGGGGAAGAGGACGACGGCCTGCAGTTCAACGTCCTCGCCTACAGCCTGGCCTACTCGTCCCACTCCCTCTCCACCAGCGGGCCGGGCAATCCCAACAGCTATGCGACGGTGGAATCAGAGGAAACGCTGACCCACACCCTGTCCGGGAATAACGAGTACGACGAAACCTACTCCAGCACCTGGACCGCCACACCCCACGCGGCCGAGCCAGGGAGCGGCAGCGGGGCTGGCAGCGGCAGCGGCGGAGGTGAAGCCGAGCCGATCACGGGCGGAGAGGGCTGGAACGGCTCAGGCCCCCTGGAGTCCCCGGGTTGGCCAGACAATTCCTTCCAGATGACACGGGACACCTACGACCGCTACGGCTGGGGGACGCTGCCGTGGTATCCGCTGGCGGTGGAAGACGGTCGTTCCGCAGCCCCGGAGCTCTACAGCACGTTCTCGAACTCACACGTGCTCCCCGCCCAGAGTGCCCGCGACGGCCGGGACCGCGTGTCGTTCCTCCGCGCCTACGACACCGACACGCCGGTGGAAGATTCCGTGCCGGCGACGCACGGCAGTGCCGTGCCGAACGTGGCCGACGCGACGGGCGGGGGTGACGGCTGCAACTGCCAGTGTGGAATCAAAAAAGATCAGAGCGGCGACGACGTTGGGCCGATTTCTAAGAACGCGGATGGGGACACGATTGTCACACGGAATGGAAAAGCGAAGCTGCTCTCCGATGTCGAAGCGTATGACGCAGCGAATGAGCACGCCACCCCGGCCGACTGGGATGCATACTTTGATAGTCCCGGCAATGGCGCTCCTCTAATGTATGAGGTCGGCGGCAGAACCATCAAGATCTATGCGACTGGCGCGGATCGCGAACGATTCCAGTTGATCGCTTCCACTCTGGCGCAAGCACGCATGATGGCCCCATATAGGACCTCCGCAAATCCTCCACTTAGCGGCATCGACCTGACGTTTTTTATTGACACTTTGGAATCATCCGGTTATCGCGTACGGGACACATACCGGGGACCCAACCTGACGGTGCCGTCAAGGTTCTATCAAGAAATAAATCATAACATTGACATCAAACTAGAAGTGCTCAGCAAGAACCCCAATAACTCCTGGGCGCAAGAGCAGTACTACGAGGCGCTAGGCAGAAGCACGGAAGCCTACCTTGTACGAGCAAGCCGCTCTACCCAGATGATGGATGCCTGGGCGGGGGCGTTTGGGACAATAGCCTCTGGTCCGATTACGGGGGCCCAGATCGATGCGATCGTCAAGAGTAACGCGCCGTCACGTCTGCCTGTCGGCGCAAACGCCTTGGCGGCGACGGCCTTGGATCTGGCGACCGAAAAGGGAACCGAGCTACAATGCCGGCTGGAGCCTAACATTTCAGCCAAGAATTTGCAGAAAGTATTCACCAAGCACGGCGAGGATTTTGGGATGCGTGGAAACTGGAATTCAACTCGCGCTACAGAAATGCGGGAAGCGATTGTGGGGCATTTAAATAGCGCTGAAGTGCAGCGAATAAGCGGCACCTATCGAGGGCAGGCTGTAGTGCATTTTGTAAACCCACGCACCAGGCTAAATGTTGTTCTCGATGAAAACTGGAGCCAGTTCATAGCGGGGTGGTCGTTGAATCCCGAGCAGATGACAAGCGTATTGAAAGACGGTCGATTGTATTAGGAGTGTAAAGCGTGAATAATAACAATGAACAGGTCGTGTCCATAAGCCTGTCGCATTGCGAGGCGCTTGTATTATTTGATTGGATCGCGTCACTTGACTCATCTGTGTCACCGCCGGCCTGTGATGATGCTCAACAGGCGGTGCTGTGGAGAGTTGAGGGCCGGCTTGAGAGTATTCTTGTGGATGTTGTATCACCTGACTACATAGCTAGGGTTTCGGCGGCGAAGGTGGCAATCTTGGCTGGTTCGGAGGAGTAATAGAGTGGTACGCACTAGAGCGTGTTATGCACTTTCGTGAGGGGTGTCATAGACTCACGGCGGGCCGGGGTTGGAGCCATTTTCGGCGAAACCCCGGTCGCGTGCCGAGGCGGGTGAACGTCGCTGGATAAGTCCTGCAAGACGGCTCATTCGCCGGTTGTGAATCGCGGCCCGCTTTTGTTGCCATCGGACTTCTTGCCAGCCAGCCGAGAACGTTGCCGAGGCGTCTACCCTCGTTTGGCGGTCCGAAGAGCTTTCGTCCCCCGTGCCCGTGTCCAGCGGCCGAACGAACTGCCGGGATCCCGCCCCCGATCGGCCGTGCTCAGGTCTTCCACTTCAGATCAATAACAGAGACTCAACATTGATGAACCCGTTCAACCCCGGCTACTTCAGCGAAGACGAACTGGCCAGTGCAGGCTTCAAATTGATCGGCCGGAATGTCCGCATCGCCAGGAACTGCACCATCATCGGCCTGGAGAACATCTCGATCGGCGACAACGTTCGCATTGATGGGTACAGCGCCCTGGTCGCGGCCGGCACGGGCTTCCTCAACATCGGCTCCTACGTGCATATCGGCGGGTGGTGCTACCTCTCCGCCGGCGACGGCATTCAGATGGACGACTTCACCGGCCTGTCGCAGGGCGTGCGAATCTACAGCCGCAGCGACGACTACTCCGGCCATTCGCTGACCAACCCGACCGTCCCCGCGAAGTACACGAACGTCAAAAGCGGGCCGGTCACGCTGGGACGGCACGTCATCGTCGGCTCGGGGTCCGTGATCCTCCCCGGTGTCGAGATCGGAGAAGGCTCCGCGGTCGGGGCCCTGTCACTGGTCGTCAAGAGCCTGTCCCCCTGGGGCGTTTACTTCGGCTCCCCCGCCCGGAGACTGAAAAGCAGGTCGAAACGACTGCTGGAACTGGAATCGGAACTCCGGCAGGAGTCCGCCTCCCAATGAAGTCGGGTACACCAATGCAGCTGCGAGCCAGCGTGGCTGATGTTGCCCCGTAGACCTGTGAGAATCGCCAACACGATCGCAGGAGCACCCTCGACGTCGACCACTCACGATCAAGAACTCAGCGGGCGCACCTTGCGAACGAACCTCAGGCGGCACGTCGTGAATACGACGCCAACGCGCCGCCCAACCGAGCCCTGCAAACGACTTCTCCGGCTCACACCAGATGTCGCTCTCCTACAAGGCCGAGCACGTGGTGGACCTTCAGACGGAACTGATCGTGGCGACCGGGATTCGTCCCGCCCGGAAGGCGGCGCCCAAACGCTGGTCAACAGCTCGATGAGTGCCCAGTACAATCTGAAGCCGTGCTTGCGACACACGACCCGGCCTTTGGTCATTTCTGACTGACCGCGGCCAGGTCCGTCCGGGGTTCCGATCCACCACATTCTGCAGTGGAAGGTGCATCCCACCGGGCGAGCAACTGCTTCAGCCGTGCGTCGTGACGACGCAGATGAGCCTTCATCGAAGGAGTACGAACGAGCTCGACAATCGCCTCTTTCTCGCACGCCCGAAACTTCGACATGATCCAGACGAACTCCAGCGTGTAGTCAGGCGTCATTTTCATCAGCGAGCGGCGAACCTCTGCAATACCTTGATCGCAAGTTGGGCGCCAGCGAGCGCCATGTTTTACGAGGAAGTGAAGTGCTCTCATCTTTTCCCGGGCCGATTCGTCATCGATGTTCCGTCGCTTGCGATCCTGATCGCCCCAGGAAGAGTACGACAGTCCCCAGGACATCCCGGAAATGAGTGACCGAATTTCCGAACAACCTCCGTTTAGCTGGTCATTTGGATCAACACCCATCCTGAGCAGCCGCTGAGCAAGCTCGAAGCCCTCTTCCTTCCAGACAGCTGAGCCAATCACGCTTTTCAGTGCGGGATGGCCTTTGTCTCTCAGGAACCCGCGCAGTCGAAACAAGTTGAAGTGGCGGCCGATCACTGCATAGTCGAGGGCACACCAACCTTCGCCGTCTTCATCGTTCTCGTCGCAACAATAGCGAGTGCTGCCGCGGCTGTACGGGTCTGCACCCGCCCACAGCAGCAGCGCCACCCATTTCACATTTCCCTGCTCGCAGTGATATCGCAGTGCCGCGTTCTTCTGTTGCCGAAAATGTGGAAAGCGGTCCTCGTACTGTTTGAGGATTCGCAGGGCCGGACGAATCCGACTTCGGAGCGCGTTCGTGAGCGGTCCGCCAGTTTCGACATCCCCCCCTCGGTCGATGAAGTACTCGATGATGTTCGGATCCCAGGTGTGAAACACCGAATCCATGTCGACAGAGCGAGGGTCGAAGCCCTGGTCTACCAGCAACTGCACGAGATCGAACCGACGCATCGCGAGGGCCGTCTGCATTGCTTCGCCCCAGCAGTCATCATCCGCCGCCGCACCACCCTTCAGCAGCACTTCGACCAGACTATGAAACCCCAGGTGCATCGCGATACCGAGAGCACTTTCCGGCCGGGGGCCCTTTCCGTGATAAGGAGGCGGGCTTAATCGCCGTCCGGCCGCAATCCATTGCTGAATCTCGAAGAGTTTCCCGGCCTTACAAAGGGCCACCAGCTGTCGATTCTCAAGTTCCTCCGGCGAATACTCCCGAGGAGGCTTCGTCTTTTTCTGTCGTCTACCAGCGGCGGTATCGTCGGCTGTCATCATCGGCCTCGTCTTCGACCTTCTCGTCGAGAATTGACGGCGGACTGAGTTTGAGCGGGTCGAGGCGATCGGCCTGTTGCTGGGCCCACTGGAGCCACCGAGCGAACTCCGAGTCCGCTTCGATCACCGCATCTCGTTGCAGGTAAGCTTGTGTCGCCGCCTCGATGTACGCACGCAGTTCGTTGCTGCGGTTCCAGTCGCGGCAATCGCTGAGCAGCCGATCAACCCGCGTCTGTTCCGCTTCAATCGCCTTCCGTTTGACGGCCCTTTCGCGTGCAGCCTCTTGACGCCGTTGTTCTTCGGCCTGGCGTCGCTCTTCCTCCAGACGGCGATCCTCTGCAGCTTGACGAAGGCGAGCGGCGTATTCGACCAGGCCGGCAACGACCAGATCCAATCGCTCCTCCAGCGGTTTCGTGGGTGTGTCGCGCCAGTTCGATCGTGAGCGACTGACCCAGTACGACTTGTCGTCGATCTCGATGGCGAGCTTGCCTGAGGGCCGTCGCAGTTTCCGAAAACGACTGTGCCCAAACTGATAACGATCGTTGAAGTCCGGCTCGCCTGGCTCCTCTTCAGACGTTTCCATGAACTCGACAATGTGGAACCGCACCGGCGTTTCCTCGATGAGGACGGTCGGCCCAGAGCTGACGCTGTAGCCGCGATGACTCAAGGCGCGCAAGATGGCGTCCATGATCAGGAACGCGCGATGCAGCGTTGCTTTCGTGACCCGGAGATTCAAAACCAGATCGTCAGGCCGGGTGAGGAAGCCTTCAGAGTCCTTGTCCGCCGTAAGCAACTGGCGTTTTGCCTCTGACACCAAGGGGTGTGCGCCACGGAGATGATCCCGGAACTCGACAGGAGGCCCGGCGTCCGGTTTGAGTTTCGTTTGTGACGCATTGATCCTGCTCGCGGGCGTGTCGCGAAACTTGATCGTTGCATCATTCTCGGGGTCTGGAAGCGGCACATCGGTGACATCCTGGCCGTGAGCCTTCTTCGCCCAATACCCCCGCGACGGGCAGGGAATCGAGTGTTTGCGGCACACCTTCGCGAGTCCCACGTCGGAGATGCCAAATTCACCGGCGAGTTTAGACATCGGCTCGGACCAAACACGCCGGTAGAGTGCCGTGCGTGTCATGGAAACAGCGGCCATTGATCACCCGGGCAGTGATTCGCTTCGGAGACGACAGTATTTTGACGGGGCCACGGTAGCGGCCGGGAGGCTGCCTGTCGGTCATCAGTACGGTGGTCCCGAAAGCGAATCCAGGTTCGGTTGAACCTGGCCGATTCCGTCTCTCCAGATTGCCTGGTTTCAGATCGCCGAATGGGCCAGCGCTCGCGCCATTTCTCTCGGCGCTCGCGCAGGGCTTGAAACTGTTTACCAGAGCCGTTTTTTGTTCCGTAACTTCGGAGCGCTCTGGTCCAACCCCGAACGGGGCACGAACTCAAGAAGGTGTTCGCTCTCAACAGCTTGTGGCTTTGGGCCCGAGAGAAACTTTCCGCTGAGCCGTTGTGTGCGGGGAGGGGTTTTCGAATCGGAGGTTTTGAGGGGGTGCACTTCCAGGGACCTGGCCACCCCTCTCCAAGTCACGACTTCACATCTAAAGGCGTTCGGGTGCCAGATTGACTTCGAATGTGTTGCTTCAGCATAGGGGCTTCCATGGACTGCCCATCGACAGTGGCCCGAAGTAATGTGCGACTTTCTCGCATCGGGTTTCCACTCAATCGGCGAATTCCCGTTTTTGGTGGACCGCACACTGCCGATAGTACTAAAAACATAACCTTGTGGGCTCCTCTGTCCTGGCAATCGCCTTGCAGACCGGGGAGTGAGGTCGGTGCGCGGGACGAGTCGAGGGCTTGAGGGCGGTGCAGTTTTTCAACGGCTGGCGGGGCAGGTGCCGGGACCGGTTCCGGTGGCGGTCGCGCTACTGGCACGCAGATCAACTGCAGAACGGCTCTGAAGGAGCAGGCCAGCGAACACTTCCGCAAACGTCCTATTGGCCCTCAGTTGGGAGGGATGCGGATGATTTCAGTCGTAGGGCAATCGACGCTGCTTCTGTTCAGTCAAACGCCAGCAGTGCACAGCGAACTTGAACACGTGCTGCAAAGTCATCGTTTCTCACTCATGTCGCTGCAATCGGTCGACGAACTCGATGCACAGGCCCGCCAGGCGTGCCAGCGGGCTGACGGGATGCTGGTCGAAGTCAGTCGCGACGATCTCCAGAACTCCTGCCTTCTTCAGCGGATCCGGCAGATGGTGGGGAATCTGCCGGTCCTGGCGGTCTCGGATTCCCGCGACTTCTCGCTCGCGGTCGCGGCGATCCGCAACGGCGCCAGCGACTTCCTGCCGCGCCCATTTACGGATGAAGAGTTAGTGCAGCACGTCCAGCAACTGGTTGCTGATCGACGGATGACGTCGGTCAGGATCGATCCACCCTCAGCGCCGCGGCCATTGTCGCTGCTGACCCGCTGTGAAACGCGGGTGCTGGAAGGGGTTCTGGCTGCCAAGACAACCAAGCAGATTTCATGCGAGCTTCAGATTGGCCTGCAGACGGTCGCCAAACACAAGCAGCGGATTCTGCGCAAACTTGGTGCGAGAAATGAGGTAGCGCTGGTCCTCCAGTTGCTGGGCCGCGATGCGTCGGCGCTGGCGGTGTTGCACAACTGATGGGCTCGTGAACGGGGTCTTCGATGCCGGTGGTTGATGCACTCATTCGCGTCGTCGACGATGACGAGCAGGTTCTTCAGTTGCTCGTGGCCGTTGTCAGGTCGATTGGGCTGGAGGTTGCGGTTTACCGGTCGGCCGAGGAGTTTCTGGAAGGGGGCGATCATCGCAGTCCGGGGTGCCTGGTGACCGATGTCCGGATGTCGGGCATGTCGGGAGTCGACCTGCAGGAGACGCTGGGAGGCCGCGGCATCCTGCTGCCAGTGATCGTGATGTCAGGAGATCCTGACGTCGCGACCGTTGTGCGGGCGATGCGGAACAGAGCAATCGACTTCCTGCAGAAGCCGTTTGAGCCGGGGGTGCTGATCGAGCGTATTCACGTCGCGCTGGAGCACGACCGGACGGCGCGTCAGCAGGCCCTTTCCGAGTCCGCGGTGTCCCAGAAGTTGTCGCGCCTGACGCCCCGCGAACAGGAGGTTCTGGAATTGGTCGTCGAAGGCCGGGCGAATAAGCAGGTCGCGCATGAACTCGCGATCACCGAGAAGACGGTGGAAGTGCATCGCGGCCGGCTGATGAAGAAGCTGGGCGTCGCGAACGTGGTCGAACTGGTCCGGATGATCTGCCCGGGGGCGCCACGGGCCGGACATCCTCCGCGGTAAGCAGTGTCGCTCGATCATTCCACCAGGAACACATCGGTCGCCGCCGGCAGCGGATGGTCAGGCTGGAACTCGCAGTTCAGCACATCGAGAATTCGCAGGCTTCCGGCCGCGATGGCGGACCGGAACAGCCCCTGTCCAGCAATGACGACGTGCCCCCATTTGGCGTAGATGTTTCCCCGAAACGAAACGCCCCCCAGCAGCGACTGCTTCACCAGCAGAATCGGCCGACGGTCGTGGCGGCGCTGCATCATGATCATGCCGTGATAGGGACTGCCGGGCGAATTCAGGCCCGAGAAGCTGCTGCCCGGCAGGGCGAGGTCGATCAGCGCGCTGGGGAGGAGGTTGAGCACTCCCGGATTGCCCGGCGATATTTCTCCGTCCCAGTGATCCGCATTCGTTCCGCCTGCGGAGTAGGAGGTGGTATCGGTCAGGTAGAACATCACACCCTCGGCCTCGATCTGCCCGGCGAGCATAGTCAGGCCGATCTGCGTGAGCGGGTGCTTGCCACGAATGATATAGACGCCTGGCTGGAAGATGACGCGGCCAGAGACCACCGTGATCCAGTCGTAGACTCCAGGCTGCAGGACTGTGGGAAGACCGATGAGCGGAATGCCGATCACGGTGCGAGTGCCGTGATAGACTGCTGAGACGTTCGAGGAGTCGACAGCGGTCGTTGGCGGAGGCAGCGTCCGGTACGGGTCGGGAACGGGATGGCGGTTGGCGGTCAACACGTCCTTTCCGGCCTCCAGGCCGCGATAGGCGTTGGGATTGCAGACGCCGCCGGTCACGCGGATATCGGTCGCCCGGAGACGTGTCAGGGGGAGGATGGGAGTGCAGGTGCAGGCGTGACGCAATGAGGCCTCGCCGACCTGCTCCCAGTCTTCGTTGAACCCACCCCATTCATTGTTCACCAGCACTGCGCCGTGGACATTGACGGCTCCGAGGCCAAGCACTTCCAGCCCGCCCAGGAGCGGGGTGACGGACGGAAGAAGAATCGGCAAGGCCAGCACATTGATCGTGGGGGGGCTGGGGTCGAGGATCACCAGCGCCGCGGGGGCGGTGACTGCTTCATAGCCCGCCACCGCGCGGGCTCGCACGTTGACGGGACTCGTCAGGCCCATCAGGTTCGTTTTCACTGGCAGTTGCAGAATCACTTCGACGAAGCGGCTGTTGCCTGCATGCTCGCCCGACTGCGGTGGAACGTGGGTTGTCACCGTGGCAGACGTCAGACCGTTCAGGTCGTGCACATAGCGGCTGACGACGGCCGCAGCGCCGGAGCCGTTCAGACGGAGTTCCGCAGCAGCAGCCGTGGCCGCCGCGTCGGCCACCTGCTGGGCACGTCGCGAGGCGACCGTCATCTGGCTGCCATCGAGCACCAGGCCGCAGATGGCCACCGCTGACGGAAGGAGCACCGCCAGGGCGACAAGGATCTTGCCGCTCCGTTGGCGGGAACGGCTGCGGCAGGTCGGAGAATTGGCTCGGGACGTTTGCTGCATGGCGGGCGAGTCCTAGTGAGCGATCGGCACGGTGGAAGCGGCGCGCAGTGTCCAGGTGGTCCCAAACAACGACGCCAGAATCGAAGGGGACTGCGACGACAGTTCGACCGCCACTCGGCTGCCCGCGTCCCTGTCCCCGTCCGGCCAGGAAATGGCAATCTGCACCTGCGCGGGCGGGATGGTTGAGATGAGCGGCCGGATGGAATCGGCCACGGGATGAGCGCTGGCCGCGGTTCCGGCCCATGCCGCCGGCCCCAGCGGACTGGCACTGCGGTCACCGTGAACGCCAGCGACTCGCGCCCCGCGGCAGGCTGCGTTCGCAAGCAGATTTCGCCGCAGCACTGCCAGTGAAACGTCGAGTGCACCGAAGAGCAGGAGCGCTGCAGCAGAGAGGACCAGCGCGGCTTCGACGGCCGCGGCGCCCCTGCGAGGTCTGTCAACGGGCATGCGCGAAGAGTTCATCAGCTCGCTCCAGTGGATGACTATCGGAACTGCCGCCAGGCGACGGATTGCGACAGCGTGGCCGGCGAACCGGACGACGCGAGGAATGAGACCTGACTCAGCGTGTACGTCGCCGAGACGGTGATGATCTGATGTTCGTCGCTGTCATTCACAACGGAGATCACGATGGAAAGTCGAGCCGGGTCGAAGCCGTTGATGCCAGCGGCTTCCGCAAGAACCGCATTCGTGATCCGCGTCTTCCAGGCCGCGAGGGTGTGATCGGTGACGCGGCGGGTTGCGCCATATTCGGCTCCGATGCGCACGGCGTTGTTGAGCACGAGTTGTGCATGCATGGTGCGACCGAGGTCCAGCGTGCCGCCGATCAGAAGCAGCACCAGCGGCAAGGCGAGGGCCAGTTCCGTTGCAGCCGTTCCCCGGCGTCCGACGGAGCGTCTTCTGCGCGTCCCGTGGTTGGGTCTAGCGGTCATGGTTCATCCCCGCCTGTGCAAATTCTTCGCTGATTTGAAGTGCGGCCGGGCCTGCAAGCACTACGAAAATGATCGGAAACAGGAGCACGAGCGTGGGCAGAAGAATTTTGACGGCCGCCGCCTGCGCCGCTTCTTCAGCGCGCTGTTCGCGTTGCTGGCGGAGCGACTCGGCGAGAGTCCGCAGAGTCTGGGTCAGTTTTGAGCCGTAGCGGCGGGCCTGGCTGCAGGCGGTGGCGAGCGAGCGAACGACATCAAGATTGGCGCGATCGGCGAACCCCTGCAGGGCCCGATCAGGCGGCGACCCGAGATCAATGTCCCTCTGCACGCGCTGCATCTCCGAGCCCAGCACTGGATGAGCCGCCTGAATTTCAGTCGTGATCCGCTGCATCGCTCCTTCCAGGCTGAGCCCTGCATCGAGGCAGGCGACCAGGAGATCGAGAACGTCGGGAATCGCCCGCTCAAACATGCGCTGGCGGCGGAGCGTCAGGCGACGCAGCAGTTCCGAGGGGCAAAGAAATCCGCTGCAGGCTCCGATGAGCGCGGGCAGCAACACATCTGTTCCGGGCGAAAAGCGGCGCATCAGGAGAATCGCGAGACCGCCGAACGTCAGCCCGCCGAGGCATTGCAGCAGGGCGAAGGTCGGGACCGCCAGCCGGCCATCGAAACCCGCCTGCACGAGGCGGCCCTGCAACTCGTCCAGGGTCGCTTCGCGGCGCGGCGAGAACAGCCGCTGGAACAGCGACCGCCGATCGTTGCGCCTGTTGGGCGACTGGGCATCGGGTGTTCGTGATTCGAGTTCTCGAATCCGGTGAAGCACCCGGCGATCGGTGCGCAGGGCAAACCGGAGAATCAGGAACGCGAGCGCGGCGCTGCCAAGTCCGACTGCGACCGCGGTCAATTGATGGGTGAGAAGCATTGCTGGTTCAATTTCAATAGACAGTGCGAACGATCCGCCGGATCCAGAATCCGGCCACCGCCTGGGCAAGGACGAGACTGAGCAGCATGCGCGGTCGCTCAAGCAACGGCCGGATGTACTCGGGACGGCCCAGCCACAGGCCGAAGAAGGCGATGATCGGCAATAAGGTCAGGACGATGGCCTGCATTCGACCTTCACCGGTGAGCGCCCGGACACGATCGGCCAGGCGCAGCCGTTTCCGCACCAGGTCGGACATGTTGGTGATGATCTCGACAGGATTGCCGCCGGCCTGACGCTGCACGATGAGTGCGATGGAGAGGATTCGCAGTTCGAGGATCGGAATGCGGCGGGACAGCTCCTGCAGCGACGCCTCGAACGACAGGCCAAGATTCTGCTGTTCACAGACACAGGCGAACTCTCGGGCCAATGGATCGCGACATTCGGTGGCGATGATCTGCAGTGCAGAAGCGACGCTCTGCCCGGCCTGCAGGGCGCGGGCCATGGAATCGAGTGCTTCCGGCAATTGACGCCTTAACCGCTCGACACGGCGACGGCGACGGAAGGCCACAAACAGCCAGGGAAGCAGGATGCCGGCGATCGCTCCCAGCGGCGCGACGATCCAGCGAAAGGGGGCGAAAAGCAACAGCGTCGCCAGCCCACTTCCCAGCGCGATCGACGCCAGGCAGAGCTGCCGGAGCGATGCCGTGAGGCCTGACTGTTCGACGAACTGCTGCAGCCAGCGTCTCAAATAATGACGCCCCGTCTGCATCAACTGGGCTTCACGAAACAGCGGCGACACTTCCGATGTGCCGGTCGTCAGTTCGCGATGCCGATGCTGAATCCGGCGTTCAATGCGCAGGTCGTACCCGAACAGGCGATCCACGACGAGGTAGCCGAGCGCCACTGCGCCGACGGCGCCACTGACGGCAATCCAGAGGGTGTTCATGGGGCGGCCTTTCGTGACATGCCCGGCGATGACACGCCGTCAATGCGTTCCACGGCGAGTTCCCGGCGTTCAAACAACATGGGTGACAGCTTCGAGCCGCGGACGGCCAACTGTTCGAGGCACCGCGGCCTGATTCCAGTCGCCTGAAATGTGCCGACGGCCCGCTGCTCGGAATCGAGACCGGTCTGCTCGAACGTGAACACGTCGTGCATCTGAATGGCGTCGCCGACAAGTCCGGTCACTTCCGAAATCTGTGTGATCCGCCTTTGGCCCCCGGCGAGTCGTGCACAGTGCACGACAATCGTGATGGCGCTGCTGATCAGTTCGCGGATAAACCAGATCGGGAGGTCGTAGCCCGCCATGCCGACGAGCAGCTCCAACCTGCGGAGCGCATGCCGGGCGTTGTTGGCATGGATTGTGGTGAGGCTTCCGGAGTGGCCTGTCGTCATCGCCTGCAGCATGTCGAACGCTTCTTCACCGCGACATTCCCCGACGATGATGCGATCGGGCCGCATGCGGAGCGAATTCCGCAGCAGATCCCGGGCGTTCACCTGCCCGTTCCCTTCCAGGTTCGCCGGCCGGGTTTCCATGCGGGCGACGTGCGGCTGCTGCAGTTGGAGCTCGGCCGCGTCTTCAATCGTAGCCAGTCGCTCATCAGGAGAGATATAGCCCGAGAGCATGTTCAGCAGCGTGGACTTGCCGCTCCCGGTGCCTCCCGACACGACGATGTTCAACCGCGATTGCACGCACGCGGCGAGGAACTCGACCATCTCCCTGGTCAGTGCATGTCGCGACACGAGGTCGGCCGCCATCAGAGGCTTCGCGGAGAACCGGCGAATCGACACCAGCGCCCCATCCAGCGCCAGCGGGCGGATGACGGCGTTGACTCGACTGCCGTCCGCGAGGCGGGCGTCGACCATGGGGTTCGATTCATCCAGCCGGCGGCCGATCTTGCTGGCGATGCGCTGGACGATCTCGACCAGGTGGTCTTCGTCGTGGAATGCGATGTTGGTCCGTTCGAGGCGGCCCCGGCGTTCGACGTACACGACCTTCGGGCCGTTGACGAGGATGTCGGAAATGGTCGGGTCGCGCAGCAGTGGCTCAATTGGACCCAGCCCCAGCGTTTCGTCGATCACTTCGTTGATGAGCCGCTCGCGGTCGCCTTCGTTCAGCAGGTCGGCCCGGAAGCGGCAGAGATCCTCGATGCCGCGTCGCAGTTCGCGACGAAGTTCGTGATCCTTGAGGGCTGTCGCGGACGAGGTGTCGAGGGCCGTGATGAGATGCCGGTGAACCTCCTGCTTGATGCGCAGGAAGCGTTGTTCACGAGTCTCTTTCCGGCCCGCGGCGGATGACGACGGACCAGGCTGCAGTTCGGCGGAAAACATGATTCAGAGTCCACAGGAGAGGAGTGTCGATTGATCAGGAAGCGGCTGCGGCCAGCCGCTTCCAGAGGGAACGCCGCGGTTTGTCCTGGGGGGACGCTGCATCCGCAGCTGGTTCGGCGGGAGTGATCAGGCGGTTCGCGAGCGTCACGATTTCCTGAGCGGCACGTGTCTTCGGCGACTCCAGCAACAGCGGGATTCCGCAGTTGGCGCTCACGTTGTGAGAGACCGGATCGTCCGGAATGCAGACGTCGAGCGGCTGACCGAGGAACGTTTGTGCCTGAGACCGGGGAATTTCGGCAGGCTGCCCGGAACGGCAGGCGACGATGGTCACTTTCGACATCTCGACCTGCCCTCCGTTCCATTCATCAAGCAGCCGCCGGGCATTGCACAGTGATGGAAAATCGAGGCGAACAACCAGCACGATGCGCTCGGCGATCACGGCGAGCCGGAACCGGCGGGCAGTGCTTTGCCCGGCATCGACAAAGCAGACTTCACCCGAACTCCTCAGAAGCCCCAGAATGCGCTCGATCTCGCCCGGTGAGGCCTCCGCCAGGTCGTGCGGCCCGAGTCCGCCAGCCAGCAATGAGACACCGCTGGAATGGCTCGTCAAAGACTGCGAAACAACATCATGATCGAGCGAATCGACGCTGCGGAGCACGTCCCCCAGAGTATGCCGGGGCTTCACGTTGAAGTGATCGGCCGATTCGCCGTGCTCGGTCGCCAGGTCGACGAGGATGCTCTTGCCGCAACGCTGGGCCGTTGCCACCGCAAGGTTGGAACACAGCGTAGTGCAGCCCACGCCGCCGGATGCGGAGGTGACGACGATCAGCTGACCGGCCGATTTCGTTGGCTTTCCGGCCGCGTCCATCCGCAGCAGGATTTCGGTCACCTGGGATTCGAGATCGGCCGATTCATCGATGTAGTAATCAGCACCGGCGTGGAGCGCTTCCAGAACAGCCCGCGGTTCCTGTGGGCACCCGACGCAGGCAATTCGGCCAGTGAAGATCGTCCGGGCCTGACGGATCAGAGATGAGGTGAGTTCATTGTCGTCGGGCGCCACCACTATCACGAGCTCACCTGGTGAGCCGAGTGGCAGCCGCTTCACCTGATCCAGCGAAAAGACGTTGCCCAGCGAACAGTCGCGCCCAAGCGCCGTCAGGATGCGCCGCAGGTGCGTCGCAATCGGGGGGCGATCACACAGGACATAAGCCGACATTCCCGCACCATTCCGCCAGGGGACGAACGCAGTCAACTTGCCGCGGCGGTGGAGGAACACCACCAGCGGCAAATGAACGCTAGGCCGCGTCTGACTGATCGCGCGGTCCGGTTGTCTGAAATGCGAGAAGTTCGCATCCGGGGTAAACCCGACGGCCGGTTGCGGTCGCGTGTTTTTCAGTGGTGTAGGGTTGCCAGCGGCGCGAGTTGTCTTTTGAGCGCCGCTCCCTGGAGCAACTGCATGCCTGCGACGATGTCCCCCGGCACGGCCCGAACTCAAACGATTGCCGTCGAGTTCTCAAAACGATTGACCGCGGCCCTCGATCAGGCGCGGCTGCGTGTGCTGGATGCATCCGCTCATTCAGAGAACCTGGTCGAGTTCTTCCAGCAGTCGGTTCCGGTCGTCGTCAGGGAAATCCCGATCGCGGGACTAGCCGTCTGGGTCGTCGACGACGAAGCCGGAAAGTATCGCGTTGCCGCAGCAAGCGGGCTGACATTCGGACGCGATGCTGTTCTGAAAGCGCGCCCCGACGGCGACCTCGCGGAACTGCGATCCAGCCTGACTGCCGGATCGCCGGAGTACCTGGTGCAGGTGATTGCCCTGGATCAGCCGCGAAAGCCCATCGCCATCGCCTGGATTCCGCGTGCACTCGTCGACCACTTTCAAGATGAACGCTGGATCGCCCAGGTGTTCTCCAGCGGACTGGAGTCGCTGCGGCTCATCGACCATGCACGGCAGTCGCTGTCGGTTTTGTCCGCGTTCGTAAGGCACCTGGATGATCCACTCATCGGGCTGGATGCATCTGGAAACTGTCTGCTCTGGAATCCAGCGGCCGAGCGTCTGTTCGGCTGGCCCGCGGAGGACTGCCTGAACCGTCCGTTCCGTGTGGCGCCGAAGAGCGATCAGGAAGCAGTCGAGACGATGATCGCAGCGGCACGGACTCTTGGCCGGGCCTCGGAACAGCGGTTAACGGGCCGGCGGTGGGACGGCCATGAGTTCCCCATCTTGGTGCGGGCGCTTCCGGTTCGCCATCAGGAGGGGGACTTCCCATCGCTGATTCTGCAGGTCCGCTCGCTGGCTGAGTCACAGGCCCAGCAGTTGGCGACCCGGCTAGTGATTGATGGCCTTCAGGCCATCATCCTGGCGGAAAGCTTCGCCGCGGCCGGGTTGGCGGTCGTGCGGCGAATCTGTGCTGACCAACTGGCCAGTGGGGCCGAGCTGTGGATCGCCGGAGGCAATTCAGGCGAGTGGGATCTGCTCGCCTGCTGGCCGGCCAACCTGCCCGCCTGCGATGGCGAACGCCGTACGAAGCGGTTCCTCGCCGAGATCCGGGCGCAGTTCACAGAGCGAGCCCTGCCGTCTGCAGCAGGTGACCTCGCCCCCAGCGTGCGGTCGCGCCAGGATGAAGGATCCATCGGAATCCCCATTGGGTTCCGGAATCAGTTGCTCGGTGCGCTTCTCATCCGTCGATCGGCAACTGATCCGTGGCCGCCCGGCACGATGGACTGCCTGCAGACGCTGGCCGATGGGCTGGCCCAGCGACTTTCTGAGGAACAGACCCGCAGACAACTGGTCGAAACCGGTGAGCGTCTCAAGCAGGTTGAAAAGCTGTCGTCGCTGGGATTGCTGACTTCGACGGTCGCCCACGACCTCAACAACATCCTGACCGTCATGTACGGGTACTGCGCCATCGCCCGGAATGCTCCGGAATCTGTCCCCCATTGCGTCGGCGAGATTCATCGCGCTGCCGATAATGCCGGTCGACTCGCGCGGCAGTTGCTGCAGTTCACCCGTCGCACATCGACCACGGAGGTCCTCTCGGTTGCGGGCGCGCTCGATGACCTGCAACCGCTGCTGGTGGGACTCCTCGCCGGCCGCGGGCAACTGTCGATCACCAGTTCCGAGCCATCCGCTGCGGTGGAGCTGTCACGATCCGAGTTCGATCAACTGCTGCTCAATCTCGTCGCGAATGCACGCGATGCGCTGGGTGATGTCGGCCAGGTGGCAATTCAGGTCAGCCGGGTTCTTCCCGACCTGCATCTGCTGTCCCGCTGTCCGCATCTCAAGTCCGGGCCAACGATCTGCCTGCAGGTGGTCGACAATGGCTGCGGGATTCCTGAAACGGGGCGGCAGCGCATCTTTGAACCATTCTATACCACCAAGCCGGCCGGCGTCGGCACGGGGATCGGACTGGATACGGTTCGCCAGATTGTCGAACGGCATGGCGGAGGCGTCTGCGTCGAAAGCGAACTGGGGCGCGGGACAACGATGTCCCTGTTCTTGCCGCAGGCCACAAAGTCCCTGTCACCGCGGGTTGTCAGCGCGTCGCCCACCGTCGACCCGCGTGGGACGGAGCGAGTGCTCCTTCTGGAAGCCGATGACCGCCTGCGTCAACTGCTCAGCCAGCTTCTGCAGTTACGGGGCTATCGTGTATCGGCCTTCAACCCGCAGTCAGTTCCGCTCGACCCACTCCGCGAGCCTGTTGCACTGGCGATCCTCGGCAGTCCGGACCTGCTGACTGCCCCCTGGCGCCCCTTGCAACTGATTCCCAGAACAGCAAAGCGACTGGTTCTGTGTGATGTCGAAGCTCCACTGGCCGGGCTGGCAGTCACAACTCTTCTCAAGCCCTTCACCAGCGATGAGTTCTCCCGGGCCGTCCGGCAGTCACTGGACGGCTGAACCGGCCAGAGCGACGGAAGCCGGAGCTTCGACCGTCTGATGCACACGAACGCAATTGCGGCCGCTGGTCTTGGCCGCGTAAACCGCCTGGTCGGCAAGTTGCAGCAGCCGGGCGGAAAGGAACGCTTCGGGGGCCGCCATGATCCGCGCCCCGCCGACGCTGACGGTCAACTTCAGCAGTCCGTCCGGCGTGGCCAGTGGACTCTGCTCCACTGCAACGCGAATTCGTTCGCCGAATTCTTCCAGCGACTCACAACTGTCGCTCGCTGTCAGGATGACGAACTCCTCGCCTCCGAATCGGCAGACCAAATCTCCCTCGATTGCGACCTCCTCCAGAATTCGAGAGAGGTGCTGCAGGGCGAGGTCGCCGATGGCATGCCCGTAGTTGTCGTTGATGTACTTGAAGTGGTCGACGTCGATAAACAGGAGTGCAATCGGACCCCCTGTTTCGCTGCGCTGCCGCACCCTGCGAGACATCGCTGCGTCGAACTGACGACGATTGCTGAGTCCGGTGAGCGCGTCGCGGCGGCTCTCCCGAACGGCCCGCGCCAGCCGTGCTCTCAGCCGGGCATTGGCCGCCTGCAATTCCCGCATGGACTGGCGACGTGACCGGATGGTGCTCGGGCGGGTGGGCATGATCTGCGTCTGCATCGTTTTCTCGCTGCTGCCTGTGAAGCACTGGAATCATTGCCGTGACACAGCAAGCATGGTTCGCCTCATCCGCAGCGAACGGGTATTCAGCGAGGTGTTGGGGAAACCGCCATACGGGGTTCCCCTGATGGCAATTGAGCTGGATCACCGACTCGTCGCCGTGCGCTGATCAGAAAGTTCGTGTACGAACGTGGTGCAGCATTCTGTTGGCGAACAGCCCCGCGGAACGTCCGTTCCCATTCGCGTGGTCCGGATCCGGGCCGGCAGCTTCGACCTGAGGATCCGGTTCTCTTCCTTCAGGTAGGCCACCTGACGAGCCAGTTCCTGGCGGGTGCAGCAGGCCAACATGGCCAGAAGCGGGTGCAGAAGGGCGGCCATCGTGTTATGGTCAGAACCACGGTGATTCTCAGGACCGCAGAGTATTTGTACCCCGCTGGGAGGCGCGCAAAGTAGCGGCCGGGAGGCTGCCTGTCGGTCATCAGTGCGGGTGTCCCGAAAGCGAATCTAGTTCGGTAAAAGCCGGTCGCTTCCGTCTATCCAGATTGCCTGGTTTCTGATCTGCTGAGCTCTCTGCGCTCGCGCCGTTTCTCCCGGCGCTCGCGCGCGAGCGAGGAGAGAATTCTCGGGCGCTCGCGCAGGGCTTGAATCTGTTAACCACACCCGCTTTTCGTTCCGTAACTTCGGAGTGCTTTCGCCCGACCCCGAACAGGACGCGAACTCAAGAAGGCATTCGCTCTCAACAGCTTGTGGCTTTTGGCCCGAGAGAAACTTTCCGCTGAGCCGTTGTGTACGGGGAGGGGCGGCGTCTGAAGGGTTCGGGCATGCGGTGGCGGGAGCGGGAGACGAAGGCCCTCTGCCAGTTGCGAGCCCTGGAACGCAGCGGTCGCGAAGTCTGGTCCGAATACGGGAAACGCCACGCCTGCCCCTGAACGAACAACTTTCGTGGAGCACACACGCAGGGCGGGCGCGTTGTTTGATCTGACAGGCAGTCCGGACACCACCAGTTGGGCCGACGGCGCTTGCCGCGGGCCGATCGGCCGGAAGGCCGCACTTCTCAAAACTCGACCAATGCGCTCGCTTGATGCCGGGGCCACGAGGCTCGCGCGAGTTGCCCGCGCCGGGAAAACCGGAACTTTGCTTCAGGGCCGGTGTCTTCGCGCCTATGATGCCCGCATCATGGGCTTCGTCAGGGGAACGGATATGTCGCGCGTTGTGATCGGGATGGTCGCTGTGGTCGGGGGGCTGGTGTGCAGTTCGGGAGCTGCGGATGAACCGGCGAAGCCCCTGGCCGTTCCGCTGCGGATGTCGGCGCCGGTCCGTCCGGGCCAGTTGCCGCAGGAGAAAAGCCCTCCGTTTCGCTACACCGAGGGGACGCATGGGGCGGGATCGCTGAAGTACGTGGGCGACATCCCCGTCTTCACGCTGCAGGGAACGCCCGAGCAGATCGGCGAACAGACGGCCGTGCTGGCCAGAGAAGTCCTGCCCCAGTTGCTGGAAACCCCGAAGCGGATCGTCCAGCAGTTCGGTCTGAACTACGACCTGCTGAGGCCGGTCGCCACGGCGGCCGCCATCTCGATGATCGGCCACTCCCCTGCACGCTTCAAACAGGAAATGGATGCGCTCGCAAAGAACACCCAGGCCGATTCCAGCCTGCTGTATATCGCCAACAGCCTGACGGAACTGCGGCGCATCGGCGGCTGCTCGGCGTTTCTTGTCACGCCCGACCGTACGGCCACCGGCGAAATGATGTTCGGCCGGAACTTCGACTTCCCGACCTTCGGCGTTCTCGATCGCTACAGCTGCGTGATGATCGTTCGCCCGGAAGGGAAGCGGCCGTTCGTTTCCGTCACCGTGCCGGGGCTGACGGGGGTGATTTCCGGGATGAACGACGCGGGTCTCGCAGTGGCGACTCTGGACGTGTACGCCACTCGGGACGGGTCGGCCATGTTCGACATGAACGGCGCCCCGCTGGCTCTCACCTACAGGCAGATTCTCGAAGAATGCGCAACCGTGGACGAGGCCCGCGCGTTGCTTGAGAAAACGCCCCGGACGACCTGGATGAACCTCGCCTGCTGCGACCGCAACAAGGCCGTCATCTTCGAGATCACGCCGAAAACCGTGGGCGTGCGCGATCCGGAAGGCGACATCCTCCGCTGCACCAACCACTTCATGCTGCCCGGGCTCGCCGTGGGCGTGCGGTGCGAACGCTTTACCACGCTGGGGGCCCTGATGGATTTCAAGGCTGGTGAAAAGTTCACACTCGAAGAGGTGCACCGCTGCATGCACTCGGTGCACCAACGCGAATTCACCTTCCAGACGATGATCTTCGAACCTGCGTCGCTGAAACTGCATGTCGCGTTCGGCCCCGGTCCGTGCACACAGCTCCCCTTGCAGGAAATTGAGCTGAAGCCCCGGTTCGAGGCCGATCGCTGAGGCCTGCCCGCGCCTGTCCGGCGGGCGCTCCCTGTTTGCATTCGTCTTCACCAGGTTCCACCGCGATGATCCGTCTCTGCCTTGGCCTGCTTGTCGTCCTGTCGTTTCCTGCCATCGCACTCGCCGGGGAATACAACGAAGTGCTCTCGATTGGCGACCAGGCGCCCGCGTGGATGGATCTCCCGGGGACGGACGGCCGATCACATTCGCTGGCCGATCTCGCAGGGCGGCCCGTGGTGGTTGTGGTGTTCACCTGTGTGAGCTGCCCGACGGCGGCCGACTATGAAGACCGCATCAACACCCTCGCCAGAACTTACGGGGGCGATGGCGGAAAGGTGGCTGTCGTCGCCATTTCGGTGAATCAGGTGATGCAGGATCAGCTTCCGGCGCTGACGGAACGGGCGAAACAGAAGGGGTTCGCGTTCACCTACCTGCATGACGCCTCGCAGCAGATTGCCCGGCAATACGGTGCGGTGTTCACGCCCGAGTTTTACGTCCTCGACCAGGACCGGCGAGTGGTTTACATGGGGGCGATGGACGATGCGACGGACCCGGCCCGGGTGACTCGGCGGCATGTTGAAGACGCCATCGCAGCGGTGCTGGCCGGCCGGCGGCCGGAGGTGACTGAAGTCATCGCCCGCGGTTGCCGTGTGCGTTACGCCCGCGAGCGCCGGCCTGCCGCCCCGGTGAAATCGTCCGCGGATCGGTGAAACCGGCCGGCCTGCGCGAACCGCCCTGCCAGAGCGACCCTTGACAGCATGGTTTTGCAGCGCGAAGATCGCAAAACTGCGTGTTTGGCGAGGCGGTTCCGGGTGAGACTCCTGACCCTCCGTCCCGGTCCGCAACGCACGGTCGTCTGCAGTGCAGCCGCCCGGCGCACGAGGCGTTTGGCTCCTGAAAGAGTGGGATATGGCTGCACCGGTTCAACGAAGACTCGATATCGACGAGGTCGGCGACGTCACTGTCGCCCGTTTCATCGACAAGAAGATCCTCGACGAAAACAACATCCAGATCATCGGCACCCAGCTGTTTGGCCTGGTGGAGGAAGACGGCCGGAAAAAGATCGTCCTCGACTTCACGAACGTCGAGTACCTCTCGAGCGCTGCGCTCGGGAAGCTGATTACGATGGACAAGAAGGTCAAGGCGTCCGGCGGCAAGTTGCGTCTGTGCAACATCCGCAAGGACATTTACGAGGTGTTCGCGATTACCCGGTTGAACAAGGTGTTCGACATTCGCACCACCCAGGACGAGGCCGTTGCCGGAATGTGAGGGGAGCCATTCCGGTGGTGGAATGATGGCGCCTCGCGGGCCACAGAGCGGGCTGCTCCACCACGGATGAGCGTCCAATGCACCGGGAGCCGTCGCCCAGGCAGGTTCGACCTCGCCCCGGACGGTCCACGAACAGCGCCCTTCAGTAGCGGGGCCAATCAGGAACAATCGAGGCGTCATGTCGGCCGCTGTTCACCTCGACATCACGATCCCCAGCGATACGTCCGCCGGACATGATGTCCAGGAGCGGATCATCGGCCTGATGGAAGAGCGTGAGTTCTCGATGCGGGATGTCTTCTCGGTCCGCCTGGCGCTGGAAGAAGCGCTGGTCAACGCGATCAAGCACGGCAACCAGCTCGATCCCGACAAGTCGGTCCGGATTCACTGCGACGTCGAGCAGGACCGCGTGTACGTCGAGATTGAAGACGAAGGCCCCGGCTACCGGCCGGAAGATGTGCCCGACCCCACGCTCGATGAAAACATCGAGCGCGCCAGCGGACGGGGCCTGATGCTCATCAAGTCGTTCATGAACCGCGTTGAGTTCAACGAAAAAGGGAACTGCATCCGCCTCGAAAAGCTCCGCTCTGCAGGCGAAGAAGAAGGCTGATTCAGCGTCGGCGGCACGCTCTCGCCGCACTTCAGGACGCCCGCGCCGCGGGCCTGCATCCCAGGGCTGGCTGTAACGGTTTTGACGACCCGTTGTGTTTTGCGCAGGCGCAATCTGCACAAACCTGCGCCCTGCATAAGGAATCCCTCATCTTCGCGGGTAGGGTGACTGGAGCTGACCGCAGCGGCGACGTGTCCCTGGCCGCGAGGTTTCAGCTCCGGACTTCCCGAATGCCCGCCTCGCTCGACCCCTCCGCCCACCTGCTGCAGCCTGCCGACCGTGAGACTCTTGTTTCCGTCGTGCTGCCCACCTTCAATCGCGCCGCCTTGCTGCCCGATGCGATCCGCAGCGTGCTGTCCCAGTCGTGGCAGGACAGTGAAGTGATCGTAGTCGACGATGGTTCACAGGACGGCACGGAAGCCGTTGTCCGGCAGCTGGCGGCGAGCGACCCGCGCGTCCGCTACCTGCCGCAACCCAATCGAGGCGTCTCGGCGGCCCGCAATCGGGCGCTCGCCTGCAGTCGCGGCGCGATGATTGCATTTCTCGATTCCGACGACATCTGGCTCCCGGGCAAACTGCAGGCCCAGGTCGATGTTCTGCAGGCGCTGCCGAGCGTCGGAATGGTGTGGACGGACATGCGCGCCATCGCCTTGGATGGACGGCAGCTGTGCGACCGCTACCTGCGAACGATGTACAAGGGATACGACCGCGTTTCTGAACGCACCCTGTTTTCCTCGACGGCGACGCTGCGACAACTGGCGCCGAATTCGCCTCTGGACGGTCCGGTCGCATGGGGGCGCATCTATTCCCAGATGCTGTTCGGGAACCTGGTGCACACGCCGACGGTGCTGATGCGGCGCGAATGGGCGGCGCAGGTCGGTCCGTTCGATCCATCCATTCGCGCCGGCGGGGAAGACTACAAGTACCACCTCGCGACGACACGGCTGTGCGATGTCGCCCTGCTCGATGTTCCGACCATCGACTACCGGATCGGCGGCGACGACCAGATCACGAACCTGCGCAACCAGGTGAACTTCGCGACATCATTCCTCAGGACTCTCGACGAGCATGTCGCGCAGCATCGGGAAGAGATCCTGCTGTCCGACGACGAACTGACGACCATTCGCGCCGGCGCGTACGACTGGCTGGCCTCGGCGCTGGTGGAAAGCGGACAGCGACGTCCGGCCGCACGAAACGCACTGCGGGCGATCCGTCAGCGTCCGGCCCTGCCGACCGCCTGGAAAACGCTGATGAAAACGCTGCTGCCGCGGAGTGCCGTTGATCTCGTCCGGGCGGCGCGACGCATCCGCAGCGGCAGCACCGCGGCCACCATGTAATTGCGAGCGACATCGCAGCAGTCGCCCGCTGCGGTAAACTCCGGCATGCGACTGCCCATCGACCTTCTGAATCGCTGCTGGTTTCTTGCCGGACCGACCGCCTGCGGAAAAACCGCGACGGGCATTGAACTCGCGCGGCGGCTGAACGGGGAAGTGCTGTCGCTCGATTCGATGGCCATTTATCGCGGCATGGACATCGGCACGGCCAAACCATCGCCAGCCGAACAGGCGCAGGTCCCCCATCACCTCATCGACCTGCTCGACCCGGCGGCCGATTTCAGCGTGGCAGACTACCTGACGGCAGCCGGCGACGTTTGCGGCGACCTCGTTTCGCGCGGGAAGACCCCGCTGTTTGTCGGCGGGACAGGGCTGTACCTGCGGAGCCTGTTGCGGGGTGTGTTTGAAGGGCCCTCGGCCGACCTGGCGATTCGCGCCCGGCTGGAGCGAGTTGTCGCCGCAGAGTCGGCGGCCGGACTGCACGCCCGGCTGGCGGCGGTTGATCCTGTGTCGGCCGCGAGGCTCCATCCGCAGGATGTGCGGCGGGTCATTCGGGCACTGGAAGTTTTTGAATTGACGGGCCAGCCGGCGTCGGCCCAGCTGGCGGAGGGCCCGCTCCCAGAAGCCGAGCGACCGCGCCGGGTGTTCTGGCTGTCTCCGCCGCGGGCCTGGCTGCACCAGCGCATCAACGTGCGCGTCGAGCAGATGTTTGCCGCCGGACTGGTCGACGAAGTCGCCCGGCTCATGGAAGCGCCCGGCGGTCTGGGGCGGACGGCGTCCCAGGCGCTGGGCTACAAGGAAGTCATTGATCACCTGCGCGGACGCCTGTCGCTGGTCGAGTGCATCGGGCAGGTGCAGACGCGCACGCGGCAGTTTGCGAAGCGACAGGAAACATGGTTTCGCAACCTGGTCGAGGCCCGGCCGGTGACCATCTCCGGCGGGGAAACGCCCGCGGAACTTGCGGACCGGGTCCTCGAGCTGGGGCAGACGGCCGTGGCCTGATGGGCAGGCCGGGCAAGCGGCCTATTCCAGCTTGTACTCGGTTTCGTCGGCGGCCTTGGCGCCGATGGCCGTCCGCAGGGCGTCGCTTTGTGCGGCGACGGTCTTGTCCGGACCGGTCAGTTTCAGGAAGTAGTTTCCGCCCCCTTTGACGGTCAGCATCACGCCGTACATCCGGTACCCAGGCGCTGGCTTGCTCTTGCCAAGAATCGGAGGTCCATCCGGCTTCTTGAACGTGCCGCTGAGTTCGACGAACAGGTAATCGCCCTGGGGCGAGGTTCCTTTCGTCATTTTCGTGGTCCGTTCCGCTGGTTCAAACTGGGCGATCCAGCGTTCGATGTTCTGCCGGGCCGTTCCGCCAATGGGCGGCGAAACGACGAGTTCCGCCGGCTCGGAGTCTCCGTCGACGGCGGGAATTTTGAACTGCGCGAGACGGAGCGAATTGGAAGGCTCTTCCTGTTTCCAGCTGGTGGGAACGTTGAATTTCAGTTTGTCGATGGCGACTTCTGTGGTGTCCTGAGCCGTCGAAACGGCACAGAGCAGGACGGTCGTCACGAAGGCGGCGGCACGCAGCGGGTTCGGCATCGGATCAATCCTGTCAGAACCGGGTCGTCGGTGGAGTCGGGCTGGCGGCGCGCCGGCCCGGGATCTTCAATCGCGGCAATTGAATCGCTGTTGGAGGATCATACCACGGCGTTACACCGCGAGGGCGTCAACGACCTTCTGTCCCATCTCGCTGGTGGAAATCGCCGTTGCGCCTTTGGCCGCAATGTCGCGCGTGCGGGCGCCCGATTGAAGCACGCTGTCGACGGCCGCCTCGATGGCGGCGGCCTCGGTTTCCAGCTTGAGGGAGTGCCGCAGCAGCATGGCGGAGGCGAGAATGGTGGCCAGCGGGTTGGCGATTCCCTGGCCGGCGATATCCGGGGCCGAGCCGTGAATCGGCTCGTACAGGCCGGGGCCGTCGCTGCCGATGGATGCGGACGGCAGGAGGCCAAGCGACCCGGGCAGCATGGCGCCTTCGTCGGTCAGGATGTCGCCGAACAGATTCTCGGTGACGACCACATCGAACGCCGAGGGGCGCGAGATGAGGTGCATCGCCATGGCGTCGACGAGGACGACGTCGTACGCCAGCTCGGGGAATTCGGTTTTCACGATCCGCTCGCTCACCCGGCGCCACAGCCGCGACACTTCCAGCACGTTGGCTTTGTCGACCATGGTCAGCTTCCGGCGGCGTTTCATGGCCGCCTCGGCCGCCAGCCGCACCACGCGTTCGACCTCGCCGGTGGTGTAGGTCATGGTGTTGAAGGCGATTTCGCTGCCGTCCGACAATCCCCGCAGGCCCGATTCGCCGAAATACAGGCCGCCGGTCAGTTCGCGGAAGAAGAGGATATCGGTGCCGGCGATGATGTCCCGTTTCAGCGGCGAGGCATCGAGCATGCAGTCGTGCGGCTTGATGGGCCGCAGGTTCGCAAACAGGTTCAGCTCCTTGCGCAGGCGCAGCAGGCCCGCTTCGGGGCGGGTTTTGGCCTTGGGGTCGTCCCACTTCGGGCCGCCGACGGCGCCCAGCAGGATGGCGTCGGCCTTCCTGCAGGCATCGAGCGACTGCGGCGGCAGCGGATCACTCTCGGCATCGATCGCGCAGCCCCCCATGAGGTGCGTCTGGAACTCGAACTGATGATGCCACCGGGCAGCGACCTGGCGCAGAACCTTTTCGGCTTCCGCAGTCACTTCGGGTCCAATTCCATCACCGGGGAGCAGCACAATCGAGGCGTTCATGAAAGACTTTCAGCACTTCGGCGGCCGGGGCGATGGAAGCCCCGCCGCGCGCTCGGCACCCGCAGGCGGGCACGGGACACGGTCAATCCCGGCGGCGGAAGGAACGTCCCAGTGACGGTCCCGGCGCCGGGCGGAATGCCACAGACTACCAGCGTTCCCCCCACCGACCAAACGTGCCGACCAAACGTGCCGACCAAACGTCGCCAAAACTGTCTCCGACGGCCCCCCTGCGATCCGCCACCCCTCATCGGACGCGGCCCCGCGCCGGACACCGCCTCTTTTCGCGGAACGATCCGGCTTGTGCAGAAGATCCGTCGACCGCACTCAGGATTCCGACCGGGTGAGCGCCAGTGCCCGCGGGGCAAAAGACGTCTCGCCGAGCCCTTCCCGGCGCACCGGAACATCGCGCGGAGCCTCAATGCCCAGCTTCACGCGGCCGCCGTGCACTTCCAGAACCGAAATCCGGATGCGGCCATCGAGCACGATCGCCTCTTCCACTTTCCGAGCAAGCACCAGCATTTCGACTCCTCCCTGAGATTCCCATGCGGCCACGTTCAACAACGGGCGTTAGTGTACAAATGGAATCGTTCGTGGTCAAGCGTTCAGTAAATCGCATTTGGGCAGGGACCATCCGCGACGATTCCTGAAAGCCAATACGCAATCGGCGCGAGAATGCTTCACGAAAACCGGCAAAATAAGCCCGATTTCACCCGGAATACTCAGATCCGGGCCCGTCCTGCCAGCAGCCGTTCGACGTATTTCGCCAGCAGATCGACTTCCAGATTCACGGCGTCCCCGATCTGGCGCCGCCCCAGCGTGGTGGCCCCGAGGGTGTGGGGAATCAACATGACGCTGAATTCATCTGGCAGCGCCTCAACGACGGTCAGGCTCACGCCATCGACTGCGATCGACCCCTTCTCGACCAGATAACGCGACAGATCGGGCGACAGCGAGAAACGCATCGTGATCCATTCTCCGTCCGGCTGGATCGACCGCACGGCGCCGCGGCCATCGACATGCCCCTGCACGAAGTGTCCGCCGAGTCGAGCCCCCACCGCCAGGGCCCGTTCGAGATTGACCGCATCGCCCGCGATCAGGCCTCCCAGATTCGTGCGGTTCAGCGATTCCTCGCCAACGTCGAACGACCATTCGCCGTCGCTTGAGGCGACGAGCGTGAGGCAGCAACCGTTGACGGCGATGCTGTCGCCGAGCTGGGGGGGAGTGCCGGTCAGCAGTTCCGGCGGCGGGGCGATCGCCAGTCGCCGCCCCGAGCCCGAGGCCTCGCTGCGGCGAACCGTCCCCAATCCTTCAACCAGGCCCGTGAACATCAGGTCGGCTCCGCGCGGCGGGGCCGGTAGCGGGTTGTCAGTTCCCTCCATCCGGACAGCACGGGAGGGGTGAATGCGAACCAGCAGAAGATCAGCGGGGCGGCCAGTTCGTGAACAAAGAAGATGACGGCCGCCGCGAACACCAGCTGAATGACCAGTCGGCGGCTTTTCGGGCCGCGGAGGAACTGGTTGAAGAAGTGGACATAGCGGATGCGCGACACCATCAGCACGGCGACGGCGAGCGTCACGATCGGCAGCACAGTGCGAACCGTGGGAATGAGATAGGCGGCCAGCGATTTTGCGAGGTCGCTGCCGTTGTTCGCCCAGTTGTCGAGTTCGCCCATGGCAAAGGGAAACGCGACGACCGTACCGGCCGCAGCCGGCGAGGGGAGCCCGCTGAAGCCGTCGTGGGCGTCGTCTTCATCGGTTTCGACGTTGAACCGGGCCAGACGCAGCAGGGCGCACAGGGTGTAAAGCACCGCGATTGTCCATAACAGCCGGGGATGAAGCGCCAGTCCGCCCCGATCCTTGAGATGGAGGGTGACGAACTGCAGCATCAGAAACGCCGGGGCGACGCCGAAGCTGACGGCGTCGCAGAGGCTGTCGAGCTGGGCGCCGAGTTCGCTGGTCTGGCGGGTCAGCCGGGCGGCGCTGCCGTCCAGCATGTCGAACAGCATGGCGCCAAAGACCAGCAGGGCGCAGATCACCGGGACATAATCGGTCGCCGTGCCCGCGGGACCGGCCGGGCCCAGTTTGGCGGCGAATGTAATCGCTCCGAATCCGCAGACGGCGTTGCCGAGCGTCAGCAGGGTGGGGAGGACAGCGATGAGCTTGGGGGCCGGCATGGAGCCCCTATCATAAGCAGGCCCGGGCGGCGTGGTACTGTGAACGGCTCCGGAATCGAGGTCCCGTCAGAACCCCGGCTCGTCGCGGTCGGGGGTGGGGAATGGCCACGCGTGGCGGATGTCGCGGGCGGCGGCGACGGACACCATATCCTGAACCGCACCGGCTGGGCCTTGTCTCCGGGACCGCTCCACAAGTGGCCGAACCATTCGGGTCTGTCCACAGGAGGGCCGTGGCGCGGGCGCGATCGTCTATGCCCCGACGGGCTTCATGAAGAACAGCGCCCGCGACGCTTCCCGGGGAATCAGCGCCGGAACATTGACGGGGCCTGGCTCGAACCGCTTCCGAAGCAGGACCCACGTCCATTTTTCCTCCGGCAGAGCGCCTGCCGCAAACCCGTCGAGCTGTTTCCACCCCTCGTCTGTCAGCCGCGTCAGGTCCGTTTCGTCCAGATCTTTCGTCGGCTTTTTGCGAGCGACCCAGTTTGATCGCACGGCCACAAAGAGGTCAACCGGCTGATTGACAACAATCTCGCCTGACAGCCATTGCGGGTCGTTGAGCTTTCGTCGAACAAGCACAGCCGACTTCAACTCGTCGGGGATTCGGGTGATCTTGAAAGGGCGGTCGCTGTAAAACGCCGTACCCGGGGCGACGGGCACAAATTCCCAGTCACTCCGCAGTAGCTGATACGGCGGAACGCCCGGACCGCGGACCAGACGATCGGTCGTCGCGGAGTCTTTGATTTTCGTCAGCGACAGCGTCGACTTCCCGCCATCCAGCTGGAATTTGAACCGGCCCAAAAACGTCATTCCCAGCAGCGGTTCCGCATTGCCCGCTTCCGGGTTAAGGACGACGCACTCGACGTTCTCGATGGTGAACTGTCCCAGCTGCATCGACCGGATTGTCATCAGCCGGCCAATCGTGGAACGGCCATCCGCGACCCCCAGCCGGACCAGCGGATCCTTGTCCCCGGGGCGGAGGCCGATTTTTGCTGCGTCGTTCGACGAAAGCAGCACGGTGGACGCCCCGGAGTCCACCACCATGTTGAGGGAGTTTTCTCCATTGCATTTCACGGTGGCCCAGTACGTATTCCCTTCCCGCTTCAGTTTGATGTCTTCCGCGAGAATCTCGCCCTGCAGATCGTCGAGCTTTCGCAGGTTCGCGAGGAAAACCGATGAGGGCTGCAGGACGACCGGCGGGCTGGCCGACTCGTTCAACTGGGAGATCAGCGACTGCACTTCGGGATCGGCGTTGTAGTACAGCCGTCCAACATCATCGGCCGATTTGCGCATGGCGGTCACATGCGTGATGTACCCATCGCGGGCCGCGCTAATCTGCTCGTGAAGGATCGATTCCTGCTTTTCGCGCTGCTGCCGGTTTTCGTACGCGAGACGCAGTTGCCCTTCGACCGCGCCGATGGCCCCGATGAGCCGATTGTTGGTCGCCACGTCCGTGACATTCGCGAGCTGGGCGTTCAGAGCAACCAGTTGCTGGTTGAGCTGCGTGATCTGGGCCGTCAGCTTCTCGTCGGCCTTTCGGTGGTCGGCATACTGCGAGTTGGCCTGGTTAAGTTTGCGGCGGAGAGTCGCCACGTCCTTCATGCGACTGGCCAGGTCCGATTCCGAAATGACGTTCGCGCTGGAACCGTTGACGCGGATGCCGCGTTTCTGAAGATCGCTTCTGGCATCAGCGAGAACGACGGCTGTCGCCACACAGCAGACGCTGAAGCAGGCGCCCAAATAAAGCCCACGCATCGGCAGGTCCTCCCGGAGAATCGTGCCGGAAAGTGTACCGCACCAGGGGACCGATGTGTGAAATTCGGAGGACGGAAGTGCCTGAACGGGTCTGCTGGCTCCTGTTCTTCCGATCAGTAGGGCAAATGGGGGGCGAAGCCAGTCGCAGCGACTGCCCCGCCGGGTGGCAGGGTGGTGGCGTCGAACCCTCTGCCCAGCGGGGATCAACCAGGTATTCGCCAGGAACGTCGGCGATCCGAGGCGGCGACGATGGTTTTGAATTGTGGCGATGGTTGCGGGCCGGGGGTGTGCACGCTTTTCCTGTCCGCTCAAACTGTCTAGCATTCCTTCCCCGAGTTTGCTGGTGGCGAACTTCGGGCAAACTGGCGAACCGGGGCAGTCCCCTGCGTGTCGCTGAAATGGAGACGTTGCCGGTTTTCCTGTTGGAACGGCAGGCAGCTTTCCGAATGATTGGTGTGCTGGCAACGGACCTGCGGCAATCGCGCAACGCGATCGTTGAGGACCGGTTCTCTAGCCGCCAGCGAGCTGAAACGCTCGCGGGAACAACGTGATCAGGGTCCTTAGCCAAGCGGTAAGGCAACGGATTGCAAATCCGTCATCCCCGGTTCGATTCCGGGAGGACCCTCTTTTCTTTTCTCTCGCTCTGCTCTTCGGGTGGAGTCGCTTTTCTGCCCTCCAACTGTGGGCATTCCAACCGTGGGCGTTGGCTTTCGGCTGTGGAGCGGGCCGATCCGGGGTTCGTGGGCGTCGCATGCGGCCTGACCAGGTCTCCCGGTTCCGGAACAGTCTGAGAAGTCGTGGTCTGCTTTCCGTTTGACTCATCGTCGTTTCCCCGAATCTGCTGGCGGTTCGGGTGTGCAAGTCCCGTGTTCCTGTGGATGGGATGGGTGGCTTTTCAAAACCGCGAAGTCGGCGGCGAGCGACTGTCAGGCCGGTTTTTCACCGGTTATCCTGCCGGCTGATTTCTTCCGCTCCCCGCAAGACTGCGTGACGTGTCCAGCCAACCTCTGACCTACCGCTCTGCTGGCGTCGATCTCAACCTGTACGAACAGGCGATGGATCGCCTGCCGGCCATGATGGCCAAGACGAACACAGGCCGCGTCATGCCGCTGCCGGGCGGCTTCGCCGGCCTGTTCCGCCTGTTCGGCGAGGGCAAAAAGTACGAAGACCCGGTGTTGATCTCCGGCACGGATGGCGTCGGTACGAAGATCAAAGTGGCCGCCATGGCCAAAAAGTACGACACGATCGGCATCGACCTCGTCGGCATGTGCGTCAACGACTGCCTCTGCCTGGGGGCGGAGCCGCTGTTCTTTCTGGACTATCTCGCCCTCGGCAAAGACAACCCCGACCTCATCGCGAGCATTGTGAAGGGGGTCTGCGATGGCTGTGAACAGGCGGGAGCGGCGCTGCTGGGCGGCGAGACGGCCATCATGCCGGACCTGTACGCCCCGGCCGATTTCGATCTCGCGGGGTTCTGCGTCGGCGTGGCGGAACGCTCGCAACTGCTGGACGGAAAGCGGGTCAGGCCGGGACACGTCATGGTGGGGGTGGCGTCGACCGGGCTGCATTCCAACGGCTACAGCCTGGTGCGGAAGATCGTGTTCGACCACGCCCGCTACGGAATCGACGACTATGTGGCCGAGCTGAAACAGACAGTCGCGGAAGTGCTGCTGACTCCAACGCAGATTTACGCGAAAGTCGTTTCGGCCGTGCTGGGGGCCGAGCGGGAGGCGGTTTCGGCGATTGCACACATCACCGGGGGAGGGCTGGCGGACAACGCGGTTCGCGTGCTGCCGGAAAACTGCCGGCTGGTGGTCGATCGCCTCAGCTGGACGCCGCCGCCGGTGTTCGAATGGCTGCAGCACATCGGAAATGTCGACCGCGAGGAGATGTTCCGGGTGTTTAACATGGGAATCGGCCTCGTGTTTTTCGTCGATTCCGCCGCGGCCGATCGCGTGCAGGCGCTGGCGAAAGCGAGCGGTTTTGAATCGTGGATCGTCGGCGATGTGCAGGCCGGCGAGACGACGGCGACCTATCACGGATGATCCGGGAAGGGAGGACTGGACCGACATGCCAGCCCACGACTGTCATCGCCCGCGAACGCCTCCCAGCCAGTGGTCCAGACCTTCTCACCGGTGGCACAGACATTCTGTCTGTGCTGCACCGACGAAATGCCTGTGCTGCCTGCTGACGCTGGTCCTGGCCCCGGCCCTCCACGCCGCTGATCTCCCCGCGGCTGACCAGTCGACGAAAGCCGAATCCACCGCTCCGGCCGCGCCGAGCGTTCCCAGCGTCTTCCGCAAGGCGGTGCCGCAGTCGCTCGACGACGCCCGGCAGATTGAACAGCACGTCACGAAGTTGATTGAACAGTGCCGCAAGTCGACGGTCGGGCTGCGGGTGGGGCGGGCCTATGGAACGGGCGTGATTGTTTCTGAAGACGGCCTCGTGCTGACGGCCGGGCATGTCATCAGCCGTCCCGGCCGCGATGTGGAAGTGACGCTGTGGGATGGCACGAAAGTGCGCGGTGAAACCCTGGGGCGAAACCGCTCGCTCGATTCGGGCATGATTGAACTGCCTCGCGACCGCAAATGGCCATATGCGGAACTGTCGGCCGACGAAACCCCGTACCCGGGAACCTGGTGCCTGGCGCTGGGGCATCCCGGCGGGTACGACGCCAAACGCGGCGTGGTCGCGCGGCTGGGGCGGACGATCATCGCCCGGAAGCGCTTCTTACAGACCGACTGCGAACTGGTCGGGGGCGATTCGGGCGGGCCCCTGTTCGATATGTCGGGGCGGGTGCTGGCGATTCACAGCCGCATTGGGGAAGCGACCAACTACAACTTTCATGTGCCGATCGCGGTCTTCCGCGAGGAATGGGACCGCCTGAAAGCGGGCGAGGATTTCGCCGGGCACAGCGGCGCCCTGCTGGGATTGGCTGGCGTGCCCAACGTCGGCGGGCCGGGGCTGAAGGTGACGAAGGTCTATCCGGGCGAGCCGGCCGAAAAGGCGGGGTTGCAGGTCGGCGACATCATTGTGCTGTTTCAGGCGAAGGAAGTGCGGACGCTCGACCGGCTGACCGAACTGGTGGGGCAGGAACTGCCGGGGAAGGTGGTCACGCTCGAAATTCTTCGCGCGGGGGCGAGCCGGAAAATCGACGTGGAACTCGGCATGCGCTGGGATTGAGCTGACAGGCACGGTGCAACCGAAGCCGTGACCGGGGCTGCGAAGCATGAGCCGGGTTGAGCGGCTGTTGCGACCGGGAGGGGGAGATGGTCCGATTCCGCGGGCCGGCGTTTTTCGACGCTCACAATCTCCGCGTCCGTTCCATCGAACCGGGGCGTTGATTGCGTAGACTCTCCGGGAGAAGGCTGTCGCCGGTCCGGATGCGTGGGCGTCTGCTGCCGCGGCGAGAGTCCGTCCTTGTCCGACAGCATTCGTCCAGTTCATGTTCCATCGCCTGCGTGATCGCGTCTGCGTCTTCGTCGTCGCGATCCTGTGCGGGGCCGCAGCGCTGGAGGCCTGGCAGACCGCGCTGGCCAGCGGTTCGCGGGGGGCACGGGCGGTCGGAATCGCGGCAGCCGCTGGCGGCGTCTGGCTGGGGCTGGCCGCACTGTTTCCAGTTCTGATTTCAGGACCACTGCAAAAGATTCGTCCGCTCGCGCGAACCTGGACGAGACTGGAAGAGCTGGACGCTCGGGAGCGAGCGGGCGTCGACTTGCGGCCGCGGTTCTCCGTGCTGGCGGCGGTGATGGTGGTCTGGGGGGCCGCCTGCCTGGCGGCAAACATTTTCGGGAATTCGCTCGATCCGCCGCCGGTGTGGCTGGATGACCAGGGGGCCTACCTGGAGCGTGCCGAGGAAATGCGGAATCCGGCCGGGAGCATGCTGACGCTGCCGCAACTGTATGCCGATCTGCGAACAGGGCGGTTTCGCGAAGACAACCGGCATCCCCTGTTTCTGGGGCTGTTGGCGCTGGCGCCGGGCGAGGAGTTCGGACGGCAGCTGGCCGGGGGTTTTGGCCTGGCGGCGTTCCTCAGCGGCGTGGTGCTGGTCTGGCACCGCTTCTGTCCGCTGGCGGCGGGACTGTTCGCGATCCTGTTGGGCATGAACCACAATCTCGGTCAGTTCTCGGTCATGGTGGTCTGTGAGACGCTGCTGATCTGGTGGATTTCATTGGCGTATTTCGTTCTGTTGCCGCCCGCCGCGGCGGGGCGGTCCCTCGCCCGTCGCCGCGGCCGCATTCTGCTGGCATCCGTTTTCCTCGGGCTGGCGTACCTGACCAAAGCCACGGGACTGCTGTTCTTCGGGGTTTTTATGGTCTGGCTGGCCTGGCAGAGTCGACCGCGGGGCGACGAGGAGATTCCCTCAGAGACGGATCGGCTGTCCGTCATTTCGTGGACGGAACCGTATCCCCTGCGACAGTGGGTCATCGCCCTCCTGTGCGGCGGGATCGGTTTTCTGGCGGTGTCGTTTCCGCTGCTCGAACGCAATGTGCGGGCGTTTGGCAACCCGTTTCACAACGTCAATTCGCTGCTGCTGTTCACCGATGATTACAGCCACTTCGACAACCTGATTCGCGGCGGCGTGACGACCAAGGAGGCGGCCGACGACTATTTTCGCACGCACACGATCGGCCAGATGGTCGATCGCGAACTGCGGGGGCTGGTGTGGGAAGCGTTCATCATGCTGCGGTCGCTGGGCCCCAAAGGTCTGGATGACGGGCGCGTGCTGTTCGGTCTGCCGATCGCCGTTTTTTGCGGCGTGGGGCTGTGGTTCGAGCGGCGACCGGCGAAATGGCTGCTGCTGGGCTGGATCGGCGCCTGCTGGGTGGTGTTCGCCTGGTACGTTCCGATCGCAGCGGGGGACCGGTTCCCGATTCCGCTGCTGCTGCCGGCGCTGGCGCACGCGTCGGACGGCATGGCCAGAACGCTGCGGGCGCTGCGGTGATGCGCTATGGGGCATGAGCGACGGGTGGGCGGCGGCATCTTGAATTCGGGACGATCCCCCGCGACAGTGAAGCCAGACGCTGGCGACGAGCCGGCGATCCTGTAGCCAGCGCTTACTCGCGGGAGGCGAAACGCTCCGTGCCGGTCAAACTCATCATCGATTCCGATCCGGGAATTGGCGACGCTGTCGCCGTCGCTCTGGCAGTGCTCGACCCGGAGATTGATCTGGTCGCCATCACGGCGACTGCGGGGCGTGTCAGCGGCGATCAGGCCACCCGCAACCTGCATGGGCTGCTGTCGGTGCTCGACCCGCCGCGCTGGCCCCGGATCGGCTGTGGCGAAGGCCCGGCGGCGTTCTGGCCTCCCGAGCCCGGCTCGGTCGAACCGGTGCTGCTGCATGGTCCGCAGGGGGTCGGGGAACTCGATGTGCCGAACACCGGCCTGCATCAGAAGCATGAGTCGTTCAAGGTGATGTGCGAGATCGTCAAGGCCCATCCACAGGAGGTGACGATTCTCACCCTGGGCCCTTTGACCAACCTCGAGCGGGCCGCCGAGCACTGGCCGGAGTTCTGGGATCATGTGCACGATGTCGTTTGCTTTGGCGGCGCGCTGAATGGCCCGGGCGACATTACCGCGGCGGCGGAGTTCAACATCTTCGCCGATCCCGAAGCCGCCCGGACGTTCATGAAGTCGGCCGCGACGAAAACACTCATTCCGCTGGAGGTCGCCCGGCACCTGCAGCTCAGTTTCGAGCAGTACACCCGGCTGAACGCGGACAAGTATTCGCGCGTGGGGCAGTTGCTCGAACGAACCCTCCCGTTCGCGCTGCGGTCGCATCGTCAGCACCTGGGCAAGGAAGTGCTGTGGATGCCGGAAATCGCGGCCCTGGCGTCGATTTCGGAATCGCGGCTGTTCGAACGCGAGACCATGGCCGTCGACGTTGAGATGCAGGGGCAATTGACGCGCGGCATGACCATCGCCGACCGCCGGCCGACCTCCCAGTGGCGCCGCAACACCGATGTGATCACGAAGTTCGACGACCGCGGGGTGCTCGACTGGATGACCCGCCTGCTGACAAAAAACTGAGCGGCGGAGTTGCACCCCGCCGCTCGCTGTGGCTGCTCGCGCAGCTGCGTTTCGCGTTACGACTGCAGCGCCGCGCGGGTCCGGCCGATCAGGCCGCTGTCGCGATCGCCAGTTCCCTTGAGGTAGAAGACCGACAGGGCGAGGAACTGGTTGCGAAGGGCCGGGGAGACGTTGGCAAAGTCTTCGAGGACGGCCGAACTGTACTTGTAGTCGTGGGCGTCGCGCCCCTTCTGGAACACCAGCCGCCGGGCGGCGTCGAGCGCCGCCTGCGGATTTCCGCCAGCATTGAGATAGTCGTACAGCTTGCGGGACGCCCGCAGTTTGTCGGTGGAGACATCGGCGAAGATCTCATCCAGCGTGAACGGGCCGCCGGAGACGCCTCCCAGCGGGGCGACGTCGTCGAGGGACAGGCTCGCGAGTTTGCCCCGGCCGAGGGCGGCATCGCGGAACAGCGCGTTGAACGAACACGCCTGCAGCAGCAGCCGCTGGCGGAGCACGTCGTCCTGAACATTGCTGGCGATGTAGTGGATGGCGTTCGCCGTGGTCAGCCCGTGCAGGCCGACAATTCCCGGCTGGCGCATCAGCAGTTCGCCAGCGCCCACGAAGACGCCATCCCAGATGCTGGAGACGCGGATGCCGGCGGTGAGGATTTCGGCGGCCGCTTCCGCGGCTTCGCGAGGCGTTCCAATGCGGATGCCGGCGATGAGGTCGCGGGCGGCGCGGGCGTCGTCGCGGGCGCCGCGCTGGGGGGCGAGCTTCTTCGCGAGTTCCTCGTTTTCCCGCCAGGGACGGTCGGCAGCGTGATCGCTGCGGGCCGGGTTCGATTCGTCGCCGTGGCTCATCAGTGCGAAGGCCAGCGAGCGCAGCACCGGCTCGGCGTGCTCGTACCCGATGACTTCCAGCGTGCGCCAGGCATTGGCAAGGAAGATCGCCTTGTGGCCGATCGACCGGAAATCGCGGGCGGCGTACTGCGCGAACAGCTCGAACACCTGTTCCTTCGGCAGCGATCGCACGATGCCGGCGGTCGCGTAGTCGGCCTTGGCGACGTCCCACTGCTCCATCGCTTCGGTGAACAGCTTCGCGGCTTCAGGGCCGTGCGGCACTTTGGCCTCGTTCACCGGCTTCATCTTCCAGCCGGTCTTCGAGGCCTCTTCGGCCTGCGTCGCCTTGACGTAGTCGATCGCCCAGAAGATCGGCAGCCAGCGTTCGTCTTCCGGTCCGGCCACGCTCGCCTGGTGGCAGGAGTTGACGACCAGCACGCTGTGAAACTTGAAGCCGACGGACGGGCGCGGCTGCACATTGCGAATGCCGGCCAGTTGCAGGGCCGCCAGCACTTCGCGATACGGCGTTCCTTTGCGGATCACGCTGGCCAGACGCTCGAGCACCTGCTCGCGCGGGGTGTCTTCGATCAGCCGGACAAGCGGTTCAATGTCGGGCGTAAACTGGACGCGATCGGAAATCGCGGTGGTTTCGGCCGCGGACACCCGCGGCAGCGTTCCCAGAAAAGCCCAGTCCGCAGCGGACCAGGCGACTCCGCCCACGGCAGCGGACCTGAGGAACTGACGACGATTTTTGGGATCGATCATGAGCGTTCTCCGTGGACAGACTCCAGAGCGAGACATCAGCCCTCGTTGATACTTCGGAGACGGCGCGGCGTCTACGGAGAGGTCGAAAAAGAATCGGAGAAGGGGGCCGCCGGATCGCGCTGGCTCGCATGTCGGAGATTGATCCGGCAACGGGACGAGTTGCCGTGACCGTTTCGGGGACGCCTGGTCAAGATCATTGTGGAGCGAAAGTGCCGAAATGGAGCGAGGGGCGCAGACGACGTCGGAATCGCGGGTGATGTCGGTGGAAGTCGCTATGATTCGCCCGTCCCGACAGTTTCGGGACGGCGATCCTGACGAGCGGCCCCGGACGATGTGGCTCCGCGACCGGGGCCAGACGAACTGGCGTCCTGTCGACGGACAGCTGGACGAGTGGGCGGCATCCCGGGATGCAACGCTGCGCCGTGTCGATTCCCGGCCGGCCGGCCGCCATGTTCGGCATTCCCGTCTTCAACCATGAACTCTCCTGTTTCTTCCGATGTCGCCACCCTGGGCCCTTCGTCCGAGACAATAGGGAAGAGCCCGCCACTGTCGGCGGATGGCCCGTACGTCACTCCGAACCAGGTGCATCATCAGTCGCTATGGCTGTGGGTGCTCTGCCTGACAGGCGTCGACTACTTCAGCACGCTGGGCTATCAACCGACGATTGCGTTCGAGCACACGGGGGTCCTGACCCCGCTGGCGACCGGCCTCCTGGTGCTGGTCACGCTGCTCGGCGCGCTGCCGATCTATTCGTATGTCGCGAAAAAGTCGTTCGACGGGCAGGGCTCGATTGCCATGCTCGAACGGCTGATGAGCGGCTGGGGCGGCAAACTGGTGGTGCTGGCGCTGCTGGGGTTTGCGGCCACCGATTTCGTCATCACGATGACGCTGTCGGCCGCCGATGCCGCCGTTCACCTGATTGAAAACCCGATGTGGCAGGCCATGCCGCATGCACTGCACAGCCCCGTGCTGGTGACGAACCTGCTGCTCGGCGCCCTGGGGGCGGTATTTCTGAAGGGCTTTCGGGAAGTGATCGGAATCGCGGTCGTGCTGGTCGCGCTGTACCTGACGCTGAACGCCATCGTGATCGGCTCGGGGTTGTGGTACCTGGGGGCTCACCCCGCAGAACTGCAGACGTGGTGGGAACGACTGACGACTGGCGACTGGAAAATCGACCACTCTCTGCCGGTCAGCGGACATGGCTGGGTCAGCATTGCGCTCCTGTGCGTGCTGTTCTTTCCCAAGCTGGCGCTGGGGCTCAGCGGGTTTGAGACCGGCGTGGCAGTCATGCCGCTGATCAAGGGGGACCCGGGCGATCAGCCGGCGAATCCGCTGGGGCGCATCCGCAACGCCCGCAAGCTGCTGGCGACGGCGGCGATCATCATGTCCTTCCTGCTGATGGGGTCGGCGTTCGTGACGTCCACGCTCATCCCCGCCGCCGACATGCATCCGGCAGTGGACGGCGCGGGAGGCCGGGCGTATGAACGGGCCCTGGCGTACCTGGCCCATGGACAAAGCCCGCTGCCGATCAATCCCCTGTTCGGCGAGCTGTTCGGGACGATTTACGACATCAGCACCGTCAGCATTCTGTGGTTTGCCGGGGCGAGCGCGATGTCGGGGCTGCTGAACCTGGTGCCGCGATATCTGCCGCGGTACGGCATGGCCCCGCGGTGGGCGGAAGCCTCGGTGCCGCTGGTCATTCTGCTGACGCTCATCAACTGGCTGGTGACGTGGCTGTTCAGCGCGAGCGTGAAGGCCCAGGGAGGCGCGTACGCCACCGGTGTGATGGTGCTGATGACCAGCGCCGCCATCGCCGTGATTATCGACAAGTGGAATCAGCGCAGCGGCCCGTGGCTGGCCCGCATGCCGTGGCACTTCGTGCTGATCGCCATGCTATTCCTGTACACGACGACGATGATTGTCCGGCATGTGGAATACAACGCCGCCACCGGCCACAACTACCCCCGGGGCATCACCATCGCGGGCTGCTTCATTGCGACCATCATCACCCTGTCGATCATTTCCCGGACGATCCGCAGCACCGAGCTGCGCTTTGCGGGCTTCGATTTCGCCAATCCCGAGTCGCGGTTTCTGTGGGACAGCATGAAGCACATCGAGTTTCCGGTGCTCGTGCCGCATCGTCCCGGCGGGCATGGCCTGCTGGAGAAGGAAGTGACGATTCGCTGGCGACACCGGCTGCCCCCCGAAACGCCGATTGTGTTCATCGAGGCGGAACTGGGAGACGCCAGCGACTTCCTGCAGAAGCCGGTGATGGAAATCCTCGAACACGAAGGGCGATTCGTGCTGCGGGTGCAGCGCTGTGCGTCGGTTTCGCACGTGATCGCGATCATCGCGCTGGAGCTGTCAAAAGTCGGCAGTCCGCCCGAGGTGCACTTTGGCTGGTCGGACGAAAGTCCGCTGCGAACAAACCTCGACTTCCTGCTGTTCGGCCAGGGAAATGTGCCGTGGATGGTTCGCGAGCTGGTGAAAGCGGGGCAGCCCGACCCCAGCCGTCAGCCGCGGGTGGTGATTGGGTGAGACCTGCCGTCGAATTGGTCAGAAGCCCGGCTTCTTGATCCGAATCGCGGCTCTCATTTCGGAAGACCCGCTGTGTCAACGCGGGCAGAAGCCGGGCTTCTTCGTTGGCAGACATGTTCCAAGAAAAAACGCCCGGCGGAACCTGGGGCTCCGCCGGGCGTTTGATTTGCGTTGACGCGAATTACTTCGCGGCCTTCACCTCGAAGCCCTTCTTGAAGGCGGCGTCGGAGAAGACCAGGGCGGCCTGCTCGTCCCCTTCGGCCTTCGCAACTTTGCCCTGACAGTTCTCGCAGCAGAACTTGACTTCCACGCCGGCGACGGTCGCCGTCTTTTCCGGATTCAGCTTGCCGCCGGAGAGCGGGCACTTCGTCTGGGTGGCCTGGCCGCTGGCGACCAGCTGGGCGTTGGCCTTCACCGCAAACTTGGCGGTGTCTTTCTCGAAGGCCTTGGGGCAATTCGGACAGCAGAAGTAGACCTTGCCGCCGTTATGCTCGACGGCGTGTTCGGTCTTGGCGGCCGCGCCCGAGACGGGGCATTTGAGGTCGGCCTTCTTTTCGTCTGCAGCAAACCCGAGGGCGGCGGATGCGAACAGACCCAGAATAGCAAAGGTGGTCAACAGCTTCATGGCTTTCTCCCGGCCAGTGAGCGATGCGGTGACGGGAAGTCAGTCGTGCGGCAGGAACCGCCGGCCTTCCCGCATCAGCGGATCGTTAGCGTAAACCGATCCGGACGCCCGGGCAATACGCAGGTTGGGCGTTGACGGTGATATCGGTTGTTCCAACGAGGAAAATGATGCAACCCGCCGGCATTGGAGGAACCCCCGCCAGGCAGATGCAGGTGACCAGTGTCCGTTGCGAACGGCTGTTCGGGGTGGGGACCGAATCGCCCGGTCCGACTGCGAGGCGGTTCGCGGGCAGATTGTCGCAAGTGATTTTGGCACAAACTTTTACATGATCGGGTTGCAACCAGCGTCGTGGGGGAGGCGACGGCGGGACGCCTTAGAATCGCTACAGGCGGTCAAGCCCAAAAAGCCGTTCACCTGAGAACAATCCGTACAGTTTGCCCAGTCGTACCGCCGATACAACCCGCAGGTCCGTTCCCCTGCGCCCGGATTTTCCAGTTCGGTCGCAGGGTCTGACGGTGGACGGAAGTGACGCCAGAGCAGCCCGTTCTGGCGGAAAACCGTCAGCAGGACGGTCGGGAATGCCTCCCGACTGGCCCGCAGGCCTCCCCCCTTGGGCCCCGGATTGGCAAGGACGCACGGATGCGGACACATCGATGGTTAAAGGCGTTGGCCTTTGGATGCTGCCTCGGGGCAGGCGCCGACGCAGCCTTTGCGCAGGCCCCCTACATGGGCGGCAGCGACGCCCAGTGGGTGACCGCTGACGGCAGTCCCGCGCCGTTCGCGCCGCAGATGCCCGGCACGTTCCAGCCGCCCTATGCGACGAACGATCCCGGAGTGCTGTACCCGCCCGGGACCCCGCAGTCGTTCGCGCCGTATCCCACAATGTCCCCCTACGGCATGGGCAACTACGCCCAGGACTCGACCTACAACCACGGGGGCAACTGGTTCCGCGAGCTGCTGTACAAGCGGCGCGATTACTACTTCAGCGTGGACGCCCTGAGCACCGCGACGCGCGGGCCCGGCCCGGGCACGATCGGCGCCGAACCGATCAACCTCGATCGGCTGACCCGCGGGCCAGCGGGATGGGTTCCGCCCAACTATGGCATCGGCGGATATCCGACGACCGGCACCGGAACGGGCACCGGGACGAACACCACCACGACCCAGCCGCCCAGCCGGGTCTACGTCGACCGGGGAGTCAACCCGTACCCGTACGTCCGCAGCTCGGCGACAGCCGTGCCCGATCACATTCAGGTCAACAACGACCTGTTTCCGATCCACAACACGCGGATGTTCAACGATTTCAAATCTCCCGGTCTCCAGATCGACTGGGGTTTCTGGGACGAAGATGGCAGCGGCCTGAAAATCGACGCCTGGTGGGGATTCTCGAGCGACCAGACGTTCCAGCGCGGAACCGACCGCATCAACGGCGTGATCATCGACCAGCAATTGATCCTCAATACCGAAGGTCAGTTTCTGTTCACCCGCAACGGCGCCGTGACGTTCGACACCGGAATTGCCGACACGATTGCGACCGACGAACAGCTGGGCATCTACGGCGCCACCATCGGCGCGCAGAAGTACGATGTGCTGTACCGCGTGAACGTGCAGTCGCAGGCCGGCGGCGGCGACATCCAGATGTTCATGCCCGATCTGCTGTCGTCGACATCGCCGATCCGGCTGCGTCCGGTTTACGGAGCCAAGTACACGTTCATCGGCGAGACGTTCGATTTCCGCGGCATCGACAGCGGCATCTCGTACGACATCGCCACGACCGGCGGCGGCGGACAGGGCGGTCAGCAGACCGGCCAGACGTTCCGCCCGACGCCTTGGGGAACATCGCCGCCCAACATCGACTCAGACATGTTCGAGACCCAGGTGAACTCTCGGGTTCGCACGCACCTGGCAGGTCCGACGGCCGGTCTTCGCTACGACTTCGGCCGCAGCAAGAACTTCAAGATCTGGGGCCAGTCGAACGTCGGTTTGCTCGCCAACCACGAAGAAGCCCGCGTCCACGGGTTCAATGCCGGCGAAAACGTCGCGACGCGATTCCTGCTGGGAACGAACATGCTGGACGGCGACTCCACCTTCTCGGACAGCGCCACCCACACCCATGTGTCGCCGTTGTTCGAGCAGACCTTCATGGCCGAGTCGCGAGTGCTGGCGGCATTGCCGGGCACCCGCGAAATCCCCCTGCTGGCGAATGCGAATCTGCGGATCGGCTACACGGCGACGTACATCGGAAATGTCGCCCGGCCGGCAAGCTCCATCCAGTGGAACGGGTTCCCGCGCTCGCCGAAGGTCGATATCGACTATCGCACCTGGTCGATGGGCCGGATGAACTTCGGCCTGGAATGGAACTACTGATCAATTCTCAGGAACTTCAAAGCCCACGGGTCACAACCCGTGGGCTTTTCTGGTTTACGCCCCGATTCCGCCGGGGCGTTTCTGGAACAGCCACCATTCGACGAGCAGCGTGCCGAAGGCCAGCATGGCCAGAGTGGGCCACCAGGGTTTCTCGGCCTTCAGCCGATCGGTCTGCGCCGTGACCGAAATCTCATTCAGCTTCAGTTCGCTGACTTCTGCCAGCGAGGTTTCGGTCGGGTTCAGCAGCGAGACGCCGACCTTGCTGACGAGGCTGCCCCCTTTGCGGATCTCATAGACGCCGGCGGTGGTCGCGGGGATTCCGGTGATCTGGCCGTCGGCATCGGCCTGCTGGTCGAAATGCTCTCCGCCGGGGCTGGTGACGCGGTACTGTTCGTTTGGCTGGAGCCTCAGCCGGGGGAGTGTGCCGGTCGGCGCTGCGGCCAGTTCCGCGAGTTCCGCCTGCTGCAGGGCGATATTTGCGAGATTGGAGACCATCACCGGAAAGCCGACGCGATAGGGGAGCGTCGAGCGATCGGTGTGCACCAGCAGGTACAGCTTCAGACGGGCGCCTTCGCGCTTCTGCAGAATGAGCGGCCCCTGTTTGCCGTAGGCCAGAAACTCATAGCCGGCCGCCTCGAAGCCGGTGTCGGTTGCCGCTGCGGACCGAACAGGGTTGTCCATGAACTGCACATCGCGCAGCTGGACGTGCTGGAGCAGGGTGGCGTCGCGTTTCCAGTCGACCACTTCGGCCGCCTGATCGCGCTCGAGCGCGACCTGGCCTTCGAGGTCGGGGGGCACGACCCCTACAAAGAGGTAGGTCGATGCCTCGCGGGCGGCTTCCGCGAGGGCGTCGGTGATGACGAGGTCGTAGCTGTCGAGTTTTGTGCTGCCGTCCTCCGCCGGTTCGACCAGCACGCCGGGCAGCCCGGCCAGTGCATGGCGGAAGGTTTCGAGCGTGGCGGGGCAGAACACGGTGAGGTCGCGACCGACCGGGAGTTCCAGCCAGGCCGTGTTGTCTGAAGCGAGGGCGTCGAATCCGTCGGGCTTGATCGACACCTTCAGCGACGCGGCCTTGTCGGCATCGACCTTGAACACCAGTCGCTGGGTTTCCCGCGGGGAGAGGATGACATCCTCCGGTTCGGCCACCTTCTCGCCATGATTCTCGACGGTGACCTTGCCAGCCGTGCTGACGTCGGCCGAGCCATCCAGCCGCACGAAGATGTCCCACGAGCTGGTGGAGGATCGCCGGGCGTTGAGAGCGGTGATGCCGATGTTGGCGCCGGTGGCGGGCGTCTGCTGAAAATCGAGCCGGAACGGGAGGTCGAAATCGATGATCGCCTGGGGCTGGCCCGTGGCCGGGTCGGGGCGCGTCGGGACGTTTCCATCGGAGTACAGGCGGACGGAATCGACGGTGTTCGTTCGGGACAGCGCCTGTGCGAGACGCAGTCCGTCTTCGAGCTTGCTGGGCAGGTCGCTGACTTCGAGGGAGGCGAGCGCGTCGTTGAGCACGACCCGGTTGTTGGTGAACTCGGTGAGTCGCCGCGCAGTGTTCGTCACGCTGATGAGCGAAACCTGCTGACCGGGGAGCAGGCTGTCGACAATCCGGCGGACTTCGCGTTTTGCGAGCTCCAGGCGGGGCTGCCCGGTGGACTGGTCGATGGCGCCCATGCTGGCGGAGGCGTCGATCAGGATGGGCAGATACTGGGCATCGGCCAGGTCTCCGCGCCAGTAGGGCTGCATGGCCGCCAGCACCAGCAGGCAGAGCAGCAGAATCTGAAGGAGCAACAGCAGGTTGCGGCGGAACCGCTGGAACGGGGAGTTGACGCGCTGATCGCTGATGACCTGGCGCCACAGCGCGAGCGACGGCAGCTCGAGGCGCGGCCGCTTGAGCTTCAGGAAATAGAAGATGATGAGCGGAACAAGCAGCCCGAAGAGTGCGGCGGCGACGGGCGTTGAGAAGCCCGGAATCCAGTTCTGCATGGAGGATTCAGGGGTCAGGTTTCAGGAATCAGAAATTCAGGGCTGCCCAGGTGGATGGCTGGCCGTCGTGTGCTACGTCGTTCTGGCCCGTCGTGTTGGTTCACGATTTGTTCGAGTCGTCGTTTTCTTCGTCCGCGCCATGCTTGATCCCCTTCCGGAACTCGGTGACGGACGACCCCAGCGACCGCATGAGACTGGGGAGCCGGCTTCCAAACAGCAGCAGGATCACGACGAGCAGAATCAGCATCTGCGTCGGGCCAATGCCCATCATGGCCAGCAGGGGAATCAGGTTCAACGGGAGCGACAGGGTCAGCATGCGGGGCGTCCGGAAGTGGAAAGCGTTCTCTGCAGGCTACCAGACGCCGGCGCAATTGGCATGGGTGCATCGCGACGGCGGCCGATTCGCTACTCGTCCGGCAGGATCATGTCGGCCGCCCAGAGGTCTTTCAGGGTGCGGATCAGTTTCAGAAAGTCATCGACTTCAAACGGCTTTTCCAGATAACCGTCGACCCTCAACGGCGCGGGCAGAAGGACGTCGCGCCCCTCGGTGGCGGAGGTCATGACGACGACTGCGATGGAGGCGAACTTTTCGCTGCCGCGGATCTCGGCGAGGATTTCGCGGCCGTTCACATCGGGGAGCAGGAGGTCGAGCAGGACGACATCGGGCTGCGGAGCGCGGGCGAAACGCCCCTCCTGTCGCAGAAAGGCGAGGGCATCGGCGCCATCGCTGAGCCAGGTGAGGCGATGCTGAACATTGCTGCGGTTCAGGGCGCCAATCGTCAGCCGGGCGGCGGCGAGGCTGTCCTCAACGAGCAGGATTTCCATCGGTCGGCCGACGGTGTCGCGCTGCATGACGTGAACATTCGGTGGGGAGGGCGCGGGAGGAGTCCGCTGCGGGCGGCAGTCGTGCAGGGCGGACAGGAATGCCGTCGTCGAAGCGGAAATCCGGAAATTCGTCACTCCGCAGTCTAATCGTGCGGAACCACGGGGCCAAACCGGCGTTGAAAACAGCGGGCAGGCGCTCTCGCCTGAGGCTGCCGCTTCAGTCACAATTCTGAAACCCCCTCCCCCGTTCGTCCCGCCCGAGTCGTCATGCCAGAATTCACCTACGTCGCCCGGGAACTGTCGGGAAAACAGACGACCGGGATGGTGACGGCCCAGTCGCAGCAGGAAGCGCTCAGCCAGCTTTCCAGCCGGCAGCTGTTTCCGCTGAAGATCGAGATGGCGGAGGCGTCGAAGCAGCAGCTCAAGGATGTCAGCCGCAAGGTGCGTCCCCGGCACCTGTCGGTCTTCTACTCCCAGCTGGCCGACCTGCTGAAATCGGGGGTGCCGCTGCTGAAGTCGCTGGAGCTGCTGGAACGTCAGTCGAATTCGGCCGTCCTGACCGCGGTGCTGGAAGAGATTCGCGGCGAAGTCGCGGACGGCACGCGGCTGAACGAAGCGATGCGGCGGCATCCGAAAGCGTTCAACGACCTTGTCGTCAGCATGGTGCGGGCCGGCGAAGAAGGCGGATTCCTCGAAGACGTGCTGAAGCGTGTGGCCGCCTTCACCGACCATCAGGAAGAACTGAAAGGACGCGTCATCGGGGCGATGGTCTATCCGGTGTTCCTGATGGGCTTCGGCGGCATCGTGGTGGCCGTGCTGATGGTGTACTTCGTGCCGAAGTTCGAACCGATTTTCGGACGCATGGCCGAGACGGGCGACCTCCCCTGGGCCACCACAGCGCTGATGGCGATGAGTCACTTCGCGCAGAGCTACTGGTTTATTGGCATCGCGGCGATCGCGGCGGCGGGATACTTCGGCAAGCAGTGGGTCGAGTCGAAAGCGGGGCGCGACAAGCTCGACCGCATCCGCATCCGCGTCATCGGTCTGGGGCGCATCGTCCGCAGCCTGTCGATCGCCCGGTTCTGCCGCGTGCTGGGAACCCTGCTGCACAACGGCGTGCCGCTGCTGCAATCGCTGCGGATCGCGAAAGACGCCACGGGCAACATCGTCATCAGCGAGGCCGTCAGCGAAGCCGCCGATCACATCACCTCGGGCAAATCACTGGCGAAGCCGCTGATGGCGGGAGGCCAGTTCCCGAAAGAAATCGTGGAAATGATCGCCGTCGGCGAAGAGGCGAACAACCTCGAGAACGTGCTGATCGACATTGCCGAATCGCTGGAGCGGCGGACGAACCGGGAAGTCGAAATGGTGGTCCGCCTGCTGGAGCCCATGCTGCTGCTGGTGATGGCGGCGATTGTGCTGTTCGTCGTGATCGCAATTCTGCTGCCGATTCTGAACACCTCGCAGATTGTGTCGTAACGGGAAACGCCGCGGGATTCGCAGACGCCCGACTGACGAAACCGGCTGGTCGACGCGATCACATCCGGAACCCGGGATGAGACGGAACGCGCCCTGCGATTCAGCGGATCCGGGATTTTCCGTCGTCAATCACCACCCGGCATTCCGGGAGGCTGTCGAGAAACAGCCGGCCGTAGCGTTTGGTCCGCACCCGCGGGTCGAGAATGACGACCTGTCCGCGGTCGGTGGCGGAACGGATGAGTCGGCCGAAGCCCTGTTTCAGCCGGATCGCCGCTTCAGGGACCTGGTAGTCCATGAACGGGTTGCCCCCCTGGGCCTTGATCCGTTCGACACGCGCCTCGAGCAGCGGGTGATCGGGAACGCTGAACGGCAGGCGGGTGATGATGACGTTCTGCAGCGCCTCGCCCGGTACATCGACCCCCTGCCAGAAACTGTCGGCCCCGAACAGCACGGCCCGGCCATCCGCCTTGAACTTGTCGACCATCATCGACCGCGGCATACCGTCGCCGTGGACGATGAGCGTCAGGTTCTGGTCGGAGAACCAGCGGCCCAGGCGTGCGGCGCACGATTTCAGCATCTTGTAGTTGGTGAACAGCACGAAGGCCCGGCCGCCCGTCTGGGTGACGTGCCGCTGGATGCGGGTGCAGACGGCCGTTTCAAACTCGGCCGGCTGATCGGCCGGGTCGGGCATGTTCTCGGCGAGTATGAGCGTGGCCTGTTCGCGATAGTTGAACGGGCTGCCCAGCTTCACTTCGGCTGACTTGGTGACCCCGAGCCGGTGCTTGAGGTAGCTGAAATCCTGCTGGCCGACGGCGAGCGTGGCGCTGGTGAGAATGACGCTGGGGGTTTTGTTGAACAGTTCATCCCGCAGGACCGGGCCGATTTCGATCGGGGCCGAGGTCAGTTCGATGTTGGGAGTCTTTCCGAAGCTCCGCTCAATCCAGAACACGCCGTCTTCCACTTCCTGTTTCATCCAGCCGTTGAGCACCGTGGCCAGGCCGTCGACGCGATCGGCCGCGGCGGTGAGTTCGATGCGCTGGCCTTCGTCTTCGATGTTCGGCTCGTATTCGCGCATCGCCGCGGCGAGCAGGCGGAGATCGGGCGTGACGGAGTTCTGCAGCGGCAGAGGTTCGCGAACGCGACCGCCGCCGCGGTTCTCGCGCTGCTGCCAGTCGAGGATGTCGGCGAACAGCGCATCGACGAGATACCGCAGCCGCTGCACAAGTTTCTGCGCTTCGGGCAGGTGGTGGTGCAGCAACAGCCCTTTCTGAGTGCGGTCGTTGTAGAGCTTGTTGAACAGGTAGGTGAACTGCCCGGAGGAAACGGAGAGCCCCAGGTGTTCGCCCGCGACGGCTTCCACCGTATGGGCCTCATCGAGAATCGCGACTTCATAGTCGGGCAGAATGCTGGCCCCTTCCCGGCGGAGGGCGAGGTCGGAAAAGAACAGCGCGTGGTTCACGACGAGCACATCGGCGTTCCACAGGCGGCGACGGGCCTTGTAGTACAGACAGTCTTCATGCCGGGGGCATTTGCGGCCCAGGCAGTTCCCCTGCTCGCTGCGGACTTCACTCCAGACGGAGCCCAGCGGATGAAAATCGAGGTCGGCCAGGCTGCCGTCGCGCGTGGTGTTCGACCATTCCCGCAGCCGCCGCAACTGGTTGAGTTCCTGGTTCTCTTCGAAGATGGAACCCGAGCGATCCATCGCGGCCGACAGCCGCCGCAGGCTGATGTAATTCGACCGTCCCTTGGCCAGCACGGCCGAGAATTCGACCGGCATGATGGCGTTGAGGAACGGGATGTCTTTGTTGATCAGCTGTTCCTGCAGGCTGATGGTGTGCGTGCTGACGACGATCCGCCGCTTTTCGTCTTTCTTGTCGCCGGTGCGTCCCTTGCGTCCCGATTGCCAGTCGGCCGCAGCGAGGATGGAGGGAACGAGGTAGGCGAAGCTCTTGCCGACGCCCGTGCCGGCTTCCACCACCAGATGCTGCCGCTCGCCGATGGCGCGTGCGACAGCCTCGGCCATTTCAATCTGCTCGGGGCGGACTTCATGCCCGGTCAGCCGGCCGGCGATGAGACCGCCTTTGCCGAGCACGCCGTCAACAGTCAGTGTCATGATTCCAGCCGCTGGACGCCGACGAGGCAGGTGTCGTCCCGGGAATCGCTGCCGTCCGTGAATTTTTCGACGTCGTCGACGATGGCTTCGATGAGCTGTTCGACGGTTCCCTTCGATTTCTTGATGAGCGCCAGCAGCCGTTCGCGGCCGTAGAGCGCCTTTTCATCCGTCATGGCTTCGGTCACGCCGTCGGTGAAGGTCAGCACCGTGTCGCCGGGGGCGAGATCGAAGGTGGCCTCTTCGTATTCAATTTCCGGAACGATGCCCAGCGGCAGGCCGGAGGTTTTCCGGCCGATGGCGTCGATCGTGCCGTCCTTCTTGCACAGGAGGGGGGACAGGTGCCCGGCGTTGACCACGGTGATGGTATGGGCAGTCGCATCCAGAACCATGACGAGAAACGTCACGAAGCGGTGGCCCAGTCCGCTGGAGACGATTTCCTGGTTGAGGCCGCTGATGGCTTTGCCGGGGGAGGGGGATGTCAGCAACTGGTAGCGGGCGGAGGAGTACAGGCGGGCCATCAGTAGTGCGGCGGGCATGCCTTTGCCGGCGACATCGCCGATTGTCAGGGCGAGCCGGCCGTCGCCGAGGGGGATGTAGTCGAAGTAGTCCCCGCCGACATGCAGGGCGGCTTCGTAGTAATCGGCAAACGAATAGCCTTCGACGCGCGGGCGCGACTTGGGCAGGAAACCGAGCTGCACCTGGGTGGCGAAATCGAGATCGCGTTCCATTTCGCGTTTCGACAGCAGCTCCTGGTGGAGCCGGGCGTTGTCGATCGCCATCGACGCCTGCGACGACAGGCTGACGAGCAGGTCGAGGTCGTCTCCGGTGAAGACCTGCGATGTGGACCGCGTGAGAATCTGGATGATGCCGAACGGTTTGTCGTCCTGGTCGAGCAGCGGGACGCACAGCATGGACGACACGCGCATCTTGGCGAGGGCCGTGCTGCCCTTGAACCGCGAGTCATCCAGCACGTTGCCGCTGAGCACGGCTTCGCCGGTCGTCATCACATGCCGCACAACGGTCATGCTGACGGCGATGACGTCTTCGGCGGATGTGGAACGGGTTTTGGTGGCCTTCACCCGCAGCACGTCGCTGTCCTCTTCCTTCAGGAGCACGAATCCCTGTTCGGCCTGCGAGAAGACGTTGAACAGCGTCGACATCAGCTTGGGCAGCACGTTGTCGACGTTCAGTTCGCGGGAGACGGCCCTCGTCAGTTCGACAATCGCCTTCAGCTTCACCTCGGGTTTCACCCCCGATTTGAAGTCGGTCGAGCTGCCCGACCGCGAATCGAGCTTCTTGATGACGGACGACGGGGAATCGAACGCCGGTTCGGAATAGGGTTCGGGCAAAACGTAGACGTGGCTTTCGTCGATCTGCTTCAGCTCCGGGGCCGAATCTCCCTCGCCGACGACCGTGCGTCCGATGCCCCCCAGCTGGGAATCGCGTCCCCAGGAGCCGGGGGTGACGGTTCCGTCGACCTGAAACGACATGATGACATCGCAGATGCGAATCTGGTCGCCATCGCTGAGTTCGGCGCGGGTCGACAACGGTTCGCCGTTGAGAAACGTGCCGTTGCGGCTGCGCAGGTCTTCGAGGAAGTAGAGACCGTGGCTTTCGAGAATCTGTGCATGATGCCGGCTGACGGCGGCGTTATCGAGCACGATATGGCAGGTGGGATGCCTGCCGACGACGGTCCGTCCAGTCTGCAGCGGCAACACCATTCCCGGCGTTTCGCCTTTCACAATCTGCATGACGGCCACGGAGCGTCCTCTCTCGCGTTGGGGAGCGTCCGGCGCCATGCCGCCGCTCGCCCGTCGGGGTTCGATCGCGCGATTCTATTCCGTCAGACGAGTCGCGGTCAAAACGGAGCGGGGAGGTCGGAACAAATCCCTCTCACCGGAATCGGCCCCTGCGGCTAGAATGCTGGCTCCCTGTCATCGCTGAAAGCCCTGCATGTTTCCCCTTCAGGACAACATTCCATCGCGCACGACGCCGATCTGCAATTACCTGCTGATTGCGGTCTGCTCGATCATCTTTCTGCGGCAGGCGACGGAATCTCGGGACGACGTGTCGCTGGTCGAGCGATTCGCCATGATTCCCGCGCGCATCGTCAATCCCGATGTCCCGGTGACGATTACGGTCGCGCAGGATGTCGTTCGCACGCCGCAGGGGCTGCAGGTCATCGAAACGAAACGGGAAGCCGCCCCGCCTGCCGTGCCCGCCTGGATGACGCTCGTCACCTGCTGCTTTCTGCACGGCAGCTGGATGCACCTGCTGGGAAACATGTGGTTTCTGCACATTTTCGGCGACAATGTGGAAGATCGGCTGGGACACATTGGCTACCTGCTCTTCTATGTCGTTGGCGGAACGATCGCGAGCCTGATTCACTTTGTGACCGACCTGGGCTCGACGATTCCCACCGTGGGCGCCAGCGGCGCCATTGCGGCCGTGATGGGGGCCTACTTCGTCTGGTATCCGCACGCGAAGGTGCGGACCTTCATCCCCATTTTCATCTTCCCGTTTTTCATCATCGTGCCGGCCACGCTGTTCCTCGGGCTGTGGTTCGCGATGCAGTTTCTGCAGGGAACCACCAGCCTGATGTCGACGGAGACCGGCGGGGTCGCCTGGTGGGCCCATGTCGGCGGCTTCGGCGCCGGCTACCTGATCGCCGGGGCCCTGGGGCATTCTCCACTGTGCCGGTCATCGAATCCGAACCGCCGCGCCTACGAGTAAGGGGACGGCCGCCTGCTCCCGAAGTCATCCCGCTCCTGCCGTCATTCCTTCAGCCGCCACATGCCGCGGTAGATCGGAAATCCCAGCTTGCGTTTTTTGCGTTCGAAGCTGGTGTGGTAGTCGAAGTCGGTTTCGGGCGTGCGTTCAGCCGGCGGGGGAAGTGTTTCAAAGCGGGAATCGTTGTTCATCAGCGCGGAGATCACGCCGAAATACTCTTCAACATCGGTCCACGAATGCAGGAAGCCGCGGGGCCGCAGCAGGTTGACGGCGAGGTTCACGAAGCGGTCGTTGAACACGCGCCGCGAGCGATGCCGGCGCTTCCACCACGGATCGGGAAAATAGACGTGAACAGCGTCGACCGACTGCGGCGGCAGGACGTGCTCAAAGGCCTGAAACACATCGCCGCCGATGATGCGGGCGTTGGACGACTCGATTTTCTGCAGGCGTTTCGCCCCGCGGCGGGCCTCTTTGAAATCAAGTTCGATCCCCAGAAAGTTCGTTTCCGGGCGTGTTTTTGAGGCCGTATAAACGAACAGCCCCCGGCCGCAGCCGACATCGATTTCGACAGGATTGTCGTTTCCGAAGAAACGCGACCAGTCCATCCGCTGGTGCTGATCGACGAACTCGTGCAGCGGCTGGAACCAGGGATGGAGGTCGGTGAGCGGAATGCGGCGCATCGTGAGTGACGGAAGTGAGCGGGCCAAACTATTCTGAGCCCTTCATCGTAAGTAGTGGCCCGGCTGAGCAGTATCGAAAGGCGCGGAATGGGGTTTCTGGCGACGACAGCACGCGAACAATCTGCCGCTTCGGCCGTGGGGCTGGCCGTGCTGGCGTCGTGCGTCCTGCTGATGATTTACCGTCCCCGGCGGACCGAGCTGGAAGGGACGCCGCATGACGTGCCCCTCCTGGCGCTGGGAGCGGTGTTCGTCTGGATCGTGCTCGCGGCAGGAACGGTGTACGCGACGGATCCGGCGCCGAAAGACGCCACGCTCTCCGTAGGAGCGCTCTGGATTGTCTGTGCCGTCAGCCTGGTCGAAATCGGCATGGCGGCTGCGGCTTACCTCCTGCCGCGGGCGCTGCGTCCGGCGACTTTGGAGCCGTCCCCGCAGGAAGTCGTCGAGGTGTTCGGCGACAGGCCCGTAGACGAGCAGGCGGCCGAACCCTTGCGCACCGATCGCTGGATTCCGGACGACTGGGCCCAGCATGTGGCGGTGGGGTTCACCGTCGGGCTGGCGGCGCTGGTTCCCACCGCGCTGTTTGCTGCGTGGTTCGCGGCCGATCGCGATCCCAACGAAACGCACATCCTCCTGAAGACGCTGCAGGGAAAAGGGTGGGACTACCTGTTCCCGATCATCCTCGCCGCGGGCATCCTCGCGCCGCTGAAAGAGGAACTGCTGTTCCGGGTCATCCTGCAGGGCTGGCTGGCCGACCGGATGAAAAAGCTGGCGATTCCGCTGACGGCTGCCGTGTTCGCCCTGGTCCATGGCGCGGCCGACGCACCGTTGCTGGTGCCCCTGGCGCTGATTCTCGGAGCGCTCTACGAATACCGGCGGAGCTATCTGGAGGTCGTCGCGGCACACGCGGCGTTCAATGGGGCGAACCTGTTCGCGGCGATCAACTCGTAGACCACCGGGCTGGTTCCTGCGCCGGCGACGGGACTGACCAATGGTCTTCCGGCGATCGCCGCCAGAAGACTGACAACCGGCCTCAAAGATTCGCTGGCCGTCGCGAACTACACGGGGGGAAGATCTTTGGCGCTGCCGTTGGCCTTCGGCTCGGCCACATACCAGCTCCGGCCCGAGCGCGAGAGCAACTGCTGGGCCGCCTTCGGGCCCCAGGTGCCTCCGGCGTACAGCTCGGGGTGATGGTCCGGGTTTTCCCAGGCCGCGAGGATCGGATCGACGAACTTCCACGCCGCTTCGAGTTCGTCGCTGCGGGTGAACAGGGTCGAATCGCCGCGGATGACATCCAGCAGCAGCCGTTCGTAAGCCTCGGGCATGGCGACATCGAACGACTGCTGGTAGTCGAACTCCATGTCGACCGGCTGCACCTGGTACTGCATGCCGGGCCGCTTGGCCGAGAACGACAGCGTGATCGATTCGCGCGGCTGGATGTGGAACACCAGCAGGTTGGGGCGGGCTTCCACGAGGTCGCACATCGTCCCTTCGCATTCCACCGTCGAAAACAGGTTCAGCGGCGGCAGCTTGAACTGGATGGCGATTTCGGTGCACCGCTGCGGCAGGCGTTTGCCCGTGCGCAGATAGAACGGGACGCCGGCCCAGCGCCAGTTGTCGATATGGGCCTCGAGGGCGACGAAGGTTTCACGGCGCGAGTCGGTGGGAATGCGGTCTTCATCGAGGTAGGCCTTGATGCGCTGCCCCTTGATGGCGGCTGCCGCATATTGCCCGGCGACGGCCCAGTCGCTCACCGGACCGCTGCGGCCCGGCACCAGCGACTGCAGCACCTTGAGCTTCTCGTTGCGGATGTACTCGCCCGAGAAGGAGGCCGGCGGCTCCATCGCCACCAGGCTCAGGAGCTGCAACACGTGGTTCTGAAGCACATCGCGCAGCGCGCCCGATTTGTCGTAGTAACCGCCCCGGCCCCCTTCGATCCCCTGCGATTCGGCCACAGTGATCTGCACATGGTCGACGTGATTCCGGTTGAACATCGGCTCGAAAATCGAGTTGCCGAACCGGAACAGCAGCAGGTTCTGGACGGTCTCTTTGCCGAGGTAGTGATCGATGCGGTAGATCTGCTTTTCACGCAGGATGCGTCCCAGCGACTGACTGAGCTGCTGGGCCGAGGCGAGGTCGTGTCCGAACGGCTTTTCGATGACCACGCGGAGCTTGTCGGCCTGGTCCATAGGATGGACGAGGCCAGCGGCATCGAGGGCTTCAACGCTGGGCAGGAAGAGTTCGGGGGCGGTGGCGAGGTAAACAATGCGGTTGCCGCTGAGCCCGGCGTCCGATTCGATGGCGTGGATGCGGTCGCGCAGGGCGGGCGCAGCGGAATCGGATTCGATGTCGACCTGCGCATAGCGCAGCCGGCCGGCGAAGGCCTGCCAGTGTTCGTCGGTGTACTGGTCTTTGCGGTGTTCGCGGACCGCTTCCTGCATTTCACTGCGGAAGAGGTCGTCCGATTTTTCGCGGCGAGCCACGCCGACAATCGCGGCCTTTTCGGGAAGGTACCCGTTGCAGTGCAGCTGGTAGAGGGCCGGGATGAGTTTGCGGGCGGTGAGATCTCCGGAGGCGCCGAAGATCATGAGAGTCAGGTCGTTCATAAGTCCGTTCCGTGGAGGTGGTCGCCGGCGGGCGGCGGCGATCCCGGGGCATTGGACCGCGCGAGGCAGGAGAGGGCAACCTGCGGAACGGTTGCTTCGCGCTGTGAACGCCGCGCACTGGCGCAACCAGCGGTGCGAATGACGGGCGACTGTTCCGCGGCGCGACGTTTCCTAAAGTATGGCTTCAATTCACCGACCCGGCTTCGCATCGTGATTGCCCCATGGCCAAACGTTCGTCCCTGACCAGCCCCCTCATGGAGCGCGCCTGGCGGATTGCCGCCGTGGCGCATGCGGGCCAGCGCCGCAAGGCGACGGACATTCCCTACCTGGTGCATCCCGCGGCCGTCGCGCTGATTCTGCAGCGCTCGGGCTTCACCGACGAAAAGCTGCTCGCGGCCGCCGTGCTGCACGATGTCGTCGAAGACACCGACTGGACTCTCGAGCGGCTGCACGATCAGTTTCCGCCGGAAGTGCTGGAGATCGTGGAGATGCTGACCGAGCAGAAGCACGATGCGCAGGGCGCCAAACGGCCGTGGGCCGAGCGGAAGGCTGAAAAACTGGCCAGAATTTCCGGGGCCAGCGTCGATGCCCGGGCCGTCTGGCTGGCCGACAAACGCCACAATCTGGAAACCATGGCGTTCGACCACATCGACGCCCCCGATTTCTGGTCGCGATTCAACGCCCCGAAAAAGACGCTGCTGAAGAGCTACCGGGACGGAATCGAGGCCGCCCGTCATGGCGACCCGCGACTGGAGCACCTCGCGGAAGAATGCCTCGAAATCCTGCGGCAGCTGGATGACCGAGAATGATGGGCAAGACCGGATGGAACAGGATCAACCAACAATGACGGCCAGAACTGACGACTGCTGGTACGCGGAGGGGCTGGCGTTTCGCTGCACGCAGTGCGGCAACTGCTGCTCAGGGTTCCCCGGGTTTGTGTGGGTCAACGACGACGAACTGCGCGCGATCGCTGAGCACACCGGCAGGTCGATCGGTGAAATCCGGCTGATGCACACCCGCCTGTACGCGGGACGGTTGTCGCTGTCGGAATTCGCCAACGGCGACTGCACGTTCTTCGATCCCCGCACGCGCGGCTGTTCAATCTACGAGGCCCGGCCCACGCAGTGCCGCACCTGGCCCTTCTGGCGCAGCAATCTGGAATCGCCGGACGCCTGGGCCCGCACGGCAAAGTCGTGCCCCGGAATCGGCCAGGGAGATTTCATCCCGCTGGAAGAAATCGAATCCCGCGCCGCCCGGCGGGAAATCTGACCGATCCGCTCGCGAGCCGCCGGCCGAATTCGGCGCGTTGGGGCTCGCGCCGTCGTTGTGCCGTCACCCCCCGGCCGCGACACTCAGGGCCGCCAGAGGTTGTCTGTTCCGGTTCCATGCTCGCAGGCCCGTCATGAAGCTTCCGCTTGCCTTCCTGTCGTTCGCGATGACGATGATCGCCGCCCCGGCCCAGGCCCAGCGACCGGGCTTCAACTTCGACGAATCGAAAGTGCCGGCGTACGAGCTGCCCGACCCCCTCACCTGCCAGGACGGGTCGAAGGTGACCACGGCGGAGGAATGGAGCACGAAGCGCCGGCCCGAACTGCTGAAGCTGTTTGCGGAGTTTCAATACGGCAAAACGCCCGGCGGCGCACTGCCGGGAACGCGGACGACCGTCCGCGACCTGACGCTGACGACGCTGGGGGACCCGGCCCGCGCGAAGGAAGTCACGATCGCCTTTGGTGACCAGCCCGATGCGCCGGCGATGACGATTCTCATCGTCGCACCGCGAACAAATTCGGCTGTCCCGTGCTTCCTGGGATTGAACTTCAAGGGGAATCACTCGGTGCTTGCCGACCCGGCCATCACCTTGAACAAGAACTGGATGCGGCCTGGCCCGAAAGGGGACTTGGCTGTCGTCAACAATCGCGCGACGGCGGCCTCGCGCGGCAGGTCCGCCGGGCAGTGGCAGGTCGAGAAACTCATCGACCGCGGGTACGCGCTGGCGACGATTTACTACGGCGACATCGATCCCGATTTCGACGACGGGTTTCAGAACGGCGTGCATCCGCTGTTCTACAAGCCGGGGCAGACGAAGCCGGCGGCCGATGAATGGGGATCGATCGGCGCCTGGGCCTGGGGCCTCAGCCGCGCGCTCGACTACCTCGAAACGGACGGGGAGATTGACGCGCAGCGGGTGGCTGTGATCGGCCACTCCCGACTTGGGAAAGCGGCGCTGTGGGCCGGTGCGCAGGATGAGCGGTTCGCGGTGGTGATTTCCAACAACTCGGGCTGCAGCGGTGCGGCCCTGTCGCGCCGGAGGTTCGGGGAAACCTGGAAGCGGATCAACACGTCGTTTCCGCACTGGTTCTGCGACAACGCGCTGCAGTTCAACGACCGGGAGGACGATCTGCCGTTCGACCAGCACGAGTTGATCGCCCTGATGGCCCCGCGGCCGGTGTACGTGGCGAGCGCGACGGAAGACCAGTGGGCCGACCCGCAGGGGGAGTATCTGTCAGCGCTCTTTGCGGGGCCGGTCTACAAGCTGTTCGGCCAGCAGGGGCTGGGGACCGACAGCCAGCAGCTGCCGCCGGCCGACACCGCACTGCAGTCCGGTCGGATCGGCTACCACCTGCGAACCGGAGCACATGACGTGACGGCCTACGACTGGGAGCAGTACCTGAACTTCGCGGACAGGCACATGAAGTCGAGCCGACGCCCCACGCTCTGAGCGCCGCGCAGCCGGCGGGAGCCGACACTACGGCAGCGTCTTCATGAATGCGAGGTAATAGAACAGCAGCCCGGTGACGGATGTCATCACCAGGTCGATGACGGACAGCCAACCGAGTTTCTTGTGCAGGGAACTGTGCGCCCCGGGGAGCGGCGGGTTCGCGAACCGTTTCATCGCCAGGAAGATGGTCGCCGCCCACACCAGCGGCGTGGTGATCGCGAAGAACAGGTGGACGTACAGGACGGTGCGCACCTGTTCGAGCGCCTCGCCCGCCAGGCGCGGGCTGGAGGGATCGCGATTGATGATCTGCTGCCAGCCTCCCTGCAGCCGCATGTCGATTTCAAACAGCAGGACGGCCACGAGCAGCACCACCGCCAGCGCGATCTGAATGTTGCGGTGCCGCAGATAACTCCGCCGCACCTTGACCTCATACAGGCTCCACAGCAGCACAGGGACAACCGCCACCAGGGCGCAGACGACGACGTCCAGCATGAAGGACGCATCGTAACCCAGGAATCCCCGTGACATCGCTCACTCATTCAGGAGGGCAGGACCTCGAAAGCAGCGTCGACGCGAGGGACCCGTTGAACTCATTGGCCGCGGCGGCGTCGGAACGGCCGGATTATAGGGATGACGCCCATTGCCACAACGCGGGCTTTCCAGCAGTCCGCCCCAGCGCATCACGCGCCCGCGTCGCCGAAGAAGGGTTTACCCGTCACGACAAACAACCCCGGCCGCCTGCATGGCGGCCGGGGTTCTGTTCATTCGTCGATTCTCATTAACCGGCACATTCACATGCCGGCCAACTCAGAAGCCGGCACAGTTGCCGCCGAAACCGATGCCCTTCGGCGATTCCGGAACCGGACGGTCGCAGGCCATGTCGCAGGTGTTGCAGTCGCAGACATCGACTTCGTCGACATAGATCGAGCCGTAGGTCAGGGCGTGCGTGATTCCGCCGAAGTCGATCTTGTGGAAGCCGGAGAAGAAGTAGCCCTGGTTCAGTTTGCCGATGGCGTTGCCGACATCGTTCAGCTCGGCGTTGATCGAGTGCTGGACTTCGCTGAGGCCGACAATCAGGCCGATGACGCAGATGGTGGCCACGAGCACGAGCTCGGCCGAGATGATGAAGCCGCCTTCATCGCGCAGGAGTTGAGTCAACATGGCAAGTTCCTCTGTGGTGATAGTGTGTCGCCCTGAGAGAGAAGCAGGCGCCCAGGCGACGGGGGACGCATGCGGTTCGTTCATCAGACGCGGTCTGCGACCGGCGACGCCGGTCGCAGACCGCGGGAGTGTCTGGAGGCCGCCGGCTGCAACCGGGCGGCCTCACGAAGGGGACTCGAGTCCTCTGGTCGCGAAGTCGGGCAGAATCGGGAAGTGCTTCCCGATGCACGACTTCGCTGGCGGGCCTCACACCGCCCCGTGGGACTCGTTCTGCAGGGGCCGGAATCCGCACGACGAGGATTCGTCGCGTTCACACCGGACCGGCCGGCAGCGTGTCTGACCCGAACATTTGGCAGAACCCGTGCCATCGGCGCATTCGTGCCAGGCGTCACAACCCGACTCGTCGTCACAATGGGTGGATTTGGAACACGTTGCGGCAGACGGTTGTGACGGTTGTGCGCGTCGCACGGATTGAAGCGGTCGTGTCGGATGACAAGCCGGCTGAACCTGCCTGGCGCTCGATGTAAAGCCCGCGAAGCGCGCCCGCAGGGTTTCCCCAGATTACGGCGTCGCGCGGTGGCCGAGTTTGCGGGCTGTGCGGGCTGTAGCGGCCATGACTGTTCGTCTCACCGTGAGGGACAGCCCACCCGATACGAGAAGAAGCGGTTTTTCCGTTGATGACGCTGAACAACCCTCTCCGGCGGCGATCGGGCCGATCGCCAGGCCGGTGGTTTCACGAGTCAGTCGACAGGGAGCGTCCGGTGCAGAACACCACGCCAGTCATGGATCGGGAAGAAGTGGAACGCATCGCCTACCAGGCGATCGGCCAGCAATTCCGGCTGCCATCGCTGTTTGCGATGTTGCTCCTGCTCGTGGGGTTTGTGCTGGGGCACTACGTGGCGGCCCGGCATACTGGGGTGATCGCCGACCGCTTCGAACAGCGGATCACCGACCTGCAGGAGAAGCTGGCGGCGCTGGAATCGGCGAAGCCGCGCGTGCTGCCCGCCCCGGTCAGTTCGGTCATCATGCCGGCGGAAGACATCGCCCTGCACGATGCGAGTGAAACCAGCCCCTTCGATGCCAGCACAACGACGTTTCGCCTGGCGGGAATGGCCCGCACGTTCGACTCACCCGTCACCGATTTCGCCATGCTGTCGGGAGCGGTGCTGGCGGATGTCGATCCGCTGGCGACGGCTTCGCGGGATGCCATCGAACACCTGCGTCTCGCCGCGGCCGAGGAGCGCGACGCCTGCCTGACCGAACTGGCGCCCTACCTTGAACGCCGCCTCAGCGTTCCTGCGACCACCGTGGTGCAGGTCGTCGAAACGATCTATGCCGATCAGGATCGCCGGCTGGCGGCCGCGATGAACGATGCGACCGGCAAGGCCGCGGGGCTCGACCCCCGCGATACGTCGGTGAAGATCTTCCCGCCGATGTCGGACGAAACGGGGCCGGCCGCCGGTCCGCTGGCCGACGACTCGGCGCCGCTGGGCTACCGGTACTTCCCAAAGCCGAGCGCACCAAAATCGATGTTCTTCTCTCCCATGGGCAACCGCGTGCCGGCTCCGGCGACATCGGCAATCGATACCGATTTCATCATCCGCTGAGCGGGCTCGGGCGGACGGGGCTGGGGGCGGCGATCGCCGCCCCGATTCGGTCGAATGTTCCAGATGGCCGGCCAGCGGGTGGCTGGGCCGCGCGCACGGAAAAATAGGCGCAACCGTTACAACCGCGCCAATCGATTGAAACGGCCCAATCGCTCCCATCGCTCCAGCCGGCATAACCGCTTCAGCCGGACCTCCCCCGTAACATCTGCATTGGGCGTCGCTTGCGCCCTGCCTGCGCTGTTGGACGCTGCCGGCGGACCGGTCCGGTGGTACGGGTTGTGCCAATTGTGACGATTGTCACGATCGCAGGGCGTCTGCGGGATGTGACGATTCGACCAATTGTCCCAAGGGGAGAGCGTATCGGGAGACGAGATCGGCGCCGCCCGGCGGCGCCATGTGCGACACCGTGTGTGGCGACCTGAGAGACCGCCACGCTGGAAGGCCGCAAGGGCTTCCAGACCGCTGCGAAACCGGGAGATGAGTGGAAGACGCGCCCCTGCCGTGTTGGCATCCGGCGTCAGGGGGCCGGCAAGTCCCCCGTGTGCTTCCACAAGGGCCCTGCAAGGCTCCTCTCCCGGGTTCGCTGCGGACCAACCCCCGTCGCCATCTCGTGCCTCGACTGCGCGCGCTCCTCGCCCTACCTGGAGCGCACTGTCATGTCCTCGATCTGGCGAAGTCTGCTTCGCGATGAACGCGGGTTCGTCATCACGGCTGAACTCGTTCTGATTTCCACCGTCCTGGTGCTGGGCCTGGTGGCCGCCCTGAGCGCCGTCAAAGCGGCCGTCGCCGGCGAACTGAGCGACGTCGCGGGGGCGATCGGCTCACTCAACCAGTCGTACTACACCAAGGGTTTCCACGGCTGCCGGTCGCAGACGTATGGATCGTCGTTCCTCGACGACGAGGACAGCTCGGACGAGCTGAAGGCCGACTTTGCCACGGCGATCAACGCTTCCTGCACAACCTCGACCGCAGTGCGAAGCGGAACGTCGTGCACCGTTCCCGTTGCCCCGGCTCCCTGCGGTTCGGCCATCGCGCACTGCAATTCGCCCTGTGCCGCAGCTCCCATTTGTGCCCCCGTCTGCGGGACATCGGTTCCCCCGGTCATCTGTCCGCCCGGACCGCGGCCGTTCACCGGAACGGATCCATTTGCGCCGGGCGCCGTCAGCCCGGTGAACATGCTGCTGCAGGGAATTTCATACGGCGGAGTGTGCGCGCCGCCTGCAGTGGACCAGCCCTGTGCGGCAGGCCTGCCGTGTGCGGATGCCGTCCCGATGGCGCCGCCGCTCACGACGTTCTCCTGTCCTTCAGCACAGCCCTGTGCTTCGGCGACCCAGGTGACGCCAGCCTGTTGCGAGCAGGTCCACGCCGCACCGCTGCCGGCTCCGCTCCCCTGTCCGATCTACTGATGCGATCGGCTGCGGCCGGGCGATGGCCGGGCAACCTCCACCGATGTTGCGGGGATTCACCATCCCGGCAACATCGGTTTTTTCGTTTCGCGATCTTGGCGCGGCTGTCATCGCGATGTTTCCGAATCGCAACGTGCATTGCGATTGCGGTGATCGCCCGGACCCCGTACCCGGCGGGCGGTGCGATTCTCAAGCGCAAACGTGGACACAGGTTGCAGTGATTCCGGCCCTGGTTGCGGCCTCTGCGGTTTTCGCGTGCGGCACAGGTTCTGCCAACTGTACCGACATGAGACCTGCCGGCAACACGCGGGTTGCCCGGGGGCAACAGCTCCCGTTCGGCCAGTACATGCGGGCGGTCTCTCTCGACTCTGCGGTGGCGGCGTGAGACCCGTCAGCGTCCGGTTTCGCTGGTCCGCAAGACCCCTGAAACACGACCACGGACGCGCCTGCAGCATCGGGATCCCTTGACGAGGTCCGCCGGCATTCGTGTCGGCGGCCTCTGCGCATCTTCTCGCGACGCACCGCGGTCCCTTCACACGGACCCGGACCGTGCCGCGTGTCTAGACGATGCAGGCCATTCCACCGGCGGCCGGGGATGGACTGAAACACTACAGGCGCCAAGACCTCACAAAAAGGGACGTGTCCATGTTGAAGCAACTTCTGAATGACGAAACGGGTTTCATCGTTTCCGCCGAACTCGTGCTCATCGCGACGCTGTGCGTCATCGGCCTCGTGGTCGGTCTGAGCGAAGTCCAGCACTCGATCAATGCTGAACTGAACGATGTCGGCAACGCCATCGGCAAGCTGAACCAGGGATACATGTTCTCTGGCTTCCACAAGATCGACTTCGGCGGCGTGACCCACGCCCTGAGCTACGGCTCGATCTTCGTCGACGAGCAGGACGACTGCGACTGCAACACCTGCGACATGGCCTGCGACGCTCCGGTTCCGGAAGCTCCCAAGGGGATCTGATTTCGGCCCCCCGCAGGTTTGAAGCACTCTCGACAGGCGGCTGGAAACAGCCGCCTGTCTTTCTGTAGGCGCTGAGCCGGAAGCGTGTAGAACACGCATCTCTCTATCGCCGTTTGCACCGCTCCCGACGAACGAGCTGGAGTTGATCGATGCATGGCGACGGATTCAGGACGAATTCCATTTTCGACGGCAAAGCTCCACGAAGTGCCGCCATCCTTATTGACGCATTTTTGCGGAGAATTCAGTTGGCAACGAGGTGTACTTCGACAGAAGACGCGCCTCATGACACCGGACGGGCTGTTGCCTCTCAAACTCGGCCGGGGACAGGTACCCCAGCGCTCAATGACGACATTCCACGTTGTCGTGCCCCACGTAACTCGAAAGCTCACGCGACGCCTCGAATTCGCTCGTGTAGTCCACCAGCTTCCAGTTCGCTCTTCAACGTCCCGAAGCACGACTCCATGAACGCATTGTCGTAACAGGTCCCCGCCGCAGGCGGAACTCATGCGTGACCTTCCGTGAAAAGAAACTCCGAGGCAGAAACCTCGCCTCACTCTCCCCCGGCTGGTCAAGCCCCTCTTGACGATCACCCTGAATCGGACGGCTACGCGGCGCTGTCGCTGGTGGCCGGGAGTGATATGCTGAACGCTTCCTGGTGCGATTGGAGGGCGGCCAACCATGTTGCGATCCGCGGCGAGCTTCGTTCGCGTCTGTCTGATCCAGTCGGTGCTGCTGACGGCTGGCGGGTTGGCCCACGAGCCAGCGCCCGACGAGCCGCCCATCACCGACGGTGATCGCGCGCATTGGGCCTTCGCCCCGCTGTCGACTCTCCCGCCTCCGGGCGTCGCCCAATCGGAGTGGCGGCGGACTCCGGTCGACAGCTTCATTCTTGCACGGCTGGAGGCCCGCTCGCTGAAGCCCCTGCCGGAAGCCGACCGCACGACGCTGCTGCGCCGCGTGACCTTCGACCTGACCGGGCTGCCGCCCACCCCCGCCGAGTTGCAGGCCTTCCTTGACGACGACGCCGACGATGCCTGGGAGCGGGTCGTTGATCGTCTGCTTGCCAGCCCGCGCTATGGCGAGCGGTGGGGACAGCACTGGCTCGACGTCGCCCGCTACGCCGACACCGACGGCTTCGAGTTCGACGCCATCCGCCCCAATGCCTGGCGCTATCGAGACTGGGTCATTTCGGCCTTCGATGACGACCTCCCCTATGGTGAGTTCGTCCGCCGGCAGATCGCCGGAGACCTGGTCGCTCCCGACGATCCATCGGCAATCGTCGCCACCGGCTTTCTGCTCTGCGGGCCCGACATGCCTGACATCAATCTGCAGGAAGAACGCCGGCACAACGTGCTGAATGAAATGACCGGCGCCGTGGGGGAAGTGTTCCTCGGAATGACGATGGGGTGCGCCTCCTGCCACAACCACAAGTTCGATCCGATCAGCCAGCTCGACTTCTACCGGCTGCGGGCGTTCTTCGAGCCGTCCGAACTCTTCCGCGAACAACCCCTCGCAACGCCCCAGCAGCGAACGGCCATCGCCGCCTTTCAGCAGCAGCAATCGGGCCGGTGGAAAGAACTGGAAGGCGAGCTGAACAGGCTGATGGCGGAAGATCCGGAAATCAACGCGCCGCGAATCCGGAAAATCGAAACCGAGCTGACAAAACTGAAGGGCGCTCTTCCCGCCGGCATCGCCATGGGGCGCGCGGTTCAGGCCGCAGCACACGCGAAGCCGGCGCGCCTGTACGCGCGTGGAGACTTCCGTCGCGAGGGGCCCATTGTGGAACCGGCGGTTCCACGCGTCGCCGGCGCTGTCGAGCCGGCCGGCTCTCCCGTGTCCGCCCGCACCTCGCTGGCCGACTGGCTGGCGTCGCCCGACAACACCCTGGCCGCGCGCGTCGTCGTCAACCGCGTCTGGTTGCATCATTTCGGACGCGGCCTGTCCAACAACCCCAACGATTTCGGAACGATGGGAACCTCTCCCACGCACCCCGAACTGCTCGACTGGCTGACGCGCGAATTCATCAACTCCGGCGGCAGCCTCAAGGCGCTCCATCGCCTGCTCGTCACCTCCGCCGTCTACCGGACCGCCAGCCAGTCCAGCGCCGATCTCGAGACCTGGAACAACCTGCTCGATGTCGACCCGGACAACCGGCTGTTGGGGCGGATGTCGCGGCGACGCCTCGACGGCGAGGAAATCCGCGACGCGATGCTCGCCACAGCAGGCCAGCTGAACGACGAACGGTTCGGGCCGGGCGTCCGTCCTCCGCTGCCGCCCGAAGTCGTTTCGACGCTCCTCAAGAACCAGTGGAACGTGACGCCCGACGTCGGCGCCCACACCCGCCGCAGCGTCTACCTGTTCGTCCGCCGCAACCTGCGGTTCCCGTTGTTTGAAGTGTTCGACCGACCGGATGCGAACCAGAGTTGCCCCCGCCGCCATGAAAGCACCACCGCCCCCCAGGCGCTCACACTTCTGAATTCAGAGTTCACCTGGACCTGTGCAGATGCACTGGCGAACTCGATCCGTCGCTCGGCCCAATCGCCGCAGGAGCAGGCGGACGCGGCCTGCCGAATGGTGTTCTCCCGACCTGCAACCGGGAACGATGTCGAACTGCTCGGGCAGGCCGGCGACCTGACGACCTACTGTGCCGCCCTGCTGAATGCGAGCGAGTTCCTGTACGTCGACTGACGTGGCGAGCCGGTCGCGTCAGCGTGCGGATCGCTGCCGCGTCACAGGCGTTTTACCCGTTTCCTCGCGCATTTCCTCAGCCGTCATCCGCAGCGATTGCTCGTGCGACCAGCGCCGTCGAACGACATCCAGCACGCAGATCGCGACGACCACTCCCGCCAGTTGCAGCGCCGTCATCGCCAGTCCATCGTTCCCGCGACGAACGAGTTCTGCCACTGGGCCGTCCCAGGCCGATTCCTGCAGGGCAAACGATCGCAGCGCCACGACGGCGCTGACCGTCACCGTGGCCAGCATCACCAGCGACCACACGGCCGTGGCCACGTTCTCCATCGAGAACAGCCTCGACAGACCGGAAATGGGATTCGTGCGGGAGGCGTCCGGGGCCAGAGCGGCCGGCGACCACCGGAAGCCTGTCTGCACCAGATTTGCGATGACCGCAGCCCCCCAGATGACGGCCAGTCCCCAGACGGCCATCAGCCCCAGCGAGACGACAGCATCGCGAATCAGCGCGGTCGCCGAGTCGATGCCGAGGGTGGGGGCAGGGGCCGTTGTCAGCTGCGTCTGCAGGCGGGCGGCGAGGTGGTCGATCAGGCCTGGCCCGGCCGTCAGCCACAAGGCCGCGGCAGCCCCCAGGGACACCGCGGCGGTGAACGCCGCGCTTCGCGGTGAATAGCCCTGTTCGCGCGCCCAGGCGCGGCGGCGTTCGGAAGCCGGGAGTGTCCGCTCGACGTCGTCCATGCGCACAAGCCTGGGAATCACGGCACAGGCAGAATGTCTGTGCGGCCGGCAGCCTATTCCAACGTCCGGAACGGGCGAAGATCAGTTTGCGGAGGGTTCCAGCAGCCGCTGCCGCAGGTACGCCGCGCGAATGGCGTTCCGGTCGCTGGCGTCCCCGGCGTCGTCCCGCAGCTTCTGCAGATGCGCGGGCTGTGAATGGAGGAACAGCTCGTTGACCACGGGAATCGTCAGCTGGTCGACGAGCCCCAGGTTGATGCCCAGCCGCACCAGCGACAGCCGCTGCAGCGTCTCTTCGGAATTGATCGACTGCGCGCTTTTCAGAATGCCGTACGCCCGCGACACCTGGTCGTGCAGGCGATTGCGGTCTTCCTTCACCAGCGCCTGACGCACGCGGCGCTCGTACTCCAGAATGTCCGGAACGACCCGCTTCACTGTCGAGACCAGCTGCTCTTCCGACTTGCCCAGCGTGATCTGGTTGGAAATCTGGTAGAAGTCCCCCATCGCCTGGCTCCCTTCGCCGTATAGTCCGCGAACGGCCAGGCTCATTTTGTGCATGGCCTGGAAGACCTTCTGGATTTCCTTGGTGAGCACCAGGGCCGGCAGATGCAGCAGCACGCTGACGCGCATGCCCGTGCCGACGTTTGTGGGGCAACTCGTCAGGTAGCCGAACTCTTCGCTGAAGGCGAAGGTGACGTTTTCTTCAATCTCGTTGTCGAGCCGGTTGATCGTCTGCCAGCATTCGTCAAGCGCAAAGCCGCTGCGGAAGACCTGCATCCGCAGATGGTCTTCCTCGTTGATCATCAGGCTGACCGATTCCCGCGAATCGATGGCGACGCCGCGCGGGCCTTCCTTCTCGGAATGCTCGCGGCTGATGAGCTGCCGCTCGACCAGGAACTGCCGGTCGACCTGCGAAAGTTGCTCGACGTTCTGGTAGATCAGGTTTCCACAGCTGCCGATGCCGGCGATTTTTTCGCGGAGCAACGCCTCGACTTCCGCCCGGCCCGTGGCATCGGCGCGCGGCGGAAACGGATACTCGACCAGGTTGCGGGCCAGACGGATCCGGCTGGACACGACAATGTCCGACTCCGCGCCCGTGCCGCGCAGCCACTCCCCGGTCGATTGAATAAAGCGGTCAAACTCCACGTCACATGCTCCGCGAATCGCGAGGACAACGTCCCGATCCGGCCTGTTGGCCCAGCGAAATCATCCCCGGCCCGATTCACTGTATGCAATTGGACGGACCGGAAACAGGGCCGTTTTCTTTCCGCGTCTCCGGCCGATCCGCCGGCCTGGAGGTCGCTGTCGCCAGGCGCCCGCGTTTCTCGCGGTGGCGGCGTCAGCCCTCCGCCGCGTCCTCGCCCTCCGCCGGCTCGGGCGGTTTCGGCGGGACCACCAGAATCCGGTCGATCCGCGCCCCGTCCATGTCGACCACTTCCATCGAGATGCCGAACCATTCCACCTTCTCGCCCACGCGCGGAATTCGTTCGAGCATCTGCAGGACGACCCCCGAAACCGTGCTGATGTCGTCCGGCGGCTTGAGCGCGGGCACCTTGTCCTGCAGCAGTTCCACGAAGTCGTAAATGGGCATCGTGCCGTCGACCAGCCACGAGCCGTCCTCCCGCTGCACATACAGCTGGATATGGTCTTTGCGGTGCTCGTCGTGAATCTCGCCCACGAGCTCCTCGAGCACGTCCTCCATGGTGACGAGCCCCTCCGTTCCGCCGAATTCGTCGACCACAATCGCCAGTTGCGTGCGGTTTTCCTGAAACGTCTCGAGCACCTTGTCGAGCGTCATCGTGTCCGGCACGAACAGCGGCTTATGCAGCAGCTTGCGAAGTTCGACAGGCCGCCCCAGGTAGACCTGCTGGAACACATCCTTGATGTAGACGAATCCCAGCACCTGGTCGAGCGTTTCCTGGTAGACGGGAATTCGCGAGAAGCCCGCCATGGCAATCGACCCCATCACTTCATCCTGCGGCGTATCGACATCGAGCGCCTCCATGTCGACCCGCGGCCGCAGGATGTCTTTCACCTTCTTTTCCCCCAGCTGCAGCGCCTCGATCGCGACATCCTTCTCGGACACATTGAACACTCCTTCGGCGTGACCCGTCTCGATCAGGTGCTCGATGTCCTCAACAGTGACGCTGGGTTCGTTCTTCGACTTCACCCGGAACAGAAACAGGATGGCCGTCGACACCCAGCTCAGGGCCGCCACGAACGGGCGTGTCGCCCGGCTCATGATGCTCATCGGGAACGAAACGAACCGTGCCAGCGGCTCGGCCTTCTGCAGCGCCAGCCGCTTGGGAACGAGTTCTCCCAGCACGATCGAGACGAAGCTGATGGCCAGCGTGATGATCCCCAGCGACAGCGGGACCCGGTACTTCTGGACCAGGGCGTACTGCGATGTGGCGAGCCATTCCGCGAGGTCGCCAGCCAGTTCCGATCCGCCGAACGCCGCCGCCAAAGTGCCGACGAATGTGATTCCCACCTGAATCGTCGAGAGAAACCGCCCCGGGTCCTGCGAAAGCAGCAGCGCCAGTTTCGCGCCGCGGTCTCCGAGTCTGGCAAGTTGCTCCAGGCGACCGCGCCGCGCGGTCAGAATGGCGATCTCCGCGCCGGCAAAGAAGCCGTTGAGGAGGATCAGCAGCAGGACAATGAAAATTTCCGCAGACAGGGACATCACGCTCCCGCGGCGACACATGAGATGAACGCCGGGGATTATAGGGGCCGGAGACAGACACGCGACTGAAGCTCGATTTCGGCGCCGACCGACCGATCGCGACAATTCCCGCCACTGAACAGAACAGCACTGACATCAACCTGTCAGGCCGGCCCTTCTACTGTCCCCCGGGGTCGCCGCCATCAGGGCGCTGGATCGGCGGACTTCCCGGGCGTCAGGTTCTGGAAGGAAAGGGTGTCATGCAGGGCAAGTTTCCGGGCGCTGGTCGCGCGGTGGCCGCCGCACTGTTGACGCTGACCCTCCACTCCGCGGGCGCAGCCGCGGACCCGACCTCCCGCCCGTTCGCCGAAATCACCGCGCGCTGGCAGGCCCGCCGCTCCGAAATCGCCACCGCGGTGATTTCCTACCGCACGTTCCATAACGGCGTCGATGGCCAGCGCACGCTCGACGATTTCAACGCCCTGCTGGATGCCGGAACCCTCGACCAGACCCCCGAGGGTTTCCGGCAGTTCATCACCGGCATGAACGGAGCCCCATTTCGCGTGGACCCGCCCTGGGAGCACGGAACAATCACCTGCCGCGACGCACTTCAGCGAAACGACCTCGGCCCGTTCGTCACCGTGGAAGACCGCGAGAACTCCATCTATTACGACACCCTCAACCAGCAATTCGATGTCGCCTGGCGCGGAGGCTCGCTGCATCGCCATGAAACCCTGGAATCGTTTCGGCCGCTCCCACCTCAGCCGTGGACGCCCGACCGCTGGCGCCTCAGCGAAAACGCCGGCGAACTGACGCTGCAGCGATTCCTCGATGCCGGGAAGTCCCCGCCGCTCCTGGACTCCCGAATCTGGTTTGTCGATTCCGCCTCGGGACTGGTGACGCGCATCGTTCGGCAAAACGCAGAGGGGGCAATCCTGTCGATCGCCCGCTATCTCGACATCGCTGAACTGCCCGGAGCCATCGCATTCCCACGCATCGCCGTGGAGGCCACCCTGCAGCACGGGGTCGTGACGACGCTCCATGCGCGTGTGATCGACGGGATCCGCCTGAATGAGCCCGTGCCGGACGAGGCGTTTCACCTGCCAGCGCCCGCCCGAAGCAAGGTGGTCGATGAACGCGGCGGACGGCGAATCGTCCTCCGGCTCGATCAACCTCAGCCCGATGTCATGACGTGGGTCAGGCAGCATGTGCCGTCGCCGCCTCCCTCCTCCGCTGCGCGTCGGAGCACGGTCGACCTGACCACTCGCAACATGCTGCTCACCGGCAACGGCCTGTTGCTCGTCACCATCGGCCTCATGCTCTGGAAGCGGCAGCGATCACGTGGAACCGCCACTGAACATCATCCCCCAAACGCCCCAGCGTCCACCCCCCCGGAGAACTGAAATGCACCACAACCGTCTGTGCTTCGCTGCCCGAATTCTTCCCCCGCTGCTGATCCTCGGCGGGATGGCGCTCCTCGTGAATGGACTGGAAGCGCCGCTGAATGCCGCTGTGACCTGCGTTCAGGGCGTCTGGATTCAGCCGGCCGAATGCACCGAGGCACACGTGGCGCCAGCGCCAAACGACCGTGTCGGCGGCACGGAAGGAGGCTGCGGATTCGACAATGGTCCGTGCGGCGCGGTGTCAGACGCCTGCAGTTCCACGCCGAAATTCAACAACGCACGCAAAGGCGTCTGCCAGGCCTACATCGGGGGCTGCGACATCTACCAGTGTTCGGAAGACTTCTTCAAAACCGCAGTGACGCTCAGCAAGGTCATCGGCGGCTGCGACAGCGTGAACGGCGATTGCGCCTGCCGTTACTCGGCCGCCATGCCTGTGGAGACGTTGAACGTCGAAGTCTGCAACTGCAAACAGGAGAAGCTCTGACCGCGGCGAGCGTCTTCAGACCCGGCGACTCAGTCGACAGCAAGTCCGCGCGACAATGAGACCCGCTTCGTCGACCAGGGAAGCAGCGACCCCGGACAAAAATCCGGGCGATCGGAAAGCGGAGTCGTCTGTTCAGGCTCGGGCGAAAAGATTCGGCAGCGTGTGCAGCGCGTACAACCGCGGAGCGCTCAGTTCGGGTTCCATCGCAATCCGCGGCAGGCTGTAGCGATCGGCGGTCCGCGCCCGCCGGGAATCGAGATAGCCCCCCTGGAAATTGAACGCCCAACGGATGCCGGCTTCCGACATCAGCTCCGCGGTTTCCGCGGTGAAGGCATCCACCGTTCCCACCGGATAGCTGAACGAGGTGACGGGCGTCCCGAGCACTTCCTCAATCCGGCGTTTCGATTCACCGATCTCGAACTGCTGCTGGGCGCGCGGGCAGCGCGCCAGCACCGGGTGCGTCACCGTGTGCGCCCCGATCGAATGCCCCGCTTCCCGAAGTCGCCGAATGTGGCTCCAGGTCATCCAGGGGGCGGCATCGGAAGTGAACGGACACCGCCCCGCGCCGGTCGCATCCGCAATTTCATCCAGCAACGCCGGGCCCTGATCAGTGGCGAGCCCCTTGTAAGTCTGCAGCAGCGCGCGGGTGACGCCGGGCGCATCCGCGGCCGACCACTCTGGCCGGGGGCCGTCGCCACTCGTCATGCGGGCCGGCCACTGTCGTCGCTGCGCGTGCTTCACCATCCACGAAATGTCATCCCACCAGGCCACCCGGCGCTCATCAATGAAGCCGGTGGTGATGAAGAATGTCGCGGGCAGGGCGTGCCGCTGCAGCACCGGCAGTCCAAGGTCGAAATTGTCGATGTAGCCATCATCGAACGTGATGAGCACAAATCGGCCGGCCGCTCCGCTGAGTGCGGTCTCAAGATCAGCGAGCCCGATCACGTCAGCGTGTGTTTTCAGCCATCCCAGCTGCTGGTCGAACTGATCCTGCGTCGCGCTGTAAACGCCCGCATCGAGGGGCGTCGAGGCCGCATCGCCGATGCGGTGATAATTGAGAACGACCAGCCCGTTCCACGGGCGCAGGCGGCGCATCAGCGAGCCCACGCCGGTCAGCTCCAGAGCCCGGGCGAGTAGTTCCTTCTTGTGTTGCATGGCCGATCGCTCGCGATTCGCAGTTCCGTCGGGGCTCGCTGTCGTCAACATCAGCCCCATCCGAAACTTACGCCACATCCCGCCGGGCTCGCGGCCAAAACCCGTCTTTCCGCGGCTTCCAGCTGCGCCGTACACTCGGCTTTTAGCAATTCTGACGGATCTGCCGCGCCCTGCGGTGAAGGACGTGTCCCGTGATTCCGCCGATCCGCTGCCTGTTGGTGATCGCGCTCGCCTGCCTGCCGGTCGTGACCTTCGCGCCCGCGCTCGCCGCGCCGCCTCCGCGCGGCGTGCTCCACGAACGTCTGCTTGCCGACTACGAAACCCGGCATGCCCGGTTCGCCGCTCAGGTGGAAGCCCTGGCGGTGGAAGTCGACGGACTCGGATCGGCCCCGGAGGCGGCGGCGCTCCGGCGGCTGGCCCTCCAGCCCAACCAGCGCTCGCTGCGGCTCGACGATCTGCCGGGAACGCCGGTTCCCGAAATCCCCGCAGCGCTCCCCCCCGAAGAGCGCAACTGGCGACTTCGATTGCGCGCCCTCGAAGCCGACTACGCCAACGACCTGTTCAAGCTGGGTGAAAAAGCAAAGCTCAACGCCCAGATCAGCCTTGCCTGGCGGTTCGTCCGCGAGGCCGCCTATCGCAATCCCGATCATCCCCGCGCCCGCGCATCGCTGGGCTACGTCCTCCATCAGAATGAGTGGACAACTCCCTTCCGCAAGCAGATGCTCGAGCGCGGCAACGTCTGGCATGACGACTTCGGCTGGGTCCGCACGGACGATCTTCCCAAATACCTCGCCGGCGAACGCCGCGCGAAAAACGGACGCTGGCTGCCGAAGGATCGCGATGCGGCCGAACGGGCCGATTTCGCCAATGCCTGGGAAGTGAATTCTGAACACTTTCACGTCCGCTCGAACCACAGCCTCGAACGGGCGGTGCGAATCAGCGTCGAACTGGAGCGCTTTCACGATTATTTCGTCCGCGAGTTCGCCGCCGTCTTCATGACGCCCCTGCAGATGCAGAAGCTTTTTGAAGGAGCCGCCGGAACGGTCAGCACGAAGCGGCACGTCGTCCATTACTACCGCACCCAGAAGGAGTACCAGGACCGCCTCATCCACAAGCAGCCGGAAGCCGCGTTCAGCAACGGCCTGTACCGTTCGGCCGAACGCGTGGCGTACTTCTTCGATCGGCCAGGCGAGGAAGACAAGGTGGCCGAGACGATGTACCACGAGGTGACGCACCAGATTCTCAGCGAGAGCGCCCGCAAGGCGGTCGGCGTCGAAAACTGGGTGGACGGCGACTTCTGGCTCGTGGAAGGGCTGGCGTGCTACCTCGAATCGTTTCAGCCGCAGCGCCGCGGGGGAACGGTGGGCGACCCGAAACATCCCCGCATCGACTGGGCCCGCCGGTTTGTGGTGGAGGAATCGTTCTACATTCCGCTCGAACGGTTCACCGCGATGACCCAGCACGATTTTCAGTGTGCCGACATGCCCAACGGCCCCCCGCGCGTCGACCGGCTCCAGCACCATTACGCCCAGGCCGCTGGCGTCACGCACTTTTTCATGCATTACGGCGATGGGCAGTACCGCGACGCCCTCATCGCCTATCTGTCGCAGATCTACAGCGCCGATCAGCGCATCCGGCGCAACAACTCCACGCTGGCCGAGCTGACGGGGGTGCCGTTCCGCGAGCTCGACCGCCAGTATCTGGCCTATATTCAGTCCCTCGGCAAGCGCCCCGGCGAGCTGCAATCGCCGCCGAATGGGGGTTAACGGCCCGCCGGCCCGCCGGTTCGTTCCCCAGCAGACAACAGGCGGGCCGAGGCGAACGCCCGGCCCGGAGGTGATGGGACATCATGCCGACCAACTTCGACATTGAGGTGTTCTTCGACGGCGGCTGTCCGCTCTGCCGGCGCGAGATCGACATGCTCCGCCGCCGGGATCGGCAGAATCGCATCCGCTTCACCGACATCGATGCGGAAACGTTCGACCCAGCCGCCGTCGGCAAGTCACTGGACGAGCTGATGGCCGAGATTCACGGCCGGCTTCCCGATGGCACGTTCGTCACCGGGGTGGAAGTGTTCCGCCGGCTGTACTCGGCCGTTGGCTTCCGGAAACTCTCGGCACTCACACGGCTGCCCGGGATTTCATGTGCGCTGAACCTCGGCTACCGCGTGTTTGCGAAGAATCGTTTGAAGCTGACGGGCCGCTGCAAACAGGGTGTGTGCGCAGTGAACCCGCAGGAAGAGAAAGCGCCGGAGGAAACACTGGCCGCGGCCGGGAGTGGGCGACCGTGAGCGAGCAGGGGCTCGTGGCGGCTCACTTTCTCGGCGCGGTCGTCATGACGGCCGTGATCTGGTTCGTGCAACTCGTGCAGTACCCCATGTTCGCCCGCATCGGCGCGAACGAATTCGCCGTCTACGCCGCCGAGTACCAGCAGCGCATCAGCTGGATCGTCATCGGTCCAATGCTGGTCGAGGTCGCAACAGCGGCGACCCTCGCCGTCCGGTTCCCCGGCGTGTATCGGTCGCCGTTGTTTGCGATCGCCGCCGCTCTGCTCGTCGTCCTGTGGTTGTCCACCTTCTTCTGGCAGGTGCCGCTTCACGAACAACTGTTGAAAGGCAAGGACGACAGGGCGATCGAGCAGCTGGTCTCGTCCAACTGGCTCCGCACGGTCGCCTGGACTGCGCGGGCCATTCTGTTAGGCGTTCTGCTCTGGCGGCGTGAATGCGGGTGAACGCGGGCGTGCGGCTGCGGTTGAACTGGCGCACCGCTGCACCACCACTCCCCATTCGACACTGTCGTCATCGCCTATGCCGCGCTTCGCCATCCTGGGAGCGACTGGAACCATTGGACAAACGCTCGCCCGCCGGCTGGCCGCCGAGGGACTCGACCTCGTCCTCCTCGGCCGCAGCGCCGAACGGCTTCGCACGCTCGGCTCGGAACTGCAACAGCCCACAGCTCTGTTCGACCCCGCTTCGTCGGCGTCACTGGAAGATGCCCTCGCGACCGCCGCCGCCGGCGACGACTACGCCGGCCTCGTGAACTGCATCGGCTCTGTGCTGCTGAAGCCGGCGCACGGAACGTCCGACGATGAGTTTCGGCAGGTTGTGGAAACGAACCTGTTTACGGCGTTTGCGACCGTTCGCGCCGCAGGTCGGTTGATGCGCGGCGCCGGCGGCAGCGTCGTTCTGTTCGCGTCCGCAGCGGCGGAAGTCGGCGTGCAGAACCACGAAGCCATTGCGGCCGCCAAGGCCGGCGTCATCGGACTGGCACGCTCGGCCGCGGCCACGTATGCCCCCGCCAACATCCGGGTGAACTGCATCAGTCCCGGGCTGGTGAAGACCGGCCTCACCCGGCGCATCTGGGAAAACTCGGCGAGCGCCAAAGCCTCGACCGACCTGCATGCCCTCGGCCGGCTGGGAGAACCGGCTCATATCGTCTCGCTGGCCGCCTGGCTGCTCGACCCGGCCAACGACTGGATCACCGGCCAGGCCATCGGCGTCGACGGCGGCCTGGGCCATGTGCTGCCGCGCCGCAGCGGTTGAAGAGCCGCGAGTTGGTCGCACTGGCCCGGCAGAGGCTCTACGCTGACCACGACGAGGTCAGCCTGTCCTCGCGCTCCTGCGGTCTGAACGAGCTTCCCAATGCACTTCGCCCCTCGACTTCTCACACTTCTCCTCGTCGGGATTTCATCTCCTGTGCTGGCGCAGGCGCCCGCGTTCACGATTCCGGTCTTCGACCTGAATGAAGATTCCGGCCGCCAGACAGTCGTCGACCGCGAGCCAGGGCAGTATCTCGGGCATCCCACCACGCTGCTGCTCGAAGATGGCCGGACCATTCTGTGCGTTTACCCCAAGGGGCATGGCAAGGGCCCGATCCAGTTCCAGCGCAGCACCGATGGCGGACGCACCTGGTCCGGCCGGCTGCCGACGCCGAAAACCTGGGAGACCTCCAAGGAAACGCCCACGCTGCATCGCGTGGTTGATGCGGCCGGCAAGAAACGCGTCATCATGTTCAGCGGGTTGTACCCCGTCCGCATGGCGGTCAGCGAAGACGACGGGGCGACGTGGTCCAAACTACAGCCGGTCGGCGATTTCGGAGGAATTGTCGCGATGGGGGATGTCATCGCCGTCCGAAATCAGCCGGGCCACTACCTCGCCTTTTTCCACGACGATGGCCGCTTTTTCGCCAACGCCGGAAAAGCCACCGGCATTTTCACCCTCTACCAGACGCGCTCGACCGACGGCGGGCTGACCTGGGGCACGCCCGTGGCGATTCAGACATCCAGAGATGTCCATCTCTGCGAACCGGGACTCGTCCGTTCACCCGATGGCCAGCAGCTCGCGATGCTGCTGCGCGAAAATCGCCGCGTGAAGAACTCGCACGTGATGTTCTCCAGTGATGAGGGGACGACATGGTCGGAGCCGCGCGAACTTCCGGGGTCGCTCACGGGCGACCGTCACACCGGAAAGTACGCTCCCGATGGCCGGCTGTTCCTGTCGTTCCGCGATGTCCCGAAAAAGGGGACGACCAGCCCCACCGCGGGCGACTGGGTCGGGTGGGTCGGAACCTGGGACGACATCGCCGAAGGTCGCGAAGGGCAGTACCGCGTTCGCCTGAAGGACAACACCAAAGGGAACGACTGCGCGTACCCGGGCGTCGAAGTGCTGCCGGATGGCACATTCGTCGCGACCACCTACGGCCACTGGAGTCAGGGCGAAATGCCCTACATCCTCAGCGTGCGCTTCACGCTGCAGGAACTCGACGACCTGAAGTGACCGGGGCGATCACGTCAGCGAGATCGTGTGGTGCGTGATGCAGTCGCAGCCAGATTCGGTGATGACGTAGTTCCGCTCGATGCGCATTCCGCCAACGCCCGGCACATAGGCGCCCGGTTCCAGCGTGACCACATCTCCCGCTTCCAGCACATCCGTGCTGTCGGGCACGAGAATCGGCGGCTCGGGGTGCGCCAGGCCAATGCCGTGCCCCGCGTGGTGCGGGAAGGCCTCCCGCCGGCCGGCCTCGGCGAACGGTTGCATCACCGCCGCATGCACGTCGGCCGCCTTCACACCAGCCCGCAGCGTCCCCTCGCCATTCTTCAGGGCGGCTTCGCAGATCGCGAACAGTTCCCGAACGCCGTCTGACGGCGCTCCGCACGCCAGGGTGTTGGTGAAGTCGGCCCGATAGCCGTTGAGGACGACCGAGTAATCGAGGCAGAAGAGGTCGCCGTTTTCGAGTTTCTTGTCGGTCGGCAGTCCGCCCACCTTGGGCTGCGCGGCGTTCAGGGCGCGGAAGTCGCCATACACCAGTCCCGGCCGGCCCGCGGCGGTGAGGGCCGCTTTCTGGATCTCGAGATAGATCTCCAGTTCGGAAATGCCGGGCCGCAGAATTTCACGCAGCCGCTGCATGCCCGCTTCGCCCGCCTTCGCCGACTGCTTCAACAGCTCGATTTCGTCCTGGTGCTTGTTGCGGCGCAGTTTCCGCAGCACCGTCCCCAGATCGCGGGAGCTGTTCGGGTCGCCATTTTCGGCGATGGTGAACGCCGGCCGCGAACCCGCCAACAGCACGGGAACGGCCGCGGGAAGCCATTCGCCTTCCACCAGCCCCGGCCGACCATTGAGTTCGGGAACAACTTGCCCCAGCGCCGCAAACAGCGCATGGTCGCGGTTCACGACGGAATGCTGGTGGTCGTACCACTTCTCGATGATCTCGCGGTCGACAAACGGCGTCGACGCAGCCGATCGCAGCGAGAAATTGTCGCCAATCAGCGTCGAACGCCCGCCCCGTTCGAGCAACAGCAGGCCCCGTTCGCCCCCCGAAAAACTGAGCGGCTGGACCAGAAAGTTCGACAGGTACAGCACATGCCGGGGATCGGCGACCAGCAGCCATTCCACGTCCGCCGGCACGGCGTCCCACAGCCGCTGCTGTCGGGCCAGGCAACCTTCTTTGGTCAGCATGAATTCACTCGAGGGATAGTGGCGAGCGGCCGGCGTGAGCCGGCTGATGGCGTCCACGTCAGACAGGCTGGAATCGATCTGGCAGCATCACGGGGCTCACGCCCCCCGCTCGCCGTTGAGTCAGGATCAGCCCGGAATGTCGCCCGTCATCCACACCCCGTCAACCAACCGCGCCAGCGATGGATTCGGCGACGGGTTCTGCAGCGCCGCGGGCAGGCGGTGCGGACGAACGGCGTCATAACAGTGCAGCGCGCTGAACCGGCGAATCGACGCCGGAATGCCGACGGCCGTGAACCCCGGATGCCCCGTCGCCGGAAACGGCCCGCCATGATTCATCGCCGGGCTCACCGCCACGCCGGTGGGCATCTTGTCGTTCAGCAGCCGGCCCACCTTCTGACGCAGCGCCGGCGCGAGCCGGTCGTACAGCGCATCATCGCGACCATCCGCCGCTGAGTAGATGCAACCGGTGAGATTCCCTTCCAGCACGCCCGTCACCGCGAGCAGTTCGGCGTCGTTTTTGGCGACAACGATCAGCGACGCATTTCCGAAGGCTTCCGTCTGCAGCCGTTCCGCGTCCTTCAGGAACGCCGCACCATCGACCCGCAGCAGCGTGTTGGCCACGCAGCAGCGCGATGCATCCCCCGCGCCCGAGGTCAGTTGCTTCGCCCCCGCCGCCAGCAGCGTGTCGACGCCGGACCGCAGGCTCTTTTCCACTGCCGGCCCCAGCAGCGTCCCCACGGGAGCCGCATCGAACCGCTGCGCGACATCCGCAATGAAGGCTTCCGTTTCAGGGCCAGCCAGCAGCACAACCAGCCCGGGGTTCGTGCAGAACTGGCCCGCCCCCATCAGACAGCTCGCCGTAAATTCTTCCGCCAGCTTGTCCGCCCGCTCGGCGAGAACTCCCGGCAGCAGGAAGACAGGGTTGATGCTCGACAGTTCGAGATAGATCGGCTTGCCGACCGCATCGGCCGCCCGCTTCAAAACCAGACCCGCATGCCGCGCGCCGGTGTAGCCGATCGCCCCCAGCTGCGGATGGCCGGCCAGCCTCTCGCCGTCCGCATGCGAAATGCGATACACCAGCTGCACGAAGCCCGCCGGCATGCCGGTGGCGACCGCCGCCTCGTGGGCCGCTTCGGCGAACAGCCGGGTTGTGGTCGGATGCGACGGATGGCCCTTGGCGATGACGGGGCAACCGACCGCGACCGCCGCGGCGAAGTCGCCCCCGGAAATGCCGTTGAACGCGAACGGAAAATTGTTCGGACCGAACACCGCCACCGGGCCCAGCGGCGCGTGAAGCGAGCGGATGTTCTGCTTCGTGTCGATCGTCGGCAGGGCCCACGATCCTTCGCGCGCGGCCGCGGCAGCCTGCCGCAACTGATTGATGGTGCGCGGCAGTTCCGCCACTTTCAGCCGCGGCTCGACCGGCAGGGCCGTTTCCAGGTTCGCCGTCGCAACCAGTTCCGACGCCCGCGCTTCGACGCCGACGGCGTAGGCTTCGAGGAACGTCGCAAACCGTTCACCCGGCCAGCCGCGGACCTGCTCAAAAGCGCCGGCCGCCGCCGCCAGCGCCTGCTCGACCTCGCTCCACGGGCTGACGGGATAAACATCCGCCAGCGCCGCCCGCGTCGCAGGGTTCACGGCCGAAAACGACTCGCTTCCCGCAGACGGTCGCCACTGGCCATTGATGAGAACGGGATGCATTGAGGGAACCATGGTCGCCTTTAAAAGTCAATTGCACATTCTGTCATCGAGACAGTTCAACGTGACGAGCGGGGCTCAGCTAGGCGGACTCTCTGCTGGACTCGCTTGCACTTGTAGAAGCACACGATATCATCGCGACAAGATTTGCTAATCGAGTTTGTGGCTAAGACGCGACTGAAAGCGTGAGACGTCCGAGTTCTCACAGGGTTTGCTCAGCAGCTTTTTGCACTTGAGATTTAGTGGCTATTGAGGTCGCGCATGCGATCATGAGACTGCTTTGGCTGGCAGTTGGATTCTCGGCAGGATACGGAGGTGCCGCATGCCTCGCGAGTTAGGGCGGACGTTCGTGCTGCATCACGCGCGAGCACCGCCAAGGCTTCACGAACCGAATGAGTTCGCTGCACGCCTTTTTGTAGCGGTGGACAGCCACCGCCTCCGGCATCCTCACTCGTAGCGTTCACATGGAGGAGTTTGTATGCGCTCAATAATTGCAATGGTGGCCATGATCGGAATGCTCTCCGCGAACAATGCGGCGATTGCTGGCCCAGTTTGGCTTACCCGGGTAAGCAGCACCGCGACCGCGAACGTCACTGCAAAGCATGGCGTCTCAGAGGAACTGACATATCAGTACGCCTCTGGATGGCCAGAGTATGTCAACTATGGTGTCACACAGAACGGAAGCAATGTGGATTTTGCATCCCGTTACGCATACACGCTGCCTTCGGACGAAAACTTCGCCGAGGGGCAGACAGACACTCTGATTGACACGTTTCTTGACGGCATTGTAGTGGATATTGCTCAGCACTCCAATGGGTGGACTGATCTTGACGACTACCTTCCGAACTACAACGACATTGACAACGAAGTGAGCTACAGTTCAACCGACCAGTACGGCCAGGCCGTTGGCATATTCAAGGTAGAAAGCACGACAGTTACAGGTTTCGTGTTATTGCAAGGAGCCCTCGACATCGATGCGACATACGATGGCGCGGCAGTGTGCATTAAGGACGCTGTTATAATCGAGCTGGGCAGCAATCCAGATGAGAACGGTTTGCCGACCATGTGGACCCCGTGGTTTAACTGCGGCAGCACACTCGGTTACGGAAGCTACTGGAGCTACGAATACTGGGATATTGTCGATGAAGAACTGGAGTATTTTTCAGACGTTACGACTGACTCGGATGGCGACGACTCGCTAAACTTGGAGTTTAGTTTCTATGCACCAGTTGATGCGTACATTCGGGTGTTTGTGAAAAGCGAGACGATCGCGGATGCTGTCGTTGACGACGATTCAATGACATGGTATCGCGATTTCTCAACTGTGCATAACTTGTCGCTAAGTCTCACGCCATAACCGCCTGTGGCAATAAGTAATTTGCTTGTTGATGCAGACGAGTTCGCCTACTCCGTAGGCGGACTCGTCGACTCGTAAATGAACATTCGAGTCGTTCCACGCATTTCCGAGTGCTGTGAAATCGTCCGTGTACTGCCTTGGCTACGGTGAGCCTGACAATACGTCAGTCCTTCAGCTCCAGAGTCATGTCGTTCGGACCACCATCGCCGCTGACAACTGCGATCAAGTCTGAGGTCTTGGCATCCGCGTACTTGGCGGGCAAGAGCTTCTTGGAAGGCGGCGACGTCGACTGCCCAAGTCCGGGTGGTTGGTAGTTGATGTCGTTGATGTCGTATTCCTTCGTCGGCGGAGGCACATCGAACTTACTGACGACCACAACGTGCTTCCCTGCGATTGCACCATCGTTTGAACTGTAAGTCGTCAGTCGGAACGAGCCATCCTTATCTGTCCGGCCGAAAGCACTCTTGTCTTTGTCTTTGCAGAAAAAGGTGACATCCGCGCCATCGACCGGCTTGCCCTTGTACGTAATCTTTCCCGAGACCGGAAAAACGGGCTCTCGGCCCGCAGGGGCGCTCGCGCCACCGCCACACCCAAGGCAGCAGGCGGCCAATGCGGTCGCAGTGACCGCGACAGTCCGCAAGTTCATTATTGTTTCCTTGAAAATAAGCGACTCTGCTTCGCCCTGGAGGGCTGCCAGGCTCTTAAATCATGGCCATCAACTGACGCGCGGCCACGTTCATGCGAGGCACATTTGCAGATCTTGGCAAAAGAGACCCCGACCTGGCTTGGCCAGGTCGGGGCGAATGATCCAAAAACCGTTGAAGTCGATCAAAATTCTCCAAGCGCCTCGCCGCCGGTCCGGGTGCCGAGACCACCCCACACACCGTACGGGCTGCGGCCGCCAACTGTGTTGGCTGCGCCCAGGTTGCCCGTATCAATGTTTTCCGAAATGAACCGGACCGCTCCATCCGCCATCAAGGCGTGAACACCACCCGTATGGTAGCTGCTTGCGGAAAGCAGCGGGCTCGTTGCATCCGAGTTGCCGTTCGCGTCGTTGGTGCATGAAGGCTTGTTCGGGGCTAGCACTGTCAAAAACGCCACATTCTCCGACTGGCCATCGCACCAAGTCGATCCGAACCGACCTTTCACCAACGACCAATCAGTGTACCGCGAGCCGCTGGAAACAGCGGCAACCGCCGCCAGGCATGCACCCGGGTTCGTGACACTCGTTGCGACGTTGGTCAATGTTCCTTCGCGGATATCGGGCGAAGCTTTGCCATTGATGCCGAAATTCGCCATCACTCGCTCGCTCATCGCGATTGTATTGCTCGTGCCGTCGATCACGTCACGGACGCCGTAGCAGGTGCGAAGCGCAAACAGTCCGTTCGACTGAGTCGCGTCACGGTTTCCGTTGATGACATCACCCTGGTTGAACGCATAGCTGAGCAGACCCTTGGAGAAGCTCCCGAGAGGCGCCGGGTCCGATGGACATGAAGTTCCGGCGAAACGAAGATTCCAGTCGAAGTATGCGGTTGCAGCAGTCGGGTTGTTCGAGATCCACGGAGCTGGTCCACCCGGCGGGACATAGGTTCCAGCCGGAATCACCCGCGCACCTGTCGGATCGCCCGCAGCGATAATGTTGTACCAGGGACCTTGATCAAGATATGGCATCAGCGCGACCAGCCCGGACCGCCGCTCGTAGTTACCGTCAGTTCTGTTAGCGAGCGCCAGAGGCGAGGCCGAGCCTCCCTTCTTGTTGCAGAACACGTTGTACACATCGTGATAGTTATGCAGCGCGAGGCCCAACTGGTGCAGGTTGTTCTTGCACTGGGTCCGGCGGGCCGCTTCGCGGGCCTGCTGCACGGCTGGCAGCAGCAGGGCGATCAGGATTGCGATGATCGCAATCACCACCAGCAGTTCGATGAGGGTGAAGCCCCTCAACCTTGTAGAAGTAGAACTCTTCATCCAATTCTCTCCCCGAGAAAAACTGATAACGGCTGAAGTGCTTCTCAGTTGAAACACCTCAAAAAACGTCGTGCATGCCGAAAAACAGCCCGCGACGGGAAATTTCCCGGCACGGAAAGACCTGAAACTTCGCCCGGACGCACTCACGCGCGCATGACGAAGGGACGTTCATCAATCAGGGGAATCCGGCGTCGTACCGGAAGACGAAATGAGCCTCGAACAATCACGAGCCGAGACCGGCACGTCCTTAAAGACCACGGTTGAGCTGCAAAAACCTTTCCGTTCGACACTATAGCCGCACCGAAAGTTTGTCAAGAATTGACAAAACGTTTGGAAATGCGTCACGCGAAAAAGCCGTCGACCCGGCGCTGCATTTTGCAGCGCGCTGGCTCAACTCAGGTCATGAAGTCCGTCTTCTGACCCAGAATCCGGTCGACAAGGTCCTGCGGCCGGTGCTGATGGGCGCAGTCAGAGCGCCGCCATCTGTCAGAACGGACTGGGCGGGCGCACCCTCAAAACGATCCTCGCTCACGTTGAGCCGCCCGTCCCGGCCGGCCGCGATTCGGTCACGGAACGTGAGGTTCGAGTCATCGTCGAACAGGCGTGCTGGACCGTTCAGCAAGAAGCCTCGGCCGCTCTCAGACGCCGACAGCATCTTCAGAACTGGTGTGCAGGCCTCCGCCGGCGAAAGTTCAGCATTCATCAGCCTGACCCCGTCCAGTCGCCTGCACAGGAACCATGCAAGTGGTCGAGAGTTCCAACACTCCGGTTCCACCCCGAATGCACGTGAGTGCGTGAGCGCCCGGAGCGTTCCGCGGCTCGCCTGGGGCCCGCCCCCCCGACTATCATTCCCGCTGAAGTACAAACCGGGAATGACGCATGCAATTGACCATCAGGGACGAATCGACAGACGGCCGCAGCGCCAGTGAATCGGTCGTCGAGTTTCTGACGGAAACGATCACCGTCGAAGAACTCATCCGCGGCCGGGTCTATCAGGAAGTGCAGGATTACAACCGGAAGAAAACCGGGAAATTCCGCGGCCTGGTCGATCCCGCGGTCTCCATGCCGCCGGGCGAGCCGCGCGAGATCGACTGGAAGGCCCAGTTCGAAGCCGCCTGCGAGGCGTTCCGCACGAGCCGCGTGCTGGTGCTGGTCGACGACCAGCAGGTCGAGCGGCTGGACCAGACGATCGAACTGCGGCCCGCGGTGGGCGAGCAGCCGGCGACAAGCGTGACGTTTCTGAAACTGACGCCGCTTGTTGGGGGTTAAGGACATGCGGCCCCGTGAATGGGTTGATCGCTACATCAGCCTTCGGGAAGGTGACCCCGCCGTCAGCAACGCGTGGGAACATCTCCTTGGCGAGAAGCCTGATTTCCAGCGGGAAGTCCTGTTCGAATCGTTCGGCGCGGAGCCCGAACGCTCGAAGCGAGATTCATCGCTGTTTGGCAGCGGCATGAAGTTTCACCACTTGCGGGCAACGCTCGTCGAGCAGGAAATCGACCTCAACGTCGATCAATTGACAGACCTACTCGCACGCCTCGAAAACGAAAACGACCAGTGCCTGCTCGTCGGTCCGTTGTTTGATCGCTTGAGGCAGCATCCGGCGGCCGAACTTCCGGCGAGAACTCGAACGGTTCTGGAAGGCATTGTGAAAGCCTGCGACCGTCAGGCGGAGGGATTTCCGTATCAATTCGAGGATCGGGATGCCATTGCCGAATACCTGGGTCTTCCGAAAGGATCTGGCGAAGTTCCGCCGGACGTTTGGTACGAGCAGGCGACAGCGGAAATTCGGGAGATGCCACCCGAACTCAAGTCGGTCTGGCTGGAGATCCTGAGTCACGCGGCCAGTGCGACGGCTTCCCAGCCAAGCCAGCGCTGGCGCAAGACGATGTCAGGCCTCGTTGGCCGGCTTCCGCGGGGCGATTTCGACGAACGGTTTCTCAGGTGGACTCATCTCATTTTCGAGCCGCGGCCGGGCGTTGTGCTTAAGCCAGAGCAATCGCAGCTTCTGTACACCGATCATGGCATCGAACTCCGGGGACTGATCTGGGCGACCATCAGTTCGCAGAATCCGAAGATTGTAGATCGCGTAAGCCAGCTCTCTGAGACGGCCTTCCATAAGATCCGGAATCACGGGCCGGTGTCAATCAGGATCGGGAATGCCTGCCTGTTTGCGCTGAGTCAGATCACGGTTGAGAGCGGCGTCGAAGAACTGAGCGTTCTCGAAACCCGCCTGAAGTCGCGAACGGCGAAGAAGTCGATCCGGAAGAACCTCAAGGCCGTTGCGACTGAGCGGCAACTGGACAGCAACGACTTGATTGAAACGTCAGTGCCGACCCACGGCCTGCAACGTATGGGATATCTTGAAGAACCGTTGGGCGACTTCACCGCCGAGATTGAACTGACCGACTCCGGGAAAGCGCCTGTCGTCTGGCGGAAGGCAGGCGGCAAGGTGCAGAAGTCAGTTCCCGCCAGCCTGCGGGATTCTCACGCGTCCGAACTTAAGGATCTCAAATCGCTCGCGAAGAAGATTGAAAAGACGTTCACAGCGCAGCGTCAGCGACTGGATGATCTGTTTTTGAAAGAGCGCGCCTGGCCAGCTGCAGCGTGGCGTGAACGCTATCTCGATCATCCGCTCGTCGGCGTCCTGGCGCGGCGGCTGATCTGGACGTTCAAGAACACCGGGCTCGAAACGTCGGGGATCTGGCTGGGGGACTCGATTGTCAATGTTGATGACGAACCGCTCGACTGGATCGAGGCCGAGGGGACGACGGTCGAGTTGTGGCATCCAATCGGGCGGCCGATGGATGACGTGCTGGCCTGGCGTCACTGGCTGGAACGACACGAGGTCCGGCAGCCGTTCAAGCAGGCGCACCGGGAAGTGTATCTACTCACGGATGCTGAGCGTCGGACGCAGACCTACTCGAATCGATACGCTTCCCACATTCTGAGGCAGCATCAGTTCCAGGCGCTCTGTCAGTCGCAGGGGTGGGACTCCCAGTTCCGGCTAATCGTCGACGGAATCTATCGCCCGCCACAAAAAGTCCTGGAAGACCGGGGACTGAGAGTTGAATTCTGGGGCGACGCGGTTCGGGACGACACGCCCGCCCCCCGCGGGTTGTCGACGGCTCTCAGCTTTCTGTCCACGGATCAGGTCCGCTTCTATCGAACCGCGACCGCACGAAACCACACGCATGCTCTGGGTGCTCGCACTGTCCTCGATGGACTGGAGACTCCGGTCTATGAACCCCTGCCGCTGGAACTCATCCCCCCGATCGTCTTCTCGGAAGTCATGCGCGACATCGACCTGTTCGTCGGCGTCGCCAGCGTGGGCAACGATCCGACCTGGGCTGACGGAGGTCCGGCGGGCCGTTATCGCGAGTATTGGCAGTCCTTCTCGTTCGGCGACCTCACGCCCTCAGCGCAGACGCGCAAGCAGGTGCTCGAACGCCTCGTGCCGAAACTCAAAATCGGCCCGCGCTGCTCGTTCGTTGAAAAATTTCTCGTCGTTCGCGGCGACCTGCGGACCTACAAAATTCATCTCGGCAGCGGCAACATCCTGATGGAGCCGAACGACCTCTATCTGTGCATCGTTCCCGACAGCTCGGCCGTCAAAAAAGGGGACAGCGTGTTCCTGCCGTTTGAAGGAGACCGCACGCTGTCGATCATCCTCAGCAAGGCGCTGCTGCTGGCGGAAGACTCCCGCATCAAAGACCCGACGATCACCAGGCAGATCGCCGGGTCGTGAAACAGCCGCTCACACCCAGGCCGGCTCCCAGCCGGCGCGATATTTCTTCGTCAGCAGGTCCTGAGCGCCCGCCGCGCCGGTGAGCTGCATGCTGGCGGCATTCCAGTTGAGGGTGGTGGACGGCAGTCGCGCGGCGATCGTTCCCAGAAGCACGGTTTCCGTCAGCGGGCCCGCGTAGTCGAAGTGCGAAGTCGTCTGATCCTCGCCGCGGCAGGCGTCCGCCCACGAAATGTAATGGTTCCGCTCGGCCACAACGGGGAGATCATCGGCCGTGAATTTGTCTTCGGGGAACAGCCGCGGCATGGCGACGTGGGGAATCACCAGCGAACCCTTCTCGCCGATCAGCACCGACCCCGCGCCCGGCAGCTTGTAAGTCTCCGGCAGGCCCAGGCCTTCCCGCGGCGGGAAAACATCGACGCCGTCGTGCCACGTCACGCGAATGGCCGGGCCGGCGGTGAACTCCGTTCCGGGGAACTCGTACACGACGGTTTCGGTCCTGGGCCACACTTCGTGGTTCATCGGCGGCGCCTCCGCGCGAATGGTCGTCGGGGCGGTCAGCTTCAGCGCCATGAACACCGGGTCGAGAATATGGCAGCCGAAGTCGCCAAGCTGGCCGTTGGAGAAATCCTGCCAGTTGCGCCAGTTGAAGGCGTGATAGATCGTCGGAATGTAAGGCCGCTCCGGCGCGACGCCCAGCCATTCGTCCCAGTGAATGGTGGTGGGAACAGGTTCGCTGCCGGCCGGGCGGTCATCGGCGACGCGCCAGGACGGCTTTCCGGCCTGCCAGGAATGAACTTCGCGGACTTTCCCGATCACGCCCCTGTGCACTGCGGCCACGGCCGTGCGATAGGCCGAATGCGATTGAATCTGGTTTCCCATCTGCGTGACGACGCCATATTTCCGTGCCGCCAGCTGCATCTGCCTCGCTTCGTACACGGTATGCGTCAGCGGTTTCTGGCACTGCACGTGCTTCTTCAACTGCATGGCGGCGAGGGAAATCGGGGCATGCATGTGATCGGGCGTCGACACGATGACGGCATCGAACGTGTCGGCGTCGTCGAGCAGTCGTCGCCAGTCGGTGTAGCGCTTCGCATCCGGGAACTTTGTCGCCGCCTTGCCCAGATGGGCCTCGGATTCATCGATGTCGCAGAGCGCGGCAATCTGGACGTGCGGACTGGCGGCGGTGGCGATGAGGTCGGACCACCCCTTCCCGCCGCAGCCGATCGACGCGATGCGAAGCTTGCCATTGGCGCCGGCCGTGCGGGCCCAGCTCGAGGCGGGAAACGCCGCGGCGGCGGCCAGGGCGGCAGACTGCTGAAGGAACAGACGACGTGAGGAGCGGGTGGGCATGGAGGTCTCCTGAAGGCGGGCGGCAATCGCGACGATCATCGCCCGCCGGCCGGTTCAGGGCAACTTGAGCGGAGTTCGCAACTTCGTTCGAGAAACCGGAACGCGGCTCATTCGTTCGGACGCCGGGGGCGGGAACTTTGCCGAATCGGCCCGGTTCGTTTGGCAGGGCCGCGCGGGCTGCGGTAGGCTGAGGTGTTTGCCCAACGCTGGTTTTTGAACACTCCCTGCAGCGAGACAGACCCATGCGCTCCCTCAATCGTCGTGACGTACTGAAAGCGGGCCTCGCGGCCGGCGCCTCTCTGGCACTCCCTTCCTCGCGGGCCTACGCGGCGAACGACCGCGTGCGTGTCGGCGTCATCGGCCTCGGCGGGCGCGGCGGGGAAGTCTCGAAGGCCTTCTCGCGCATCAGCGGGGCGGAAATCGGCGCCATCACCGATCCCGACAACGATCGGGTCGGCGAGTTTGCGAAGGCCTACCCGAACGCCACGCCGTACGCCGACCTCCGCAAGCTGCTGGAAGACAAGTCGATCGACGCCGTTGTGGTGACCACCTGCAACCACTGGCATTGCCTGGCGTCGATCTGGGCCATGCAGGCCGGCAAGGATGTCTACGTCGAGAAGCCGCTGTCCCATAGCCAGTGGGAAGGGGCCCAGGTGGTGAAGGCGGCCCGCAAGTACGACAAGATCGTGCAGCTCGGCACGCAGCAGCGCTCCGACCCGATGCAGGCCGAAATTAAGAAGTTCCTGCACGACGACCAGTCGCTGGGGAAGATTCAGTTCATTGAAGTCGTTCGCTATGGCGTGCGGCAGTCGATCGGCAAACGCGATGCGCCGCTGCCGATTCCGGCATCGGTGAATTATGACCTGTGGCTGGGGCCGGCTCAGGACCTGCCGATCTTCCGCGACAAGCTGCATTACGACTGGCACTGGGACTGGAACACCGGTTCGGGCGAAATGGGGAACTGGGGCGTGCATGTTCTCGACGACGCCCGCAACAACGGGTTGCTCGACAGGCCCCGCATGCCGAAACGCGTCATGGCGGGCGGCGGGCGCTTCGTGTGGAACGACGCCGGCGAAACGCCGAACGTCCACTTCGCCTACTACGACACCGGTTCGGTTCCCGTGCTGCTGGGGCTGAGCAACCTGCCCGCTGCCCCCGGCGCGAAGGGGTCGCTCAACTTCCGCGGCGCAACCTCGGGCTACGTCATCCACTGCGAAGGCGGGTACTACTCGGGCCAGCGCGGCAAGGGGGCGGCGTTCGACAGGAACGGCACGAAGATCCGCGACTTCAAGGGAGACAGCGGCGCCGGTCACCAGCAGAACTTCGTCGACGCCCTTCGCAAACGCGATCGGTCGATCCTGAACGCCGAGATCGAGCTGGGCAACGACTCGACCGGCTGGTGCAACCTGGCCAACATCGCCTATCAGGCCGGCGGCGAATTCACCCGCGACAAGGCCGACAGCATGCGCCCCGGGGACCAGGCCTGGAATGAGCTGCTCGGGCAGATGCAGGAGCACCTTGCGAATTACGGCGTGGCACTCGACGCGAAGAGCGTCAAGCTGAGCAACGTGCTGGAGCTGGACGACCGGGGCGAGAAGTTCGTCGGCGCGAATGCAGACGATGCCAACCGGTTCCTCAAGCGCGAGTATCGCAAAGGCTACGAAGTCCCCGAAATCGGCTGAGCCGCGGGCGGGGCCGGGCGAGGAAGAGCCGGCACGCAGTCGGAACACCCGGGATCGGGCTGCGTGTCGAGGTCGGAAACGGGCCGCGACCCATGGCTGGGGCGCGCCGTTTCCGGCAGCGCTGGCAAACGCCGATGGCAGCTGTGCGGGCAGTCCTGCTATCGTTCCGCCAGATTTCGTGACGACCGCAAACAGGGATGGTTTGCCGAATGACTGCTGAGCCCGCTTCCCAGGATTCTCCGGCAATCGGCCGCCTGTTTTTTGCGGTCACCGTGCTGCTGAGCGCCTTCCTGCTGTTCCAGGTTCAGCCTCTGCTGGGCAAGTACATTCTCCCCTGGTTTGGCGGCAGCCCGGCGGTCTGGACGACCGCCATGCTGTTCTTTCAGGTCGTGCTGTTTGGCGGCTACGCCTACGCCCACGGCATCGTGCGCTTCCTGCCGACCACGGCCCAGGTGTGGCTGCATCTGGCCATACTGGCGACGGCCTGTCTGCTGCTCCCCATTATTCCCGATGAAACGTGGAAGGGACGCGATGCCGCCAACCCCACTGGAATTATTTTCGCGCTGCTCGTGATGACGGTTGGTCTGCCGTATTTTGCACTCTCGGCGACCGGACCGCTGCTGCAGGCGTGGTACCACAAGTGGAAGGCCGATGGCTCGCCCTACCGTCTGTATGCGCTCTCGAATGCCGGTTCGCTGGCCGGACTCCTCACCTACCCGCTGATGGTCGAGCCAAACTGGCGGCTGCGAATGCAGGCGACGGCCTGGTCGCTGGGCTTTGGGGTATTCGCTGGCTGCTGCGCGCTGACGGGCCTTCTGGTGGTTCGCAGCCGCGATCAAACCGGACCGGCGGCGCAGGCCGAAGTGGTCCGCACACCGGTTTCCTGGGGACAGCGGCTGAGCTGGCTGGCCCTGTCGATGCTGGGCTCGGTGCTGCTGCTGGCGACGACCAATCATGTCTGCCAGGACGTGGCCGTCTTCCCGTTTCTGTGGGTCATCCCGCTGGCGCTCTATCTCATCACGTTCATCATCTGTTTCGACCGCCCGCAGTGGTACGCCCGGAAATGGATCGCCGCGCTGGCGGTGCTGTGGCTGCTGGCGACGGAATCGTCGCACGTGCTCGAACAGACGTTCCAGACGCGGCTGGGGATCGTGGCGCTCGTCACGCTGTCGTTCGGGGCGCTGTTCCTCGGGTGCCTGGTGTGCCACGGCGAGCTGGTTCGACGCGCGCCCCCACCGGCCCGGCTGACTGAGTTCTACCTGTTCATGTCCGCCGGCGGGGCGCTGGGCGGAATGTTCGTCGGACTCGTTGCCCCGGCAGTGTTCGATGCCTTCCGGGAGTGGCCGCTCGCGATCGCCGGCTGTGTGCTCGTTTCGCTGCTCGCCGTCTGGGATGAGTTCCGTCCCGACGGCATTGAGACGCGCAGCCAGTGGCTGGGGCGTTCCGCCATCGCGATGATCACCGGCGGGCTGGTGCTGATCCAGATCGGTCAGTCCTCGATGAGTCGCCGGCCCACGCTGTTCGCAGAGCGCAACTTTTACGGGGTGGTGACTGTCAGCGATGACCCGGCAGCGTCGCCCGGGGAGTCGATCCGGATCATGGTGAATGGCGGCATTCAGCATGGTCGGCAGTTCCTGAATGAAGACCGCCGTCGTCAGCCGCTCGCGTATTACGGTCCGCAGACCGGCGTGGCCCAGGTGCTCTCCGCCCGGAAGCAGCGCGCCGGACTGAAAGTCGGCGTGGTGGGGCTGGGCGTGGGAACGCTGGCGACCTATGCCGAGCCCGGGCACCTGTACCGCTTCTACGAAATCAATCCGGTCGTCGATGTCGCCGCTCGCAAATTTTTTACCTATCTCGACGACTGCCTCGGACGCGCCGAGACCGTCATTGGCGACGCGCGGCTGGTACTCGAGCAGGAAGAACCGCAGGACTTCGACGTTCTCGTGCTCGACGCTTTCAGCGGCGATGCCGTTCCCGCCCACCTGCTGACGCGCGAAGCCTTCGACATTTATCTGAAGCACCTTCGCGCGGACGGGGTGATCGCCGTGCACATCACCAACACCTACCTCACCCTCGACCCGGTCGTGCTGGCTCTGGCGAGAGTGCACGGACTGGCGGCGGTCCGGGTGGAAACGCCGCAGAATCGGGAGCGGAGCGAAGAGCGAACGACCTATCTGCTGCTCAGCCGGGAAGCAGACTCTCTCGCCGGCCTGCAGGGAGAGCCGGTCAGTCCGGGGGCGTCTCTTGACGCGCGGCATCTCTGGACCGACGACTTCAGCGATCTGCTGTCGGTGATGAAGGGGCTTTGAGCCGCGTCTTACCGTCGCTGCATGATGAACATCAGCAGCAGGATGGACGCGCCGAAACCCAGCGCCTTGCCCCACCAGGGAATGTTTTCGAGGTTCAGTCCCTCCGCCGCCGGCGCGACAGCTTCGGGAGGAGCGAGCACCGCAGGGGCGGCGGCGTTGTGAGGAGCGTTGTTCCCGGCTGCCGGGGCCGACTTGGCAAACGGGTTCCGCGGGTCGACCAGCGGGCCGCCAGGATTGGCCGCCGCGGCGGCCAGGGCGTCGGAGTTCGATTGCGAGGCCCAGATGATCCCGCAGTGCGGACACTTCTGGCCATACTGCGCGCCGGGCACTTCTTTCTGGCAGGCCGGGTTCGAGCAGATGAGAACTTCGGCGCCGGCCGCCGGCAGGGCAAACGGCTTGTTGTTTGAAGACGGCGTCACGGCGGCGACGGCGCCCCCGGGCAGCGCGAACTTCGGCGTCGAGGCCTCCAGTTCGGCCGCTTTGCGCTGCTCTTCCATGACGGCGACTGTGGCGCCATCAAGTTCCGGAATTACGGGAGGTTCCAGCCGGGCCAGTCCCTGCGGTCGCTGGCTTGCCCCCGCGAAACCGCCGACCTGCGAGAACCCGCCGCCCGTCGAGGTGACCTGCGGCGTCGCTGGGGGCTGCATGCCGATCATCCGTGCGTAACCATCGGAGACTCCGCCCAGCACCCGGGGCTCGGTTCTCGTGCCGCCGCCCGGAACATCGGGCGTTTCGTCGCGGACAATCGTGACGCCGCGCACGGCCGCCGATTTCGCCAGAAACTCGTCGAAGGTTTCCTGGGCCGGGAAGTACTTGAAGGAGTTGTCGGCGGCGACGATCGAGCTGATCGCGCTCATGGCGTAGCTTTTCTCGACGCCGGTTTTCAGCACCACGACCACTTCATCCGGCGTCATCGATTTCACGCCGGCGCGGACGGCGGTTCCATTATGGCGCAGTACGACTTCGCGCGGTGCGAGGAACGTCATGCTGCCGGCATGGGCGGCGGACAGCGACAGAACCCAGGCGAGCGCACACGCCGACCATCCAGCCGGGCGACCAATTCCTTGCGACGATTTCCGGCCCATGTCGGTTCCCCCGTCTCCGTTCCGCTGTCGACCGGGACCGGGCAGGCGGGAACCGCCTGACAGCCAGATCGCTCTGAACAACCTCCGCGCCCGCAACCGTTCACGCCACAGCGCCCTGCCAGGGACACGCAGCCTCCGTTCAGACGCTGCGGGCGTGCCATTTGTTCCCACGACAATACCGCAGGCGACAGTCTGGCGTAAATATCACGCCCGCCGATGCCCGGGCGTGCTGTCGTCGCGGATTTCTGTGTTCCGGGTCAACGAAAACCGTGGCACAGACATTTTGTCTGTGCGCACAGGCGAAACGCCTGTTTCACCGGCTCTCTCCCACGGGCTCGCGCAGATCGGCGAGGCGCCTGCCGGATGCAGGCGCCGCCGGGCTTCACACAAAACGGGGGTCACTCGATTTCCGAAATCCACAGTCGCAGCTCGTTCTCGTACTCGCTGGCGAGGTTGGAACGCACCAGCTCGCGGTGAAACGCGGCGGCGCCGTTGGGCGCGAGTTCGGCCGCTTCGGCGGTCGCGAAACGATTTGCCGGGTCGGGCGCGATCAGCCCGCTGAGCAGGTTCAGCAGGTTGGCGTTCTGCACCACGTCGCGCGGCAGACGATCGGGAAGCTGTTCAGCGAGGTCTCGCTTGGCCTGCACGAGATCGGGGCCGTCGCTGCAGTCGGCAAACGGATACTGGCCTGACAGCATCTCGTAGAAGATGTATCCCAGGCTGGCGAGGTCGGATGCCGGCGTGTGCAAGGCGCCTTCGAGCACTTCCACCCCGGCGTAGCGCGGCGTCCACAGGGGGCGCGTCGGCGGATCGTGTTCCGAAAAGGCCGAGCCGAAGTCGACGATTTTGCAGTTGCCCGTCCGCTTCACCATGATGTTCGCGGGCTTGAGATCGCCGTGAATCAGTCGCGCCCGGTGCATGGCCGCCACGCCGGTCAGGCATTCGCGCAGAATCGCGGTGGCCACGCCCGGCTTCAACCGCAGTTGCGACGCCGTCTTGGTGACGATGACGTCGTTCATGTACTGCCAGCGCTGGGGGTCCATTCCAGCGCGGGCCTCGTCGAGCGTGCGCGGCGTCAGCAGATGGCGCAGGTCGAATCCATCGACCCACTCCATGGCCTGGACATGGATGCCTTTGAGCTCAATGACGTTGAAAATGTCGAGCAGATGGTCCTGCTGCACGCTGGCGAGCTCCATGGCGACGCGCGCGAGGCGGGCCATTTCGTCGCGGTAGGCCTTGACGCTGGCGTAGCCATCCGGTCGGAAGAACTTCAGCGCCAGCCGGAACTTCACGTCGAAAGCGCCGTGGCGGTCGGCCAGGAAGACGATGCCCTGTCCGCCGGCGCCGAGGCGTTCGACGAGATCGTACGACTGCTCCCAGCTGACTTCGTCCCGGCGCAGCATGCGCTGGAATTCTTCGGCGAGCAGCTGGGCGTCTCCCGCGCCGGGACCGCCGCCCGGGTCGCCGCCGTCAAAGCGGGGCGTGGGCTCGTAGGCCAGAGTCGGATCAAGGGCCGCTTGGGGGTCGAGTGTCACAGGAGACGGGAGTGCGCAGGCCGTCATGGAATTCAGGAGCAAACCGATCCGTCGGTCGGAGGGGAAGAACGGGCGGTGACCATTTCAGTGCCCGGTCGCCGCAGGGTGAATCACCACCCCGGGCGGTAGTATCTCTCAATGCCGGTCAGGACTGAAGCGAGAATCCTTCGCGATTTCTTCATTTGACGCAACACGCCTGTGTGGTTGTATTTACAATTCCGTTTCACCCGGCGGCCAACCAGGCGGAGTAAGCGGGATGGACGCGACCGGGCGGCCTGAGGTTCGGTTTCTCCACGCAATCCCCCCGGCTTGACGATAAAGTCTGGGAGGCTGTGTTGAATTCGCCTCTCCAGACCACGGGGACCTCAAAACGCGGGGACCTCGGACCCGTCGGGGCTGCATCGGCCGCCCTGTCTGGAAACTGTGGACACCTGCAAGACGTTGTGCGGCCCCGCTCCGTTCAAGAATTTCGCCCCGGTTCATGATTTCCTCCGCCCGGATCACCGTCATGACTGGCCCCGATGTGGGCCGATCATTCGACGTGGTCCAGGAACTGGCGCACATCGGACGCGATGAAGACGCCCAGATCGTGCTGACCGACCCCGCCATGGCGCGGCACCAGGCCAGCATCGCCCGTCGCGGCGGACGCTTCGCCCTCTTTACCCCATTCGACGGGGGTGCGCGCGTGGATGGCGCCGCCGTGCCGGCCGATCGCTGGGTCTGGCTGCCGTCCATGGCCGAGATTCAGCTCGGCGGCGATACGGTGGTTCGGTTTGAAACGGCCGCGAATGGGTCGGCCAGCGAGCTGGCTGCGATTTTTGAAGAAGCGCCGCCCGTCGCGCCCCGGGAAGCGCCCGAGCCAGCCGACCGGAAGGACGGCTCGTCCTCCACGGCCCGGCGGCGGCGGAAAAAGGGGGAGTCGAAACGACAGGTCGCGAAGCTGTCGATCGACGCTTCGGGAACCCCGATCGTCCAGCTGGGAGCCGATGGCCGACTGCCGGAGTTTCACCTTTCCGACACGCCGGTGGCGGAGGTGGAGAGCACCTCCGATGCGAGTGTGCGTCCGTGGCTGGCCGTGGCGGCGGTGGCGGCCAGCGGAGTGCTGTCGGTTGCGCTGATGCTCTGGAATCCCGACTCTGGTCCTCAGCCGTCGCAAAGCGCCCGGGAAGCGCGGTCGGCCCTCACGAGTTTCTATGGCCGGGATGGCGTCGAACTCGAGCCATACCAGAAGCTGCTGAGGCAGGCGGCCGTCGAACATTCGCAGGGGCGATACCGGGAAGAGCGGCGGCAGTACCTGCGCGTGCTCGACCTGCTGAACTCGTGGGATGCGACGAACCCTCGCAACCTCAACGGTCTGACGGGCCGCCAGACCGGCCGGGGAAAAAACAGCGACCGTGAACTGCGTGAACTGCTGGAAGTGCTCGTGGCAGCCCCGTGATGGTTGCGCCACGTGGGCGAGGCGCGACTACTCTTTCGGTCGTTCTTCGTACTCGCGCAGCAGGTCGCGGGCTCGCGTCTGGTCGTGCTCGAAAACCCATACCCGCGGTCGCGCAAGGCCCACGGCCCCGGCATAGCACGAATTCTCTTCAACCACCTGGGCCTCAATGCCGTAGCCATCGAGCAGATCTTTCAGGAAGTGGGCCTCCATCAGATCGCGGGCGGCGTAGACCTCGACCATCCGTTCCATCGGCTCCCTCACAGCGGCTTCCCGCAACAGAATCGAGTGCTTACACGTCGGGCAGTTCGTACAGCGATTGTGTGCGCAGGATGGCCGAGTTGCCCGGGAAGGTGTGAAAGGCGTGGAACATGACGCCGCTGACCAGCGGCTCGTGGCGAATCACGCTGAGCGGTCCGGCCTGCAGCCGCCCGGCTCCGGAGAACTGATGCGAAATCACCGAGCGGCGGGCGTCGAGAATCAGTTCCTGTTCGACATTGCGGAAGGCGACCGCGTCGACGGCATCGACATGTGCGCTGAAGTGGGCCCGCACGCCGCCCGTCAGGGAGACCGTCCAGTCGCGGCTGGCGCCGAGCTTGTGCCCGGCGGTCAGCCCGCGGTCGGGCGTCATCAACGTGGCCGGGATGGCGAGTTCCGTCGCGACGCCCGAGCGGGTTCGCAGTTCAATGACGTGTCCGCCCGCGCAGACGCTGACGACCGCCAGCCAGCCATTCCCTTCCACCCGCCTGGTTGCACGAAGATCGAACAACTCGGGATGAATCGCCCGGTCATACAGGCGAAACGCGAGCTCGAAGGCGCTGGGATGAACGGACTGCACGGCCATGACGGAAACCTGTCAGACGAAGTCTTCCGACTATATCCCTCGACTCAACCCCGGCCAATCGCCCATCCGCCGGAAACTGCCTGCGGCGACATCGCATCGCAATGAGCCTTGACTACACTCTGCCGCATGGCTCGTGCACTTTCTCCCCGCGCTGTTCGGCTGCTGCTTCAGGACTGGCAGGCGGCCGGTCTGACGCACGTCTTTCGCGCGGATCCGTCGACCACTGCGGCCGACGGCGGCGCCGGTCCTCCCGCGACTCCGCCCGCAGCGTCTCCAATCGAGGCAGGTCCCGGCGACGGGACTCTGGCTTCGAGCGCGCCGTTGCCTGTGGAATTCACCGCCGTCATTGATGAGAGCGAGGTTGAGTTGAAGAAGGGACATCGTCCTCAGGGGCGGGCGGCGCGCGAGCGGGCGCTCGAGCAGCTCAATGGCTGCGTGCGGGGCTGCACGCGATGCCCCGAACTCGCCAGCACGCGCACGCAGACGGTGTTCGGAGTCGGCAATCCGGAAGCGAAGGTGATGTTCATCGGCGAAGCGCCGGGCGCGGACGAAGATGCCCAGGGGGAACCGTTCGTCGGGCGCGCCGGTCAGCTGCTGAACAAGATCATCGTCGCCTGTGGCTGGAAGCGCGAAGAGATTTACATCTGCAACATTCTCCGCTGCCGGCCGCCGGGCAATCGCACGCCGCTGCCGCAGGAGGCGGCCAACTGCCGCGAGTATCTCGATGGCCAGATCGCGATTGTCGATCCGGATTACATCGTCTGCTGGGGGACCTGCGCTGCCCAGAACCTGCTGGGGCAGACCGACGCCATCGGCAAGATGCGCCAGAAGTGGTACCAGCACGGGCGGGCAAAGGTGCTGTGCACGTATCACCCGTCGTATCTGCTGCGCAACCCGGAAGCGAAAAAGCCGGTGTGGGACGACATGCAGTTCCTGCTGGCCGACATGGGACTGACGCCTCCGCGGCCTGGCGGATGAACTGCCGGGGCGGATTGCGACGTCTGGGGCGATTCTGCCGGCCTGTGTTCGATCGGCAACGTCAGGCCGGGTCTCCGGGAACGCGGCAGTGGGATAGGCTTGAGCAGGCGGTCCGCTGTCCGGACCGCCATTCCCTTCGTTGCCTGGCCCGTCGATGTCTGGTCGCGTCTGTCTGACGGAACGCTTCGCAGGCGCGCTCCTTGTGGCGCTGGCGCTGGTCATCTATGCGCCGTTGTTCCTGCGTGCGCCGCTGGGGCCGGATCCTGTCATGTACGACCTGCAGACGCAGGTTGTGCAGGATGGGGGCGTGCTGTATCGCGACATTCTCGAGCCGAACCTCCCCGGGGCCGTCTGGCTGCATCTCGCAGCGCGCTCGCTGGCCGGTTGGTCCTCGGAAGTGCTCCGGGCGTTTGATCTTGGTCTGTATTGCATCAGCGTTCGGCTGCTGGGGCGGCTCGTTCCGCTCAGCGGCGTCTCGCGAGCGCTGTTCGCCGCAGTTCTGATCGCGGGCTACACCACGCTCAGCGAGTGGTGTCATTGCCAGCGCGATGTCTGGATGCTGCCGTTCGTTCTGGGGGCGATGCTGCTGCGGGTGAACGCCAGCGAAAACCGGCGCATTCCCCCGGTCGCGATGGCCGTCATGGAAGGAACGCTCTGGGGCGCGGCCGTCTGGCTGAAGCCGCACGTGCTCGTGCCGGCTGCGTGCGTGGCGGCCCTGTCGGTGCTGCTCACGATGCGCTGCGGGCAGTCGATGCGGGCCAGACTGGTTCGTGAAGGCGGCGTCCTGGTTGGGGGAGCGATTGTCGGCCTGGCCGGCGTGGCGTGGCTGCTGGCGCACGATGCGTGGCGCCCGTTGTGGGTCGTTCTGACCGACTGGAATCGCGACTATGTTGCGGCGTCGGCAAGTCGGTGGTCGTGGGGACGGCTCTGGTCGATTCAGGAACGTCTCGCGCCGTGGTCGCTGGTTCATGTCGTCGCGGCGCCGGCCGCCGTGTGGTCCCTCTGGCGGGTGATCGCCACGCCCCGCGAAGACCTCGAGACTGAGATTCGCCGCGGATTGTTCAGTGCGCTCTACCTGGGATGGATTGCCCAGACGCTGCTGCTGCAGCACCTGTTCGACTACGTCCATACTCCGGCACTGGTTCTCGGCGCCGCGGTGGCAGTGCTCAGCATCCGCGTCCGAAGCACTTTGCAGTGGAGTCCGCAGCGCATGGCGCTGGCGGGGATCGCAGTGCTGGTTCCGGCGCTTGTCGTGCGGGGGGACCAGCTGCGGTGGTGGTCGCAGTGCATTCACGCGCCGGCGACTCCGGCGATGCACGCCGGCCTGTCGCGGCTGCCTCTGCCGGAGTGGAACCAACTGGCGCAGGTTGCAGCGTTCCTGCGCGCGCAGGGGGTTCGTGATGGCGAACTCACCGCCTACCACACGCACACAATCCACCTGTATCCCGCTTTGCAGGTGCGGCCATCGACGCGGTTTGTGTTTACGGAAACCCATCTGCGGCTGTTTCCTTCGCGAGCGAAGGAAATCGCCGATGCGCTGCGGTCGTCCCGGCAGCGATTCGTCGTCAGCGACCTTCTGGCAGCGGGCATGTCCCCCCGAGAGGCGCTGGACGATTCCGACCGGGAGGGCTGGCGCAGCGCCTGCCCGGGCGATGCGCTGGCGGCGTTTCCGTTCGATCAGCCGGTCGTGTTCCGCGCGGGGCCGTATCTGGTTCATGAAGTGACAGGTCCCGTGGGGCCTGTCGAGACGGGGTTCTTTCCGCTCGCGGCAAAATCCGCCGGACTGTGAAGATCTGCGGCGCATGCCGGCCGCACCGTCAGAACGACCGTCCCAACCTGCGTTTTGCGTCGACCCCTTTCGCCAGCGCGACCGATATCTCCGCGAGAGTCGGCAACTGCGTGGCGACTGTGCGCCCCCGTTTGCCGACGACCAACGTCCCGCAACGGCTGAGACGGTTCCTGGGGAGGGACCGTTTCGGACAGATCGATCGCGATCTCGAAGGCACGCGCGGGTGAGGCGGGGAACACTATGGGGGGATTCTTCATGTCTCGGCGGACGTGGGACCGTCTGGCCGTCTGGCGGCAGCGCTACTGGCGCTTCACGCCGGCCGTCGCCGCACTGCTCTTTGGCGGTTGTGCCGGCAGCGTGACCACCTGGATCCCGGGGCGGGCCCATCTGCACAACAGCAACTGCAATCCGCTGTACTGCCGCGAAGTCGACGACTGCGTGACGGCTCATCGCGCACGAGGCGTGGCGCGCGAATGCCTGAAGTCGCTGTCGAGGCGGTCGAACTGCAACTTCACAAGCGACTATGTGCACGGTTTCGAGCAGGCGTTTGTGGATGTCGCCCAGGGGGGCTGGGGACTGACGCCGGCGGTTCCGCCGCGGCGCTACTGGGGGCTGTGCCATCGCACGGCGGCCGGAAAACAGCAGGCCTGCGACTGGCTGGCGGGTTATTCGGCCGGCGCCGAACGCGCGCTCGGGACGCTGGGGGAGGAGGGGGTCATTGCCACCGCTTACAGCTGCGGAGTCTGCGGCGGCCAATGCGGCGGAACGTGTGACGTCGGGTGGTGAAACCGCCGGTCGGCCTGGGCGCCGACGACGGGCGGCGGGCAACCGCCACAAGCCGGCTCGGGAATGAGTCGAGACCGTTCAGCGACGTTCTGAAGGATCAGCAATGATGAGTCGGCCTGAAACATCGACGAAGCGAAACGCCGCGACCACGGTTCGTCGCCGGCGGATCGTCGCCACGCTCGTGGGCAGCCTGCTGCTGTCGCCGGGCTGTGCGGCCTTCCGTCCGTTGCGCGGCGTTCCCGCCAGCCATGTGCCTCAGGAACTGCTGGGAGAATCGCGCGAGGGGCGCCGGACCATCAACCTCAGCCTGCTCGTCCGTTCTCCCGTCGACCAGCATCGGGTGGAAGGGGGCGACATTCTGGCGGTCTACATTCCCGGACTGCTCGGTCAGCGCAACCTCATCGGGCCGGCGCTGGGACGCGAGACGATCGGCGAAGCCCCGCCGATCACCGCGCCGGCCAACACGATCGACCCGCCGACGATGGGTTACCCCATCACCGTGCGCGATGACCACACCCTGGTGCTGCCGCAGCTGCCGCCGATCTATGTTTATGGAATGACGCTGCGCGAGGTGGAGTCGGCGATCGCCAATGCCTGCCATCAGGCGCAGCTGATCCAGATGCACAACTCGCAGATTCTGGTTTCGCTCTGGCGGCCGCGCGAATACCGCGTGATGGTCGTGCGTCAGGAGGCGACCGAATCGACCACGATGGGGGGCGGCGGCCAGGGATCGGTGAATCCGGGCGTCTCCAAACGCGGTTCTGGACAGGTCGTCCGCCTGCGGGCCTACGAGAACGACGTGCTCCACGCCCTCACGAGCAGTTCGGGCGGCAACAACGGACTGCCAGGCCTCGATGCCGAAAACGCGATCTACATTATTCGCAAGAACAACTGCCGGGGCGCGAGCCCGGCGGTGGCGATTGCTCCGCCCCCCGTGCCCGTTGCGCCGCCGGTGATGCAGCCGCAGTACGCGCCGATCCCGCAGGCCGTCAGGTCGCCGGCTCCGCAGTCGGCTCCCGTTTACGCCCCCGAGGCGCCGCGCCCGGCGCCTGCCTATGCACCGCCGCCGGTCGACCACAGGCCGCCCGCGACCCACACGGACGTTCGCCCGCCGGTGCAGCCGTACACTCCGCCGGAACGAATCCAGTATGGCAATCCGCAGAACGGAATGCCGATTCTACCGCAATCGCACCAGATCATCCGCGGACAGAATCCGCAGTCGCGAGCGGCCCGCATGCAGGAATTGTTCGGCGGGCATTCCACTTCGTTCGCCGGGCATTCCACGAGCGGCCGCGAAGCGAGGCCGGACGTGCGAACGGCCGAGTACGGGGGCCGGGACGCCAACGCGACTTCGTTCGAGACGGTGTCCCGCGACTACTCGCAGCAGTCGTACGGCGCCCCGCGATATGAACAGGCTCCGCAGTATGACTATGCCCCGACGCAAGGGGGGTGGAACGGCTCGCCGGCGATGAACCAGGGGCAGTTCCCTGCGCCGCTGGGTTCTGCAGACAGCTACGGACCGGCTCCGCCCGTTTCGGACCCGTATGGACCTCCATCCGCTCCGATGACTCCGGACAACCACAGCGCGCCGCCATCGTGGAATCTGCCGCAGAACTACGGCCATTCCCAGCCGCCCGCCTGTCCGACGCGCACGCCGATCGCCGGTCTGTTTCCGCAGCAGTTCAGCTACGAGGACCTGACGATCGACAGCCCCAACGTCATCCGGATTCCGATCCGGCTGGGTCCGGGCGAGACGCCGAACATCTGCGAGGAAGATGTCACGCTGTACGATGGCGACATCGTGTTCATCGAATCCCGGGAGTCGGAGGTGTTCTACACGGGGGGGCTGCTGGGCGGCGGCGAATACCAGCTTCCGCGCGACCGCGACCTGCACGTGCTCGAAGCCGTTTCCATTGCGCAGTCGCAGGTGGGCGGAGGAGGGGGCGGGCTGAACCAGTCGTCGGGCGGCGTTTCCGCGTTGAACAGCGACGTGACGGTCAGTCCCAGCCGGGTCATTATCCGTCGCCGGCTGGAGGATGGTCAGATTGTTCCGATTGAAGTCGACCTGTATCGCGCCCGGCTTAAGCCCGAGGAAGACATCATCATCCAACCGCGCGATCTCGTGATGCTGCAGTACAAGTGCGGGGAAGCGACGCTGGCCTTCATCGAACGGCACCTGCTGGCCGGGGCGCTGTTCGGAGTCGCGGCGGCGCAGCTGTCGACGGGACGGGGGAACTGATTGACGACGCGGCACTCAGCGGGTTTCAGGAATTTCGTTGAGGGTGACTGTCTTCGACCCAGACCGAAATGCAGCATGCTTTGCAGATCGCGACCGGCCACGACAAGAGATCTGGTGGGACGACAGGGCCACAGGATTCCGTGAGATGGTTGGTGAGGCCACGCCTGTTGAGACCCGGCGACCGGCAGGCGGAAGAACCGCCGCCCGCAGGCGTGGCGTCGAACGCCTTAAGCCGCCGGTTCCGGGTCGCGTTTCAGGTACTCCGGCTCCGGCGTTTCCGGCACGATAGTCTTCCAGGTCTCGCCGTTTTCGCGGACGCGTTCCCAGTCGACCGGCTGGTAGCGGAACTCCAGTTCGGGCGTCTTCTGCGTCTGTCCGCTGCGCCTTGATTTCATCGCGGCTTCCGTGGCGCCGGTTGCAAGCAGGGTTCGTTCCACCGGATAGGGGGCCCGCTTCTCGACGACCATCACCTGGATCGCGTTCGCCAGCGCCCGGAACAGGCCCCGGTTGTTCCATGGACCGACGTAGTGCGCGAACGCCCGCGGTTCCGCTTCTCCCTTCAGCCGGCAGGCAAAGTTCCAGCGAATGCCGCTCTGGCCCACCTTCAGCACCGTCGCCCGCAGGCCGTCGAGGTATTCCACCAGAAAGCCCTCCTGGAGATCGGCCAGCAGCTCGGCCGGTGGAGGCGTGACATTCAGCTGATGCTCGGCCTGCATCGCGGCGTTCGCCAGGTCGATCGACCAGCGGTCGCGCCCCTCGGCGCCGCGCAGCTGGTCGGCCGTCAGATAGGTGACGGATGAAATCCCCGTCTCGCCGCCGCGGCGATCCTCAACCATGGCCTGCAGCACTTCCAGGGCGTGGTAACCGTAGCGCTCGGTCGGACCGCCGTGGATCGAAACGGCTTCATCAATCGCCGCGCCCGGCGGCAGGCTGACATCCGGCACCCGCTGCGAGAGAGGGACGGAGCTGCCGGCCAGGAACGGGAACTTCAACTCGCGGGAGACATCGACCATTTCCCGCGCCCAGTCGAACCGATAGGAGAGATGCTTGTCGTTGAAGACCGGAACGCTGCGGCCCGACTTTCGAAAGACGGCGACGATCTCGTCGAAGAATTCCTTGCGTGGGTAAAGCTGCTGCCCGAGTTCATTCTCGGGATAGTTGCCGTGCTCGCCGATGCTCACAACTCCATCGACCGCCAGCGTGTCGCCGCCGCGGCAGAGCGCCTCGCCGATGGTCGGGTACAGTGGAATGCGGTAGTCGTCCGCGATCCGTTGCAGCATGTCGTCGCGGTTGAACTGCGCGCCGTACAGGGCGACGACATCGACCGACGGTTTCAGCAGCCGGCCGCAGAACAGATACGGTTCGAGAAAGTTCTCCAGCAGAACGTGGGCATGCGAACGGTAGAAGCAGGCAGTGAGGACGATCGCAATCTTCGGCCGGGGTGCGTCGTCGGCCTTCAGCCAGCCGGGCATGGCCGCCGCTGCCGCCAGCCCGGTTGTCCGTCCCAGAAACTGCCGTCGCGACTGCTGGCCGTCCATTTCGCCTCTCCCGAAATTCCGTAGATCGTCGTTGAGCTGTCGACAACCGAACATAGCCACATCGCCGCAAAGCTGCATTCGAGGGGGGGCAGGGCCGCTCGACGGCGTGTCCGAACGACGGTCGCCGCGCTTGGTCGCCGCTACGTTTTCAGTCGGCCGGCTGACGATTCGAAGAACCGCTGACGCCGCGGTTCGGCGTCGTGATCGACCTGTTTCGATGCGGTCTCCAGATCGATCAGGTTGGCTTCACAAAACCGGCAGCCAATTTCGTGAATGTGGAATCGCACATACTCGGCACGTCCGGCCTCCATCACTCCCATCAGGAAGGCCCCGAGCTCGCTCCGCGTGGGGCAGCTGAGTCGATGACGCCGCCAGATCTCGCCGACGGTATGACCGCCCTGGTCGCGCTCGCGGATCAGGCCGGCGACCCGCTGCCGCAGCGCGGCCGATTCGCGCAGCGCGTTTTCCACCACGGCAGCGCGGTCGTTTGGCAGGAGTTCGTCGAGATACCCTGCCAGCTCGACGTCGGAGAGTTCGGTTTCGAGGGACGGCATGCGTTGGACGGCCGGTGAGAACAGTGACTGCACGAGTGTGCTGACCCGGGCGATCAACATCAAGACTCACGCAACGCGCCGCGCGGTCAGCGGGAGCTTTGCCACACGGTCAGTTCTCCCGTCAGGTACTTGCGCTTCGCTTCTCGCCGCTGCACTTTGCCACTCGTTGTTTTCGGAAGCGATCCGTTGCGGAGGAATACGATGTCGTGCGGCCGGAGGTCGAAACCGTGCAGGATCGCTTTGCGAACGAGCGCTCGCAGGTCGCCCAGGTCGAGCGTCCGCGTCTGGCGGTCGATTTCCTGCACGATGACCAGTTGTTCTTCGCCGGCGATTTCCACTCCGAAGGCGGCGCCACAGTCGGCCCGGAACGCCGGATGCCCCCCCTGTGCGGCGGTTTCGAGATCCTGCGGATGGAAGTTCTTTCCGCGGATGATGATCAGGTCCTTCAGCCGCCCCACGACAAACAGGTTGCCATCCTCCTGAAAACCCAGGTCGCCGGTCCGCAGATACCGCCGGCCATCGTTGCTGGCGAGCGACTGGCCGAACGTTTCGGCGGTTGCCGCTGGCTGTTCCCAGTAACCGGGGGCCACCGATTCGCCGGCCACCCAGATTTCTCCCACGCCTCCCGGACAGGGCTGCCGGGTGTCAGGGTTCACGACCGTCACCGTCTGATCGAGCCAGGCATGCCCGCAGCTCACCAGCCGTTGCGTGCCGATGGCGTCCGCAGCGCTGGCCGGCACCCCAGTCGCTCCGCCCGGGGCGCGGCCAGCAGGGCGAATGACCGGCTCGGCATGCGGCACGCCCCCTGTGACAAACAGCGTCGCTTCAGCCAGCCCGTAGCAGGGGTACATCGCCTGGCGGCGAAAGCCGCAGGGCTCGTACGCGGCGACGAATTCTTCCAGCGTGGCGACGCGAATCGGCTCGGCGCCAATGCCGGCGATGTTCCAGCGAGACAGGTCGAGCCCTGCCCGCAGTTCGGCGCTGATTCGCTGCGAGCACAGTTCGTAAATGAAGTTGGGCCCGCCGCTCGCATCGGCCCGGTATTTCGTCAGCGCTTTCAGCCATCGCACCGGCCACTGCAATATGCCCAGCGGCGGGATGATGGCGCACGGGAATCCGATGTAGACGGCGTGCAGAATGTGCCCCATCAACCCCATGTCGTGATACGGCGGCAGCCAGCACACTCCCGCGGCGTATTCGGTTTCCTCAGTGTGGCCGAACGCCAGACGCATCATTTCTTCGTTATGCACGAGGTTCCCGTGCGTGATCATGACGCCCCGCGGGTCTCCCGTGGAGCCGGAGGTGTATTGCAGCAGGGCGACATCACTCCGTCCCGCGCGCGGAGCCCGAAGCGCCCGCGAGGTCTCTGCGACGAGGTCTGAGTTCATCCACTGCGCCGCGGCGAGTTCAGGCAGGCCCTCCAGCAGCTGGCGGATCGAAGACGCGAACGGCCCGCCGGTCAGCACCAGCGCCGGACGACAGTTCGCCGCGATGCCGGCCACGAGTCGCTGTCCCTGCCAGGCCCGTTCCGGGCGGGGGGGGTAGGTGGGAACGGCGATCACGTCCGCCAGCTGACAGGCGAGGAAGCTCTCGATGAACTCCAGTCCCGGGGCGAACACCAGCAGCACGCGGTCGCCCGGCGAGGCGGCCTCGGCGATGGCGGCGGCGATGGCGGCGGCGCGGCGCTCCAGCTGGCTCCAGCTCAGCGCCCGTTCTTCATCTTCACCATCCGGCAGAAACTGGAACGCGACTTCATCCGGCCGATCGGCGACAGTATTTCGCAGCACATCGGCGAAGTGCGTCGCGCGATCATTCCGGACGGGACCGCGGATTCGAGGCTGGGGCACGGTCGGGCTCGTTCGGGGCGGAGGGCTGGCCCTCCACAGGATAACCATATCGCAGGAACGCCGGCTCCCAGCGCTCGGCCACCCGCCGCCGCTGGTCGTCCGTCAGGTTGAACCGGTTCTTCTCGAACGAGCGATGCTGCTGCAGCAGGGGCGCGAGACGTTCCGCGATCTGGTCCCGTCCGGGCCAGTCGAAATGAGCATACAGGCGCTCCAGTTCGCCGACCGGGTCCCGTTCGAGGTCTTCGAAACGAAGTTCGTAACGCCGTCCCGCAGGAATTTTCACCCGGTACAGGTGATACGACTGGTACATCGCCAGATAGCCCGTCAGCACGCGTTCTTCGAGATCCGCCGGAGGCTGCGAAGTGAAGCTGTTGCCGCGAGACAGCACGCGATGAAGATGCATCGTCGAGCTGAACACGTCGTAAGGATTGCGAACGATGTGGATGAACTGCGCGTCTGGAAAGAGCTCGAGCAGCAGCGGCACCCGCGATGTGTTGGCCGGCGACTTGAGCACCAGTCGCCGTGCGGACTTCAATGTGAGTTTCTGGAGAAACCGCCGATAGCAGCGCTTCCAGTCGTCCAGTTCCGCCGCGGACAACCCTTTCGTCAGCGACTCCAGCGGCTGGACGCGATCGGGAGCGTCCGGAAATGCGGAAACCAGGTAGGGCGAGCGCAGCGTCAGCAGCAGGGCGAGTTCTTCCTCGGCCGGCGCGTCCCAGCCGTTCCGCATGGCGTCCATCGGACGCATCCGCGGCTGCCACCTGGCAGTGAGCGGCGCCAGCCAGCGCTCCGTCAACAGGAAGTGGCTGGGAAACGAACACTGATAGAGGTTCGGCGCCGTGAACTGCTCATCACCGGCGAGCAGTTCATGAAGCAGCGTTGTTCCACTGCGCCAATGACCCAGAATGAACACCGGCGGCTGCGGCAGCCGGGCCCGGTCAATTCGTCTCCGGGCGACCAGTGATTCCAGCAGACCCAGGCCCGAATTGAGCAGGCTGCAGATCGAAACGGCCGCCCACCGTTTCCAGAACTTCCGTTCGATCGTCGGCTCCAGGCAACGCAGCGCCCGCCAGTTGCGCAGCGTCAGTCCGCACCAGATGGGAATCGGCTGGTCGCCCGCTGTCGCGGCCGCGCGGGCTTCCGAAGGGGGACGCATCAGTGGACCGTCGCCAAGTGTCGGGAAAGGGGGCCGCGAATGGCATCGCGGTGACTCGCCTGCCATCATCACCAGCGGAGACGGTCATTCAGTCGGCCCGCAGGTTAGACCATCGGCGTGGTTCCTGTGCAGGCGACCGGACGGCTTCCGGCTCGCGATCGACCAGCGATCGCCGGCCGACGCCGCAAAACCGCCTGCGAATGCCCGCCCCGCCCGCCCCCCGATACCGTCACGCCGGTCAGGATTCTCAAAGTGGACCCGACATCACCCGATTCGCCCGACGCCTCGACCCCGCCAGTTCTGCGCACCGCGGCCGAGATCCAGGACTGGATCGTCTCCCGCATTGCGGCGCGGCTGCAGGCCGAGCCGTCGGAACTGCGGCTGGATCAGCCGCTGGTCGATGTCGGTCTCGATTCGATGGAGTTCGTCGCTTTGGTCGGCGAACTGGAGCAGTGGCTTGGTTGCCGGTTCCGCGACAATCCGCTGATCGACTACCCGACCATTGGCGCTCTTTCGCAGTTCCTCGCCACGGAACTCGCCGCGGGACGGCGAGTGATCACTCCAGCACCGCCCGAAACGCGGGAATGAGGCACGCCGTGGACGCATCGCCCAGATCCCCCGAACGACAGGATTCCAGCGAATGAACCGTTTGACCGCACTCCCCCTCCCGGCCATGTTGCTGGCCGTTGGCGTCGTCGCAACTCTCTGTCCACCGGCTGCAATGGCCCAGGGTGAACGTCGCAGCGGCGATGGATGGCTGGGCCGACTGGGCGTTGTCGGCGACGGCGCGGCCGACGACACGGCCGCGATCCAGAAGGGCGTCGATGAAGGAATCGGATCGCTGACGTTCCCCAAGGGGGTCTTCAAACTGTCCAAACCGATCGTCATCGACCTCGACCGCGTGGGATTCACTTCGATTTCGGGCGACGGAACCGCGAGGTTCGTCATGACGGGTGCGGGCCCGGCGTTTCGATTCGTCGGAACCCACTCCGGCAGCGCGGCCCCGCGCGACTTCAAGCCAGAGGTCTGGGACCGGCAGCGCGCCCCGCAGGTCACCGGCATCGAGATCGTCGGTGAGCATCCCGAGGCCGAAGGCATCGAGGCCAGCGGCGTCATGCAGCTCACCCTGTCGCGGCTTGTGATCCGGAAGGTGCTCCACGCGGTCCACCTCACCAACCGCAACCGCAACGTGATCATCGATGCCTGCCATCTCTACGAGAACCGCGGCATCGGAGTCTTCTACGACAACGTCAACCTCCACCAGTCGAACATCGTCGGCTGCCATATCAGCTACAACGGCGGCGGCGGAATCGTCTGCAGAGGGGGCGATGTGCGGAACATCCACATCGGCACATGCGACATCGAAAGCAACCACGCCAAGGATGGTCCGCCGACCGCCAACATCCTGATCGACTCCACTGGCGGGAAAAGCGGCATCGCCGAAGTCGCCATCACCGGCTGCACCATCCAGCACAACTCGGAAAGCCCCGATTCGGCCAACATCCGCATCATTGGCCGCAGCGAAACGGCCGAGCGCGAGGGCTACATCACCATCACGGGCAACATCCTCAGCGATGTGATGACCAACCTGCACCTCAAGGACTGCCGCGGAGTCACCGTTTCCGCCAACACGTGCTGGACCGGCTTCGACCAGGACCTGCTGCTGGAAAACTGCATTGGCATCGTGCTCTCGGGCAACTCGTTCGACCGCAATCCCCGCGTCGCCTACGGCAAGACTCTCACCGCCAAAGGCGGCCTGATTCTCCGCGACTGCGCCGACTGCATTCTGCAGGGGGCGCACATCAACGGTGTCCACGAACACCCGGCCGGAGTCGTCGTCGAGAACGGCGCTCGCATCAACGTCTCAGATTGCGTGATCACCGATTGCGATGGTGCCGGAGTCCTCTTTAAGGAGACCTCCAGCAGCCGGATCGCCGGCTGCATCATCCGCGATGGACGGCCCGCGACTGACGGGGACACGACGGCGATCTCCGTCAGCGGTGGCCTGTCGAACCGCATCAGCGGCAACCTCGTCGAAGGCCGCATGCTGGTCGACCCGCGCTCCGGCAAAGTCGACTGAAAAGCCCGGCTTCTCGGATGCGAAGAGTGACGACCAATTCTGAAACCCACCCCGCAAACACGGGGAGAAGCCGGGCTTTTTGGCGCCTTCAACCGTTCGTTACAACGCTCCCCCGCTTGCCAGTTCCAGCCACAGCGCCTTGTAGTATTTCAGAAACTCTTCCCCATCGGCCGGCGTCTTGCCCACTTCAATCAGCGTGTAGCGGTCGTACCCCTTCGAGCGGAACAGTCCGAATAGCTCGCGGTATGGGTACGCGCCGGAGGCGTCTTTGTAGAGGTCGTTGATGTGGCACGACTTGATCCACGGCCACAGCATGTCGAACGACTCCTTCACCGAACCGTTCTTCACATCGGTCGGGTTGGAGTTCCACGTCAGGCCGACGCTCTTGTGGCCGCACTGCTCCATGATCGTCTTGCAATGAGCCGGCTGCTGCGTCGGGTTGCCATGCACTTCCAGCCAGATTTCGACGTTCTGCGATTCCGCTGCGTTCCCGCACTGCACGAGCGCCTGGCCAATCTGCTCGAGAGTCTTCTCCGGAGAAACGTCTTTCCGCAACCCGTTCGGTCGGACTTTCACTCCCTTGCCGCCAATGTCGGCCACAAGGTCGACGAACTGCTTGCACGTCTCGATGTTCTGCTTGACGACTTTCTCGTCGGCCGCGTGGAACTCACAGGTCGACCCGGCTCCCCAGAAGACGACGCCGGAATCTTCAAACCGCTTCTTCACGTCCTGCCGCTCGGCCTTCGAGAGCGCAGGCTCGACGCCATGCCTGTGGGTCGTCCGCAGTTCCACCGCCGCCACGCCCGTCGCCTTGCAGACCTTCAAAATCGTCGGCAGGTCCCAGTCCTTGGCAACGTTGTAGGTCACCAGGCCCAAACCGAACTGCGGGGCCGGTTTCGACACACCCTGCGCGGCGGCAGTCGACGGCATCGACCCGCCAGCGAGGGTCGCCGCAGTCGCGAGGCCGGCGGTCTTCAGGGCATCACGACGGGAGAGGCCATTACGCGGAGGCTGATGCATGTCTCAATCCTGTGAGCGGATGTCGTTGACGGATGGTTCTCGACATTCTGACTGGCAGTCGCGCAGCAGGCCAGCAGCCCGTGCGTCTCTTTTTCTCGTTGACTCCTTGTTCATTCGTTTACAACGAACGATGCTCACACGACGAGGCACGTCAATGACTGATCATCTCCAGATTGAAACCGAGCTCGAAGTCGACGGACGCTGGATCGCCGACGTCGCCGCATTGCCGGGCGTCATGGTGTATGGCGCAACGCGAGATGCAGCGATCGCCAGGGTGAAGGCGCTCGCGCTGCGTGTTCTCGCAGACAGCCCTTTACGTCCTACTGACCTTACTTCGTCCGCTGAATCTCGTTCAGGCCTACGTCGATAAACTGTCCGCCGCCGGTCTGTTTGCAGTGGACGGCCAGCACGTTTGTCCCCTTTTTCAGGGCCGACTTCGCGCTGGACGCCACGGCCGCGGGGCCGTACTCGGTGCTGTAGCGGCGCAGGGAATTCACCAGCTGGCCGTTGATGTAGATCTCGGCGTCTTCGTCGTGATGCACCCGCAGGCTGAGTTCGTCCACGTCGATCGATTCCAGCTCGAAGGTCCGACGGAGCCAGATGTCGTTCGTCTTCCATTCCGTGCCGATGACGGCCGCGGGCGTTCCCTGTGTTCCGAAGCCGCCGGGGCCCTGTTTCCAGGCGGCGTCTTTGAATCCCGGTTGCATCCAGTCGTCGGCCGGTTTGTCGGTTGTGTATCGCCATGTCTGACGCTGCTTCTCGGAGGTCGGGACGAGCACCTTCAGCGTCGGCGGCGGTTCGTGGAGGCGGGCGTGGAGCTTCTGCACGCGATTCTTGTCGAACTTCAGGACCTCGCGGTCATACGTGAGGAAGCCGTTGACCTCGATCTCGACGTCAGTGGTCTGAGTGTAAATCGCGGCGGCCAGGCCCTGTCCGATGAGGACGGGAATCTGGTTCAGCAGATCGGCGTAAGCGTCGTTGAGCGCCTCTTTCGTTTCGTAGCTGCGGTAGCCCCAGTTGTTTTTGTCGAGCCAGGTGTGACCGTCGACGGGAAGGCCAAGGCCGCCGAATTCGCCGAGAACGCTCGCGCGCTTCTCTTCGATCGGGAGCATGCCGGGGCCGGGGTAGATGTGGGCATCAATCATGTCCCCCCCTTTGCGGTCGACCCAGCCGCTGGGGCCGTCAATGAGACGGGTGCTGTCGAGCGTGCGGCTCCAGTCGAGGATTTCGTTCGTCTTGAACTGCCCCCAGCCTTCGTTGAAGGGGACCCAGGCGACGATCGAGGGGAAGTGCTTCGTCGCATTAACGATGGCCTGCCATTCCTTACGGTAGATGGCTTCGCTGGCGGCGGTGCGTTCGATGTCGGGGCGATCGCGGCCGATGTTCCGGTCGCCGTTGGGCATGTCCTGCCAGACGAGGAGGCCGAGCTTGTCGCACCAGTGATACCAGCGGGCCGGTTCGACCTTCACATGCTTGCGGCACATGTTGAAGCCGAGTTCCTTGGTGATTTCGATGTCGAACTTGAGGGCTTCGTCAGTCGGCGCGGTATAGAGGCCGTCGGGCCACCAGCCCTGATCGAGAGGGCCGTACTGGAAGATGGGTTTGTTGTTGAGGAAGAGGCGGTTGACGCCGGTGTCATCCTTCTTCATTTCGATCTTCCGCATCGCGAAGTAGGAGCGGACGCGATCGACGACTTGCCCCTCCCGTTGAACCGTGACCTCGACGTCATAAAGCTTCGGGTTCAAAGGTGACCAAAGATTCAGCAATTCCTTCGTTTCAGTTCTTCCATCGTGGTGGCCCAGCGCAAATCCTGGACGGTTTGAACTCTCAGTGTGTGCAACTTTTGAGAGTTGCTTGTCGCCATCGTAGATGCCGACTTCGCACGTATCCTTCCCATCCCCGCTCGTCCAAAACTGTGCGCCGATGTACACCGCGGCGCGGTCGACATCAGGGACAATCGTTATGGATTGCACGTGCCACTTCGCCACCGGCTCCATCCAGACCGTCTGCCAGATCCCCGTCACCGGCGTGTACCAGATACCGTGTGGTCGGGTGTGCTGCTTGCCCACCGGCTGCACGCCGAGGTGACTCGGGTCCCATACCGCGACTGTCAGCTCCTGCTCGCCGCCGGGCTTGATGGCTTCCGTCATGTCGAACGAGAACGGGTCGTAGCCACCCTGGTGGCTGCCGAGTTTCTGGCCGTTCAGCCAGACAGTGCAGTCCCAGTCGACCGCGCCGAAATGCAGCAGCACACGCTGCTCCTTCCAGTCGGCCGGCACCGTGAACGTCCGCCGATACCACAGGCGATTATTCGGGCCGACCGTTTTGCCCACGCCGCTGAGCGACGATTCGATGCAGAACGGAACAAGGATCTCGCCATCCCACTTCGCCGGCGGGTCGCCCGGCTCCCCGGCCGCCGTCGGCTCGATGATTCCCCGGCGCTCGGCCTGTTCATTGTCGATCACTGGCGTCGCCAGCGGCGTGATGGCATAGCTCCACAGCCCGTTCAGGTTCTGCCATTTCTCCCGGACCAGTTGCGGCCGCGGATATTCGGGGAGGGGCGTTTCGGGTTTGACGTCTTTGGCCCAGCGGGTCATGGGCTTGCCGGGGACGGGAGCCCAGTCGGCGGCAGCAGGAACAGTCAGCAGCAGCAGGCAGATCAGCGGGCGCACGATCATCATGGCGGGTTTCCTTTCTTGCCGTAGATGCATGGATCGTAAGGCGCGCAGGCCCGGGTGTCAGCGAAGCGGGCGCTGCCGCGATCGACGGGTTCGACGACGGGCGCTGCGTGGCGCGCCGCGAACCCGCCCGGGCCGGGCATAACGCTGGCTGGAACGGCCCGTTCACCCATCGCCGCCGGGGCGCCTCGCTGCCCAGGCTCTGCAGTTCTCAACGCGAGCGGCGGCTGCGTCCTTTTCGCGGTTCCGATGCTCCCTGATCCGCGGCGGGGCCTCCCGACCGGCCAGCGTTCTTCCGCCGGGAAGATTGGCCCGACTGCGAACCACCCTGCCGTCGATTCCTGCCGCCGGCCGACTTTCCACCGGAGGACTTTCCGCCAGACGACCGACGCCCTGACGACGGGGGCCCTTCCACCAGGCGGAGGTCGAGTTCGCGACGGTCCACGTCCACCCGCGCGACGGCGACGCGGACGGGGTCGCCCAGCCGAATGACCCGGCCGGAGCGTCGCCCCGTGAGGGAATGGCTGGGGCGGTCGAAGTCGTAGATGTCGTCGCGAAGGGTCGTGACATGGACCATTCCCTCGGCCGGCATTTCGATGCCGCGGCAGAAAAATCCATAGCGATCGACCCCAGTCACCGTGGCGTCGAACTCTTCGCTGATGCGTTCGTACAGGTACTCCAGCAGCTTGATCTTCTTCAGCTCGCGCTCGGCCTTCTCGGCGCGGCGTTCGGTGTCGGAACAGTGCTGCGCGATCTGCGCGAGCTCCGCCCCGCGCGGCACGGCGTAAGTCCGCGTTCCGGTAATGCGGCCGATCAACTGCCGATGAATCAGCAGGTCGGGATACCGCCGGATCGGGCTGGTGAAGTGGCAGTACTGCTCTTCAGCGAGGGCGTAGTGCCCGGTCGGTTCGGGGGAGTACACCGCCTGCTTCAGGCTGCGGAGCAGCGCGTAGTTCACCGCCCGGCCTTCCGGCAGGTCCTTCACGCTCAGCAGCAGCGCCTGAATCTCTTTCCGGCTCTGCACTTGTTTCAGAGGATGCCCCACGGCGGCCACGAAGTCGCCGAAGGCCTTCATTTTCAGTTCGCTGGGGTCATCGTGCACCCGGCGGACGAACTCGTCGCCGCGGTCATCCAGGAACGTGGCGACGGCGACGTTCGCCGCCAGCATGAACTCTTCGATGATCTGATGGCTTTCATCGTCGTGCTCCTCGTGAGCCCCGACAACGCGGCCTTCCTTGTCGATCTCCAACTCAATATCGCCCATCGAGAGTTCGAGGGCCCCTTTGACGAACCGGCGTTTCCGCAGAATCATCGCCAGTTCGAACATGTCGAGCAGCAGCTTCAGCACTTCGTCCGAGACGTCTTTGGCCTTCTTCGGATTGTTGATGATCGGCATCACCTGCTCATAGGCGAACCGCTGCTTCACCTTGATGGCCGTGCGCGCGAATCGCGTGTGCACGGGGATGCCTTCGGGCGAATACTCGATGAAGGCGCTCAGCGTGTAGCGGACATGATCCGCCTGCAGGCTCGCCAGCGAGTTGGAGATCACCTCCGGCAGCATTGGAATGACGTGCCGGGGAAGGTAAACGCTGTTGCCGCGCCGCTTGGCTTCAACGTCGAGTGCGGAGCCGGGCGTGACGAAGTGGGACACATCGGCGATGTGCACCCCCAGATGCCAGTGGCCGTCGTCGGTGCGCTTGAGGGAAATGGCATCGTCGAAGTCGCGGGCGTCGACGGGGTCGATCGTGATGATCGTTTCGCGCGTCAGGTCCTCGCGATCGACGAACACTTCTTCGTCGATCGTCAGCGCTTTCTCACGAGCTTCGTTCAGAACTTCCGGCGGGAACTCGTGCGGCAGGCCGAACTCGTGAATCACCGTGAGCAGGTCGACGCCCGGCTCGCCACGCGGGCCGAGCACCTGGGTGATGACGGCTTCGCCATGCCGGCCCGGGCTGGGAAACCGGACCATGTCGACGACGACCTTGTCTTCCGCCTGCGCCCCCTTCGCGCCGGGGTCGCCCAGCCAGACAGGATCGGCAAACTGCTTGCCATCAATCATGACCCAGGCTTCGCCGTCGTCCTCGTAATAAACGCCGACGAACGTGGTCGAAGCGCGTTCGACGATTTCGACGATCCGCCCCATACGTCGGCCGCCGCCGCGACCCTGGGCGAGGTACTCGACGAGCACGGTGTCGCCCGTCTGGGCGTCCCGCATCTGCGAGGCATCAATGAAAACTTCGGAATTCAGCGCATCGCGCGACGCGCCATGCGGCAGCACGAAACCGTCGCCCGCCATGGTCCGTTTCAAGGTGCCGGTGACCTGCCGGCCGCTGGAGGCGCTGGTTTTGGCAAGCCCGCGGCCGGCGATGACCTTGCCGGATTCCGTGCGGCCCAGCACTCCGGAGGCGACGAGTTCGTCAATTTTGGCTTTGAATTCCTCAAAGCGTTGTTTCTTGATGCCGAGCGCCTTCGCAAGCGGTTTGGCGCGGTCCGGCTTGTAGCCCGGCCGGGAGATGTAATCTCGAAGCAGTTGTTCAATCGGAAGAGGCAAACAGTTTTCCTTCAGAAGAAGTCAGAAAGCGACGGCCCGGATTTCAGAGAACCCGCTGAACCATTTCAGCGGGAGGGGGCGCGGCAGAATTCAGTCAGTTTTGTTCGCGAAATTCTAGCATCAGCCGTAGTGCGTGACAGGGGAAAACATGCATGCGATTGGAAAAACGGGCATGAATCGACACCAAAAACGGCTGCGGATCGCCTGCGTCCTCGGGCTGACCGCGATTGTGATCGGACCGAGCCTGTACCATCGAGGCCGGGTGGACTACCACCGCGCGCGGCTGCAACTGGCGATGGAGCAGAAGCTGGCGGACGCATGGACGATCGACAGCCTGCCGGTCGTGCGGTCGTTCTTTCCCCCGCGTCCCCCGTATGTCAATGACATCATCTGGGAGAGTGAGCAGGCGGCGAAGCATCGGGCCGCACTGGTCGAACTCGGTGAACTGGAGACAGAGCGCTTCGTTCTCGAACACCTGAAGGCTGGCAGTCCCGAAGGCCGGGATTTCACGAAGTTTCTCTGGGAAAAGACGCAACTGCATGACGTGCACTGGGAGAGTCCCGGTGCTGATCAGCAGGTTCCACTCGCATTCAACTTCTGGTCGGCGCCTGGCGGGATGGAGATTTGGCGACGATTCTTCGCCCAATACGACGTTCCGAACTACTGGGATGTCCGCGAACAAGCAGTCGTGCTGCCTGCCCCTGTGAACATCGAGATGTGAGCGATCAACTCACGTCCTGCGCCGCTTGGCCTTCCGCTTTGTCGCCGTTCTCGGCTTCTTCTCCATCGCATTCTGGATCGCCAACTGGAGTGCCTCGCGGACTTCGGGAGCCTTCGCCGGCGCGAGTCGAACGCTGGTGCACCCCAGCCGGCCCCAGCCGCCTTTGAAGGGCTGAAACACTTCCGGCCGCGAGGAACAGACCAGCGCCTGTAGCTCGAGCGGCAGCTTGATCATCCCCCAGGCCTCGTCCGGCGTTCCGATCGTCGCGACGATCCGGCCGTTCGCGCGGAAGTCCGTCACACCCATGTGCTGGCCTTCAACAACTTCCGGCTGCGACAGCGCGAGCTTGCGAAACTGGTGGGGTGTCATATGACTGTGGGGTAGGGCCGGCTCTGCCGGCCGCATCGGTGCACCACTAGCTTCATCGGCCGGCACAGCCGGCCCTACGAGGTTGTCCTTTGAAACTGATTGTCGGCCTTGGAAACCCCGGTCGCAAATATGCGGGGACGCGGCACAACGTCGGGTATGACGTGATCGCCGATCTCGTGAAGCGCACGAATGCCGGCACATCGAAGCTGCGTTTCGAGTCGGAACTGTGGGAGGCCAATATCGCCGGCGAGAAAGTGTTGCTGGCCTGCCCGGTCACCTACATGAACCTCAGCGGACGGGCGATCCAGCAGATACTCGCGTTCTACAAGCTCGACCCGGCCGAACTCGTCGTCATCTGCGACGATCTCAACCTGCCCGCCGGCAAGCTGCGATTGCGAAAAAGCGGGACGGCCGGAGGTCAGAAGGGGCTGCAGAACACAATCGACATGCTGGGGACCACGGAGTTCGCGCGGCTGCGGATCGGCATCGACCGCCCGCCGGGCCAGATGGCTGCCGCCGACTATGTGCTCGCGAAGATCCGGCCCGAAGACAAAGAAGTTCTGGAGTCGGCCGTCTGGAAGGCAGCGGATGCGGTGGAGTCGATCGTGAAGGTGGGGGTCGATCTGACGATGAATACAGTCAACGCGGGTTGAAGCCCGGCTTCTCTGCCCGCTGCAGAACGGCAGCTCCGAGATTCATTCCGCGATGGATCGCTGAAGCCGGGCTTCTTCAGGGGGCGCACTCGTTCAAGGGGCGCGCAAGAACCCCGGCTTCGAGTTGGCTCGCGGAGAACTGCGTGCTGAATTGAAGCCGATGGACGTCTTCGAGAAGCCGGGGTTCAGGCCGCCCGCTTCGGTTTGAAATGCGACTTCTCTTCAATAATCGAAGACGCATCGAAACGCTTGCCGAAGTAGCGGTCCTGGGCGGTCGGGTCGTTCAGCACCGTCGCCGCGTCGCCGCTGACAAGCACCTGGCCATCACAAACGACGTAACTGCGGTCGGTGATCGTCAGCGTTTCGCGTTCGCGGTGGTCGGTCAGCAGAATCGAAATGCCATCTGTCCGCAGGTGCGCGATGATGTCCTGAATGTCGTTGATGGTCCGCGGGTCGATGCCGGTGAACGGTTCGTCCAGCAGGATGATCTTCGGATTGCTCGCCAGGCAGCGGGCGATCTCCAGCCGGCGACGTTCACCCCCCGAGAGAGTGGAGGAAATCTGTTTGCGCTTGTTCGTCAGGCCAAACTCGCCGAGGAGTCGATCGATCCGGCTGGTGCGTTCCTTGTAAGAGAGGGGCAGGAATTCGAGAACAGCCTGGATGTTCTGCTCGACGGAGAGCTTCACGAAGATGCTCTGATCCTGCGGCAGGTAGCCCATGCCGTGGCGCGCCCGCTGGTACATGGGCCAGCGCGTCACCTCTTTGCCGTTCAGCATGACGCGGCCGGCGGTGGGGGCGATCAGGCCGCACGCCATGCGGAAGGTCGTGGTTTTGCCCGCCCCGTTCGGGCCGAGCAGCCCGACGATTTCACCGGGGTCGACATAGAACGACACGCCGTTCACGGCGCGTTTGCCGCCGGGATACGTCTTGGCGAGTCCACTGCACTCAAGAAGCGACATGGCGATGAGTTCACGTTCCGGGCCGGCATTCGCTGCGGTCCGCTCGCTGGCGAGCGGACCGCAGATGCGGGCGGGACTCTACCCGCGTTCGCCGAAACGGGGCAACGTGAACTGTCGAAGGGAACGGCATTGAGTGCGGTGGCGTGGCCGATCACGAAGCCGGAGCGTTGGCAACGTTTGGACCGGCGGCGAGCGCCAACCGCTCACTCGCGGGTCACAGGCGACCCGGCTCAATGGACAGTGGGGGTCCAACCGCCGGAGGTGGGTGGTTCGGCCGAGGTGGCTGGGGTCAGGAACGGATTGCCGGGGTCGGGGTCGGTCGGCGTGGCGGCGGGCGGGGCGAAGACCGCTTCGGTTGTGGCCGTCGGGCTGGTGGTGCCAATCCATTCCGCCTGCGTGACGGGTGGGACGGAGGACGCGGCCGGCGCGGGCTCGGGGGCGAAAGCCGTTGCGGGAACGAAGGCGGAGGAGGCGGGCGGGGCGGATTCCGTTCGGGCGACCGTGGTCGTGGCCGGGTTGGTTGCGGCGGGGGTGTTCAGCAGGTTGGCGATCGCGACGCCCCGATCAACCTTATTGGGCGCGGCTGCGTAGTACTGCTCGGCCTGCGGCAGAAGATCGATGAGGTTTGCGGCACGGCGTTCGTCGGCCGGGTGAGTGGACAGCAGCTCGGGGATCGCCCCTTTGCCGGCCGACTGAAAGCGCCGCCAGAAACGGGGCGCTTCTTCCGGGTTGTAGCCGGCGCGAGCCATGAGCATGAGACCGATCGAGTCGGCCTGCGTTTCCTGGGCCCGGCTGAAGGGCAGCAGCACGCCGACCTGCGTCCCCATGCCGTAGGCCGTTTCGATGAGCAGCTTCTTCTGCTCGTCGCTGTTTCTCACGGTGTCGGAAATGACATCGCCAACGGCCTCGACCACGGCCTGCTCGCGGACCCGCTGGCCGCCATGCCGGGCGACCGCGTGTGCGATTTCGTGCGACATGACGACCGCCAGTCCGGCTTCGTTTTCGCACAGCGGCAACAGGCCTTCGTAAACGGCGACTTTTCCTCCGGGAAGGCAGAAGGCGTTCTGCGTGGGGCCGGCGAGGACGGTGAATTCCCAGTCGAAATCGGGGCGGTCGGCGACTTTCGCAATGCGGTGGCCGACACGTTCGACCAGGGCCTGGTATTCGGGGTGCGAGGTCTTTCGGGAGGTGCGCAGAAGTTCGGAGTACGACTCGGCGCCGAGCGCCCGTTCTTCCGCCTCGGTGATGGTCAGCGCAGGCAGTCGCGTTCCCAGAGCGTTGGCGGCTGAGGCCAGAAAGGCCGACTGGCACCCGGGCAGGGACCAGCAGACTGCAGCGGCAAGCAGCAGGCCTTGGGACCGTCGGAATCGAGGCGAGCCGGTCATGGGGCGAGTCCTTGTAGGGCAGGCTCCCGCCTGCCGCGATCATCGTTGTGGCGTCCAGGAAGGCGGGAGCCTGCCGAACAATCCGCAAACGACAAATGGCGCCGGACTGAAGCCGGCGCCGGGAGGGAAAAAATCAACGACTCGGAGGGGAGATGGGGAGGGAGGTTTCGTGCCCGGCCTGGGGAAGGCCGGGCACGCAGGTCGCGAAGGGAAGGAAGGAGATGCAGCGTGGTTCGCGGGTCGCAAAGTGCCCGGCTCTCGACGTCATTTCGCCTGCGTGGGACGCCAGCCGACGGTGTGAATCGTCGGGCCGGTCTTCGGTGCGGCCGCTTCGGCGACCTTGCCGCGGGGTTCCGCGGGCGTCGGCTCGGCTTCCGTTTTGGGAGTCGGGTTCGACAGCGACTTGAACGATTCGCCTGTGGCGGACCGCTGGGGGATCGGCGAGTCGGCCGGCGTCGGGCCGGCGGCGGTCGCCGTTCCGCTCGGGGCGAGTGCCGTGCCTGTCAGCGGATCGACCATGGCATACTGGTATTCAACGCCGACGGCCATCCGCTTCGTGGTGGTGTAAGGCTCCATCGCGGTGACGGTGCGCGACTCCATTTCGGTGATGACGCGGGCGACCTTCTGGGTCGACTGCTCCGGAACCATGCGGGCGACGTTGTAGCTCACCTGGCGGACGGTCGGGACGGCCACAACGCGGTTCTGCTGCACGTTGACCATCTGCACATTCGGCACATAGTCGCGGCGGGGAATGAAGTCGGGCGTGAACGCCATGCGGGTGGCGTAGCTCAGGCGGTTCAGTTCGCCGAGCAGCGTCGGCCGCTGGTCGTACTGGCAGGGGGCCATCTTGGGGACCGGCTGCATCGTCGTCTGCCAGTAGCCCTTGTTGACGCACACCTGGCGACATTCAGGGACAGTCTGGTACGAAACCGACTGCACATCGCAGGTCCTGGTTTCCATCACCTGACGCATCACGGTGATGGGCTGGTCTTCATAGACCACCCGCTGCACCGGCACCTGCACCGTTTTCTGAACGGAGCGGTATTCGGTGACCGGAACGTCGCGGTAAACGGTTTGCGGAATCGCCTGCATGCACACCTGCGGCTGCGGCATGCAGCAGGGGTTCATGGCAAGCGGCATGGGAGCCGGGGCAGCCTGTCCGCAGCAGGCGCCGGAATTGGGCCAGAACTGGGCATGGGCGGCCTGGTGGGCGGCGGAGGTGAACGCGGCAGCGATCAGCCCCGCGAACAGACGGGTCCGGTAACGAAGCATGATTCCTGTCCTCAACGACTGGGTCGAAACGGTTGGATTTGGCGAGGAGGAGCTGGGGGGCTCTGGCAGGGGTCTGGAGGTGACTGGGGTCGACCCCTGCGGCGTGTGAGCGGGCTTTTAGCCGGGACCAAAATTTTTGGTCAAGATGGGGGGCAGGAATTGCCGATACTTTGTCATTTCCTGTGTAAAACAGGGGAATGCAGCCGCTCAGCGAACGGCGTGCCATTGGGCTGTTGCCGCAGAATGGCGCTGCGAAATGCGTGCTGAGCGTTCAATTCCGGTCCGGCCGTCATCGCATGGGTTGGAAAACCGACTCCGAACCGGTTCGCTGCTTTGTCGCAAGATCGACCCGGCGCTCTCCCAACCCCAACCAGGCCGCGCCGCCCCCGGGCTGCAGGTCCGGTTCCCGCGGAATTCATCGGTTCAGCGGACCTGGTCCAGAACGACGGGAGCGGTCCGGTGTTCCAACAGCCATGCGGTCAGGCATTTCGTCGGACCGCTGCGTAGAATTCAGGGACACTCCTTCTTCGCGGCAAGCCGCCCGCCTGGCGGTCTGGATCCACTGAAGCGTCGATTATGTCACACGGTCCTGGCGACCTGCTCGGGCAGTTCGAGGCTGCAATCGCCCTCCGACGGCAGCGTGAAGCCCGACTGGCCGAGTTGATTCAGCAGAAGGATCCGCAACTGGCGGAACTGCAGGACCGGATCCGCGCGGCCGAGCGACAGCACGCGGTCGATCTGGAAACGACCGAGACGCAGCGGCAGGGGGCCGAGGCGGCGCTGACGAACGAACACGAAACCGAACACGCCGCCGCACTGCGGGATCGCGATGCGTCGCTGCGCGACATTGTGCGGTCGCACGATGCCGAAGCGGCCGCCCTCGACCGCCAGCACAACGACAGCACCTGGGTGGTGTCGTCCGTCATGGCGGACGATTCCGACGACAGCCCGCGCCGCCAGCACGAGCGCTATGTGCATACGGTCGAGCGATCGCGGGAAGATCAGTCGACGGCGCTGGCGGGCATTCAGTCGGTCTTTGAAGCGGCTGCGAGCGAACGGAAGTATCGCACCCGCGAGTTCGAGCCCGACTTCGCGGAGTCGAAGTCGCCGGATGAACTGCAGGAGCAGTTTCAGACGGCGATCCGGGACGCGACCGAGCGCGTGGACGAACTGGCGACGCTGAAGTTGCCCCGGCTGTTTTTGTCGTGGCGGCCGTGGGTGCTGTTTGCGCTGGTGTTTGCGGCAGCGACAGCCGCCGTGCATTTTGTGGTCGATCCGCTGCTGGTGGGAATCACGCAGGGGCGGTCCTCCAGCGACTGGCTGATGATGTCGCTGCTGGGGGGCGGTGTCGCGGCGATCCTGATCGTGCTGGTGCTGTATGTCATCGCGACCAGCGGGCAGTCGGCGGTGTTCCGGCGGTGGGAGCAGGCGCTGGTGAATGCCCGGGCGCTCCACGCGCGGTGGAAGCAACTGGCCGAGAAGGACATTGCCATTCGCGAGCCGCAGATGCTGCGCGAGCAGGCCCGGGTGGACGCCAAACGCGAAGAAACGCTGGAACGCTACCGTGCGACATACGACGCCCGGATCGCCGAGATCAAGGCCCGCAAGGAAGCCGCGCTGGCGGCGACGCACCAGGCGTATCGCCAGCGGATCGCCGCCGCGGACCAGCTGCGGGCCATGCGCTGGAACGATCTGACGGCGTGGCACGCCGCACGCCTGCAGGCGATTGAAACCGGGTTCCATGCGGCCTTCGATTCCTTGCAGACGCAGGTGGCGGAACAGATGACCCAGCGGCAGCGCGAGCAGTCGGCCGCGTGGTCGCAGCTGAAGATCGGCTGGGAGCAGTCTCTGGGGCAGTTCAACAGCGCCGTCGAAGAGGCCCGGCGCATGACCCAGCAGGAATTTCCGGCCTGGAACAATCTGGCCGGGCCGAACGTCCAGCGACCTGCAGTCATTCCACAGGGAATTCCGCTGGGGAGCTTCGGCATCAATCTGAACGACTGGCCAGACGCGATTTCGAGCGATGCCCGCCTTGCGCCGCGGAACAGCGAACTGGCGATTCCGGCGATCCTGAAGTTTCCCGAGCGTCCCTCGCTGCTGTTGAAGTCGCGGTCGCCGGAAGGGCGTACGGCCGCGCTGCCAGTGCTGCAGTCCGCGATGTTGCGTCTGCTCACGGCGCTGCCGCCGGGCACGTTGCGTTTCACGTTGATTGATCCCGTTGGTTTAGGGGACAGCTTTGCCGGCTTCATGCACCTGGCCGATGTCGACGAGCAACTCGTGACGAACCGCATCTGGACTGAGCCCAGCCAGATCGAGGCCCGGCTGGCCGATCTGACGGAGCACATGGAAAACGTGCTGCAGACCTATCTGCGCAACGAGTTTCCCACCCTGGAAGACTACAACCGCCACGCGGGCGAAGTGGCCGAGCCCTACCGCATCGTCGTCATTCGCGATTTCCCGGCGAAGTTTTCAGAAATCGCCGCCCGCCGGCTGACCAGCATCATCGCCAGCGGCCCGCGCTGCGGCGTGTATGTGCTGATGTCGGTCGACGGCAAGCTGCAGCTGCCGAACAACTTTCATCTCGCCGACATCGAGCCGGTGATGAACGTGTTTGAATGGAACGACCCGCCGGCCCAGCGCGGCGGACGATTCGACTGGGTGCATGACGCGGCCGACCCGCTGTCGATGGAAGCGCCGCCTCCGGCCGAAAACGCATCCGCCGTCGACTCGCGGTTGCCGTCGTTCTATGCCAGCGACCCGGCGCTGGCGCGCTGGCCGCTGGTTCCCGAGCAGCCTCCCGAGCCGGAACTGTTCTCGCAGATTGTGAAGTCGGCCGGCGCGGCGGCGAAAGGAGCGCGGCGCGTCGAAGTGGCGTTCGAACGGATTGCCCCGGCGGAACGCGAGCGCTGGTCACTGGACAGCCGTCGCGGCATCGACATTCCGATGGGGCGCGCGGGTGCCGTGAAACTGCAGCATGTCCGGCTCGGTCAGGGAACGTCTCAGCACATGCTGATCGCCGGCAAAACGGGCTCGGGCAAATCGACTTTTCTGCACGGGTTGATCACCAACCTGGCGCTGCACTATTCCCCCGATGAGCTGCAGTTCTTCCTGATTGACTTCAAGAAAGGGGTGGAATTCAAGGACTACGCGCAGTTTCACCTGCCCCATGCGCGGGTGATCGCCATCGAGAGCGATCGCGAGTTTGGAGTGAGCGCTCTGACCCGGCTGGATGAGCTGATGGCCGAGCGCGGGGAGCTGTTCCGCAAGCACGGCGCGCAGGACGTCGCTGGGTTCCGGAGCGCGCAACCGGACACGCCCATGCCGCGAGTGCTGCTGGTGATCGATGAATTCCAGGAGTTCTTCACGGAGGACGATCGGTACTCGCAGACGGCGGCGTTGCTGCTGGACCGCCTGGTGCGGCAGGGGCGGGCGTTTGGCATTCATGTCATTCTGGGGTCGCAGACGCTGGGAGGCGCTTACTCGCTGGCGCGCAGCACGCTGGGGCAGGTGGCCGTGCGCGTGGCGCTGCAGTGCAGCGAGGCCGATGCACATCTGATTCTCAGCGAAGACAACACCGCCGCCCGGCTGCTGTCGCGCCCGGGCGAGGCGATCTACAACGACGCCAACGGGCTCGTCGAAGGCAACCATCCCTTCCAGATCGCCTGGCTGCCGGACGACAAACGCGAGAACTATCTGCGCGATCTGGAACAGCTGGCGGCCGCCCGCGGCGTGGGGGTGGAGTCGCCGATTGTTTTTGAAGGGAACATTCCTTCCGATCTCTCGGACAACCGGGAACTGCGCGCCCTGCTGGCCGGGGAACCTGTCGATGCGCGACGCCGCAATGCGCCGCGGATCTGGCTGGGGGATGCCGTGGAAATCGGCGACCCGACGAGCGTGGTGCTCGAACGACAGGCCAGCGCCAACCTGCTCGTGGTGGGGCAGGATGCAGAGGCCGTGCAGGGGATCTTCGCCGCTGCGGCGATCGCGGTTTCAGCGCAGGCGGCGACTCAGGAGAGCCCGACCATCCTGCTGTTTGACGGCAGTCCCGCGGATGACCCCGTGCGCGAAGTCTGGTCGCAGCTTCAGCAGCAGTTGGGGGACCGCTTCCGCCGCGTCGCCCCCGGACAGGCGGCGTCGGAAATCTCCGGTTTGACGGCCGAGCGCGAGCGCCGCGAGGCCGACCGCGAGACGCTGTTCCCGACCACCTGCGTGCTGGTTTACAACCTCAGCCGGTTCCGCGACCTGCGGAAGGCGGAGGACGATTTCGGCTTCAGCGGCAGCTTTGGCGGCGACAGCGACAAAGCGGCGTCACCCGCGAAGCAGTTTTCGCAACTGCTGTCGGCCGGGCCCGAGGTGGGGATGCACTGCGCGATCTGGTCCGACTCGTACAACAACGTCGAGCGCTGGTTCAGCCGGCAGATGCTGCGCGACTTCGAGTTGCGGATTCTGTTCCCGATGAATGCTGCCGATTCGAGCAACCTGATCGATTCTCCGCTGGCGTCTCGACTGGGGCCAGGCCGGGCGATTCTGTATCGCGAGGACCGCGGGGCCGTCGAGAAGTTCCGTCCGTATGCGTCCCCCTCGCCCGATTGGCTGGAGACGGACGACTCCGCCGCTGGCGATCGTGCGGGAGGCTCTTCGGCAGACGCGCAGGAGATTGCGCTGAGCCTGGATGAGTTTACGGTGAAGTAGCGCCCCGCGGTTCATCATCGGGCGTCTCAACTGGTTGCGCGGAAATGTCTTCCGGGCAAACCGCCGCCGATTCGAGGATTCTGCGAAACCGATCTGCCGTTTGGCGTGTTGAATCTCCGTCAGCCTTTCGGACGGTGGGAAAAAGGCACGCCTGTCCTCCCCCGGATTCACTGCTTTTCCCGCCGTCCTGAAGGGCGACTGGTGTGTGACGAAGGTCCGTTGCAGCAGGATGTTCCATGAAACGACCGGCCGTACAACTCGCCTTTCTCGTTCTGTTCGCCGCCAGCGCCCGGGCCGGTGTGCCCGAAGCCGCGTCCGAACAGCGTTCGGAGCTGCGTCTGGCGCAGGAAATTGACCGGGTGCTGGAGAAGAGTTTTGAAGCGGCCGGGGTGACGCCCGCGCCGCTGGCGTCGGACGAAGATTTTCTGCGGCGCGTCAGTCTCGACCTGGCGGGGACGATACCCACGCCGCGCGAGGTCACGCTGTTCGGGCTCGATCCCGATCCGGCGAAGCGCGCCCGGCTGATCGATCGGCTTCTGGCTTCGCCGGGCTATGCCGACCTGTGGGCGGCCTACTGGGGCGAAGTGATTTTCGGACACGCAACCGAGCAACGCGCCCGCGCCACACAGGGAGTGTTTGAAAACTGGATGAAGGAGCAACTGGCCGCCAACAGGTCGTGGGCCGCGATCGCGACCGACCTGCTGACCGCGACGGGCAAAGTGCAGGAAAACGGCGCGACGGCCCTAATGTACGCCCACAGCGGCAATGCGGAAGAAATCGCGGCCGAGGCGTCGCGGATCTTTCTGGGCATTCAACTGCAGTGCGCGAACTGCCACGACCATCCGACCGACGGCTGGAAACGTGAACAGTTTCATGAACTGGCGGCGTACCTGCCGCGGGTCGTGGTGCGTCGCCAGCCGGACGCTGGTCTGCTGGACTTTGAAGTGACATCGTTTTCCGGGCCGGACTATCGACCGAAACCGGCCGATCTGGCGCGGTTCCTCGATCGCAACCGCGACGGCAAGATCACTGCCGACGAAGCGAAGATGTCGCCGCGGTTTCAGCGCATCTTTGACTTCGCCCTGGCCCAGGGGGACACCGACAAGGACGGCGCACTGAGCATGAAGGAGCTGGAAGCGCTGCCCGAACCGCCGCGCGAAGGGCGTGGGTCGTCGGAGCACTACATGCCCGATCTCAATGACCCGACGGCCAGGGGCACGATGATGCAGCCGGTCTTTTTTGTCAGCGGTCAGCGGCTGCGCGGGAACTCGTCCGACCTGCAGCGGCGGGAGGCGCTCGCGAATGCGATCACGTCGAAATCGAACCCCTGGTTCCGCAAAGCATTCGTGAACCGCATGTGGGCGGAACTGCTGGGCGAAGGGTTTTTCATGCCGATTGACGACATGGGCCCCACGCGCACAGGGACGCAGGAAGAAGTGCTGGAACTGCTGGCCGACGGCTTCGCCCGGCAGGATTACGACATCCAGTGGCTGCTGCGGACCATTGCCAATACGCAGGCGTACCAGCGCCAACTGGCAGCCAGCCCCGATGCGGCCATGCAGTTTGCCGCCGCCTCGCCCACCCGTTTGCGGTCGGATCAAATTTACAACGCGCTGTCGCAGGTGCTGGGCGTCGAAGAGATTCCCGGGCTGGCCTCGCTCCGGCGGGGACCTCCAGGGCGCGGCAGCAGCGGACGACGCGGCTTCCAGCAACTTTTCGGCTACGACCCCTCCACGCCGCAGGCCGACATTCTGGGAAACATTCCACAGGCGCTGTTCATGATGAACGCCGACACGCTGGCCCCGCTGATGCGTGCCACCGGCGACACAGCGCTGGGGCGGATTCTCACGCAGCATTCCGATGATGAATCGGCCCTGGATGAACTGTACCTGCGGGTGCTGTCTCGCGAACCGACCGACCGTGAACGCGAGATCAACCTCGCATACATCCAAAAGGTCGGCCGGCGCGGCGAAGCGTTTGAAGATGTCTTCTGGTCGCTTCTGAACAGCAGTGAATTCCTGACCAAACGGTAATTCCGCAGGGCAGGCTCCCGCCTGCCGCGCCGAGCAAACCAACCTCCATCATGCTCCGTCAGGCAGGGGCCTGACCTCCCCTGTGCTTTCATGGAATCCAACAGGCGTCCCATGTCTCTCTACCAGCATCAGTTCGTCTCCGTGGATCGCGGTCGACTCACCCGGCGGTCGTTCTTGAGAAGCGCCGCCGCCGGGGCGGGGCTGCTTTCGTTCTCGCAGGTCTGCGGTCTGCATGCCGCCGAACTGAAGCGGCAGGGACGGTCGATGATTCTGCTGTACATGGCCGGCGCTCCCAGCCAGTTCGAAACGTTCGATCCCAAGCCGGGACACGAGAACGGCGGTGAAACGAAAGTCATTTCGACGTCGATCCCCGGAGTGCAGATTGCCGACTCGCTCCCGGCCACGGCCGGCGTTCTGAAGCACTGCACGCTCATCCGCTCGCTGACGAATAAAGAAGGAAACCACCAGCGGGCCCAGTACCAGCTGCATACCGGCTACCTTCCCTCGGGCGGGCTGAAGCATCCCAACTTCGGGTCGGCGATCGCCAAAGAACTGGCCACGCCCGGCAGCGACCTGCCCGCAGTGGTGTCGATCGGCCGGACGGAAGGAGCAGGGTTCCTCGGCGTCGATTACGAGCCGTTTGTGGTGGAAAACCCCGGGGAAGTGCCGCGCAACGTGGCGGCCACGGTTCCCGACCTGCGTTACAGCCGTCGCCTGGGACTGCTGGGCGAGCTGGAAGGAGAGTTTGCGGCGCGCGGGGCGCAGCAGGTGGTCGAGAATCAGCGGCAGCTGTACGGCAAGGCATCGCGGATGGTGCTGAGCCCGCAGGTTTCGACGTTCGACCTGCGCGGTGAATCGGCCGAGACGCTCGCGAAGTATGGGCGCGGCAACTTTGGCAAAGGCTGCCTCCTCGCCCGCCGCCTGGTGGAAAAGGGAGTTCCGTTCGTGGAAGTCCGGCTGGATGGCTGGGACACGCATTTCGAGAACTTCCAGCGCGTGCCGCAGTTGTGCCAGCAGATCGACTCGCCAATGGCGAGCCTGATCACCGACCTCCAGGACCGCGGGCTGCTCGAAAAAACAGTGGTGCTGTGGGTGGGCGAATTTGGACGAACGCCGAAGATCAACGCGCGCGGCGGCCGCGATCACTACCCGCGGGTCTTCAGCGCCCTGGTGGCTGGCGGCGGCATTCGGGGAGGGCAGGTCATCGGCAGGTCATCGGCCGATGGATCAGCCATTGAAGACCGGCCAGTGACGGTGCCGGACCTGTTTTCATCAATCTGCCAGGCGCTGACGGTCGACCCGAAAAAGGAGAACTTCAGCCCGATCGGCCGCCCGATCCGCATTGTGGATGGCGGCGAGGTGGTCAGCGAAATGTTCAGTTGAAGAAGCCCGGCTTCCTGAATCAGGAGTGAGCGTGAGACCGCGAATCTGAATCTGCGAGCCGAGTGAGAAGCCGGGCTTCTGGCGGGCCCACCAATCCTCCGCGCCTCTGCACGGCGTCCGTGCAGAGCGGCCCCGGCTTTCCTTTGAGAGCCGGGGCTTTTTTCGTGACTGATTGCTGACGCGGCAGGCAAACGGGTCGCGCGCGACCCGGTTCGACCATTTGCATGGTTCCTGTGCAGGCGATTGGACGCGTTCAGGCTCGTGGATGTCCAGCTTTCGCCTGCGGAGGCCTGCACACCAGTTCTGAAGATGCTCTAGACCGCCGCGGAGATGACGGCCCGCAATCGTTCGGCGATCGTCGCCATCAGTTCTTCGTCCGGCGCTTGCGTCGCCGGTGCGAGGTCAAACAGCCCGGGGAACTCGGGGGCATGGGGCGAGCGTTCGAGCAGCAGGGCGCCGTGCTGCAGAATCGCCCCCTTTCGCCGCCGCTGAGCACTGCCGACGATCTTGAAGTCATCCAGCACGATGTCTCTGGGATCGCCGCGCCCGAAGCAGAGGAACGGTTCGGGCTGATCCCATTTTTCGCCACGCACCTTGGCTGCCGCGCCTCGCGCGACCAGCAGGTCGACCAGCGCCTGGTGCACCTGGTCGTAAAGCAGCGTCGGCGCCTCGGCGAAGGGGTGCGTTGCCGGCAGGGCGATGGAATAGGTCAATTCACGGTCGTGCAGGAGCGCCCCGCCGCCGGAGAGTCGCCGGACGCGCGGCAGCCCGGCGAACCGGGAGGCCAGCACCGGGTCGTCGTCCTTCTGGAAGTAACCGAGGGACACGGTCGGTTCGCGCCAGCGGTAAATTCGCAGCGTTTCCGTGCCATGTTCGATGGCATCGACGAGCAGCGCTTCGTCGATCGCCATGTTCTCGGCTCCGCTCCGGGCGTCTGGTTCGACTGTCACCGCCAGCATGATGCGCTGTCATTCTGAAAAGGAACTCACATTGGCGTCTGGATCGCGCGGCGAGTATTTGACCATTGGGGACAGTTCGATTTAACTGTGAATTCAGAATTCACGGCTCGCGGGCCGACGGGTGACTGCCTCGGCAGCGCCGCCGTCTCTTCGCGGGCGCCACGTCGTCTCGAATCGAACGCTCACGAGGAGCAGACGCGATGTCCCAGCCTGTCACCGGCGAATCTGTCTCCACGGATCCGTCCGACTCCTCGCGAAAGCTGCATGTCGGCTCCAGGGCCATGCCGCCGTGGAACATCGCCGAGCTGCCGGAGTCTCCGCGGTTCAATCGCCGGCAGATGTTTGCGCTGATCGGCCCGAGCATTATTGCCGGCGGCGCTGCGATTGGCGGCGGGGAATGGCTGATGGGGCCGGCGGTTACGGCCCGCTACGGCGCCGCGATGATGTGGCTGGCGACGATCAGCATCCTGTTCCAGGGATTTTACAACGTCGAGATCAGCCGGTACGCGCTCTACAGCGGCGAACCGATCATGAACGGCAAGTTCCGCACCATGCCCGGGCCGGCGTTCTGGCTGTGGACGTATGTGATCCTCGACATCGCCGCCATTTTTCCGTACCTCGCGGCCAATGCCGCCACGCCGCTGGCCCGGCTGATTCTGGGGCGCATGCCCGATTCGAGTTCGCTCGATGACCAGTGGAAGATGCGCATCCTCGGGTATTGCGTGTTTCTGCTGTGCTGCACGCCGATGATTTTCGGCGGCAAAATCTACCGCTCGCTGCGGGCGCTGATGACGTTCAAGATCATCACGGTGCTCGGATTTCTGCTGGTGCTGGCGATCTTTTATTCGTCGGCCGCCACCTGGAAGGAAATCACCCTGGGATTTGTGCGGTTTGGAACCATCCCGACGCGCGCCCCGGAAGACACGAACGGCAACGGCATTCTGGACCCGGGTGAAATCGACTGGGACGGCGATGGCCATGCGGACGTCATGGAGCCCGAGATTGTGTTCGTCACGACGGGAACCGGCAAAGACGCCGTGACGGCTCCGGATTTCACCGGCAACGGCCAGCCCGATGCCCTCGTCGAGATTCAGCGGACGATCAAGACGGAGGCTGGCGAAGAGACCATCACCGAATACTGGCCCGACCTCGATGGAGACGGCCTTCCCGATGAAACCGTGACGGTTCAGGGCCGGCGCGGAGAATCGGTCACCGTGCAACTGGCGCCGCAGGGAGATCGCCGCACCGTCTTCCGGCTGCGCGACACGAATCGGGACGGCTCGCCCGACGCCGGGTATGTGGATGTCGATGGCGACGGCACGCGCGATGGCGACCAGGTGCTGAATGTGTTCTCCACGCTGTGGGAGACGGGGAAGATGCCCCCGATCGACCTCAGCATGATTGCGTTTCTCGCCGCGTTCGCCGCGATCGCCGGCAACGGCGGATTGACAAACGTGCCGATTAGCAATTTCACCCGCGACCAAGGCTGGGGCATGGGGGCGCATGTCGGCGCCATTCCCAGCATGGTGGGGGGCGTGAATGTCGAACTGTCGCATGAGGGCTCGGTGTTCATCCCTGATGAACAGTCGCTGCCCCGGTGGAAACGCTGGCTGGCGCACGTTCGTCGCGACCAGTTCCTGGTGTGGCTGCCGGCCTGCTTTGTCGGGGTCGCCCTGCCGAGCATGCTGTCGCTGGTGTTTCTGAAGCGCGGCACGCAGGCCGATTCGTGGACAGCCGCCACCATGACCTCGCAGGGCGTCTATGACCGGGTTTACGCCGATGCCGGCCAGACGCTCGCCAACTTCTGCTGGTTCATGGTTCTCTTCTGCGGATTCCTCGTGCTGGCCACCGCCATGGCGGCGATGATTGACGGATTCGTGCGCAGATGGGTCGACGTCTTCTGGTGCGGCAGCCCCCGGCTGCGCACGATGGACACCAAAAACATCAAGTATGTGTACTTCGGCGTGCTGTGCGTTTACGCCTGCTTCGGTCTGGTGATGCTGTCGTTCTCCAAGCCGATGCTGCTCGTCGCCTTCGCCACGAACGCGATGAATTTCGCGTTCGGATTCAGCGCGTGGCATACGGTGTACGTGAACCACACCCTGCTGCCCAAACCGCTGCGGCCAGGATGGTTTACGACAACCATGCTCGTGCTGGCGGGCGTGTTTTTCCACACGCTGGCCACCCTGGCGCTGCTGCAGAACCTTGGTTACATCTCGACCTGATGCGGCCGACGGTGGTCGGCCCCGCCAATGTGATACGATGACGGCCGGCCCGCCGCGCACTGCGGCGTTTCCGGCTCTGTTTCTCCCCGCACTCCGCAAGCCAACCCCAGATGCCTGTCCGTTACGCGATCATCGGCGCCGGCGCCGTCTCCGACTACCACCACGTCCCTGGCATCCGCATCGACAAGCGGTCCGAACTGGTCGCCGTCTGCGACCCGAACGAACAGTTGCTCGAAAAGCGAAAGGCCGACTGGGGCATTTCGAAAGTCACCACGAAGTACGAAGACATCGCGGCTGACCCGGATGTCGACGCCGTCATCATCGCCACTCCCAACGACACGCACCGGCCGATCGCGCTCGCCTGCGTGGCCGGCGGCAAGCATGTGATGTGCGAAAAGCCGCTGGGACTCACCTTCGAGGAATCGAAGAAGATGTATCAGGCGGCCGAGAAGAACAAGGTCCGTCACATGACGGCCTTCACCTACCGGTTCGCGCCGTCGATGCGCTACCTGCGTCACCTCTTGAAGAATGGCGAACTCGGCGAACTGCGGCACTTCCGCTCGCAGCGCTTTCTCGACTGGCCCGAAACAAGCTGGGGCTGGCGGCAGTACAAGAAGACCGCCGGCGGCGGCGACTTGTTCGACATGACGATCCACCGGATCGATTTCGCGATGGACCTGATGGGCCCGCTGACAACCATCTGCGGCGCGGTCGCCACCTTCTGCCCACGCGACCGCACGGCCGATGGCAAGCCCTGCCCGCCGTCGGAAGTGGACGACTGGTCGGCCCTCATCGGCCGGTTCCAGAATGGGGCCGTCGGCGTGTGGGAAGGGAGCACCGTCATGAAGGGCTACCATAACGACGGCTTCGGCCACGAATGGGCCGAAGTGAACGGCACCCTCGGTTCGGCCGTCTACCGCCTGCAGGATCCGAACCACATCCTGCTCGGCAAGCAGGGGAAATCGCTCGAGAAGGTCGCGGTCCCCGAGGAGTTCCTGAAGCTCCCCGGCAGCCCGCGCAACGCCCACGAAGGCGTGCCGAGCACCGTCTTCCGGTACGACCTCGTGTACGAGCTGACTTCGGCCATCGTCGAGGGCCGGCCCGCGGTTCCCGGGTTCGATGACGGCGCCCGGGCCCAGGCCGTGGCCGATGCCGTTCTGGCGTCGAGCGAGAACCGGCAGTGGGTCGATCTCGACCTGTCGTTGTGACGGATATGTGGAGTACCTTTGGCAGGGCGCAAACGGCGTTCCGGCCCGGGTGGATGCATCTGGGGCCGAAGTCTGACGGCGCTCCACGCCGGCTATGCCATCGCGCCCCAGGAGATTTCCGGATTGAGCCTCGTAAAATGACCTCGCAGTTCCACTTGCGCTGAAGGCGGCAGCTCATCGATGCTGCCCGGCATCAGGCCATATTCCACCCATTGGAATCGTTCCAGCCTCGCCAGCCATTCGCCGAATGATGCAGCGAGAACCAGCGAAACCTCGAGCGGCGTCTCCCCGGCACCGCCGGGCCCGCTCACATCCACGCCGAGGCAGAGGATCGATCCGGCGTCGCAACACGGGCAGTCCAAAACGTAGACGATTTCATCGAAGTAAGCGCTCATCGCGATCCGGATCGCCGAAAACGTCTCCCAACCCGGAACGTGATCGCTGCCGATGACATGCAGGTCAGCCCATCCAATTCGCTCAACCTCCTCGATCCGGCACATGCGGACGAGAATGTCTGGGTCGCTCTCCAATCCCAGCCCCTCGTTTCGCTCATAGAACGCAGCAAGATCCGGAGGAAGATCAGCTCGCTCCAAACGCCGTGCATTTGAAAGTCGCTGGAACGGCATTTCGCTCATGAGTCGCCTCGAGTGATCGTTGGTCTTCAGACGGGCGAGCGCTCAAACAGGCCTGTCGCGACTTTGCCCTTGCCGTCTTCGGTGACGTAGAACGGCCGCTTCTCGATCTCCAGATGGTACGCCGGGCTGATCCCCATGGCGGCGAAGATCGACGCGTGCAGATCGGTGATCGAAATTGGATCCTTCACCGCCAGGAACGGCCTCTCGTCGGCCGTCGCGCCGTACACGGCTCCCTTCTTCACGCCGCCGCCGAACATGAGGGCGCTGCAGCCGCCGGTGAAATGACGGTGCAGGCCGTAATGCTTCGCTTCCTCCAGCGTGTCGCTCTTGGCACGCGACTGGTCGCGGGCCGTGCTGCCGGGAACGCCCTCGATCATCATGTCGCGGCTGAACTCGGTGGCGAGCACAATGAGCGTGCGGTCGAGCAGGCCTTTCGCTTCGAGGTCGAGGATGAGCTGCGCGATCGGGCGGTCGATCTCCCGCTTCATCCGGGTGTACGTTTCATGACCGTTCTCATGGGTGTCCCAGTGCAGAAACGGCACGTATTCGGTGGAAACTTCGATGAACCGCGCCCCGGCTTCACACAGGCGACGTGCCAGCAGGCACCCCTGACCGAATCGGCCGGTGTCGTATTTCTCGAAGCTCTCGCGCGGCTCCAGCGACAGATCGAACGCAGCCCGGTCGGGCGAGTTCAGCAGCCGATGGGCGTTCTCGATGCTCCGCAGCATCGATTCGCGGTGGTAGTCGCTGACGAGGTCCTTGTTCGGGCCTGAGTTCACCAGCTTCTGGTAGGCCGAGTACCGCGAGGCGAACCGGTTCGGCGACATCCCTTTCGGCGGGCGGACCGCTTCAATAGCGAGGTCCGCATCAGGCAGCATGAACGGGCCATATTCGCTGCCCAGGAAACCGCCGGTGTGGAAGGCTTTCAGTTCCTCTTTTTCGCCATTCCCCTCAAGCCGCTGGCCGATGCAGATGAACGGCGGAATGGCGGGGTTATCGGGACCGAGAACGCGGGCCATCCACGCGCCGATGTGGGGCGCGGCGACCGTCTGCGGCGGAACATAGCCGGTGTGCCAGTGGAACTGGTGCCGACTGTGCAGGATGTTTCCCAGATCGGCCACCACGTGCGAGCGGATCAGCGTGCCGCGATCGAGGATCTGCGCGATGTGCTCGAGCCCCTCGGCAATCTGCACCCCGGGCAGGACCGTGTCGATCGCCGGGAAGGTGCTCGACACTTTGCTGATCGGCAGCCCCTTCTGGAATGGCTCGTAATGCTTGGGGTCGAACGTCTCCGGCCCTGCCATGCCGCCCCCCATCCACAGCAGGATGCAGCGATCGGCGGTGGCTTTGGGGGCGACGGCTGTCTCGCCCGGCAGCAGCCGCGGAGCACCCATCGTCAGCGTGGCGGCGCTGGCGGCGGAGAGTGTCTTCAGGAAGTCGCGCCGGGTGTGCGCGAGATCGGCGGGGGTCAGGCAGTCAGAGTCGCCGGGAAATTGGAAAGCCATGTCCGTCATCCTCGACCTGGTAGGGCCGGCTGTGCCGGCCAATCGAACGAAAACTCTCGATCAGGCCGGCATAGCCGGCCCTACGCTCATTGTACGTGCTGGAACTCGGGCAGCATGAGGATCATCCACACCAGGTCGGCAATTCCCTCGGCCGTCGGATTCTCTCCGACGATGTCGAGCGCCAGCTGGCGTTCTTCTGGAGCGGGATCGCGCGACAGCGCCCGGCGATACAGCCGCTGGACCAGTGTTTCCCGATCGAGCCCTTCCGCGGCGATGTTTTTCGCTCCCGCTTCCAGAATGGCGGACAGGTCGGGCCCGTTGGACAGGTCAAGCGCCTGCAGCGTGGTGAGCAGTTCCGGACGGGTGGTGACGACCTGCTCACGGTTCGGCCGGCCGAGAGAGCGCATCAGCGGGTCGGAGATGACAAACGCCGCGCGAACTTTTCCCTGGGTGCTTGAGAACTTCGTGACCGGCCCCAGCGAGGGATGTGCCGCCTGCGGGCCGGTTGCGGTGAGCGACCATACGGCGTCGAGGAACTGTTCGGCCGTCAGTCGCCGGGCAATGGGGCCGGTGTAGATGAAGCCCTCAGCCGAGGCGGGCTCCTTGTCGACGGAAACAGTCTGCGACTGATAGGCGCGGGAGGTGGCGATGTACCGCAGCAGTTCCCGGATGTCGTACCCACTTTTCACGAAGTAGTCGGCCAGGTGATCGAGCAGACGTTCGCTCCACGGTTCTGACGCCATGGAATCGACCGGTTCGACCAGACCCCGCCCCATGAGCTGCCGCCAGAGACGATTCACGATCGTCCGCGAAAAGCGGCCGTTGGCCGGGGAGGTCATCAGGTCGGCCAGTCGGGCTTGCCGCTGCACCCGGGGCAGGTTCGGGTCGATCGAGCCGAGTTCGGGGAACACGAACCGAGCGGACGCCGTGCGCCCGGTCGGGAGGTCGCAACGGTGAATTTCCAGCGGCTCATCAGCCACGACGGCGGCGAGGCCATAGGCGTCGTCCAGTTTCCAGTCGTCGATAAAGCTGTCGTGGCAGCTGGCGCACTTGAGGTTGATGCCGAGAAACACCTGCCCCACGTTCTGGGAAAACTGCAGTTCCCGGACCTGGCTGGCGTTCACGCGACCTCGCCAGGTGATGCCATTGGCGAAGCCTTCCGATTCCATGGAAGGCGCGATCAGTTCGCGGACAAAGGCATCGTATGGCTTGTTGCCGCGGAGAGAGGCGACCAGCCATCGGGTGATGGGGCGGCGTCCGCCATCGATGAAGCCGGTGCCGACGTAGTCGTTGCGGAGCAGGTCGTTCCAGAAGGTCAGCCAGTGGGCGGCGTAGTCGCGATCGCGCGACAGAATCTCGAAGATTGCGTCGGACCGTTTTTCCGGGCTGGAATCGGCCAGAAATGTTTCCAGCTCTTCTTCGGTGGGCGTGAGACCAATGAGATCGAGCGACGCCCGGCGCAGGAAGGTGGCGTCGTCGGCAGGGGGCTGCAGCGAGACATCGTTGAACTCGCCGTACCAGTACAGGAGACGGTCGATCGGATGCGGCCCGGTGGCGGCGGTGGCGCGTGGAATGCGAATCCGTTTCAGCTTCAGCGGGGCCTGGTATCGCGCTTCGCGAAACGTGAATCCATCCGTCCAGGGGACTCCGGCCGTCACCCAGTTCTTCAGGATCGTGACTTCCTGTTCGCTGAGGCGCGCGCCGGCCGGCGGCATCCGCACATCCGGATCGGTGCTGATGACGCGCTGGATGAGTTCGCTGTCGTCGGGCTTGCCCGGCTCGACGGTTTTCGATTCCAGCAGCGATGTCTTCGTATCGAGCGAGAACGCCCCTTTGTACGTGCCGTTGGTGTGGCACTTCGCACAGTGAGTTTTCAGGATCGGGAGGACGTCGTGAGCGAAATCAACCTGTCCAGAAGCCGGTGCACCGGTGCAGGCGGCAATGGCAGCCAAAGCTTGCAGAATGGGAGAGCGCATGTTGATAGGCCAGGCGTAGGGCAGGGCCTGTCATTATGCGCGCTCGCTCCGGCGCGGAACAGAGCCGCCACGGCTTCCAAAGCGCAGGCTTGCTTTCAAATTGCGTGAACACGCCGCAGCGAGGGCCGCAATGAGCTTGATCCGACATGGCGAGTGACCCGGTGGATCGACCCGCTGGCAAGCGTCATGTGGCTCACTCAAGAACGGTCTGTGGCTTCGACAGCGCCTGCAGGCGCGTTTGCTGCGCGCGAAGGCGGGCAATCTCCAGATCGATCTCATCGGACCGCTGCTGGGCCTTCCGCGACATCGAGTCGATGATCGCCCGGACCGTGCTGGCCTCTGAGTTCAGGCCCAGGGCGGCGAGTTCTGAGGCAGCCTGTTCCAGGTGCGCCCGCACAGCGGCCGGTTCCGGCTGTTCGCTGGAGACACGCTGGATGGAACGTTCACGTGGCGGGAATCGCTCGCTGGGGGGCGCGAGGAGCGGCCGGAACTCCAAACCAAAGCGATCGGGGAGTGCGAGTGGATAAGACGGAATGACGTGCTGCTCGACGATCACCCCATATTCCGCGTGGGGGTAGATCGTCGGGTTTGAGAAAATCGCTCGGCGACCGGGCGCGAGGGACGGCGTCTGGATCAGGAAGTGATCCGCATTCCGATTCAGCCGGACCGGGGCGCGTTGCTCGCTGGTCGCTGCGAAGTCGCGAGGCAGCGGAAACTCGGTCGGCGACTTCGGGACGAAAACGTGTTCCGACATCTTGCCAGGGGCCAGCGGCCTCATTGGCGTCGCTTCCAGGTCGCAGTCGTCGAGGAAGACGTTCAGCCGGGCTGGCGGATCGAGGACTTCGGGTTCGAACGTGAAGCAGCGGACAAACCCGGGCGTGCAGTTCTGCAGCGTCACTTCGCCCGACAGAACCGAGTCGAGGCTGGTGACGACGGCGGCGTGCCCCGGCGGGTCGCAGGAGTCGGAATTGAAGCTGCTCGGTTCGGCCATGGCGACCTGGTAGTCGACGCGTTCCACCAGCGGCGCCAGCCCGGGCCGGACGGTCGCCAGCGAGCATGCGTTTTCTTCGCCGACCGCCGTCGCCTCGCAGAGTTCAATGGACGCGATCCGGGCGGCCCGGCGAATGATGGTTTCGCCGAACCGTTCTGCGCCGGCCTTGAACTGCGGCAGCGCCGTCAGTTCGCGGGGATCTGGAGAATCGTCGCTGGGGACGAGATACCGGGTTTTGGAGGGGGACGACTCGACCGACTTCACCGGAATCATGACTTCCGGTTCCTCGGCGTTGATGACATGCGAGGTGATCAGCATCCAGGAGTTTTCGCCGGCCAGTTGACGGACCGCCGTGAAGCCTTCCGGGATGAGGACCTCCGCCCGGCATGTGTCGCCGTCAATCTGTGTTTCAATCCACAGGCGGGCATAGCGATTGTCGCGCGAGATGACGCCTCGCAGGTTGACCGCCCGCGTCTGTTGGCCATCCGTCGTTTCGACCGACGCGGTGGTTCCGTTGAAGAAGGTGACCTTCGGCGCGAAGTGAATGGCGCTGTCCGGCTGCTGACGGACCGCCTGCAGCAGACGCTGTTTGCCAGCGGCATCGACAATTCTGCGGACGGGGCGGTGCGTACCTTCGGCGGTGCAGTCTTCCAGCCTGCCGTGAATCAGCTGGATCTCAACGCAGAGCGCGAGGTCGAGCGTGCCGCGCACTTCGTCGAGCAGGTCGGCGATGCGCTGGTGGGTGGCCTGGGTTTGCCGCACGACCAGCGACAGCGTCGCTTTGTGCGACGTCAACGCTCCGAGTCCGCCGCTGTGGGTCCAGCAGTCGGCCCCGGTGCGAAGTTCAATGAGGTCGATCAGCCAGTCGAAATCGACATCGCCTCGGGAAGTTTCCGAAGCCGTCAGCGGCACAATCAGGTCGGCGACCTGATAGACCTTTGTGGCCAGTTCGGGGCCCTGCTCGACGGCGGCCGGGTCCTCCGCACGCACGACGGACGTGGCGAGGAGCGACACAGTCGCCAGGCAGGCGAACACTCGGGCAGCGCGCCGGAGAGACATGCGGACCATCCTTGGCGTCGACTCGACTGAACGAAGGGCCCGGGCGGGGCGGAAATCCATTCCGGCAAGCCCAGACCGTGAAAGCTGAAGACGGAAATTCGAGGGGCAGTTCTAGGCCAGATCGGCCCAGTCGAACAAGACCGATTCCACGAGCAGATTTCAGGCCAGTTGTCGTCGCCACCCGAGCTGCGATCATGCCGCCCGGATTTCGTGGCTCTTCCCGTCGTATGTGAGGATCGCCGGCTTGTCGTCCACCACTGTTTCGATGTGCACGGGCCGGCCCCAGATTTTCTGGACGTTCACGAGCGTGTCGCGGGCGTAGTCCTGCTTGAGTTCGACGCCGGCGAAGTCGTGCCACAGATACAGCTCGCCGCGGTTCTTGTAGTTGCCGTCCTTCACATAAATGAATGGCCGGCCGTGATTGGTCAGGTTCGTCAGCAGCTGTTTCTTGATGTCCCGAAACTCGCGGGAGGCGATTTCGTAGTCGCCGCTGTTTTCGTTGTAGGCGAATGAAAACAGCTTGTGCTTGCGGCAGAAATCTTCGGTGAGAAACGTGTCGATGAACGTCACATCGTTATGGATGCGGCGGACTTCGAAGATCTTCTCGCGCCCCAGGCCGAGCTGCTGGTCCCACTTTTGGCGGGTTTCCCAGTCGTCGCAGTGCTCCCATTCGTGGCCAAACTGGCCACGGTTCCAGCGTTCCTCAATGTCCTTGAACAGTTCGATGCCGATTTTGTAGGGATTGAGTCGCTGGGGCGACATGGCCATCGTGCCGGAGTGGTGATCGGCGTAGTCGATGACCTCGGCATCGGTGAGGCCGTGGCTGGTCATGATTTTTGAGTGCCAGTAGCTGGCCCAGCCCTCGTTCATGATCTTCGTCATCCCCTGGGGGGCGAAGTAGTATGCCTCATCGCGGATGATGGAGAGGATGTCGTGCTGCCAGTCGGGCAGAGGGGCGTACTGGAGCAGGAACTGCAGGACATCGCGGGTCGGTTCGTCGGGGAACGAGCGTGAGGCGGCCTTGTGTTCCTCGGCTTTGCGCTGCTCTTCCATTTCCCGCTGCAGCACCTCGCGCGGGTTGATGAACGAGTCCATGTACTCTTTGGCGGCGAATTTGCCTTTCGCTTCCGGGAGTCCGCGGTCTTCCTGCTCGCGCTCCTGCTTGCGCTGTTCGGCTTCGGCCTCGACTTTGCGCGGGTCGGGGGTGCGGCGAATGAATGGTGAATGCGGATCGATCAGGTCTTCGAGCGACAGGCAGGCGTCGATGAACTGTTCCACCGGCTCGTAGCCGTAGCGGTCGATGTAGCGGTTGATGCGTGCGGCGTGGTTCGCCATCTGGTCGAGCATCTTGCGGTTGGTCTGCGAAAACCAGGCGTTGTTTTTGAAGAAGTCGCCGTGGCCGTAGACGTGCGCGATGACCAGTTTCTGATCGCCAAACTGGTTGACGTCGAGCAGATACGCGTAGCAGGGGTCGGTGTTGATGACCATCTCGTAGATCTTCGAGAGGCCGTACGAGTAGCTCTTGGTCAGTTCGTCATATTCCGCGCCGAACCGCCAGTGGGGATAGCGGACGGGGAAGCCTCCGAAGGCCGCGAACATGCTGATCTCTTCATAGTCCAGCATTTCGAAGATGGTTTCGGGGAAGTCGAGGCCGTAGCCCTTCGCGATTTCGGCCAGCTCATCCTGAGCGGCCTTGATCTCCGGCGGCAATGGTCGCTGAACGGACAGAGGCATGAACTCACCACTCCCTGGACTGGCTGCTCATCCCGGCTGGCGATCTGGCGAGACGCCGATGCGCCGGGCAGTGAATTCTAGCGCCGCGGGCAAGTGGAGGCGTAGAGCATTTTGCGTTGAAGACTTCGCTGGCCAGGGCGTCCTTGAGATACGCAGCTGCGATCTGTGGAACAGAACCGGAGAATCCGAGACGAAGAGATCTTCAGGAATGCCCTCGTGACGGGGCAGAACGCCGCTCGGCAGCGGGTGCGAGAATGCTTCTTGAACGACATACTGGGGGATGTCTGTCCGGTTGGAACGAGGTCCTTCATGAACCGCGCCCGAATGATGTTGTGCTGCCTGGCGGCTGCCGTCCTGTTTGTCGCTCCCGCGGGGGTCGCGGCCGCACCGCCGAACTTCGTGCTGTGCATGGCGGACGACCAGGGCTGGGGGGACATGGCGTACAACGGGCATCCGGTGCTGCAGACGCCGGTGTTTGATGAGCTGGCCCGGACGGCCTGGAGATTCGACCGTTTTTATGCGGCCGCTCCGGTCTGCAGCCCGACTCGGGCCAGCGTGATGACGGGGCGGACGCCGAACCGCATGGGGACGTTTTCGTGGGGCTGGGCGCTGAAGCCGCAGGAGGTGACCGTGGCCGAGGCCCTCAAAACAGCCGGCTACGCGACCGGACACTTCGGCAAGTGGCATCTGGGTTCGGTGCGTGCAGACAGCCCGCTGTCGCCCGGGAAGAACGGGTTTGATGAATGGCTGTCGAGCCCCAACTTCTTTGAGATCGACCCGTGGATGTCGGACAACGGAAAGGCGGTTCAGCTGCAGGGAGAAGGTTCGGAAGTGATCGTGTCCCGGGCACTGAAATTCATTGAGCGGCAGCAGTCGGCGGGCAAGCCGTTCCTGGCGGTCGTGTGGTTCGGGTCGCCGCACAGCCCGCATGTCGGAACGGCCGAAGATGTCGCGTTGTACCGCGATCAGACGAAGAAGCAGCAGAACTTTCTGGCCGAAATCACCGCCATGGACCGCGCGATGGGGCAGTTGCGGACAGGCCTGAAGACGCTGGGAGCGGCCGAGAATACGCTGCTGTGGTACTGCAGCGACAACGGCGCGATTCCGGAGGGATCGACGGGCGGACTGCGCGGCAAGAAGGGCAATCTCTACGAAGGGGGCATTCGCGTGCCGGCCCTGATGGAGTGGCCGGCACGGCTGAAGGGGCGCCGCCGCATTGACGTTCCCTGCGGAACGGTCGACATCTATCCCACGCTGGTGGAACTGTCGGGGGCGCAGGTGGAGAAGCAGCCGATGCTCGATGGCGTCAGCCTCGTTCCGCTGCTGGATGGGGGGATGGAGCAGCGTCCGCAACCGCTCGGTTTCTGGGACTACGCGATTCGCGGTCTCCCCGCGAAAAGCGGCGACCTGCTGCAGGAGCTGGCGGCCGAGCAGGCCGCGGGCACGGTCCGTTCCGCCGAGGAGGTGGACCCGATTCCCGCCGAGCAGCTGCGGAGCGACTACCCCGACGACACTTTCCCCCGGCACGCGGCGTGGATTGACGGCGACTGGAAGCTGCATCGCATCGAGACGCCACGCGGTGCGGTGAAATGGGAGCTTTACAACCTGCGGACGGACGTGCAGGAAGCGACCGATGTGGCCGAGGCGGAGTCGGCCAGGACGATGCAGATGAAGAGCGAGCTTGAGCAGTGGCTGCGTTCGGTGGTCGCGAGTCTGAACGGGAAAGACTACTGAACCAGCCGCAGAAACCAGCGACCGCTTGACGCCGATCACTCCGACTCCGAACCTGAAGGCCTCCCGCCCGGAGCGTGTTGCGTTCCGCCTCCAGCCCCCACCGGCCCACCATGCGACGAGTTTCCACGTTCGGCAGGCTTGTTCTGATGCTCCTGGCCACGAGCGGCGCTGCGACGTTGGTCGTCGCCGACACGCCTGCGCTGGAGCAACTGCAGCAGCAGGAGCAGACCGCGGCCGGCCAGCGCGACACGGCGAAAGCCGCGTTGACGGAGGTGGAGAAGAAGCTCAGGGATGTGGAGCAATCGCTCTCGCGGCTGAAGATCGAACTGGAGCGGACACAGGCTTCGGTGACCGAAACCGACGCCGCGCTGAAAAAGCAGCAGGAAGAGGCGGCCAGGCTGTCGGCGGCCAGAACGACTTCGCAGGAGGCCGCCGCTGCCGCCGTGCAGGCTGTGGCGGAGGCCCAGAAGAAAGCCGACGACGCGAAAAAAGCGGCCGACGCCGCGACGGCAGCGGCTGAGAAAGCAACGGCGGCCGTCGCTGAAACAGACGGGAAGCTGGCGGGGCTGAAGGAATCGCTGGCCCGGGTGGAGACGGGCATCAACGCGGCTGGCGAACAGCTTCCCGGTCTGCAGACTGCCACGGCGACCGCGAAGTCAACCGCGGAAACGGCGTATATCGAGTGGCTCGCCCAGGCGCGGGCCGTGGAAGACGCATTGCGCGCCATGGACCGCTGGGTGTCGTTCGCGTCTGAAGTGGCGCCTGTTTTTCAGGAGCGCTGCGTGGCCTGCCATAACTCGCGAATGGCGAAAGGACGGCTGAACCTCGAATCGTATGCGTCGTTGATGCAGGGGGGGGAAAGCGGTGCGGCAGTGATGTCGGGCGATGTCGCGATGTCCGATCTGCATGCCCAGATCGTCGATGGCTCGATGCCCAAGGATGCCGCCCCGCTGACGCCCGGGCAGATCGCCGTCATCGGCAAGTGGATCGCCCTGGGCGCGAAGCTGGATGCCGGCGTCGATCCGGCCGCCCCGCTGTACAGAATCATCCCGAAGCGACCGCAGCCCGCGGCGCCCGATGTGTACCGGGTGGCCCCGCCCGTCACGGCGGTCGCCTTCAGCCCCGATGGCACGCAGATTGCCACCAGCGGATACCACGAAGTGCTGCTGTGGAATGCGGGGGATCGGAAACTGGTGCGGCGGATCGGCAATGTGGCCGAACGCGTGTTCGAGATCGCCTTCCATCCGGACGGCTCACGCTTCGCGATCGCCGCCGGCGTTCCTGGTTCGATGGGCGAAGTGAAAGTGTTTCAGACGGCCGACGGGGCGCTGCTGGCGGATCTCGTGACGGTCGATGATGTGATGCTCGGAGTCGCCTTCAGCCCCGATGGCTCGCGGTTGGCGATGTGCGGCGCCGACCGCAGCGTTTCGGTGTTTGAAGTCGCGACGTGGCAGCAGCAGTTGCGGCTGGAAGATCATGCGGACTGGGTGCTCGACATCAACTGGTCGCCCGACGGCTCGAAGCTCGTCACCGCCAGCCGCGACAAGACGGCCAAGGTGTTCGATTCGACAACCGGGGAGGCGGTTTCGACCTTCAACGGGCATGCGGAGGTGGTGTTTGCCGCGGCCTTCCGGCAGGACGGCTCGCAGGTGGCCTCGGCGGGGCGTGACAAGAAGGTTCGCGTGTGGAACCTCGCCGATGCCAAACAGGCCCGCGAGATGGGCGGATTTGGAGGAGACGTGCTCGGGCTGCGGGTGCTGACGGAGGATCGCGTGCTGACCGGCGGAGCAGACATGCACGTCCGGCTGCATCAGCTGACCGACGGTAAACTGCTTCACGATTTCACGGGTGCGAAAGACTGGGTCTACTGCGTCGACGGCCATGCCGGCGCGGGGCTGGCGGTGGCCGGCAGCTACGACGGCGAGCTTCGCCTGTGGAGCCTTGGCGACGGCAAGCCCGTCGGCGAATGGATTGCCAGGCCCGAATAATCAGCGCGGGGCATCGGGCTGGGCGACAGCGAGCCGCGTTTGGGGCCGGCAGGTCAGGCGATCAGTTTGTCGACGATTTTTCCGGCGACATCGGTCAGCCGGAAGTTGCGTCCCTGGAACCTGTAGGTCAGTTTCTCGTGATCGAGGCCGAGCAGCCTGAGCAGCGTGGCATGCAGGTCGTGAACGTGGACGCGATCTTCGACGGAGTAGTAGCCCAGTTCATCCGTCGCGCCGATGGTCTGCCCGCGTTTGATGCCGCCGCCGGTCATCCACATCGTAAAGGCTTCGACGTGGTGGTCGCGGCCGATCAGATCGCGCGGCTCGCCCATGGGGGTCCGGCCGAACTCGCCCCCCCACAGAACGAGCGTGTCGTCCAGAAGGCCGCGGTTTTTCAGGTCGGTGACGAGTGCTGCGGACGCCTGGTCGACTTCCCGGCAACGGTCGTCCAGCGGCTCGCCGAGGTGGGTGTCCTTGTTGCCGTGGTGGTCCCAGTCGGTGTGATAGAGCTGCACGAACCGACAGCCCCGTTCCACCAGCCGGCGTGCCAGCAGGCAGTTGTTGGCGAACGATGGCCGGGCGGGGTCGGCGCCGTACAGGTCCATCGTCGCTTTGGTTTCGCCCGACAGGTCCACAAGTTCGGGCGCACTCGACTGCATGCGGAAGGCCATTTCATAGGCGGCAATGCGGGTGGCGATTTCCGGATCCTGCACCGTCGCCAGGCGCGACTGGTTGAGGTCGCGAACCGCGTCGAAGAAAGCGCCCTGGCGGGCCGCGTCGTATCCGGGGGGATTGGACAGGTTGAGGATCGGCTCGGCGCCGGAGAGGAATGGCACGCCCTGATAGCTGGTGGGGAGAAAGCCGCTGCCCCACAGGGCCGTGCCGCCGCGCGGGCCGCGCGGGCCCGACTGCAGCACCACGAATCCCGGCAGCGATTGCGATTCACTGCCAATGCCGTAGGTCAGCCAGGCTCCCATCGAGGGCATGCCGAACCGCGAAGAGCCGCAGTTCATGAACAACTTGGCTGGCCCGTGGTTGAACACGTCGGTCGCCATGCTCTTCACAAACGTCACGTCGTCCGCGATCGTCGCGAGGTGCGGCAGAAGTTCGCTGATCTGGGCTTTTGATTCTCCGTGCTCGTGAAATTTTCGCCGGGTGCCCAGCAGCTTCGCGTCCCCCTTGATGAACGCGAAGCGTTTCCCTTTGGTGACCTCTTCGGGGATGACCTGCCCGTCGTATTCCTGCAGCTTGGGCTTGTAGTCGAACAACTCCAGCTGACTGGGCGCCCCGGCCATGAACATGAAGATGACCCGCTTGGCTTTGGCCGGGAAGTGGGTCGGTTTGGGAAGCAGCGGCGGCTTCGCCTGGGGCAGCGGGGCGGCCGTCGCCTGGCCGACGCCCGCCTCGTTGAGCAGCGAGGCCAAGGCAACCGATCCCAGGCCGATGCCGCAGTCGGCAAAGAAGTGCCGGCGGGTCCGGGCCAGCAAATGGGCAGCGCGCGGTTCGAGCATGGCCAACTCATTCAGTCCGGAAGGCAGGGGACGCGTCTCCATTGTGCCGCCCTCGTCGTCCGCCAACAACGCGCCATGGCCGTCAGCGTTTCCAGCGGCGGGAATCGCTCGGCCGACAGGGAAGGGGCGAGGCGACCGATTTCCATCGAACCGGGGCCAGCTTCCGGTGGCGCATCCAGTGTCGAAGGGCCGGAGTCCGTCTCTGCTGTCTCTTCCAAAAATTCGGCCACAATCAGATGTAAGTGGCAATTGCAAAACAGCTTGTGGCGATCGACTCATTTCCGGCCGATCGCCGGTTTTCCGATTTCTGGTCCTTGTCGGGAGCGTTCAACCGTCCTGTTCCGAACAACGCATTCAGCGCCCGCACAGATTCCGCAGTTTTCCCAGTCCGTTCGATGGAGGCGCGACCTGCATGCCGAAACACCTGAACGTGTTGTTGACTGCCGGAACCGGGGTTAGGATTACAGGTCCTCTATTCGGGGGCTGCTGGGTCCGAAGGAAACCCCGATTCCAGGATGGAGTTGGAACGATCATCTCGCGAAACGCCTCGGTGAGGGTCCGTTTCGTGCCAGATCGCGTTCCGTCTCCGGCAGGTTGATCGCTGGCGTTCCGTTGGCAGTTTTTCATTTCCCGTCTCTGCGTCGCGTCGACGTCTGGAGCCACCGGGGACTGTCTGAACGGACCTGATGGAGTTGATCGCGATGGGTTACTTGTTGCTGACGGGAGCGACCGGCCTCCTTGGCCGCTACCTGATGCGCGACCTGCTGTCGGCAGGTGTTCAACTGGCCGTGCTTGTCCGTCGCTCGCGGAGGAAGACTCCGGGCGCGCGGGTCGAAGCCGCCATCCGCAGCTGGGAAGAGATCGAAGGCCGCACCTTCGAACGCCCCGTCGTCCTCGAAGGGGACATTACCCAGCCCGACTTCGGCCTGACGCCCGACCAGACCAAATGGGCGGCCGAAAACGTCGACTCCATCCTCCACAACGCCGCCAGCCTGTCGTTCGTGAGCACCGGCCGGCACGCCGAGCCGTGGCGTTCCAACGTGGATGGCACGAAGAACACACTGGAGTTCTGCCGGCAGGCGAACATCCGCAAGATGTTTCAGGTGTCGACGGCGTACGTCGCGGGCATCCGCGATGGCCGCGTGTACGAACACGAATTGCGGATGGGCCAGGAATTCGCCAACCCCTACGAAGAGAGCAAGGTCGAAGCGGAGGAACTGGTCCGCGACTGCAAGCATCTCGAGTCGGTGACGGTCTTCCGTCCGGCGATCATCATTGGCGACAGCCGCAGCGGCATCACGTTCACCTATCACAACTACTACGTGATGCTGGAACTCGCGCACAAGCTGACCGAACAGCTCGGCGCGAAGGACTTCACCGGCCGCGGCATGGCCAACTACATCAACCTGGATGCGAAAGGGGAGTGGAGCAAAAACCTCGTCCCCGTCGACTGGGTTTCGGCCGTGATGTCGCACATCGTCACGCACCCCGAGCACCACGGGCAGACGTATCACCTCACGCCCCGGCTGCCGATTTCCGTGCGTCTGATGCGCGACGTGATCGAGCAGGTGAACAACCTGTACGGCATCAACTTCGGCAAGCCGGTCAAGATCGAGAATAACCAGTCGCTGGCGCTGGAACTGTTCCAGAGCCACTCGGAAGTGTACGCCTCTTACTGGCGGACCGATTCGATCTTCGATTCGACCAACACGCAGAAGGCGGCCCCGCATCTCGTCTGCCCGCATGTCGATCGCGACATGCTGGTGCGGCTGTCGGAAGCCGCGATCGAGAACAACTTCGGGTGGAAAGACCCGGCGATTGAAGAGCCGGCCAAAGTTCTCGGCGCCTGATGGCGGGCCCGGTGACGAATGACGTTCAGCACCCCGGTTGCTTCAGGTAGCCGGGGTGTTTTCTTTGGGAGCGGCGATGAAGAAGCGGGCGACACGAACGGACGCGAAACCGGTTTCCAGGACGCAGCCGGTGGAGCCGATCGTCCGCCTCACGCCGGATGTCGTCGCGGCCGGAGTCAAACGCCTCAGGAAGGTCGACCCGATCCTGAAGGACGTGATCGATCGCGTCGGCCCGTTCCAGTTGAAGTTGACGAAGAACTGCTATCACTCGCTGGCGCGGGCGATTGTGGCGCAGCAGATCTCGACCGCGGCGGCACGGTCGATCTGGAAGCGGCTGGAACAACTGACCGCGCCGGAACCGCTGTCGGCCGATGCGATCATCGTGCTTCCCGATGAACAACTGCGCGGGGCCGGGTTGTCGCCCCAGAAGCTGCGATACTTCCGCGACCTGGCGGTGCGCGTGGCGGATGGCCGGCTGCCGCTGGCAAAACTGCCGAAGATGCCCGATGCAGCGGTGACGGAGGCGCTGGTTGAGGTGACCGGTGTTGGCGTGTGGACGGCCCAGATGTTCCTGATCTTCAGCCTGGGGCGGGCGGATGTCTTCGCGCCGGACGACTACGGCCTGCGGGCGGCGATCAAGAACCTGTACGCGCTGGAGGTGCTGCCCAACCGGGCGCTGGCAACGCAGATCGCGGAGCCGTGGGGGCCGTATCGGTCGATCGCGAGCTGGTATCTGTGGCGGAGTCTGGAACAGAGGTAGAATCTTTTGAGTCTCGGGAGGTCGATGGACAAATTGCGGAGGGACGGCCAATGAGAGCTGGTCGACGAACGATTGCGTTTCTCCTTGTCATGCTGTGCGGAGCGCAGGCAGACGCGACCAATCCCGGTTTTCTGCCGGGCGACTGCTGCTTTCTCACGAGTCTCACCCAGGAGGGCGTGAAAACGCTCCAGGACTCAGACTCACCGACGTTCGGATACGAGGCGCCTGATCCACTTTCGATGAAGTTCTGTGGATACAGCGGATACTGGACGCTTCAGGTCGTCGGGATGCCGCTGCAGCAGAGGGCGGCGCTGAAGTCGGCGTATGAGAGTGTCAGGGAGTTCCAGCCTCGCGAGTTGACGGAGTTCAAGGACTCCGAGACCGGAAAGCTCGAAGTGGTCGAGACGAATCCCGTTCGCGTGCTCATCGTCAATCGTGACTTCGATTTCGACATGTACGGTGTGCTGGGCAAGTACAACGAGTCGTGGCCCACGGAGTCTCTGGCCTTCAGCTTCGGCGGCAAACCTGTTCCCGATCGGACGTATGTGCCAATCGTTCAGAACGTGGACGTCGTGATCAAGGAGTGGTATCACGGGGCCGAAGTGGCGCCGCTGACGGTGGAATTGCCTGTGCCGCTGGAATCCACCGTCGGCCCGCGAGCACTTCAGCCCGTGAAGGCGACGAAGCCGTTGCGTTTCATTGTCCTGCCCGAACCATTCGAGAGTTACGTGAAGCCAGAAGACGGGACCGGGTTGTACGTCGTTGATGACGAATTGACCGAGTACCGATATGCGCCCGTCGAGGGATGGTTAACGGCGGCGGAGTGGAAGAAGCTTCAGGATGACGTCGAAGAAGCGGGTCCTGAAGACGCGAAGCAAAAACCACCGACCGGCGGGTGGTGAAGCTCATGCCAGTGTTTTGCGAAGCATCGTGTGGCGCTCCTTGCGAGTAGAAGCAGAGTCGGTCCTACCCACTACCAACGACCCACTACCCACTAATTCGCCCAGTAGAAGTAGGGCCGGTTTGACCGGCCGCGGCTCTGTCGTTCGTCAGCGACGTAGGGCTGGTTTCACCGGCCGAATGCAAGCGACGCTCCCTTCTCAAGTTCCTGGCACAACGAGAGTCGAACACGATGGCGCTGAACGCATTGATCGTAGTCGGGCTGTTGGTGCTGTGTCTTTCAGGCATGTGGCTGTTCGACCGTGTCGCTGCAGCGTTCTATGGTGGGCTTTTCAGTCAGAGACTTGAGGCACGATACGGCATCGCTCGCGAGGCGGTCGACCTGGCAGGGATCAAGTGGCATCATGCCGGGTGGACAACAGTGGGACAGAGGGCAACGATGAGTCTGTTCATCGCCAGACACGATAAGGGCCTTCTGCTTCGGGCCAGGTCGCTCTTCGGCCACCCAATGTCGTGCACGCTGTTGGTGCCCTGGGCGCAAGTGCGAGTTGAGTCGACGAGCGATGTTTTTGGCTGCAAGCAGCGTAATGTCGTCATCGACAGCGATGACTCGCCTCCAGGTCGCATTGAACTCGGAAGCGTGCCGTACGAGATCAATCGCGAGCTCAACAGCCGAAGATCGGTTGACTGCTGACCGCAGCCCCGCGAGCAGCGACACACTCTCGCACGTCCTGTGTTGCCTCTTGGGGGTTCGGTTTGTCCGTGGGCCCACGCCCACAGTTAATCAGTGCCGCCCTTTCTGGGCCATATCGGGTGGCCGGCACAGCCGGCCCTACCAATCAATTCGCCCAGCCGATCATGTCGCCCGAGTAGTGCTCGTAGAACATGAAGCCGATCTTCTCGCTGAGGCGGGAGAGGTACTCGCGCTTGAAGGAAATGAGCGACTGGTCGTAGGCCGAGCGAGGCACGCGGGTGGGGAAGGCGAAGTCGAGATCCTTCGAGAAGATCCGCTCGCCGTCGTTGGTCATGTCGCTGACGTGCACGAATCCGACGGTTCGGCCGCGGTAGAGGCTGGTGGTGTTGCCTTCCTCGTAGAGGCTGAAGGACTCCAGTTCGATCTCGACGACGTAGGTGGCGTCGAAGGCTTTGCCGATTTCCGACGCCATTTCCCAGTCGGGATGGGCGTCGACCCAGGCGCGGACGTAGTCGGGCTCGATGCAGCCTTTGATGCCGTGGGCGTACATCTGGTACGACACCTGGGCGGCGACTTCGTCATCGATCGATGGGAAGTTCCATTTCAGTTCCGTCGGGGCGTAGCAGACGACCACGACCTTCACATCCTTCTTGGACATCGACAGTCCGGTTTCGGCGTCGAAATCGGGCTCGATGGACGGCGGCCCGCCGAGCAGCAGGCCGAGCAGCACGAACTGCGCACACCCGCTGGTGCACAACGACAATCCCAGGCAGAGGACGACGCCGAGCGCGTGCAGCAGGGACGGACGGCGGGGGGTGAAGTCGGCGTGGGGGGACATAAGTCACTTCCTTGTGGAGAGCAGGGGGCGCCCTGCATTCCGGGTCGTTCCGTGCGTCTGGTCGGGGCGAGCACGCCGCGGCGGGCGGCGGAACCTCGGCCTTACAGGCCTTCGCTGGTCTGGTGGTCGTAGTAAATGTGCGTCAGCCGTTTGCTGATCTCGTCGACAAACTGCTTTTCAAACGCGTTGATCGACATCGTGTCGCGGGAGACCGGGTGCTTCGGATGCTCGACCTGGAATTCCTGTTCGAAAATCTGCACGACATGCCGGGGGCCGCTGTCGTCGCCGCCGCCGCGTGCGGCCCAGGCGTAGGTCAGCCCGGCCGCGTACCCGCGGAACAGGTTCGGGCTGTTCGGTTCCTTGATGCCGTATCCGGCGAATTTGATGTGGATCAGGTAGTCGGCCTGGGGGAACTCGCGGGCCAGCATGAGCGGATCGGTGTCCCCGGCTTTGCGATCGATGACGCGGGCGACATCGTTGGGCGGAACGACGTTGATCTTCCGGAGTCCGAAACGGCGCGACATGCGGTCGACCACGTCGTACGTCAGCGAGCCGTTTTCTTCGGTGACGCTGTAGGGCGCCGATGCGAACAGGATGACGTTGTTCTTGTCGCTCAGCTTCACGCCGGTGCGCTGCCGGAATGCGCTTTCGATGTGCGGGTCTCCGAGGATCATCTTGCTCATGATCGCGCCGAAGTTGATGCAGCCGGCCGAGGTGGTGCCGGCAGCCAGGGCGGCCAGCAGGGCCCGCCGGGAGAGGCCGACCGCCGGGGGAGGCGGGCTGCGATCGGGCGATGGTGTTGGAGAGTGAGCGGACATGGCGGGTGTCCGGCCTTTCGGGGACAGGTGTCGCGGCGGGCGGGAGTGAACTCAGCGAAGGGCGGGGAGGATGCGGATGACCCAGTTCGACAACGTGAGGACGGCCACGAGGGCGACGAGCGCGATGAACAGCCAGTCGGCACGGACGACGCCCGCGAGCCGCCCGGCGAATGCCGACGCGGCCAGCCAGGGAATCGACAGCGTCGCCAGCAGGGCACATACGAACGCGGCGGAGTTGGCGTTGAACGCCGCGCGCCAGTCGCCGCGCACGAAATGAGCGAAGCTCGTGGTGCCGCCGCAGGTGGGACAGGGGATGTTCAAGATCGCTCGAACGGCGCAGGGGGTGAGTCCCAACTGCTCGTGGGTGCCATAGCCGCGAGGGTCGGGCTTCACCCGGGTCGCGACAAACAGGAGGGCAGCCAGCAGGCAGGCCAGGCCCAGGCACATCGCACGACCCATCAGGGTCAGCGGGCGTCCAGGCAGGGCGAAGGGGGACATTTTCGGACGGAAAGCGGTGTCGTAAGCCAGAATGCCCTCAAGGACCAACGGAGAGTGTACCGAAAGGGTCCGCGCGGCGCAGTTTCTGCCGCAATTGCCAGCACGTGCTTATCGCCCGATTTGCGGCGCGTGACATCCAGGTGTCGAATCAGGGCACGCCCCGGTTCGCAAGCGAACCGGCTAGATGGGCGCTGCTCAGGCGGCTTTGGCGCTTGCCTGCCGGCCCCGGAGCAGCGAATCGACCGCCCTGGAGATCCCGCCGCGCTGAGCCGCGGTGGCGGCCAGTTCGCGCATTTCGCGGGCCGAGCGCTCCCGGGCCACCGGGTCCGACAGCCAGCGGTCCAGTTCGGCGGCAATGCGGCCGACATTCCGGGCGGAATTGCGGACCAGCGGGAACTCCGGCATCAGGTGGCGTTTCACCATCAGATTCGGCAGCGACATAAAGTCGCACTGCCGCAGCAGATGGGCCATCGTGAACATCGACGGCGAGCAGCGGTACATGGCGACGGCCGGCTTCTCGCGGGCCAGCACTTCCAGACTGACGGAGCCCGAGACCATGAGAATGCAGTCTGCCGTGGCGATGATTTCCGAGGTTTCGCCGTGGCGGAGGTCGATCGGCAGTTGCCGGCCATCGTGCGCCAGCACGGATTCGCAGAACTCGCGGTGGGCCGGCTTGAAGCAGGCGACGGGAAACCGCACGTCGGGATGTTTCTCCGCGAGCCGGGCAACGACATCGACCATCATCGGGAAGTTGCGTCGGACTTCCTGATTTCGCGACCCAGGGAGCAGCGCCAGCCGCCGCGGGGCGGACCGTTCCAGCCGACTGCAGACCTCGCGGTTCAGCGGACGCTCGGCCACTTCGTCGAAGAAGGGATGGCCGACATACTCGGCCGGCATGCCCCGCTGGTTGTACCAGTCGGCCTCGAACGGCAGGACAGAGAGGACGCGGTCGACGAGCCGCTTCATTTTGTGAATGCGCCAGCCGGCCCAGGCCCACATCTGCGGCGGGCAGTAGTAGACGACCTCGACGCCGGCTTCTTTCGCGGCACTGGCGATCCACCAGTTGAAGCCGGGAAAGTCGATCAGCACGCAGACATCCGGGCGTGTGGTGAGGAGAAACTGGCGGGCGCGGCGGTACTGGGCGTGGAATTTCGGAATCATGGGGAGAACTTCGGCGACCCCCATGACGGCCATTTCAGTGAGCCGGTACAGCGAGTCGAAGCCGGCTTCTTCCATCTGCGTGCCGCCGAACCCCGAACAGTGGATGTTCGGGTCGCGACGGCGGAGTTCGGCAATGAGATGCGCGGCATGCTGATCGCCGCTGGGTTCACCGACCGAGAAAAAGACGTGCATTGCCGAGCCACTCCGCACCGCGGGCCTGGGTTAAGGGCCGGAAAGGTCTGGCAAAACGGGCAAATGGGTCAAGATCAGGTGCGAGAAGGCGCCAGTCGCAGAGGCGCGGGCCGCAAGCGGGCCGGCTAGATGTCTGCTGTCATCAGCAGGGGGGCGATCCATTTGTGGACGAACTGGCGGTTCGTGCAGGTCAGGTGGCCGCCGGTGTTCCAGTCGCGAAACATGGCGCGGCAGAACTTCAGTTCGTGGACCCGGGGATCGAGAGGCTTGGCGAAGCCGACGGCTCCGGCAGCGGGAACGTGCCGGCCATCGACCGTGCCGAACAGGGTGGTCAGCGCGCCAAGGTAGATGCAGTCGCCATAGGAACAGTAGTTCCAGATGCCTCGTTCCGTGTGGCTGGCGGCCGCAGTCAGTGAATACTTCGGCGAGATTGCGGGGACGATCATCACGATGCCGGTGACGGTCACGCCATCGGGCAACCGCTCGGCGGTGAGCAGCGCCAGGGCTCCGCCGCCGGAATGGCCGACGAGGAACACGGGCCGGCCGGGATGCCGCGACTGGTAGTCGACAATTTTTTCGCGAATGGCGGCCGCCTGCCGGGCGTGGAGTTTGCGGCTGCGCAGGTTGTAGATGCCCCACAGGGGGCCATCCGTCCAGTCGTAGATTTCGATGCCGTAGGGAATGCCCGCGTCGATCAGCCCGCAGGCGATGCCGCGATTCAGCAGGCTCTGTCCTTCAATGCCGGGAAGGACAATGACGTATCCCTGTTCCAGGCGTTCGGGCTCGAGCCAGGCTTTCACGGGCGGCGACCGATCGTTGAGGAGGCGTCGACGGCCACGCACCGGGCGCTGCTGCGGGGCCGGCGCTGGTCAGTGATGGTCGTGGTGTACGGCGAGATGAGCTGCGCCGTGGTCATCGTGGCCGTGATCGTCGTGAGTCTCAGCGAGGGCGGGCTCGTCGAAGTGGACCCATGATTTACAGAACCCATTGAGCTGCGCGGTTCCGCAGAGAAAGGCGATGAAGGTGAGCGCCGTGGTGTAGGCCAGTTTTCCGGTCAGATTGCTGACGCGAAGGCCCAGGATGTGGTGCACGCCATCGGGGGGCGGGGCGACGGCGCTCCAGACGAGCACCGTCATGAAGAAAATCAGGGCGACGCCGATCCAGCCGCCGCGCTGGAACAGAACCGGCCACAGCGACAGCCAGTTGACGGCGAGCATCCAGAACGCGATCCACGCGAACAGCGGCGTCCAGGGAAGCAGCGTCTGGGCCACTTCCACGAGGAAGGCCAGCAGCGAAGTGACGACGTTCAGCAGCGACTGCAGCAGTTCCATGAGACCTGTCTCGCGTCAAAACTGGACGAATTTCCGAGTCGATCGGGCAGAGTCAGCAGTGTGGCGGCAACGCCCGATTTTGTGAAGTCGGCGACATCGCACCTTAGAGCGGAGTTCCCGGCGGCCCGTTGGGAAACAGCTGGCTGACGCTGGTGCGGTCGTGGATTGAACGGATGGCTTCGGCGAACAGCTTTGCGACCGAGACGACGCAGATGGACGGCGGCAGCGGGTCGAGCTGCGGCTCGATGGTGTCGGTCATAAACAGCTGTTTGATGCGGCTGGCCGCGAACCTGGCGGCGACCCCTTTCGCCAGGGCGCCATGCGAAACGGCGGCGTAAATGTCTTTGGCGCCGCGGGCCGCGAGGACGTCGGCCATGGCGATCAGCGTGCCGCCTGAAATCGTGAAATCGTCGGTAATCAGCACGTTTTTGCCGTTCACGTCGCCGATGACTTCCAGCACTTCCGCCCGCTCGGAATGGTCGCGGCGCGTTTTGTTGCCGATGACGACCGGTACGCCCAGGTAATTCGCGTAGGCCGAGGCGTTCTTGGCGAAGCCGATATCGGGGCTGCAGACGACGAGGTCGGGAATCTCGAGCTGCTTGATGTGGTCGCACATCACGTAGCGGGCGTAGAGATGGTCGACGGGGATGTGAAAAAAGCCCTGGATCTGCGGCGAGTGCAGGTCCATCATGAGGCAGCGTTCGGCCCCGGCCGCTTCGAGGGCATCGGCACAGACACGGGCCCGGATCGACACCCGCGGCTCGTCCTTTTTGTCACCCTTGGCGTAGCTGAAATAGGGGACCACGACCGTGACGTGCTGCGCGCTGGCGCGACGGAGAGCATCGATCCAGAACAGCAGCTCGACGAAGTTGTCGTTGACCGGCTGATGGACCCCCTGAATGATGAAGCAGTCGCGCCCGCGGACATTCTCGAGAATCCGCACGAACACGTTGCCATCGCTGAAGTAGTGCGCCTCGCTGGGGGTCAGCCGGACGCCGAGTTCGGCGGCGATTTTCGTGGCGAGCTGGGTATTGGCCGAGCCGGCCAGAAGGCACAGTTCGCCATGAGCCGGCTGAAATGAGAGGGGACGAGGACCGGGCGCGGGGGAAGGGGGCATTATCGGGGAACAGGGGCTGAAGCAGGTGCGGCCGGGTATGGTAGGGGAGCGACCGGCAAAACGACACAGAGCCTTCCCGAGTCGGTCAATCGGGACGGCCGTTCGATGTGTGTAATTATTTTATTAAGATTTGGGGTCCAATCACGCTCCTGGCAGACATTTGAGGACGGAATTTGTCGCGGCTGAGGGGAGCGAATGCGCCGTCGCTTTGCCGATCTGCCCGAGTCGACGATCCCCGTGCTCCGGGGAGGCGTGGAGGGTTCGGATCAGGAGGGCAGTGCCCGGCAGGCGGAATTTCTGACGCTCTACACGCGGAGCTACCGGTCGATTTACGCATTGCTGCTCGCATTCGTAGGCGAGCCTGCCGCCGCTGACGACCTGATGCAGCAGACATCGCTGCTGCTGTGGACCAAGTTCGACCAGTTCAATGGCGATGGCGACGACTCGGACGATGCGTTCGGTCGCTGGGCACGGACGATTGCCCGGAATGTCGCACGCAACTACCGGCGCTGGCAGCATGGCCAGCATCTGCACTTCGATGACGACCTGCTTGGCAAGATTGCCTGGACGCGGGCGGCCGCCGATGAGCTGCTCGAGCTTCGGAAGGGAGCGCTGCGGTCCTGCCTGCAGAAGCTCACGCCCTCGGAAGCCAGTCTGCTGCAGGCCTGCTACGGCGGCGGGTCGGACCCTGCAAAGTCCGCAGCGGAGTCTGGCCGGTCGCGCGACGCCATTTACAAGGCGTTGCGTCGCATCCGCCTCCGGCTGTTCCGCTGCGTCAACCTGCGTCTGCATCTGGAGGGCCTCCAATGAGTCTGCGCCCTTCTGAGTCAACGGCCTGGCTGGAAGCGATCGATGCGTTCATCAGCGGCGAGATGAACGAGCACGAGGCCCACGAGTTCAAAGAGCGGCTGCGTCACGATGATCGGGCGCGCCTGGTCTATGTCGAGTATCTCGACCTGCACTTCGAGTTGCTGCAGAACGCCGGCCGGGTGGCTGCACACCATCCTGCAGGCACGGTCAACTCGCGTTCGCATTGGCCCCTGTGGTTTTCCGTGGCATCGGTCGCCGCTGCGCTCGCGATCTGCGCCGCCATTCTGCTGTCGCCGCGTCCGGAACCGGTCGTGGCGAAGAATCCTCCACCGAATGTCGTCGTGCCGGCGGCTGTGGTCGAACCGCTGCAGGTCGAGCGGCCGGTCGTTGCGCGGGTCGGAATGGCGTTCGATGTCCGCTGGACCGATTCCGCGCTCTCACTGCAGGCGGGCAGCCTGCTGCGCGTCGGCGATGTGCTGGATCTGTATCAGGGAATGGTGGAAGTGACATTCGAATCGGGTGCGCGCTGTTACCTCGCGGCCGATGAAGGGGTCACGGCATACCTGAGGGTCGATTCGGCGGCGGGCTGCACGATGGAATCAGGCCGGGCCACCTTCGATGTGCCGCCGTCCGGCAAGGGCTTCACGGTGACGACTGCCGGCGGGAAATTTGTCGACCTGGGAACCGAATTCGGCGTTCAGGCCGATCCGCGCGGGCTCAGCGAGGTGCACGTGCTTGCCGGAGAGGTGGAAGCTCACGGTTCTGACCGGTCGCGTCTGCTGCTGCACCGCGGTGCTGCAGCGCAGCTCTTGGGAAGCGACTCCTCACCCCTGGTGATTGAGTTCAAGCCCGATGCATTTTCGAGGCCGGCTGCGCTGTTGAGAGGGATTGACGCATACTCCGGTGGCGTTCGTCTGCATGTGGTGCCGCCGTCATCGCTCAGGTCTGCATCGACAATGACGGACAACGAGATTCACCTGGTGATGGAGCAGCGAGGCGTTCACCTCGAGTCCGACTGGACCAGCGAAACACGCAATGTGCAGGAGTCCACGGCGACTGGAATTCAGCGAGTTCCCGGCTTTTTCTGTCCAGCAGGCCGGCGGGTCGATGCGTACCTGATCCATGCGACGCCGACGCCGGGCAAAGCGCGACGGGAGCTGCGCGGGCAGATTACTTTTCGGCGGCCGATTCTGGCGGTCATTTCCACGGACGCCGATCTGCGGGCCTCGAGGCCGCTCTTCGGCGATGCGAGCGTGGAGTACCCCACCGAGGTGGGCATCGGACTGGAAGACAAGGCGGGGACGCGGTCGGACGACCGTCCCGACGAAGTGCTGTTGTCGAATGATCGCCGCACGCTGACATTCCTGCTGAATGTCGGCCCGGTGTTCGATCAGTTTCGGGTTCTGGTGGCCTCGGACGAGGGGGCGGAATCCGCAGTCGATTCAAGGAAAGCGCCATGAGGTTTCAGACATCAATTCGGGGGGCTGGCGGTTGTCTTCTGGCGGCCTGGCTGGCGATCGCCAGCGGCTGCAGCAGCAACGAGAATCTGTCGGAAGTGCGGGGCGTCATCACGCTCGATGGCCGGCCGCTTCCCGACGCGATGGTCGTGTTCAGTCCGACCGGGACCGGGACGACATCATATGGCCGGACCGACAGCGACGGGAACTACCGCATGTTGTTCCGCGACAACGAATATGGCGCCTGGCTGGGTGAGAACATTGTGCGCATTACCACGTTCGATCTGGGCGGCAAAAAGGAGTTGGTGCCCGTGGTCTATAACGCGAAGTCAACTTTGACGGCGCAGGTCGCCTCCGGCGAGAACGTGCACAATTTTGAGCTGAAATCAGACGCTGGGAAGATCATTCAGGGGCCGGCGGACTGAGCGAACTATTTGCCTGTGCTGAGAGGCGATTTGCATCCCATTTATGTCCTGACGGGGGAATTCCGATGAGACGCTCTGGAAGTCGGCGTGCCTTTACTTTGATTGAGCTGCTCGTGGTAATTGCGATTATCGCAATTCTCATTGCGCTTCTGCTTCCGGCCGTCCAGCAGGCTCGCGAGGCGGCCCGCCGCACGACGTGCCGGAACATCCTGAAGCAGATTTCGCTGTCGATGCACAACTACGAGAGTACGCACGGAGTATTTCCACCGGGTTTCCTGTTCCGCGGCCCGTTCATGACTGCCCGCGGCGATCGACCGAATCGCTCGCCCGGCTGGAGTTGGTCGTCCATGATCCTCCCGTACATCGATCAGGCGCCGGTCTACAACCAGATGAACTTCAACATCGGCATGTACCTGGCTCCGAACCGAGCCTTGATCGCTTCGAGTCAGCCATTGGCACTCTGCCCGTCGGCTGCCCCGCAACCGACCCATTTCAAAATCGGCACGACCGCGGCACACGCTCCGTTTGGCTATGATAACCCTGGCGTGCTCGCGACGAATTACGTGGCTGTCGGCGGTCCGTTTGTCCAGAGTCAGTATTACGATTCTGCGGCACCACGCAGGGTCGGAATCCTGATGGAAGACTCCAGCATCCGCTTCAGAGATGTGACTGACGGCCTGTCGAACACGCTGCTCGTGGGCGAGACGGTCTATTGGGGGCCCGGAGCGAGCACCGGGACGGGCAATTTCTTCTGGGATGCGACCTGGTATGGACACTATCGCCATGATGCCGGGGGCACTGCGGATGCGCCGGAATGTGTGATGCGAGCTGGGGAATTCCGGATCAATCCGCCCAGCATTGCGACCGATGTCATCAAGCGGAACTCCTACAGCAGCCGGCACACGGGGGGAGCGCACTTCGCACTCGCCGACGGTTCCGTTCGATTCATCTCCGACAACATCCAGCACACCGAGACTCCGTTTGTCAATCCGCCGAACTGGCCCGCAATTGGCAATTTCCAGAGGTTGTGCGCAATCAACGATGGTCAGGTTGTGGGTGAGTTCTGATTCGGTGTGTCGGTTCAAAAGCTTCACGACTTCAACGCGGGGAAACCTTCCAATGCGCATCCTGCTGGCCGCTGCATTCGCTGTGGTGACAACGACAGTTCTGCAGGCCGCTGAACAGCCGAACATTCTGTTCCTCTTCGCCGACGACATGACCCATGCCGCCATCCGCGAGCTGGGCAACACCGAAATCGAAACACCCAACCTTGATCGCCTGGCCCGGCAGGGGACGACGTTCACCCATGCCTACAACATGGGGGGGTATCACGGGGCCGTCTGCGTGGCCAGCCGTACGATGCTGGTCACCGGGAAGTTCGTGTGGGAGGCGCGCGAACGCGACAACCGGATGAAGCAGAAGGAAGACGTGGGGCTGCTGTGGCCGCAACAGATGAAGGCCGCCGGCTACGAAACGTATCTGACCGGCAAATGGCATGTGTCAACCAACGCGGCCGAACGCTTCGACCATGTGGCCCATGTGCGGGGCGGAATGCCGTCGACAGTTCCGGCGTCGTACAACCGCCCCCTTGCGGGCGAGCCGGATCCGTGGTCTCCCTCCGATCCGAAGCACAAAGGCTTCTGGGAGGGAGGCAAGCACTGGAGCGAAGTGGTGGCGGATGACGCGATCGGCTTCCTGGATGACGCGGCACAACGCGACAAGCCGTTCTTCATGTATATCGCGTTCAATGCTCCGCACGATCCGCGGCAGTCGCCGCAATCGTTTGTCGACCGTTACCCGGCCGCGAAGATTGCCGTGCCGAAGAGCTTTCTGCCGGAATACCCCTGGAAGAACGAGATCGGCTGCGATCCGAAGCTGCGCGACGAGGCCTTGGCGCCGTTTCCGCGCACGGAGCACGCGGTGCAGGTTCACCGTGCCGAGTACTACGCCATCATCACGCACCTGGATGAGCAGATCGGGCGGATTCTGGATCACCTGGAGAAGTCGGGACGGGCCGCGAACACGGCGGTGTTTTTTACGGCCGACCACGGGTTGGCGGTGGGACACCACGGCTTGATCGGGAAGCAGAACCTGTTCGACCATAGCGTGCGCGTGCCGTTCATCGCCAAAGGGTCGATGTTTCCGGCCGGAAAGAAAGTCGCGACGCCGATCTATCTGCAGGACGTGATGCCGACGACTCTGGAACTGGCGGGAGCGCCCGTTGCGGACGAGGTCGATTTCAAGAGCCTGCTGCCGCTGGCGGCTGGCGAAAGCCCGCCGCATCATGGAGCGATTTTCGGCGTCTATACGATGGCGCAGCGAAGCGTGACCCGCGATGGCTTCAAGCTGATCGTGTATCCGGCGGTTCCCAAGCTGCTGCTGTTCGACCTTCAGGCCGATCCTGACGAGATTCATGACATCAGCGGCGAAACGATTCATCAGCAGCGGGTCCGCTCGCTGTTCAATGAACTGGTCGCGCTGCAGAAGCAGACGCAGGATCCATTGACCCTGGACCCGAAGGCGTTCTGGTGAGGATGGGCGTCCCGTGGGGGGCGAACCCGTCGTCGTGCGGCGGTGTCCGCCGTCGCATGAAGGCGCCGCATTCGAGTGAGAACTGCGCAACGGCGGTCGCGACGCGACTGGCGCCGGAGGATCTGCGGCCCGGCCAGGATGTGGCCATTCTCACGGAAGTTTTGGAGTGCCCCGGTTGGCTGTGGCTGGGGGACAGTCCGGGGGGGAGGGCGGACGAGATGATCCGTCTGCAGCACACGCCGCGCAACGGGGGGCGTCCGCTGCGCATCAAGGCGGTGTGCCTGCCGTTCGTGCTTGTGGTGCGTGCCGACGGCAGATGCCGGACTGTCGACGTTCGGCGTGTGCAGCTGGTGAAGCTCGACCGAGGCTTCGCCAAGCTGGTGCGAAAAGGGCTGCGACGCCAGGCCTCGTTGCGAAATCGGGACATTTTGCCAGGCGATTGAGCGGTCGCTGGCGACAGAGGCTGCGCGCTGCGCGAGGGTAATCCCGGAACGGCACGAATCGTCTGAGCCGACAGTTGCGGCCGGGGGCTTTATGTTCTTGAATGCTCGCCCGCTTTTTGACGATCATGTCCGGCGCCCACGGAGGGAGTCGTGTTCCCCGTGATCGTCGTCAGTATGGCGAGGGTTAACGGACTTGCGATTTGTCAGTGACCTGTTTGATACAGCCGGATTTCCGAAACGCTGGAACTGCGGACAATGGAGCGATGTCCATGGCTGGACGCACATTGTCTCGGACTCGCTGATCGGCGGGGCGTATCTTGCGATTCCCGCCGTGCTGGCGTGGTTCATGCTGCGGCGTCGGGATGTTCCGTTCGGGGCGCTGTTCTGGGCGTTTGCGCTGTTCATCCTCTCGTGCGGAGTGGGTCACCTGATCGAGGCCACGATCTTCTGGCATCCGTGGTATCGGCTGTCGGGCATGGTCAAGGCCGTGACGGCGGTCGTGTCGTGGACGACGGTGTTTGCCCTGATCGCGGTCCTGCCGCGGGCGCTGGCGTTGCCGCGGCTGGCGAGTCTCAGCGAACGGCTGATGGCGGAAGTTGCGGAACGAACCCGCATCGAGCACCTGTACCGCGGTCTGTACGAGAGTTCCCCGGCGTATCACGCAACGCTCGATCTGGCGACGGGCCGAATGACGCTGTGCAACAAGTCGCTGGCGGAAGACCTGGGACTGCAGCGGGAACAGCTGATTGGCCGGCGTCTGGAGGAGTTTGTCACAGACGAATCAGCGGCCGCGCTGAAACAGGCGGTGCTTGATCTCTCGATGGGTCAGGAGGTGGCGAACATCGAGCTGACGCTGAAGAGCCGGTTTGATTCGGTGATGGTGGTGCTGTTTTCGGGGAGGCGGTTGGCCGAGGATTCTCCTCCAGGGCCTGCGCTGGCGGCGTGCGTGCTGCGAAACGTGACGGAGCGGAAGCAGGCGGAACGCGCGCTGCGCGACAGCGAGCAGCGGTTTCAAAGCGTGCTGGAAAACACGCCGAGCGCCATTTTGCTGGTGGACGAGAACGGCAGGATCTCGCTCGTCAATCGCCGGGCGATCGAAACGTTTGGCTACACGCGCGAAGAGCTGCTGGGGCAACCGATCGAACTGTTGATTCCTCAGCGTTTTCACGAGCAGATGGCGGTGCATCGCGCGCGGTATCTTTCCGATCCGCAGCCGCGCTCGGTCGCCCGCCGCGATGTGTTGGCGGTCCGGAAAGACGGGGTGGAGTTTCCGGTCGAGATCGGGCTGAATCCGCTCGTCGTGAATGGCCGACGGAAGGTGGTGGCCGCCGTACAGGACCTGACGGAACGCCAGGTGTTTACGGACCGGCTGGAAAAGACGGCGTCGGAACTGCGGCAGATCAACCAGGATCTGGAGCAGATTGCGTATGCGGCGTCGCACGATCTGCAGGAGCCGCTGCGGGCTGTCGCCGGGTACTGTCAGTTGCTGAAGCTCGACTACAGCGACGGCCTGGATGCGGAGGCGCGCGACTACCTGGACAAGGCGGTTGCGGGGACGAAGCGGATGCATTCGCTGATTCACGGGCTGCTGGCGTTCTCGCGGGTGCAGCGCGCGGGAAATGAGTTCGCGCGGGTTGACACGGCGGGCGTCATTGAAGAGGTTCTGGAGAATCTCGAAGTCGCGATTTCCGAATCGCGTGCGACCATCGACATCGAGCCGTTGCCCGTGGTGGCGGGAGACCGGGTGCAGATTGTACAGCTGTTTCAGAACCTGATCGGCAATGCCATCAAGTACCGGGGCGCAGACGACCCTGTGATTCGCATCACGGCGAGCCGCGCCGGAAACGACTGGCGGTTTGAAGTGGCCGACAACGGGATTGGAATTGCCCCGGAATTTCGTGAGAAGATTTTCCTGATTTTCCAGCGGCTTCATAGCCGCGATGATTATGATGGCACCGGTTTAGGACTGGCGATCTGCAAGCAGATTGTGGAGCGTCATCAGGGAACAATCTGGGTGGAGGGTGAAGAGGGGCGCGGGAGCAGATTTTTACTGACGTTGCCGGATGCGTCGCAGCTCGCCCGCTGGCGCACGGCGGCAGCGCAGTTGCCTCTCGTTTAATGCGGAGATCCGTCACGGGTTCAGGGGCGATCGACCCGGTCTGCACATTCACCGAGGAGCACCTATGCCGGGCCACACGGCGACCCTCCATCGACCAATCGACGTTCTGCTCGTCGAAGACAGCCCATCCGATGCGGAACTGACGCGCAAGGCGTTTCAGCGCCAGCGAATCGACATGCGGCTGCATCATGTGTGGGACGGGGTGGAATGCCTGCAGTTTCTGGAGCGGGCGGAGAGCTACTCCGAGGCGCCGCGACCGGACCTGATCGTGCTGGACCTCAACATGCCGCGCATGGATGGACGCGAGGTGCTGCGGAGAGTGAAGGGCAACCTGAAACTGTCGCCCATTCCGGTGGTCGTTCTGACGACGGGCGGTGAGATGACGGACATTACCGAGGCGTATCGGTCGCACGCCAATGCGTATCTGATCAAACCGGTCGATCTCGAGCGGTTCTTTACCCTGGTCGGCGAGATCAGAAAGTTCTGGCTGGAAACGGCCGAATTGCCCGAGGAACTCTGACGAGGCGGTCAGGATTTCTTCTTGCGGGAAGGCCTGTGCAGACGCCCCAGACGGATTGTCGATGGCGGACTCCGATTTCACACCGGCGGCAGACTGGCTCCTCGAACGGCTGACGGTGGCTGCCTGCGCCCTCGACGACGGCCTGGTCATCCGGCAACGGAACTCGGCGGCCAGCGATCTGTTGCGCCTGCCTCATGCGCTGCCGGCGGCGCTGTCCTTTCTCGAACATGTCCACCCGTTCGACCGCGAGACCCTGGCGCCCGACCTTGAAGCGGCGTTCGGCGAGGGGCGGGCGACGGTCCTGTCGTGTCGCGTGGGAGCGGAGGGCCGCTGGAGCCTGATCGACCTGCACCTGGGGCATGAACTCGAACCGGGAGTGCGAGCGGCGGTGCTGGTTCCCAAGCGGTTTTCGAGCACGGCGGCCGTCACGCCGCCGGCGCCCGAACGGGGCCGGACGGCATCGGGCAGCGGCGCGGGGGACGACCAGGCCGAGGAATGGCGGAGGTTCGCATACACGGTGGCGCACGACCTGAAGGTGCCGCTGGTGACCATGGAAAGCAACCTGCGGCTGATGCAGCTGGACCTTTCAGCCGGCCGGTCCGGCAGACTGGAAGAAGATCTGTCGGAAGTCGGCGAGGCCGTCCAGAAGATGAAGCGGCTGGTGGTGGAACTGCTGGATCTCGCCCGGATTGGCCGGCTGGATCTGATTGCCGCGGCGCACTCCCGCGCCACGGACGACATCGATCTCAACCAGATTGTCGACCAGGCCGCGCGCGAAGTCGTGGCCGGGCATCCCGCCTGGAATGGCACGTTCCGGCGGCGGTCGGAACTGCCCGTCGTTCGCGGACGCACGACTCAGTTGACCGAGGTGTTTCAGAACCTGATCGACAACGCAGTCAAATACAGTGCAACGGTGGAGTCGCCGCGCGTCGAGGTCGACTGCGCCCGTGACGCGGAGCATGTGACGGTGTTCGTGCGCGATAATGGCTGCGGAATTCCGCCGCAGGATCGCCAGCGTGTGTTTGATCTGTTTGTTCAGTTGCGGCCGGATGCGGAGGGCGTTGGCATTGGGCTGGCGATTGTCCGCAGCCTCGTCTGCTCGCAGGGCGGGCGGATCTGGATTGAAGATGGCCTCGATGGTCGGGGCTGTACGTTCTGTGTCACTCTTCATTCAGCGATCTGATCTCCCATGATTGACGCGATTGATCGCCCTCCAATGCTGTCTCCTGCCGACCCGACGCAGCGCCTGCGACCGGTGCGCGTGCTGCTTGTGGAGGACGAGCAGGCCCATGCCCGGATCGCCCAGCGCGCGTTCGATTCGCGAGACTCGTCGACGTTCCAGCTGGAAGTGGCCGATTCGATCGCTGCCGCGCGGCGGTCGATCGAATCGGGTCCGCCCGATCTGGTCATTGCCGACGTCGTTCTGCCCGATGGTCGCGGGACCGACCTGATTCCCCCGCCGGAGACCCGCGCGTACGGCGTGGTGATCATGACGGCCCAGGGCGATGAAGCCACGGCCGTGGAAGCGCTGAAACGCGGAGCGCTCGACTATGTAGTGAAGTCGGCCGATACGCTGGTCGGCCTGCCGGAAGTGGCGCATCGCGCCATTCGCGTCTGGGAGCATATCGCAGCGCGTCGCGACGCCGAACAGCGGCTGCGCGATGAAGAGCGCCGGTTGCGAGCCGTGCTCGACGCCATTCCGGATCTGATCGTCGTCATTTCCCGCGAAGGCAAGTTCGTCGAATGTCGCGGCGGGCGGCTGCTGTTTGGCGTTGAATCGGCCGATGAGTTTGTCGGCAAGAACCTGCCGGACGTGGTGGGAGCGGAAACCCTGGGGTCCCTGCTGAAGAACATCGAGGAAGTGCTCGCGACGCAGGAAGTTCGCAAAGTGCTGTTCGAAATGCTGGTTCAGGGAGAGCGGCGTTATGTCGACGCCCGGGTGGCGCCCTATTCAAAGGACAGCGTGCTGGCGATTGTGCGCGACATCACGGATCGGCACCTGATTTCGTCCCGCATGGCGGCGCTTTCGGAACGCGAGCGGGAAGTGCTGCGCATGGTGGCTGGCGGAGCCTCGAACAAGCAGATCGCCGCCCGGCTGGACCTGAGCATCAAAACCGTCGAGGCGCACCGATCGCGGCTGATGAAGAAGCTCGGCGCACGCAACATGGCCGAACTGATGCAACTGGCGATGACAGTGAAAGACGAACTGTAGGCGGGCTCGTCACCGACGACCGGGGCGGCGTCTGTCAGGGCGAATGCCGATGTGGCTGGAAATGGCGGGGCGTTACAGGTCGGGGGACGGTTCGAGCGCCCGGAGGACGCGGCGGGCGGCGGTCTGCTCGTCGCTGGCGCCCTCCGTGGCGATTCGCTGGAGTTTCGGGATGGCGGGGCGGGCGGCCGGGCCGATGAGCAGCAGGGTGTCTGAAGCCGTTTTTCGCACGTCGCGGTCGTCGTGCCGCAGGAACTCCACGAGAGGCGCCAGCAGCGGGCCTGCCTGTCGCGTGAGGCGCCACCAGGCATTCATGGCATGCACCCGGACCGCTGGCGACTGGTGGTCAAACAGCGACCGCAGGGTGGGGATGAAGTCCGTCTGGTTGGCTGTGGCACGGCTGGCGGCGTCGATCGCCTGCAGCTGGACATCCAGGCTGGCGTGTTGCAGCAGCTGATTCAGCACTTCGGCGCCCCGTTTTCCCACCAGCGGCAGCGAACGGGCCGCCGTCTCCCGGACCACGGGCACTTCGTCGAAGAGGACCAGCGCTCCCAGTGCTTCGGCGGCTGGCTCGGCATTGCTGCCCAGAAAGCCGAGCGTGGCGGCGGCGGCGTGGCGAATTCGGTCGGCCGGATCTTCGCACGCGTCGACCAGCCGGGGGACCGCGGCGGGGGGCCTGGCCAGTTGCAGCGCTTCGATGCACGCGATTCGCAGCTCCAGCTGATCGGGATCGGGCGAGGGGACCGGACGGGTCCCATCGATCAGCGATTCGATGCCGGCGCCAGACGCCACTCCGATGCGGGCCAGAGTTTCGGTCGCGGTCAGCCGCAGCAGCATCGGCTGCCTGGGGTTGGTCAGAATGGCGATCGCCGGGGGTGCCGCGTCGACGGCCAGAGGACCGAAGAGGGCCAGCGACTTGAGCGCCCACAGCGGCGGCGTGGTTTCGACCGGTTCGACAGGCGCCTTGAGCAGGCGAATCAGGTCGGCGATGGCGGGCGCTGCCGGTTCGCCAATGCGTCCGAGGGTGAGGGCGGCCTGGCGGCGCGTGAACCAGGGGGCGTCGGGATCATTCATGATGGCCCGCAGACCTGTCACAAAGGCGGCGCGCTCGGACGACTTGAAGTCGATCTGCTGGATCGATGTCCGCCACTCGTCAAGCGTTCGGCCATCGTACAGGCGAGGCGGGGCCGCGACGATTCGGCCTGCCGGCGGAATGTTCAGCCCCCAGACCGTCAGCGCCATGCAAAACACCCCGGTTGCGACAGGCAACCGGGGTGCAGGGAGGTTCGTCGACATGGGAGACTCGCCAGGCGGTCAGGCCATCTGCGGCATCTGGCAGGAAGTTCCGCCGGCGGCCGGCACGTAGGAATGGGTGACGTAGTCCATCACCATGCGGTCGGCGTTGAATCGCCAGCCCAGGGTTTTGACGGCGCGCTTCATGCGGCGGATCCATTCCTGGGGAAGGCCGTCTGCATCGCGCTGGTAATACAGCGGGACGACTTCGTGACGCAGCACTTCGAGGAGCGATTCGTTGTCGCGCTGGTCCTGGATGTCCTGATTGACGTGAGTCACTCCGGTGCCGATGGCGAATCCGTTCTGGCCATCGAAGGCTTCCGCCCACCAGCCATCGAGGATCGACAGGTTCAGGCCTCCGTTGAGCACCACTTTCTGTCCGCTGGTGCCGGACGCTTCGAGCGGACGCCGCGGGTTGTTGAGCCAGACATCAACGCCCTGCACCAGATGCCGGGCGACGTTGATGTCGTAATCTTCGAGGAAGACCAGGCTGCCGCGGAAGCGTTCATCATTCGCCAGCCGATGCACCTTCTGCATGATCTGCTTGCCCAGATCGTCGGCCGGATGGGCCTTGCCCGAGAAGATGAACTGCACGGGGCGTTCCGAATCTTCGAGCATTTCCGCCAGCACATCGATGTTGCGGAGCACCAGATCGGTTCGCTTGTAGGGGGCGAAGCGACGGGCGAAGCCCACGAGAAGCGCCTGCGGATTGAGGGCGTTCTGCAGGCTCGCGATGGTCGCGTCCGATTCTTTGTTGCGTTTGGCATAGTGCACCAGCCGGTGCCGGGCGTAGCCGATCAGCCGGCCTTTCAGGGCCTCGTGCGTTTCCCAGAGTTCGCCGGGGGTCACCTGCTCGAAGCCCGCCCAGACTTCCGGCTCGCCGCTGCGGCGATGCCAGTTCAGCGGCAGCACCTTGTCGTACAGGACGCGCATCTGATGCGCCAGCCAGGTTGGGACGTGCACCCCGTTGGTGATGTGGCCGATCGGGATCTCTTCTTCGCTGCGCCAGGGCCACAGCGGCCGCCACATGCGGCGGGTGACGACGCCGTGCAGGTTGGAGACGGCGTTTGCGTGCCGGCTGGTTTTGAAGGCGAGGACCGTCATGCAGAACGGCTCTTCGCCGCGGTGCGGATCGACGCGTCCCAGGCCCATGAAGGCCTCGTGGCTGAGCCCCAGTTCGGAGAACAGCGGCTGCAGGTGTTCGTCGATCAGGCCGCCATCGAAGCGGTCGTGACCGGCGGCCACGGGGGTATGCGTTGTGAACACGGAACTGGCGGCGACTTCGCGGAGGGCGTCGTCGAAACTGTGTCCGTCTTCTTTCATCCGCAGGCGGATCTGCTCGAGCGTTGCGAACGCCGAGTGACCTTCATTCATATGCAGGGCATGCGGCCGAACGCCCAGGGCCGTCAATGCGCGGAGGCCGCCGATGCCGAGCAGCAGCTCCTGGCGAATCCGAGTCCGGCTGTTGCCGCCGTACAGTCGCGCCGTGAGCTGACGATCTTCCGGGGTGTTTTCCGGGATGTTGGTGTCGAGCAGATACAGCGGCACGCGGCCGACATCGCATCGCCAGATGCGGGCCATGATGCGGCTGGAGCGGGTCTCGACGGAGACCAGAATCGGCTTGCCGTCTTTGTCTTTGGCTTCGCGGAGGGGCAGGTCGGCCGGGTTGGCGACGAGGTAGTGCTCGCGCTGCCAGCCTGTTTCGTCGACTGTCTGCTGGAAATAGCCTTCGTAGTAGAACAGTCCGACGGCGACGATGGGGGCGCCGAGGTCGGAGGCGCTCTTCAGGTGGTCGCCAGCGAGCAACCCGAGGCCGCCCGAGTAAATGCGCAGCGATTCGTGCAGGCCGAACTCGGCCGAGAAATAAGCCACCGGGCGATGTCCGAGGACGCCGGCGTGGGTGTCGCCCCAGGTGTCGTCGGCCGCCATGTACTCCAGCCAGCGGCGGTAGGCGCCGTGAATGCGGGAGTGCAGGACTTCATCGCGGGCGCGGGATTCGAGCTTGTCGGGCCCGTATTCGCGCAGCAGCGTAATCGGGTTATGTCCGAGAGCCGACCACTTCACCGGGTCGATATCCCGGAAAATATCCGTGACATCCGGCTGCCAGCTCCACCACAAGTTGCTGGCGAGCTCGCTCAGCTTCTCGTGAATCGTTTTCTGGCGAATGAGATGATCCATCGCGATCCTGCTTTCCAAATCGATGCTATCCGAGCGTTCGGTGGAGTATATCGGGAACAGCGAGGGCGTCATCCCTGATGCAACAGGTCGATCGTCCTGCTAGAATAAGCCGTTTCAGCAAGCGATTCGGCTTCGACTGATCATGTTCACGGGATGCTGCAGCGCGGTTCTCCCGGGACGTTTTTTTGCGGTGAGAGCAGGGCGAACATGCGAGCGATCTCATCAGGGCTGTGTGCTGTCCTGGCAATTGCGACGACCACGTTCGCCGCTGAACCGGATGCCGAGGTGATCGAGGCCGGCAAGCGGTCCACGGCCATGGTTGTTATTCGAAACGCCCGCAGCAATGGCACGGCGTTTTGCATTCACAACGGCGAGTACTTTCTCACGAATTTTCGAGTGGTGGGGCGCGAGAAAAGCTGCGAACTGATTGTTTTTCCAGGCCAGCCCGATCAGAAGCGAGTGCCTGCGACAATCGAACGCGTCGATGAAGCGTCCGATCTGGCCCTGATAAGGGTTGAACCAGCGCTGCCTGTCCCTTCCCTGGCGTTGAAGCAGACAGTCTCGGTGACGGAAGCGCAGGACCTGGTGGCATTCAGTTACCCAGTTGGGTCGCCGCTTGGCGATGACAAGGGAGCGCCCCCCTCGATCTCTGTTTTTGTCGGCCGCGTGACGGCGATCCGGCGGATGGACGGAGTGCCTGAGTCAATCGAGTTCGATGCCAAGATCGACCCGCGTCACACCGGTTGCCTCGTCCTGAATTCCCAGGGCGCGGTGATTGGCATCGTCCGTCGGAAAGCTGCGGGAATGCAGATCGTTCCCGTGGAGAAGCTGCAGGAGTTCCTGCGGGAGCCACTGATCGCAGTCCGATTTCCCCCGCTTCTTGATGAAGGGGAGTTGGCGAAGTTTGATCTCGAAATCGTTCCGATTCTCGCGCCGCTGGCCGAGGCGCAGGTGGAGCTCGAACTCGGAGAAACCGGTCATCAGACGCAGACAGTCCCGTTGAGTTCGAGCGATGGCAGCCACTACCAGGCGGCGCTGATCGCCGTCCCGCGGATCGAAGATCGAGCGGAGGTGCAGATCCGAGCCGAGTTTGGCGACCAGGGACTTCTCGCGGGCACGATGTCGAATACCGAGGTGAGAATCGATGGTCAATCAGTGCCGCTGAGCACGATCCGTCGCATTGAGCAGGTCACAGACGCCTGGAATGTCACGCTGCGGGATCGCGGGCGGAAGACCGTAACCCGTCTGACTGGATTGCAGGGGGAGGTTCGCCTCGATGGAGTTGCCGTTGAGGCAGACCTGTCGCGGGCCAGAATGATGACGGTCGACGCCAATGAGTCGCCGACCATCGACTACGTTGTCCGGGTGACGGATTCAGGCATGTCGCTTGCGGAGCGATCCGGTCAGATTCCGATCCACGGACGTCGACCGCGGCCGAAAGCTCCGGCCGAGTCTGGCCTACCAGCACTCGAAAATTGGGCGTTTCTCGGAGAGAGCGTTGCGCTTCCGGACTACTTTACGTCGACTTCCCCGCTGAAACGGACGCCGGATCGCGGCGTGCGGATTTTGGACGAAAACGGAGTGATCCGTGGTCGGGATCAGGATCTTTTGTCGCGAGACTTCGTCTTCAGCGCCGTCATCGCGTTCGAACCGGACGACAAGATCGCGTACCTGGGACTCGGACTGGGAGTCCGAGACCGGGTGAATAGATTGGCCGATTCCATTTACCTGCGGCTGCATGCTCCCCCATTCGGCGATGGCCTTGTGGGGATGCAGAACGGGAAAATAGGGCATACCGACCTGGGCCATCTTCGTCGTGATGGGATGCATTCCGTGCGCATTGAAAAACAGGCAGACTCGCTGACGTTTTACGTCGATCCCGGCAACAACGGCCCCTCGGATGACGATTTGAACGTCACCTATCCCAATATCCGCCAACTGGCTCCGTATCTGGTCTCCGGAAACTGCGGGGTATTCTTCTCCGGATCGGGAACATTGGTGAAAGCGCGGATGGAAATGAAGTAGCTGAACGAGTGTGTGCCTCAGTCAGGACGGCGCTGCTCCCCACACCCATCGACAACTTCTTTCTGTGTGACAACGGGCTGCGTTAAACGCAATTCCGGCTAAACTCCCGGAGCCCCATTTGCCCGTGAGCCGCCGGTGTCTGAAACGCTTTATATCGTCGATACGTTCTCGCTCGTCTTCCAGGTCTACCACGCGATCCGTCAGCCGATGACGGGGTCGCGCGGGCAGCCGACGAATGCCGTGTTCGGCTTCACCGGCGATATCGAGCACCTGCTCTCCGAGAAGCAGCCGACGCATCTCATGCTCGCCATGGAGTCGGAGGGCCCCCAGACGCGGACGGAGCTGTTTCCGGCGTACAAGGAGCATCGCTCGGAGATGCCGGAGGATCTCCGGCCGCAGATCCCGATGATCTTCGACGTCGTCGCGGGTTACCGCATTCCCGTCCTCCTCAGCGAGGGCTGGGAAGCGGACGACGTGATCGCGACGGTCGCCTGCCGGGCCGCCGAACGCGGGATGGATGTGCGGATCGTCACGGCCGACAAGGACGCGCGGCAGCTCATCGGCCCGAAGGTGAAGATCTACAGCATCCGCAAGAAGCAGTTCTACGACGAAACCGAGCTGATGGCCGACTGGGGGATCCGTCCGGATCAGGTCATCGACTACCAGGCGCTCGTGGGCGACAGCGTCGACAACATTCCGGGCGTGCCGCAGGTCGGGCCGAAAACGGCGACGCAGCTGCTGCAGCAGTTCGGGACGCTCGACGCCGTCCTCGCCGATCCCGCATCGGCTAAGGTCCGCAGCAAGACCGTCATCCAGAACCTGACCGACTACGCCGACCGCGCCCGCATGTCGCGCGAACTGGCGAAGCTGAATTGCGACCTGCCGCTCGAGATCGACTGGGACGCGGCCCGCGTGAAGGAGCCCGACTGGGAACGACTGTACGAGCTCTTCACCGACTACGGCTTCCGCCGCTACGCCTCCGAAGCCCAGATGCGGATGAAGGAAGGCCGGAAGATCCTCAAGCCGGAGGAGCACGTCCGGCAGTGGTTCACGATCCGCGACTGGCAGCAGTTCGACCAGTTCTACGCGGCGATGTCGATCCAGCCGGCCATCTGTTTCGACCTGGAGACGACCAGCACCGACCCGATGCAGGCCGACATCGTCGGCTGGGCGTTCAGCTGGGAGAAAGACGTCGGGTACTACATCCCGGTGGCCGGCCCGCCGGGGGACCAGACACTCGATGCGGCCGAAGTGCTGAAGCGGCTGAAGGCCGTGCTGGGTGGGAGCGAAAACAAGGCGAAGCTGCTCAATCAGAACATCAAGTACGACCTGCTGGCGATGCGCCGCGCGGGGATCGATGTCGACCCCGAGCGCATCGGCCTCGACCCGATGATCGGCGACTACCTGCTCGATGCTGGTGCGCGCAGCCATGGCCTGGATGAGCTGTCGAAGAAGTATCTGCAGCGGCAGATCATCCCGATCTCCGAACTGATCGGGTCCGGGAAGAAGCAGCTGAAGATGTTCGAGGTCGAGGTCGACCGCGCGGCCGAGTACGCCACGGAAGACGCCGACGTCGCCCTGCAGATCGCCAACGTGATCGAACAGAAGCTCCACAAGGAAGGACTGTGGGACCTCTACTGGAACCTCGAGCGGCCGCTGATCACGGTGCTGGCCGACATGGAGTTCCAGGGGATCCGCATCGACGTTGAAGAACTGAAGCGGCAAAGCGACTCCGCGGCGAAGCGGCTGGAGGAGCTGATGGGTGAAATCCACCGCATCGCCGGACGCGAATTCAACATTGGGTCGCCGAAGCAACTCGCGGAGGTGCTGTTCACGGACCTCAAGCTGCCGGTCATCAAACGCACGAAAACCGGGCCGAGCACCGATGAAGAAGTGCTGACGGAACTGGCGACGAAGCACGAGTTGCCGGCCCGCATCATCGAGCACCGGATGCTGTCGAAGCTGAAGGGGACGTATCTCGACGCGTTGCCGACGATGGTCAATCCGTTCACCGGTCGCGTGCACACGTCGTTCAGCCAGGTGACGGCGGCGACGGGCCGGCTGTCGTCGAGCGACCCGAACCTGCAGAACATTCCGATCCGGACGGAAGAAGGCCGGCGGGTGCGGAAGGCGTTCGTGCCTTCGGAGCCGGGATGGAAGCTCGTCTCGGCCGACTACTCTCAGATCGAGTTGCGGATCCTCGCCCACTACTGCGAAGACCCGGTGCTCATCGAAGCGTTCCGACGCGGCGACGACATCCACCGCCTCGTGGCGGCACAGGTGTTTGAAGTGCCGCTCGACCAGGTCACATCCGACCAGAGACGCATCGCGAAGGCGGTGAACTTCGGGGTGATCTACGGCCAGACGTCGTTCGGCCTCTCCGCCGTTCTCGGCATCCCGAAGGAGGACGCCCAGGCATTCATTGACGGGTACTTCAAGAAGTACTCGCGAGTGAAAGCGTTCATCGAAACGACGCTCGATGAAGCGCTCGAAAAGGGGTACTCGACGACGATCCTCGGGCGGCGGCGCGAGGTCACTGGAATCCGGCCGAAGCGCTGGGGAAACATGAACCTGCCCGAGCGGACGGCCGTGAATGCCGTCATCCAGGGCTCAGCCGCGGACCTCATCAAGAAGGCGATGATCCACGTCCACGGCCGGCTGAAGCGAGAAAATCATCCCGCCCGGATGCTGCTTCAGATTCACGACGAACTGCTGTTCGAATCTCCGGAGGGAGAGGTCGCGTCGCTGATCTCGCTCGCGAGGGAGGAGATGGAGAAGGCGATTGAGTTCCGGGTGCCGATCGCGGTGGATGTGAGCGTGGGGGACAACTGGCTGAAGGAGTGACTTCGCTCTCGCGAATTCGACCCGGGCGCCTGGCGTCGCGCTCCGGGATGGCATCGCTGGACCATTTGCATGGTTCTCCAGTGCAGGCGATTCGACGTGTTCAGGCTCGTGGATGTCCCGCTTTCGCCTGCGGAGGCCTGCAAAGCAGTTCCGAAGAGGCTCTCGAAGCCACTCTACCGACCCTTGCCGAGGAAGGTTTTGATCGAGTCGTAGATCCCTTCCTTGCTCTCGATTTCGGACAGAACCAGGTTGTCGAACTTGTCGCCGATTTTTCGCAGTTCGCGGATGAAGTCGCCGCTGCCGTAGGGGCTTTCGACCTGCCCATAGCAGAACAGGTTGCAGACCGGCAGCAGATCTTCGCGCAGGTGGCGGAGGCATTCCTTGTTGTCTTCGCCCCAGTTGTCGCCGTCGGAGAACTGGAAGACGTAGATGTTCCAGTCGGAGGGGGGGAAGTCGCGGTCGATGACCGACTTGGCTTTTGTATAGGCCGAGGAGATGCGTGTGCCGCCGCTTTCGCGGACGCGGTAGAAGGTGTCTTCATCGACCTCGTGGGCGACGGCGTCGTGCACGATGTAGCGGCGTTCGACGCCGTCGTACTGGCTTTTGAGCCAGGTGTCGATCCAGAACGATTCGATGCGGACGATCTCTTTCTGGTCGTCCGTCATCGATCCGGAGACGTCCATGACATACAGAATCGCGGCGTTCGTCTGCGGTTCGAATTCGGTCTTCCAGCTGCGAAACCGTTCGTCTTCGCGGACGGGAATCACCTTGGGAGACAGCGGGTCGTAAGCGCCTGAACCGATCTGGCGTTTCAGGGCTTCCTTGAATGTGCGTTTGAAGTGCCGCAGCGAATCGGGGCCGACGCGGCCGATTGTGGTGTATTTGTCCTTCAGCGACCGCAGCGTGTTCTTACCCTTGGGTTCAATGTTGGGCAGTTCGAGTTCGTTGCCCAGCATCTGGGCCAGTTCGTCGATCGAAACTTCGACTTCCCGGACATGCTGGCCGGCCTCGCTGCCGGCTTCGCCGGTTCCATTAGGGTCGGGCTGGCCCTTGCCGATCGACTGACCGACTTCTCCTTCCCCCTGACCGGCCCCGCCCGAACCTTTCTGGCCATGGCGGAAGTGAGGAATCTCGATGTTGGGGACTGGAATGCTGACGGTCTCCCGCCCCTTCCGGCCGAGCATTTCCCCGTGATTGACGTACTTGCGAAGGTCCTTGCGGATGCGACCGCGGACGATCTCGTCGAAGCGTTTCAGATCTCGATCGATGCTGCGCGTCATGACAGCTTCGGGCCTCCCGATCAGACAGGCCGGACGAAGACGCCGTCCGGCTGTGCAATCCTATGCCCAGTGTTCGTTTGTGAACATGGGAGTTTGGGGGACTCGGCCACGGATGCCCGGGAGCGGCCGAGTGCGGCGGACCGGTACGGGGTGGATCGGTGAAGCAGAACTCACGGGAGTCCTGTGAACTTTGCGAGACGGGTCGACGGCCGTCAGACAGCACAGAAAACCGCGCATCAAAAAGGGCCGGATCGCTCCGGCCCCCACTCCTGATCGCATTCACTGTCCTGACAGCCCTTCGGTCTCAGGCGGTCGACTCAGAACCCCGGCCACATCCAGGTATTGGGCAGCCCCCACATGGTGGGATACGGCAGCGGCCAATTCAGCGCCCGGAACGAGGAATAGTCGCCATAGGCGGGCAGGTAGGGCTTATACGGCGAGTAGGCCGGCTCCTCGACGCGGGGTGCGGGCATCTGCTTCACGATGGTTGTCGGGCGCATCTGGCCAAACAGCAGTTCCATCGCCGCTTCGTGGCGATAGCTGGGGTTGGCATCGTATTCGGCGCGATTGAAGGGGATGGACCGGTAGGCGTCTTCGTAGCGACGACCGTACACAACGAGGTGCTGTTTGGAATCGGGCACGACCGTGACGCCGTGCCGTTGGGTTGCGGCGGACCCCTTCTGGCCGGTCGTCATGACGGGGACCGGGGGGAGGTCGGATGGAAAGTCGCCGGGAATGCCGGCCGGCGGGGGCGGGGCGGCGTCCTGCGGGGCCTCGGCCGAGACCAGTTCGACGGGATCGGGGACCGGCACGGCTCGGGTTTCGGCCTGTGCGGTCCGCTGGGCCGGTTTGATCGACACGGTCCAGGCTTCGCCGCTGTCCGAGCGGAAGACGGTGTTTTTGGGTGCGGAATCGCCGCCGAGGGCGCCCGACTGGGCCAGCAGGGCGACGGAGAGGGCGCTCGAACAGGGCAGGGCAAACCTGAACAGGGTGTGTCGGAGGGGGGGCATGACTATCCTTTCGCGAGACTTGCCGGACGGGGCGCCAGCAGCCACGCTAAGGCGGGCGCGGGACCGCTGTCAAAACGCAACAGCCGCAATTGGCGCAAGCGATTCCCCGGATGGCGGTTCTGACGGCGTGTTGCCAAACAGCAACAGGCCCGCACTGGCGCGTCACAACCGGCGCGTCATCACCGACGCCCGCTCGCCGGTCGCCCTCCGCTGGCGGACGTATTGCCGCCTGCGGTTTCGTAACGACTCATTTTCTCCTGCTTTCCAACGCGTCCCATGTCCAAAGCCTGGTCCGGCCGATTTTCTCAACCGACTGACAAGCTCGTCGAAGCCTTCACGGAGTCGATCAGCTTCGATGCCCGCCTGGCCGAGGTCGACATTCGCGGCTCGAAAGCCCATGCGCAGATGCTGGCGGAAGTCGGCCTGATCTCGACCGACGAATCGGCCTCCATCGCCCGGGAGCTCGATTCGATCGGCGAATTGATCGGCCGCGGCGAGATGGCGTTTTCGTCGGAGCTCGAAGACATCCACCTGCATATTGAAAGCGAACTGATCCGACGGCTGGGCGACGTGGGGCGCAAGCTGCATACGGGACGCAGCCGGAACGACCAGGTGTCGACCGACCTGAAGCTGTACACCCGCGACGCGATTGATCGGATTGACCAGTTGCTGGAGGGGGTGCAGCGGGCGTTTGTGGGACGGGGCGACGGCGACCTGGATGTGATCGTGCCGGGGTACACGCATCTGCAGCGGGCCCAGCCGGTGGCGGCGCCGCATTACTGGCTGGCTTACGTTGAGAAATTTCAGCGCGACCGCGAGCGGCTGGCCGACTGCCGGAAGCGGGTCAATGTGTCCCCGCTGGGGGCGGCTGCTCTGGCGGGGTCGTCGCTGCCGATCGATCGCCACCGCACGGCCGAACTGCTGGGCTTCGGCGCCCCAGCGGCGAACAGCCTGGACGTTTCGAGCGATCGCGATTACCTCGTGGAGTTCACGAGTGCACTGGCGCTGGTGGCGGCACACCTGAGCACCTGGGCGGAGGAATGGATTCTGTGGAACACCACGGAGTTCGGATTTCTGCGACTGCCGGATGCGTTCACGACGGGCTCGTCCATCATGCCGCAGAAGAAGAATCCGGATGTGCTGGAGCTGATTCGCGGGAAGTCGTCGCGCGTGATCGGGGCGGCCCAGACTCTGCTGGTGCTGATCAAGGGTCTGCCGATGGCGTACAACCGCGACCTGCAGGATGACAAGCGGGCGATGTTCGATGCGTACGACACCGTGGCCGCCTGCCTGGAAGTGGCGCCGCAGATCATCGCGGGCGCCGAGCTGCGACGGGACGTGATCGCCGCGCGGATTGACGATGGGTTCCTCGATGCCACGGCGCTGATGGAATACCTGATCCGCCGCGGGGTTCCGATGCGGACGGGGCATGAGGTGGTCGGCAGGCTGGTGGCCGAGTGCGAGGGCCGGAAGTGCCGTCTGGCAGACCTGTCGCTGGAGGAGATGCGGTCGCTTGTTCCGGCGGCGGCCTCGGGGCTGATTGACGCCAGCGTGTTTCAGGTGCTGGGTTCGGCCAATGCGGCGGCGGCGCTGGTGAGTTACGGATCGGGAAGTCGGGCCCGGGTGGCCGAGCAGTTGAACGCGTGGCGGGGGCGTCTGGAGGGGAAATAGACCGTTTGCATGGTTCCCGGGCAGGCGATTGGACGGCATTTGACTCCTGCTGGCCCGGCGTTTGCCTGCGGAGGTCTGCCAGCCGGATGTGAAGAGGCTCTTGCCTGGGGAATGCGACGTTTCGGTCGTGTTCGCGAGGCCGGCGCGTCTGGTTGCTTTGCGTGACGCGGCGCAGCCGGTATTCTCCCGTTTCACTTGCCGGGCCGCAGGCGGTCCTCAGGCGAATCTTCGCAGCGATACTCTTCCAACGTTCAGATTGCAGCGCCATGTACCTCGGTGAAAAAAGCGGATTGAAGCTCGGCAAGGCCATGCGTGACGCGTTCGGCGATGCGCTGAAAGAGGTCGGCGCGACGAATCCGCTGGTGTGCACGGTCGATGGCGACGTCGGCAACAGCACCCGGACGGAAATTTTTGCGAAGGCCTACCCCGACCGGGCCGTGAACGTGGGCATTGCGGAAAGCAACATGGTCAGCGTCGCTGGCGGTCTGGCGGCCTGCGGCAAGATTCCGGTCGTCGCCAGCTTTGCCTGCTTCCTGCTCGACAACGCGTTCGACCAGATCCGGATGTCGGTCGCGTTCCCCGAGCTGAATGTGAAGCTGGTGGGCTCGCATGCCGGCATTTCGATCGGCGAAGACGGCCCCTCGCAGATGGGCATTGAAGACGTGGGCCTCGCCTGCTCGCTGCCGGGCGTGGTGGTGATTGTGCCTTCGGATGCCGCCACGGCGAAGGCGGCAACGGTCGCTATGATCGAACACAAGGGCCCGACCTACCTGCGGGTTTGCCGCCAGAAGGTGGCGGACATCCATCCGGCGGATGTGAAGTTCACGATCGGCAAGTCGATCCAGGTTCGCGATGGCAAGGATTGCACCATTATTGCCAACGGCCTGATGGTGGCCTGTGCTCTCGATGCGGCGAAGACGCTCGAAGCGGAAGGGGTGACCTGCCGGGTGATCGACATGCATACGATCAAGCCGCTGGACACCGAGGCGATCGCCCGGGCTGCGAAGGAGACTGGCTGCATTGTGGTTGCTGAAGAACACCTGCCGCATGGCGGTCTGGGTTCGGTGGTGGCGCAGGCGGTGGTGGAGTCGGCCCCCGTGCCGATGGAGTTTGTGAACATCGGCGACCGTTATGCCGAATCGGGGGACCCGGACGGGCTGCTGGTGAAGTACGGCCTGACGCCGGAGAAAGTGGCCGAGGCGGTGAAGAAGGCCGTCAAGCGGAAGTGATCGGAGTCGAGTCTTCCGGCAGGCCGGTTGCCGACTTCGCGAGTGCTCGCGAATCAGGAATCGCCGCCCCGTCGTCCCGACGAGTACGGCACGGTGCTCAGTTATCGCACGTTTCAGAACGCTGATCCTCCCCGCATCCTACAGTTGTGGGTCGACAGCGGTCTGGGGCGCGGTGCGATTCAGAGTCGCTCCACCGAGCCGTTTGAAATCTCGAACTACTCGCAGCCCTATTTCGATCCGCAGGGGCTGATTCTCGCGTGCGACGGCGAGCGGGTGGTCGGCATGGCGCATGGCGGATTCGGCACGCTGTCCGATCAGTCGGGGCTCGATCCGTCGACCGGCGTGGTGTGCGCCGTGATCGTGCACCCGGAATATCGCCGGCGCGGAATTGGCCGCGAACTCGTGCGGCGGGTGGAAGACTATCTGCGAGTCCGCGGCAGCCGCGACCTGCTGGCGGGTCCGTCGTGGATGAATGACCCGTTCTACTTCGGGCTGTACGGCGGCTCGCGGCCATCCGGCTTTTTTGAAAGCGACCCCTGCGCGGCGCCGTTTCTGACGGCGGTGGGCTACGAGCCGATCGAGCGACACGGAATCTTCATCCGCGACATGCTGTCGGGAAAAGACCCGACTTCCGCCAAGGTGGTGATGATCCGCCGGCAGACGTTTCTGGAAGTCTCCGAGAAGCCGCAGCGGCCGACGTGGTGGTGGTTCACGCGGTTTGGCCGGCTGGACTGCCTGCAGTACCAGCTGAAGTTCAAGAAGTCGCAGGAGACCGTGGCCATTCTGACCGCGGTGGGGCTGGACCAGTACATTCCCGTCTGGGGCCAGCGGGCGATCGGTCTGGTCGATCTGGTGGTTACGCCCGAGTATCGCGGACAGGGCTTTGGAATGACGCTGCTGATCGAGGTGATCCGCCAGCTGCGGCAGGATCTGGCCGGTTTCGCGGAGGTGCATTCGCCCGAAACGAACGAATCGGCGATGCGGGCGGTTCTGGGCGCGGGCTTCGAGCGCGTCGATACCGGCATCGTCTACCGCCGGCGCGAGCAGAATTGACCGGCCCGTTCGCGAGCCGGTCGCGTCACTGCATGGGCTGCGCGGTGGGGGGCGTCTGGCGTTCGCGCTGGATCGCCTGATAGACCTCTTCGCGGTGAATGCTCACATGCTTGGGCGCTTCAATGCCGAGGCGGACCTTGTCCCCCTGGATCGACACCACCATCAGTGTGATCGAATCGCCGATGATGATTTTTTCGTCCTGCTTCCGGCTCAACACCAACATGACCGCGCCCCTCTATGGAAAGCCTTTTGCGAACATCCCCTCCTGCGATTGAGCGGTTCGTCCTGCTCCATTCGCATCGGATGGTCAATGAACGCTACACCACTTTCGATACACACAGCTTCGGCAGAAACTGCGATTCCCGCGCTGGGCGTGGTGACGAAATGCATCGCACCGGGCAATCCGTTCACGTGCGGAATTCGCACGCTGACGGCCCTGCCGATTGTCACGGCTGTCGGGCCGCCCGCGGCCGGGAAGACGCGTCGCGCCGCTTCTGTCGATTCTTCGCACTCCGGCGGCGATGACGATTCCGGGCGTTGTTGGAATGAAAGCGGTTCGAGGCGGTCGCCATGAGCCCCGGGGGGCGGGCGTGTCATCGCGACGGCGGGGGCTTAACATGCGCGGACGTGTCCCGCGTTTTCCGCCTTCTGGAGCCGTGATGAAGACTCTTGTCCGCCTCGCGTATTGCTGTCTTGCCGTCGGGCTGTTTGCCCAGCCGGCCTGGTCGTATCAGGCGCCCCCCGCGGCGGCCCAGGCGGAAGCGCCGCCCGCCGAGCCTCGGGCGCTGCTCGGCCAGCTCGAACTGCAGGATGGAGACAGCATCGTTTTCCTGGGGGACAGCATCACGCACCAGGTGCTCTATACGCAGTACGTCGAAGACTACTTCTACACCCGCTTTCCGAAGATGCGGCTGAAGTTTCATAACGCCGGCGTCGGCGGCGCGCGGGCGTGGGACGCGCTGGCCCGGTTCGACAGGGACGTGGCGGCCTACAAGCCGAAGTATGTGACGATCCTGCTGGGCATGAACGACGGCAGCTACAAGCCGTACGACGACGCGATCTTCAAGACCTACAAGCAGGACATGCAGGAAGTTCTGAAGCGGATCACCGACATCGGCGCGACGCCGATTCTGATCACGCCGACCATGTTTGACGCCCGCGCCGCGCGGGCCCGGCCGAACAATCGCCGCAGCCCGGAAGATGTTGAACTCTACAACTCGACGCTCGCCTACTACGGCGCGTGGTTGCGCGACGTGGCGCAGGAAAACGGCTGGGGCTTTGTGGACATGTGGACCCCGCTGAACGCCATCACCATGGAGCAGCGCAAGACCGATCCGAACTTCACGCTCATCAAGGACGCCGTCCATCCGGCCGAAGCGGGGCAGCTGATCATGGCGGCCGCCATCATCAACGACGTGGCGCCGTCGCGTCGGGTGTCAACGATCAACCTCAGCCGCGGGCCCAACGGCCAGTTGCGGGCCGGCAAACCCTTCGGCGGCACGCTGACCGACCTCGTGGCCGATTCCGAAAAGGTGGAGTTCACCTGGACGGCCGATTCGCTGCCATGGGTGGTTCCTGAGAGCGCCGCGCTGGGAGTGACGCTGTCGAAGATGGGCCACAAACTCGGGGCCGAATCGCTGCAGGTGGCTGGCCTCGAACCCGGTCGCTACTCGCTGACAATCGACGGCGTGGAAGTCGGCGTCTATTCCGCCGACATGCTCGGCCGGAAGATCGAACTGCAGGGGAACACGAAGACGCCGCAGTATCAGCAGGCATTGGAAGTGGCGAAGCTGAATGAAAAGCGGAACAAGGGGCCTTTTGAGGGAGCGACCGACGGTCCGGAACATATGAAGCGGGACCTGTGGGGGAAGTTCCAGGGTTACGCCCGCATGCAGCGCCAGAGCGAACAGAACCCGGGCGATGAAGCGCTCAAGAAGCGGGTCGAGGAGACCGGCAGGGAGCTGGCGAACATGGATGAACTCGTCGCGAAGTTCAACGCGCAGGCGAAGTCGATCGAAGACGAGATTTTCCAGAAGAATCAGCCGCAGCCGCGGAAGTATGTTCTGAAGAAGGTCGCCGGTCCGGCGGCGAACGGGCGCCGCAAGGCCGCCTGATTGCCGTCCGAACGCAAGGCCGGCGGCGCTCTGCGAACCTGATCGGAGCGCGGGCGGTCCTGCTCATCGCTTTCCCGGTGGCACAGGCATTCTGCCTGTGCCACTTTCGTCCCCGGCGAACTGTGTAGAATTGACGTCATGTCGGCGAAGTCTGGCAAATCGAAAACTGCGAAGGACGACAGGAAGTTCGTCTGCCGGAACCGCCGCGCGCTGCACGAGTTCGAGATTCTCCAGCAACTCGATTGCGGAATCGCTCTGATGGGGAGCGAAGTGAAGAGCATCCGCGCCGGGAAGATGACCATCGACGAAGCGTACGGGCGGGTCGACGACGGCGAAGTGTGGTTGCTGAACGCCGACATCGCCGAGTATCCGCAGGCGTCGTACCTGAATCACGAACGCAAGCGGCCGCGCAAACTGCTGATGAAGCGGCGGGAGATCACGAAATTCGCGGAGGCCGCCAAGCAGAAGGGGCTGACGCTGATTCCGCTGTCAGTCCAGTTTGATCGCGGTTTCGTGAAGGTGACGCTGGCCGTCGGCAAGGGGCGGCAACTGCACGACAAACGTGAGAAGCTGAAGAAGGACTCGGCCAACCGGGAAATGCGGGAGGCCGTCCGGAAGCGTCGCGGGGAGTAGGTGCAAGGGGCCCCAAAGCCCGGCTTCTTTCAATGTTTGCAGAGCGGGTCGTCGATCGGCAGGCCGCGTTTCGTTTCGAGAAGCCGGGCTTCTGCGATCGGTCCCCCAAAAGCCCGGCTTCTTCCCGCGTTGGCAGAGCGGGTCTGGCGAGTGCAGGCCGCACAACGATCTGAGAAGCCGGGCTTTTGCCTTGCCGGGCACGCTATAATTTTGCACATGCCAGTCACCCGTTATCCGAGGCGAGCCGATGAGCTTTCGCACCGATCTGACGTTGGCGCTCGCGAGCCTGAAGGGGTTGTCGTCGCAATCGCCGTCGCCGATGACCGTGCACAACGCGGCCGGACTAACGCTGACGATCGACTTCACGGTCGTTGATTCGCTGAGCTGTGCGTTCCGCGAACTCACGCTTGGCGTGCCCGGGCTGCAGACGTCGGCCTTCTCGGTGCTGGAAACCTGGGCGAAGAATCTCAGTCAGCGAATCACCTATCTGCTCGAACAGATCGGTCCGCTGGAGATTGATCCGACGGCCGGCGAGGTGTTGATTCGCTCGACGCCGCCGGACCAGTTGCCGGATGGCACTCAGTACTACGAGATGATGCTTTCGCAGCGGGCCGGGGCGTTTGTGCTGAAGCGGTTTCGATCGATCAAGGGAACTCCGGGGCGGACGCAGGTCGATCTGCAGGTGACGCACGAAGTGCTGTACAAGCTGGTGGACGATCTGGAGGCGACGGCGCCGGGGCCGTAATGGGTGGGTTGTAAAAGCCCGGCTTCTGCCCGTGATTGCAAGCCGGGAGTTTCGGGGCGAAGGCCGCGATTCCTGCCTGAGAAGCCGGGCTTTTCGCGTCATGCGGGTGGGCGTCGCGTGGAATCCGCGGGTCGCAAGCGACCCGGCTAAGTGTTGTGAGTTTGGCGCAGGGTGCGAAGCAGCTGGAGCAGGCGTTTGGCGAGCCGGGACTGATAGCGATCGGGGTTCCAGCACATGGCGATGGTGCGGCGCGGGGGGGCGCCATCGAGCGAGCGGTAAACGCGAGCGGGGCTGGCATCGCGGCGTGCGGCCATTTCGGGAATCAGCGACACGCCGTGCCCGAGGGCGACGAGTTCCTGCACCGTCGCGAGCTGTGCTGTGCGGCCGGTGGCGACTGGCTGAAACTGCTTCCGCAGACAGAACGATCGAATTTCGCCGGACAGGCAGTGGGCTTCATCCAGCAGCACGAACGGTTCGTCGTGCAGGTCCTCAAGTCGCACCTTGCGGGCCGACGCCAGCGGATGCGCTGCTGGCAGCACCAGCAGCAGTTCTTCGTCGAACAGTCGTTCGAACTGCAGGTAGCGACGTTCAGCCGGGAGCGCCAGCAGTCCGACATCGACTTCGCTGTTGGCGCAGCGCTGCAGCAGGCTGGCGGTCACTTCCTCATGCACTTCGACGTGTGCCCGGGGATGAGTTTTGCGAAACGTCGAGAGGAGTGTGGGAAGGATGAAGGGGGCGATGGTGGGGATGGCGGCGACGACGACTTTTCCGGCTTCGTCGTCGTCGGTGACGATGCGACGGGCATCGTCGGCCAGGGCGATGATCTGGACGGCGTGCTGCTGCAGTTTGACGCCTGCCTCGGTCAGCGACACCCGGCGTCCGTGACGCTCAAAAAGGGGCCGGCCCAGTTCCAGTTCCAGCCGCGCAATCTGCTGGCTGACGGCCGGCTGCGTCACGCCCAGGTCGCGTGCGGCCGCGGTGAAGCTTCCGCGTTCCGCGATTTTCAGCAGCACCCGCAGGGCGGAGATGTCCATTAGAAAATCTTATCAATAGCATAAACACGTCGGAACATTGAATAATGGGTTGCCGGGCCTAGGATGTCCATCACTCAACACGCGCCGGCTGGCGATCTGCTTTCATTCTGGAGACCATTGATGCTGACTGTGGGACAAAAATTTCCGGCGTTTTCGGCCAAGGCGTGCGTCGGCGGCGACGAGAAGGCGCTGACGACCGTTTCCAACGAGAAGTCGACGGGCCGCTGGACTGTGTACTTCTTTTACCCGAAGGATTTCACGTTCATCTGCCCGACCGAGCTGGTGGAATTCAACCGCCGGCTGTCGGACTTCGCCGACCGCGACTGCGACGTGGTGGGGGGCAGCACCGACAACGAATACTCGCATCTGGCGTGGTGCAAATCGCATGACGACCTGAAGGGACTGAAGTATCCGCTGATCGGCGCCCAGAAGCTGGCCTTCGACCTCGGCATTGTCGACCCGGTGGAGAACGTCTGCCTGCGGTCGACGTTCCTTGTCGATCCGCATGGCGTCATTCAGTGGTCGGCTTCGTACCCGCTGAGCGTGGGCCGCAGCGTCGACGAAGTGCTTCGCGTGCTGGACGCCGTGCAGTCGGATGAACTGTGCCCGTGCAACTGGAAGAAGGGCGAAGCCACGATCAAGGTGGCGTAGTCGACCCGCTCTCTGGAAACCGATGCCCACAGACCCCGGCCGCATTCTGGCCGGGGTCCTTTTTCTGGATGAACCTGCCGCGATGCCCACACTTGACGAGCTGAAGAATTCGCTGAACGACGACACGAAGGACCTGCGGCTGAACCTGAGCAACGTCCTCGACGCGGGCGATCTCGATCCGCAGGAACGCTACGCCATTGCGCTGTGCAGCGCGTTCTTTCTGCGCGAGAATGAACTGGCCGAGGCGCTTCTGCAGCAGGCTGGTGGAACGCTGACGCCGGAGGCCGTGGCCGACGCCCGGGCCGCCGCCGCCATTATGGGAATGAACACCGTGTTTTACCGGTTCCGCCACATGATCGGAAAAGAAAGCTACGGCCAGCGGCCGGCGGGTCTGCGGATGCAGCGCATGGCGCGTCCCGCCGTCAGCAGGAAGCTGTTCGAGATGTGCTCGATGGCCTGCGCTGTGCTCGCGGGATGCGAAATGTGCGTGCGTTCGCACGAAGCGAGCCTGCTGCATGAGGGAGTGACGGAAGACCGGATCCACCAGGTGGTCCGGATTGCGGCCGTGGTGCAGGGGTTTGTGATTGCCCGGTCGTCTGCCGGCGTGGCCCCTGCCGCGGTTTGACAGCGTGTCGGCTCCGGCGACCGGGATGGAATCGTCGGCCAGGTCCACGGACCCGGGCGGAGAGCACAGACAGAATGCCGATGCCGCCCGTTCCTGAGTCGTCACTGGAATCGTCCGCCCGTGTCAGCATTCGCGTCCCACAGTCTGCAGGCCCGCATCGTCTGCCCGGTCGATCGGCCGGCGATCGACCGGGGAGTTGTTGAGATCGAGGCCGGGCGGATCGTTGAAATCCACTCCCGGCCCCACGGGGGGACGCGGAACCTGGGAAATGTTGCGATCGTCCCCGGCCTGGTGAACGCGCACACGCATCTGGAGTTCAGCAACCTGGAGGCGCCGCTGCGGCCGCCACATCCATTCGCAGCCTGGATCGGCGCGGTGGTCGCCGAACGGCGGCGGCGGACGGGAAAGGCTGCGACAGGAGGGGACGCGGAACGGGATCCCCTGGCCCGTGGACTGGCCGAGTGCTTTGCGACGGGCACGACGCTCATCGGCGACATCGCCACGGGAACGCTCGATGAGGCGGACGACCGGCCCGCGATGGTCGAGGCCCTCACAACCGAGCGGATCATCCGGTTCCGCGAGCTGCTTGCGCCAACGGCCGCCGGAGTGGCGTCGACCTGGGCGAGTGCCGATGCGGACCTGCAGCAGGTGGAACAACTGGCCGCGGGCGCCCGGTGTGGATTGAGCCCGCATGCGCCGTACACCGTGACCGGTGACCTGCTGGAGCAGGCGGTCGAGCGGGCCGTGCAGGACGATCGCCCGGTGGCCATGCATCTGGCCGAGACTCGTGAAGAACTGGAGCTGCTGGAGCAGGGCAGTGGTCCGCTGGTTGAGATGCTGATGCGCATCGGACAATGGTCCCCTGGCAACCGACCGGGGACGCGACCGATCGATCTCCTGCGGGTGCTGAGCCGCGCTCCGCAATCGCTGATCGTGCATGGAAACTATCTCACGCGAGATGAGCTGCAGTTTCTCGCGAGTCATTCGCAGATGTCGCTGGTGCACTGTCCGCGGACGCATGCGTACTTCGGCCATGCCAGGTCTCCGCTGCGGGAGTCGCTGGAACTGGGGGTGAACGTGGCGCTGGGGACCGACAGCCGGGCGTCGAACCCCGATTTGAACCTGTGGGAGGAAGCCAGGACCGTGGCGCGATTGTTTCCGGAGATCGCACCGCAGGACGTGTTGCGGCTGGCGACAGTCAACGGGGCGCGGGCGCTGGGACTGGCGGATCGCCACGGGATCATCGCACCGGGCCGACGAGCCGACCTGTGCTGCATCCGGCTGGGGCATAGCGATGGCGATCTGCTGCGTGGGCTGTTCGCAACCGATGCGGCGGTGACGGGCGTCATGCAGGCGGGCCGGTGGCTGGTGGACCGGTGACCGGGCGACTGGACTCAGGTGTGGACGCCCACGGGGTTGGATTTTACGATAAAGACGACTACAGGATCCGGCGAAGGAGCAACGGAGAGAATGAGCGACCGAACTCGGCGAGACCGGCCGGAAGAAGTACGGGTCATCCGCGGGCTTCTCAAGAATGCGGGCGTTCGCGCCACGCCTGCCCGAATTTCGGTCATGCGCGAGCTGCGTGCCGCCCGTTCGCCGATGACTCACGCCGATCTCACGGAGATTCTGGTTCCTGAGGGGTTCGACAAGGCGACCGTCTTTCGGAACCTCAACGACCTGACGGAAGCGGGGCTCGCCAGCCGGACCGAGCTGGGCGACCACGTGTGGCGATTCGAGGCGCTCGACCCCGAGCACCCGGGGGCCGAGAAGCATCCGCACTTTGTGTGCGTCGATTGCGGAGCCGTCACCTGCCTGGGAGAGATGGAATTCACCGCCAAGTCGCGCAAGCAGGCGGCTGCCATCAGCAATATCACCGAGATCCTGATCAAGGGTCACTGCAACGAGTGCGTCGTCGCCGAGTAATGCCTGCGGCTGATGCAGCGGCAACGCTCGCCAGCGGGCGAGGAGCCCGGCCCGGGTCGGCCGTCTGCAAGGCGACCGGCCATTGAGGAGATCTTCCGCGATGCTGCACGTCGGGTTGTATGCCATCCTGGTTCTGGCAGCCGCCGAGTGGCGGACCGTTCGCGAACTGCCCGCGCCGGAAGCCCACCAGGCGGCGGCGGCCGATCGCGAGTTCTTCTACGCGATTACGAACCGGCAGGTTGCGAAGTACGCGCGCGAAACGGGAGAGCGGGTCGGGGTCAGCACGGGGCCTGCGGAGCACCTCAACAGCGGCGTTCTCCGGGAGGGGAAGCTGTACTGCGCGCACTCCAACTATCCGCAGCTTCCCGAGAAAAGCGAGATCAAGGTGCTCGACCTGCAGTCGATGCAGCTGTCGACCTATCGCGATTTTGGAAACTACGGCGGCAGCCTGACATGGTGCCTGCATCATGACGGGCGCTGGTGGTGTCACTTTGCCCGGTACGGCGCGGACAACGCGGAGTCGTTTCTGGTCGAGTTCAACGAAGACTGGACGGAGCGGCGGCGATGGACCTGGCCGCGGGAGGTTCTGGATGAAATCGGCCGGCACAGCCTCTCGGGCGCGGTGTGGCAGGGAGACCAGCTGCTGGCGACGGGGCACGACGACCCGGTGCTGTTCGTGGTGCGAATTCCCGCGGAGGGGACGGTTCTCGAGTTTGTCGAGACCCAGACGGTTCCGTTTACCGGGCAGGGAATTGCCGTTGACCCGGCGACCGGCGGGCTGGTGGGGATTCACCGCAAGGCGAAGAAGATCATTCTGGCGAAGCGGACCGGGAATTGAAGCCGACGACGGCGCCGGACCCGTGGCGTGCGTCGCCTCGTTCCATGTCACTTGCCTGGTCCCCCCTCAACAGTCGCCGTTACACCCGTTTGAGTTTGCTGACACGACCGGTGGCGACCCATTCGGCCACGTAGATGTTCCCCTGCGGATCGAAGCAGGCGTCGTGGGGGTGGACGAACCGGCCAGGCTTCCACGTTTCGGGCCTGCCGCGATTGGCGCGTTCTTCCTTCGGCGAGCCGCCCAGGCGTGCCACCACTTCGTTTTTGCCGTTCAGCAGGGAAATCTGCGCACCGAGTTCCGGAACCAGCAGCAGGTCGCCGAGGACGTCGAGATTGGCGGGGAGTTCAAAGCCAGGGATGGTTTCGAGGTGCTGTCCGTCGACGGTCAGCCGCTGCAGGCGGTTGTTCGCCCGATCGCAAATGACGACCGACGGCGTCCGCCCCGGGCGGGCGTCGTACACGATGCCATGCGGAGTGTTGAATCGCCCCTGGCCTTCCCCCTTTGTCATTTCCGGTCCGCCCCAATGGCTCTTCCAGCGGCCGTCCCTGTCGTAACGGTGAACGACATATCCGCCGTAGCCATCGGCGAGCAGGAAGTCGCCATCGGGTAGAAACGTGAAGTTGGTGGGCAGGAAGCGGTCGCGACCCCATTTCTTTTCGGGCATGGTGTCTTCGCCGTCGGCATACACGCCCGACTTCATCGGCGCGTAATTCTTCCAGACGGTTTCCCCCGTGAGCGTGAGTTTGGCCAGGGCTTTGACCTGCTGGTACGCACAGACATAGAGGTACTCGACGCCGTTCTCCAGATGGACTTCCAGTCCATGCCCGCCCCCCTGGAACTCGGCCCCGAACGATCGCACATATTTGCCATCACGGTCGAAAACGAAGATCGAAGGATGGTCGGTCAGGTCGGCCTTGCCCTCGTGAATGACATACAGGTTCCCCGCCTGGTCGACGGCTACGTTGTGCGTCGTCTGCCAGGTAAACTGGCTGGGCAACTGCGGGAAGTCGTGCGTCACTTCATACTTGAAATCACCGTCGCCGATGATGACCTGCGAGTCGGTGCGCGAGGCGGTGATGACCGCCGGCGCCGCCAGCAGCGCGGCCGAGCCAGCGGCGGCCTGTGACAGAAACTGACGACGGCTGGAGAGCGAAGACGAGCGCGACATGAGTGCTCCGGAGGGCAAGAGCGGACGGATGGCTGGACCGCGACTGTGGCTTGAGTATTTCCGGAAGCCGGCCTGATCGCCAGCGTTGGCGGGAGTCGGCCGGCGGCCATCGGAACGGGGTCGCGCTGCGCCGCTCGCCGGTTGGCGCCGGCGCAGAACAGGGCCGCAGGCCTCAGCGGGCCGGGGGTGATCTGTCCCGGTCCGGTGAAACCTGCGGCCTGTTGCGGGCGTGGCTGTCGACAGGTCAGCGCTGCTCGCGAAATGCGTACAGCGTTCCGGCTGTGCGAATGTAAAGCGTGTCGTCCGCAATTGCGGGCGTCGCGGCAATGCGTTCGCCGAGGTCGACCGTGGCGACGGGCGACAGCGTTTTGCCCCCCGCCTTGAGGACCGAGACAACCCCCTTGTCGAGTTCGGACATGTAGACGTGTCCGTTCGCGGCCACGGGGGACGCGTAATACCGGCCGGAGGCCGCGGAGCGCTTGGCCGAGAGTTCCTCGCCCGTCTGGGCATCGTAGATCGTCACGATGCCGCCATCCTTCACCATGATCGACTGCCCATGATAGTTGATCATCGAGGGGACGTAGGGGAGCCCTTTGGCTTTGGGTTTCCGCCACACGACATGCGTTTCCGTGACATCGCCGGTTCCGCCGGTCCGGACCGCGAAGACGCTGTTTTTCGATTGCGCGAGGTAATCGAGCATGGCGTTCCATTCATCGGTCGTGATCTTGCCGTCCTTGTTGGTGTCGTTGCTGTCGAACATGCCTTTGAAGCCGGTGCGATCGCAGCCTTCGCGGGTGAGGTAACCTTTCTCGCTTTCGCCGGCTTCCTGCAGAACGGCCTCCAGCGGCGGCAGCTGGAAATCTTCACCGGGAGACCACGCCGCGTGGTACAACCGGTCGCCTTCGACAATGGCCGATGCGCACGCCATGGCGGGCTGCCCCTCGACCCACCATTTCTCGGACCCGGTCTTCAGGTCGTAGGCGATCAGCCTGGCGACGCCGGGAGTCACCACCTCGGCGCCGGCGGGACCGGTCGTGACGACCGGCGTGGCATGCGAGGCAACCGACTGGCGAGCGGTTTCCCAAAGCAGTTTTCCGCTGTCGGCGTCGACGGCGATGATTTTCGAGCCCTGGGACTGATCGCGCACGAGAACGACCACGCCCTCGACGAGAATGGGCGACACGCCGGTTCCGAAATCGGCGACGGTTTTCGCGACGGGCATTTCCAGCCGCCACTGTTCGTTTCCGGCCAGGTCGTAGCAGAGGAGTCCGCAGGATCCGAAGTAGGAGATGATGCGCCGTCCATCGGTGACGGGCGTCGACGCGGCGGGGCTCCCCTCGGTGGGATGGAACTTCTCAATTTCCGTGGCCGGCGCAACGGCGCGCCAGCGTTCTGCTCCAGTCGCGCGGTCGTAGGCCAGCGTGACGAGCTGGCCGTTGTCGAAGGCGGTCAACACCAGCAATGGGCCGACCACGATCGGCGATGAAAAGCCCGAAGGGATGGCCGCTTTCCACAGCAGGTTCCTGTCGGGGCCGAACTCCAGAGGCGGTTTCTCGCCATCGGCCACGCCCGAACCGGCCGGACCACGAAACTGAGGCCAGTGGTCGGCCGCGATCGCTTGTCGGCCCGCCAGCGCGCACAACAGAGCGCCCCATAGAAATCGTCGCATCATCAAACTCCGCAGAAGTGCAGGTTCCGGAGGTCGCTTCGCTGCAGAACGCAGCCGGGAATCACCCGCCGGAAGGATCAGAATTGTCCGTCGAAACGATAGAAGCGCATGACCAGCCGACAAGGGGAGCCGGGGCCTGTCGCATTTATGGCAGATTGATCGCTCTTGGGACACGGCGGGCATGCGCGAGAACTTCGAGGTTCGTTCAGAATCGATTCAGGATAAACTGCCGTTGATGCGTTCTCCGGAGAGCGTCCCTCCGGTCCACGCCCGCTCCTTCGCCCGAACTGAATGATGCGCACGATCCTCGGCCTTGTCGTCGCCCTGGTTTCCGCAACCGCGCTGGGCGACGACGCTGTCTTTGAACGCGATGTTCGCCCCATCCTGAAGCAGCATTGTTTTCACTGTCATGGAGAAGAGGCCGATCTCGAGGGCAATCTCGATCTGCGGCTGGTGCGGTCCATGCAGCAGGGGGGCGATTCGGGGACGGCGATCGTCGCGGGCGATCACTCGACCAGCCTGATCTATCAGCGGGCTGCCAGCGGCGAAATGCCGCCGGGCGGCAAGCACCTGCTCTCGGCCGATCAGCTGGCGGTGCTGGCGCGCTGGATTGACGGCGGGGCCCGGACGTCCCGCCCGGAACCGGAAACGCTGACCGGGCCCATCATCACCGAAGAAGAGCGCAGCTACTGGGCCTATCAGCCCGTGCAGCGTCCGGCGCCGCCGGTCGTGAAAGATCAAGCGAAAGTCCGGACGCCGGTTGATCGGTTTCTCCTGTCGCGGCTGGAACGCGACGGATTGACGTATTCCGACGAAGCGTCGCGCCGCACGCTGATTCGCCGGCTGACCTTCGACCTCTGGGGCGTCCCTCCCACGCCGGAAGACGTGCAGCAGTTTCTGGCCGATGCCACGACGGATGCCTACGAGAAGCTTGTGGAACGTCTTCTCGCCAGCCCGCGGTATGGCGAACGCTGGGGCCGGCACTGGCTGGATGTTGCGGGGTATGCCGACAGCGATGGCTACGGTCCGGCCGATGTGCAGCGGCCGCATGCCTGGCACTATCGCGACTACGTGATCCAGTCGATCAACGACGACCTGCCGTTCGACCGCTTCATCACCGAACAACTGGCCGGCGATGAACTGATCTCATCGCCGCTCGACAATCTCTCGGCCGAAGATGCGCGGCTGCTGGCCGCCACGGGTTATCTGCGCATGGCGCCCGATGGCACGTCGGCCGCCACCGACAACGCGAACCTCGCCCGCAACGAGGTGCTGGCCGAGACGTTGAAAATCGTGTCGACCTCGCTGATGGGCATGACTGTCGGCTGTGCCCAGTGCCATGACCATCGGTACGACCCGATTCCGCAGGCCGACTACTACGCCCTCCGCGCGATCTTCGAGCCGGCCATCAACTGGAAAGACTGGAAGACGCCGAAGCAGCGGCTGGTCTCGCTGTACACGTCGGCCGATCGCGACGCCGCGGCCGAGATCGAAAAGCAGGCCAGGGAAGTCGAAGCCCGGCGACTCGAAAAGCAGACGGAGTTCATCGCCGCCGCGATTGAGGTGGAGCTGAAGAAGTTCCCCGAGGACGAACGGGAAGCGGCTCGCAAGACGGCCCACACGCCCGACAAGGAACGGACGCCCGAACAGAAGGCGCTTGTCAAGAAGTTCCCGAACCTGAACATCTCCCCCGGCTCGCTGTACCTCTACGACCGCAAAGCAGCCGATGAACTGAAGAAAATGCAGGACGAGGCGACGGCGATTCGCGCCACCCGGCCGAAGGAAGCGTTTCTGCATGCTCTCGTCGAACCGGCCGATTCGAAGGCGACGACGCACCTGTTCCATCGCGGCGATTTCGACCAGCCGCGGCAGGAAATGAAACCCGCCGGGTTAACGGTGGTGTCGCTGAACGCGGGTCTGTCGCCGATTCCGGAGAACGACCCCGCCCGCCCGACGACGGGCCGGCGACTGGCGTTCGCCCGGCACTTGACCGATCGCCGAAATCCACTGACGTCGCGCGTGCTGGTCAACCGGGTGTGGCATCACCACTTCGGACGCGGCATTGTGTCGACCCTCGGCGATTTCGGAACGCTGGGGACCCCGCCGACGCACCCCGAACTGCTCGACTGGCTGGCCGATGAGTTCATGGCATCGGGCTGGAGTCTGAAATCGCTGCATCGGGTCATCGTGCTGTCGCAGGCCTACCGGCAGTCGAGCTTCCCGACGGCGGCGCTGCTGCAAGCCGACCCCGACAACCTGCTGCTCGGCCGTGCTCCTGTTCGCCGGCTGGAAGCGGAAGCGATTCGGGACGCATCGCTGCTGGTGAGCGGGCTGCTGAACGACGAGCCGTATGGCGAAGCCGTCCCCGTCATGGCCGATCCGTCGGGCCGCTGGGTGTTGGGGATCGAGAACCTGAGTGCCGGCCGGCCGGGCCCTGTCATTCCGCTCCAGGGGAAGGAGTACCGCCGCAGCGTGTATGTCGAGGCGCGCCGCAGCCGGCCGCTGGCCGTGCTCGACACGTTCGACTGGCCCGCCATGTCGCCGAACTGTGAATTGCGACGGACCTCGACCGTGCCGCCGCAGTCGCTGATGCTGATGAACAGCGACTTCGTGCTGGATGTCTCCAAAGCCCTTGCGACACGAATCATGACGATGGTTCCGGACGACCCGGCGAGGCAGATTTCAACGGCCTGGAACCTGGCGTATTCCCGTCCTCCCGCCGCCGATGAAGCGGTCGCCGCACTCTCATTTCTCGTCGAACAGGCGGAGCAGTTCCGAAAGCAGCCGGCCAGAAAAGGGGAAGCCCTGGGGGCCACTCCCGAGGCGGAAGCCATGACCTCGCTATGCCAGATGCTGCTGAGCTCGAACGAGTTCCTGTACCTCGATTGACCCTCTTTCCTGGTTCACTGCGGCAAACCGCGTCATGCGGCGCGGCATCCGAGCGTTTGCACACGGGACGACGGGCCGGCCTCGTGGCGATGAGCCGGGGGTGCCCGTTAAGGTGTGCGAAAACTTCGCTCCCTATTCCCAGCAGTGAACAGCAATGGCCCGGAAGAAAGCCCAGAAGTCGCCGAAGGTGAAAAAGACCCGCGATGCACGGATTGTGCTGCGGACAGGGGAGGCGCTGTACGAGCCGGACAGCGGGCCGGGCTATCTCGCGGCCGAGCCGGAGGTGGTGATCGGCGAACTGGATGGGCCAGTCGGGTATGCGATCGCGAATCTGATTGGCGACCAGACGAAGGGGCACTCGCGCGTGTTCGCGATTCTGAACTGCGACGTGCAGGTCCGCCCGACGACGCTGATGGTCAGCAAAGTGACCGTCAACAGCGAACGGTACACCAACATTCTGATGGGCTCGGTGCAGGCGGGAATCGCCAACGGCGTGCTGGACGCCGTGCGGGCCGGCGACATCCCGAAAGAGAAAGCCAACGACCTCGGGATCATCGTTTCCGTCTGGCTCGACCCGAGCGTGCTGGATGCCGAGACGGTCGACCACGAAGGTCTGTTTGAATCGAACCGGGCCGCCACGGCGAAGGCGCTCGGCAAGGCGATGCGAGGCGAGCCGACGATCGACTGGCTGCTGAAGAACCAGGGGAACGTCACGCACTTCTTTCACGAGATGGGCGTGAAAGGGGAGCTGTAGAAGCCCGGCTTCTATGCTGGAATTCAGAGGGGCGTCCGAGACCGTACCCAAGCTCCGTTTCAGGAAGCCGGGCTTCTCTGCGGGCTGACGGTCCTGGAAGTCGGCATGAAGTGATTGGTCATCGCAGTCCTGACCAGCGGAGCGATTCCCGCCACTGACGGCATCATCGCGATCACCCGCATTCAGGCCGGCAACGCCGCTGCTCCGCCGGTTTGGAACGAAGTGGGATGCGGACTGGCCATGCTGGGAGCGCCTGGAGTGCTGAGGATCGTTGCACCGGTCATGGGGCCAACCAGTGCCGCCGGCCGGGGTCCCCGTGCCGTTTCGCCGGCCAGGACGACTCGGATTCAGTGGATTCCGGGTTGCGCCCCCGATACAACTCGCTGTCGGACGACGCCCGGACGGGGTCGTCCGCACGACGTTGCCCGCTTCCGGCGCTCGCCCGCACCTGGCGCCGGGTGATGGTCGCTCGACCACCATCGAGTCCAGGGCCGCGGTGCTCGCGCTACGGCACGGACTCAACCTGAAATTGCAACGGGCTGCCGCCCGCCAGCGTGTTCGGGACAACCGCCCCGGCCACACACCGACCACAGATCGTTTTTCCCGGGGAGTCTTATCGTCATGTCGCTTGCCATCGTCGCCGTTCACGCCCGCCAGATTCTCGACAGCCGCGGCAACCCCACCGTGGAGGTGGATGTGGAGCTTGAAGACCGCACCGTCGGCCGGGCCGCCGTGCCGAGCGGCGCCAGCACCGGCGCCCACGAAGCCTGCGAGCTCCGCGACGGCGACAAGAAGGTCTACCTCGGCAAGGGCGTCCTCAAGGCGGTTGAGAACGTCAACGAGACCCTCGCCGGCGTCCTCATCGATCAGGATGTCTACGACCAGGCCGCCCTCGACGCCGCGATGATCGAAATCGACGGCACCCCCAACAAGAGCCGCATGGGCGCGAACGCGATCCTCGCCTGCTCGATGGCCTGTGCCCAGGCCGCCGCCCGCTCGGTCATGCTGCCGCTGTACCGCTACCTCGGCGGCGTCGGCGCGAAGCGCCTCCCCGCCCCGATGATGAACATCATCAACGGCGGTGCTCACGCCAATAACGGCATCGACCTTCAGGAGTTCATGATCTTCCCGCTCGGCTTCGACACGTTCAGCGAAGCCCTCCAGTGCGGCGCCGAAGTGTTCCACACGCTGAAGAAGGTCCTGCACGACAAGCACCTTTCGACGGCCGTCGGCGACGAAGGCGGCTTCGCGCCGGATATCAAGAACAGCGAAGAGGCGATCCAGATCATCCTCACCGCCATCGAGAAGGCCGGCTACAAGCCGGGCGAGCAGGTCTCGCTGGCGCTCGACTGCGCGTGCACCGAGCTCTACGACGCGAAGACGAAGACCTACAAGATCGAAGGCAAGACCTACGACCAGGCCGGCGTCGTCGACCTCCTCGCCGGATGGGCCGCGAAGTATCCGATCGTCTCGATCGAAGACGGCTGCTCGGAAGACGACTGGGAGAGCTGGAAGATGCTGACCGACAAGATCGGCGACAAGATCCAGCTCGTCGGCGACGACCTGTTCGTCACCAACACCAGCCGCCTGCAGCGCGGCATCGATGAGGGCGTCGCCAACAGCATCCTCATCAAGGTCAACCAGATCGGCAGCCTCACCGAGACGATCAACGCCGTCGATCTCGCCTATCGCAACGGCTACACGGCCGTCATGAGCCACCGCTCGGGCGAGACCGAAGACACCACGATCGCCGACCTCGCCGTCGCCCTCGGCACCGGCCAGATCAAGACCGGCTCCGCCAGCCGGACGGACCGCATCTGCAAGTACAATCAGCTCCTGCGGATCGAAGAGCTCCTCGGCGAAAGCGCTGTTTTTGGAGGAACAATCCGGTAGGGCCGGCTGTGCCGGCCGCGAATGTGATTGCGACATCCGAACCCCGGTTTTTCCAAAAAAGCCGGGGTTCTTGCATGCTCGACACCCAATCATTGCGAATTGCAAACTGCAAATTGCAAATTGGTCATTGATGGCTTTGGCAAACCCGATTTGCAATTTGCAGTCCTCAATTGGCAATTCGCAATCGTGCCCACTCCCCACCACGCTGCCGTCGCCGATCCGCCGCGCGCCTCCGGCACGTTCATCTCTCTGTGCTTCTGGCTCAGCCTGTTTTTCTCCGGAGCCCTCTTCGCCGCCGCAACCCTCTCCGGCAAAATCCTCGACACTGAGCGCCGCGCATCGGAACTGGCAACTGAAACGGCGACCGTCGAACAGCTCGCCCTGGAAGTCCACCGCCTGGGGCTCAAGGCCCGGGCCCTTGAGGCCGACCCCGACTACATCGCGGCCGTCGCCCGCCGCAAACTCGCCGGCGAGCCCGTCACGGACGCCACCCCGCGCTCTCAGCCCACTCCACTGGCCGTCACGCCCCCCACGCCCCTCGACCCACGCCTCGAAACCCTTCGCCCGTGGATGCACCGCATCGCATCCGATTCGCTCCTCCGCGCCCGCCTCCTCACCATCGCTGCCGCCCTGGTGCTCTTCGCGTTCACGTTTCTGCAGGAACGCTCACCGCGCGAGACCACTTCTTTGGAGTGACGCCTGCGGTTCGCGAGCGAACCGGCTAAATTGGGCGGCCCGGCGGAACGTGTCCGCCGCAGTTCATCACGCCGTACCGCCCGATCGGAACCATGCTCGCTCACGACGTCTATTTCACGCTGTTCGACCCCTCCCCCGCGGCCATTGATGACATGGTGGCCGCCTGTCACAAATATCTGAAGAACCATCCGGGCGTGGAGTTCTTTGCAGCGGGCAAGTGCGGCGAAGAGTTCAACCGGCCCGTGAACGACCGCATGTACCACGTCGCGCTCCACGTCTACTTCAAGGACAAGGAAGCCCACGACGTCTACCAGACTGCCGCCGACCACGTGAAGTTCATCGACGAGAACAAGGCGAAGTGGAAGCAGGTCCGCGTCTTCGATTCCTGGGTCACGGGCTGAACTTCTTCTGTTCTCTGCGTCCTCCGCGACTCCGCGGTGAATCTGTTTCGTAACGGCACTTGTCATGTCCTCCCCCCCGGAAGAACCTCGGCTCACGCCGATGATGCAGCGATACCTGGAGGTCAAGAAAGAGACCCCCGGGACCATCCTGCTGTTCCGCATGGGGGACTTCTACGAGCTGTTTTACGAGGACGCGGAGATCGCCGCCCGCGTCCTCGGCCTCACGCTCACCAGCCGCGACAAAGCGTCATCGAACCCGGTCCCCATGGCCGGGTTCCCGTTCCACGCCCTCGACGGCTATCTGAAAAAGCTCGTCGCCGCCGGCCACCGCGCCGCCATCTGCGATCAGGTCGAAGACCCGAAGACCGCCAAGGGGATGGTCCGCCGCGAAGTCACGCGGATCATCACCCCCGGCACGCTCACCGAAGACTCGCTGCTCGATCCCAAACGCAGCAACTTCCTCGCCGCCATCTTCCCGGAGAAGGAACGGGCCGGGCTCGCCTGGCTCGAACTCTCGACCGGCAGGTTCCAGTGCGCCGAGATTCCGCTCGTCGCGCAGACGCGACGCAACGGCAAACCCTTCGCGCCGCTGCGCATGGGGCCGACAGGACCGCGACTGGACGCCCTCTTCGACGAGCTCGCCCGCCTCCAGCCGGCCGAATTGCTTGTTTCGGAAGACTGGCGGACCGATCCCGTCGTCGTGGCGCTCGGGAGTGTCCCCGATCTCGTGCTGACCGAACGTGCCCCGTGGCATTTCGTTCCGGTCCGCTGCGTCGACGTCCTCCACGATCATTTCCGGACCGCGACCCTCGAAGGCTTCGACCTGACGGACGACTCCCCCGCCGTCTTCGCGGCCGGGGCGCTCCTCGAATACGCCCGCGAAATGCAGCGGACCGGCGTCGATCACGTCGTGAAGCTCGAGCCGCATCGCCGCGGGTCGAACCTGCTGATCGATGACGCGACCCGCCGCAGCCTGGAACTGACCCGCACGCTCCGCGACACGCGCCGCGACGGCAGCCTGCTTGACGTGATCGACGAAACCGTGACCCCCATGGGCGCACGGCTCCTCTCCGACTGGCTCTCGAATCCCCTGACCGACGTCCCTGCGATCAACGCCCGGCTCGATGCCGTCGCCGAGATCGCAAACGACCGCACGCTGGCCAGCGACATCCAGTTGATCCTCAAAGAGGCCTACGACCTCGAACGCCTGACCGCCCGCGTCGCGACCCTCCGCGCCTCGCCGCGCGATCTGTCGTCTCTGGCCCGAACGCTCTCGCTCCTGCCGCGGCTCAAGGCCCGGCTGACGGGCCGTCACTGCGCGAAGCTCCGTTCGCTCGACGGCAATCTCGACCTCTGCGCCGAGATCCGACGCGACATCGAAGCGGCGGTCGTCGACGAAGCGCCGCTGAACATCGCCGACGGCGGCGTCATCCGCCCCGGTTTCAACGCCCAGCTCGATGAGCTCCGCGACCTGAGCCACGGCGGCAAGCAGTGGATCGCAGATTATCAGCGGCAGGAGATCGAACGGACCGGCATCACCAGCCTGAAGGTCGGGTTCAACAAAGTCTTCGGCTACTACCTCGAAGTCACCGCCGCAAATGCCTCGAAGGTCCCGCCGGAGTACGTCCGCAAGCAGACGCTGAAGAACCAGGAACGTTACATCACGCCGCCGCTCAAGGAGTACGAAGACAAAGTCCTCCGTGCCGAAGAGCGGGCCCTGGCCCTCGAGTTGGAGTTGTTCTCACGCCTCCGCGAGCGCGTCAGCCAGGAATGCCGCCGGCTCCAGCAGACGGCCGAGGTCCTCGCCCAGACCGACGTCCTCACCGGCCTGGCCGTCCTCGCCGTCCGCCAGAACTATTGCCGCCCGCGGGTTGTCGCCGAGCCGGTCCTCGACATCCGTGAAGGACGCCATCCCGTTCTCGACCGAGTGAAGCTCTCCGGCGAATTCGTGCCGAACGACGTCTGCCTGGGTAGGGCCGGCTCTGCCGGCCGGCATTCAGGGATAAACCACGATTCTTCCCTGTCGACCGAACCAATTGATGCTCCTCTGGGGCTTCGTCAAAAGGAGACCTGGCCGGAAACGCCGGCCGGCACAGCCGGCCCTACGATCGCTCCCCACGTCCTCCTCATCACCGGCCCCAACATGGCGGGCAAAAGCACCTACATCCGCCAGACGGCCCTGCTGACGATCATGGCCCAGATGGGTTCGTTCGTCCCCGCCCGGTCGGCCATCATCGGCGTCGCCGATCGCATCTTCGCCCGCGTCGGCGCGAGTGACGAACTGTCGCGCGGACAAAGCACGTTCATGGTCGAAATGACCGAGACGGCCCGCATCCTCAACTCGTCGACCGAGCGCAGCCTGGTCATCCTCGATGAGATCGGCCGCGGCACCAGCACCTACGACGGCGTGTCCCTCGCCTGGGCCATCACCGAGTTCCTCCACGACGAAATCGGCTGCCGCACCCTCTTTGCCACCCACTACCACGAACTCACCGAACTCCAGACCACTCTGAAAGGTCTCGCGAACGCGAACGTGGCCGTCCGTGAACAGAATGGCGACCTCGTCTTCCTGCACCGCATCGTCCCCGGCGCGGCCGATCGCAGCTACGGAATCCACGTCGCCCGCCTCGCGGGAGTTCCCAGAGACGTCATCGACCGCGCCGACGTCATCCTGAAGACGCTCGAGGCCGACCATCACAAAGACTCGGGCGAGCTCACCATCCCCGCCCGCAAACCGCGGAAAAAGATTCACGCCCTGCAGATGAACCTGTTCGATGCCGACACGCATCCGGTGATGACGGGACTGCTCGACCTCGACCCGGCCGCACTGACGCCCGAACAGGCTCACGATGAACTGACCCGGCTCAAAACCCGGGCCCGCGAAGCGGCGCGGTAAGAATTGTGCAACGATGCAAACTGGAGGCGGTGACCGGGGCGACGCGATCTTTGAGGAATGACTGCTCCCCGACGGCGAATCCCTCCCCTACAGTCTGACTGCCCCTCGTCCGCCGATGATGATCCTTCCATGACAGCCCCAGCACCGCCGTCCCCTTCTCAACGACCGGTTTCCGCCGACACCGTTGTGACTGCCGTGCTCGTTTTTGTCACCGGGCTGGTCGCCTATCTCTGTGTCCTCGTCGCCTCGCCATTTCTCCCCGCACTCGCCTGGGCGCTGGCACTGGCAGTGATTGCACATCCGGTCCACCGACGCGTGGAACAGCGCATCAAGTCTCCCACCCTGGGGGCCGCGCTGACCGTCGTCGGAATCGTCGTCCTGCTGATGGTCCCCGCAGTCTTCGTCACGCACAGCCTGCTGAAGCAGGCCACCAAGTACGCGGGAATCGTCCAGGAGGGAATTCAGTCGGGACGCTGGGAGCAGATGCTCAAGGAAAACCGGTACTTCGGCCCCGCCGTCAAACGCATCAGCGACCTCGCGGACCCGGACTCAACGGACGAAACCGAGTCCGACGACGACAAGCCGGACGAGGGCAACACAAATCAGGACGACTCCGGCGCGAGCGAATCCGGGACGACCGCACCGACTGGTCCAGACGCCGCGCTGCCGGAAGCAACCAGGAACAATCCGGAGGAGCCAACCCGAGAACCAGCCGGCGAAATGCAGGCGGAGCCGCAGCCGACCGGGGCCGATTGGCCCTCGGAAGCATCCCCTGGACTCCTCCCGTCCCCCGACTCCGGGTCGACAGGCTGGTGGTTTCCGTTCGGCTCGTCGTCCTCAGGCCCGCTCGCCAGCGCCGCCAGCATGGTGACGTCGCGTGTTGGTTCGTTCGTGAGCGGAGTTGGCTGGATCGGCATGCAGTTGCTGATCACCCTCATGTGTCTCTTCTTTTTTCTGCGCGATCGCCATTCTGTTCTGCGCGGCGTGAAGGCCCTGCTGCCGCTGTCCGAACCCGAGGCCAACAGGATCCTGTCGCGGATCGATGACACGATCAACGCCACCCTCTTCGGCTCACTCTCGGTCGCGTTTGTCCAAGGGTGCATGGGCGGGTTAATGTTCTGGATTCTCGGCATTCCCTCGCCGCTCTTCTGGGGGGCAATCATGGCCCTGCTCGCAGTCGTGCCGATGCTCGGAACATTCCTGATCTGGGCTCCCACCGCCATCTGGCTCGCGAGCCAGGGCGACTGGACCCGGGCGATCATCCTCGCCGCCTGGGGCGCCATCGCCATCGGCCTGATCGACAACTTCCTGTACCCCTACCTCGTCGGCAACCGCATGCGGTTCCACACTCTGCTCGTGTTCTTTGCGATCGTCGGCGGGCTGACCGTCTTCGGCGCCGCGGGGATCATCCTCGGACCCGTCCTGCTGGCCGTCGCTGATGGCCTCTTCCAGGTCTGGCGACACCGCATCGAAAGCTCGCCGGAAAACGTCTCCAGCGGAACACGCGCGTAGACGATCAACGAAAGTCCGGCTTCTTCGTCCCACCTCTGCAGCGAGTCTGGCCCGAGCGCCGCGTTGGAATTCGGGAAGCCGGGCCGTTGTCGGCCTGCCGCGATTCTGATGCAACCTGCGGATTATTGGTTTCTTCACACGAGCGCTGGATGATGCGAATCAATTCCCGCAACCCGCCTCGGCCCCGTCATCCACCATGCCCGACCACAAAACTCCCACGCCGGATGAATTGCTCAACCGCAGAACGTTCGGCGCCGTCGCCGGCGCTGCAGCCGCCGGAGTGCTCGCCAGCTCTCCCGGGGCTTCACAGGCAGACGACGCCGCAGGACCGCCGGTCATCGTGGGCGGCGTCGCCAGCGGCGATGTCGGGCCGCATTCGGCCGTCGTCTGGAGTCGCTGCAATCGGCCTGCAGAGATGTTCGTCGAATACGCCGCTCAACACGATCGCAGTCAGAAGACCATCGCCGGCCCATTCCCGGCCACGACCGACACCGGCGGAACGGCCAAAGCATTTCTGACCAACCTTCCGGCCGGCGAGGTCATTCACTATCGCGTCTGGTTCCGCGACTCAGCCGGTCAGCTCACGCCGCCGGAATCGGGACGCTTTGCAACGGCCCCCGCCGCCGGGGAGCCGGCCGACATCTTCTTCGCCTGGTCGGGCGATGTGGCCGGTCAGGGTTTCGGCATCAACCCCGCCTGGGGCGGCATGAAGATCTTCGAATCGATTCGCCGGCTCCAGCCGCAGTTCTTTCTGCACAGCGGCGACGCGATTTATGCCGACGGCCCCATCCCGGAATCGCTGCCGCTGGCTGATGGCAGCACCTGGGTGAATGTGGTCACTCCGGCCAAGAGTCATGTGGCCGTCACGCTCGACGACTTCCGCGGCAACTACGCTTACAACCTGCTGGACGAGAACGTCCGCCGGTTCAACGCCGAGGTGCCGCTGATCGTGCAGTGGGACGACCACGAGACGACCAACAACTGGTATCCCGATCAGGTGCTGGCCAACCGCTCCGACCGCGACGCCTATGTGGAGCTGGCCACGGGCGCGGAACTCGCAGCCCGGGCCCGGCAGGCGTTTTTCGAGTTCATGCCGATCCAGCCGCACGCCGAGGACCGCGACCGCATCTACCGCTCGTTCGTCTTCGGAAAATCGCTCGAGCTGTTCGTGCTCGACCAGCGATCGTATCGCGGGCCGAATTCGCCGAATGTCGCTGAGTCCGGATCGGAAGTCACCTTCCTGGGGCAAAAGCAGCTGCAGTGGCTGAAAACCGGGCTGCAGAACAGCAAGGCGACCTGGAAGGTGATCGCCAGCGACATGCCGATCGGCATGATTGTCGGCGACGGGCTGGAAGGAAAAAAGCACTTTGAAGCCGTCGCCAACGCCGAACCCGGCACGCCGAAAGGACGCGAACTCGAGTTCGCCGAGCTGTTCCGGTTCCTCAAGGCCCAGGGAGTGAAGAACGTCATCTGGCTGACGGCCGATGTGCATCACGCCGTCGCGCATCGTTACAGCCCGGAAAACGCCGGCTTCGGGGAGCCCTTCGAGCCATTCTGGGAATTCGTGGCCGGCCCCATGAATGCCGGCACGTTCGGCCCGGGAAAGCTTGACGCCACGTTCGGCCCCGAGGTGAAGTTTGTGTGGGCCCCGCAGGCCGGCATGACGCTGCCGACCGGCCGGATTCTCCCCAAGGGTTACAAGCTTCCGCTCCCGCCAAGCGACGGGCTGCAATCGTTCGGGACCGTGCGGATCGACGGCGCGACCGGCGAGCTGACAGTCGAGTTCCGTGGAGTCGACGGCGAGGTGGTTGTCGTCGACGGAACGCCGGGACGCATCGAGCTGACGCCTGCCGGCAGTTGAATCACCCGCGACGCGACAGGAACCAGGAATACGCTGAAGCCGGGCCGCGGCGATGCTCGCCTACCACCAGATGATGAACGGCTCCTGGCCGGCCTGGCGAATCTGCTCAAACCAGTCCCCAAGCGCCGTTGCGAATTCCTTGCCGGCCGGTGACAGGCCGGTCGGATGCTGGCCCTTCGGAATGTACGCCGGAACGGTCCGCTCGTAGTCGACCGCCGCCCTCAGCAGTGGAACGAGCCCGTCCACGTCTTCGGCGCTGAAGACGGTGTAGAATGACCAGGCCGTATCGAACTCGTCGCCAAACAGAGGCGACCCTTTCGATAGCCCCGAGATCCATGACCAATATCGCCGGTCAAAGTTCTCGGAGCGGCTGAACTCGCAATCGCGTAGTTCCCGGTGAAGGTGGCCGACGGCTGGGTGAGACCAGTTGGAAGACGCGGTTGCGAGATCCAGGTGCTCGCCGCGGGCAATGGCGCGGCGGAGACAGTCGACCGCAATCGCGTGGACTTCATTCTCCATCTGCTTCGTCAGCAGTCCGCCGTCCGCGGGCGGCTGGACCGGCAGTCGTTCACCGCGGAGAGGAACACGATCCTCGACGAGCGTGCGGAGCCAGGCCAGGCCGCGCGATCTTGGAAGTTCATCCTGCAACGTGCCCGCCAGCAGAGACGAGGCCCGATCCAGCACTTCCGCATTCCCGCTGCCAAGAATCTGTCTGAACTCCTCGAAGGCCCAGCCGTAAAGGTTCATCCGCAATGACATGTTCAGCCCCGTGAGGAGTGCGGCATAGTCAGATCAGGCTCATCCCACGCGACACCCGGCGACATCGCGACGTGACGCTTAGACCATTTGCATGGTTCCTGTGCAGGCGATTGGACGCGTTCAGGCTCGTGGATGTCCAGCTTTCGCCTGCGGAGGCCTGCGATCCACTTCTGAAGACGCTCTAGCCGCCGCTCAGGCACGCCGCCGCCATCACACCCTGCCTGCACGCACCCGCATGCAGCCAGTGTCGAGCGATGCCGAGATTTCCTTCGCAGCCGATGGCATAAAAAAACGCCGCCCTCAAATGGCGGCGCTTTGAACCCTCTGCCCTCAATGGCAGAAGAATGAACCAGTGCCCAAGAGAGGACTCGAACCTCCACGGGTGTGAACCCACTAGCTCCTGAAGCTAGCGCGTCTGCCAGTTCCGCCACTTGGGCGGGCACTCGGTCATTCGACACAAAAATCGCCGCTCCGGTTCACTGCGAATCGGGCCGCGATTTCTGCGCGGCGGCAGTGTACGCACCCGACCGGGGCGCAGGCAACCCTGTTGCATCGCCAAAGCCGCTTTTCAGGCCTTCGCAGACGAACGCGCGGCGACCAGCAGCCGGAAACCGTCTGGTCGCCCGCACAAGAACCTTCCAAGAGGGCTAGATTTCGTCCGCGCCGGGCAGGCGGGGAGTTTGCAGGCTCGGGAACTTTTCGGGCGGCTGCAGATCGCCGGCGGGTGGGGAATCGGGCCGCTGTGGAATTGGCTGGGCCTCGTCGCCCCCCAGCGACGCCGGCGGCAGGTTCGTTCGCGGGCGATTCACGTTTGGCGGCGGAGGGGCCGGAATTGCGCCGCGATCAATGTCCGACTCCGGGACGGCCGGCGCCGGCCGACTGGCGGGTGCGGAACTGGCCGGGGTCCGGGCGATGTTCTGGCTGGCATCAGCCGCCTCCAGAAAGGCCATCAACTGAGGCTCATTGCCCGCCACCCGGGCGGCGCTTTCAAACAGCGTGCGGGCACTCTCACGGTCGCCGTCGAAGTGCAGCAGAACCCCCAGCAGGAAAATCCGTTCGGGGTCGCGCGGATCAAGCCTCACATAATCGGCCGCCCGGTGCAGCAGCGACGACTTCTCGACCTGGTTGTTCTCCCCGAACAGCGATGTCAGCGATTCGCCACGTGTCGGCCAGCTCGGGTCGAGCATCAGCCCGTACTTCCACTGCTGGACGGCGTCGCTGTAGCGCCGCTGGGCCGCGAGGGCGAAGCCAAGTCGGAAGTAGTTGTCGGGCAGATCCTCGGCATCGGCGATGGCGCGGCGGTATTCGAGCGCGGCGCCCGCGTAGTGCCCGATCTTGAATTGCTGATCGGCCGTCGCCAGATGCCGCAGGCTGCGCTGCTGGGCTTCGGGCGTTGAGGGTTTCAGCGTGGGCAGACGATCGGCGAGCGGCAACGGCCGATCGCGGTTGCGATGCTCGTTCAGCCGCATTTCCATCTCGTCAATCGGATCGACCGGGATGGGCTGCGGGTGGACCTGGGGGGGCCAGGGGGCCGTGAAAATCGGACGATTCGAATATCCGAACGTGGCGACGGACGGCGGAAACGCCGTCATGCCGGCGTAATAGCCCTCGTCGAACCCATACGGCGCCACAATGACCGGCGCTCCATAAGCAGCATACGGGGCATAGGCGTTGTAGCCCCAGGGCACGCCGACGCCGATGCCCACGCCGACTCCGACGCCCACACCCACGCCATAACCGCCGCGGCCGCCGTACGACCAGCCGCCACTGTACGGGCGATTGGTGTTCCATTCATAACGGGTGCGGGGACCGGGCGAATGGCCAACGATCTGGGCGGACGCATCCGACCAGGCAGCGAACATCAAAGCGGCGACAGCGACAAGACGACGGGCCAGCATTGCCAGTAACCTCCCAGCCCCTGTGCAGGAAAACCGCGAGACCTCCGGTCCCGCGCTCAACACTCAGCCGCCGCCAACGACCGGCCGGCGAGGGTGCAGAACTCCCCCCGGCGTAAACTTTCCTCCAATTATAGCCCGCGGGCGCAGGGAACTTGCAAGAGGCTGAAGTTTTGCGATGTCAACCGCCGTAACTGCTGCAGCGGCAAGTCTTCCAGGTGGCTCACGCTTCCGCCCGGGCATCAGATTCAATGATTAAACAGAAACTCCCGGCTGCTCAGGATGGCCCAGAACAGGTCTTCCACGGCTTCCCGCCGATCGGCGTCGCCAGCCTCTTCGAGCGCTTCCAGCAGCGGGGCCTTCTCGGCTTCCGTCGGCCGGCGGGCCAGCGCAACCAGATACGCCTGGTCGATCAGGTCTCCATTCGCCGTCCTGGCTTCCAGCAGGACGCCGATCCGGTTCTTCGATTCCTTCAGCTTGCTGTTCACTGTGTCGCCGTTGGCGATGTGCAGCACCTGCACCATCGTCGGCTCGTCGGACCGCTCGCATTCGCAGGTGACGCGCCGCTGATTCCGCCCGAAGGTTTGCAGGAAGTACGACTCGACGGCCGAGTCGTAAAGCTGAATCGCCCGCGTCCCCTGGGGATAGAAGTCGGTCTTCTCCTTGTCGGCCCCCTGGAAGGCGATCTGCGTGAACGACGAGGGCTGCTCGGCCACCTGCGAAATGGCGTCCAGCAGCACTTCAGCCGTCAGACGCTTCGGGTAGTAGCGCGAGTAAAACCGCTGTTCCGAAAAGTTGCCCGGCAGCGGCTCGGCCGAACGCTGGTAGGCGTTGGAAACGAGGATCGCCCGCATCAGCGACTTGAGGTCGAACTGGTGGTCGACGACGTACTTCGACGCCGCAGCCAGCAGTTCCTCGTTGCTGGCCGGGTTCGACACGCGCATGTCATCGACCGGCATCACCAGTCCGACGCCGAAATAGTTCGCCCACACGCGATTGGTGATCGACCGCGCGAAGTACGGGTTCTCGGGGGAGGTCATCCACTCGGCCAGTTTCAGCCGGCGATCAGCGACATCGTCAAACGGCAGCGGCTCGCTGTCGAGCGGCGTAGGAGGCTGCGGTTGCCCGGTCCGCGGTTGCACCAGTTCGCCGGAGGTCGCCACATACAGCGTTCGCATGCCGTCGCCATTGCGCGATTCGCCCCCCCAGCCTTTGGCCTTCACCCGCGAGAACAGGCTGGCCATGCCGTAATACTGGTCGTTCGACCATTTTTCGAGGGGATGGTTGTGGCATTTCGCACAGCCGATCGACAGCCCCAGGAACGCCTGACAGGCGTTTTCGGTCATGTCTTCCGGGCTTTGCTGCAGGGCGTAGAAGTTCGTGGCGCCGTTCTCGAGGCTGTTGCCGGTCGCCGTCAGAATCTGGCGGACCGTTTCGTCCCAGGGCACATTCTGCTCTACCCGCTCGCGCAGCCAGTTGTAGTAGGCCTTCACCGCCGCAGGCCGCAGCCGCGTGCCGTTGATCGTCAACACGTCCGACCACTTGTAGGTCCAGTAGTCGACATATTCCCGGCGCGCCAGCAGGGCGTCGGCCAGCTTCTCGCGCTTGTCGGAAGACGGATCCGCCAGGAATGCCTCCGTTTCCTCCATCGTCGGCAACGTGCCGATCGTGTCCAGAAACGCACGCCGGATGAATGTCGAGTCGCTGCACAGCGGCGACGCCGGCAGGTTCAACCGCACCAGTTGCCGGTCGACAAGCTCATCAATGAAGTTTTTCGGCGGCGTCTCTGAGCCGGCGACAAAATCGCCGGCAGGGTACGGCGCCGTGATGTTGCCGATCGCAATCTTCTGCGAGTACCAGGCGCTGATCGCGCCTTCGCCGGCCCCCATCACCACGGCCCGCCCGTGGTCGTCGACCCGCGCCACGGAATCGTTTGTCGAACTCCATTTCACCCACGGAGTGACGTCGCGCACTTCGCCATTGGTGAAATGCGCACGGACCAGCATCTGCTGGGTCGCGCCGATCGTCTGCCGCGACTGCTGCGGCAGGATCTCCAGATGGTCGACTTCCGGATCGGACTCCGTCGGACCAGCCGCGCCGTGCGCGATCCACTGCGAAATAATGGCGTATTCCGGCGACTCGACTTCGAACCGCACGCCCCCCTTGTGCGGCAGCGCGCCGGTGGGCTTGGCCAGCACCAGGCTGCGACCCGGGTCGGCCAGTTCGATGCGCCGTCCGCGGTCCTGCTGGGTGATTGTGAAGTAGTCGCTCGCCGGGTCGTACCCTCGCAGCGACAGGCGGAAGCCCCCCTTGCCCGCCAGCGCTCCGTGGCACGCCCCCATGTTGCAGCCCGCCTTCGCCAGCACCGGCTGAACATCGTTGGTGAACGTCCACCCCCGCGGTGCATCGAACTCCGTCACCACCACGTCCGCGGTCGCTGTCCGCCCCGCGTGTTCGGCCGTGATGACCGCCCGGCCATTGCCGCGCGGCGTGACGACTCCCGCCGCGACATCCGCCACCGCGGAATCGCTGCTGCGCCAGGTCACGTCCGCCGTCATCTGGCCGGCCAATTCACCGCCAGACGCTTCCTGCACCAGCAGCCGCCCGGGATGCGCCGGACCGCGCAGCTCGAGCTTCTCGGGCAACAGCCTCAAAGCGGCATCAGCCGCCGTGGCGCACGACGCATGCGAGGCGAACAGGACGGGGAGGAGCAGGGCGAGGCGGGACAGCATGGCAAACGACCTGAAGCGGGCACGGGGCGACGCACGGTTCCGGAGAACGGCAGTCGGGCAACATCGCGCCGGCCAACAGGCGGGGGTCGGCCGGCAATCCTCGATCAAGCCCCGTCAGTATCCAGCGAATCCGCACACGGGGCAATCGTCGGCTGTGCTATGCTGTCGACCCCGGCGTGATGTTCAGCTTCCCCGCCCTGACGACCGAGCCACTGCATGCCCTCCCTCGGCTCCGCCCCCTCAGCCCCCACCCCGGCCGGCTACGAACTCGCCGACTTCCAGCAGATTCCAGGCGTCCCCTGCCCCTGCGGCACGGCTCGACGGGCATTCGCCGACACCCCCGACTTCCCGGGAACAATCCATCTTACCTCCATCTCCGCCGACGCTCGCACGCACTACCACAAGCGGCTCACCGAAACGTACGTGGTCCTCGAATGCGGCCCCGACGCCGCGATGGAACTCGACGGCAAACGCCTCCCCGTCCGGCCCGGGCTGTCGATTCTGATTCGCCCCGGCACCCGCCATCGGGCCATCGGCGAAATGCAGGTGCTCATCGTCTGCCTTCCCAAGTTCGACCCGGACGACGAATGGTTCGACTGAAACCCCGCACGGCAGGCTCCATCTGGCCGCCACCGCGGGTGGCGTCCGCCCCGAATCGCCCCGCGCACGCCCCCCGCGAACGACGCGCTCCAAACGCCCGCACAGGCAGGAACTGCCGGACCGGCGGGTTCCCCCGGCCCGCGAGACGCATCGACTTGAGCCTGTTTTACAGGTTGGGATAAGTTCCGGTCCCTTCCTCCGCGGCGGTCGCCGCGTTTCGATGTCGTCCCGTGGAGTCGCGTGCATGTCCAGCCGGCTGTTGATCGCCGTGCTGCTCACGACGACCGCGGCCTGCGGTTGTGCTTCCGTCACCGAAGAACGCATTTCATTCGTCGCCGACAAGCCGGCATTGGGGGGCTGGCCCTGGAAACGCAGTCCACGCCCCTCTGTGGCGGTGGAGAACGCCGCGAAAGGGAAGCCTTCCGCGTCCACACGAGACTCGGCAACCCGGGCGACCGAACGGTTCCTGGAATCGCTGCCCGACGACCTCCGGACCCGTGTGGAAACCGAACTGGCGGACGTTCCGCCTGACGATCGCCAGCGACTGCTCGCCTACCTCGCGACTGTCGAGCCCGCCCGCATCGCGCCGTTGCTGGACGCCCGCAAGAAGCCTGCCAGCACCCCCTCGGCCGAACCGCTGCCAGTGGTGACAGCCGCCGCTGCCGGCCGGCCCGAATTTGAACTCGATGCCGACTTCGCCGTCGACGGACAGGTGGAACCGGCCTCGGCCGAAACCATCGCACCGGCGGTCGTCACGCCGATCGCCCGGCCCCGGCGCAACCCGCTGATTGAAATTCAGGGAGTGGAGTTCGACGAATCTTCGCTTCCGGACGCGCCCGACGTCGTCGCGGCATCCCGCGAGTTCCCGCAGGACGAACTTTCGCCTGCAATCACGCCCGGCCCTTCCCGAGGACCGGCGTCCACGCCGACGGTCGAGCCCCTGTCGCCAGCGTCGCCCTCAACCGCCAATCCCCTCGCACGGCTGAAGGAGTGGACCACGATCCGCAAGCCGGAACCGCCCGCGACCGCCGATCCACCAGTGCAGACAGCCCTGGCCCCCGCCGATCCATCGACACTGTCGCTGCAGGGCCTCAGTCGCCGGCTGCGCGGCGGCCCCGCTCGTCCAGACGCTGCCCCCGGACAGGACGGAGCATTCGCCCCGACGCCGGGCGAATCGCCCCACCTGCAGGAAGGGCTGCAACGTCTCATTTCACTCATGGAAGCGGAAACGGCCCGCCTCAAGCCGGGCACGTCGTTCGTCGAGCGGGAAGCTTATGTCCGGCGTCATGCCGAGTTACGCATGCTGTATCTGATGGCGCGCCAGCCCACGCTGGCGCTGCACGCCATTCCCGAGGCCGATCCGGAAACACAGGAGTTCTGGACATCGCTGATGTGGTCGATGTCGGACTACTTCGACAACGAAACGATGGCGGACCCGAATGAACGGGCCGCCGCCGCGCTCGATCGTCTCCGCGCAGCCGAACAGCACCTGCAGTCCACCGCCCGACTGGAGCTGCGCAATCTCGAATTCTGCGACCGCATCGACGGCTTCGGAGCCTATCACCCGTTCGAGAACGACATCTTTCGACCGGGCCAGCCCGTGCTGCTGTACGCCGAAGTCCGCAACTTCCGGACGGAGGTCACCCCGGCCGGACGCTATCGCACGTCTCTCAAGTCGACGATCGAAATCATCCGGTCGGGAGAAGACAGCGAATTGATCGAACGCCGGCATTTCACGGCGACGGAAGATCAGTCGCGCTCGCCGCGCACCGATTACTTCCACAGCTACAAGCTCGACCTGCCGCTGCACGTCACACCCGGCGCGTACTCGCTGCGGCTGACCCTCGAAGACGAATTGAGCGGGAAGATCGGAACATCGACGATCGACTTTCTCGTCCGCTAAGGCACATTCGGCGCTGGCGTGCAGGCCTCGGCAGGCGAAAGCCGGACATCCCCTGAGCCTGGCCCCGTCCAATCGCCTGCACAGAAGCCATGTCAACGGCCTGACCGCCGCGACTAACGCAGCCGTGAGGCGCGGGTCAACAGCCGCGTTCCCGAGGTCCCGCCGTTCAGCGCGACATCCAGGTCATCTGCATCCGGGCAGAGCTGTTCGAGCAGGCTGGGAGCCATCGGAATCCGGACGGTGAACACCGTCTTCACGCCGGGCGTCGAGGTGCAGCTCACGCTGCCGCCATCGCTGGTGACGAACTGCCGCACAAGATGCAGTCCGAGCCCATGGTTGGCCCCTTCTTTCGTCGTGAACGTCGGCTCCCAGATCTGATCGAGCTTCTCCGCCGGAATCCCCCGGCCGTTGTCTTCGACCGTGACCTTCGCCATCCCTTCGTCAATGCCCGTCCGCACAATGATCACCCCTTCCGGGTTCCCTGCGATCGCATCGGCGGCGTTGTACAGCAGGTTCACCAGAATGTGGTGCACCTTCATCCGGTTGGTGTGGGCGATCGGATTGGTGCGCAGGTCGAGCCGGACGTAGCTCCACGGGAAATTCTTCTGGAACCGCAGGAAGTGCGTCAGTTCGCGAATCGATTCGGCCAGCGAGACCGGACCGGGCGGGGCGTCCAGCGACTCGAACCGGACAATCCGGCGCAGCTGCTGAACCGTTTCGTGAATGGCGTGGAATGACTCGCGAAAGATGCCCAGAAACTCCGCCAGTTCAGGATCGTTCGAGTACTGACGCTCCATCAGCTGGATCAGCGGCAGGATGGCGAGCTGGCTGGTGAGGTGACCCGCCACCTGCGCAGTGGCCTGCCCTACGAGCGCCATGCGTTCGCTGACGACCAGTCGATCGACCAGGCGTGCGAGTTCGGGCGGACGTTCGGCGGTCGGTGCGATCTCGGAACGCTCTTCAGCGTCCTGTGGTTGGGGAAGCCCCACGATGGCGTCCTCGACGACGTTGCAATCTGTCTGTGTACGAATGCCGCGAACGTCCGGAAGGCACTGCCGGGACGGACGATCGGGATCGGGGTGGGTTGATCGCGTCATCGGTAATCGAACACCTGCCAGATTCTTGCCAGCCCATCCGGAATTCAGGCCCGTTTGGTGCGACCCACTGGTTTGCGCGTGCCCGCTGCGCCGTTCCTGCACGGGAATCCGCCCGATTCGACTTTGACGGAAATGCCCGTCCCGACGTTTTTGTGCGATCCACCACCGGCTGATACGCTGTTCAATACCCGTGCCCGATTGCTGATCTCCACGGGCCGCGTCCCATCAGGAACTCCCATGTCGCAGCTCCACCTTCCGGAACGCCGGCTGTTTCTCGGCTCCCTCGCCGCCTCGTTCTTCACCGTTCGCGGCGCCTTCGCCGAGCAGCTGTTCGCCACCCCCCGGCTGACGGAAGGCCCGTTCTATCCCGACAAACTCCCGCTCGATGTCGACAACGACCTCATCATCATTAACGACAGCATCACGCCCGCCGTCGGCGAAATCACCCACCTGACCGGGCGCGTGCTCTCCGCCTCCGGCGAGCCGGTGAAAGACGCCACGATCGAAATCTGGCAGTGCGACGCCAACGCCGTTTACCTGCACACGCGCGACAGCGGCCCCAAGGCCGCCCAGCAGGACAAACACTTCCAGGGCTTCGGACGCTTCACCACCGCCTCCGACGGCGGCTACCGCTTCCGCACCATCAAGCCCGTCCCCTACCCCGGCCGGCCCGCACCCCACATCCACTTCAAAGTGAAAAAGGGAGATCGCGACCTCCTCACCTCGCAGTTCATGATCCGTGGCCACGAAGGCAACCTGCGCGACGGCGTGTTCAGCGGCACTCGCGACATCATCGACCGCGAACTGCTCGTCGCCGACTTCAAGCCGATTCCCGACTCGAAAACAGGCGAACTCTCCGCCCGCTTCGACATCGTCCTCGGCCGCACGCCCGACGAACGCAACCCTCGCCCTTAGGCGAGCGGGGGGAGTCAACCCGCTGATGGTCTCCAGCACGCTGCGACTGACGATTCCGCACGCCCACACCCACACCATGCCCCAATCAACTCGCTTCATTCTGTCCGCCACTCTCGCGCTCTCCGCCGCGACCACCTTCGCTCAGCCTGGCCCGCCCGCCGGACGCGGAGCACCCGGCGGTGAAAACCGTGGCCCCGATGTTCAGGCGATGGTCGAACGCCTCCTCACCTTCGACGCCAACCAGGACGGAGCGCTCACGCGAGCGGAACTGACCGACGAACGATTGCATCCCCTGTTCCTGCGCGCGGACGCCAACGGCGATGGAACCGTCTCGAAGGCCGAACTGGTGGAACTCTTCACCCGCGAATCGGCCGCACTCGGAGCCGGTGGACGGCGCGCCGGCCCGCCGCCCGACGCTGGCCCCGGAGGCCCGCCCCGCGGGGAACGGGGACCAGACTCGCCTCCGCCCGACCGCGGCCCGAACGATCGAGCGCCCGGCGATCGCGGACCCGGTCGCGACATGGCCGGCGGCCCGCGCCCCCGCCCCGGCCAGATCCTTCCCCCCGGAATGCAGGAACGCCTGAACCTCACCGAAGACCAGCGGCGACGAATCAACGCGCTGCAGGAAATCGTCGACACCCAGCTTGCATCGATCCTCACCGACGAACAACGCCGGCTGATCGGCGAACCCGCGCCCCCGCCGGCCGGCCCCCGCGGCGACGGCCCACCCCGTGAACGTCAGCGCCCTGGCGCCGATGGTCGCCCCGCACGTCCCGCGAACGAGCCCTGATCGCGGTGAAGTGGAAGCCGGACTGGTTCCTGACAGGCATGTTCGTCGCCGTCGCGCTGGCGTGGGTCTTCCCTGCGCCCGGCGCTCGCGGCGGGTGGCTGTATCCTGAAATCCTCACCAAGGCCGGCGTCGCACTCATCTTCTTTCTCCACGGCGTCGCCCTTTCCTTCGCCGCCATGCGCGCCGGGGCGCTCAACTGGCGCGTCCATCTGCTCGTTCAGGGAACCGCGTTCGGACTCTTCCCCCTCATCGGACTCGCCCTGTTCCACGGCCTGCCGGACGCCTGGCTGTCGGACGATCTGCGGCTTGGATTCTTCTACCTCTGCGCCTTGCCCTCGACGGTCTCGTCCTCCGTCGCCATGACGGCCGCAGCCCGCGGCAACGTTCCGGCCGCAGTCTTTAACGCCACGCTTTCGAGCGTTCTCGGAGTGGTGCTGACCCCGCTGTGGGTGGGCGCCGTTCTGGAAACGGGCTCGGGCGCCGCTGCGGCCTTTCCGCTCAGCGACGTCATCCTCGACCTCGTGAAATGGCTCGTTCTGCCGCTGGTCGTCGGCCAGCTGTCGCGACCACTCCTCGCGAACTGGGCCCGACACAACAAGCGGGTCATTCAGCTGGCCGATCGCTGCACGATCCTGATGCTCGTCTACACGTCGTTTTGCGACAGCGTCGTCGCCGATGTCTGGACCGGCCGCGGCGCCAGCGCCCTGATCGTCTCCACGCTGGGCTCGCTGCTTTTGTTTTTTGGAGTTTTCAGCGTGGTCGGCGCCATTTGCTCGGCGCTGCGGATGAACATGGAAGACCGGATCGCCGCCATTTTCTGCGGATCGAAAAAGTCGCTGGCGACGGGCGTGCCGATGGCCCAGCTGATCTTCGCCGGCAACCCAGCCATCGGCGTCATCCTGCTGCCGATCATGATCTACCACCCGCTGCAGCTCATCATCACCGCCATCCAGGCCGGCCGCTGGGGGAAACGCAACGCCCCGGCCCCGGCGTTGCCACCCTCATTCCAGGCCTGATCGGGCACACATCCTGATTCCCGCCACCGCCAGTGTGAACAACGTCCGGTCATTGCGGTTCTCTTTCCGACGGGCGAATCCTCAACAGCTGGCAGGGCCGCATGATGCAAGGCGACATTGCAAAGAAGATTGTCATCGCAGGGGGCAGCGGCTTTCTGGGCACTTCTCTCGCACATCACCTGGCTGCGGCCGGAAATCGTGTCGTCCTGCTTTCGCGATCGGCCCCGAAGATCGCTGGCCCATGGACACACGTCGCCTGGGATGCCCGCACGCCTGGCCCGTGGACATCGGAGTTGAATGGAGCGGCCGGGTTGGTGAATCTCGTCGGCCGTAGTGTTGACTGCATCAAGACGCCTGACCATCAGGATGAAATCCTGCGTTCACGGGTCGAGTCAACCCGTGCGCTGGGCCATGCCATGCGCATGATCGACACCCCGCCGCCGGTGTGGGTCCAGATGAGTACGGCCCACATTTACGGCGACCCGGCGGACGTGGTCTGCAGCGAAGATTCACCAACCGGCTATGGTCTCGCCCCGTTCGTCGGAAGGGCTTGGGAAGAGTCTTTTCATCAAAGCGTCCTTCCCACTCAACGACCCGTGATTCTGCGAACCAGCTTCGTGATCGGTCGCAACCGCGGAGCCGGCGGAGGCGCGCTGTCGCGGCTGAAGACACTGGTGCGGTTTGGGCTGGGAGGAACCGTGGGCTCCGGCCGGCAGGGAATGAGCTGGATTCACGAGCTCGACATGAACCGCCTGTTCGAGCGGGCGCTGGCGGATGCGTCCATGCAGGGCGTCTACATCGCCTCCTCTCCGCATCCAGTTCCGCAGCGGGAATTCATGCAGACTCTGCGTCGCGGCATGCACATGCCGATCGGACTGCCCGCCTTCGAGTGGATGGTGCGGCTCGGCGCGCCGCTGATCATGCGGACCGATCCCGAACTTGCGCTCTACGGACGGTTCGTCGTTTCCAGGCGACTTGCCGACGAAGATTTTGTGTTCCGGTTCCCCCGGCTGGAACATGCACTCGACGATCTCCTCCGCTCCGCCAACCCCGCGTCCAGTGCACGGGTCGGCTGAAGATGGAGCAGTGCGATCAAGCGATTTCCGCGACCGTCGGGTATGCTGGCGTACCGGCCGACCGATCCCCGGGAGGCCGTGCTGCGACATCACGAATCAGGGAGGGCAGGGCATGCGAACGGCAATTCTGCTGCAGGGTTTGGCAATTCTGGGGCAGGCCGGCCCCGCCTGGGCGGCCGATCTCCGGCTGGAAGGGGTCGTCGTCAGTCACCATGGCGATCCAGTGGCCGGCGCAGGGGTGTTCTGGATTCGGATGCCAACCATGTACGGATTGCCCGTCGTCGTCGAAGGAACGACTGGTCCCGACGGCCGTTTTGCGCTGCGCGGGGCGGACGTGCCGATGGAGATAGACGTGCGCCGGACAGTGGTCTGGATCCACGCCGAGAGACACGGGCTCGCCCGCACGGTTGCGTCGAGTTTGCTGATTGAGAACCCGGACGCGCCGCCAACCCGCGTCGTGTTGCCGGCGGAAACGGAGACTTCCATTCGGGTGACGGCCGATGACGCAGGGCAGCCGCTCGCAGGCATCCGGGTCGAACCGGTCTTGCCGCTGTTGCCCGCCGTCGTGCACCAGCCGCTCGTGCAAACGTCCGACCCGTCCGGCTTGGTGCGATTTCCGGCGATTCCCACCAATATGCTGAGGCAGGTGCGGATCGTGTCTGACGAACTCGGCACACAACTGTTTGACCTGGCCGGTGGTCAGTTCGGCGAAGCGCCGCCCCAAAACGAATCGACGATCATTGCGCGGCCAACGGGACGCGTCGATGTGCGGTTCGTATCCGAGGATGGACTGAAGCTGGGGAACGTCAAACTGCTGGCGGTCACCACCGTCACGCGGAATGTTCAGGGAAAGTTTGCCCAGGTGTTCGAGGCCCCCGAGGGCTTCACGGTGCCGGCACTGGCGGCAGGTCGGCTCAGGTTTCAAACCGGCGGCTGCGCGCCCACGGTGGAGGTGCTGCCGCACTGGCCTGAAGAGCCGCTGGAACTGGCCGCCGGCGAGCATCGCACCTTCGACGTGCCGCTGGAGCGAACGGTTACGATTCGCGGACGGGTGCTCGACCGCGAGACAGAGCGACCGTGCGCGGGCGCGCTCGTCAACATCTACACCCGACACGCGGCGTGCTCAACCGTGACATACACCGACCAGGACGGCCGCTATTCGATGAACGTTCTCAAAGGGCCGGTGGCGATCAGCGTCTCCGGAATTCGAAAATCGGATGGCCTCCAGCTGTCTGACCGGGGGGCCGTTCAGGGAGTCGCCGGAGCGACGGGAGGCGAAATGCCGGATGTTTTTGCCGACATCCAGCGCGACGCGGCGGTTTCTGTCAAACAACCGTGAGGGCCGCATAGCCCAACACAAACTCCGGAACCGGGCAGCCCCGATTGCTCGCAATCGGGGCTGTGAAGCGGCAGGAGGCCGTTTGCAGAAGGGCCGTCGTCAGCGAAAGAAACCTCTTGCGGCTGTCGCCGCACCGGTTGCAAAGCAACACGGTGGTGCCCCTGGTCATCCTGACAGAGGAGTCGTGTGCGAGAGGTTCGCTCGAAAAGGCAGCTCGGCAACGGACAGCACTGGCACACTCGACTCTGCCATTGGCACCCGGCGACTCTTCATCGACATCGAGTCTCTCCTGCCCGATTCCGGGCTGACAAGACTCTCATACCACCTGGATCAGAAAAGGGGGAGCAGGCCACTCTCACCTCACCGGCTGCCGCATGTGAGCCACCAACGCAATTACCATCGCGAACATAGCCGTGATCGCCCCTGCCCACATGCAATGATGATCGCAGTCCCCACATCGGAAATGCCAGGTTGCCTCATCAGGGACTAGCATGTTCAGCGCTTGTTCAAAACCGCCTGACTTATCTGGAGTTAGCTTTCCATCGCTTGAGAGGTAGATACCTGTTGACTTCAAGAGCAACAATGCTGCGAACGTGCCGCCAAAACTCAGCACGCGAACCTCAAATTTCCGCCACATCCAGAAGAGTTTTACGGCGGCGGCGGACAGTAATCCTACAGCCAACACGAACGTCGCGGCGGCCAACAGCGCCGCCGGCTGACTGTAGCGCCAGATAACGGCGACGATGATCGTTGCGACAACCAGCGTCACGCTGATCGTCACAGCGATGCACTTCGTGATGTTGCTTTGTGACGGCGCTTCAATCGGCGGGCCGTTCTGTTTCAGCGCTTCCGTTATCTGTTCATCTGGCGGTCGCTCCCGGCGCTTGAAAAAACGGAACATCTTGCCGACGGCAGAAGCCGCCCTCGAAATCAGCGACGGCCCCTTAGTCTTCTCGCTTGGTAGCTTCGGTTCCTCCACGATGAATCGACTCAAGCGGAACGTGTCTGGCTTGCCGCTGAGATTGAACGCATAGACCGTCGTCAGCGAATCCCAATCCAGCGATTCATGCAGATTCGCGCAATGGGGACACGGTGAATGAAGCGACTCGCGGAACTCTTTCGGACTGGTCGTTTCGATAATGGTGTTGTCATCATCCGTTGCGATCGGGCATTCGGCGCGGACCCACACCGACAGCAGTTTGAGCCGTCGCAACTCACTGGTCACGTCCTCGATTGCCTCGCGAGGAACGCCGATCATCTGAGCATCCATTGCCGTTTCAATGAATAGCTCGCGGTTCTCCAGCGGATTCACAGTGTCCGATTCATTGATCCGCTGGCGGAACGACGAAAGTACCTTGCTGACGTTCTCGCTTTGTCCCAGGCGTCCACGGATGAACTCAGCAGCGCGATCAAAGATGAGCAGCGATTCGCCCGACAACATGGTCCAAGTCCTCATCGTCGCAGAGATTGGAGACAACCAGCCTCGCTACTGGATGCTTTTCGGTTGCGCTGGTCCTCAGTTCGTCCAGATTCATGTGGATGAACAGTCTCTCAGCGGCCTGACCGTCTTCGGCCGGTAATGTCCAAAAGCCTCGAATTCCCTTGCGTGAGTATCCGTCCTCGAACTGGTAAGTCTTCTCTTTTCGCAGGTCGTTTCCCGGCTTCGGTGCCCCTTGCCTTGCTAACTGGTGTTTGACCGACTTGTTCTCCGGTGTATCACGCCAAAGCTCAAAGTCAGTCTTGTTCTTAACCATCTTCCCAAATGCAGCGCCGATGTCGAAGTGACGCAACTGGGAGAACCACGACCCCTTATCGTCGATCGGATAATGCCCATTGATCGCGAGCCTCAGAAACTCATGGACGGTCTTTGCCGTGTCCTGTTGTGACTTCTCGCGCGGCGGAACTCGAATCTGCACGATTCCCAGTGATGGCAGACACTTGAGAATCACGGCTGCACGCTCCGTGTGGCGTCGCCGTTCAAATAACTCCCTGTCGGCGCTCTTCTCAAGTTCGTTGGTGATCCAGTAGGAACGGCGCGTGACGATCTTCGCGACGAATTGGTCATCGTCATCGCTCAGAACCCGCAGCGTCGAGAACCTTGGAATCCGAACGAAGTCCCTCATCGTGGGCTTGTCATGGACTCGCCCCGTAGGACTGCGAAGCAATTCCATGAATGCCTTGACGTTCTTCTCCGGGAAACGGAACAGTGCAATATGCTGCCGGCCCGCAAGTTCAGACTGGTCAAGCATGTCGATGAGTTCATCGAGCTTGACCAAACCGTTTTCAACGGCCGTTATCAGTTCGCGGACGATCCCGGAATACGAAAGAGTCTTTCCGGCCTTGAGTTCGACGCCCTTCGGCGCTTCGGCCTTGGCCGTGGCGAGCCGGTCAATCGCCCGCTTATTCAGCCGCCGGTGTTTGAGGAACTGTTCAAGGTAATCCCGCTCATCGTCGTCCAGTTGCAGTGATGGCATAGGCCCGCCTGTAAGAAGAGAGTCATTCTCCAATTCTTACAAATGATGCGAGTTCCTCGCCAAAACGCAAACGACCCGGCCAATGTCGGCCGGGTCGCCTGTCCGCCACGCACGGACGATCAAACTGAGCGAAGTTTGCGAACAAGCGACGGAAGGCTGTCCCGGACGCGAAAAGCTCCGCGAAGTTCGCCATTGTGGTCAGGTGCACTCTCAAGACGCGCGATGATTTCAGGTTCCGCCGTCGTAAGGTTTGTGCAGAGGAATTCCATCAAGCGGTTCGCATCAGCGAAGCTCGTCGCTCGCTCGAATCGCGTCACCAAGCCAGCCCGCATCTGACCGGCAAGTTGCCTGTCATTCAGTGCGAATCGAACGATGTCGTCTGCCCATGCTGAGGCGATTCGACCAGTTGTCGGAATCCCTTGGTACTTTCCAATGAAGCCGTAGGGGTCTTTGCCCATTCTGAGCGAGAACACCGGGACGCCACGGCCGATCGCAATTCCAACTTCCTGATCGGTCCAATTACTGCCGTGAAAATCGTCCGTTAGCATCGCAACCAGAAAGTGCATACTGAACAGCGCCCGTTCGATTTCGCGTTGCCACTCAGTCGTCGGGATGATGTCCTCATGCGCGACAAATGCCGTAACACCGTAACGCGCCAAGGCTTCCTTCAAGTTGCTCGCGTGAACCTTGATGGAATCCTTGTGGCTGATGAAGAGCCGCGTGAAGCAGGGAGTCCAAATCCGATCAAGTTCCGCATCGGATTGTGGCTGCGTCAGCGGGCCGGGACGCATGAGCAAGCCCGAGTCTTCGCGCCAGTTCGCCGTTGATCCGTCGTCTGATGGTTCCAGTCGAACCCATGCGAAGTGTTCGTGTTCCACTTGAGCGATACGATTCAGACTGCCTGCGATGTCTTGCTGAGTCTGAAACAGGTCGTCCATCACTGCGTAGAACAGTTCAGGCGGTACTCGCAGGATGACGCCGTGTCCTGACTGGCCGCCGTCCCAGTTGTCGTATTCGGCCTCTTCCTCGATGTCGTATCTCGCGTTCACGACGATCCGATGAAGGATCGAATTGCCTTTCGCTTCGTAGTATTTCGCCAGCGCTGCCAACAGCCGTTCCATGTGCGATGGAAGCTCAAAACCTGACGATGGAGTGTCTGCCATGAATCGGCCCGATGAAGAACGACCCCGAATGGGGTGATTCTCTTTCCTTTGCTTGAGTCGATCAATGATTCATCAACCAAAACAAACGAAGCCCGGCCATTGCTGACCGGGCTTCGTGAACGAACTCCGTCACGCCTGTTTCCGGACGGGTGGCATGCTTGCATCGCGAAGCAGGGCAAGCAATGCGATTGCGGGCTGGGGTCGATTGAAAGGCCAGTTCGGGTCGTGGGTTGGGTCGCCGGCTTGAACTCGCATGCTCACGCTGCTGCGCGACGTGAGCATGGCACCCGGCGCTCCGGACGAAGCAAATCATCTTTTCGCACTCCGAAAAGATTGGCTTCTACAAACTCCCAAACGACTCCTTCGGCGTGTGGATTCGGGCACAGGCGAAACGCGAGGCAGCGCAAGCCACGAAAAAGGCGTTCTGAACAAAGAAAAGCCCCGACCTGTTACAGTCGAGGCCTGAGTTTTTGTGCAGCCTCAGGGGTTATTGTGCAGGCCGGCGTTTCTGTGCAAAGCCGGATGCGACCCCCGGGGCTTTGGGTCGTGAGTGGCGGGCGGACGGTGGAGTCGGCCCTACACGAGTTCCTTCATCGGGCCGTATTTGGCGTGGTCGACGAGGAACTGGGGGCGGCCCTGGAGGTCTTCGAAGGTGGTCGTTTCGACGTCGATGCCGAGCGACTTGTAGAGCGTCGCGAAGACTTCCTGGAAATGGACCGGGCGTTCGGTGGCGTATTCGCCGAGGCGGTTCGTCGCGCCGATGACCTGGCCGTGGCGCATGCCGCCGCCGGCGAGGAGGGCCGTCGAAACCTGCGGCCAGTGGTCGCGGCCCCCTTCGCTGTTGATTTTGGGAGTGCGGCCGAATTCGCCCCAGACGACGACGGAGATGTCGTTGAGCATGCCGCGGTTCTCGAGGTCTTCGATCAGGGCAGTGACGGCCTGGTCGAGCATGGGCATGTCTTCGCGGGCCTGGCCAAAGTTGTTGTTATGCCAGTCCCAGCGGCTGAAGCTGAGGGTGACGCAGCGGGCGCCGGCTTCGATGAGCCGGCGGGCGGCGAGGAAGTTGTCGAGCAGTCGGGGTCCGCCGTCGTCGCGGTTCACGTTGACGCCGCGGCCGTAGCGGTCGCGGAGGGCGGGGTCTTCGAGTTCGACGTTGAGCGCATCGGCCAGTTTGCTGGAGGTGAGGATGCCGAAGGCCTGCTGGCTGAAGGCGTCGAGTCCGTCCATCTGGCCTTTGGCGTCGACGTCGCGGCGGAAGCGGTCGAAGGAGGCGAGGACCTGCTTGCGGTCGTTGAGGCGATCGAGGGTGATGCCCTTGAGGACCATGTCGTCCTTTCCTTCACCCTGAGGCATGAAGGGGGCGTGGGCGACGCCGAGGAAGCCGGGCTGGCCGTTATCGGCCCAGGGCATGTGTCCCATTTTGGGGGAGAGGCCAACGTAGGCGGGGACCGCGGGGTCGCGCGAGCCGTACATGCGGGAGAGCACGGCGCCGAGGGCAGGGCGTCCGCCGGCGGGTTCGTTCTGCTTTGTGTAGCCGGTGAGGCACTGATAGGCATAGTGGTCGCCGCTGGCGCCGACGATGGACCGGATGACAGTCATCCGGTCGGCCAGGGAGGCCATGCGGGGAAACATTTCAGAGAGTTCGAGGCCAGGCACCTTGGTGGCGATGGGCTCGAACTCGCCGCGGATTTCGGCGGGGGCGGTCGGTTTGGGGTCCCACATATCGATGTGGGGAGGACCGCCGGGCAGGAAGATCATGATGACCCCCTTGCCGTGGGCGTTGACGCCGGCGGCGTTTTCCGCGCGAAGCAGTTGCGGGAGGGCCAGACCGCCGAGGGCGAGACCGCCGATCGAGAGGAATTGTCTGCGGGACTGCCGATCGCACATCGGGGTCCGCTTGCCGAACATCGTCAACATGGCCAAGTCCTTCTGAGGCCCGATTCGTCTCCCGGCGCAAAACTCTGCGCGCCGTTACTTTTTGAGACGTTTCAAAGCTGAGAGTCCTTCTCTCAGTGCAATCTATGGCGATGCGACTCTACGGGTCAATTCGGCATTCCGGCCGGACCGTTGCCAGCGGAACCGAAAGATTGAGCAGATCAGCAGTTAGGTTACGCCGATCGGGACGATTTTCGGCAGTAAAAAACGGGACAATCCGGGCGGTTCGGCGCCGGAGAACCGGAGCATCCGGTTCAGTCGCAAGGAGACTGTGGCGAATTGCGGCGCGCGGCCTCGGCGAGGGCTTCGAACCTGGCCCGCATCTGTTCGAGGTCGCGTTCATCGAGTTCTTCGAGATCGAGCAGCGCGTTCTGCGCGCCTTCGACGGCCCGGATGAGTTCGTCGAGCTTCAATTGGACGGCCGCGCTGTCGCGGTTCTGGGCGCTTTGGATGAGGAAGACCATTAGAAACGTGACGATGGTGGTTCCGGTGTTGATGACGAGCTGCCAGTTCGAGCTGTAGCCGAACAGCGGGCCTGTCGCCGCCCAGCCGACGACGAGCAGAAGCGCTGCACCGAAGGCGAACGGATGTCCAGCGGCGCGGGCGGCCCACTTGGTGAAGCGGTTGAACCAGGAACGGCGCTGCATGGCGAGGTGCTTTCGACGCTGACGACCCGCCCGCCGGGGCTACGGGACTTCGATGACCCGCTGCAGGTCTGTGGCGGTTCCGGGTTTGACGAGGTGGTGATTGAAGCCGGCATCGAGGGCCCGCTGGCGGTCGTGTGCCTGCCCCCAGCCGGAAAGAGCCACCAGCTGGATCGCCTGCCCCCAGGGTTCCGAGCGAATCTGGCGGGCGGCCTCGTAGCCGTTGAGGATGGGCATGCCGATGTCCATGAGAATGACTTCCGGACGCAGCTCGCGGGCGAGGTGCACGGCCTCCTGTCCGTCGTGTGCGAGCTCGACGGAGTGTCCCCAGCGCTGGAGCATGAGCCGCAGCGTGCGGGCGGCGTCGCGGTTGTCGTCGACGACGAGGATGCGGCGTCCGGGCGCGGCGGCGGCTGGCGGGAGCGAAGCGGGGGCGATGGTCGCGGGGGGCGGAACGGTGGGCAGGGTGACGGTGAACAGGCAGCCGCGATTCGCCCCTTCGCTGACGACGGCCACCCGCCCGCCGTGCATTTCGGCGAGGTGCTTGACCAGCGTGAGTCCGATGCCGAGTCCGCCGTTGGATTTGGGGGACTGCTGATTGAGCTGGGCGAACATGTCGAAAATGTGCGCCTGTTCTTCGACGGGGACGCCGATGCCGTTGTCGCGCACGGCGACGGCGACCTCGTCGCGTCCTGGCGTCACCGACAGGTGGATCTGCCCGCCGTCTTCGGTGTACTTGGCGGCGTTGCTGAGCAGGTTGCAGAAGATCTGCGAAATGCGGACGGGGTCGGCGTGGAGGTAGATGTCGGGCGGACAGGGCTCGACGGTGAGCGCATGTCCGGCGGCATCGAGGATGGGCCGGGCGGACTCGAGGGCCGATTCGAGCATCTGCCGCAGGGGGAGGGTTTCCATCCGCAGCTGCAGCTTGCCCTGGTTGATGCGCGAGACGTCGAGCAGGTCGTCAATGAGGTGGACGAGGTGGCGGGTCTGCCGGTCCATGGTGTCGAGCACTTCGCCGACCGTTTCGGGTTCGCCATCGACCACACGAAGGAGATCGATGCCGCTGCGGAGGGGGGCGAGGGGGTTTCGCAGCTCGTGGGCCAGGATGGCGAGGAACTCGGTTTTCCGCTTGCTGGCGTCGGAGAGGTCGGCCGCGACGCGGCGGAGTTCCTCGGCCAGCTTATGACGCTCGGCAATCTCGACCTGCAGTTCGGAGTTGGTCCGTTCCAGTTCGGCAGTGCGGCGGGCGACCTCCTGCTCGAGCATGGCGGGGCTGCGGAGCGCGAGCGCCTCGGGAATGACGCGGATCAGGAAGAGAATTGTCGCCCACGAGATGAGTGCGGTGGCGAGTTTGACGAGTCCGGCGAACCGGTAGACGGGCCACCAGAAGATGATGGCTTCGAGCAGGTGCGTGGTTCCGCAGGCGAGAATGAAGGCGCCGAAGAGGAGAAAGACCCTGCGGAAGGGGATGTCGGGCCGGCGCCCGGCGAAGAACAGCAGGAGGATGGGGATGGCGAAATAGGCCGACCAGATGCCAATGTCGGAGAGGATGTGGAGCCAGCCGTGACTGTCGGTCCAGTTTCCGCAGCGCCAGCGGGGCGGGAAATCGGAGGTGTCGAACAGACGGGTGAAGAACTCGAGCATCGTGGACTGGCCAGTCTCGCCACAGGTGAAGATTCAGGCGCAGGCGCCGTGGCCGGTGTGAAGGCACGCGTGAGAGGGCGGGGACGGGGGCTGATCAGCAGCGGTTTCACGACGGGCAGGGACCGTTGGCCAGCGGTCCGAACCCTTGAATTGTCGTGGCGGCGTCAGGGAGTGCAATCCCTCCGCCGGGTCTGGCAGCTGCAGTTTTGCGGAATCGTCGCGCGATCAGACCACCGGGATGGCTTCCGGGCGGGCGCTGGGACCGCTCCGGGCCAAATTTGGCGTGGTCGACCGCGTGCGCCTGCCAAGGGCCGAAAACGGGCGTTGAGGTTGATCGATGGCGTTTCTCAATCAACTGTCGGGGCCCGGCATGCGACGGTTCGCAAGCGAACCGGCTCAATGGAGTTCTGTTCGCGAGACACATCAGTGACACGTGCACTATGCGGCGCGGGAGTCCTGCTGCGGCGTTTTCCGGTACAGGTGCTCGCGAGTGGAGGGCATTCCGGAGAACCCTTTCTTGATGTGGCGGGTGGCGACCGTCTGGAAGATGCAGGCGCCGCCGTCGCCAAGGGCGAGGCTGACTCCGGCGAGGTAGAACAGCCACATGCGGTAGCGTTCTTCGCCGATCTGCCGGATCGCTTCGTCCTTTCTGGCTTCGAGGCGGCGGGTCCAGTGCTCGCAGGTTTTGGCGTAGTGGTCGCGCCAGCCTTCGACGTCGTGGACTTCAAAGCCCGAGTTCTCCATCGACTTCAGCATGTGGCCGATGTGATCGAGTTCGCCGCCGGGGAAGATGTATTTCGCGAGCAGCCGGCGTTCGGGGGTGACGCGCCGGAACTCGGCCTCGGTGGCTTTCGCGCGACGGGTGATGCCGTGGTTCAGGAACATGCCGCGATCGGGGAGCAGCTTCGCGACCGTCTGCATGTAGCCGCGCATGTTGTCGATGCCGACATGTTCGACCATGCCGATCGAGGAGATTTTGTCGTACTGGCCAGTGAGGTCGTTGTAGTCGCGCAGCTCGGCGGTGACCCGTCCGGCGAGGCCGAGGGCGGCGATCTTCTTCTGCGTGTGGGCGAGCTGCCGCTCGGAAAGCGTGATGCCGTGGGCGATGACGCCATAGTGGCGCGCGGCGTGGCAAATGAGGGCGCCCCATCCGCAGCCGATGTCGAGGAAGCGTTCGCCCGGCTGCAGACGCAGCTTCCTGCAGATCATGTCCAGCTTGTCCTGCTGGGCCTGTTCGAGGGAATTGTTCCAGTCCGTGAAATAGGCGCACGAATAGACCATCTCGGGGTCGAGGAACAGTTCGTAGAACTCGTTCGAGACGTCGTAGTGGAACTGGATGAAGTCCTTGTTCTCGCCTTTGGCCCGCTGACGGCCGATTTCGTCGCCGGCGTAGCGGTGCGTGACATCCGTCGATTCCGCCTGCCCGATGAGGAACGGCAGGAGCTTTCTGGCGACCAGGCCCTTGCGAATGGCGCGCAGCCGTTTGCCGTAGCGCCGCTGGCGGGCGGTGCGGATGAAGGTGAGCAGGTCGGCTCCTTCGATGTTCAGGTGGCCGAGGGCGTAGTGGCGGAGGAGATTGTCGGCGGTGGGGCGGCGGACGAGCGACGTGACGACGCCCGGACTGCTGATGGCGATGCACAGCGACGGGTCGGCGTTGGGCCCCAGCGGGACGACGGCGCCGTCCCACAGCCGGATGGAAACGGGGGCATCGAGGTGTTCGCTGATGTGCGTGAGGAGCGAATGAAACGCATCACGTTTCGACTGATCGCTGAAAAACGAGACCGCCATGTCCAATCTCCGCCCAGGGTCCAACCCGAAAGGGGGGACTGATAGGCGGGTTTGGGGGGAAGGGTCAACCGCAATGCGCGATTGGGGGCCCGACAACGATCGGGCCGATGTCCGGTCGCTGGGGCGGCGGGGGCCTCCAGGCGTTGCCGCAGGGGTGCGGCGGTTCGCAGGCGAGCCGGCTCAATGCTCAGCGGCGGGCCATGAAGAAGCCTGCGGCGGCGACGATCAGGACGACCGCGCCGCCGAGCATCATGAGGCTGATGGGAACGCTTTCCGGAACGCCGTCCATCGCCTCGAGAGGGGCGTCGGCAAGAGGGACTGGAGTCGGTGCAACGGGGCTGTCGGCAACGGGCGCGGGCGTGGCGGCCTGCGGGGCCGCGGGCGTTGCGGCCGCCACGGCGCTGGCGTCAGGCTCGGCAGCGTTTGCACTGGGACTATTGGCGACGGGACCGCTGGCGATTGGAATGAGCTCGGGCTTGCCGGAGCCGGCCAGTTCGCCGAACGCGGCCGACACCGGCGACTTGGCCCAGGGAATCAGGTCGCCCCAGTCGGCCGTCACAAGGAGGTCGAAGCCGGGGTTCTGCTCCTTCACCTGGCAGGAGCAGGCGCCGGCCAGAAACCGCGCCGAGCCGCGGATGTTTTCCGGCGTAATGCCCGCACCGACCAGGGGCAACAGCGATCGACACCGGCCGAACACCGGGAACACCAGGGGTTCGTTGAGGTCGGCCAAATCGGATTCGGCGTTGATGAGCATGGAGATGAACGCCGCTTCGGCTTCGTCGTTGCGGGCGATTCGCAAAATGGAAAACTCCACACGCAGCTCGGGGCCATCGCCGATGGCGTCTTCCGGGGCATCGGTCTGCACCGGCAGCTTGAGAGTGGTCGTCAGGTTCTTCAGTTCCTCGTCGAGGACAAGCTCGGCCGTGTCGTCGGCAGAGGCCTGTCCCGATTCGACCAGCACCCAGATGGCGGTCTGCCCGGCGATGAGGCGTTTGAGGAGTTCCTGGCGCGCGGGGGAATCGGCCAGACGCTGCAGCGGGGCGGCCTCGAGCGAACCGTTCCAGAGAATGCTGTCGAGCTGGTGACGGGCTGGGTACTGAACGACCAGTTGCGGCCAGGCGGCGTTCTTCAGCGATTCCGCCAGCGCGACGTCGGCCGGGGCGGGCGAGGCGTCGAGGTCGACTTCGCGAATGGCGAGGTTGACCGGGGCGCCAGGGGACGCGGCCGAAACTTTGACCAGCGCTGCGCGGTCGGTCTCGGAGAGGGGGCCTCGATGGAACACGACGCCGCGATACGCATCGGGGCTCCAGTGCTCGAGCGCGTAGCGGAAAACGGGAACGTTGCAGGCGAAGGCGGCGGAAGCGACCGCCAGCACCACCGCAGCGCAGGCTGCGGCGGCGAATCGGGGGGAGGTTCGGCGGGGGGGCGTCATGGCGGGAGGTCTTTCGTTCGTCGTCGTCGGCTGGACGGTTGCGGTTCAGTCGTCCAGGCGTTGCAGCTCGATGCCAGACAGGAGCGGCAGTCCGGTTTGGGGTTCAAACTCGATGACCACTTGCGGGCCCAGCTGGACCCGCTCAATGGTGAGCGTTGTCGCGCGGACATCGGCCGAGCCAAGCGAGACGGTCTCGGCGACGGCGGCCCCGTCAATATGGACGGTGAACCGGCGGTCGGTGGGAGCGGACTCTCGCGGCAGGCCGAAGTGCAGCCGGGCGCGGTACGGCTCGGCAGCGGCCGGCTGGCCTTCCGCGCAGTCGTCGTCCTTCTTCGACTTCGCCTCGGTCTTTTTTTCCTTCGCGCGCACCGATGGCTGCAGGTCGAACGACAGTTTCGTCAGTCCTTCGACTCCGGAACTCGCCACCCAGGGCAACGGGGCCGTGGGCTGCATGGTGGAATGGTTCTGGTAGAAGCGCACATCGCCTTCGAAGCGGATCTTGAAATCGGGAGCATCGTCCACGACATGGGGGAAGGCGAGCCACATGAGGCCGTGCTGGTCGCGTCGATCGCCTGGGGCGCCGAAGTTGAGGCCGAGGCTGCGAGCGCGTCGATCGGTCGCGACCTGCGCGCTGTTGCTGATGGTCCAGGCGTCCATTTCGGGCATGTGCACCAGGGCGAGCGATGTCTGGTTCTGATAGGCGCAGCTGCAGGTGCGGGTGTAGTCGGGGGCGTTGAGAACGCCGTCGGCGACGACGAGGTTGGACGTGCAGCCTGATTTGAATCCGCCGAAGTTCCCGGTGCCGCCTTCGGTGAGCAGGTCGTAGAAGCCGGCGGCGCCGGAACGAAACGTCAGCAGGTTTTCGCTGGCGATGATGTTATTGCAGCCGTAGGCGCGGGTGATTTTCCAGGGGAGCATTTCGCCCGTGAGCGGATGCTCGACGAGCCTGGGCGAGCCATCCTGCAGGTGGAAGGCGCCGGCCGATTCGGAATAGGAGTTGGCGTTGGTGATGATGAGGTCATTGTGCAGGATGCAGGGCCCGCTGTATTTGAGGTCCTTCTTCTTCCAGGCCGTCTCTCCGCTGCGGCCGCGATAGACGGCCATGCCCTGGCCAACTTCAGCGGAGAGGCGATCGCTGGCGGCGGCGCCCCCCTGCAGCAGCAGGTCGTGCTTCGCCGAGTAGCCCAGCCAGGTGCCGAAGACTTCGCCGCGCAGTTCCCAGGCCTTCTGGCCGGTGCGTGCGTGGACGGCCAGCAGGCGGTAGTTCTCTTCGCCCGAGCGTCCGCGGCGTTTGAGGAATTCTTCGACCGGCTTGGGATCGCGATCAATGGCGTAGATGAGTCCATTTCCCGCCACGATGCCGTTGTGCCAGAAACTGTGGTCCGCGTCGACGCGCCACAATTGTTTCCCCGTATGGCGATCGAACGCAACGAGGCCGAGGCTGGCGGCTTTATCGAGTCCTTTCGGGCCGAACACGGCTTTCTTGGCGGTGACCAACGGGTCGTCCGGCAGGTCGTACCGGCGGCGATACTGCGCGAAGCCGGACCCGCCAAGGAGGACATCCTCGTAAACGCCGATGAAGCCCCACTCGAGCGGTTGCGCCGGGTCATCCTGCGGCATGGCGATGTCGCGGACCGTCTCGCCAGTGGCCGGGTTCAGGACATGGCAGACGGCGCCTTCGACAACGTAAACGGCGTCGGCCGTGGCGACGTAGTTGGTGCCGCGTGCATTGGCGCCGGGAATGTGGATCTGGTTGTAGGCCGGATCGAGGGGGGTTTCCTTGTAAGTGTCGTCGAAGTAGACGCCATCGGAGCCGAGGTTGTCGAACTCACGCCGCCAGAGGACCCGTCCGGTATAGACATCGCGGGCCGTGAGGGAATTCATGCCCTGGATGATGAGTCGGCCGCCGATGACCTGTTCCGGGGGGCCGTGGCCGTGGCGGGGGAGGACGTCATCGTGCGTGACGCCGCCGAACCACAGCACGCCCAGCGGCAGTTTGACGCGTGTGTCTGCAGACTTGAGGGTGTTGGCCACGTCGCCGTACTGGTGGGTCCAGGTTCCGGCGCCGGGGAGAGCGCCGACGCGGCGGACGATCAGTCCGAATTCGGCCTGCTCCACCTCCGCGTTTGGCAGCGCGAGGCTGGCGAGCCGCTCTTTCAGGCTGGCCGCCTGTGGGGCATCAGCGACGAGGCACATGGTGCCGCCGTAGGGCCGGACGCTTTCGTACAGCCGCGACAGCAGGGATTCATCGGAGATCAGCCGGGGCGTGACCGTGGCGTCGACAAACAGCATGTTGGCGATGTACGGGGGGGGCAGGAACTCGGCCGTCGACGAGGTGTGAACGGCCACGCGATGCGGCAGCAGCGCGGCATCGAGCCGTTTCTGACTCGCCGCTGCGCGGGCCGGGTCGTCATCGACGATTGTGAGTTCGACAAATGGCGACGCCGCAGCCGCCGCGAGCGCCTCGGGCGACGAGGAATCCCCCAGCCAGATTGCAAAACCTTCCGCCGGGCCTGATGAAAGAAGCGACTGAATCCGGGTGGCCGCTGGCGGATCGACCGCCAGCCGTTCCGGAGACTCTTCAATGACCCGATCCGAGCCCATCGAGCCGTCGCCGAACGTGTAGATGCGGCCCTCCAGGGTGACGGCGATCAGTTTGCCGTTCGCGGCAACCAGCCGCTCGACGGCGCCGGAGACGGAGGCTGTCCAATCGATCGCGGCCGGGGCGTTGTCGTTCGGCAGGCGGAGGGCGCAGAGCGTCGACTGTCCACTGGCGTCTTTCGCGCCGGCGGCGTACAGGTGATCGCCAGCGAGAATGAGATCGCCGCGCCCGTCGGCACGTGCTTCCCACAGCAAATTCTTGTTGACCGCGGAATGGGCCTGAATGGTGGCGTTGTTTTTCTCGAAGGCCGCGGAGTAGATGCGGTCGCCGGCGAGGACCGGCTCGTTCGGCTGGAAGGCCGTCTTCACGCCGGTGTCGAGTGCGAACTCGCGGGTTCCCCGATAGCGCGTGTGCACAAACCAGGACTGCTCATTGGCGGCGAGAAACGATCCGCCGGTTCCCTTGCCTCCGGCGTTGAGCTCGAAGTATTTGAAGTCGCCCGTATGCCGGTCGAACGCCGCTGGAACGGAACGTCCGCCGGGGACGAGCAGCATGTTTTCGGTGGCGACCAGCGCTCCCTGCGGCGCGACTCCGGCGAATGAAGGGGCGCTATGGGGCTGCTTGATGTACTGGGCCCCGGTGTCGTCGTTGACCCACACGACGTCGCCGGTCGCCGCATCGAGTGAATAGATGAACGTCCCCATGAAGGGCCAGATGCTGGCGGCGACGTAGACCTTGCCATCGCGCACCACCGGGCCGCCGCGCATGGGCCAGGCCGAAACCATCCGCTGGTTGCCGAGAATCTGCCGGGCATTGGGCCCGCCGCGAAACTTCCAGGCGAGTTCGCCAGTGGCGGCGTCAAGACAGTACAGGTGTCCGTCATCGCTCGCGGCGAAAACACGGTCGTTCCAGACGGCGGGAGGCAGCCGCACCGGCCCCTGCGTGAAGAACGACCAGAGCTCGCGCCCGGTGTCGAGATCGTACGCGACGACCTTGTCGCGATCGTTGAACCCGAGAAACATCCGGCCGCCAGCCACGACCGGCTCGAAGACGCGGTCGTACGTCATGAGGTCGAGGTTTAGGGGGTCGTCCCACGCCTGCCGGCGCGGCTCGAATTCGCGAGTCCACTGCAGCGTCAACCGGGCCGGCAACGGCGCGGGCGAGGCGGCGCTGCGGGAGGCGTCGTACCGCCACTGGGGCCAGTCGGCCACGGACAGGCTGGCGGCGAGCAGCAGCATGGCGGCCGCGGCTGCCAGCGACCGGATCAGAGATTGGAGTGGATTCACAATGCTCTCCTGGGCGTTCCCGACCGCAGGCGTCCCCCGGGGCCGACGCCGTGCCGGCCGGGGCTGCTCGAGAACAATCCGGCCGAGTGTGCCGACCGTTGACGAATTCCTGAGGAAGAACCTGTGGACTGCCCGTGAAGGGCAACCCCGGGGTGGCTGATGGGTTGTTGGCAATTGTGCCGGCGTGGCTGGCATGGAACCGCCCGGTCGCTGGGATTCGGGCTCGAAACGTGGATTTCCATGTTCCGCACCGGCCGGCAGGCGTGGGAGGCGGGCGGGCGGTTGAGGAACTCAGATCTGTTTCACGGCTTCGCGGACTGCGGCGAGGCAAAGCTCCACATCGGGGAGGGGGTTTTTCTCGCTTTCCTCGTACTCAAGCGCGACACAGTTGCTGTAGTTCAGCGACTTGAGGGCCTTCAGCACTCCGACGGTGTCGAGCTCTCCTTCCCCGAGCACCGTAAACAGCTTGTTCTCGCGCTGCAGCATGCCCTGGCGGTTTTTGGTGAGGCCGGGAGCGATCTTTTCCTGTTCCTCGGGCGACTTCACCGTGCGAACATCTTTCAGATGGACGCCATGCACGCGGGGCCCGAACTTCTGGATCACTTCCACCGGGTTCTCGTTGCTGCGGAGGTAATGCCCGGTGTCGACGCACGCGCCGAGTTTGGGATGCCGGTCTTTGACCCACTTCAGCACATCATCGGCCTTGTCGTAGCGATGTCCCGGGCCATGGTTGTGGATGGCGATCGCCACATCGTACTCGGCCACGAGTTTGTCGAGCAGATCGAAGGTCGCGCGATCGGGGTCGGGGTCGGCTGACAGCGACACGATGCCCATGGATTTGGCGAAATCAAACATTTCGCGGGCCTTGGTTTCATCGGGCGTGAACTTTACGACGCCATAGGACAGCATGGTGACGCCCGCGTCGGCGAGCTGCTTTTTCGCATCGGCGACGGCCGCGGGCAGCGTGGTGAGCGGGATGTGCTTCGAGAACGATTCCCAGTATTTGACGCCCAGGGTTTTTGTGTGGGCCAAAGCCGTCGGCGCGTCGAACGCACGGAGGGTGTAGCTCTGCAGGCCGACCTTGAAGCCGCCATAGGGATCGGGCTGAGCCAGCGCTGGCCGGCCGGCCAACAGCACGCCTCCCGCGGCGCAGGCGGTCGAAGCGAGGAAGCGTCGGCGTGAGACAGGTGCGTGAAGCGGCATGGGAGATCCTGCAGCGCGAGGAGGGAAGAAGGCGGGCCTTCAGTATAGCCAGAGAGCCCTGCCGCCGCCGAGCATGGGACACAGGAACTGCACGCTGGCCCCCGGCACCGGAACATCGGCGATGGATTTGCTCCGGCGACGAATGGTCCTGGATGTCAGGTCAGACGTTGAAGCGTCACGATCGAGAATCGACCGGCGACACTGTTGACGAGACGTTCGTCCGCGGTCACGAGTTCACAGCCCTCCCGCTCAGCAAGAGCGAGATAAAGACAGTCATACACTCCGATTCTCACGATCGAAGCGATGGCCACCGCTCGCGGCAAAAGTGCAAGGGACGACTCCAGCAAGGGCGAGGAACCGAGCACCGCCGCGAGTCGCGTTGCCGCCTCCCCTGGATTCAACAGGTTCCTTCTCTCCGAACGCGTGAAGGCATGCGCGATTTCCACCGGAAAAACATCTGGAGCAATCAATTCATGAAAGCGATTCAGGTAGCCGATCCGCAGGTTGACCGCTTTGTCTGAATCCACCTCCGGCATGAACCATTTGACGGCCACCGAGGCGTCGAGCACGTATTTCATTGGCGAGCATCACGGATGAGAGACACCGCCACATCTACGGTTCCAATGCGCAGCCTCGTTTCCTCCCGCATACGATCCATCTGATCGCCGGCTTCCTTCATGGTCTCTCGATTCGGTCTGCCCGCCTGGAGCGCGGCAATGGCCTCTTCAAGCTTCGTACTGCGGTCGGGAATTGTTTCGGTGCTCATTCATGAATTCTCTGACAACTGGGTTCGCGCGGCAAGACGCGATCACCAGATCACCGCAAGACGAACGACGAAACTGCTGGATTTCCGACGCAATCCCCCATTCGACTCGTGACTGAATGCCCCCGACGGCGTCCACAAGATCGCCGCCGCAAGAATGTCGACGCCCGACCTCGTCGTGGCTGGCGCCGCGTCATCGAACATCGTTCACATCGCACGGGGCCGCCCCTGCGACGTACGGCCCGTACATCCAAAGCACTCCCGGAGGGATTCGAACCCCCGACCGACGGTTTAGAAAACCGTTGCTCTATCCTCCTGAGCTACGGGAGCATGAAAAAACGGCTGGCGACTCCTGCGAGTGGCCCCGATGATCCGTCTGCCTTCGACGCAAATTGCGGCTCTGCTTCAAAGTCGACAGCGGATTCCGGGCTGGGGGTTCGCGGAAATCGTCGCGATCAACCTGGTCTTCCGGCCGCGAGGGGTCGCGGATTCCAGGCAGGCGTGCAGCATAACGGGCGGGCTCCCCGATTGAACAGAACTCATCTGCACCTTCGCAGGGGCGATCCTGACCGGTTTCTGCAACACGCGGGGGAGGCGGCGGGGTGTCCAGTGGTCGCCTCGGCGATGACCTACTTGTTCGGCACGGCGATCATGTCCCATGTGATCGTCCGCCCCGCACGGCCCACGCCGTTCACAATCGCCTTGGACGCCGCCGGCGGACGGGCGGGATCGTAGTATTCCGGCCGCAGCCGGTTGTGCTGGTCGCTGCTGCCTTTGGAACTGACATAATACGTCGCCTTGACGAGGTGCCGCAGGTCGCTGCCGGCTGCCTCGCACAGCGACTTCGTTTCGGCAAACAGTTCCCGCAACTCGGCCTCGCTGTCGGGATCGGCCTGAGCCCCATACAGGCCTGACAGGAAGATGATCGCCGGGGACTGCACCCGCACGATGCGGCTGTAGGAAGGCGACTGCTTCATGTCGGGCGGAGCCAGGTATTCCGCTGCCGGACGAGGCGATTCGAGGGGCGATCGCGAAGCAGCCACCAGCTCGATTTCAATGGGCAGCGAGGGGGACTTCCATTCCACCAGCACGATGGGGGGAGACGCCGCCGGCGCGAACGCCGCCTGAATCGCCTTGATGGCCTCGTCGGATTTCGCCATCGGCGCCAGGAATGCTTTCACCTGCACGACATCCGCAGACGACAGTTCCAGAAACGCCAGCGTGCGGAACAGGCTGGCCATGGTTTGTTGCGTGGCATCGGCGAGGGCGCCATCCCCCTTCTCTGCCTGCCCCGAAATGAACACCCGCGACGACGCGGCGGCCGGAATGAGCCCGAGCCTGCGCTGCCCGTCGATGGCGGCCGGAAGGACTCGCGATTCGGGAGACGGCCGGCGGGCGGCGACGAAGTCGAGCGCCAGCCGGGCCTGCTCATCCGGCAGCGCGGTCGTCACCCAGCTCACGGCCGGGAAGGATTCGGCGGCGAACAGGTTCTTCAGGGCCGGCACTGTCGCGGCGGCGTGGGCGTCGTCCGTCACGTACAGATTCAGTTTCACGACATCTGCGGGAGAGAGGTCGACCGCGCTCAGCAGGTCGATCATCTGCTTCCACAGGTCTGTCTGCTGCCGGGCGAGTTCGCCGTCGCCGCCGGCGACGAGCTGTGCGGAATAGATCAGGTCGGCGTTCCCGACCCGCACGGCTCCGCTGCGGGCCAGCGTCGAATCGGCGGCGAATCGTTCGATGGAAAAGTCGTCGGCGAACGCAGAGGCCGAAAGCAGCGACAGGAGCATCAGAATTCGGAATGACATGATGTGGAAGCCTTGAGCAAAACGTGAAGTCAACGATGTCCCTCGGCCTGAGAAGCTGGCGCCGGTTTGCCGGCCAGCAGGTCTTCGAGGCCCTGCATGCAGGCCAGAACGACAAACGCCAGAACCGTGCCGAGGATCGCGGTGACCGCGCGACCCATGCCAACCGCCATGCCGATTGCGGCCGTCAGCCACAGCCCGGCCGCGGTCGTGAGTCCGCGCACCTGATGGGAATCGGACTGTTTGAGAATGGCCCCGGCCCCGATGAAGCCGATGCCGGTGATCACCCCCTGCATGATGCGGCTGAGATCTTTCAGTTCCATGCCCGCCTGGTACGGAATCAACGTAAAGAACGCCGAGCCGAGCGCGACCAGCATGTGCGTTCTGAGACCGGCGGATTTGTGGGACCGGGCACGCTCGTAACCGAGCACCCCGCCCAGCGTGGCGGCCAGAACAAACCGCAGGGTGATTCGCAGAACTTCTCCGAAGTTGGGGATGTCCGACAGGTCCTGTAGAACTCCGTGCCAGACGCTATGCATGTCGATCGCTCCGCGGAGAGTGCTGCCGGTGACTCTCCACGTTAACAGACCGCCGCCGGCAGGGAATGGCTGGCGGGAGGCTACTCGAACCTGGCGGTCAGCAGCGTGAAGTCATCCTCGAACGCTGGCCCGCCGCGGCGCTGCCGCGCGAGGGCGAGCAGGTCATCCAGCAGCGGCCGGCCGGCGGCGTGCAGCCGGGCGGCCGACGCGACGAACTCGTCCCACGTTCCCTGCTGACCATCGGGCGATTCAATTTCGAAAGCGCCGTCGCTGACGACGCACAGCATCTCGCCTGGCGCAATGGGATGCGTGCGGGTGACGCCGTCCCACGCGGGCCACATGCCGACCAGCGGGCCGGACGAAGGCAACTCAATGGGAGGGCGATGGCCCGAGCCCGCGCTGGGGGCGGAGAACAGCAGCGCCGGAGGATGTCCGCCGCCGGACCACGCGAGCGTGCGTGACGACTTCTGGAACACGCCATACCACGCCGTAAAGCAGCGGTCCTGGTGCTCCTCCATCGGAAAACGCTGGTTGAGGCCGGACAGCACTCCGGCGGGGTCCCGAAAATCGACGCCCGGCAGGGACATGGAGCGGACGACGTTCAGGATGGTGACTGAGAGGAGGGCGGCATCCAGTCCGTGTCCGGTGACATCGAGGACATAGAGCGCGACATGATCGGCGTCGATCGCGTGATAGCCAAGAGAATCGCCAGCGAGGTCGCCGGCGGGAATGTACCGCCAGTCGAGCGCGAGCGGCCCGGCCAGCGGCGGCGGCAGCAGCGAGCGAACATAGTCGGCCGCCGCGTCGAGGTCGGCCCGCATGGCTGCGTTCTTCGCGGCCAGCTCGCGTTCGAGGTTGATGATGCGCTGCCCGGTCTGCAGCCGGACCTGCAGTTCGCCGGCATCGAACGGCTTCGTGAGAAAGTCATCCGCCCCGGCGTGGAGTCCGGCGACGAGGTCGGTCTTCTCGGACTTTGACGTCAGCAGGATGACGTAGACATAGCGTCCCGCCGCCGCGGCCCGGATGCGGCGAACAAGCTCCAGCCCGTCCACGCCGGGCATCTGCCAGTCGGTCAGAACAGCGTCGAACGGTTCGGACTGCAGCAGTTTCCAGGCTTCGTCGCCATCGCCGGCGGTCGCGACCGAGTGCCCCCAGGTGGTCAGTTTTCGCTCGAGCGTGCGAAGCGTGATCCGTTCATCGTCCGCCACGAGAATCCGCATGCTGACTTTCGTTCAGGGAGCGCCCGGCGAGGGGCCGGCTGTCGTCACGTCGGCCCGCTTCAGGCATACAGCGTGGCTGGGAACTGGGAGAATCCGTTGCGAATCGCGGCAAAATGATCGAAGTGGCCCCCCTGGATGTCGATGGGATTCAGCCCCAGCGACTGCCCCATCCGATTGGAGCGATCGCCGAACGCCCCCTGGTCGAACGTCATGTAGGTCGGCGTTCGCAACTGGTTGTTGGGAGCGGCGTTTTTCAGGGCCTGCAGAGTTTTCTTCGCGCTCATCGAACCCGTTGTAATTTTGGTTCCGAACGACGCAACGCCGCCGACGATCGACTTCTTGATGCCGGTCATGTCGCCCGCCATGTGATCTTTCGCCGCGCCGGTCGCGCTGGACATGGGGCGATCGTAGACGGCCCCTTTCAGGGCATAGCCCGATTCCTCGACGCGGGCCTGCACGTGGGCGGCGACCGTGGCGCCCATTGAATACCCATGCACGATGATCTGGTCGGGAGAGAACCCCTGGGACAAAAGGTGATTGATCACCTCGATGCCGTCTTTCACGATCGTCGTTTCGCTGGGAGTCACGTCGGTGCTTTGGCCATAGCCCCGGTAGTTGAGCGCGACGAAATTGCAGTTCTTGTCGACCGAGTAGTGCTTGCCAATTTCGCCGCCGTACTTCTCGGCGGAGCCGCCTGAACCGGAGAAGAACACGACGACGGGGCGGGTGGTGTCGAGCTGGGTCGCGGCGGGATTGGCCGACATGGAGAATCCGTGCAGCGTGTCGCCCTTGCTGGTCGTGATCGAATAGTTGGTGTTGAGCCGGGGCGTGCTGTCGGTGCGGACCCCATTCACGAAGGTCGTCTGCATGAGGTTGGTGATGTTGGCCCGGGAGTTGTTGACATCCTGCCGGTCGGCCTTCTTTCCCATCACTTCGTCGCGAACCCCGAGGAGATTGTTGGTGAGGGCGTGCTTCTTGGAAGGCGTGACCGCGGTGAATCGGGCATGGGGCGTGTTGGGCCCAGGGGCCGACAACCCGAGCCTGTCGGCGATGCGTGTGAAGAGGCTTTTGTTTCCGCTGCGGAACTGAATCGGCCCGGGCGCCTGGGCGTTGGCGGCATTCTGGGCCGCATTGACTGGCGCCTGCTGCTGGAGGGCCCGATGGCCGCCGAGATTGATCTGAGTCATGACTGTTGTCCTTCAGGCGCGAATGAACGATTCAGGGGCTGCGGGGGGCGCCAGGTTCAGCGGCGTCTCTTCACCCGGCAGCGAGCCATCTTTGAGCTGGCCAATCAGCTGTTCGACAAACTGGGCGAACTTCTGCGCGTGCTGCGCGAGAATTTCCGGCTGTCCCGGCGGCAGGAGCACTTCCTTCGCCAGCAGCACCACCCCGAGATCTTCGTTCAGCGCAACCCGGGCGCCGCTCAGCCGCGATGCGGGGAAGTTCAGCCCCAGCAGCGCTTTCAGCAGTTTGAGTTCGTCCTCGAACGTATCGGCGATCTCGAGCGAACAGAGCGGCGACCACATCGTCAGCGAGCCATCGGCCTCGGAGAACTCGAAAATAATGGCCAGGTCCTCGCCAAACTCGATGACGGCGCTGTCTCGCTCGTCGAGTTCGAGGGACTCGAGAGCATGCTGACTGGCCAGATGCTGCAAAGCGGCGGCGACATCGGAACGGGAGACCATTGGACGGGCTTTCCAAAGGAGATGGCGTGGTCGCCGGGGAGCTGTCAGCGGGTGCAGGTGCGGGCTGGACCGTTCCAGGCGTTTGAGTGTGTTGATAACAAGGGTTTCGGCAGCGGCGGCGGTGGACGATCAGGCGGCGGGTTTGAAAAACTGAGCGTCGCGCATCAGGTAGCAGTTTCCTTCATTCAGTTCAGTGTTGAAGATCGCGTCGGCCCCTGGCCCCCAGTCGGAAACAATGTTCGTCCGGGGCAACTGGGCGAGATGCTCCTGAATCGCTTTCAGCCGGCCTTTCGCAGCGTCGAGCTGCGGTCCGGTGAGCAGATGGCCCAGTTCGTCCTCCAGGTCGTCCGGGGTCATCTTCGTAAAGCGGTCGATGATGTCCTGGTCGGCGACGGGCGGCAGGCCGAGGAACTTGAGCTGTCCCGAAATGCCGCTGGCGGCGTCGTCCATCTCCGCCCTGCTGGAGGGAAAGTTTCCCCAGGCGAGGTCGTTGTCGATGCCGGTCAGCGTGACGGTCCCGTCGCTGTTCTTCTGGACGAAGTAGTTCCCCTGGCTGCGGTCTCCCTGACCGGCGAGCGCATCGAGATACTGCAGCTGAATCGCCTGCTGCCGCAGCGACGGGTTGTTGACCGGGATGTCATGCGGCTGCAATTCGAGCTGGTCAATTTCCAGGGCGTTCGTCTGCGGGTTGATGCGTCCGATGATTCCGCTTCGCTCGTGGTAGTCGTTGAATTTCTTGAGATCGCCGCCGTAGGTGTTCTGCAACGTCGACTGCTCGTACGGCAACGCCGGCCGCCAGCCGCCGGTGGGAACCAGAACGACATCCTGCACGGCTTTGCCGGGCGCCTGCGCCATGGCCGTGCCGACCATGATCTCGCCATCCGGGCTCTGCAGGCTGGCGAAGCCGGTTTCCGGCGTGATCTGAAAGCCAAGCAGGTTGTTGGCCTTGAAGGTGGCGACGTTCCGCTCGGCGAGCCGCGGCGGATCGGCCTGCATCAGGTTGTTGTTCAGATTGAAAAAGATGCCGCTGGCGTTGCCCGGAACGGTCGTCGCCGCTCTGGCGAAATACATCGTCTCCGGGCCGTTCTCGCGGCCGACAGTCACCTTGAAGACATCGTTGACGCCTCCCCCATTCGCGATGGACACGTCCTGGGGATCGACATCCTGAAACCGGAAGACTTCGAGATCGGTCGCCTCCTGGTTGTCCCACCCGCTCGAGCGGATGGCCAGAATTTCGCCCTTCGTCAGCCCCTGCTGTTCGAGAATGTTCTTCTGCACCAGCGAACAGCCGGACGAGGCATATTCGATGGCTTCCTGCTGCGACAGACCGGACTGCACCAGTTTCTGAATTTCCGCGAGGTCGCACCCCCCTTTCAGGCAGCTCACGGCCGCGTCCGCAGACAGGCCCAGCCCGGCCCCCATCAGTTGCGTGAAGTCAGTCGCCGTTTTTCCGCCGTTGACGATCTGTCGCGCTGGCGATGGCTTCACGCCGGCGTTCAGGAAGCTGGTGAGCTGCGGGTTGCGAATGCCCGTCGCTCTCCACGCATTGAGTTCCTTGCGGGGAGCGCCGGCGGCGACCAGCGCTTTCGCCTCGCCCGACGAGAACCCGTGACTCAGGCTGATCCGCTCGGCATAGCGCTCGTTGACCGCATCCCGGATCTGATCAAGCAGGGCTGCGGCCTTTCCGGTCTGAACGGCCAGCCCCTGCTGCAATTCCTGGCCGATCCCGGGCAGCCCGATCGACTCGTAGTCGTTTGCGATGCGTTCCGCCGTCGCCGCGTGCCCCTGCGGATCGACGCTCTGCTTCCTGAACGCAGACACCAACATTTCCAGCGCCTCGTTGCTTAATTTGTCGAGGTGCACTCCCAGCCGGGCGTCGATCATCGCTTCGTGATCGTAACCCGCGAGTTTCGACGCCAGCTTGTCGCTGCGATCAAGAACCTTCGACAGGTCCGACGCCAGACGGTCGACTGGCCCCTTCTTCCCCTCGGTGTACACGCGGCCGAGAAGTTGCCCCAGCTCGCGGCTGAGCTCCTTCTGGTTGCGGTTGAAGCTGCGAACGCGGCCGTTGTTGCCCGGCAACAGGTCGGCCACGCGCGACATGAGCGATTTGAAGCTGTTCGGCTTCGATGACCGCAGGTGGACGCTGGCCCCTTCGATCTTCACATCGCGACTGCCGAACGTCCCCAGTGCCGACCGGTTGTAATCGTGACTGGGCTGATGCAGTCCGGCGGTGTTCGCCTGCAGTTTCTCCATCGGCAGTCTCGCTGAATCCATGGAATCGGGGGGAGTCCGGCGCCGGACTGCGTGCGGGCGGCACGCCGCGGCAGTGAGTGCTCTGAATCAGACCGCCATCATGGTCACGACGGGCGTCTCGGCAGGATCTTCACTGAAGGTCTCCTGGCTGTGGGACGAAGCCGCCAGCCGGTCCTGCCAGTCTTCGAGCTCTGCCAGCAGACGTTCGAGCGTCTGGGCGAGAGCGTCGACGGTCAGGCGTTCCACTGACAGCGTCTGCGTGAGCAGCAGTTCCCGGGTCGCCCCATCCAGGGCGATGACCGGGCCAGCGCCGGAATTGGACGGCAGATTGGCTTCGAGCAGCAATTCGCAGAACCCGGCCGGAGTCTGCGCGGGGAGCGTGCCGATCAGCCCGAACAGGTTCAGAACGGCGCTTTCCTCCGGCGCTTCAAGATCGATTTCAAGCCGGCCGTCGAACTTCAGCCGGCAGGCACGATTATCGTCAAACCTCGCGCCGCTGAGGCCCATTGTGGCGGCCAGCGAACTCAGCAACTCATCCGGCGACATCGGAACTCCCCGTGGGGTGCAGAGCGGGGATCGAGCCTGGTCCCCGTACAGGACATGGACGCTGCCACAGATTCGTCATCGTTCCTCAAAGACCCGGGAATGTCAAATTCGCCCGCGAGCGGCCCGACGACGGTCGCCCGCGGGCGAAACGACGCACGGAGGGGCCGACCGTGCGACGCGCGTCCCTTGCCACCCGCCCCCCGGTTTGAGACACCACTGGCAGCCGGCCGACGCCCCCTGCCGGCCCGGTTGCGTCGCCGCCGCCTGTTCGGGCTGATCCCAGAAAGCGTGATCCATGCGTCTGCCTTTCCGTCCGGCGTCCCTCCTCGCCCTGTTCCTCTCTCTGGCCCTGTGCACCATGTCCGCCCGCGCTGCCGATTCGGCTCCGGAAGACGATCGGCTGGTCCGATTCTTCCAGAACTACCTCAGCCTGTGGATGGCCCAGCGGCCTCTGGAAGCGACCTACCTGGGCAACCACGATTTCGACGACGTCGTCGAGGATGTTTCGGCCCAGTCGCGACGGGAATGGGAAAAATTGACGCGTTCGACCCTCGAATCGCTGCCGAAGGAGGTCGACTACCAGAAATTGTCGCGCGGCTCGCAGATCGACTACGAGATTCTGAAGCATCACCTCGAACGGACGCTGTGGGTGTGGGAGAACATCCGACCGTTCGAGACCGATCCGCGGACCTATGGCGAATACATCACCAACAGCATCTTTCTGCCGCTGACGCAGTCGACCCTGCCGCGGGAGAAGAACGTCGAAAATGCGGCGTCGCGCATGCGGTACGCCCCTTCGATCATCGAAGCCGCGAAGGCGACCATCAGGAATCCCCCGAAAGTGGTGCTCGAAACGGCCATCCGCCAGAACAAGGGGGCGATCGCATTTTTTGAATCGGGCATTTACGAGGTGTCGGGCGAGACGCCGGGGGTGTCGTCGTTCAAGGCCGCTTCGGCGCCGGCGCTGGCGGCGCTCCGGTCGTATCAGGACTGGCTGGAGCAGGAGGCGCTGCCGAATGCGAATGGCGAGTGGCGGCTCGGTCGCGAGAAATACTTTCGAAAGCTGGAACTGGAACTGGAAGGGGCGTTTCCGGCGGACGAAGTGCTCGCGGAGGCGGAGTCGGAATTCGCGCGGGTGCAGCGCGACATGTACGTCATCGCACGGCAGTTGTGGTCGAAGCACTTTCCGGCCGAATCGCTGCCGCCGGATGACGCCTTGGGCCGGGCGACGACCATCCGCCGCGTGATTGCAAAGATCAGCGAAGATCGCGCGAAGCCGGAAACGCTGATCACCGAAGCGCGCGATTCGGTCGCGGCGATCAAGCAGTTCATCACCGACAGGGACATCCTCCGGCTGCCCGACCCGGACCGCTGCGAGATCATCGAAATGCCCGAGTTCCAGCGGGGAAATTCGGTGGCGTATCTGAACCCGGCCCCGCCGCTCGACCCGTCCGCCGTCAGCATGTACGCCGTCAGCCCGCCGCCAGCCGATTGGGACGACGAGAAGAAGCAGAGCTTTCTCGCCGAATACAACCGCAAGATGCTGTCGATTCTTTCGATCCACGAAGCGTACCCCGGCCACTATGTGCAGCTCGAGTACTCCAACCGGCATCCCTCGCAGATCCGCAAGATCCTGTCTTCGGGCGTGTTCGCCGAAGGGTGGGCCGTCTACACCGAGCAGATGATGCTCGACCAGGGGTTTCAGGAGCAGGATCTCGGACTGCGGCTGCAGCAGTTGAAGTTCTATCTGCGGGCAGTGACCAACGCGATTCTCGATCACAAACTGCATGCACAGGAGATGACTGACGAGCAGGCCCTGGAGCTGATGATTGACGGCGCCTACCAGTCTGAGGGGGAGGCACTGGGGAAGCTGGTGCGTGCAAAGCAGACGAGTTGCCAGCTGTCGACCTACTTTGTGGGGCGGATGGCGTTCTACCGGCTGCGTCAGCAGGTGCAGCGCGAACTGGGGGACGAGTTCGATCTGGGACGTTACCACGAAGCGGTGCTCGACCATGGCACGCTGCCCGTGAAGTACCTGCCCGAACTGGTCCGGGCGCGGCTGAAACAACCGCGTTAGACCGCCGCCCGCTTCTTTCGCCAGCAGCGATTTCGCGGCGTCCCCCGCGATCAACGGACGTGAGCACCAGCGGTGCGCAATGGTCAGAAGGCGGTGATCTTGAAAGCTAAAACCGGTCCGACGCTGCTGAGAGCCGGTTCAACCGAGATTTCAGAGGCGACGAATCCCAACAATTCCGCCGCAAGCAGGGTGAACACGCGGACGGCGGCGCTCGATGTCTTCGTCAACGCGGAACGGGCGTTTCGACGACTCCCGGCGTTCAGCCCGCCTCCGGTTTCGGTTGCAGGTCGCGAAACCTCAGTTGCGGTTTTTCGATCGTCACGACGGTGTACGGCGGAATGCTGCGGGTGAGGGAGACGCTGGCCCCGACGACGCAGTGGGCGCCGACAGTGGTGTCGCCGCCGAGGACGGTGGCGTTCGCGTAAATCACCACATCGTCTTCAATCGTGGGGTGCCGTTTGCTGCCGCGGACGAGGTTGCCGTCTTCGTCTTTGGCGAAGCTGAGAGCGCCGAGCGTCACCCCCTGGTAAATCTTCACGCGCGAGCCAATCTCGCAGGTCGCCCCGATCACCACGCCGGTTCCGTGGTCGATGAAGAACGACGGGCCGATTTTGGCGCCGGGATGGATATCGATGCCGGTGAGCTTGTGGGCGTCTTCCGAGATGATGCGCGGAATGAGCGGCACCCCCTGGCGATGCAGTTGATGAGCGATGCGGTAGCTCGTGATCGCTTCCAGGCCGGGGTAGCAGAAAATGATTTCATCGAGGCCCGATGCGGCCGGGTCTCCATCGAAGGCGGCCTGCACATCGGTGGCGAGCAGGCGGCGGATTTCGGGGAGGGCTTCGAGAAAGCGGACGGTCTGCCGCTGTCCTTCGGCCTCGAAGTCCATCAGTTTGCGGGTTTCGCAGCGGTCGCTGTGGACGGCGTCGCTGCCATAGCGGATGGCCCGTGCGAACTGCTGGGTCAGCCGGTCGTGGAGCGCGTCGATCAGGTCGCCCGCGAAGTAGGTGACATTGCCCAGGTGCAGGTTCTGGCGGCGGCGGTAGCCGGGGAACAGCAGTTCCTTGACGTCCTGAACAATCTCGACGACATCGGCCACGTTGGGCAGCGGGCAATGGCCGAGATAGTTGATCGAGCGATGCTCGAGGTAGCTGTCGACCAGGCGGTCGGTCAGACGCCCGAGTTCTTCCTTGATGCGGAAATCCGTGGCCATCGAAGCTGCTCCCGCGCGAAGGCGGCGTCCGGGACTGAAGCCAGCGGGGGGGCTGGGACGCCAACCCGCGACCGGCTGAAACGGCGGGTCGCCTGGACGCGGGGACACCACGTCCCCCGGCAAACTTCCCCCGGCTTGCCTGAATTCTACGACCGCTGTTGATGGCGGTTCAAGCACTTGGGGAATCGTCCACCGGGACGGGCCAAGTTGAATCGATTCGCCCGCGGGGGGACGCGGGCGCAAGACCGGTCACAAGCCAGCATGTTCGAGGGGGCGGCCCCTGGGGTCGACACACCCCAGTGTATGTCGCTTCGCACCCAAATCTGGCGTGTTTCATTCAGCGGCCGCGACCGCGACGGCTCGTCAGCGAACCGGCTGCATGTTCTCTCGATGCGATGCGCTTGGGGCGACGTTGCGTCGCCCGCAGTGGAGCCGTACCTTCAATGACCTATGAAGAACACTCCGCGCCGGTGGCCGTTTGCTCTGTTCTTTCTGTCGGGCTTCGCTGGCCTGGTGTACCAGATCATCTGGCTGAGGCTGGCGTTCGCGGCGTTCGGCGTGGTGACGCCCGTCATTTCGCTGGTGCTGTCGGTGTTCATGCTCGGGTTGGGGCTGGGGTCGTGGCTGGCGGGGGCCATTCTGCGACGATGGCCGTGGTCGCGCGCCACATCCCTGCGGGCGTATGCCGCGGCCGAACTGCTCATTGGCATCGGCGGACTGGCGGTTCCCGCGCTGTTTCAATGGGGACAGGCCACGCTGCTGCCGGCGGGCGAGATCGATTCGGCCCGCTATCTGCTGCTGTCGGGAATGGCCGTGCTGCTGGCCCTGGGGCCGTTCTGCCTCGGCATGGGCCTGACGTTTCCGTTCATGATGCAGGCCCTTCGCAGCGAGCGGGCCAGCGATTCCAGCTTCAGCTACCTGTACCTCGCGAATGTGCTGGGCGCCTTGTGCGGCACCCTCCTGACGCCGCTTGTGCTTGTCGAGCTGCTTGGGTTTCGCGGGGCCCTGGCCATCGGAGTTGTCGCCAACTGGACGGCTGCATTCATCAGCCTGCGTCACAGCTTTCGACCGGCCGAACCCGCGCCCGCCGCGCCGACGCCGCACCGCAGCACACCCAACCCCGCCGCCGGCCTGCGTCCGGCGTGGTTCGCACCGCTGGTGTTGTTGACGACCGGGCTGGCCTCGATGGGGATGGAGGTTGTCTGGGTGCGGGCCTTCACCCCCGTGCTGAAGACGCAGGTGTATTCGTTCGCGGGGTTGCTGTTCGTCTATCTGCTGGCCACCTGGATCGGCTCGGCCCTGTATCGCCGACATCTGTCCCGCCAGCGGGCGTGGACCAATTCCACACTGCTGTCGCTGCTGTCGGCGGCGGCGGTCGGTCAGTTGCTGCAGGCCGATCCGCGGCTCGCCCTGTCGCCGGAATGGATGCAGGCGGGCTGGCTGCTGCTGGGCATCGTTCCGTACTGCAGCCTGCTGGGATACCTCACCCCCAAACTGATTGATGAATACTCGCAGGGGCGCCCCGGGCCGGCCGGTCAGGCCTATGCCATCAACACCCTGGGCTGCATCGTCGGTCCGCTGCTGGCGTCGTATGTGCTGCTGCCGCTGTTCGGGGTTCAGGCGTCGGGAATTCTGTTGGCGCTGCCGCTGTGGACGCTGGCCGGAGCGGCGGGCCGGCTGCGCTCGCAAAACGCGGCGGAAACGTCGCCGCGCGGCCGCGCCCGCGTGGCGTGGGGGCTGGCGGCGGCCGGCGGAGTGCTGGCGGCGACGGTCGGCACCAGCTACGAGGACCAGTACGCCTCCCGGAATGCGCTCGTGCTGCGCGACCACACGGCGACAGTCATCGCCCTGCTGGAAAACGACGACAAGCTGCTGCTGGTGAACGGCAAGCCGATCACGAGCATCACCCCCAGCACCAAACTGATGGCCCACATGCCGCTGGCCATGCTGCCGCACGACCCCGAGTCGGCTCTGGTGATCTGTTTCGGCATGGGGACGACGTTCCGCTCGCTGCTGAGCTGGAACATCGACACGACGGCCGTCGAACTGGTGCCCAGCGTGCGGGACGCATTCGACTCCTTTCACGACGACGCGGCGGACGTCCGCAGCAGGGCCAACGGACGGATCGTCATCGATGACGGTCGGCGTTTCCTGAGCCGGACGACGAAGCGGTTCGACGTGATCACCCTCGACCCGCCGCCCCCGCCGGAGGCAGCCGGTTCGAGCCTGCTGTACTCGCGCGAGTTTTATCAGGCCGTCAAACCGCGGCTGACGGACGGCGGAATTCTGCAGCAGTGGTATCCCGGCGGAGACTTTGCAACGTTCCGGGCGCTGCTCCGATCCGTCACCGACGAGTTCCCGCATGTGCGGGTGTATCGCGCCTTCGACGGCTGGGGCTTTCACATTTACGCATCCGAGAAACCGCTCCCGGTGAGAACCGCCGAACAGCTGGCAGCCCGCATGCCCGATTCGGCCCGGCAGGACCTGCTCGAATGGAGCGCGAACGAGACAGCCGAGCACCTGCTGCAACTGGTGCTCGACCAGCCCGTGGACGCTCTCAAACTGGTCGAGTCGCATCCGGAAATCGTCATCACCGACGACCGCCCCTACAACGAGTACTACCTGATGCGCCGGTTGTGGGAGCTCTGGACGGGGCAGTATTCAGTGGTGTTGTAGGAAAGGCGAGAGGCGGGCGGCGCACCAGCGGAGCGGGTCGTCTGTTGAGCGGTTCGGAGCGAACTGGGAGGGCGAAACTCCCGCGGAGCAGACTCCGGAGAACGACATTCCATGCGGACCACGCTTTCCACCGGCCCTTCCTCAAACAGGCCGCCTTGGCAACATGGACCGGCGGCGAGCGAAATGGAGTGGAACGCAGCCATCCGGACGCGGCCCGGGCAGAGCCGCGTCCTCGCGAAACGCTGGAAACAGTCCCCGGGTTTCGGGCGACTTCAGCGCACCTTCACTCCGGCGGCCTGCAACATCCTCAGCGCTTTGCCGAGTTCCTCGATGTCGAGGTCGCCGCTTTTGTCGGCATCGACTTCATCAAAGAACTGGCTCAGCAGCGGATGGGCCTTCGCCTCTTCGCGATTGACGAGGCCGTCCTTGTCGGTGTCCATCTTGCCGAACACGGAGTCTTCAGGAATGGCGGGGCCGATGATCTTTCCCGCTGGCGTGGCGGTGCGCGGCACGACGATGTCGAAATAGCCGATCATCATTTCGTCCCACGACTGATCGCCCCATTTCACCTTCTTCGAGGGATCGGGGTTGTTCAGGTTCTTTTCCGAGTTGTCGAACGACGCCGTGCAGAACAACTGCGACCCGGCCGGCAGGTCCAGCGGCTCCGCCAGTTCGTAGGAAGTCTGCCAATTGAAGTCGTAATGCGGAACATCCAGCAGCGTCTCGCGTGAGCCGTCGGGCTTCTGCAATTCGAATCGGAACGACTTCCCCCGCAGGTGCATGTGGGGCGACATCGTCAGCATTTTCAGGTCGCGGCCCGCCTTGCGGGTTTTCGCCGTCACCACCTGGTCGTCCCCGTAAGGCTCCAGCGTGAAGCGCGTATTCACCGCTTCGGTCGTCACGACTTCGTTTTTGACGGTGTCCGGGTCGGCATACAGGAAGCCGACCTTGCTGAGGTCTTCCGTCGCCGTGCCATTCGGCGTGTAGTGCACCTGGAACCGCAACTGGGAACCGGCCGGAATGCGTTTGGCGTACCCGGGGCTGATCGGCCGGACCCGCAGGCCCGGCACGTACGCCGTGAGGAACACCTCCTGACGCTTGTTGTCCTTGTCCGGATGCATGTAAACGATGATGTGGTGCACCACCGCGGGATTGCCCGGCAGCACTTCCGCCTGCTCGATCCACATGTCCTCGGTGAATTTCGGATCGACCCAGAAGTTCTGGTAGCGAACGCCCTCTTTCCCGGCATCAGCAGGGACCGGGTAGGCTTCCGGCATTTCGAACACGCCATCGGGTGTGCGGGCCAGCTGCCAGCCTTTGGTGAAGGTTCGCGGCTCCGGCAGGTCGGCCGGATCTCCCTGGGGGCAACCTTCCTTCACCCACGTCAGAATCGCCTGTTTTTCTTCCGCCGGCAGCATGCGGGCGTTCGAGAAGTGCCCGTATTTCGGATTGGCGTGCCAGGGGGGCATGCGATCCTGCCGTACGACTTCGGCGATCATCTCGCCCCAGCCGGCGGCCTCCTCGTAGTCAAACAGCGCAAACGGGCCGATGTCCCCTTCGCGGTGACATTCCTGGCAGCGGTTCTGGAAGATGCGGACAATTTCTTTGGACCAGGTGACCGTCGGGTTGTCGACAGGCGCCTGAGGCCGGCCGATCAGGCAGCCGATCGGCTGCGTCGACGCGACCGCGACCGACTCGCCCGCCAGCAGGGCGTCGACCGCGCTGCGAAGTTCCTGGTGCTCGGCCCGGTCGCGGATCACCCCAATCTGGAACTGGTCATCAATACGACCGCGGTAGCGAATCGCGCGATGCTGATCGAGAACCACCACCTCCGGCGTGCGCGTCGCGCCGAGCTGATCCGCCAGCTTCGCGCCGACGTCAATCAGCATCGGGAACTCCAGCCCCTGCCGGCGGACGAAGGCGGCAATTTCGGTGGGAGAATCCTGACTGTTGGCGTCGACGCCGAGGAACGTCACCCCCTTGCCGGCGTACTCCTGCGACAGCTCCTGCAGACGCACCGAATACTGTTTGGCCAGCGGGCATTCGATGCCCAGAAAGGCCACCACCACGACCGGCTGCTGCTCGAACTCAGACAGCCGGTATTCCCGGCCGCGGTAATCCTTCAGAGCGAAATCGTGAGCGACGAGCGACTGCCCATCGGCAGCAACGTGGGCCGACCCGGCCAGCAAAGCCGCTGCCATCGCAGCGGAGGCAAAGACGTGACGCATCGCGACGAAACTCCCGATAAGGACTCGCCCTGAAACACCGGAGGCCACAACATCGGCCGGCATTTGACGCATTTTCTCCGGGTCGGACAACCAATCCAGACGGTCGACGGGCGGCCGGAGATCATTCCATTTCTATCGAACCCGGAGACGGCCCACCAGATCGGCCGCCCCAGGTTGCGTCCGGCGGAGTCTCCCTGTCACGATAGCCGGAATGGCGGAACTCACACATTTTGACGAAACCGGCGCCAGCCGGATGGTGGATGTCGGCGAAAAGCCGGTCACCGCACGCATGGCCCGGGCCGAGGCGGTGGTGGCCATGCTGCCCGCCACGCTGGCCCTCATCCGCGACCGGAAACATGCCAAGGGGGATGTCTTCGAGGTCGCCCGGCTGGCCGGCATTCAGGCGGCCAAGCACACATCGCTGCTCATTCCACTCTGTCACTCGCTGCCGCTCGACGGGGCCAGCGTTCGATTTGAACCGCTGGATGACACCCGGCTGCGCATCGAAACGGAAGTGAAAGTGACGGCGCGCACCGGCGTGGAAATGGAGGCCCTGACGGCCGCCAGCGTCGCGGCGCTGACGGTCTACGACATGTGCAAGGCGGTCGACCGGGGGATGACCATCCTGTCGGTGCGGCTGCTGGAGAAAACCGGAGGCCGCAGCGGGCACTTCGTCCGCGAGTGAAAAAACTGCCAGTGAAGAAGCCCGGCTTCTTGAGGCGAATCGCGGATTCAATCAGTCAGACCCGGCCCGCAGACTGGGGAAGAAGCAGGGGTTCGGAGGTCACTTCTTGCCGCGGGATCGCTGCTGGGCGAAGAACTCCTGCAGGATCGCCTTGCACTCGTCCTGCAGCACGCCCCCCAGTACGACGCAGCGGTGATTCAGCCGTGGGTCGTCGGTAATCCGGAACAACGACGTGCAGGCCCCCGCCTTCGGGTCGGTCGTTCCGAAAATCACCCGCGGCATCCGCGACTGAACGATCGCCCCCGCACACATTGGGCAGGGTTCGAGCGTGACGTAGATGGTGCACCCCGTCAGCCGCCAGTCTCCCAGCGCCTGGGCGGCCTGGGTGATGGCGATCATCTCGGCATGGGCCGTCGGGTCGCTGAGCGTTTCCCGCTGGTTGTAGCCCTCGCCGACGATTTCGTCCTGGTGAACGACCACCGCGCCGATCGGCACTTCCGCGATGTCGAACGCCCGCCGCGCCTGTTCGAGGGCGGCGTACATCCAGCGTTCGTGCGGAGCGAGGGGGTTGATGAGATCGGTCATTCAGGACTCGGGTCGTCGGCTGTTCGTTCCGTTGGAAGGTGAGCGTTCCGATGCACCGGGCGCTTCCGGATTGGAACAGGTTTCCGATCCCGCCGCGATCCGTCGCGATGCCTCTTGGACAAGCTCCTGTTTATCATCCAGTGCGGGATTGGTCGTTGGAGTGGACAACATTTCACAGAGGTGGACGAATGACTGATCTCTTCTCGCGTTCCATTGTGTTGTTCTTTGTGGGCTGTGTGTTGTCGGTGCTCAGCGAAAGTAGTCAGGCGTTCGCCCAGCCAACGGTTTCAGCGACGCCGCCTTCTCCGGTGAAGCCGCGGCTCGCCGGGATGATCATGGACCCATCGGGCGCTCCGGCGCCCGATGTTCAACTGTTCTGGCAGGCCGTGACGTTCGTCGACCGCAGGCCCGTCTACTTCGTTGAGGGGCGTTCGGAAGCGGATGGATCGTTCAAGCTGACTCCGTCGTCGGAACGACTTTCATATTTGGGCGGACGCCCTTATGGACATTTATGGATTGTTGCACCAAACCATGCGATTCAGGTCTGCGAGGCCCGTGAATTTCTGGTGCAGGGGGGCAAGCCTGCGAAAACGCTGACGCTCAAGAATTTCAAACCCGTAAATTGTCAACTGCTTGGTCCGGATGTCCTGCCGCGCGCGGGCGAACTTATGGAGCCGGAAGCCATTCGACTGGATGGCAGGGAGTATCAGGTCCCGCCAAGACTGCGTGAGGTGCTGGGGGGAGTGACGGATGTCGATGGTCAATGGCAGATGAACCACCTTGACGAATCGTCCACGATGCGCGTGCGGGTGGTTTCTGAGTCTTACGGGCGACAGTTTCAGCAGTGGTGGCCGGACCTGGCGTCGCGAGATTTCAGCATCCGGATGGCGCCGACGGGAAGTATTGAGGGTCAGATCGTCGGAGTCGATCTGCATCGTTTTGAAGGCGTACCCGTGCAAGTGCGGAGCAACGCGACACGTCAGGTCGTCCAGGCCCGCGACCGTGATGTGGCCGCCCCGGTTTACTTTGATACCGGCGAGGCGACGACACTCGTTGATCGGGAAGGACGATTCCGGATTCCCGCGATCGCTGCTGGCGAGGTCATCGTCGTGCTCAGGAATCCCTCGGAGTCGGAATGGGTGACTGAATCCCGGCCCAGCTTCAAGCTGAAGGAGGGGGAGACAGGCAAGATATCATTCGCTTCGACACGCAAAGTCGGGTTCGAAGGCAAGGTCGAGTTGAGTGACGGCAGTCCAGCGGCAGGGGTGCGGGTTGAAGCGACTTCGGGAAGGAACTGGCCGATCGGCAACGCAGTCACCGGCGTGGACGGCAGGTTTCAGTGTCTGGTCTGCCCCGGCAAGGTCACGACCACGGCCTATCTCCCATCCTTTGCCGGGCTCCAGGTCATCAGTCGATCGGTCACTGCGAGCAACGTCACTGTTGTGCCCGGCGGCTCGAAAAACGCAGTGGTGGAAACGTTGCGACTCCCGGAGGTTGCACTTGTGGAGGGACGGGTCGTCGACGAAACAGGGGAGTCGATTGCCGATTGCACCGTCAACATTGAGCGAAGGCCGGATAGCTATCACCGGCTCAAGGCCGGGTCCGACGGCCGATTTCGGGTCTACCGCCCGGCGAAGGTGGAATTCAAAGAGTACCGCGTCAAGGTCGATGGCCAGCCTGCAGTCATCCTTGAGAAACCGGGTCAACCGACGTTGATCCGTGTCGAGGGATAGTCGTTTCGTGCCAACTCTGAGGAGGATGGCGTCCCAAACCTGTGAAACTCCGGCGGCGAACACACAAGCCGCTTGCCGTGTCTTGTCGAACGCCCCTAAAACTTCGACATGCCAACACTTTCTGACACCGTGACCCCCCGCCTGCAGGAGCTGCTTTCCGAGCGAATCCTGCTCATCGACGGCTCGATGGGCGCCCTCTTGATGTCCAAGGGCCTCGTCGATTCCGACTACCGCGGCCAACGCTTCGCCGATCACCCGATCGACCTCAAAAACGCGACGGACATTCTCTGCCTCACGCAGCCCGAACTGATCGCCGGCATCCACCGCGATTATCTCGAAGCCGGGGCCGACATCATCGAGACCAACACCTTCCAGGGGAGCTCCGTCACCCTGCGGGAATTCGGGCTCGAACACCTCACCCGCGAGGTGAACCGCGTCGCTGTGGAACTCGCCAGGCGCGAAGCGGAAATCTACACAAAGAAGAACCCGTCGAAGCCGCGGTTCGTGGCGGGGAGCATCGGGCCGACGAACGTGCTGTTGTCGTTCAATGCCGAGCACCCCGGCGAACGCAAGGTGTCGTTCGACGAAATGTCCGAGTCGTACGCCGAGCAGGTCCGCGGCCTGCTCGACGGCGGCGTCGACATCCTGCTGCCGGAAACGTCGTTCGACACGCTCAACATGAAGGCCTGCCTGTTCGCGATCGGGAAGGTGTTTGAAGAGCGTGGAATGAAAGTCCCCGTGATGGTCTCGGGCACCATCTTCCAGGGAGGCCGAACGCTGACGGGCCAGACCCTAGAAGCCTTCTGGGCGGCGGTGTCGCATGTGCCGATGTTCAGCGTCGGCCTCAACTGCTCGCTCGGGCCCAAGCAGATCCGGCCCTATATGGAAGCGCTGTCGCAGCGCGCTCCGGTCTATACGAGCTGCTATCCCAACGCCGGCATGCCGAACGGCCTGGGCGGGTTCGACTCCAACCCCACCGAGTTCTCGGGCATCATCCGCGAGCTGGCGGCCAACGGCTGGGTGAACATCGTCGGCGGCTGCTGCGGAACAACGCCCGAATTCATCGCACGGGCCGGCAAGGCGATCGAGGGGATCAAGCCGCGGGCGATTCCCGAGCGGTCGCACTCATCCGAATACAGCGGCACCGAACTGGTTGAACTTAAGCCGTCCAGCGCTGACGCCCCCAACCCGTTCCTGATCGTCGGCGAACGGACGAACGTCACGGGATCGAAAAAATTCGCCCGCCTGATCAAGGAGAAGAAGTACGACGAAGCGCTGGCCGTCGCCCGCCAGCAGATCGAAGGCGGGGCGAACATGATCGACGTCAACATGGACGAAGGTCTGCTCGACGCCGACGCCGAAATGACGCGGTTCCTGCATCTGCTGTCGGACGACCCGGACGTCAACAAAGTTCCGGTGATGGTCGACAGCTCGAAGTTCAGCGTCATTGAAACTGGCCTGAAGTGCCTGGCCGGCAAGGGCGTGGTCAACTCCATCAGCCTGAAGGAAGGCGAAGAGAAATTCCTCGAACAGGCGCGGACGATCCGGTCGTACGGGGCGGCGGTCGTCGTCATGGCGTTCGATGAAACCGGTCAGGCGGTCACGGCCGATCACAAGGTCGCCATCTGCCAGCGGGCGTACAAACTGCTGATCGAGAAGGCGGGTTTCGTTCCTGAAGACATCATCTTCGACATCAACATCCTGACGGTTGGCACCGGCATGGATGAGCACGCGAACTACGCCGTCGAGTTTTTTGAAGGCGTGAAGCGCGTCAAGGAAACCTGCCCCGGCGCGCGGACGAGCGGCGGCGTGAGCAACGTGTCGTTCTCGTTCCGCGGGAACGAGGTCGTTCGCGAAGCGATGAACGCCTGCTTCCTGTATCACGCCATCCGGGCAGGGCTCGATATGGGCATCGTCAACGCCGGCCAGTTGGCGGTGTACGACGAAATTGAACCGACGCTGAAGGAATACTGCGAAGACGTCCTCCTCAATCGCCGGCCGGATGCCACCGACCGGCTCATCGAGCTGGGCGAGCGAATCAAGAACACGAAGACCGATAAAGGCGGAACCGAAACCGCTCTGGAATGGCGGAACGGAACCGTTGAAGAACGCCTGCAGCACGCCCTTCTGAAGGGCATCACAGACTTCATCGACCAGGACGCTGAAGAAGCCCGCGTCAAATACGGCCGGCCGCTGAACGTGATTCAGGGCCCGCTGATGGACGGCATGCAGATCGTCGGCGGCCTGTTCGGCGAAGGCAAAATGTTCCTGCCGCAGGTGGTGAAGAGCGCCCGCGTGATGAAGAAGGCCGTCGCCTATCTCGAACCGTTCATGGAAGCCGAGAAGGCCGCGGGGCAGTTGCCGGACCAGGTCGCAACAAACCCCAGCGCCCGCGGCACGATCGTCCTCGCCACCGTCAAGGGCGATGTCCACGACATCGGCAAGAACATCGTCGGCGTCGTCCTGCGCTGCAACAACTTCGAGGTCATCGACCTCGGCGTCATGGTCCCCTGCGACAAGATTCTCGAAACGGCCATCAAGGTGAAGGCCGACGCCATCGGCCTGTCCGGGCTGATCACCCCGTCGCTCGATGAGATGGTCACCGTCGCCCGCGAAATGGCCCGGCAGGACTACAAGCTCCCGCTGCTCATCGGCGGAGCCACAACATCGGCGCGTCACACGGCCGTGAAGATCGCCCCGCAGTACGGCCACGAAGTCGTGCACGTCAAAGACGCCTCCTACTCCGTCCCCGTCGTCGAAAAGCTGCTCGACCAGCATCTCCGCGGCGACTTCGCCAAGGAGAACGCCGCCGCCCAGGAACGCGACCGCCAGGCCTACACGCAGCGGATGGAGCAGACGCTCGTCCCGATCGAAGACGCCCGCACCCGGAAGTTCACCACCGACTGGGCCGCCGCCGAGCTCGCGCAGCCCGCATTCTTCGGCACAAAAACTCTCGACAGTTTCCCGATCGAGAAACTACGCCCCTACATCGACTGGTCGCCGTTCTTCATGACGTGGGAACTGAAGGGGAAGCACCCGCGGATCTTCGACGACCCCGTTGTCGGCGCCGAGGCGAAAAAGCTCTACGACGATGCCAACGCCCTGCTCGACCGCATCATCCGCGAAAGGCGACTCACAGCTCGCGGCGTCTACGGGTTCTGGCCGGCCAACTCGATTGGGGACGACATCGTCCTGTGGCGCGAACCGCCGAAGGTCATCGGTGACGAAGGCGTCGAACTGATCCGCTTCCCCATGCTCCGCCAGCAATGGGAACGCCGCGGACAGAAGGACTTCCGCTCACTGGCCGACTATCTCGCGCCCGTCGAAACCGGCCTGGTCGATTCGATCGGCGCCTTCGCCGTCACCACCGGCCACGGCTGCGACGAACTCGTGGCCGAGTTCGAGGCGAAGCACGACGACTACAACTCGATCATGACCAAGGCCGTCGCCGACCGGCTGGCCGAAGCCTTTGCGGAGTACCTGCACCAGCAGGCCCGCCATGACTGGGGTTACGGCCAGACCGAAGGCCTGACGACCGAGCAACTGGTGGAGGAGAAGTACCGCGGCATCCGCCCTGCGTTCGGGTACCCCGCCTGCCCCGACCACACTCTCAAGCGGCCGCTGTTCGACCTGCTGAACGCGGAACAGGCCACCGGAATCACGCTGACGGAGTCGTTCGCCATGTGGCCGGCCGCCAGCGTGAGCGGGCTGTACTTTGCCCATCCCGAATGTCGGTACTTCACAGTGGATCGGATCACGCGGGACCAGGTGGAAGACTACGCGCGGCGGAAGGACGTGCCCATGGCGGAGGTCGAAAAGTGGCTGATGCCGAATCTGGGGTATGACGCGTGACGCCGCGCGAATATGATTCGGTTGAGGCCTATCATTGAGCGTCGTCTGTGCGAGTAAGTGAGCAGTGATTGATCCGACATGACCGCCCGAACGCCCTCAGACCCGCCGCTGCCTGACGTCACTTCAGTCATCGCCCCTGAAAAGGTGACGCGAGCCATCGACTGGGACAAGATTGCAGGGCAGCGAGGTCTTTCTCCGGAAGAGTTGGAAGCCGCAAAGAAGGTGTTTGTGGAGCGCGCGGACGTTCTGCGACGTCTGTCATGATCAAGCTGCTGTCGCGCAACATTGTTCTTGCGCTTCACGACGGGGCGCTGGCTGCGGATGGCGGGCTTTCAGGCATTCGCGACGACGCGCTCCTGGATTCAGCGGTCGCCCAGCCGTCGATGACGTTCGGCGGCGTCGAGCTTTATCCGACTCTGATCGAGAAAGCGGCGGCGCTGGCGTTTTCACTCATTGCCAATCACCCTTTCGTTGATGGCAACAAACGCGTCGGTTGGGCGTCCATGCTGGTCATGTTGGAGCTGAACGGCGTCGCCTTGTTCTTCGATGAAGACGACGAAGTCGGAACAGCGCTCGCCATTGCTGCAGGCTCAATGTCGCGGGCCGAGCTTGTCGTATGGCTCCAGACGCGAGTTCTCTTCGAACCGTGATCAGGGAGATCCAGACGACGGCCAATGCGTGCAGGCGCCTGGGATTGACTGGCCTCACTTCGCCCTGTCTCTTAGAAAGTTTCCGGTACGGATGTGGCAGCTGCTCAGCGAGGGGCTTCGATTCGCCAATGGGTAGGTCAATTCGGTGGGCTACGGGCATCCAATGCGTTCCGAGTCATCCTGTTTACGCCGGGGCCGTTCCGCGGCACCCGCCTTCACCACCGTTGAACTCCTCGTCAGCATCGCCGTCATCGCGATCCTCCTGGCCCTCCTGCTCCCGGCCGTTCAGCAGGCCCGGGAGTCTGCGCGGCGTTCGCAGTGCCGGAACAGTCTCAAGCAACTGGGCCTCGCCCTGCAGAATTACGAAAGCGCCTTCAAGCGGTTTCCGCCCGGAGCCGTGCGGGTGAGCTTCACCACAGGTGATCGCTACCGCATGCCGTTTGTCGCCCAGATTCTGCCGTATGTCGATCAGGCGCCGTTGTTCAACCAGATCGACTTCTCGAAGAGCTGGCATGTTGGAAAGAATGCCGACCTGCTTTTGAATCCGATTCCGTTGTATGTCTGCCCCAGCGACCCGACTTCGGGCGGCCAGCTCACGAGACCGGCCGAAACCTATGGCAACTACGGCCTCAACTGGGGCATGAACCGCTACCTCGACCTCGATGGCAACGGCTCGACCAGCAATGAGCCGGGAGGGAGCGTGAAAGTCTGTTCGCCATTCGGCCTGAATTACGGGGCGAAGATCAGCCGGATCACCGATGGCACGAGCAACACGCTGGCGATGATGGAAATGCTGAAAGGGATCGGGGCCGGGGCCGTCGACCGCCGCGGGCGGATCTGGAACGACGACTCCAACTGCTACCAGATTTCGACGCGGACAACGCCCAACTCGAAGGAACCCGACTACTGCGAAAACGCGACCTGCGTCGACAGCCCGAAGTCCAACCTGCCCTCCGCTCTCGCCCCCGAAGCCACGGCCACCGGCCGGGGTCAGGCGGCGCTGGCCTCCCGCAGCCGGCATGTGGGCGGAGTGCATGTGCTGATGTGCGACGGCGCGGTCCGGTTCGCGAGCGATGGCATTGACCACAAGACCTGGCAGGCCTTGAGCACGGAGCAGTTCGGGGATTTGCCGGGGGAGTGGTGACGGTTTCCAAGGTAATGCGGGCATTCCGCGTTCCAGATTGGACCCCGTTCAAGCTACTCGGGAAGGGGTGAGTCCGCGCGATCGTTTTCTTCGAGAGCCTGCCGCGCCAACTCCAGGTTTTCGCGAAGCCAATCCGACCTGGAATCTCGCGAAAGTGCAGCCGCGTAGAGGTCGATCGCCTGCTGATACTCGCCTTTCATGTGCGCGCGATACCCCTGATAGCCAAGCCAATCGGAGTTCCACGGAGCCCAGACCAGAGTGACCGCCGCGAAGAGTAAACAAAGCGTCAGCGCGGTCATTGCAGGCCGTCTCCAGCCCGGACGGGTCAACAGTGGCGATGCGATCACACCGAACACGAGGCCCGAGAAATGTGCGGCGTTGCCAATGCGGACATCACCGGCCCATGTCATGAACATGCAGCCAAACATCCAGACGATGAAGAGCTGGCAGGTCCCTGGCGACAGTGCGGCGGAAAACTCCGGATGTGTTGCGCGCGAGAACCACATCAACCCGAAGATCGCGTAGCCGACTCCTGAAAAGCCGATGCCGGTGTTGCTGGAAAAGGCCAGTTGCATCGCGGATGAGAAGAAGGCCGCGCCGAGGATGAACGCGAGAAACTTCTTCGAGCCGATGATCAGTTCCAGCCGCCCACCGAGCACCCAGAGCCAATAGATGTTGAAGGCCAGATGCCAGACTTCGTAGTGCAGAAAAGCGGTGGTAGCGAGCGGCCACCACTGGCCGTCCCAGATCGCATGGGCATCGCGCCAGCCGGCCGATTCCAGCGCCGCCTGGCTGTCTCCTGCAGCATCCCGGTTGACGAGCACGAACAGCGCGATGCAGACGATGACGGCAATCGTCGTGACGGGAGGGTTGCGCGGGAGATCAGCGAGTTTGCGGAGATAGCCCATGGGTGGTCACTCGAAACATCGGACTGCATCGCGGAGTCTCCGGGCGCTGACGCTTCCGGCTCGCCGGGGCGTTTATTCACTGGGTGCTTGTTTCCCCGCCGCCCAGTACACCGCGTTCGTCAGCATTCCCGTGAATACCGGGTTCTTGAAGTCGTCCACGTGTCCCAGCGATGTGTAGAACGATTTCCCGCCGTCCTTGCGGGTGAACGTCCATGAGACTGGTTCCGGATCCTTGGCGTGCACCTTGCCCGTCTGCAGGATCGTTGAACCCGCTGCGACGGGGGCCGTGCGGTAAAGGGAGCCGCCGGCTGTGAAGGGGGCCTGCGGGAGGCCCGACATGATCGGGTGCGAGGCTGCGGCGTCGGTGGGCGTCACCTCGCACTTCAGGTCGTTGCCGTAGTGGTTCGTGTAGCTGCCCCCCCACACTTCGGCGTCCAGCTCGGGCCATTGCGATCGGCCTGTTGGAACCTCACCCTTGCGGATGCTGAAGGCATGGCTGGAGGTGCGGATGCCGACGGCCGGCTTGCCGGAGGCGATGTAGCTCTTCACCAGCTCCAACTGGTCAGTCCGCAGCAGGCGACGCCGCACGCTGAGCAGCAGCGCATCGGCCTCTTTCAGCACCTCGAGGCCGGGCAGGTCGTTCTCGTCTTTGGCGTCGCCGTAAACATGTGTGATCCGGAAGCCCTTCCCCAGATGCGGAATGGCAAACTCGGTCAGCGACTGCATCGTGTCGTATTCCGGTTCGGACGCGATGACCACAAGATGCGGCCGGGTGTCGCCGCTGAAACGGAACGGTCGGCCGCCGATGATCTGGTCGCTCGTGATCGTCGGACACACAAACCGCTCAATGTGCGCCACGATCAGGTCCGTCCCCGTGAAGTGACTCACGTACGGGGCCGACTTCGGGTTGTACATCGTGTCGGTCATGTCGCGCAGCAGGACGACGTTCTTGCCGTTCTTCGACATCTGCCGCAGCCCGAATGGCCGGCCAAGGACGCACATGTTCGTATGCACGCCCGCGATGATGACGTTCTTCACGCCGCGGGTTTCGAGGATGCTCCAGACTTCGTCGCCAAGGTCGGTGATGTAATCCTGCGTGTTGTCGACGGCAATGACATCCGTCTGCTTCACCCAGGGACGCTTCGGGTTCCGGCCGTCCTGGATGAGCTTTTCCGTCCAGGCGGCATGCTGGGCCGGTTCGTCGTCGCAGCCGCCGTCCGACTGATCGATGGGATAAACCCCCTGCTCTTCGGCCGGAATCTTGTAACACCACTTCTCGATCTCGGCCGGGAGCGACTTCGACTTGGGCGTCTCGATCGCACGCCGGCGGGCGGGATGTTCCTGGTAGGTGTCCATGCAGTTGGAGGGAGCATGGATGACCGTCACGCCAGCTTTGCGCAGGGCGACGACCACTTCATTCAGCCGCGGTGAGAGTTCGTTGACCCGCTTCACCGCGTTCTCGCAGGTGTGCGAATCCCAGACATCGCAGAGGATGATGGCGGTTTCTTTGGGGTTCCACGATTGGAGCTCGGTGACGGTGTGGAACTGCTGAAGTCCCTCGGCGACGCGCACCTGCTTACGAAGGGTGAAGTTCAGCGGCCCATCGACACCGAAGGCCGGACCGCTGCAGAGGATCAACGCGACGGCAAGCAGGCAGCGACGAGAGAGCATGGTCATCTCCGATGTCTTCGTGGACCGTGAAAGACAATCGTCGCTGGTGGTCCCTGTTTCTGGCAACTCTACGCCGGCCAACCCGGGGACGGTTCTTCGTCGCCAACCCCGCCAGCCGGCGTTTCGCCAACCGCGCACGTCCCCTCAGCACGGGGACTTGGTGAGGCGGGGGATTGCTACATCCCCACTTCCTTCTTCAGCGCCGCCAGTTCGTCGTCCACATTCCACGTTGCACGGCCGGACACCTCTTCCGCCGTGCGTTTCAGCAAGCCGGCCTCATCGTCGCCCGGCAGTCCCGACCGGCGGCGTTCTGCATCATGCAGCCGGGCTTCCAGGGCAGCGAGCGTCGTCTGCAGATGCCGGCAGGTGGCCGAGGCTGCAGAGCGTTGTTGTTCGAGCCCCGCGATCAGCGCTTCGACTTCCTTCTTTCGCATCAGGGCCTGCCGCGCCTGCCCTTCTTCGTTCTTTTCCAGCGACGCCTTCGCCCGGTTCATCCAGGCCTCGACCTGCCCCTTTTGCTCGGCAATCTCCGTTTCAATCTTCTCCAGGTTCCGACTGGCCGTCGCCGAGCTGCGATGCGCTCCCGCGACGCCATCCTTCATCTCCCGGATAATCTGCTCGAGCGTTTCTTCCGGGTTCTCCGCGTCCTTCAGGAGCAGCGTGAGATTGCACGTGACGATGTCAGTCAGGCGGCTGAAGTAAGGCATTGTTCATCGGGTCTCAAAAGGAGCGGGGCACCGCCGCCACCGGTGGAATTCACGGTCAAACGGCAACGCCTGCGCTCTGGATCAATGTCTCTGACAGGTGAACGGCATTTCACGAACCGGCGGTCGCAGCCGGGGTAAACCCTCGCAACACCAGCTTTTCGCTCAGTTTTTCCCGGGCCAGCCGCAGCCGGCTTTTGCAGGTCGCCAGCGGCACTTCCATCGCGTCGGCAATGTCCGGCAGGCTCAAATCCTGAAAGTGATGCATCGTGAAGGTTTCCCGCTGATCGGCCGGAATCTCATCCAGCAGTCGCTCGATCAGCTCGGCCACTTCCCGCTTTTCGACCAGGACCTCGGCCGGCAGCAGGTCATCGGCAATCCGCTGCATATGGTCATCATCTTCGCCGGCCTGCCGCTTCGACGCATGCAGCAGCGCATCGTGCGACTTTCGCCGCACATCGTCGACCAGCAGATTGTGTGCAATGCGAAACAGCCAGCCCTTGAACCGTCCCGAAGGCAGGTAATCCCAGAACCTGGCATGCAACTTCAGAAACGTCTCCTGCGCGAGGTCTTCCGCAAGCTGGCGATTCCGAGTGTTGCGAAAGAAGTAGGCCCACAGCGGCGACTGGTATCGCTCGTACAGCTCGTCAAACGCCCGCGCATCTCCCCCCTGCAGACGCACCATCAGGGCGTCGTCGTCGTCTTCGGCATTGTCCTCACGAGCCGCAGCCTTCATCGAATTCCCAAATCCGCCGATCCACCGCTGCTCACAGGCGCCCACCGGGCGCCGTCCCTCAGCCCGCTCCCCTGTCCCTCACCAGCGTCGCCAATATAGTTACCGAAAACCATCCCACGCGAGTTCCCCTTGATGCCCGCTGAAAAGTTCACCCTGCCGTACGGAGCTGCCGGCCAGTTCTCCAGCGAGATCGACGCCGCCCGCCTCGCCGGCCGTTTCACCCCTCCCAAGCCGATCGTCGACCTGCGGGCCGCCGTCGCCGCCGCCGCCGCGAACCCGACCGATTTCCCGCCGCTGCACCAGGCGCTGGTGCCCGGCGACCGCGTCATCATCGTGCTCGACCGTTCCACCCCCCAGCCCGCCCAGGCCGTGGCCGGGCTCTTCGAGGAATTCGCCAAACGCGACATCCAGCCGGGCGACGTCACCATTCTCCAGCCTGTTTCGCCGCTCGCCGACCGGCCGGCCGATCCCCGGATGCTGCTTCCCGAGGCCGACCGCGAGCTCGTCCGCTGGGTCATCCACGATCCGCTGCCCGAACACTCCTGCACCTACCTTGCCACCACCGCCGATGGCGAACGCATTTACCTGTCCCGCGAACTGGTCGACGCCGATGTCACCATTCTGGTCTCGGCCGTCGAGTTTGACCGCCTCTGGGGCTACCGCGGACTGCAAAGCGCCATCTATCCCGGCCTGTCCAATCTCGAATCGCTGAAGAAGGCCCACGGACAGCCTCACGAAGAACTCCAGACCGACGACATCCGCCCGCTCCGCCAGAAGGCCGACGAGATCTCCTGGCTGCTGGGGGTCCACTTCGCCGTCGGCATCGTCCCCGCCGCCCAGGGAGGAGGCTCGCAGGTGTTCGCCGGCCCGGCCGAATCCGTTCTGAAGCAATCCCAGGCCGCGCTGAATGCCCACTGGCGATTTACGACAGCCGAGCCTCCGGAACTCGTGCTCATTTCCGTCGACAACGACGCCACCGGCCATGACTGGCCCCAGCTCGCCACCGCCCTCGAAACGGCCAAAGCGATTGTCGCCCGGGACGGCCGGATCGGGGTGCTGACAGAACTCAACGCCCCCCTGACGGAAGGCCTGCAACTGATTCGCGACACCCGCAAACCACGCGACGCCATGCGGCCCCTGCGCGAACAAAGCCCTCCCGACCTTGCGACCGCCACCGCCCTCGCCAGGGCCGTCGAATGGGCGAATGTCTATCTGCTCAGCAACCTTGAACCCGACCTCGTCGAAGACATGTTCATGGTGCCGCTGGCCAGCACCGCCGAAGTGCAGCGTCTCATCGCCGGCGAAGACTCCATCGCCATCATCGCCAGCGCTCAGCACGTCTGCTCCGAACACGCCGGCGGCTGAGGCCTTCGCCTCGGCAGCACTGATCGCCGCCACACTGTTGGCGGTAGCGAGCCCGCGCGGGGCGTTTTCCGCGGGCCGGGGTGGAAATTCGATGCTCTGCGGGCCCGCGTTCCGTACAATCGGGATCGACCGGAGTGGGCTGAGCGTCCGCTGCGGCGGGCGTGTGGCGGCCTCGGCTGCTGCGCGATCCGCCGGGGAGGAAAGTCCGGGCTCCACAGAACACGGTGGTGGATAACGTCCACCGTCCGCGAGGACCGGGAAAGTGCCACAGAAAACAAACCGCCGATGGCCCCCGCGAGGGGGATCAGGTAAGGGTGAAACGGTGCGGTAAGAGCGCACCGCGGCTTTGGCGACAAAGCTGGCAAGGCAAACCCCACCGGGAGCAAGACCAAGCAGGGTGGAGGAGCTGTTCGCTCCGTTTGACACCCGGGTGTGTCGCATTGAGGCGTCGAGGCAACCCGCGCCCCAGAGAAATGGACGCTCCAGACAGAACCCGGCTTACAGGCCCACTCCGGTTGTTTTTGAAGTGCCAAGGGAATGCCGCTGAATTCCGATCTTCAGAACGCTGTGCTTTCGGTGCTTTTTATCGGCATTGGCATTGGCATCTTTGGCACTGGAATGTGGAGGTTCGTGTAATCTCCGTCAGGACGTCGGCGGTCTGTGATCTATGCCCTCGGTGCCAGGTTTCAGCACGCGCTCTGACAAACCGAAATGCCGCAGGGCCGGCTATGCCGGCCGCAAACCAGAAGTGATCCTCTACCTGCCCGCGTTGGCGGGTCAAACTGGCCCTGCATTGGTCGTGTTGTTTTCCTGTTAGTCCTCAACACCCGCGTAGGCCACGCTGAACACTTCTTTCGAATAGAACGTGGCCGGCGAGGCATTCGGAAGTGGCTGCAGAATTCCTACGGTCTCAAGCCGTTTCACATCGGCCCGCGCCGTCGGATACGTCACTCCAAGCCGCTCCGTGAGTTCAACGATTCGGACATAGGGTGAAACGAACAGTCCGTCGACGATCCGGTTGAGCCTCACGCTTCCTCCCGCATGAGCAAGACGCAGCATCAACTCCGCCCGGATGGACTGCAGTTTTTCACATCTCTGAACCGTAGTCTCCGCTTGAGCGATCGTCCCCCTCAGACAGAATTCGATCCACGGCTCCCAGTCCCCGCGAGCACTGATGTTGAACAGCAGGTCGCAGTACTCTTCACGGTGCCGTTCAAAGAACTCACTGAGGTAAAGCCACGGTTTCGTCAGTCCACATCGCTGCTGCAGCATGAGCGACAGCAGCAGCCGTCCGATACGACCGTTTCCGTCACTGAATGGATGGATGGTTTCGAACTGGTAATGACACAAAAAACATTCCACCAGCGGATCAAGCTGCCACTCCCGATGAAGATGCTTCTCAAAGTTGTCGAGGCAATTCGGCAGTCTTTCCGGCGGGGGCGGCACGAAACGCCGGTTGTGACCGATGGCCACCTGTTGTTTCCGGAACTCGCCTGGCGTCTGGTCGCGACCCCGAACACCGGACATCAGGGTGCGGTGCATGTTGCGAATCAGGCGCAGCGACAGCGGCAACGGAGAAGCGACAGCATCATGCAGCGCAGTCCGGTAATTGTGGACTTCGCGCCGATCGTTGACCTGATCATCACTGCCCTTCGGAGTTCTCGGTTCGAGTTCGAACAGCAGAAGCTCCTGAGCCGTGACGTACGTGCCTTCGAGTCGAGACGATTGAATAGCCTCGCGATCTTCGAGCGGCCTCAGCAGAATGCCCGGATCCGGCAGGGTGCGTCCGATACCTTCAAGTAACGCGACTCTGGCCTTTGCTTCCGCAAGCAATGGCCAGAGGGAGTCAGGAAACTGCCAACGGCATGGGAACGGTTCGGGAACAAAAGCCCGGCCCCCTTCGGCAATCGGCACGAGAGCACCGGGAGAACGTTTGGAAAACCGGGTTTCGTCCATCGGACTCACGCAGTTCAAAGGTACTTTAACGGGTGGCCGTCTGATTAAAATAGAAGGCCGTTTTTTTTAATCAACGATCGACCATTAAAATCGCGTCGTGACACTTGGACACAAGCCGAAGCGGGGCCAGACGTTCGGGTGATAAATTCGCACCCTTTTGTGCCGGCCTGCCGTCCCAAACATCGCCTGGCCCAGTCCTGGACCTCAAAGCACTGCCGTGTCTCTCAAACTCGAACTCCCGACCCTCCAGAACTGGAGCTGCCACAACTGCGGGGGCTGCTGCAAGCAGCATGGCATTTTCATTACCGAGGCCGAAAAGGAACGGATCGAAAAACAGGGCTGGAACGAAACGAACGGCGTCCCGCAGGGCCAGCCGATCTTCGTCAGGATGGGGGGAGCCGTCGGCAAGGCCTGGCATCGGCTCGCCCACAAGCCGGATGGCGGCTGCGTGTTCCTCGATGACAAAGGCCTCTGCCGGATCCATGCGAAATTCGGCGAGCCCGCCAAACCGCTCGCCTGTCGCATTTATCCCTATGCGTTTCACCCGACTGGCGCCGGAGTGACGATCGGGCTGCGGTTCAGTTGCCCTTCCGTCGTGGCCAACGTCGGCCAGCCTGTCGTCGCACAGCGCGGCGATCTGCTCGAACTCGCCCGACAGGTGGTGCCGGCCAATGTCCACGAGGCCCGGCCTCCCGAAATCGCTCCCGGCGAGCGTCTCTCCTGGGCCGACTTCCACCGCGTTGTCGCCGCCCTTGATGACTCCTTCGAGGATGAATCTGAGCCGTTCCTGAAGCGACTGCTGTCGACCATCACCTGGACGACGCTCATCGGCCAGGCCACGTTCGAGAAGATTCAGGGGGACCGCGTCAACGAACTGCTGGGCATCATTCGCGAGGCCGCCTGGAATGCGACCCCCGACGCGCCCGAGGAAAGCGCCCCCCCCAGCCGGGTCGGCCGCACCCAGTTCCGCCTGCTCGCCGGGCATTACGCCCGCAAAGACACCTACACCTCCAAGGACAACACCCTCTTCGGCCGGATTCGGCTGCTGCGGAGCGCCCTGAAACTCACCACCGGCAAAGGCCAGCTCCCTCTTCTGCAACCCGCGTTCAAGCCGGCGACGTTCGCACAGCTCGAACAGCCGTACGGCGTGCCCGAGGGAACCGAAGCCCTGTTCAGCCGCTACTTCCGGGTGAAGATTCAGGGCCTCAGCTTCTGCGGCGCTGCTTATTACAACGTGCCGCTTGTGGAAGGGTTTCAGAGCCTGGCGCTGGTGTACCCGGCCGTGATGTGGATTGGTCGCTGGCTGGCGGCGAGTCACGGTCGGTCAGAACTGGCCTTCGAAGATGTCGCCGACGCGCTGTCGATCGCGGACCATCACCACGGCTACTCGCCGGCGTTCGGCGCCTGGGGGTTCCGGAAACGGGTGCGAACGCTGGCAGATTTGAACGACATTGCGGCTTTGTGCGCCTGGTACAGCCGGTAGACCATTCGCATCGGGCCTGTGGACGCCTCTGGCCGGTCGCTCGCCGGGCGCGATGCGAGCTGCCAAGCGCCACCTCAGCGACTGCTGAATCCATAGGCGAACTGCGCCCTCGTTAAGCATTGCCGATGGCCATCGACGCCGGAAACCCGCCGTTTTTCGTCATCAAACGATTGGAACAGGATGTGCCATGAGGAGAGTTCTCACGTGTCCCAGTGGCGCCCAGGGTACACAGTATGGAGTCGCTTTCTCCGCCGGCCGATGCAATCACACTCGACCTGCTCGATTCGGCCACCGGCCAGTCGCAGCAGTCGTGGTGTTTTTCCGGGGTGTCCTGCGTTCAAATCGGTCGCGCACGCGAGAATGACGTCGCGGTTTCAAACCCGTACGTCTCCCGCAGCCATGCCTATCTGCAAAAGTCGGCCCACGGCTGGACGGCCATTGCGATCAGCTCCCAGCAACTCATGAGCAGCGGCCGGCGCGTTCAGGAAATCGACCTGATTCCCGGCACCATTTTCCAGCTTGGGCCGCATGGATCTGTGCTGCGGTTCGCGGCGGAGGTCGCGAACGAGCCGGCCCCGCGGAATTTCGACTATTCCGGAACCCTGGCGTTCGAGCCCCCGGAGCAACCGGCCCTGAAGCTCGATCTCGACCAGCTTTCGCGGGAAGTCACCGCCATTGTGGAGGGGGATTTTTTTCAGTCGCTGGCGTCCAACGTGAATCGCCTCCGCCGGGCCCGCGATGGAACGCCGGGCTCCTGACGTCGCGTCCGGGACGGCCAAGTCGTTTGCGCCTGTTCTCTCACTGCACCTTGAGGGAGTCGAAGTTTGGCCAAGGTCGTCTCCATCCACTCATTCCGGGGCGGCACCGGGAAATCGAATCTCACCGCAAACCTCGCCGCGCAGCTTGCGCGGCGCGGTTTCCGCGTGGGGGTCATCGATACCGACATCCAGTCCCCGGGCATCCATGTCATCTTCGCGCTGAAGCCTTCCTCCGTCACGCTCGCGCTCAACGACTTCCTGTGGGGTCGCTGCCGGGTGGAGGAAGCGGCCTATGACGTCACTGCGGCCGCCGTCGGCCGCATCGACGACACACAGGATCGCCCGCGGCTGTTCCTCATTCCCTCCAGCGTCAGCACGGGAGAAATCGCCCGCATTCTGCGCGAAGGGTATGACATCGGCCGACTCAACGACGGCATGCAGGAACTCATTCGCGCTCTCCGGCTCGACTATCTGCTGATCGATACGCACCCGGGCGTCAATGAGGAAACGCTCCTGTCGATTGCCGTCTCGGATGTGCTGCTGCTGGTCATGCGGCCCGATCATCAGGACTTCCAGGGCACGGCCGTCACGGCGCAGCTGGCGCGGCAACTGGATGTGCGCGACCTGCAGATCGTTCTCAATAAAGTCCCCGATGAGATGGACCGCGACGCCCTCCGCCGGCAGGTGGAAGACGGTTACCAGGCCCCGGTCGTGTCGATGCTGCCGCTCAGCACCCAGATGGCACAGCTCGCCAGCAGCGGGCTGTTCTCGCTGCGTTTTCCCGATCATCCGCTCACCCACGCCCTGCAGCCGATCGTCGACAAGCTCCTCTGACCGTTCCCGCGAACCTCTGCTCTCGAGAGACAACTGACGTGGAATCCAGCGACTCAACCGGCGACCTGCGGGCGCTCATCAATCGGATGAAGTCGGCCACCGCGCCGCTGCGCGACGTCCTGGCCGAACTCCATTCCCGCTTCGCCGGCCTGGACGAGGGACAGGTCGCGACTTACATCCCCGAACTGGCCAAGGTCGATCCGGCCCTCTTCGCCATCTCGATCGTCGGCGTTGATGGACGGATCGTCGAAGTCGGCGATTGCCAGCATCAGTTCAGCCTGCAGTCGATTTCCAAGCCGTTCGTCTTCGGGCAGGCGCTCGAAGACCACGGCCGCGACCATGTGCTGCAGAAGGTCAACGTCGAACCGACGGGCGAAGCCTTCAACGCCATTCTGCTGGACGAGAAGACGAACCGGCCGTTCAATCCGCTGGTCAACGCCGGCGCCATCGCCACGGCCGACCTGATCAACGGCAAGGATTTCCCCGAGCGGCTCACGCGGATGCTCGACATCTTCGCCCGCTACACGGGCCGGCCCGTGCATGTCGACAATTCGATTTTCTATTCCGAGCGCATCACGGGGCACCGCAATCGCGCCATTGCGCATCTCATGCTGAACTTCGGCATGATCAGCGACCGCATCGATGAAACACTCGACCTCTACTTCCAGCAGTGCTCGCTGCTGATGAACTGCCACGACCTCGCCGTGATGGGTGCCACGCTCGCCAATGCCGGCGTGAACCCCATCACCGGCGTTCGGGCCATCAAGGCTGAATACGTGAAAGACGTGCTCAGCATCATGATGTCCTGCGGCATGTACGACTTCGCCGGCGGCTGGGCCTATGGCATCGGGCTGCCTGCGAAAAGCGGCGTCAGCGGCGGCATCGTCGCCGTCGTCCCGGGTCAGTTCGGCATCGGCGTTTTTTCACCCCGCATCGATTCCCGCGGCAACAGCGCCCGCGGCGTCGCCGTCTGCCGCGAGCTGTCGCAGCGCTACGGCCTCCACGTCTTCGAAGCGGGCTTCACCGGCCGCACCCTGAAGGACGAATTCGGCCGATAGGGCGAGTCTCACTGACGTATTTCGCGCCCAGAGCCTCTTCAGCCGGTTCGCTTGCGAACCGGCCCACTACGGGCCTCCACCCACAGGCACAGCCACTTCCCACAGGTATCCCACCCCGTCGTTGCCGCCGGAAACCAGCGTCCGCGAGTCAGCCCCGAACCCGAGTGTGTACACCGTATGCGCATGGCGACCCGGTTCCGCGACCATCCGGCCCGTTGCAGCGTCAAACAGCTCAATTCGCCCCCCCGCCCCCCCAGTGGCCAGCCAGCGCCCGTCCGGAGAGAATGCCAGTGCTCCGAAATGAAGGCTATCTAACGCATTCAACACCCGCAGTGGTTTGCGCGTCTGCGCATCCCACACGCGAACCATTCCATTCTGCAGGTGGGCCGTGGCAAACAGCCGCCCCGTTGGATCGAAGCGGATCGTGTACATCCGCAGGTCCGAATCCCCCTCGTCGACCAATTCCTTGAGATCGATGACGCCCTGCGAATCGAGCGTGACCGCATCCCAGAACCGGATGCAGCGATCCCAGCCCGCCGTCGCCAGCGTCTTTCCATCCGGGCTGAACGACAGGCCATAAACCTGTCGATGCGTAAGATCGGCCAGCCGTGTTCCATCCTCCAGGTTCCAGTTCTGGACGGACGACTGCCGAAACACGGCCGACGCCAGTCTCTTCCCGTCCGGCGTGAAGGCGAGATCCTCGACATGCGAATGCGGATCCTTTCCCTTCGGCCAGTTCCATTCGCGTTCCAGTCCCCCGTCCTCCGTTCTCCAGAGATGGAGCGTGACATCCGTGCCATGCGTCCCGCCCGCCGCCAGCAGGCGACCATCCGGGGAAAAGGCGAGCTGTGAATAGTCGGTCGTCTCTGACTTCAGTTGGCGCACCTCGACCTGACGGCGCGCATCAACGAGGTGCACGGTCCCGCCGTCGTCCGCAAAGGCGATCCACGAGCCTTCCGGGGAAATCGCAATGACGGATGATCCGGCGATGCCGGCCGGCAGCGGCAGTTGCTTGAGCGAAGGCGCATCCCATCGGCGAATTCGCCCTTCCCAGCCCGAGGAATACAGCGTTTTGCTGTCGCCGGAGAATCCGATGCCCCAGGGGTACCAGCCGTGCCCCTCCAGACGCCCCCGGCGGTTGCCGGTGTGGGCATCCAGGATGTAGATCCGCTTGTCGGTCGCTCCGACCGCGATGAAGGCGCCATCCGTCGAATAGGCGATCGACGACGTGTAGTTCTCGTAGGGATTCGTGAGTTCGACCGGATGCTCCCACACCCGACGGGCCGTCGCGGTTTCGTACAGCCGCACCGCGTGGTCGCGCTCGCTGACCGCGACATGGATGCCGTCCCGCGAAAACGCGAACTGAACCGGCCGCGACTGCAGCTGAACCGTTCGCTGCAGTGCACCGGTCTCCGCATCATAAAGTCGCAGTTGCTTCGGCCGATCGCTCGTCGCTGCGGCGAGTAGTGTTCCCTCCGGCGAAAACTTTCCATAGGCATAGGCCCCGCCGAAAGTCAGGCGATCCTTTTCTTCATCCTGAGCGAACGGAACTTCACGATTGTTCGCGAGCTCGTACAGCGGAACTCCGTGCAGATCGCTGACCACGATCGACGCGTCCGACCCAATTGCCACGAACCGGCCATCCGCGCTGAGATCGATGGAGGTCGCGATCCTGTCCGGCAGTTCAGCAGCGGGCTGCCCCAGGCGATCGGCGACCCGAAACGCCGTGGGCCGGCCCGTGGCCGTGTCAAACACCGCTGCTCCCCGCGGATGCGTGGCGCGGTAGATGAGTCTTGAATCGGGCGAGAACGCAATCATCCGCTTGCCATAGCCGGCGTTGGAGAACTCCGCCCACTCCCCCGGCGCGGAACGCCACAGCTCTTTCCCGGTCGCCGAATCCCACACAATCAATTCCCGACCCATCGTCGCGACCAGTCGATCATCCGGCGACACCTCCAGTTCGTGCACGACCCCCGGATGATGAAAGCGGATGGTTCCGAAGCGCCGCACCGCGCCCGCTGGCAGAGGATCGCCAAGGTCGTCCAGCCGAACCCGGGCCGCGGCCTCATTCACCGGCGCATCCTGCGCGAGCAGCGTGCTTTCGCTGACGGTCCACAATCCCAGAACAAGAACGACCAGCCCGTCGAGCGCAATTCTCATGAACACCCCCCCGCCCTTTCCAGGTCTCACTCCGGCGCGGCGTTCGCTCACGCAATCACCCGGGCCGTCAGGCTGTCGATCAGCATCTGCTGCACGGTTGGATCGTCGTCAATCGTGACGTGTCTCAGGTTCTTGCCCCAGGTCGTCTTCGTGACGTTCAGGTTCTTCGCGCCCGAGACGTTGTTGCCGCGCGGGACGATGTCCTTCCGCTGGTAGATGTTGTCGTGATGCGCCGAGCCGACCGGTTTCCGGGTTTCGGCGCTGATCGCGCGGTGCCGGATGCCGTCGATCGATGCGGAATAGGTCAGCCGGTATCCCGCCGCCGCCAGCGGGGTCGTCTTCTTCAACGCGTTCGACAGGTTGTACGCCGCCCCGGCTCCCCAGCTGTAACCGAGCATCGCCACGTTGTTCACATTCCGGTTGAGCACACCGTCGACGACGTCGGCGTACGCCTTCCCCTTGCCGTCTTTCAGCACATCTCCATGGGCGTAGAGCTGCACGTCGTAGCCCTGCTCATACAACTGGCCGGCGACCGTGTAGACCCCCAGCGTCGGATCGCCGAACCGCGTCGGCTCCTGCGTGTTGCCGGCGATCACAATGATCACGCTCTGAAAGCTGTGAAAAACAACGGTGTCGGTTGCGGTCGAGCTGACATCGCTTGCCGACAGCTGCAGTTGCGTGGATGTCCCCACCGTGTGCATCTGGCTGACATATTCAACCCACACCGTTTGCCCGGCCCACACCTCGGCGCCGTTCGTCACGGCCGCGTCCTTCGTGGCCGTGGTCCACACGGCCAGCGAGCCTGTCCACGTCAGCACCAGGGTTTCGCCTTCGCCCGCCACATCGACGCGAACGAGGTCGTCATCGGGAAAGTCGAGCGGGCCGACATCGAGAGAATCCGCCACTCCGTTGCCGTTGTCGTCGTCCCCATTGACCCGGATGCCTGCACCGAGCGTTGAGCTCCCTTCATGAACGTCGCTGATGGGATATAGCGACGAGTCGATGTGCGTGGTCACCGGGCGATAGGCCGTCAGGTTCGCCGTCGCCGCCATCAGGCAACGACTCTCCAGGCACTGCACATGCGTCGGTGCGTCCTTCCGTTGCCGGGCACGGGGCGTCGCCGAAAGGAACGCGCGGAGAGCGAACGGTCTTCTCAGAAAGTGAGCCAGCAATGGACCGCTCCTCAACTCAGGGGCCGCAGCGCGGACATCGAACCGCCGGCAACAGGCTACCAGTTTGGACGATGAAACGCCCGGCCCGGCGCCCGGCCCCGTGTTCGGCCCGACGCTGGAGCCGACCGGTCAGGCGGACGGAAACAGGGCCCGCAGGACGTGATCCCGAACGTCGACGATCCGCTGCGGGCCTGCTGTTGGCGGGCCATCGGCGATCAGCAGCGGCCGGTCGTCGGTCGTCGCCAGGCCGTGACTGCCGCGGATGAGCGTGGGATCGACGGGGACGACATCGAAGAGTGTCCGGAACCCCAGCTTTTTCTGGATCAGCCTGCGCATGGCCCGCCCCTTCGGCCACAGCAGTCCGGGGTCGAACAGCATCTCGCAGGGGTCGTAACCGGGCTTACGGTGGATGTCGATGGTCCGCGCGTAGTCGGGTTCTCCCGAGTCATCGAGCCAGAAGGGATAGGCGAACCAGGCGTCGGGCTGGGCCAGAGCCACCAGTTCGCCGGCCCGGGGATGATCGAGGCCGATCTCCGCCCGCTCTTCGCCGGCGTAGACGCGGGCGACTCCGGGAATGGCCGCCACGACATCGCGGACCTGTTCGAGTTCGCCCTGCACCGAGACATGGGCCAGCTGATGATCGCAAACGGCGAAAGCCTGGCTGGTGAAGGTGTCGAGGAAGTCGCCGAATGGGCCGGGGCGGACCGTCAGCAGGCCGGCCTTTCGCAGGACGCGGTTGATCTCAATGGGCCGGGAGACATCGACGAGCCCGTATTCGCTGACGACCCAGACGCGGGCGCCGATCGAGCGCGCAGCGTCGAGAATTGGCTCGCAGGCGTCGTCGAGTTCTTTCACGAGCCGGGGGAGGTCGGCCCCCGATTGGCCGAAACGCTGCAGGTCGTAGTCGAGGTGCGGCAGGTAAGTGAGCGTGAGATCGGGACGTTCGGCGGCGAGGATTTCGGCCGTACAACGTGCGATCCATTCACTGCTGGCGACGCCGGCCATTGGTCCCCAATACGTCTGGAAGGGGAAGGGGCCGAGCTTTTGTTCGAGCCGGTCGGTCAGCCCGTCCGGCGTGCCGGTAATGCCGAAGGCCTTGCTGCCATCGGCGCCGTAGTACGGCTTGGGGGTGACGCTGATGTCGACATCGGCCCCCTGGTTGAACTGCCAGAACAGTTTGGCCGCTTTGAAGGCCTCTCCGCGCTCGGCCGCCAGGCGGCGGGCGGTGGTATACAGCGGCTCGGCCTGGATTAGGGAGTTCGACTGCTGCCAGAAGCGGACTTCGCGGGTTTCTCGATAAAGCCAGCCATTGCCGACGATGCCGTGTTCCTCAGGGAGTCTTCCAGTGAGGAGCGACGCCTGGGCCGAGCAGGTGACGGCGGGGAGGACTTCTTCGAGATCGGCGGCCCAGCCACCAGCCGCGAGCTGACTCAGGCGCGGGGCAAATGAAAGCAGTTTGCGCGTGAGGCCGACGGCGAGAAGGACGATGAGGGGGGGGCGCTCGTTCATTGGGCGATTGGCAAGCGGCCGTGGGCCTTGCATCTACTTTTCGGAATCGGCAGTGAGCGAAACCCAGCTCTGACAGGGGCGGAACAGCATAGCCGGGTGCGTGAGCACCCGGAACGTATCTCGCGTGCCTGGAGCCCCGATGGGGCGGTCCAACGGCGCGCGGCGTGTCGCCCCTTGCGGGGCTCGCCACCATCAATTCCGCGTTCCACGGGCTGACGCCCATGGCTATGCAGTTTCGCCCCTATCGGGGCTGAGCGAGGCGTTTCCGTCTCCTGCGGTGTGTTGTCGTCATTAGACGAACCCTGCGGGCAACCGGCGAGGCTCAGTCATTCCCAGATGTACTTCTCGTCGAAGTCGATTCCATGTCGAAGCAGCAGGGCTCGGAACTCATCCTGAAAAGAGGTCTGGGTGTGATGTGATTCCTGATTCTGAATGTAGCACTGAACATCGGAAACGGCCGATTTGCTGACGGAGAACGCGCCATATCCCTCCTGCCAGCCGAGCCACTGCGCATCATGTTCCTCGCGGAGCCACTTCGAAGTGTTGGCCTTGATCGTGCGGACGCAGTCGGCGACAGACGTGCTCTGATGAAGTCGGATCAATAAGTGAACGTGATCGTCGACACCGCCGCCTTGAATCAAGTGGCTGTGCAGGCCCTTCAGAATCCCCGCGACATACGGGAAGAGTGGCTCACGAAGTTGTGGAATGAGGATTGGCCTGCGCTCTTTGGTGCTGAAAACGAGGTGACAATTCAGGCATGTGAATGAGCCAGCCATGAGTTGCCCGCTAGGGAGGGAACGTGTAGGGAATAGAACAGATCATGGTCTCGCATGGGACGAATGTCAGCCCCGATAGGGGCGACATTGATTAGCCACGGGCGTCAGCCCGTGGATTGGATCCCGCGTGTCGACGAGCCCCGTGAGGGGCGGCACAGAGGGGCGTGGCGACGGGGCACCATGCGAGTCTCGAGCGAAGGCGGCGGCAGTGTCGCCCCTCCGGGGCTCAGCACATCAACGGGCCAAATTCCGGGGGCTGACGCCGCCCGGCTAAGTTGTGGCGCCCCGTCGGGGCTGACATACACCTCTGCCGACTGCCCAAATGCCAACGTTCAACAACCTCTGAAGATGGCGGAAACCACGAATAGCACGAAAATGATTCCGAGGCAGCCGACGCAGCCCTCCCCCGCTGATTCCCCCGCCTTCGCGGCAACACGGAAATTCCGAACACTGCGAGTACGAGAGCAACGATCTCAGCGATGACAGGTGGCATGCGGCCTCTTTTACTCCCAAGTCCCAACAGAGCCTACAGAATCGCCGGTCCTTTCACCTGGATGCCCTTGATCATCATCTTGAGCTCTTCCACGTTCGGGCTGACTTCGAACGCCGTCGCGCGGCTGATGTATTCCTTCATCACGAAGCCATAGATCGAATCGTTGAACAGCTGCATCCCCTCTTCCTTGCCGATCCGGATGGCGGCGGTCAGCTTTTCGTCAGAGGCTTCCAGAATCAGCTTGCGCACGATGCCGTTGAACCGCATGATCTCGAGGATCGGCACGCGTTTGGGCTTGTCGACGATCGTCGGCAGCAGTTTCTGGGCGATGATGGCCTTCATGTTGAACGCCAGCGACCCGCGGATCGCCTGGTGCATGTCGTTCGGGAACAGGTCGAGAATACGGCCAACCGTCGACGGCGCGGACGAGGCGTGAATGGTGCCGAACACGAGGTGTCCGGTTTCGGCCGCGTGAATGGCCGTTTCGAACGTGTCGCGATCGCGCAACTCGCCGACGAGGATGATGTCGGGATCCTGACGCACGGCGTGCTTCATCGCGACGTGGAAGTCGACGACGTCCATGCCCAGCTCGCGCTGGTTGATGAGCGCTTTGTCCTGCTTGTAGATGAATTCAATCGGGTCTTCGATCGTCAGGATGTGGACGCGCTCGGTGCGGTTGATGAGGTCGAGCATCGACGCGATGGTCGTCGATTTGCCGGAACCCGTGACGCCCGCCAGCAGCACCATGCCCTGTTCATACTTGGTGAGGTCTTCCATCACCGGCGGCAGATGGAGGCCTTCAAAGTTCGGGATCGTCCGTTCAATTTTACGGGCGACCATGCCGGGAATGCCGAGCTGCTTGAACAGGTTGACGCGGAAGCGCCACTTGTCTCCTTCGTATTCAACGATGTGCGCGAGATCGGCCCCGCCTTCGGTTTCGAAGATGATTTTCTGCCGCTCATCCATGATCTCGTAGAACATGTTGTACATCTGCTGTTCCGTGATCGCCGGCATCTGCAGCTCGCGCAGCGTGCCACGGATGCGGAGAATCGGCGGCTTGTTCGTCTGCAGATGCAGGTCGGAGCCCTCGAACTTGATCTGCGCCCGGAACAGCTTGTTGATTTCCGGATCAGGCCGGTCGCCCGAAGTCGCAAGGATTTTCGGCGGCCCCTTCGACTGCGTTGGCATCGGGGGGGCGGCTTTCGTAGCGGCGCCAGACATGCACCAGACTCCAGAAAATCAGACGACGGGAACCAACGGCCATTCGTCCGGGAAGGGGCGGAACAGCCCGCCAGACCCCGGGGTGAGGGCGGGAATCACGATACCAGAAGGATTCGCCGGTGACGAAGGAAAAGCAATGGGAAGCGGAGCTTGCGAGGGATCCGCGGTCCCCGGACGGGGGACTCGAAAGACAGATTGCCGCAATTCGCCGGGCTGCGGTAAAACTGCCGCAGCACCGCACTTTCGGCAAGGATGCCTCCCATGTTTACACCTGAAGCCACCGCCGTTCGCCGCGGCCTGACCGGCGTGGTCCTGTGTCTCGGGGCCGGCGCGCTCACCTACCACCTCGCCAGCTGGTACGGCACCGACGACCCCATCACCCTGGCCGTGGCCGTCATTCTGGCCGAACTGTTCCTCGGGGCCTGCATCTTCCTGGGCCTGTTCGTCACCACGCGAATTTCAGACACCTTTGAGCTTGGTCCGGTGCACGACGTGCAGCCGCAGGGGGCGCCAACGGCCTGGGCCCCGAAACAGCCCTCGCAGCTGAGTTCCATCGATCGCAAGCTGCAGCTTTACCTGCGGCGCGTCATGTACGAGTGCGATGCCGCCAGAACCGCGAAGACGAACGAGCGGAAGCGAGTTCTCAGCGACGGCCCGGCCCTCAAGCGGGCGTGACTTCCGCGCGGGCGGCACGGCCTTTCGCAGCGCCGGCGATCAGGTGCGTTCGCCAATTCAAGAAAACAGGCCCGCGACTGCTCGCGGGCCTGTTGCGTTTCTGGAAGGTGTGATCGCCAATTCAGACGCTCTTCGCCGGAATCGGATCGCCGGCCGGGCCTTCTTCTTCCGGGGGCGGTTCATTCGCCTTCTGCGGAACCGAGCCTTCTTCGGTCAGCGGGGTCTGCAGGGTCGGCAGGCCGCCATAGGTCGGCTCTTCCGGAACGGGACGGGCGGTGTTCTGCTCGTAGGTGCTGGTCGGCGAGCCGCCGGCCGGAGCGCTCTGCTCGGGTGAACCGTAGGTCGGCGCCGCCGCGTCGGAAGGTCCGCAGTTGTTGCAGACCTGTCCGCCACATTCCTGCACGGGCACCATGCGGCAGACCTCGTACGCGACCTGCCGCGGCGTGCACTTCGCCACCATGCGGGTGTAGGTGACCGGCTCCTGACGGGTCACGCACTTCGCCACCCTGCGGGTCACCTGGAAGGGGACCTGCTTCGCGACGCAGTAGGGAACCTTCTGCACCTGGGTTTCCGTGATCATCTGGCAGGTCTGCACCGGCACCTTGCGGGTCATCTGCTCGGTCACCATGCGACAGACCTGATACGGAATGCGCTGCGTCACCGTGCGGCAGGTCATCCGGCAGACGCGGTGCGGAATGGTTTCCGTCACCTGGCGAGGCACCATGCGGCACACCTGAACCGGGCAGTTCTCGACCACCTGCTGCGGCACCACCCGGCAGACCTGCACCGGGCAGTTCTGGCGAACGACCTGCGGCTGATACGTCGTGCAGGGAATCTGCTGGGCCACAATCTGCGGGCACCACTGCCGGCGGCAGGTGGTGAAGCCCGGAGCCTGCACCATGCAGACCCGCGGCACGCCGCAGGCGTCAATCGTGCAACGCGGCACCATCGGACCTGGATGGTAAACCTGCTGGGTCACCCACCGGCCGCAGTCGCGCTGCACCGTGCGATACGTCGTCACCGGCTGCATGACGGTGTAGCAGCGTTCCTGGTTGATCGTTTCCGTCACCTGCCGGTACACGGTGCGGCAGACCTGCCGGTTGATCGTTTCCGTCACCGGCTCGTAGACCGTGCGGCAGACCTGCTGGTTGACGGTTTCCCAGACCGGCTCCTGCACCTGGTAGTTGCATTCGCGGTAGCAGGTCTCCGTGACCGGCCGCTGCACGCAGTAGGTTTCGTCGCGATAGGTCGTCTGCATGACCGGGCGACACGTCTGGTACTGCACTTCGCGGTATGCGGTTTCGTACTCAGTGCGGTAACACGTTTCAGCGACATCTTCGTAAACGGTGTCAGCCACCGTTTTCATGCACGTCACCTGTTCGGGGACGTAGCACGTCTCATAGACCGTGCGGTACTGCGTTTCCCGCTCGATTTTACAGGCGGTGTAGCAGGCGGTCGGCTGACAGGAAGTCACCGGACAGCAACTGTAGCTGGCCGCGCCGCAGCAATAGGCGGCCTGGGCCTGGGCGGCCGCCGAGCACATGAGTGCGGCGGCCAAAGCAAGAACGCGTTTCATCGAAAAGTCTCCTGAGACTCGTTGCCTCAATGCGGCTTCTTCGTGCGCGTCCCGTCGCAGTCAGCTCGTGAGAGACGATCCTGCCACGGAAGTGCGCGCCGTTCAAATCAAAACAGGTGGTGAATCCCGAAAATTCGCGCTGCTGCAACCCGCTGAGGTGGAACAGCTTGCGCGATACTCACGGAATGCGGCGCCTGCCCAGTCCGGCAAGCCGCCGCATTTACCCTAGCCTCACGCCGGGGCACGATTGAAAAGTTGCGGCAACATGTTGCCCGCCTGCATGTTGATTTCCGGCAGCATCTGGCAGGGTCCGCAGAGTTTCCCACTTCGGTGCGCGCCGAATCTCCGACTCGGTAGGCTAGCGGCCGGGGAAACGCCGCAGTGACGGATTGCCTCTGGCTCGCTTCAGCGTCCTCTGCCTAAGACTCCGTCGACACCTGCAATGTCCGACTCCGCGCTTGAATTCATCCTCTACGCCGGCATCCTGCTGACGGTCATCGGACTCATCTGGCTGCTCGTCACGGCTTTTCACCGGAGCGTGAAACGTGGCATCGCCGTCGCGCTCATCCCGATCCTGGCACCCTGGCATGTTGTGAATGCGTGGCCAAGAACGATCGGGCCAGCACTGCTGCTCGTGGCCGGTCTCGGAGCTACCGCGTTTCCGCTGGCCTATACGCGCTGGAAACCCATCGATCTCGGAAAGCGCGTTCGCATGGTCGACGGCGAAAAGCATCTCACCCTCACCGGCTGGGACCGGCCGGACTACGCCGTCCTGGCCGAGCATCCCGATTGCGTCGTGCTGCAGATGGCCAATCCCGATGTCGACGACGCCACGCTGCAGGCCGTCGCAAAACTCGAATCGCTGCGGGAACTCGACCTCGATGGCACGGCGATCACCGATGCCGGGCTGGCATTGCTGCGGGAACTGCCGCGACTGGAACGGCTTCGCATTTCGCGAACAACCGTGACAGATGCCGGCTTTCGTGATTCGCTGGCGACCATTCCGTCGCTGCGACAACTGTGGTGTCCGGAGACGGGCATTCTGAAGTCATCGCTGACCGACTGGAAAGCGGCCGGCGAAGGGCGTCGATTTGTCGGAGGACAGGAACCGCCCGCGCCCCAGGCCGATCCGAACTGAAGCGCTCCCGACCCTCCGTCCTGCATCCACGGAATCTCTCATGCCGCTGCCTCTCGATGTCGCTGCAACGACGAAGACCAAGGCCAACGCCACCTATTTCGCGACCGCCTGCGACCTCGCCTATCTCACCGAGGCCGAAGCAGCCCCGAAGTTCAGGGAACTGCTCGGCCTCGATGTGAAGCTGGTCAGCGTCGACAACACCCAGTGCTATGTCGGCTCATCGCCGACGGCGATTGTGTGTGCATTTCGGGGTTCGGAGTGTCCGAACACGCTCGATGGATTCAAAGACTGGCTGCTGACGAACGCCCGGAACTTCCTGGTGCTGCCGGAAGGCCGGGCGGGCACCGATTTCGCCGCGGCCGGCGTCGGCGCCCGTTTCCATCGCGGCTTCATCGAAGCCCTCGGCGAAATCTGGGATCCGCTGTTCCAGGCCGTCGAAGCCGAGTTCATCCGGAAGGAGCGGCCGGTGTATTTGACGGGGCACAGTCTGGGCGGCGGGCTGGCCGTGCTCGCGGCCTGGCGATTGCAGCGTCAGATGATCCCCGTCCGGCAGGTCTACACGTTCGGCGCGCCGATGACCGGCAACGCCGCCGCCGCCGAGGCGCTCGCCAAAGAACTGCCGAACCGCATCTTCCGGTTTGTCGACTACCGCGACATGGTCCCCAAGCTTCCGACCGTCAGCCTGCTGAGCAATGAATATGGTCACTGCCTGACGGAAGTTCTGCTCGGCGATGAATCGATGGCGGGAGCGGCACAGGGCGCCCTGGGAACGCTGGCCGGAAAAGCGACCGACCAGGTGCTGTCGGTGACGATCATCGACGAAATCTGGGGCCACCTGCAGTCGGGCATTTCGGCCCACCTGATGGGGAATTACCTGAAACAGATCGACGAACAGGCCTGACCCGCAAAGCCCGGCTTCGGCCTTTGACGCCGCGCCGGCGAAGATGTCTCCCACCCGCGATTCGCAACAGTCAGCCGGGCATTTTCGCGCCCGGGCACAACTTCATTTCCCCGCATTGATCATGGGTCGTCGTGCGGCCCGCGGGCGATACAATGACGTTTGGCCGTCCGCTGGCGGTCGTTCGAGTTGATCTCTTGCGCCCCGATGCCCATGTCGTCCGATCTTCCCACCCTGCCCGACGTTCCGTGCCCTGTTCCCGCCACGCCGGAACCGGCGGCGGCCGAGGCCGCGCCCCCCAAGGTTGTGGATGGTCCGCCGCCCGATGAGACGGCGATGATCGATGCGCTGAAAGAAGTCATCGACCCGGAGCTGATGATCAACATCGTCGACCTCGGGCTGGTTTACAGCATCACGCTCGATGAGCGACAGGTGCATGTCGACATGACGCTGACCAGCCCGGCCTGTCCCGCCGGTCCGCAGATCGTGCAGCAGTCGAAGATGGCGCTCGAGCGGCTGGGGGGCATTGAGAAGGCCAACATCCGGCTGGTGATGAGTCCCCCGTGGTCGCCGGCACGCATGACGGACGAAGCACGCGACATCCTCGGAATTTTCTAAACCACCCGCATGGTTCTTGTGCAAGCGAGCGGACGGCATCTGGCTCACGATGGTCCAGCTTTCGCCTGACGAGGCCTGCACACCGAATTTGAAGACGCATTCAAGCCTGCCACCGGAATGTACGTCCCCGACCTCACCCCTTACGCCGATTACGACCGGCCGAACCACCGTGTGTTTCACGTGGGCTGGCTGGAGAAAAGCGAGCCGTTCGAGAAGGCCGAGCCGCCGGAAGGCGTGATCGACATGCTCAAGCGGCAGCTCCCGTTCCGGGTGCTGCGGACGCGTGGCTGGTTCAAGTGCCACCTCTGCAAACGTCGCGAGTACCTTGAGCTGGAAGAGTACAAGCAGACGCTGGGAGGGAGTGAGATCTGGATCGAGAACGGCCAGGTGACCTACGCCTGTCCGGACATGATCATTCACTACATCGAAGACCACCATTACAACCCTCCGGCCGCGTTCTACACAGCCCTGAAGATCGCCGACAGGAAGGGAAAGCGGCCGAAGGTTCCGCGCAAGGAATAATGCCGCCGTGACCGCCCAAAAGCCCGGCTTCTTCCCACAACTGCGAAGCGGGTCATGCAATTCATGGCCGGACATCAGTCCGGGAAGCCGGGCTTTTTTGATCTCCCGCGCATGAGTGACCGCAGCCCACCCCCCGCTGGACACCCCCCTCCGCGCGAATTCCGCGGGCGGCGCGTGACGGTCATGGGGCTGGGCGCGTTCGGCGGCGGGGAAGGCGTGGTCCGGTTCCTTTCCGATCGGGGGGCCCGCATTACGCTCACCGACCTCAAGACTGAGTCGGATCTGTCGGAAACGCTCGCGCGGCTCGATGGTTGTCGGATCGAGTCGCTGCACCTCGGCGGGCATCGCGAGGCCGATTTTCAGGACGCCGATTTCATCGTCGTGAACCCGGCCGTGCCACGAGGAAATCCGTTTCTGAAACTCGCGCAGCAGGCGGGCGTCGAACTGACCAGCGAGATGAACCTGTTCGTCGAACTGAATCGCGGGGGCGTCGTGGCGGTGACGGGGAGCGTCGGCAAGTCGACGACGACGGCGCTGCTGGAGCGGATGCTGGCGGCGGCGGGATTGAAGACCTGGCTGGGAGGCAACATTGGCCGCAGCCTGCTGCCGGACGTCGACGCCATCCGCCCGAGCGATCTCGTCGTTCTGGAACTCAGCAGCTTCCAGCTCACAGATCTCGATCGCATCCGATTCCGTCCCGATGTCGCTGTCGTCACCAATCTGCGACCCAACCATCTCGACTGGCATGCCGATCTGGACGAGTACCGCTGGGCAAAGCAAACGGTTCTGCGCTGGCAGCGAGCCGACGATGTCGCAGTGCTGAATGCGGATGATCCGGATGTGTGCGGGTGGCCAATCCGGGGACGGGTGAGCTGGTTTGGAACCGAGCCAGTTGATCGGTCGCCGCAACCGACATTCGATTCCGACGACCGGGAGGACGATGACGAACCTGAAGCGGCCGCACCGACGCCCCCGCCGCGACGGGGCTGCTTCGTCGCCGGTCGCACATTGCGGACCCCGCGCTTCTCGATCGACCTGGATCAACAGTTCCCGTTGCCCGGCCGGCACCATGCGCAGAATGCCGCGGCCGCCAGCGCTGCGGCGCTGGAAATGGGAGTGAGCGAACGCGGGATCAGAGACGCGCTGGTCAACTTCACCGGCCTGCCGCATCGGCTGCAGCTGCTTGGCGCCTTTCACGGCCGGCGGTTCTTCGACGACAGCAAGGCGACCACTCCCGAAGCGGCGATGGCAGCGCTGGACTCGTTCGAGGAACCGGTCGTGCTGCTGGCGGGCGGATCGGACAAGCACGTCGACCTGGGACCATTTGCCGAAGCGATCGCCGATCGAGTGAAGGCTGTCGTGCTGATGGGGCAGACCGCGGGCGAACTGGAGCGGCGTCTGGTTGACCTTATTAATAAGGGCGGGGCACGGCGACTGCGCGCGGACCGGGTTGAAGTGGCCGCGTCGTTCGGGCAGGCCTGCCGGGCGGCGTTTCGACTGTCGCATCCCGGCGATGTCGTCCTGCTGGCGCCGGGATGCGCAAGTTACGGCTGGTTCAACAATTACGTCGAACGCGGCGTCGCTTTCCGGCGCGCGGTTTCCGATTGGGCGGCCGGCGTCTGAGAGTGTAGCCGCGTGGCCGGCCAGGTTTGGCTGACCGGCCTGCCCGGATGCCGAGGGCGGCAAGTTTCGCAAACCGGTCGGCAGCCGCTTTTCGTGACCCGAAATCCGCGTAAACTCTTCTGGTGCGATAAGTTGTCTGCGCGATGGCCGCGCGCTGCTGTCCGAACCGTGCACGATGCAATGGGCAGCCCGGCAGGAGGCCTTTGAATTCGGCCGCTGAGTGATCCCGCCCCAATCGTTGTCGACCTCAACCGGCTCGGCGACGACCCGCCTTCCGGACCGCCGTCCAACGGCCACGATCATGCGCGAATCGCTGTCCATTTTTGTGCTGTTTCTCACCGGGCCTGCGTTCGCGCTGGCCGCGGAGAAGCCGGTCGATTTCAACCGCGATGTCCGGCCGATTCTGTCGGACAAGTGCTTTCACTGTCACGGCCCGGATGCCCATTCGCGCGAGGCCGAGCTGCGGCTCGACATGGAGGCGGACGCCAAGCGCGACCGCGACGGATCGTTTGTCATCGATGTCGCGAAGCCGGCGGCGAGCGTGCTGATCGAGCGGATCACGAGCACGGGGGACGACCGAATGCCGCCGCCGGAACTCGACAAGCAGCTGACGCCCGTAGAGGTGGAGACCCTCAAACGCTGGGTCGCGGAGGGCGCCGTCTATCAGCAGGCCTGGGCCTACGTGCCGCCGGTGCGTCACGAAGCGCCGACAGTCAAAGACCCGGCCTGGCCCGCCCACTGGATCGACAACTTTGTGCTGGCGCGGCTTGAGGAGGAAGGCTTGAAGCCAGCGCCTGAGACCGATCGGGTCACCCTCATCCGCCGGCTGTCATTCGACCTGACCGGGCTGCCCCCGGCTCCGGCGGATGTCGATGCGTTCCTCAAAGACGAGTCGCCGGATGCTCTGGAGAAGGTGGTCGACCGGCTGCTGGCGTCGGACGAATGTGGCGAGCGGCTGGCAGCGTACTGGCTCGATCTTGTCCGGTTCGCCGACACCGTCGGGTACCACGGCGACCAGGATCACAACGCGTCGCTGTACCGCGACTACGTGATCGACTCGTTCATTTCCAACAAGCCGTTCGACCAGTTTTCGCGCGAGCAACTGGCGGGGGATTATCTCGAGAACCAGACCGACGACCAGAAGATTGCAACGGCCTACAACCGCCTGCTGCAGACGACCCATGAAGGCGGCCTGCAGGCGAAGGAGTATCTGGCGATCTACGGCGCCGACCGCGTGCGGAACGTCTCGAATGTGTGGTTCGGCGCCACAATCGGCTGCGCCCAGTGCCACGACCACAAGTTCGACCCGTACACGGCGAAAGACTTCTACTCGCTGGAGGCGTTCTTCGCGGACATTGATGAGGAACGACACTTCAAAGAGGGAACAAACACTCTGCCCGCCCGGCGTGCTCCCGAAGTCAAGCTGATGACCTCGCGCGAGCGGGCCGAATTGCAGTCGCTGGAGAAACAGCGTCAGCGCGTGGCGGATCAACTGGCGAAGCTCGGGCCGGCTGCGAAACAGCCGGCGGAAGAGGCCGGGGCTGAAGTCGGCGGCGGTTCTGACGGGCCAGCCGGCCCGACGGTTGAAGATCCGGCCGTTGCCGCCCGGCGGGCAGCGCTGGAGAAGCAGCTGGCTCGCCTGGAGAAGTCGATCAAGACGCGGCAGGATGCGACCCGTACGGTGATGGTGACGCTGCACAAGGAGCCGCGAACCATTCGGCTGCTGCCGCGCGGAAACTGGATGGACGATTCTGGCCCGGAGACTCCTCCGGCGCTTCCGGAGTTCCTGGGGGCGCTCGAAGTTGGCGAGCGAAGACCGACCCGGCTCGATCTGGTCAACTGGCTGTTCGATGCCGAGCAGGGCAACGGTCTGCTGACGGCCCGGGTGTTTGCGAACCGCTTCTGGTATCTCACGTTTGGCGAAGGGCTGAGCCGGTCGCTGGATGACTTTGGAGGTCAGGGCGAGCCGCCCAGCCACCCGGAGCTGCTCGATCGCCTGGCCTTCGAGTTTGTGGAAAGCGAGTGGAATGTTCGCCACCTGCTGAAAGTGATGGTGTTGAGCCGTTCGTACCGGCAGTCGTCAAAAACGTCGGCAGACCTGTACAGGCTCGACCCGGAGAACCGGCTGCTCGCCCGCCAGGCGCGGTTCCGCGTTCCAGCCGAGGCCGTGCGCGATACGGCGCTGTCGATCAGCGGACTGCTGGTGCAGAAGGTGGGTGGGCCGAGCGTGAAGCCGTATCAGCCGGCGGGCTACTACCGACACCTCAACTTCCCGAAGCGGGAGTATCAGTCGGACACGGAAACCGCGAAGCAGTGGCGCCGCGGGGTGTACGTCCACTGGCAGCGTCAGTTCCTGCACCCGATGCTGAAGGCGTTCGATGCGCCGACCCGCGAGGAGTGCACCGTGCAGCGTCCGCGGTCGAACACGCCGCTCGCCTCGCTGGTGCTGCTCAACGATCCGTCGTTCATCGAGGCCGCCCGCGCCTTTGCCGGGCGGATCATTCGCGAAGGGGGAACCACGGCCGAGTCGCGGATCGCGTTCGCGTTTCAGGCGGCGACCTCGCGGCAGCCGGATGACGTTGAAGCGAAACTGCTGGCCGACCTGTACAGCGCGGCGTTGAAGGATGCCCGCGCGGACGCGGAGTCGGCCGCGAAACTGCTGACCGTCGGCCTGGCGAAGCCTGCCCGCGACGGAGATGAAATCGAACAGGCGGCATGGACGACCGTCGCCCGCGCGATCCTGAACCTCGGAGAGACGTACCAGAGAAACTGACGTACGGCCGGTAGTGCCGGCCGCCCCGAACCATCGCGTCTCCACAACGTTCGGCCAGCGAACCTGGCCCTGCTGCAGCCCCCAATCCAGAACCCGCCATGAACCTTTTTGACTCCACACTCGCCCGCCGCTCGTTCCTGTCGACGACCGGTGTCGGCTTCGGCGCGGCGGCGCTCACCAGCCTCGTGGCGCGCGATTCGGTCGCCCACGCACCGGGCCGGTCCGGCCTGCCCCACTTCCCCGCGCGGATCAAGCGGGTGATCTACCTGTACATGTCGGGGGGGCCGTCGCAGTTTGAAACCTTCGACTACAAGCCCGAGATGGCCCGACTCGATGGCCAGCCCATGCCCGAGTCGTTCACGAAAGGGCAACCGATCGCGCAGCTGCAGGGGAAGGAACTGAAGGTTCAGGGCCCGATGACGAAGTTCGCGCAGTACGGGGAGTCGGGCCAGTGGGTCAGCGACTATCTCCCCTGGCAGCAGAAGATCGTCGACGACATCTGCGTGATCCGCTCGATGCAGACGGAGCAGATCAACCACGACCCGGCCAACACCTTCATCAACACGGGGACTGCGATCAGCGGTCGGCCGTCGATGGGGTCGTGGATCAACTACGGCCTCGGCTCCGACTGCGACGACCTTCCCGGTTTCGTGGTGATGACGAGCGTCGGCGGGCGGAATCCGCAGCCGATCGCCGCCCGGCAGTGGGACGCGGGGGGGCTGCCCAGCCGGTTTTCGGGGGTCGAGTTCAACTCGGCGGGCGACCCGGTGCATTACATCTCGAACCCGCCGGGCGTAACGAACGCCCAGCAGCGACGACTGGTCGACGCCATCAACGCCCTCGATCGCCGACGCAACGAGACGGTCGCCAACCCCGAGCTCGAAACCCGCATCGCCAATTACGAAACGGCCTTCCGGATGCAGGCGGCGGTGCCGGAACTGATGGACATGTCGGGCGAGCCGCAGCACATTCTCGACATGTACGGCTGCACGCCGGGCGACGGATCGTTTGCTTCCAACTGCCTTCTGGCGCGGAAGCTGGCCGAGCGCGGGGTCCGGTTCATACAGCTGTATCACCGCGGGTGGGACCACCACGATGGAATCGAGAAGTACATGCAGATCTGCACGGACCTCACCGACCGGCCGACCTACGCGCTGATTCAGGACCTGAAACAGCGGGGCATGCTGGACGACACGCTGGTGATCTGGGGGGGCGAGTTCGGCCGGACGCCGATGTCGCAGACGAGCAAGGGCGCCCCGGGACGGGACCATCACATGCGGTGCTTCAGCATGTGGATGGCCGGCGGCGGGATCAAAGGGGGGACCAGCTACGGCAGTTCCGACGTGCTGGGGTATTTCCCGGAAGAGAAGCCGACGCACGTTCGCGACATGCACGCCACAATGCTGCACCTGTTCGGCATCGACCACGAACGCTTCACCATCAAGCACCAGGGGCTCGACCTGAAGCTGACCGGCGTCGAGAAGGCGAAGGTGCTGAAGGACATCATGGCGTAGAGGTCACGCCCCGCAGTTGACGCCGCCAGCGTCGGCGAGTCTCTGGCGCTCAGCCGTCCTCGTCTTCGATGAAGGTGATCGAGGCACGACAGGGAATGTCGCCGTCGTATTCGCAGATCACTTCATATTGGCCGTCCCCGCGTCCCGTCTGGCAGACGAGCATGCGAGGCTCGGGTTGGCTGCCGATGGGGATGAACCCTCCCGGATGGGCAGCCCTCTGCGCCCGCTGACATGTATCAATGGTGTCAACGCGGAAGTAGACGAACGAGTTGTCGGCATACTCGGGGAACGTCTCGAGGTAGGCGGTGATTTCGGCTTCCAGTTCCTCGGAGACAGGGCCAACGATCTCGGCTTTGTAGGCCGCAACCTGGCGCAGCTTCAGTCGGAACCGCTTCTTCAGCAGATTTGCGACCCGGTGGTTCCGCGCCGTCGAGACCACGCCGATCCGCTCGGGGCCGACCTCGAGCCAGTGAGCCTGGAGCTCATGACGATCGCCGACGACAATGGCGGCCGAGTCGACTCCGATCGTCCCGACCGTCCGACGCACATTCGGATCGCGTCCAGGCTCGAATTCAAAATCGAGTCGTCGATTCAGGACTCCGCCATCGGGGTACTCCCAAATCTCAACCGAGAGTGTCACCCTTCGAGAACGAATGTTCTCGATCTGGACGTCAGGCGGACCGAACATTGGATCGCCCAGAACGAGAGTGCCTGAGGGAAGCGGAAGCTCACCGATCTCCCCATAGCGGATGGTCGGCTCGCCGCCGTGCACCCCAGAGTTCAGGTCGTCGACCCTGCGGAAGAAGTCTCCGGACTTGCCTCGCATCATCCGGCCAAAGAACCGGGCAATCGCTTTCAACATCTTTGACACATCCCTGGTCACGGCTTCGCGAGTTGAACTGAAACATCATTGGGGCGGTCCTTCCCCGGCGTACTCCGGCCGCGGTCGCGGTAGCTTTCCAAGAGCTTCGTCAGCCGAGCCACGACCTCCGGATTCGCGGCCTGAACGTTCTGTCGCTCACCAGCGTCGGCATCCATCCGATAGAGCTGCGGCGACTCGGCGTCCCCGTCCCTGCTCCATCCGCCGCTCCCCGCGCACAGACACAGCTTCCACGGACCCTGCCGGATCGCGAACCGCCCCGAGATGCTGTGATGCACGATCGCTTCGTGAATCGGGCCCGTCGCCGTTCCGAGCAGGGCCGGCAGGATGCTGACGCTGTCCTCACCCGCATCATCGGGCAAAGCTAAACCGAGCAGCTCGGCACAGGTGGCCATCAAGTCGCTGTGACAAATCAATTGATCTGACGTCGATCCCGCGGCGATCCGTCCGGGCCAGCGAGCGAAGAACGGCACCCGGTGCCCGCCGTCCCATATGTCCGCCTTATAGCCGCGGTAGCCGGCACTCGCGAAGTGCCCCTGTTGTTCAAGCTGACTGGTCTTGGCGGCCGGGGAGCAGCCGTTGTCCGAGGTGAAGATGACGAGCGTGTTGTCGACGAGTCCCGCGCGCTCGAGAGCGGCGAGCACGTCCCCGACCACACCGTCCGTCTGCATCACGAAGTCGCCATAGCTGCCCAGCGGGCTCCGTCCCTGCCATTCAGGTGCGGGAACAATCGGCGTGTGGGGCGAGGTCAGCGGCAGGTAGAGAAAAAACGGCTTGCCGGCCCGGGCGTCCGGAGCGCGGTCACCGATGTACTGCACCGCGCGGGCGCCCAGCCGCGGCAGCATCTCGACCGGCTCAATCCACTCGATCACCCGGTCGTTCTCGACCAGGGCCTGCATCGTCCGGGCATTCGAGCAGCCCCAGAACAGGTCGAACCCGCGCGTCGTCGGGCCACCCATGATCGTCGAGCCGACGGGCGGCGTATTCGTCGCCGCCTTCGATCCCTTCCCCTTTGCGGTCGCCGGAACCTCGGCCGGCCGCTCGGACGTATATCCCAGGTGCCACTTCCCCAGGCAGGCGGTCGTGTAACCATGCTGCTTCAGCAGCGAGGAAACCGTCAGCCGGTCCGGCGCAATCAGCGGCTCATCGTCACCCCCATCCAGAACCCCCTGCTGCAGGCGGGTTCGCCAGGCATACCGGCCGGTCAGCAGACCATAGCGAGTTGGAGTGCAGACCGCCGAGCCGCTATGCGCGTCGGTGAACGTCATCCCCTGCGAGGCGAGGCGGTCGAGGTTCGGCGTTGGAATCTTTCCGCGGTCGGGGTTCAGGCACTGCACGTCGCCATAGCCGAGATCGTCCGCCAGGATGTAGACAATGTTCGGCTTCTCGGCCGCCTGGGTCTGCGAACCGGGATCAAGCAATAGATGCGCGGCCAGAACAAACAGCAGCGCGGCGAACGTCTTCGAGAACATGGGCGCACTCCCTGAAGAGACCTCCGCGAGCATACCGCCGCGCCCGGTGAGGCGTTACCCATCAGGGAGCCGATGCCCCCCGCTCGCCCGAATTCTGCCGCCGCCAATCCGCAAGCACCTCTTCTACATCCACCGGCAGCACGACAATCGCCGGCCCCGGCTGTGGCGATGCGATGGCGTCGCGGATCTGCTGGTTCACCATCTCCAGCCGGCGACGCACTTCAGCTTCGGACCTGATCGCCGGCAGCTCTGCCAGCGTCCGCTCCAGCGCGCGCCGCGCTTCGAGGATCGGCGGGACAATCGAGAGCCCTTCGTCCTTCAGCTTCTGCTTGACCCACCAGTCAGGATCAGGTGGGTCATCAATGCCGGGGATCGGCTTCCCGGCGCCCGGCAGGTTGTCGAACTGCCCCGCCTCCATTGCCTCGAGGATGCGGCGCTCGGTGAACGACTCCCAGCTCATGGCAGCCGGTTTGCGATCGGGCAATGCAGGGCCAGTGCTCATGACGCCATCGTCGACGGACCTGTTTCACGTGCAACACGCGCCGCGGACCGGGACGGAAGGTCACAAGGGTTCCCGGAGCAACTGCTCGATGTTCGTACGCATCTGGGCTTCGCCGGTCGCTCCCTGCCAGTTGAGTTCGCCCTGCCAGTAAAACCGCAGGCGACCGGACTTGTCGATGAGGTACACCGTCGGCCACATCGAGTTGCCCCAGGCGTCCCAGTTCTTCGCGTCGACATCAATCAGCACCGGGAACTCGAACTTCTCGCTCGCCGCCTTCTTCTTCACGGCCTCAATGTCGCGCTCCGCTTTCGTCTCCGGGGTATGGATGCCGACGATCGCGACATCCTGCCCCCGGTAGCGCGACTGCCAGTCGAGATAGGCCGGGTAGTTGCGAATGCAGTTGATGCACCCGAAGGCGTAGAAGTGGATGACCACAACCTTGCCGCGGAGGTCGGCCGAGGACACGCCCGTCGAGTTCGCCCACTGTCCGGAATCGACGAGGTCGGGAGCCCGGAAGGTCGCCCGCCCGAGCCGGTCGACATCAAAGGCCTCGCCGATCGCTTTTCTCCAGGCATCGAACTGCGTTGCCGTCAGCCGGTCCAGCACCTTTTTCTGTTCATTGATCTTCAGCGTTCGCAGCCGTCCCACGAGCAACTGCTGCGATGTCTTCTCTTCCTTCGCCTTCGCCGTCGCCTTTTCACTCGCCACCCGGGTCTCCGCGACAATCGAACGGATCTTCTCCTTCTGACTGTCCGCGAGCTTCAGCAGCGATTCCATTTCCGGCTGCAGGAAGGAGTCGGTCCCCAGCCGGCGGAATTCCAGTTCCAGAAGCCGCCGCTGCTGACGCTCGTCCAGATGCTGCGGCAGGGCCTCGCGAATTTCGGCGACAAGGCTGATGAACGCGGGCCGGGCCACGTCCGCCTTCTGGTTGCGCAGCGGAAAGAACCTCAGGTCCCATTCGTCGCGCTGGGCGAAGAATCGCGCCTGTTGCTCGGCCGAGAGCTTGAGTTCATCGATAACGGCCGGCTCGTGCAGCAGCGTCCAGAACGCCTCGATGCGCGGATCAGGTTCGTCGGCGAGCGACGGGTGGGCCAGGGCGGCGAGGACGACGGCCGTGAGCGCGACATGCAGAAGCTTCATGGGACGCCTTCAACGGGGGGCGATCAACCTGTTCGATCGAGACGCTCAGCGGCGGACGCGGGCTGGCGGCAACGACCTTCACCATACCCGCCGCACAGGTCTCCGGAACAGCGTCGGCCGCGAGTTCGACTCACGACCGCGTGATTGTGAAGACGGCATTCCCATTGCCCAGAGCCCAGCCATCGGAAACACTGTCTCCATGCCTGTTGAGCTGAAAGACTTTTCCTGGGACAGGATGATTGCCGCCGTGGGCGCCGTTCGCGAACGTGCCCGTCGGGCTTCGAGCGCGCTTGCACACGAGTCGATTCCCCACACGATCATCGGCGGGCATGCCGTTGCGTCATGGGTCGCCCGTGTTGATGCTGAGGCCGTGCGGAACACGGCCGATGTCGATCTTCTCATTCGCCGGGAAGACCTTGAGCGGACCATCGCAGCGCTGAGCGATGTCGGCTTCATTCAACACAACGTGAACGGGATTGACCACTTCCTCGACGGGCCGGCCGGGTCGGTCCGTAGTGCGGTCCACGTCGTCTTCGCCCGTGAAAAAGTGTTCCGCGATTACCCGACGGAAACCCCGGACGTCACCGAGGCCGAACCCGGCCCGGAGTTCCCGGTGCCGACGCTCGACGCCCTCGTCCGGATGAAGCTGACCTCGTTCCGCCTGAAGGACAAGGTGCACATCCTCGACCTCATCAGCGTCGGACTCGTCGACGAAAGCTGGCTGACCCGGGTTCCGGAACCACTGATGGCGCGGCTGAAGGAACTGCTCGAGTCACCGGATCGGGAACGATCGCACTGAGCGGCGATTGTTGACGCTGCCACCGTCGGTCGTCGACGCAGGCTGCGTCGACCACGGCAGTCACGGTTTCACGTGCAACCAGGCCGATTGGTTTTCGACCATCAACTGGACTCACTTCCCTGATGCAATCAATCTCCGCCAGGTGTCCCGAGCGGCCAGCAGTTGCTCGAACGGGGCCGTCACGATGATCACTCCCGGCTTGGGGACGCGAATCCGCGCATCGGACCAGCCCAAAGGCTTATCGATTTCATCCCACTCGCCAGGCGTCGAATCCCGAAGCTGGCGGGCAAGAACGGTGGTCGCTTCGAGGCTGTCACCCGTGACGCCGTCGATCTGAAGCCTCATGCCCCATTTCACTGGCTGGCAACCGTGAACCGCACCGATGTGATCATCCTGCGGCACGAAGCTGCACGGCAGTTCCCGGCAAACCTCCCAGGCGGGTGTGTCAACCACCAGGATGTGCACACGCTCGTTCGGATCGAGCCACGCGGCGTTCTCGTCAACGCTCCGAATCGGATAGCCAATGGCCGAGCCCAACTCCATGAGGGCTTGGCTCAGAGGTGCCTCGGGCAGGTCGAGAGTGACTCGCCGATCCAGCGCTGCAACCGCCCGTTCCACCGTCGGATCCAGGAAAGCGATTTCGTCCGTCGACGCGAGCCAGGTTAAGACCTGCCGGCACTCGGCATGGCTGCGTGATGTTGCAAACAGAAAGAGTCGGTCCCCTTCGACATAGATTCGCCCGCCTTCACCATCGACTTCCTTCCATGGGCCAGAGGTCCAATCGATGATTAACGACCTGATTGACGCCGGCGGATACCCGAGTTCGCGAAGCTGATGCACGTCGACCACTGCCAATGACTCAGCCGGCAACGGGCCCCACCGATCCGGTTTCTGAAGTAAACACGCACCATACGCCATCGAAATCACCGCGATGGCGACGAGCATGGCGAAGAAACTTCGCACGGCTGAATGCACAAGCTCTCTTGGCAACGTGCTGTCGATCACGGTTTCACCTGTAACAGCCGGATGCGTTCGATGACTGGCTTGTCCTTCGGCGGCAGGTCCCACGCAGGCCGGCTGTCGAGGAGCACGAGGTCGCTGGGGCGGTACTCAAACTCAGCGACCGGTTCGAGCCGGCCGGCGGCGATCAGACGGTCGGCCTCGGCGTGGTCGGCGTGAGGACCAATCAGGATGTAGGCGGGCAGACCAGACGCGCTCGCGCCGGGTGCCGCCATGTTGAAGTCGGCGGCGGGGACGGCAACGTGGCCAATCGGACTTTTCCCCTGAGCGGCGGCGAGGTGGAAGTAGAGTCCGGGTTCGGCCACGACGTAGACAGCGCAGCGGACCCCATCGATGTCGCGCGACAACTCTTCCGACTGAAGCCGGGTGATTGTCTGGCGTGAGATTTCGGCGAGACCGGTACGCGGCTTCCAGGTTCGCATGTCTGCAAGCGCCCACGGCGGCAAGATCATGCAGGCGAGCCAGACGCCAATGCCAACGCGGAGTCGTCGCATCGATTTTAACTCGGCCTCGGTGAGCGGAACTTCGACATCAGCACCCGCCGATTTCAGGTCCTGTCGCCGAAAACAGGCGGCGGCAGCGAGGGCCGCAAGGCCCGGCAACAGAGGGACCATCAGTCGGGGGTAGGGAGCATACAACGGGATGGCGACCAACAGCCCGGTCACCCACGCCGTCAACATCCAAGCGCCCAGGCCTGAATTGGCCGCCCTTCGCCACCAGGAATCAGGTCGATCACTCCCCCCGTTGACTGCTGCCTTTCCATACGATTTGACACAGCGAGGAAACGCCGCCACCGGCAGGAGACAGAACAGCACCCAGCCGTAACTGCTGTACAGATCAAACGTGTAGACGAACGCCCGCACCTGCCGAACCGCATTCCCCCACCACTGGCCCGGCCCCGTGAAGTACCCCGCATGGTTCTTCGCCACCGCTGCATAGCCGCCGTACTGCTGCAGCTCCCACAACCAGGGTGTCCAGAGCAGGAAGGCGATGACGGCCGTCATGAGCCATCGGCCAAGGTAGAGCCGGGCGTCGGCACCGCGGCGGATTGGTTCGCGATCCTGCTCGACCGCAGGCCCGCGCGCCGAACGCGGTGCTGATTTTCGGCGCGCCGTTTCGAGAGGGGGCGGATTCTCCGGGCGCTGACGCTGCCGGCTCGCTGCGTCGCCGAAGAGGATCCAACCTGCCGTCCCTGACCCCGTGATCGCCAGCGTCAGCCAGCCGTTGTACTTCGTCCACCACGCGAGGCTCGCCAGCACTCCGGCCGCAGCAATGTTCCGCAGCCCGCCAAACTGAATCGCCCGCCACCCCGCCCACACGCCGGCCGTCATCCACAACCCGAGCATCGCGTCCGTCAGCGCCGCCCGGCTGTACGCGATATGAAACTCGTTGAACGCCAGCAGCACCATCGCGGCGATCGCCGCCGGCGGCCCCCACCACGCCCGCACCATCCCCCACAACACCAGCAGGGTCAGCGACCCGCTGAGGACATTGACCGCCATCACCCCGCCCGGCCCGCCCAGAATGGCCGCCCATTCCAGGCAGAACGGAACCAGCGGCGGGGCATACAGGTGCTGAAACGGATACCGCCCCTCGGGCGTATACAGATTCGAAGCGTACACCCCTTCATCAAAATGCTCGACCGCCATCCGCGAAGGGTACGCCGCGCGCAGCCCGAAGCCAGCTGCGAACACAATCGCAACCAGGGCGAGTTCCAGGCTCGTCATTCGCGGAGACATGTCTGCTCCAGTGTAAGGGGCGATGAGGTCACCGCGGAGTCGCAGAGGACGCCAAGAAACCGGTCGCGTCTCAATCGCCATCGGCCGCGAACAACTTCGGGCGTTTTCAACCCAGAGCTTCTGCGTGTCCTCCGCGGCTCTGCGGTGCTCTTCTTTTCCCCCGCCACCCACAGTCCTATCATCCGCTAAACCCTCCCCCTCCATCGTCAAGAAAAATCATGCCCACGGCCAACGAACTCTACGACGAAGCCACCCGGATCAAGGACAGCGGCGACCTGCCGGGCGCCATCGCGAAGCTCAAAGAAGTGCTCGCCGTCGACCCGGGTCACACCGACACGCACGCTGCGCTGGCGGTCTATCACCAGCGCCTGCACCAGGCCGACGAAGCGATCTTCCACGCCAAGAAAGTCGTCGAGCTGATGCCGGACGACGTCTTCGCGTACACGCAGCTTTCCGTGATCTACATGCGCTGCGGCAAGATCCTCGAAGCGGAAGACGCCAAGGCCAAGGCCCACATGCTGTCGGGACGCTGACAACCAGAACGGTCCCGCCGATGTGTTCGACGGGCTTCGCAGAGAGTCAATATGGCCGCTGAGATCGAAGACACCTACGCCGAAGCCTTCCGCAGCATCTACGCCCAGGTGCTGGTGACGGCCGTCAACCGCAAGTGGCTCGATCACGCCGCGAATGCCGCAACTGGACATGCGTCCAGTTCCATTCTCTGCGACTGCGAAGCCGGAGTCGATCGCTACGTCGGTCCCGGCGGTGATGAGTCGTACCCCACGCCCGACGGCCGGCCGGGAGTCATCCTGCAGTTCCACCTCCCCCGGTTCAAAAAGGACCGCGAAGCAACGCTCGAGAAAGTGCTGCTCGCCCGGCTCAGCCAGAACATTCTCACCTGCCCGACGACCGCCTGCTTCAACCTCCTCGATACCGATCCCTGGTTCAAGCTCGGCCGGAAGATCGCGCTGTTCGGCGATGGCTGGCAGTTCCGCACCGAGAAGTACGGCCGGAAGATGTGGGCCATTCCCATCATGTCGGGCGAGTTCCTGATCGATCGCCGGTTCGGGTTCCGTGACGGCATCATGGGGGGCAATCTGTGGTTCATGGGCGTCACCCAGCAGGCCGCGCTCGAAGCGGCCGAATTGGCGCGCGACGCCGCGCTCTCTGTGCCCGATGTCATCACCCCCTTCCCAGGCGGCGTCGCCTCCAGCGGCTCGAAGGCCGGCAGCAAGTACTCGTTCCTGTTCGCCAGCACGAATCATCCCTTCTGCCCGACGCTGCGCGAGAAGCTCGGTTCCGATTCGCAGGTGCCGGCCGGCGTGGTGGCGATCCAGGAGATCATCATCAACGGCCGCGACCTTGATGCAGTGAGCGAGGCGACCCAGCGGGCGATCGAAGCCGCGAAAGACGTCCCAGGCGTCGTGAAGATCTCCGCCGGCAACTACAACGGCCGGCTCGGCAAGAACTTCATCTACCTGCGGCCGCAGCCCACGCCGTGAGTAGAACCCCGGCTGCCTGGAATTGAGGTCGCGGCCTGCCTTTGGAGGCCCGCTTCGCAAACACGGGCAGAAGCCGGGTCTCTTCCAGCAGAGGGAGCTCAGAGCGCTGCCGCGATCGCATTCGAAATCTTCGCCAGCGGCGAGCGGTCCTTTTCAATGGGCTGCGACGACAGGATCACTGCGGCCGCGTCGGTGGCAGGGTTGACCCAGAATAGCGTTCCGGTCGCCCCCCAGTGCCCATATGCCTCCTGCGGCAGGAGGTCGCTGAAACATGCGGCGTGCGCCAGCCAGTTCAGCCGCCAGCCGAACCCCCACGGCCGCGTCCGGCGGTCCGATTCAGGCACATCATGAAACGCTTCCAGCTGATTGCGGGTGGCGGCAGCAACCGACGCCGCTGAAAGAACACGCGACGTCCCCAGCGCGCCTCCCCCCAGCATCATCGCACAGAACCGCGCCAGGTCGCCGGCCGTGGAAATCATTCCGCCCCACGGCGCGCCCAGCTCCTGCCAGTAGCGACTGTTCCAGTTCCAGTCGGCGCCGTCGGACATCTCGCGCGGCACGCGAATCTCAACGACCGGCCCCCCATCCGTGGCCAGTTCCCCTCCCAGCGATGTCGACGTCATTCCCAGCGGTCCGAAAAACTGATGCTGCAGGAACTCGCCGCAGCTGAGCCCGGAAACTCGCTGAATGATTTCCCCCAGCAGCGCATACCCAAGGCTTTGATACTGCACCCCCCTGCCCGGCGGAAAATCGAGCGCGATGTCGCAGGCGCCGGCGACGAAGTCGGACAGCGGTGCATGCCGTTGCCGCAGCGGCACATTATTGGGCAAGGCGTCGGGCAGTCCCGATGTGTGGGTCAACAGGTGCCGGATCGTCGTCGGCCGCTTCGGCGCGTCGCGATACTCTGGAAGATGCTCGCTCACGCGATCGTTCAAAGCGATTCGCCCCTGCTCGACCAGCGACAGCACGCCCAGGGCGACCACCGGCTTCGTCAGCGAGGCAATCACAAACCGGTCATCGGGCCCGATCGTCGGGACCGGGTCGTCGAGTCGCCTCCGGCCAAACGCGACCGGCCCCAGTCGCCGATCGCCCCGCACAATCGCCACCGCCACGGCCGGCAGAACGTCGCTGGCGGTGAGTTCTTCACACAGCTCAACGACGCGGGACCATCGCAGGGGATGGACGCCGCACTCTTCGGGCATGGCCGGCCGCAGTCCGCAATCGCGCGTCATGCACGCGCTTCCTTCCGCGAAGCGACTTCGATTTCGTGGATCGGCATCAGCCGGTCGAGATTGGTGGTCGCCAGCACTTCGCGCACATCGGGCGACGGATTGTACAGGTGCACAGCCACGCCCATGCCGCGAACCGACGCCATCAGTCCCAGAAACCCGCTGGGAATCAGCAGCACACCCGTCAGGTCGAATGCCAGCGTGTCGGCGGCGGCCTTCTGCAGCAGTTGCACCAGCTCTTCCCGGCAGAGCGCCAGGTTGATGTCATCAAGAACCAGTCGCTCGCCAAACCCAACCACGGTGGTGGGACCGACTTCGTACACATCCAGAATGGCGGTGCTTGCGGCCATCAACGATCCCCAGGCTGCGAATGAACCCTGACGGCGCGCAGTGTACGAACGGACCGGCCGCTTCGGTAGTGCCCAACGGCCCGGCGGGTCGCCAGCCGCTCACAATTGGTCAAAGGAGCGAACCGCGCATCTGACGCTCGCCATTCATTCGCCTCTGCCAGCCTCAAAAGTTAGCATCGCGAATCCGGCTGCTTTCTTCCCGGAACTCCTTCTGAAAGACACCCATGAGCGACGCGCCTCTTCGCCCCGGCACCCTCTGTCTCCACGGCGGACAGACACCCGATCCGACCACCAATTCCCGCACCGTTCCGATCTACCAGACGACCTCCTACGTCTTCAACGACACCGACCACGCCGCCAACCTCTTCGGCCTGCGCGAATTCGGCAACATCTACAGCCGCATCATGAACCCCACCTGCGATGTGCTCGAACAGCGCATCGCACTGCTCGAAGGGGGCTCCGGCGCACTCGCCGTTTCCAGCGGCCAGGCGGCCGAAACGCTCGCCATCCTCAACATCGCCTCGGCCGGGCAGAACATCGTGTCGTCCAGCAGCCTCTACGGCGGCACCTACAACCTGTTCCACTACACACTGCCGAAGCTGGGGATCGACTGCAAATTCGTCGACGTCAGCAACCCCGAAGGCTTCCGCAAGGCGATCGACAAGAACACCCGCTGCGTGTTCCTCGAAACGCTCGGCAACCCCCGCTGCGATGTGCCCGACTTCGAAGCCATTTCCAAAATCGCCCACGAAGCCGGCGTGCCGGTCATGGTCGACAACACCCTCGCCAGCCCCTACCTCTGCCAGCCCTTCCAACACGGGGCCGATATCGTCGTCCAGTCGTGCACGAAGTTCATCGGCGGGCACGGCACCTCCATCGGCGGCATCATTGTCGAGAAAGGGGGCTTCCCCTGGGACAACGGCCGCTTCCCCGAGATGACCGAACCCGACCCCAGCTACCACGGCCTGAAAATCTTCGAGGCCTTCGGCGGCATGAACATGGCCTACATCCTGAAGGCCCGCGTGCAGATGCTGCGCGACATCGGGGCCGCCATGAGCCCGTTCAACGCCTTCCTGTTCCTGCAGGGTCTGGAAACGCTGCACCTGCGGATGGAGCGTCATTGCTCCAATGCCCTGGCCGTCGCGAAATTTCTCGAATCGCACCCGAAAGTTTCGTATGTCCAGTACGCAGGACTGGAATCGCATCCCAGCTATTCGCTGGCGAAGAAGTACCTGCCGAAGGGAGCCGGAGCCGTGTTCGGGTTTGGCATTCAGGGAAAAACGCCGGCCGCCCAGCGCGAGAACGGCATCAAGCTGATCAACGCCGTGAAGCTCTTCTCGCATCTGGCCAACGTGGGGGACAGCAAGTCGCTCATCATCCACCCGGCCAGCACCACCCACCAGCAGCTGACCCCCGAAGAACAGACCGCCACCGGCGTCTCCCCCGACTTCGTCCGCCTCTCCGTCGGAACAGAAGACATCGAAGACATCATCGGCGACCTCAAACAGGCGCTGGACAAAGTCTGAACCCCAAACGGTAGGCTGGGTCTTGACCCAGCGAGTCCCTTTTCGACTCGCCACCATCTGACCCAGTACCCCGGCGAACGGGGGTCGTCAGCCCCCTGATGCTCCCCCTACCCCGGCCGTGCGACAGCGCGGCCGGGACCGGAGAGATGTAGGGCAGGCTCCCGCCTGCCGCATCTGTTGCCGAGACCTCGCTTCCTCCTCCGCGCTCGATCGATCAGACCATCGGGAAAGCAGATTCTGCGCCGCAACGGCACCGGCCTGGGCTACTACCCGCTCGATTCAGACGAGTACGAGTCTTTCGTCTGGAGAGTTGAGGACGACTGGTTAATCTATGGCCATCCTGAGAACTGGCTGACGAATTCCGTCAATTGGTGCTGGCGGCAGATCGCTCCCCGCCGATGCTGGCCGCTGCTTCCTCTGGACAACCCTTATCCGATTCTCGACGTGAAAACGGACGAGATCCGGATTCGCAACACCTGGAATACGAACACGCTTCGGCGCATTCGCTGATTTGCCATCCACCTCGCACGATCACTCGCAAGTCATCAGACAAAAGTAGTAGCCACCCTCGACTAATCGACTGGGTTTACTAAGCTGCCGAGAATCACACTCCAGGGAAGGGAGAATCACGGATGGCTCGGTC